>Ga0193726_1000150_pt1 | contig 97720 bp, 101 predicted proteins | sample H2c1metaG_FD_144928 | JGI IMG/M metagenome (GOLD analysis project Ga0193726, IMG submission 144928) | Soil microbial communities from a riparian zone of the East river system, Colorado, United States - H2c1 | ecosystem: Environmental > Terrestrial > Soil > Riparian zone | place: USA: East...
GCTGGTAATACCTGAGCCAAGCTTTGCCCAGACGCTGCCCAGCTCTGGCGGTGGTGTCCGTGGTGGCGGTGGTGGTGGTGGCGGCGGACGTCCCGCAGGCGGCGGCGGCGGCTTCCGTGCCGGCGGCGGTGGTGGCGGTGCAGCGATTGCGCGTCCCGGAGGCGGCGGTGGCGGATTCCGCGCCGGTGGCGGCGGTGGTGGCGGATACGCCTATCGTGGCGGCGGCGGTTATCGCGGCGGTGGCGGCTACTACCGTGGCGGCGGCGGATTCATTCCCGGCGCGGTAGCAGGTGCGGTGATCGGCGGCGCGATCGCTTCGCAGTATCCGTATGGTGGTTATGGCGCCTATTACGGCGGCGGCCCGGCCTATTACGACGACCAGTATGTCGATGATGGCGCGGTGGCGGTTGCCCCCGGCGGCGGCGGCGGCGATGATGCGGCTTACTGCGCGCAGCGCTTCCGTTCCTACGATCCGGGATCGGGAACCTATCTCGGCAATGACGGCCTGCGGCATCCCTGCCCGTAAATCGGATTATGCGGGCGAAACACGAATTCGAGGACGGCGCATCGCTGCGCCGTCCTTTTATTTGATCTGAAGGTCTCTCGACTCCGTTTCGACATCGCCTGAAAACGCGATAGGTTTTGCAATAATGCAATAATAAAACGCGGCGGATTTGGGCTGGTGGGCATTTCAGACAAGCACAAGACGGCAAGACTGCATCCCAATGAGGCGGAGCGGCTGCAGGCGCTGCGCTCCTACGGGATTCTGGATACCGCGATCGAATCGGCCTTCGACGACATCACGAAAATCGCAAGCTATGTCTGCCAGACGCCGATCTCGGCGGTAAGCCTGGTCGATGAAAGTCGGCAATGGTTCAAATCGACGGTCGGTCTCGATATCCGCGAGACGCCGATCGATCAATCGATGTGCGCGCACGCGCTGCTCGAACACTCGTTTCTCGAAATTCCGGACACGACGCTGGATGCGCGCGTCGCCAATAACCCACTGGTGACCGGCGATCCGTATTTGCGGTTTTACGCCGGCGCCTTGCTGCGTACGCCGGATGGCTTTCCGATCGGCACCATCTGCGTGCTGGATCACAAACCGCGGCAGTTGACGCCGGAGCAGCGCGAGGTTCTCGCAGCACTTGCGCGGCAGGTGATGTCGCAGATGGAATTCCGCCGCGCGCTGCTGCTGTCGGATCGCCTGCAGCGCAACATCAGCCGGCTGATGGCGGTAGCCGGTCACGATCTCAAGCAGCCGCTGCAGGTGATGGTGATGGCGATCGACCGCATCCGCAACAAGCTCACCGACCCCAAGGACAAGGAACGGCTCGGCTACGCCGTCGATGCCGGCCTGCGCATGGCCGAAGAACTCGACCGGCTCGCGGAGACCTCCGCGTTGCAGAGCGGCTTCGGCGCGCCGCAGGTCCAGACCTTTGCGATTTCGGACGTGTTCGATTCGATTCTCAACACCTGGCGGCTGCATGCCGAGCAAAAAGGCCTGCGACTGATCGTGATGCCGTCGCGCGCCCGCGTGGTCAGCGATCCCACCATGCTGCGCGCCATCCTCGGCAATTTGGTCGGCAACGCGATCAAATATACCGGCAGCGGCCGCGTGCTGGTCGGCTGCCGCCGTCGCGGCAGTTTTGTTTCGATCGAGGTGCTGGATTCAGGCTCCGGCATTCCGGCGGAGCAACTCGGCGCCGTCTTCGACGCATTTCATCAGATCGATCCGGCCAGCGAAGGTCTGGGCTTGGGTCTGTCGATCGTACGGCGGACCTCGGAGGCGCTCGGCCACGAAGTCGAGGTCAAATCGGATCTCGCGCGCGGTTCGCATTTCTCGATCCGCGTACCGCTGGCGGCCGCGACATTGTAACTTCTACGACCGCATCGCCAGTGCGATGCCGCCGAGCGTCACCGCCAGCGCCAAAATCTCGCGCAACCCGAACGGCTCGTGCAGCATTGCGACCGACGCCAGCACGCCGATCGCCGGCACCATCAGCGTGCCGATCGATGCGGTCGCCGCAGGTAGCCGCTCAAGGGCTGCGAACCAGCACACATAGCTGACGCAAAACAGGATCAGCGTCATATAGAGCATCGACGCCCAGCCGACGCTGGATAACGCGGCCAAGCGCGGCTGCTCCACCGCAAGCCCCACGATCGCGATCGGCAGGCAGCCAAGACCTATCTGCCACGCCGCGAGCGAAATCGGCGGCATCGCCAACGGAAAATGTTTGGTCAGCACGGTGCCGAGCGCGACGCTCACCGCACCCGCCAGCGCAAACAGCAGACCCGGCAGTTTTTCGATGCTGGCCTCAAAGCCGTTGCCGCCGATCAGGAAGGTGATGCCGCATAACGCAATCGTCAGGCCCACGGCGCGGCCCGGCGATACGCGCTCGCCCAGGATCGGCCAGGCCAGCAGCGCGACCCAGATCGGCACTGACGTGCCGATCACCGCGGCTTCGCTGGCGTTGAGCCATAACAATGCCAGCCCCAAGAATGCGATCCAGCCGCCGAGGCTGAGCAGCGACACCAGCAGCAGGCGCCCCCTCATCTTCAGCGGCACCGTGAGTTTTTGTCCCTTCGCGATGGCTACCAGCGCAAGCAACCCGGCGCCGACGATGCCGCACAATCCGCGCGACGACAGCGGCGGCCATTCGGTCAGCAGATTCTTCATGATCGGGAAATTGAGACCCCAGCCGAACGAGGTGATCGTGAGGAACAACAGGCCGAGCGGCGAGATCCGGGCGGCTGCGCTCATGGGGCAGTCGTTGTCATAGAAAGAACTCCACGTCCTAGTCGGCGTGAAGATCGCGGGCAATGGCGGCGCCGATCGTCACATCGCGAAACCGCGCGCAAAAGCCCGACCGTTCCGGCGAGCACGCCATGACGCCGATCTCTGCGTCGGCATCGGAAAACGGACAGAGTCGCGCAAGCTGCCAGGGCGAACCTGCAACGGCAAACTGAACCCGGACCGCGCCTCCGTGACGGGTCAGCCGTACGACCACTTCATCGCCCGGCTTGGCGTCCGGAAGGGGAATGACCGACCAATCCGATACGCCGCGGGTGACGACGACGCTGAAATGCATCATGCGATCGGTATATTCGACGCCGGCCTTGATCCAGTTTTTTTCATCGATGCGCAGGAAAAGTCCGGCCTGGTCGTAAAGTTCGTCATACGTGCCGAGCACAGCGGCCGAGGCGGTGAAATCACCCGCTACGTTGCGCAGGAACGCGTGGCCGGTGTCACGGATGAATCCGTAAAATGTCTCGCGCCAGAAATCGGTCTTGTCGTCGGTGCGAAATTCAAGTGCGTTTTCGTCACCGCTCCATACCGCCGGCGCATTGAGCCAGCGAAATTTTTTCGGCATCGGCACCGGCTTCCTGGTCAGGCCCGAGGGCATGACCCACGTTAGATGGTTTACGACCGCGTCGCCAGCACGACGCCGGCCAGTGTGAACAGCAGCGCGGCGATCTGGCCGGGGCCGAGCGGCTCTTGCAACGCGATGGCCGAGGCGATCACGCCGATCACCGGCACCGCCATGGTGCCGATCGCCGCCACCGAGGCCGGCAGCCGCGCGAGTGCGGCGAACCAGGAGACATAGGCGACGCAGAACTGGATCACGGTCATGTAAGCCATCAGGGCCCAACCGAGATCGGACAGCGCGTTAAGGGAGGGATGTTCGAACACCAGCCCCGCCAATGCGACCGGCAGGCAGCCGATGCCGATTTGCACGGCCGAGGACGTCATCAGCGGCAGCGACAGCGGCCATCGCTTCGCAGCCACGGTGCCGAGCGCGAACGCGAACGCGCCGGTCAGCACCATGACGATGCCGGGCAGTTTTTCGTAGGAGGCGGAGATGCCGTTGCCGCCCATCAGCGCCGCGATGCCGGCGAACGCCATCACCAGCGCGAGCACGCGCAGCCAGGTCATCCGCTCGCCCAGAATCAGCCACGCCAGCAACGACGCCCACACCGGCATGGTGTAGGCGATGACGGCGGCTTCGCTCGCCGGCAGCCACAACAAAGCGAGGCCCATCAGCGTCATCCAGCAGGTGACGTTGAGGAATGAAACCAGTAACAGCCGCGGCCATTGCGCGGCTTGTATCCTTAAGCTTTGGCCGCTGAGCAGCGCGAGAGCCGCCAGCAGCGCGCCACCGGCGACACCGGTCCAGCCCCGCGCCGACAGCGGCGGCCATTCGGTCAGGATATGCTTGGTGATCGGCCAGTTCAGCCCCCAGCCGACCGAGGTGACGGCGAGGAACATCAGGCCCGCGGGCGCGATGCGCGCTTTCGCGCCCGGCTGATTCTGGATGGTCATGGAAGGAATTTACCGATGGAATCGACCGTACCATGCCGGTTATCGGGCCCTCAGACCATCCGCGGGCGGACATGTCAGCCCGGACATCCAACGCCGCGGCGGCTTGAGTCTCGAAGACGCAAGCCCCCGACGACAATAAATAATTGCCCTGTGAACAGCGGGCGAAGCCGAAAATCATCCTCGGCGAAAGATTTTTTTCGCTTCCGAATCCGTGAGGACTCACTGATACTTGGCGGCAATCGAGGTGCGGCCGGACCCCTTGGTTTTTCCCCTTTTCCACCATATTTAGTATTTGATTCAGGAACTCGTACTAGTGCTTGACGGGTGCCGCGGAGTTGCTCTAGCTTTTGAAACTGTTCGGCGCGAGTGTGTTGGAGTCCCGCCGGTCGTCCCAAAAGGGTTCCAGAATGACCACGCCGTCCGCCCGGTTATGGCAACGGGTGATGGGTTTCTGCGCCCTGAATTCGGGAGCGTCCGGAGCGCTAAAAACGGGCCGAAATCGGCTCAGGTTGGCGAGTTGAGGCGTTAAAGTATGACCTGAAAATCGGAACCGGCGTTCCGTCAGGGCATACTCCACAGAGAAACAGGGCCGGGTCCACCGGCTGAACCGCGGACGATGAGTTCGCTCAAGGAAAACCACCCGGCGCCCGCATCCAATTGCGGTCCGGTCAGAACAAGAACGGGGCACGACCATGCGAATCGAACGGCGCTACACCACCGACGGCCAGTCAGCCTACGCAGGCATTGATTTCAGAATGACGACATCGGAGATCCGCAATCCCGATGGCTCGGTAGTGTTCCGGCTGGAGAATGTCGAGGTGCCGGAGTTCTGGTCGCAGGTCGCCTCCGACGTGCTGGCGCAGAAGTATTTCCGCAAGGCAGGCGTCGCCGCCCGCTTGAAGAAGGTCGAGGAAGAGACCGTGCCGTCATGGCTGTGGCGTTCGGTGCCGGACACCGAGGCGCTGGATAACCTCCCCGAATCGGAACGCTTCGTCAGCGAACTGTCGTCCAAGCAGGTGTTCGACCGCCTCGCCGGCTGCTGGACCTATTGGGGCTGGAAGGGCGGCTACTATTCATCCGAAGACGACGCCCGCGCGTTCTTTGACGAACTGCGCTACATGCTGGCCAAGCAGATGGTGGCGCCGAATTCGCCGCAATGGTTCAACACCGGCCTGCACTGGGCTTACGGCATCGACGGTCCCGGCCAGGGCCATTATTACGTCGACCCGTTCAGCCATAAGCTGACCAAGTCGAAATCCTCCTACGAACATCCGCAGCCGCACGCCTGCTTCATCCAGGGCGTCAATGACGACCTCGTCAACGAGGGCGGTATCATGGACCTGTGGGTGCGCGAAGCCCGGCTGTTCAAATACGGCTCCGGCACCGGCTCCAACTTCTCGCGGCTGCGCGGCGAAGGCGAAAAGCTGTCCGGCGGCGGCCGCTCATCCGGCCTGATGTCCTTCCTCAAGATCGGCGACCGCGCCGCGGGCGCCATCAAGTCCGGCGGCACCACGCGTCGTGCCGCGAAGATGGTGGTGGTCGATGCCGACCATCCTGACATCGAGACCTATATCGACTGGAAGGTGAAGGAGGAGCAGAAGGTCGCAGCTTTGGTGACCGGCTCCAAGATCAACCAGAAGCACCTCAAGGCGATCCTGAAAGCCTGCGTGAACTGCGAAGGCTCCGGCGACGACTGCTTCGATCCCGAGAAGAACCCGGCGCTCCGCCGCGAAATAAAACTGGCGCGCCGCTCGCTGGTCGCGGACGGCATGATCAAGCGCGTGATCCAGTTCGCCCGGCAAGGCTACAAGGACATCGACTTCCCCGTTTACGATACCGACTGGGATTCGGAGGCCTATCTCACCGTCTCCGGCCAGAACTCGAACAACTCCGTCTCGCTGAAGGACGACTTTTTGCGCGCGGTGGAGACCGACGGCGACTGGAATCTGGTCGGCCGCACCAACAGGAAGATCACCAAGACGCTGAAGGCCCGCGACCTCTGGGAAAAGATCGGCCACGCCGCCTGGGCCTCGGCCGATCCCGGCCTGCACTTCAACACCACCATGAACGACTGGCACACCTGCAAGGCGTCCGGCGATATCCGCGCCTCCAATCCGTGCTCGGAATACATGTTCCTCGACGACACCGCCTGCAATCTGGCGTCGGCCAATTTGATCACGTTCTACGACACGAAGACAAAACAGTTCGATGTCGCTTCGTATGAGCATCTTTGCCGGCTCTGGACCGTGGTGCTCGAAATCTCGGTCATGATGGCGCAGTTTCCATCGAAGGCGATCGCGGAATTGTCTTACGAATTCCGCACGCTGGGTCTCGGCTTCGCCAATATCGGCGGGCTGTTGATGACCATGGGGCTCTCCTACGACTCGAAGGAAGGCCGCGCGCTGTGCGGCGCACTGACCGGCATCATGACCGGCATCAGCTACGCCACCTCGGCCGAGATGGCGAAAGAGCTCGGCCCCTTCCCCGGCTACAAGAAGAACGCCGCGCATATGCTGCGCGTGATCCGCAACCACCGCCGCGCCGCGCATGGCGAATCGCGCGGCTACGAGGCGCTGGCCGTCAATCCGGTGCCGCTGGACTATGCCAGCGTGCCGCAGACCGATATTATCGAGCACGCCAAGGCCGCGTGGGACCTGGCGCTCGAACTCGGCGAGTTGCACGGCTACCGCAATGCGCAGACCACCGTGGTGGCGCCGACCGGCACCATTGGCCTGGTGATGGATTGCGACACCACCGGCATCGAGCCTGATTTCGCGCTGGTGAAATTCAAGAAGCTCGCCGGCGGCGGCTACTGGAAGATCATCAACCGCGCCGTGCCCGAGGCGCTGCGCGCGCTCGGCTATCGCGAAAGCGACATCGCGGAGATCGAAGCCTACGCCGTCGGCCACGGCTCGCTCAGCAATGCGCCGGCGATCAACGTCTCCACGCTGAAGGCCAAGGGGTTCACCGACGAAGCGCTGAAGAAGGTGGAAGCGGCGTTGCCGACCGCGTTCGACATCAAATTCGCCTTCAACAAATGGACCTTTGGCGAGGATTTTCTACGCGACACGCTCAACATCCCGACGGAAGCGATCGCCGCGCCGAATTTCGACCTGCTCGCCGCCGTCGGATTCTCCAAGCGCGAGATCGAGGCCGCCAACGTGCACATCTGCGGCGCGATGACGGTGGAAGGCGCGCCGCATCTCAAGGCCGAGCACTACAGCGTGTTCGACTGCGCCAATCCCTGCGGCAAGATCGGCAAGCGCTATCTCTCGGTCGAAAGCCACATCCGCATGATGGCGGCGTCGCAGCCGTTCATCTCGGGTGCGATCAGCAAAACCATCAACATGCCGAACGACGCCACGGTGGAGGATTGCAAGTCCGCGTATCTGTTGTCGTGGAAGCTGGCGCTGAAGGCCAACGCGCTCTACCGCGACGGCTCGAAGCTGTCGCAGCCGCTGAATTCGCAATTGATCAGCGACGACGACGAGGAAGACGACGCGATCGAGGCGTTTTACGAAAAGCCGATGGCCGCGCGCACCGCGCAGCTCTCGGAGAAGGTGGTGGAGCGGCTGGTCGAGCGTATCGTGGTGATGCGCGACCGCGAAAAACTGCCGGATCGCCGCAAGGGCTACACCCAGAAGGCCGTGGTTGGCGGCCACAAGGTCTACTTGCGCACCGGCGAATATGACGACGGCCGGATCGGCGAGATCTTCATCGACATGCACAAGGAAGGCGCGGCGTTGCGCTCCTTCATCAACAACTTTGCGATCGCAGTCTCGCTCGGCCTGCAATACGGCGTGCCGCTGGAGGAATATGTCGACGCCTTCACCTTCACCCGCTTCGAGCCCGCAGGGCCCGTGCAGGGCAACGATTCGATCAAGTATGCGACCTCGATCCTGGACTATGTGTTCCGCGAACTCGCGGTCAGCTACATGTCGAGGTTCGACCTCGCCCATGTCGATCCCAACGAAAGCAACTTCGACGCGCTCGGCAAGGGCGTCGAGGAAGGCCGCGCGCCGGAGCAGCCCAGCAACAAGTATTTGTCGAAGGGCCTGACCCGCTCGCGCACCGACAATCTCGTGGTGATGCGCGGGAGCGACACGGGTTCTTCGTCCTCCTCCGGTGGGAACGTGATGTCGTTGGCCTCCTCCCGCGCCGCCGACGCGACCGAAGGCGCGGTTGCGCTGAAGCAGGAAGCCCAGCACGATCTGTCGCCAACCGAAAAGCTCGAAGCCCTGCAATGGAGCCGCGCTGGCGCCGCGGCCCAGGCAACCCCATCGAAGGCCGAACGCCGCGCCGAAGCCAAGGCCAAAGGCTACGAAGGCGAAATGTGCGGCGAATGCGGACATTTCTCGCTGGTGCGCAACGGGACGTGCATGAAGTGCGATACGTGCGGCAGCACGACGGGGTGTAGCTGACAAAGCAACCCCAACCAACTCTGTCGCTGAAAGGCCGCTCTCGCGAGCGGCCTTTCATTATCAAAAAAGAGCCGTTAAAGATTCTGCGGTCTGCTCTACAAATATCTCGCTTTTTATACTATATTTCTTTGACGAAACTCGCAATTTATGCGATAAATTTTTCATCCGAATCGAATAAGGCTTTCCGATGCCTCCAGCAAAAGCCAAAACGGCCTTCTTTATCTCCCTTAGAAGGAAGCTTGGCTTCAATCAGGCAGAAATGGCGAGCCGAATGGGTCTTGGTGCCCGAGCTTATTTCACACTCGAACAAGACCCGAATTCGATCAATGTTCGTCACATGATGTTGGCACAGATGGTGTCATTACAGGAGGCTGTTATGAACAAAGATAGGTCCTTAGCAGAAAAAGCCGTGGGCGATTTAGCGACCGCTTACGCACAACTGCCACCAACTGCATGGGTCGTTTTTCATGGACGTGGCCGGATGATGCGCGCTGCTTCTAGTCCAAGCAACGGCGGGCAGACCATGGAGATTTTCAAAACGGAAATTGAAGCGAAAGCTGCCGCGAAACGATGGCTAAGAAATGGAGAAAGAGTTAGCGCGGGCACGTTGATTGGTAACACCACCGGCCGAGCGATTCACTCTCATGAAATTGAGAATTGGTTAGATAACGATTGAATATGACGCTCAGCGTGGACGGCAATGATTCTAAGCTTGTGTATCTCGATGCTAACGACTTCTCGGACTTATCTAAGCCAGAGAACGAACTAAGCAGTTCGGACAAAGCAATCTTAGAATTGCTAAGAGAAGTCAAACGAAGTGGGAGTGCACGCTTTTTCGTTTCTCCAATTCACATCTCTGAAGCCGTACACGCTTCTGAAAAATACAAGGATGCAGCCGTACGTCGAGCTACTCTTATGCAAGAACTGGGTGCAGGAAATATTCTTCAATTTCCTCTCAATATTTGCAAAATAGAATTGGCAAGAGCGTTCGCCTGCGAGGACAGTGTAAAGTGTTCGCTTGCAGAGATAACCTCGAAGCCGGATGAATGGTTCGGCATGCCCCATTCAACGGAAGATTTGAAAGAACGCCGTGATGAAGTTAGTGCGTCAATAGATGACGCATTGCGAGGATTAAATCGTACCGAGCGGCGCCGTCAAAAATCCAAATTAAATCCAAAAAAGAAGAGTTCCCACACGTATATCCGCTCTTTAATCAAAGAAGGCTTATCTCAACCTCCATCAAGCAATGTTCCGGTCGCTTTGATGAATCCGGATTTGGTGCTCGATTGGTATTTAGGAAAGGCGTCGGACGACGCCTTCCGCAAGAACTCAGTCGGACTGCTGAGTGATCCCTATCTGCTATTTAAGCACTTTATTGACGAATTAGGGCATCGGGAGTCCCTCTATCGTGTGATTCGTGATCAAGGAGAAAAATGGGTTAGTTTTATTGAGACGGCAACGTCTCAAGCCGTACCTGTGCTGTTGCTTGCTAAACAAACCGGCAATCAAGTCGATCTAAAATCGGTGATGTCTCAGATCGCCTCAGAATCTTTTTGGCAAAAAGTGGTTGGCTCGTTGGCAGAAATGGATTTGAGTCATTTGAGCAAAAATGAAGTCAGAGAAGCGAAGGAAAAATCTCCTTCAACGTCGATCTTCATTCACATCCTTCTAGAGTCAGTTCTTGTAAAGCTTCAATCTACCGCTGCGCGAGTTAACGCCGGAAATCTGAACGCCCCAAATGTTAAAGTGAGCGACTATGCTGATTTTATGCATGCAATCTATGCTCCCTACTTTGACATTTTTCGTTGTGACACTCGTATCGGTGAATTGCTCGGACATCACAAAGCTGTAAATGGTAGAATCGCATCCCGACGCAACGACCTCCTGAAGATGCTTCAGCAAGCGTAACCGTTACGTTACTCCGCTTTTCATGAGTGTCACCGCGCGGGCTTCCACGTCCCGTCCCTGATCGCCAGCATCAATTGTGCCAGCGGCAGGACGGTACGATCCGCTTTCGACGCTGCGAGCGTTTCGACGGCGGGCCAGTCGATCCGCACCGTGCCGTCTTCATCGATCATGTAGAGGTTGGGCGTCCCGGGAGCCGGTTCACGTATTCTTATTGTCTTGAGGGATTTTGGCTGATCCTGGGCGGGCGCGGGTCCGGCGACGGCCGCGATCAGGATAGACGCAAGAAAGCGATGCATCCGCCGTTCCTCCTCAGTCTGACCAAGCTCCGTGCCCCGGACGCAGCGCAGCGCGCCGCCCTCCGCGGCGTGGTGCGCTGCAGAGCCGGGGCCGTAACGAACGCCGGCGCTTGGTACGGTCCCGGCTCTGCGGAGCGGCATGCACGGCGATGCTTCGCATCGCCTTTGAATGCCGCACCGCGTCCGGGACACGAGAGCGCATTCACGTTTTTGCGTCCGCGTCGATGGGCGCAAGCTGCTTGGCGAGATCGAGTACCTTCTTCCGGTCTCCGTCGCTCTCAATCGTCAGGAAGATCCTGATCAATTGCAGACCGGCAAAACTTGCGGCTGAACTCGGCGCCTCTCCGGCACGCGGCGCTCTGAAAAAGTCTTCGATGTTCGAAGCAAGGGCGCGAGCCAATTTTTCGAGAACCGCGACGGTCGGATTCTCCATTCCCCGTTCGAGACGACTGACATAGGTCCGGTCGATCCCGGCATCGACGGCAAGCATCTCCTGCGAGAGCGCGCAAGCGACCCGAAGCGTCCGTATGTTTCGAGCGACCAACGCGCCTGCCTTCATCAAGCAAGATCAGCAGCCTGCGGCCGATAGAACCACGCACAATAGTGCTAGTGTTTCGAATGAAGACGTCGGGCCCGCAAGCGCCCCGTCATTCCGGGGCGCGCGTCTTCGCGCGAACCCGGAATCCAGACGCGATGCGCTCTGGTTTTCGGATTCGGGGTTCGCTCGCTTTGCTCGCGCCCCGGAATGACGAAGAATAAGCGGATTGGCGCGCCGGCTCGACACACTTTTTCCGCGAGCGAAATGCGCGGTTCCCGTTCGCTGACTCGGTGATCACACCTTCACCCACCGCGCCGCAACTGCTATAATGCCGGCATGACAACCGAAGACATCGAAAAGGCCATCGAGCAGCTGCCCCCGCGCGAACTGGCGCGGTTTCGCGCGTGGTTCGAAGTGTTCGATGCCAGGCAGTTTGACGCGGCGATCGAACGTGATGCTCAGGCGGGCAAGCTCGATGGGCTTGCCGAGGAAGCCTTGGCGGAGCATCGCGCTGGCGGCGAATATGAGCCGACGCCGGGAGAACTTGCCGGCATCGATCGCGGGTTGCGCGACGCCGCGGAAGACCGCTTCGCGACCCCGCAGCAGGTTGCAGCCGCCTTCGCAAAATTCCGTAGGTAATAAGGTTGTAGGGCGGATTAGCGCAGCGTATTCCGCCGTCTGCGAATCCGGCGCAATACGCTTCGCTATTGCGCCCTACGACACCGATTGCAGCGTTGTTACCTCGCCGGCATGCGGCACGACAAACGCAATGACGGCGTCGGCGGAATCGTCGATGAATTCCGCATCCTGCTTGAGTTCTTCCAGGCTTCGGGCGCTCGGGATCGGATCGCCGTCGGCCGCCATGACGGCGAGATGCCCGGCAAGCGCCTGGGACGCGTTATCGATCGCCTCCTCGAACGTATCGCCCGCCGAAATGCAGCCCGGCACATCGGGGAAGCTGACACCATAGCTCGTGTCTTTGTCCTTGTGGACCAGAGCGATGTAACCCGTCGTCTTGTTCACCGTGGCTCCTTCAATCCTGCCTGCCTGTAGATCGAGCGGACAGTCTTCAGATGCAAGTCCCGCTTCGGATGGGGCACTGTCACTTTACCGGGTTTTGCCGGGTGCTTGTAGTGGCGATGGCTGCCTGTCGCGCCGATATAACGCCAGCCATCGGCCTCCAGTTCTCTTATGAGATCGCGAGAGTCCTTGCCCATCGGGCATCAGACTATGGTCCGTTGAAATAGCTCTGCAACCAACCTGCGGACGAATGTCCGTTGTTTCTGACACACTTTTGCCGCGAGCGAAATGCGTGGCTCGCGTTTGCTGCCGCAGACAACCAACCGGGATTGTGATATATTATATCCATGAAGACCAGCGCAGGATAAATTTGCCGACTTCGCGCTCGAACTCGACGCCGGATTAAAAAAACTGACCGAGGTTTTGGAGCGTATCGACGCCTGGCCGCCCGAGGCAAGCGACGGCGAAGATCAGCCGACGCCGGAAGAACGCGCCGGCATCGATCCCGGGCTGCGCGACATCGCGGCAATCGGCAAGCGGCGATACGCATCCATTAAAGAAAACCTGGAGCGCGATCATTTCGGCGCCCATGTGATGATCAATACTGATACGTCCGACTACGTCGTCGGGCCCACGATCTCGCAGGTCTACGCTGCGTTCACTGAAAGGTTCGGCGAGGACGCTCCAGGCTGGAGCACGCGTATCGGAGTTTCTATCTTTGCAACCATATGACCTTGAGGGCTCGGTCGACGATCTGAAACGGCCGCTGGTCAGAATTGAAACGCCTGGCTTTACCGACCCGCTCATTGCCTTCATCGACACGGGCTTCAATGGCGCTCTCCTTCTCGATGAGAGACAGGCTGCGCGCCTGGGGTTTTCGGTCGCGAGAGATTCCATCAAGCCGGTGCGATTGGCGAGCCAACGCAATGAAGATTTCCTGCTTGGCCAAGGCAGCTTCATATGGTTCGGCGAGCGCAGGACAATCATCGCCTATGTTCTGATTGAAACCCAAGGCGAGCGACGCGCGCGAAGCGCACGCGAGACCGAAGAAGAAATCCTGATTGGCACCGATCTGCTTTCGGACTGCCGGTTGGAGATCGATTTCCCCGCCCGAAAGGTACTCATCAGCAAGCTTGTATAGCGGCCGTTATCCCATCGATGAAAAGCCTGTACGCCCTCGTTCACGAACTTGTGAATGTATCCCTATCCCCGCACTTCCCGACGATTTTATGGTTCGCCCGTCCTGTCCAGTGAGGGGCGCTTCTCGAGGGCACTCTGAAGTGGGACAGAGCGAAAGCTGGCCGGAGGGGCGACCCGAAGGCTGATACGGCGCCTGCGGCTGTGGTTTGCACCCACAGACTCGGGAGGCCCTGGGTAATCGTCCGCCCCTAATACGGGGGGCTGCCTTCAATGGCTGGACGCGGAACGGACGATAGGTGGGAGTAATCCTGCCTTGGCGTGAGCGGATGCTTGGGCCGGTCCCGGAAGTACGGTCCCAGGGACAGAAATCGCCGCAGATGGAGCGTCGGAAGGCGTTCCGTGGCCTCTGATTGTCGGCGATCCGGCAATCAAGCTGCGGCACTGTTACCAAGGCGCGCCTTTCGGCGCTCCGTCTCCCCTCATGTTCGAGGGGAGAAAAGTTAAAAGCTCACCTCGCGCGGCGGCGCGGGAACGAAGATGCGTGGCTGTTTGAAATTTGGATCGGAAATTGTGAACCGCACCGCGCGCCACACTCTCCGTCGTCATCGCCCGGCTCGACCGGGCGACCCAGTACTCCAGGGCGTTAGAGATTCACACAGGCAGCGGCGTTTACTGGATACCCGCATTTGCGGGTATGACAAAAGAGATGCGCTGCGTCCGGGGAACGGAGCAATCACACTTCCCTCGACTCAAAAACGCGAGCCCGTAGCCCGCTGCCGCAGGCGTCGGCTCGAATTTGCGCCCGTGTAATACGGGTTGACGATGCACATGGCGGCGCGGGCTGAGGCGGTCAGTCTGCATGGGCCCATCGATGTATAGCTGCAGTCGATGTAGCCGCCGGCTCGCCCGAAGGTCTGCAGGCATATCGGGTAATTCGGATCGTAGGTCTGCGCCTGCGCAGGGGCCGCGGCCAATGTCAGTACGGCCGCGAAGAGCAGTCTGGCCAATGTGCGCATAAGCGCCTCCTCTCGAACCGGCTTGCGCATTAGATAGTAAACGCAATCGCGCCCTCAATACGGCGGCGGCCGCTTCCCGCGCTGCGCCTTCGCCGCCTCGATCCACCATTTGAGGTCATCCGCGAACCGCGGAAACGCCCGCGCCAGCGCCTTGCCGCCCTCGCCGGTCGGCTCGCCCTGCTCCGACAGCGTCTGCGAAATCGGGCCGACCGCGAGCGAGCTTGAGATCACCACCATGCCCATCTCGGACAAGGTGCCGTGCCACGCCAGCGCCGCGCGCGCGCCGGAGAAGCGGCCGGCGGAGTAGCTGGCGATGGCGGCGGGGCGCCAGAACCATTCTTCGAGAAAATGATCGGTGAGATTCTTTAAGCCAGGCTGGATACCCCAGTTGTATTCGCCGGTGACGAACACAAAGCCGTCGGCGTCGCGGATTTTTCCCGCGAGTGTTTCAAGCCGCTCGGGCGCCTGCCCTTTCGGATATTCCTTGTACATCCGGTCCAGCATCGGAAGATCAATCGCCTTGGCATCGATCAGTTCGACGTCGTCGCCGCGCGCGCGAAAACCTTCGATGACAAACTGCGCAAGCCGGATGCCCATCCGGTCGGAGCGATAGGAGCCGTAGAGCACGAGAATGGTCATGGGATCACTTCAAACTGCGTGAGCCCGCAATCTGCCATGCTTCGGCGTGGGAAACGAGACCCGACAATGTGATGCGCGCAAACTCTCTCCACGTCGTCCCCGCGAACGCGGGGACCCATAGCCTCCGTCGGCCATGATGCGGAAGGTGTCGGCCACTCGCGGCAACAACTGCCAAGACAATAACCATCGGTGGTTATGGGTCCCCGCGTTCGCGGGGACGACGAGTGTTACTTAGCATCTTCGCCAGAGTTTACTGGATGCCCGCTTTCGCGGCATGACAACGTTGCCAAAAACAAGCCGGGCGGAAGCACGACCTTCCGCCCGGCTCAACCCGAGCCAAAAGGGGTAACTCATGGCTCGGGCTATTCCAACGATGTGTATGCATCCGCCGCGCGATTGAGCGGCGGCGCCGAACTTGCGACTTAAGCCGCGGCGGCCTTGGCGGCGGTCGGGACCGACGCGATGGTCTTCAGGATCTGCGACGCGATCTGGTAGGGGTCGCCCATCGAGTTCGGGCGGCGGTCTTCCAGATAGCCCTTGTAGCCGTTGTTGGCGAAGGAGTGCGGCACGCGGATCGAGGCGCCGCGGTCGGCGATGCCGTAGCTGAACTTGTTCCACGGCGCGGTCTCGTGCTTGCCGGTCAGGCGCTTGTCGTTGTCCGGACCGTAGACGGCGATGTGATCCATAATGTTGGCGTCGAACGCCTTCATCATCGCTTCGAAGTAGTCCTTGCCGCCGACCGTGCGCATGTAGTCGGTCGAGAAGTTGGCGTGCATGCCGGAACCGTTCCAGTCGGTGTCGCCGAGCGGCTTGCAGTGATACTCGATGTCGATGCCGTATTTCTCGGTCAGGCGCTGCATCAAATAGCGGGCCATCCACATTTCGTCAGCGGCCTTCTTGGAGCCCTTGCCGAAGATCTGGAATTCCCACTGGCCCTTCGCCACTTCGGCATTGATGCCTTCGTGGTTGATGCCGGCGGCGAGACAGAGATTGAGATGCTCCTCGACGATCTCGCGCGCAACCGAGCCGACGTTGCTGTAGCCGACGCCGGTGTAGTAAGGACCCTGCGGCGCGGGATAGCCGGCCTCGGGGAAGCCGAGCGGACGGCCGTCCTTGTAGAAGAAGTATTCCTGCTCGAAGCCGAACCAGGCGCCGGGATCGTCCAGGATGGTCGCGCGCTTGTTGGTGGAATGCGGCGTCTTGCCGTCCGGCATCATGACTTCGCACATCACCAGAGCGCCATTGACGCGCGCCGCGTCGGGATAGATCGCGACCGGCTTCAGCACGCAATCGGAACTGTGGCCTTCCGCCTGCATGGTGGATGAGCCGTCAAAACCCCACAGCGGAAGCTGCTCCAGGGCCGGAAACGAATCGAATTCCTTGATCTGCGTTTTGCCGCGCAGATTTGGTGTCGGGGTGTAGCCGTCGAGCCAAATGTACTCGAGTTTGTATTTGGTCATTACCTGTCTCTCATGAGTTGACGTGCGAAAAGGTGAAGGGAACCCGGAGCCCTGCTGCCGCCAAACGCGGTGGTCACCAATGGCCGACCTTGTGCAAAGCAGTAACTATGCCAATCGCTCTGGCGCCGGCGCTGGACCGCCATGCGCGTGCCGGCCATCGCGGAAGGCGTTGACCTGCGACATAGAAGCGCGGGATGGCTCCGCCTAAGTCACTGGAAAGGCTGCGCTAGCGCTCGACACGCCCGATTCGACGGCACTTCGCGCCGCCTCGGCGGCCTCGGATTAAAGACGCGCCATCTGCCGGCAACAATTTGAAAGAAATCGGGACCCGCCAGCAACTCCGGCGACGGCACGCGCGTTGAGCACGGAGCGGCTGCTGCCAGGGAAGCAAAAGCAAAAATGCTCAGGTTTTGCGCATACGGCGATTTTATTTTGATCAGGTTGCACCCGCGGAGAGCAACCCGATATTGGGACTAACCGAATCGAAGCCGGCGTTAACCAGTTGGGTTCACGCTGGGTTCAAAGGAGAATACGATGAATACGAACCTCAATCACGGATCGGCAACGATCTACCAATTCCCCGCTGGTGGCCGCGACGCGTTGCGCAGCCATCGCGATTCGCAGAAGCCGGCCGCCGAGGCCGGTACGACGCGTCCGAGCGAAGTCGGCTACGGCGACGCCTGGTATCACCTCGAGGCGATCCAGTCCGAACGCGCGGGCAAGTCCTGATGCCGCTCTCAACGCCAAACTATTTGTCGCCGATCAGTTTTACGAATGCGAACAAGAGCCGGAACGAAAAACGTTTCGGCTTTTTTGTTTTGGGACTGTTTGCGCGCAGAGACCACCGATTCACCTCAGCAGGGTCGGTAGTACTTTTCAAAAGAAGTATGAGCCGAAATCGCTTTCGGCCAACTTGACGCCGCCAGGTTGGAGCGATGGGTCGAGTTGGTGAAGCCTATTTAGGGCACCGTTAATAGTCTCCACCGCCTGGTCTCGCCGGCTTGCCCCAAGATATCCGCCGAGAAGTGTCGTGCGAATCATTTCCAAGATTCCTGGATATTTCTCTAACATCGTTGGGGCACTCTTGATTAACCACGCCGCGAACGCATGGTCTCGATTCAAAATGGAATTGAAATGTCGTAGCAGGTCACTGTTGACATAAGACATGAATGTCAGGGGACCAAAAAGGCGCTCTCCATCCAAAGGAGGGACGGATCGCACGCCAATCGCAACTATCTTGGCGTTGAAGTTTTCACCGATGTGCAGATTCAGATCCAAATGCGAGCTGGCTAACATCGCAGCCGCAGCTCTCCATCCCGACCCTTCTCGTGAAATCAGATACCCATCGGGCATGAGGCCGGTGAGCTCAATCTGGACTCCATCCGCCAACCTCTGTCTGATTTCGATCAGTGAAAGATATTCGCCGGAGGCGACGTCGAATATTTTTTGTTCGCTCCATTGTTCCACAAGGTTCGAGTCTTTTATAAGCCGGCCAAGGGCAAGATGATCTTGGTCCATCCGGTCCAATTGGAGTAAATTTGCGGGCGCCAGCGTTTTTGCCACCTCGTCGAGATCGTTTAGCGCACGTAAAAACGTTATATTAGCTATGGATGCGATCTCCCATGACCAGCTTTTCACCTGACTTCTGGCCAGCGATAAATTGGGACGTAAGCCATCCTGAAGCCCAATCGCTCCAATAGCCATGATAGCTTTTGATTTGTTGATGTAGCTTCTGTCTCTAGAATCAATGCCGGCCGCGAGCGGGGGAAGACTGATACCGTTGTGCATAATTCTAAAATTGTTTTCTCCGTCAGGGCCTAGCCAAATCTCAATACGCAGCGAGGGCTGAGGAATCGATATTATCGACCTTCTCGAATAATCATTACGTTGTCCTGGTAAGGCTACACGTACTCTTTCAAGCCATTTCGTTATCTTTTTTTGAAGCGCTTTATCCGGAAGCATTTTTACTTCGGTCTCAATGCGATCAAGCTCCTCATCTTCAAAATTTTCTCCTACTGCGATTGCAACCATTTTTTCCTGCAGGATAAGGCCTATCAATGAGCTCAATCTTCGTCTTGATAACAACTCAAGAACCTGCAAAAGCTCGTTTGAATATTTTAGCTGAAAAATAACAGCTTGCCCTCGAAAGTCCTTCGAAATGGATTTTCGAGTAAGATCAACTGGAATAACTTCAATGGAGATGTCATCGACGGTAACTGGCCATCTAAGCGCGTCACCGATCTCCTTGAGTTGTTCTTGCGTGAGCCTGATACTTTGCCGTTCGCACCAGGGAGTTTCGAGAAGCTCTCTATAATCCCCACCAATCTTCCTGCCCTCGAACTCTACCGGGACTAACGGGCAAAACAGAAACGTATCCAATAGCTGGCCAAAGTCGAACTCACCGCGTTCCCTCGTCGGGTCCAGCCGGCACGCAATTGAGGTGCCTAGCTCAGTCCTGTAACCATTTTCCTCAAAAATCCCGCCCGCGCTTGGCATCGGCATCGGCAGCAGCTGCGGCGTCTGCAACGAAAAGTATCCGCTTAACCCGGCGAGGGATAACCGAATTGGTTCACCGGGTCTGCCATCGGAATCGGCGCGCAACGTGCTGATTTCGACGCGATCGCAGGCAATGAAACAGGAAAGCAGGCCAATCCCGAAGCGGCTGATCGGAACGAAATCTCGAGCGCCCGCTCTGGTCGCTTTCAGAATGTCGGCTTTGTATTGCGACGAGTTATAATAGGAAGAGCCAACCTTCAGCAGGTGCTCTGTAATGATGGATTCGTCCATACCGGTGCCGCAATCGTCGAACCGAACCCAGCGGTATTTGTCCCGGTCGATCCATTCGCTCACCTTTATGGATGGAACGTCATACGGCGTACTCCGGCGCGTACGTTCAAGGTGCTGGCGCAAACGGCTGGCATCGATCGCGTTTTGCAGGAGTTCGCGGACAAACACGAACGGAGAATCGTAGAGGTTTTCTCCCATCAACAGTTGCAGGACGTTTTCCTGGTCGAGCGTAAAGCGGTACTCTCCGTATCGGTATCCCTGGCTTGCGATGTTGTTACGCTTGACCCGTCCGGGCAGAGGTAGATCGCGCCATTGGTCAGAGCATTCGCCGAGAAGACTTTTGCAGCTTTTAAACTCCTCTTCGATAACATCCAAAAAGCGGCGGATGTCGTGCTCGATCGCGGGATGATCGGGCGCGCAAACGAAGCCTAGCTCATATGAATCCGTCGGATCCGGCGGAAAAGTCATGCGTTCGGAATTGAGATGCTTGCGCCACTCCACGTCGCTTCCCGCTTCACGTGGTGTAGAACGACGCGCCAGTCCCAAATGCTTATAGACGGCTTCCGGCGAGCGCGAGCGATCAAAATCAAGGATATCGGCGAGCCGGAGCAGTATGGCGCAGAAACGCAGGTCAGCTCGTTCCAGGAATGACTTTTTATCCAATATCTTGCTCGCGCGAAGGCCCGCAGCTGCGAAGTTATGGCTTCGGCAAAGCTCGCCCAGTTCCTCCCGAAAATTTACAGTGCCCCATTTTAATTTTTCCGGGTTAATCTTGTTCAAATAAACAAAGACGCGATCGGCGTGACGCCAACGACAATACATTTCGGCGATGTCGCGCGGTACGCCGCCGCTTGATTCTACCGCAAGATACGCTTCAGGATGATCATTCAGGAAAGCGGGCCATTCGGCTTCGTTCATGAGGCCGGCCCGGGCCTCGTCGCTGAACACCATTCCAATGTCGTGAAAATAGGCCGCTAAAATCAGCAGCGCGGCTTCCAGGGGCGACAAATCCTCCAACCGCGGCCCTAAAAGCAAAGCCATAAGCTCCGCTACGTTGCGCGCGTGCAGGGAATTGTGCAGCGTATAGGTGGGAAACGTTTCAATTACACGATCAAGGATGGGCGAGGCTACGTCTACGAGACCCTTAACCAGAGCTCTTTCCTGATCGTTGCCTTTCTCCTTAAGGATGCCCCAAAGAGCGAGTTGCTCGATTTCATGCGGCCTGTCCTGTTGCATTAAATGTCATCTCAATAATTAGCCGATAAGGTAATTGCAACTTACACGGGCTGTTTCGGTTTTGAAAAGGACAATTTACACAAGCTCTTAAGCTCGGGGCTAAAAGCAAAGATTGGTTACCACGTTCCCGCGCTTGTCCTTGATCACGTAAGGACACTCCGCGCGCTTCAGCGCCGCCTTGGCGTCATCATTGCCGAGCGCAGCCGCCCTTTCATAATATGCCTTCGCCGCGGTTGAATCCTTCTCGCCGCCACGGCCGCTTTGCGCGAACGCGCCCATCCGTTCCAGTGCCGCGGGATGATTTTGCGCCGCGGCTTTTTCGAACAGTGCGCGCGCGGCGACATCGTCCTTCGGACCGCCGTCGCCGTCGGCCATCATCATGCCGAGCTGATACTGCGCTTCGGCATTGGTCTCCGCGGCTTTCGCAAGCAGTGCCCGCGCCTGCGCCGGATCGGCGGACACACTGCCGCCAAGGGCTGCGAGATTGCTGATGCCGCGCGGGTTGCCGGCTTGCGCCGCACGCTCGAACAGTTTGCGCGCCTGGGCCTCGTCCCTCGCCACGCCTGAGCCGGTTCCGACCATCACGCCAAGTTCGACCATGGCGGAGGTTGAGCCTTTGTCGACCGCCTTGCGCCAGGCGGCCATCGCTTCCGCGGTCTGGTGATTGGCGGCGTAGGCGCGGCCGAGCTGGTAAAGCGCTCTCCGTGACGAGCCCGACGCGACCTTACAGAATTTGATCGCGGTTGGGATATCGGTGGGCGCGATTTCGGTGACGCCCTTGACGTCAGCCGGCTTGTCCGGATCGGCGGGGTCGGCGGCGAGCCGATCGCACAGCACGAGATCGGCCGATTGCGCGTGCACACACGACGGCGCCGCCGCGATGGCAACCGTCATCACGGCGATACGAACGAGTGCGAATGAAATTGCGGGTCTCATCATGCCGTAGTGTAACGCTTGCGCCTTCAAGGCTCCAGCCCGGACTCGCGCAACGCGGGCGCTGCTTCCGCCGAGGTTAGAAACCGGAGCAGTTCGTCGGCTTGTGCCGCCTTTGCTGACGCCGCCAGACGTCCGGCGGAAAACACCGCGGGAGTTTTTTGCATCTCCAGGGGAATGGGTCCGACAATCTCAACGCCGGGAACCAGCTTGAGCTCGCTGATCTGCTGTATCGCGAGATCAGCCTCGCCGGTGACGAGACGCTCGGCGGTAAAGCCTTGCGGTATGATGCAGGCCTTGGCGTTAATCTCGGACGCGATCCCCATCCGCCCGATCAAGCCAGCGAAAAAGATGCCGCTGGCGCCGAGGCGCGAATACGTTACCGAACGGGCGCCAAGCAGCGTCGCCCGCAGCGCCGCCGGCGATGCGATATCCGGATGCGGCGCGCCTGCTTTCACCGCCGCACCGACGTAAGATCGCGCCAGGTCGACGCAGCTTTCCGCCACCACGGATCCCTGCGCAGCCATATCGTCCAGCGCCTGCTTGGTCAGAATGACGATGTCGGCCTGCTCGCCGCCGCGCAGACGATCGAGCAGCGCCAGCGTCGGCGCGAAATCGGCATCGATGCGCCCTCCGCTTTCCGCTTCGTATCGGCCGGCCAGGCTGCGAACAGCGCCCATCAAGGCGAGGGTCGAAAGCACGCGAACGGTATGCGCGTCGCCCATCACTGCAGGCTGCACGCCGTCACCGGCCGCTTGCCGACCTTGAGCGTGGTGCCCGCTCTTGCCGTCGCCAATGTGATGCCGCCGCCGGAATAACGCGAGCCGGACAAGGCCAGGCGCTTCTTCAGCGCCACCGCCTTGCCGTCGACTTGCAGATGCGCGCGCTTGGGGTCGGACGGATAAAACGCGGCAACGAATTGGGTACCGTCCGCGCAGTTGTAGGTCTGGAATGTCTCAGCGGCCGATGCGCCGGTTACCGCTCGCAGCACACATACTGCCGCGCCAAAAATGATGATGGATCTGCCCCGACTCATGGTTCGCTCCCTGCTTCAGGGAAGTATAGCGCATGGCGGACCCTAGTTGTCATGGCCGGACTTGATCCGGCCATCCATCAATCTTCATAAGAATCTTGCGAAGATGATGGATTGCCGGGTCGAGCCCGGCAACGACGAGTTGAAAAGTGGTTTTTGCCCTACGCCGCCGCGACCATTTCCGCATCGAGGTCGGCAATCACATCTTCGAACGCCGAGATCGCCTGCTGGACTGCGGCGATCTGCATCAGTTCCCAGCTGTTGATCGGGCCGTTGCGCTTTTGCAGCGCCACCACCAGATCGCGCCGGTGCTCCTTGAGCTGAACCAGCGGCAAACCGTGGTCAGCGAGAGATTTCATCATAATTTCCCCAGCCTTCTGTTGGACGGCATGACATCTAGCGCGGTTTCTCTGCAATCCGCTTACAAAACTCCGGCAAATTTTAACGAGTTTCAGCCGACCGGCGGATCGGGATCGCCTCTCGCGATAGCCTCGGCAATGACGGCGGCGAGCGCTTTGGTCATGCATTCGGTGCACCCATCGCTCTGGTGCAGATGGTCGATCGGATTGATCAATTGATCGATGGGGATATTGCCGTCCTTGACCCAATGCCGCATCAGGGCGAATCGGCGAAATACATTGACGCTGGCCTTCTCTGCAGACTCGGCGATCAGCTTCACCATACATTCCGTGCCGAGGATTTTTCCGGGTCCGAGGATGGCCGGCGCGTATTGCAGGTCCATCAGCACCACATCCATCGCAAGTCCGCTCAACCGCTTCAGCCCGGCATCGATCGCCGCCGCAACGTCGTCCAGATTATAACCGTCATGGAAGATGGCATTAGTCCCGACCTGCCAGATCGTAAGCACCGGCGCCTGGCTAATGACATCACGGTCAAACCGCGCCAACTCCGTCGGCGCCTCTTCGCCGTTATTGCCTTTGTTGGTGACGTTGATGGTTTGACCGGGAAATCGAAGGCGCAATGCCGCCTGTAGCCGGTCGGGATAAGGTAGAATTCCGCCCTCGCCATGCGTAGATGACGATCCAATTGCAACTATCGTAATCGGACCTCCATCCTTGATCTGCCTCTCCAGATGAAACAGCGGGCGCTCGAAGCGGATAAGGTCGGCGGGGATATCGCAGGGCAGCGGCGCATCTGGCATTTGAAATACTCCTTTGGAAAAAACTATCTCCGGTTGTAATTCGCAATTGAACGCAAAAATTTCAGAACATTGCAAATGAAATTCGCTTATCGGTAAGCTGACCGCTGCCGCTCGCCCACCTGGAGACTCCCCAATGAACGGAAAAACCGTTGTCATCACAGGCGCTTCAGGGTCGCTCGGCAAAGTGGTCGCGGAGACGGCGCTGGCGCGCGGCGCAAAGGTCGCCGGGGTGGATCACGCTAGGTCTGAGATCGCGGATACGCCCGCCCGCATGGAGCTCGGCGGAGTCGATCTGTCCGATGCCGCGCAAGCCAAACAGGCCATCGACGCCGTTGCCGCGCGTTTCGGCGGGCTCGACGTCCTGATCAACGTCGCCGGCGCGTTTTCGTTCGAGACCATCGCCGAGGGCGACCCAAAGACCTGGCAGCGGCTGTATACGATCAATGTGCTGACCGCGCTCAACGCGTCACGCGCGGCCATCCCGCATCTGCTCGGGTCGAGCGCCGGGCGGATCGTCAATATCGGCGCGATGGGCGCAATCCAGGCCGGCGCCGGCATGGGGCCCTACGCCGCCTCTAAGGCCGGCGTACATCGCCTCACCGAGGCGCTATCAGCCGAACTCAAAGGCAAGGTCACGGTCAACGCGGTGCTGCCCTCGACCATCGATACGCCGGCCAATCGCGCCGATATGCCGAAAGCGGATTTTGCCAAGTGGGTGACCACGGACGAACTTGCCAACGTGATCCTGTTCCTCGCCAGCGATGCCGCCAGCGCCGTGACCGGCGCGCTGCTGCCGGTCAGCGGGCGGGTTTAGCCGAGCGCGCGGTCGCGCAGCCGCCCCGGTGCATTCAGGATCGTGGCTTCGCCGAACGATGTGTCCGTTTCAGCTTCCGGCCGGTGCAGGAACGCCGCCGGATGCGAAAAGCTGATGCGTCCGCGCTTCACGCCGAGGATCGGCTGCGCCAACTCCGCCACTGCCGACGCCCGGTCCATGCAATCGAGCACGACGACGTCGGCGGGGTTGCCGACGGCAATTCCGTAGTCCGTGAGATTCATCAGGCGGGCCGGCATCACCGTGACCATGTCGAGGCAAGCCTCCAATTCCTCCGGCCGTCCGATCTGCGCGATATTGGCGTAGAGGTTCGCCATCCGGATCAGCGAACAATCGCCGAACGGCGTGAATGGGTTGAGCACGTTGTTGGTCGCCAGCGAGCAGATCACGCCCTGCCCGCGCAGCTTATGCGCGGGCGCCACGCCGCGCGGCACGGAATGCGTTTGTCCGCGTCCCATCAGGAACAGGTCCGTCGCCGGCAGCACCGTGACGGCGACGCCGGCATCTGAGAGTTTCGCGCCAATGTGCTGCAGCGACGCGACATCCAGCGCCGAGAGTTTGGTGACGTGGCCGATGGCGACGCGCCCGCCCCATTTGTGCGCCACGGTTTGGCGGCAAACTTCGTCGAGATGCATCCAGGACGGATCGAGGTCGAAGTCGAGATGGAAATCGATGTCGATGTCGAAACGCCGCGCGAGATCGAAGATGCGCGCGATCTGGCCGTGCGGATCGCTGTCGGTATAGGGACAGCCGCCGATCAGGTCAGCGCCGCTTTCGCAGGCTTCCACCAAAAGTTCGAAGGCGCCGGGATCGTTATTGAGGCCTTCCTGAGGAAACACGCAGATCTCGATATCGATGGCCCAGGCATATTCGCGCTTCAAGATGCGGATGGCGCGAAACCCTTTCAGGCCGATCCGCGGGTCCACCTCGACGTGGCAGCGCATCCGCGTCGTGCCCTGCACGATCGCCTTCTCCAGCGTGCGCCGCGCTCTTGCGTAGATATCTTCTTCGGTGAAGGCGCGCTTCGCGGCGGCGACGCCCTCGATGGCCTCCTGCAACGTTCCGGTCCGGCAGGTGCAGCGATCGGAGATGCAGGACTTGTCGAGATGAATATGGGTCTCTACAAAACCTGGCACCAGCAGGCGGCCGTTCAGCGCCACATCGCGCGCGCCGGGCCGGTCGGCCATTTCGAGCCGCGGCCCGATCTGCGCGATGCGCCCGTCGCGCACGCCGATATCGACCAGCTCGCGGTCGCGCCCTGCAATTCTCCCCTCGCGTAAGATCAGATCGAATGTCATCGCTACCGTTCTATTGCGCTGCTTCAGCGTGCCCGAGATAGGCCGCCTCCACGTCGGGATCGTTGGCTAATGCGGATGCGGTATCTTCACGCACGAGTTTGCCGGAATCGATGACATAGCCGCGGTCGGCCAGTGCCAGCGCTAGCACGGCCATCTGATCGACCAGCAAAATCGTGGTGCCATCGTCGCGCAGATCGGCCAGCACATCGAACAGCTCGTTGATCATCGCCGGCGCCAGGCCAAGCGACGGTTCGTCGAGCAAGAGGATGCGCGGCTTCGCCATCAGGCCGCGCGCAATTGCCAGCATCTGCTGCTCGCCGCCGGACAACAAGCCGGCGCGGCTGTTCAATCGTTCGCGCAGGCGCGGAAAGCGCTTCAGCAACGCCGCGATTTCGGTTTCGTAATCGACATTCTCACGCGTGTTCGCGCCAAGTTCGAGATTGTCGTAAACCGTCAATTCCGGAAACACTTGTCGGCCTTCCGGCACCAGCGCCAGACCGCGTGCGGCGATGCGATGCGCTTCGCTGCGCTCGATGCGGCTGTTGTCGAGAATGATGTCGCCCTCGACCGGCCGCAACAATCCGGCAACGCTGCGCATCAGCGTCGATTTGCCGGCGCCGTTGGCGCCGATCAGCGCGACCATCTCGCCGGGCCGCACCTGGATGTTCACCTTCTGCAGTACGGGTGCGGCGCCATAGCCCGCGACGAGATCGATCGCCGTCAGCACCGCGTCCTTCGGTCCATCCCATGGCTCCGTGCGCGCGCGAACGCGCGCTTCGGCAGCACCGAGATAGGCCGCGAGAACCTTTGCGTCGTGCCGGATTACATTCGGCGGTCCCGCGGCAATCGGCTTGCCTGCGTCGAGTACCACGATGTGATCGGAAATTCCCATCACCAGCCGCATGTCGTGCTCGACCAGGATCACAGCGATGCCGGCGTCGGCGATCCGGCGCAGCAGGCTGCTCAACGCATCCTTGTCGGACGACATCAGTCCCGCCGCCGGCTCGTCCAGCAGCAGCACGCGCGGCCGCATCGCCAGCGCCCGCGCGATCTCGGCCAGACGTCGATCGACATGCGGAAGATCGCCGGCGGGGCGCGCCAGCGCGTCGTGATAACCGGCGAAGGCGAGCAGCCCTTCCGCCGCGCGCATGTCCGCATCATCGGCTGCGGCCGACAGCATCGAGCCGAGCCGCCCGCATCGCATCGCGATCAGCACGTTGTCGAGCACGCTCATGGTCTCGAACAGTTTTGTGGTCTGGTAGGTGCGCCCGATCCCGGCACGCGCCACCTTCCATGCCGGCGCGCCGGCGAGTTCATCGCCACCGAGGCGGATGCTGCCGGCATCGGGTTGGTAGAAGCCGCCGATCATATTGAGCACGGTGGTCTTGCCGGCGCCATTAGGGCCGATCACGCTGGTGATCTTGCCGGGCGACGCGCTGAAGCTGACATTGGACGCGGCCTTGATGCCACCGAAGGTGATGCCGATATCGCTGATCTCAAGCGGCGCGCTGACCGCGCCTGGTGCAAGAAACGCCGCGAGGTTGAATCCATCGGGATTCGCGGTGCGCGGATCGGTACGGCGAAACAACCGCGCGGCTGTGCCGAGAATGCCTTCCGGCGCCAGCCACAGAACCACCAGCAGCAGAACGCCGAAGAACAGCAGCCGATATTCCGCGAGATTCGACAACAGCTCCGGCAACACAACGGTGACGGCGGCGCCGACCGCGGGTCCGAGCACCCATCCTGCGCCCCCTACGACGCATGCGAGCAGAAACAGGATCGATTGCGAAAACGGAAACGAGTCGGGTGCGACGAACGCCAGCAATGAGGCGAAGATGCCGCCGGCTATTCCGGCGAAACCCGCAGACAGCATGAAGGCGGCGGCCTTGACGCTGACCGGATTGAGGCCGATCGAGCGCGCCGCGACCTCGGCATCGCGCACCGCGACCATCGCCTTGCCCCAGGCCGAGCCCGCCAGCCGGTAAAACAACAACATCGATGCGCCCGCCACCGCAATCGCGAGCAGCGCGATCTCGCGCTCGGTGAACACTAAGCCTGCGATGGACGGCGGCGGCAGGCTCATCAGCCCGTTCGATCCGCCGGTCAGTTCGCGCCACTCGATGCTGAGATGCTGCACGATGAACGCGAATGCGATCGTCACCATCGCGAGATACGGACCGCTCACCCGCAACGCCGGCAGCGACAGCAACAGCCCGATCGCGCCTGATATCAGTCCCGCCAGCGGCAACGCGATCCAGAAGCTGATGCCCTTCAGGGTCAGGATCGCAACCGTGTAGGCGCCGATGGCGTAGAAGCCGACATGCCCCAGCGAAATCTGCCCGGTGAGCCCGACCAGAACGTTAAGGCCGACGCCGACGATGGCGGTGAGCGCCACCATCGCCAGCACGAAGGGCGCGTAGCCCTCCGCCCTTGCCGCATACAGCGCCGCGGCGGCCGTCAGCACCAGCAGCGCTATCGGCATCGCAAGCGCGCGCAATCTGGAATTCATCGCCATCAGACTTTGTTGATCGCGGCACGGCCGAACAACCCGTTCGGCATCAGCGCCAGCGCCAGGATGACGATCGAGAACACCACGATCTGGGTGTAGACCGATCCGAGATACGCCGTGACCAGCGCCTCGATCAGGCCGTAGGCGAGGCCCGCGATCACCACGCCCCAGGCCGAACCCATGCCGCCGAGAATGGCGACGGCAAACGCCTTGATGCCGAACAGCGTGCCCATTTCAGAGCTGACGCTGAACAATGGTGCGATCAACAGTCCAGCAAGGCCCGCCAGCGCCGTCGAAATCATGAACGACACCGCAACGGTGCGATGCACATTGATCCCCATCAGCCGCGCCGCGTCGGCATTCTGCACCACGGCGAGCAGAGTTTTACCCCTGCGGGTATGGCGAAGTACCAGATGCATCACGAGCGCGATGCCGACGCCGACCAGGGGGATGACGAGCTGCAGCGGATAGACGCCGGCGCCAAGAATCCGGATCGGCTCGCGCGCCAACGCGGAGGGAAATCCGCGCGGCTCCTTGCCGAAGGTGAACAGCACGGCATTATCGAGCACAATGCCGGCGGCGACGGTCGCCATCAGCCAGGCATTCGAGCCGCGCGCCACGAACGGACGCACCAGGAAGCGCTCCACCACCAGCCCGAACAGCGCGCAGATCGCCAGCGCCATCAACGCCGCCAGCAGCAGCGGCCATCCGAGCTTCACCGCGAAGGTGTAGCCCAGCACCGCGCCCAGCATCATCGCCGAGCCTTGCGCGAAATTGACGGTGTTGGAGACGACGTAGGTGATGTGGAAACCGAGCGCGATCAGCCCGTACATGCTGCCGAGACCGATGCCCGAGATGATGGCGGAAGCGAGCATGGCAATCCGTAACGCTCAGAGAAAAAGGGCGCGGATCGCTCCGCGCCCTCCGGTTCAAGTTAGTTCGTCAGCGGCAGAATTTCGTCGCCCTTGAAGTAGGTGAAGATGTAATCCGACGGCGACAGCGCGTCCTGATTGTCCGGCGTGAACGGCTTGTCATAGGCCTTGATCAGGCCGTCATACTTGCCGAGCTTGTAAAAACCTTCGCGGATGGCCGGCCCCTCGGTCGAACCTGCCGCCGCAATCGCCATCGCCGTCAGATGCATGGCATCGTAGGCATTGGCGATGCCGACCGCAGGGGTCACATCCGCGGCCGACTTGATTTCGGGATATTTCTTCTTCAGCGCATCCAGCACGCCGGCCGCCTTCGGGCTGGTATTGCCGGAGAAGCTGAAGGTCTGGATGAAGTGAACCTTCTCGGCACTCGGACCCGCAAGCTCGGTGAAGCGGCCGCCGGACGGGCCCCAGTGCGAAACGACCGGCACGTTCCAGCCCATGCGGTCGAGCGACTTCACCACCTGCGCGGATGGCGCGACGTTGGCGACCATGAACAGCGTGTCGGCGCCGGCGTCCTTGAGCCGGGTCAATTGCGGCACCACATCGACGTCGCCGGTCTCGAACTTCTCGACGCCGGCAAACGGCATGCCCTTGGTCTCAAGCGCTGCCTTCAAACCCTTCTCGTTGGATTCGCCCCAGGGGTTGTTGATCAGGATCATGCCGGGCTTCTTGGCGGCGTACTTTTTTGCGGCGTAGTCCACCAGCGCGACATCGACCAGCGCATCGACCGCGGAGACACGGAACACGTAATTTTCCGGCGCGCCATTGCGCGTGATCGCGGTGCCCGCCGCCCACACGCCGATGAACGGCACTTTCGACTGATTGGCGAATGGCACGATCGCGACCGAGACCGGCGTGTCCAGTCCGCCAAAGAACGCGGCGACCTTTTCACGTTGCACCAGTTCGCGCGCGGCAATTACGCCCTTGGCGGGGTTGCTCTCGTCGTCGCGCACCAGGAGTTCGACCTTCTTGCCGAGCAGGCCGCCCTTGGCATTGATTTCATCGATTGCGAGCGACAACCCGCGCACGATGGCTTCGCCGGACTTCGCCGACTGACCCGACATCGCCGCGATAAGACCGAGCTTGATGGTGTCATCCGCGAAGGCCGGCGCGGCGGCCATCAAGGAAAGCGCAGCGCCCGCGAGGAGCAGGCGGCGGGATAGCTTGTGCAGTGCAAGTGCCATGTGTGGACCTCCGGAAACGAGTGAACTCACAGAAAAGCAAGCAAGCGCTATGCCAGATCGTATGCATTCGAACCGGACGATGAAACCTCGATTTCAAAGGGAAAGTCGCCTGTAACGCTCGAAATCCCGCTTCGAATCTGCACAATCTCAAGCCATGATTGTATACAATTTAATCGGGCGCGTGAAAGTGAATTCTGGTATCGAGGTCGCCAAGGTTCAAAGGCTGACGCTTTCTTCAACGCCCTTCGCGAGAATTGAACATGTCCCCTGCCCGTGCCACGCTGGCAATGCCGACCGACGAGACCGCCGAAGCCGCGGAGATCGTTGAGAGATTCCTCGAAGCCTCGATGGTGCCCGATCCCGAAACAGCGGCGCGTTACATCTCCGCCGATCTCATGATCACCTTCACCGGCGGCCGCAAATACAATCATCCGCGCGAGACCACGGGCTTCAACGCCAGGCGTTACAAGTGGGTGAAGAAGAAAATGGCGCGAACCGACGTCGTTCCGGCGGCCGGCGAGACCATCGTCTACAATACCGGCACGCTGTACGGCGAATGGCCGGACGGTGCGCCGTTTGAAGGCAATCGCTATGTCGACCGCTTTGTCGTGCGCGATGGCAAGATCGTGCAGATGGACGTCTGGAACGACAGCGCCGAGCGGCTGCTGCTCCGCAACGGCATCGACGCCTAGGCGCGCGGCCGGACGGCCTTTTTCGTTGCCGTGATTTCAGCGGCGTATGGCGACAGGATGTCCTTGATGTCGCGCTCCTTTGCCGGATGCGCGACGATCAACGCTCGTTCGGCAACCGCATCGAGATGCTGGTCCATCAACACGGTCGCCCGCGCGCGATCGCCCGATGCCAGTGCTGCGATGATGGCGCGATGTTCGCTGACCGCGCATTCGGATGAATGCGGCCGGCTGTAGAGCGCAAGGATCAGCCCGCAACGGGATGCTACTTCGCTGACATAGCGCGCCAGCACCGGATTTCCGGTCAACTCGGCGAGCTTGATATGAAACGCGGTCGCAAGCCGGATCGATAGCGGGTTGTTGTTGCCGCGCGCCTGCTCCTCGGCATCGACATGATCCTTCAGCGTCTTGATCTGCTCACGCGTGAGGCCGCCGGCCAGCCGCGCCACCACCAGGCGTTCAAGCCCGACGCGTACGTCGAAAATATCGCGCGCCTCGTTCCAGCTTGGGGTTGCGACCGCCGCCCCGCGATTGCGCCGCAGCTCGACCAGCCCTTCCGCGGCGAGGCGTGCCAGCGCCGCGCGAACGATGGTCCGGCTGGCGCCGAACTTCTCGCCGATGGCGTCTTCGGGAAGCTTGGTGCCCGGCTGCAGCGCCTGCTCGATGATGGCGTGCCAGAGCGCCTTGTAGATGACGCTGCCGCGATCGGTCGAAGGGGCCTGGGTGTTCTTTGCCATCGTCACGGCGCGTTACGGGAATGATGCGACGTGATTGCCACGTCCACTGCGTGAATGCAATTTTGAAAGCAGCAAGGTTGTCATCATCCGCGGAAGCGGATGATCCAGTAATCGCCGCAGCCTATGCTTTTCACTAACGTTTGCGGGTAATGGATGCCCGCATGCGCGGGCATGACAGTTTCCTCACCAATCGGCGAACTTCTTCAACTCCGCCTTGAAGCGAATGCTGCGTTTGCCGGCAAGCGCCGTTGCCTCGGCCTCCGCATGGTTGCGGGAATAGGTGCCGGAAAAGCCGATGCCGACCTCGTAGCCGCCGAACACCGGCCGCTCACCGCGGCTCGGGGTGTGCTCGTGATTGACGATCTCGCCCTTCCACTTGCCGTTCGCGCAGGTATAGGAGCCGATGTAATCGAAGAACCCATCGCCGCCGCGAATCCGGCCGTCATGCAGAACCATGACGCCGGTGTTGCCGCCATCGACGCCGTCGAGCATCCGGATGTGGAGGGAGTAAAGGCCATTGGCGATGCCGCCCACTCCGGGCGTCGCAAAGGGAGGCGCTGCCTCGTCACTGATCGGCATCATCAGAAACTTGAAGGGGATGCCGGGCATTTGCCCGCTGCCACCCTCGAAATAGAAATGATCCTCTTCCTGCCAGCCTCGCAGCTTCAGGGTGATCTTGTCGGTCTTGAATAGCGGCTGGTAGCTCGGATCGTCATGGTGACGCACCGTCGAGACTTCCGCGTGAATCTCCTCGCCGGACTCATCATACTTCCCGATGAACGCGAAAGCCGAATTGCCGCCAAGCATCCTGCCGTCATAGGCATAGATCACGCCACTGCGCGAGCCGTGCACGGTGTGAAATTCAACTTTGTAAAGCCCCTGCAGCACCCCGATGTGGCTCCGGCTTCGATCAAATGCGTCGCAACCCGCGGATCCCCGATCCGCGGGTTTATTCAAAATGCCATCCTTTGCCTTGTCCCGGAGACAGGTTAGCCGTTCCAGCCCGGTTTGACCAAATCTTTTACGGAGTTTCGGGCTAGACTCAGGCACTGAGTCGCGGTCGCCGCGGCGCCGGAGCCCGCTACCGTTGGAAACCGCGCTTTACCTGCCCGTGAAACGTTTCCTGGAAAAGCTCGGCTTTACCGTCAAGGGCGAGGTCGGCGGCTGCGACCTCGTGGCGCTCAGCGCCGACGACCCGCCGGTCGTGGTGATCGGGGAGTTGAAGCTCACCTTCAATCTCGAACTGCTGCTGCAGGCGGTCGATCGTGCCGGCGCCTGCGACGAGGTCTGGCTTGCGGCGAAAATGTCGGCACGCGGCAAGGGCCGCGAGAGCGATGCGCGTTACCGTAATCTTTGCCGGCGGCTTGGTTTTGGCATGCTCGCGGTGACCGGCAGCGGCCAGGTCGAAGTCATCGTCAAGCCGGCCACGACGGCGCCTCGCCGCAATCCGAAGAAACGCTCGCGGCTGGTCTTGGAGCATAACCGACGCAAGGGCGATCCCACTCTTGGCGGCAGCACGCGATCGCCGATCATGACGGCGTACCGCCAGCAGGCGCTGGCCTGCGCGTCGGCAATGGCGCTGGGCCCGCGCAAGATCCGCGACCTGAAGCCGGACATTCCGAACGCGCCGAAAATCCTGCAGGACAATTTCTACGGCTGGTTCGACCGCGCCGAGCGCGGCGTTTACGTGCTGACCGACGCCGGACGTGCCGCGCTGAAGCGCTGGCCGCAGCAGATACTGGAAGTCGCCGACGCCGGAGATTTGGTGCCGAGCTAATCATCAAGGCAATTCTCGGCTGTATGGGAGGGCGACATGATTGTGGTGACCGGCAGCGTGGTCGCGAAGCCAGACACATTTGACGAAATGCGCAGACTAAGTCTCGAACACGTGCATCGCTCGCGCGGAGAGCCGGGCTGCATCTCTCACGCGGTGCATGTCGATTGCGAGAACGCGCTGCGGCTGGTGTTTGTCGAACAGTGGGCCGATCGCGCGGCGCTGCTGGCGCATTTCGCGGTCCTCGCCTCGCGCGATTTCGTGCGCGCATTGCAGCCGCTCGCGGCAAGCGCTTCGACCATTGAACTCTATGACGCGACCAAGCTCGAGAAGCTGTGATTTGCATGGCTGCGTTGCCCTACTAATTCCCATATTGCATTGCAGCATCAGCATCACTAGGTATCTCGGATCACTTGAGAGGCCAACATGAACGAAGATTGGAATACCAAATATGGCACGCGGCGGGTGCGGCGCGATCCGCCGACGCTGGACGAAGCCATCTTCGCCGCGATCGGAATCACCGACGATCAGGAAGCGCAAGCCGAAATCGCGGCCTCGCTGATGGGATTGCCGATCGAGGACGTGCAGGCCGAAGTGAAAAAGGCGGCCCGCCCCACCCTGGGACGCTCGACGACGCGCGTCATCGCCGGCGAACAGGGCGCGCAGCGCTCCGTCGTGGTCGAGCGCCGCATTGTCCGGAAATTCGGCAACGACAAGCGCACGGGCACCTAACGAACGCTGAACACGACACGCGCACGAAAAGCTCGTGCGCGTTTTGTTTTTCGAGTTCGCGTTTACGCCGTCCGGCCCCAGCCCGACATTCCCAGCATTATATTCCACCAGCTGCGGTTGAACTTAACGATCATCCGCGCAGCATCGACCGCGGTCACAACGGAAGGCTTTTCGGTTTCCGGCTGTTTTTGCTGAGTCAGATCGATGCTTCCAGTCGATTCACCCTGGCGGAACGTCAGATGCGCGCCGAACTTGTGCGCGAGCGCCCGCATCGCCTCGTTGCTATAGCCGGTGGTGATGCGCAGGCTTTCATAGCCGCGGCCTTCCGCCTCCGCGATCAGCCGCCGGAACAGGATGCTGCCGACGCCCTTGCGCCGCGCCGAACGCTCAACGCTGAACGCGATCTCAGGCATTCCGTCTTCAGACGAATCCGGTTGATGCAATTCGGCGGCACCCAGCACCTTGCCGTCCTCGACGTAGGCGATCACCACCGTGCCATCGGCAAGGCAGCGCGCCGCGTAGGATTCGACAAAGCTTTCATCGGCCGCGCCGTTGAAGCGATCGCGGCGGCTCTCGGGATCGAGCCTGAGCAAATGTTCTCTAAGCAAAGGCATCTCACGCGCGGTGAGAGTCCTGATGCTGCCGTTGGCAGGTAGTCCGTTCATGGTCTTTCTCCTCAAAAAGCCCTCGAGGAGGCGTCGAATCCCTAGACCATCTATATTGTGCACCGCACCATTAAATTCAAGTCCCCATAACAGCCTGAAATAGCGTCAGAAAGCCGCGCTTTGGTAGCAAATTCGTTAACCAACCTTAAGCGATGCAGCGCCGCTCAAAGCACCATCTGGGTCTGTGTCACGATGGCGACCAGCTTGCCTTCCTCGGTCGTAAGCCGCGTCTGCCACACCTGCGTGCGGCGGCCGCGATGTACCGGCGTCGCGGTCGCAATCACGGTGATTCCTTCCTTGGCGCCGCCGATGAAATTGGTTTTGCTCTCGATCGTGGTGGTGCCTTTGGCATCCTCTGGCAGGTTGATGACGGTCGCAGCAGCTCCGACCGAATCCGCGAACGCCATGATCGCGCCGCCATGAATGGTGTGGTTGAGCGTGCAGAGATCCGGCCGCACCAGCATCCGCGCCACCACGCGGTCTTTCTCGGCCTCGGTGAAGGTCACGCCTTTCAATTCCGCGAACGGCATTTTCATTGCGTTGACTTTTTCAAGCGGCGTCATATCGGTCCCCCATTCACTAGCGTCATACGCGGGCTTGACCCGTGTATCCATCGATCTCGCCAGAATCCTTTTGAGAATGATGGATTGCCGGGTCATCCCCGGTCAAGCCGGGGACAGGCGCCCGGCAATGACGTTTTCAATGAACGCGAGCAAGTTCATTATGTCGTCCATGCGCCAATTCCCTCCCCGCCGAATCGTCTGCCTCACCGAGGAGACCGTCGAGACGCTGTATTTGCTCGGCGAGCAGGATCGCATCGTCGGCGTTTCAGGTTACGCGGTGCGGCCGCCGCAAGTGCGCCGCGAGAAGCCTAGGGTTTCCGCGTTCATCTCCGCCGACATTCCGAAGATTCTGGCGCTTGAACCCGATCTGGTGCTGGCGTTTTCGGACCTGCAGGCGAACATCGTTGCCGACCTGGTGCGCGCAGGCGTTGCCATCCACGTCTTCAACCAGCGCGACATTACCGGCATTCTGGCGATGATCCGCACCGTTGGTGCGCTGGTTGGTGCTGCACAGCGAGCCGACCAACTTGCCAAGACGTACGAACAGAAGCTGGCCGATATCGCCGCCACCTCCCGGCCGTCGCCAAAGCCAAAAGTTTATTTCGAGGAATGGGACGATCCGCTGATATCAGGCATCGGCTGGGTATCCGAACTGATCGAGACCGCCGGCGGCGAGGACATCCTGCCAAACTTGAGATTTCAGCAGGCCGCCAGGGACCGCATCATATCGCCTGATGTCGTGCGCGACGCCGCACCTGATGTGATCCTGGCGTCGTGGTGCGGCAAGAAGGTGGTGCCGGAGCGGATCAGGCAGCGGCCCGGCTGGAACGAGATTCCGGCGGTGCGCAACAACCGCATTGTCGAGATCAAGTCACCGCTGATTTTGCAGCCTGGCCCCGCCGCGCTGACCGATGGGCTCGATGCGATTGTGAAGGCGTTGTGGCCGTAATTTGCGTAGGGTGGGCAAAGGCGCTCTTCGCGCCGTGCCCACCATCGAGAGTTCGGACGTTGAAGTCGGGTGGTGGGCACGCTTCGCTTTGCCCACCCTACGCTATGGCTCAGGATGACGGTGATGTGCGTGGCAAACCAGGCCTACTTCACTTCCACCCCGCACCACTCCGTAATGAACAGCGCCGTCGCCTTGGTGGATTTGCGCAGCGACTCCAGATCGACATATTCGTTGAAACCGTGCATCGCGGCACCGCTGGCGCCAAAGCACAGGCTCGGGATGTTGTAGTTCAGCCCGTAGAAGCGGGTGTCGGTGAGTGCAGTGAACACCAGATCGGGCGCAGCACCGCCAAACACCGCGTCATAGGCCTTACCGAACGCGGCCTCGGGCGCAGCGGAATCCTTCAGCTCATATCCTTCCGACAGGAAACCGGACCACTCCACATCAGGCGGATTGTTGGAGAGGAAACGATGATCGCGCGCCGCCGCCGAAACGCAGGCGAGAATCTCGGCCTGGCAATCTTTCACCGACCAGCCCGGCAGGATTGCGATGCGGCAATCGACATCGCACCATGCCGGCACGCTGGAAGCCCAGTCGCCGCCCTTGATGATGCCCGGATTGAAATTGATCGGATGCGTCAGCGCCTTGAAATGACGATCGCTCTTGGCGCGCTCATTCCACGCAGCCTCGAGCTTCTCCAGCGAATGGATGAGATGATACGCCGCGGTGATCGCATTGGAGCCGGCGCCGGCCTCGAACACGTGCACCGGAAAGCCGCGCACTTTCAGGCGAAACCAGATCACGCCGACCTGCGAGCGCACCATGTGGCCGGAGGTCGGCTCCGGAATGAAGCAGCAGTCGGCGCGGTAGCCGCGCTGCAAGGTCGAGAGCGCGCCGACGCCGGTGCTCTCCTCCTCGATCACCGACTGAAAATGAATCCGCGCGGTCGGCTTTAGTCCCGCGGCCCTGATGGCGTCGAGCGCGTAGAGCGCGCCGATGGTGCCCGATTTCATGTCGCAGGCGCCGCGGCCGTACATCTTGCCGTCCGTCACGACAGGCGCGAACGGCGGCGTCTCCCACATCTCGAGCGGGCCGGTCGGAACGACGTCGCAATGGCCCTGCAGGATCAGCGATTTGCCCGCGTTGCTGGTTGGACGGTAGGTTCCGACCACCGTGCGCGCCTTGGAAAAATCATGCTCGATCGGGCCGAAGCCGCGCAGGTCCTTCAGATCATCGACATCGATGTGCCAATCGTCGACCTCGTAGCCGCGTTGCCGCAGCAGATCGCCGATCATGTCCTGGCACGGACCCTCCGCACCGCGGGTGGAGGGAATCGCGACAAAATCTTGAGTGGTGGCAAGCTGCGCGTCGAATCCGGCATCGACCGCGTCAAGGATTTTGCGTTTGGTATCGTTGGCGTTCATTGCGTCACTATTTCCATTGGCGATCGGATCAAACCATATTTATCGGGATTTGCCGACGCTTTTGATCGCTATGAGAATCGCAAGGGCGTCCATACAATGGGCTGTAATAACTCGCGGTCCCACGGAGAACCCGGATGCCCGGCAATCGCAACCTCATGTTTCTCATCATTGGCGCGTTGATCGTCGTCGTGGGCGTGCTCGGCTATAATCTCTACCAGACCAAGAAGCAGCCGGAGGGCCTGCAAATCAACGTCGGTCCCGATGGACTGAAGATCCAGAACAAGTGACGCGGCGGATGAAAGCCTCGCACGTCATTTTCTCCTCGCTTCTGTTGCTCGGAATAGCCGCCCCCGCCGCGGCGGAACAAGTGGCGCGCGAACAGGACATCGTCGATCTCAGGCTCGGCCAGCGCATGCTGGTCGATGACGGATCGTGCCCCCCGGGGCAAATCAAGGAAGTCACCGGCGTCAAGCTGACCACGTCGGGCATCGCACGTGCGCGAAAATGCGTGCCGCGGATGGGAACGAAGAAGTAGTTAGCTTGGTGCCGGCTCGCTCGGCGGCACCGGCGAGCCCTTGCTGCCGGCGGTCGCGCCGCCATCGATCGGCAGCGTGATGCCGGTGACCCAGCGCGATTCGTCGCTGGCCAGATACAGCGCGCCATAGCCGATATCCCAGCCGGTGCCTTCGGTGCCGAGCAACGTGCGTTCGCTGCGCGCCTTGCGCAGCTCCGGCGTCATGCCGCGCGACGCCACCATCGGCGTGTAGACCGTACCCGGCGCGATACAATTGACGCGGATGCCGTCGCGACCGTGATGCGACGCCATCGCGCGCGTGAGGCTGATGATGGCGCCCTTGGAGGTCGGATACAGCAGGCTGGGATGTCCGCCCAGCAAACCAGCAACCGACGTGAGATTGATGATCGAGCCGCCGCCGCTTTTAATCATTTCGGGAATGGCGTATTTCGCCATCAGCATCATCGAGGCGACATTGACGCGCATTGCACTGTCCCACGCCTCGAGTTCCACCTCGACGGCATTGCCGCGCGGCCCGGTGATGCCGACATTGTTCACCAGAATGTCCAGCCTGCCCCAGGCATCCATCGTGCGTGCGACGATGGCCTGGCATTGCGCGGGATCGCTGACGTCGCCCTCGACGATTTGGCAGACGCCACCCTCGGCTTCGATCAACTTTTTGGTTTCTTCCGCCCATAGCGCAACGGTATCGACCAGCGTGACCTTTGCGCCGTGACGCGCGAGCACGACAGCGGTGGCGCGGCCGTTGCCGATCCCTTCCGCGCGCGAACCCGCGCCGGTGACGATGGCGACCTTGCCCTTGAGGCGATCGTCGCGGCGGATTTCGGTCATTCAGGTTTGCGCCTCCGGCTCAATCAATCGAACCGGATGCTATTCGCGCCGAACTCGAATCGCCAGCGAACTTAGGTCCGCGGCTCGCGCGGCTCGAACATGCACTGCAGCGTCGGCTTCGCGATCTTGGTGAAGGTCGCGGCGATCTGGGTTTGTTTTGACGCCGGCACCCAGTCGTTCTCGATGGTCGGCACCCCGGTTTCGCTGATGCCGCGCAGCAGCGCCTCGCGAAGATCGGGGTCGTCAACGGCCGCGACCGCGTGGTCGTGCAAACAGCCGCAAACGGCTTCGGGATGCGCCCAGCGGTCGACCATATGGGGCGCGCACAAACGCACGAATTCGCCGCGTGGATCGGGCAATTTCTTCCAGGACCAGATTTGCGCTTGCGCGGAACTTCCGAAAACCACGGCGAGAAGGATGGCGGCGAGCGAACTGGTGCGGATCATATGTTTTGCTTTTCTGGAATTTCGTTGTTCGGACAGCCGCGGATCAATTCGCGACCGGAGCGCCATTGTAAGAGAAGGTGCCGGTGCCCGGCAGGCTGCCGTCGGACGAACCAGCCATCGAGGGACCGGCCAGGATGAAGGCGAAGGCGAGGATGAAGCTGATCGTCCGCATTTCTGGCTGTCTCCGGTCTTAAGCCCAAGGCGCTGTGCGCCGTTTCGTTGACTAATCAATAACCAAGCGCTGTTTCCGGATGTCTCCGCCGAAGCGGAAAATGGTTTCGTCGCTGAAGAGAATTGTTTCATCGGAACGTCACGACGAAACATTATGGCCAAAAAACTCAATGATTTCAGTAGAGCAGTCGGATCGCCACGGCGCCTTGGAGGCCGCCCGCTACCGTTGACGATGAAAGGACGACTTAACAAGGCCCACCGAATCCGGAAGCAGAGGCCGTCAGCATTCCTTCAACCTTTCTGTGCGAACAGGCCTCTGGGACGGGAAACAGTGAACCCAAACCCTCCCGCAGCCGACTTAACCTGCGTGCATGCAACTTTTCTGAGCAGTTGCGCGTTATCGCATACCTCCAGAACAAGGATTGCAGTCGTGGGCAGTGGCAACATTGATGTTGGCAATAAAACCCCGACCCGCTTAACCGGGCAGCCGCTCGTTGAAGGTTTGGCGAGTAGCGGCTTTCCCGAACTGCGGATCGACAATCGGGACCCTTTGAGAAAAGAGACCCGGAAATGCGGCGCGATGTCGGAGCAGAGCGCCGACAGCGGCCGCGGCAACGAACAGGTCCCGCAAAAGCTGGTACGACTGGTGGGTTACCGCGACCCCCGCGCCCTGACGGAGGCCTGGGTTCGCCCGCGCCCGATTCCGGCCAAGCGCTGACGCGGCTTCTACTGGATGAAATCGCCGCACTTCTGAATGGCGGTGTCGGCCGCGCCCCATGGCATGATCGGCACCGATGAGGTCGAATTCTTCGGCGATCCCTCGATGATCCGGTCCGAATAGACCATGTAGACCAGCACGTTGCGCTTGGCATCGCAGCCGCGAACGATCTGCATTTTCTTGAAGAATAGCGAGCGCCGCTGCCGGAACATGTCGTCGCCCTGCTCCAGCTTGCCCTTGAAATGGATCGGGCCGATCTGGCGGCAGGCCAGCGAAATATCCGAGACTTCTTCCGCGAGCCCGAGCCATCCCTTGTAGCCGCCCTTTTCCGGCACGGTGAAGTGGCAGGCCACGCCCTCGACCTCGGGGTCGTCGAGCCCGTAGGTGGCAAGCTTGTCGTTCGGGCTGAGCAATTTGAACACTGTCGAACGCCGGAAGATCAGATCCGGTTCGTCGGCGGCCAGCGCCGGCGCGCCTCCCAACACCACAGCAACCGCCAGCGCAGCGAAAATCCAGGCTCGAAGGCGCGTGTCACAATAGTCGCTGCGGTGGCGTGTCATGAAGGTCTCCGTGGGCGGGACTCATCTCTCATGTAGTGCGGCGATGTCGCACCGGAAGATAGCCCGGCCTCATGGCCGGCTTGGTTAATGAATTGTGAGGCTTTTTTGTTACGCTGACGGTGAAACCGCAGGGATAACAGCGCTTACGCTAGTGAACGCGTTCCTCGTCTGCGACACTAAACAGTGAAGCTGGATTCGGAGTCATGGACGTGGACGGGCATCGTACTACCCCGGTTGGATGGCAGCAGCTGACCGGCAGCAGTTATTTTTTGAGCCATACGGCTTTTTCCAACCCATTTTGGCGAGTTGCGGCTTTGACGGCGGCCGGAATGCTTGGCGCCGCTTCGCAGGCTGACGCTGCGACCTCATTTTACTGGCCGGATTATTATGAGCCCGCTCAGTCACCGCGGATGGCGCCGCCCCGCGTCCGCAAATCGACCAAGCCTCGCATGCCCAAAGGCGAAGACATCGCCAAGGACGCGAGAAAACCGCAAGGGCCGCTGATCATCGCGATTTCGATCGAAAAGCAGGTTCTCAGGGTCTACGACGCCAACGGCTACTTTGCGGAGACGCCGATCTCCACCGGCATGCGCGGCCATTCGACGCCGATGGGCGTCTTCAGCGTCATCCAGAAACACAAATGGCACCGCTCCAACATCTACAGCGCCGCGCCGATGCCCTATATGCAGCGCATCACCTGGTCCGGCGTCGCGATGCACGCCGGCGTGCTGCCGGGTTATCCGGCGTCGCATGGCTGCATCCGCATGCCGATGAATTTCGCGGTGAAGATGTGGGGCTGGACCCGGATGGGCGCGCGCGTCGTGGTGACGCCGGGTGAACTCAGCCCTGAGAATTTCTCACATCCGCTGCTCGCAACGCAAAAGATTACTTCGACGCCGGCCGCAGCCGCAACGCCGCCGACCACCATTGCCGTCACCGCGAAATCCGACAAGGCGTCGTTTTCCGAAGCGAGCCTCGAACTGAAATCCACCGTCGGGCACGACCTCGCAAAAACACACACCGCCGATGCCAGCAGCGCGCTGTCTCAGCCGCGTTCGCCGCTGACCATTTCGGACGTTATTACGAACGGCCCGTCCAAGGCAGATGACAACAAATCCACCGAAGCGGCCGAAATAAAGTCATCCGAAATCAAGCCAGCCGAGACCGAAGCATCCGGGAACGCCGATGCGAAATCGGCTTCGGCCGAGCTTCAAACTCCAGCGCAGCCGGCTGACGACGTTGCGAAGAGCGAGATGCCTGCGACCGAATCTGCGATGGCGGACGATGTAAAGCCTGATGCGGCGAAGGCCGAAGCCGCGGGCCTCAAAACTGATACGCCTAAATCCGAAACGGCAACGGCGGTCGGCAAGCCCGAGGAAGAGATCAAGCCCGCGGCGGACGCCGGCGCTGTCACTCCGGACGTGACGAAGGATCAGGCGCGTCCGTCTGATTCTGAGAAGGCGACAGTTGCCAAGCCCGAGCCTGCGGTCTTGCCGGCGCCGAAGCCCAACAGCCAGATCGCGGTGTTTGTCAGCCGAAAGGACGGCAAGCTCTATGTGCGGCAGAATTTCGCGCCGCTGTTCGACGTGCCGGTGACGATCGCGCCGAGCGACCGTCCGCTCGGAACGCATGTCTTTACCGCGCAAACGGACAAGGACGACGCGAACCTGGTGCGCTGGTCGGTGGTCTCGATGCCGTTCGTGGCGCGCGTCGCGACGCTGCAGGATGATGAGCGCGCGTCACGCCGCAGAAAAACAACCGGCGCGATCGAGGTAAAGCCTGCCCCATTGTCAGACAGCGCCGCCGAGGCACTGGATCGCTTGACCATCCCCGCGGACGCGATGGCGCGGATCACCGAAGCGCTGTCGACCGGCGGCTCGATCATCGTATCCGATCAGGGCATCAACTCAGGCGAAACCGGCGAAGGCACGGACTTCATCATTCCGCTGCGCTAGTCCATGCGCCGAAGCTCGTCATGCCCGGGCTTGTCCCGGGCATCCACATCTTAGCGATTTGTCCAGCCAGAAAGACGTGGATGGCCGGGACAAGCCCGGCCATGACGAGAAAAATATTCATTTTATAAGTCCTGCGCTGGGCTAAAACACGGCCCGCATGGACCGACCTCTCACGCCAGCTTTAGCGACCCAACCAGCGACGAAGGACGCCTTCGACCGGCTGACGTTCCTCGGCTGGCGAAAGGGCCTCGCGGCCATCGTCGCGGGCATGGCCGCATCGTTCTTCCTGTTCGGCTACGCGCTGGTCTATTGGCGCAATGCCGACATGGATTTCATGGTGGTCTATAATGCCCTCGTCCTCAACGACGGCAAGCCGCAGCAATTTTTCGATCATACCGCGTACCTTACGATCCTGTCGGTGCAGCTCTGGTTCAAGTTGCTGCACGGGCTCGGCCTGCTCGACGCCTGGTCGCTGTCCAGCTTTCCACCCGCATCCAGCCCGGCCGCGTTCGATGCGGCGATGACCAGCGCCGTCCGCGCCGGACGCCTGCTTGTCTGGCTGACCGCGACGGGCTGGGTAATGATTTTCGCTTATCTCATCCGGCTTGTGGTGCGCGACTGGCGTGTCGCGCTGATCGCAACGTTTGCGTTCGCGTTTTCCGGCGGCGTCGCGATTCACGCGCGCATCCTGCGCAGCGAACTCGTCGCGGCAATGCCGGTACTGTCAGCGCTGCTGATCCTGATCGCCGTCGGACGCCGCGCCAGTATCGGGCGTCCGCTCGCAATGGCGCTCGCCGCGGGCCTCTGCATGCTCGGGCTGGAAAACAAGGTTCAGGCGGTTCTGCTGATCGCCGCGTTGCCTTTGATCATCCTGCCGTTCGGCTCCACAGCGAGCGCCAGCGTCGCCTTCTGGCGCAATCGGACGTCGGCATGGCCAGCCGTAGGCGTTGCGGTCCTCGCCGCCGCCATTGCGGCGTGGGCGGCATATCCGCTCATCGCCGTGGGCTTCGATCGCGCTTTGCTCGACGCGGCGCAATTCCATCCGCTGTTTCTCGGCCAATTCGGCGTGTATCAGGCGGCGCTATCGATCCTGATCGGCGCCTGCATGGTCGCCTACGCGGCGATCTGGCGCGTCACTGCGGCTGAAACACTAGCCTCCATGTTCGCCGTCGCCGCGGGCGCACTGATTGCGCTGCTCGTGCTGAATCTTGAATTCAACGCCAGGGACGTGATCGCGGTCGTCAACCCGGTCGAAAAAATGCTGAGCTTTACCGATCCCGGCACCGCCGATCTCGCCAACGGCGCGAGCTTGTCGAAGATTTTGGGGCCCTTGTTGGAGGGCGTGGCCTCCGTATTGGCGCGTTACACATTCCTGCTGCATCCCTCGCCGCGGCCCACGGTGTTTTTAACCTGGCTGATCGTGCCCGGCATCGTCATCGCATGGCGCCGTGGCGAACGGCAGGCCGCGATGCAAGCGTCGATGCTTCTGCTGGCGGCAATTGGAATCGACGCGCTCGGCGTGCGCCGCGGCCTGAAATCGGAATATTTTGTTTTCACCGATCCCCTGATCATCCTCGCCGGCGCAATCCTGCTCGATCGCATGCGCAGCTTTCGCTTTCACAAATGGGCATATCCGATCGCCGCCACGCTGGTCGGTCTGCATCTCGTCATCGGCCAGGCCGAGCCGGTGAAGTACGCACTCAAGCGCGCCGGCCCGGAGCCGGTGTGCGAATGGAACAGATACCACCTTCCGCTGCTGCCGCTGCCATGGTGCAAGCCGCCGGCGTCATAACGGCTTGTTGAGCGGCATTCTCCCGCGAACCAGTTTATCGTCATTGCGAGCGCAGCGAAGCAATCCAAAGGCCAAGAGGAAAACTGGATTGCTTCGTCGCTTCGCTCCTCGCAATGACGGACACGACAATGATCGACCGCAGAACCATCATGACAGCAGCGCTGGCCGCGATCGCCGCGCCGATGCGCATCGCCTCCGCGCAGACCTCGATGAGCCGGATCACCGCTTACGGCTTCTCGTTTCCAGCGCTTGACGGCGGCGAACTAAAACTCGCTGATTTCGCCGGGCGTCCTTTCATGGTCGTCAATACCGCGTCGCTGTGCGGCTACACGCCGCAGTATGCCGGGCTGCAGGCGTTGTGGACCGAGTTTCACGACCGCGGGCTGACGATCATCGGCGTGCCCTCGAACGATTTCGGTGGCCAGGAACCGGGCGGGTCAAAAGAGATCGCGGAGACTGCGCAACACCAATACGGCGTGACCTTTCCGATCGCCGCGAAAACCGTGGTGAAGGGCGCGAACGCGCACCCGTTCTACAAATGGGCGGCCGAGGCGCGGCCGAAGGATCTGCCGCGCTGGAACTTCCACAAATATCTGGTCGGCCGCGACGGCTACATCGCCGATGTTTTCCCGGAGTCGGTCGAACCCTCGGACACGCGAATCAAGACCGCCATTGCGCGCACGCTGGCGGACACCTGAGGGCGTCGGCGCCCGCACCCGCCGACGACGAATCGCGCGTTGGGGATAAAAGACGCCACAATGGCGGCGCAAGCTCGATTCAGCTAGGATGAACCGGGGCACATACCGTCTGCGCTGCTGCAAGGCCGCCTGCAGGCGGGGCCAAATCCGAGGGGAATACGATGCGCATTGCGGCAGGTTTGATCTTTGCGGGCGCAATTTCTGTTGTTGCGGCGGGCTCAGCCCTCGCGCAGACCCCAGCCGCCAAAGGAGTCGCCCCGGCAGCACCGGCAGCCAAAGGCGCCGGGCCGGCAACACCAGCGGCCCCTGCTCCGCAAGCTGCCCCCGCGCCGCCGCCCGGACCCAAGGTTGCTTGCAACGGCGCGGCCGATGTCCTCGGCGTCTCCCGCGTGGTGCAGATCGATACCACCGGAGGCCCCGGTTTCGGCTTCGAGCATTTCAAACAGCTCGACTTTCTCAAAGACAAGGAAGTCGTGCTGACGTTCGACGACGGTCCCTGGCAGGTCAACACGCCCTCGGTGTTGAAAACGCTGGCGGACCAATGCACGACCGGCGTCTTTTTCCCGATCGGCAAGCACGCCACCTATTATCCGGAAATTCTGAAGCAGGTGGCGGCCGCCGGCCATACCATCGGCGCGCACACCTGGTCGCATGCCAATCTCAACAACAAGAAGCTGACGGATCAGCAGAAGAAAGATGAGATCGAGAAGGGTTTTGCCGCGGTGAAATGGGCGCTGGGCGCGGCGCCCTCGCCGTTCTTCCGCTTCCCGGCGCTGCAGCACCCGCCGGAAATGGTGACCTATCTCGGCGAGCGTAACATCGCGATCTTCTCCTGCGATCTCGACTCGTTCGATTTCAAGGCGAGCAAGCCGGAGAAGGTAATCGACACCGTGATGAAGAAGCTGGACAAGCTCGGCAAGGGCATCGTCCTGATGCACGACTTCCAGAAGCATACCGCCGAAGCGTTGCCGGAACTGCTGCGCAAGCTGAAGGCCGGCGGCTACAAAGTAGTGCAGATGAAGGCCAAGGCGCCGGTGCAGACGCTTCCGCAATACGACGAAGAACTGTTGAAGGACGCCAAGCTGCCCACCGTCAGCTCCCGTCCCGTTAACAGCGTGGTACAGACGATTTCGGAATAGCGACCGCGCGCGCAATCATGTCCGCGCACCGCATCGAGGGCTACGTCATCGTCTCCGCCGATGGCATGCTTGCGAATGCGGACCGCGTGATGCCGGATTCGCTCAAGTTCAAGGGCGACCAGACATTCTTCAACGACGCGCTCGACCGCGCCGGCCTGATCGTTCACGGCCGGCACTCATTCGAGGACCAGCCGAACTCGCCGAAACGAAAGCGGATCATCGTGACGTCGGCAACCGCAGCGCTAGCCGCCGATCCATCGAACCCCAACGCCACGCTGTGGAATCCGGACGGCGCCACGTTTGAGGAGGCCTGCGAACGCGCCAGCGTACGCTCCGGCACCGTGGCTGTCATCGGCGGCCCGGGTGTGTTCGCAATGTTTCTCGATCGCTACGATACGTTCTGGCTGTCGCAGGCCCCGCATGTACAGCTGCCGGGCGGCCACCCCTGCTTGCCCGGTGTGCCGGAACGCTCGCCGCAGGCCATCCTCGCCGCGCACGGTCTCAACCCGGACGAAGCGCAAATGCTCGACGCCGCGCACGACGTCGCCGTGACACCGTGGCGGCGCCGCTGACCCGTCATTGCGAGCGAAGCGAAGCAATCCAGCTAAACCACAAGAATGGATTGCTTCGTCGCTTTGCTCCTCGCAATGACGCCGCGGGCTAAACGTCGGTATAGGTCGGCTCGTTAGATCTCGGTCCGCGGCCGATGCCCGCGATGATGAACAGACCGCCGATGATCGACAGGTTCTTCAGGGCGTGGATCATGTTGTTCTTCTGGTCGGCGCCGGTCTGATTCCAGAAGTCGTGATAATAGAACGTAGCGGCGATCACGAAAATGATCAGCACGATCGCGAAAAACCGCGCGCCGAAATTAAGTGCAATCGCCAATCCGCAAATCAGCTCGAGCGCGCCCGCCGCGATCGCCAGCATCTGCGCCATCGGCATTCCGCTCATGCCTTCGAGCTGCGTGGTGTAGGGCGTGAGCAATCCCGGGATCACGACCTTGTCTGATATCATCTGGGTCGTAGCCGTGATGTCCAGCAGCTTGAAAGCGCCGGAGACGATAAACAACACGGCGAAAAGCACGCGCCCGAAGGTGATAAACGCTGGCATGGTCGGCCTCACTGGAACTTCAGCAAATGATGGATCGCAACGCAGCCGATTATGGGCGTTCGGCGGCAGCTTTTCAAACGATCAAATGAATCGCGGGCGGTCACCGGCGCGGGAACCCGTCGCGCTCATTCTGGTTTGCGGCAGCGGATGGGGATATAAGGCCGAAAATTTAGCTTCAAAGCGAAAGGACACGTAATGGCAAAGAACACGATTTGCGTCTGGTACGATAAGGACGCCGAGGCTGCTGCCCGCTTCTACGCCGAGACCTTTCCCGACAGCGTGGTGGGTGCCGTCCACCGTGCACCCAGTGACTACCCCTCCGGCAAGAAGGGCGACGTGCTGACAGTCGAATTCACGGTTGCCGGCGTCCCCTGTCTCGGCCTCAACGGCGGTCCCGCGTTCAAGCATAGCGAAGCCTTCTCGTTCCAGATCGCCACCGACGATCAGCACGAGACCGACCGCTACTGGAACGCCATCGTTGGTAACGGCGGCCAGGAGAGTGCGTGCGGCTGGTGCAAAGACAAATGGGGTGTCTCCTGGCAAATCACGCCGCGCGTGCTGACCGAGGCGATGGCAGCCGGCGGCGACGAAGCAAAGCGCGCATTTGATGCGATGATGGGCATGAAGAAGATCGACGTCGCCGCGATCAAGGCGGCGCGGCGCGGCTGACGTTCCTGTACACGCCCTATCCGAACAGACTCGGCTGCGCGCGCCCCGCCCGCTCCTGCGCCTCGACGGCTGCGACCGCGGTCATGTTGAGGATGCCGCGCGCGGTCACCGATGGCGTGAGGATATGCGCAGGCCGCGCCGGCCCGATCAGGATCGGACCCACCGGTAGCGCATCGGCCAGGATCTTGATCATCTGATAGGCCGCGTTGCCAGCATCGAGATTGGGCATGATCAGGACGTTCGCTACGCCCTTCAAGCGCGAATGCGGCAGGATCAACTCCCGGGCAGCCTCGGACAACGCGGTGTCGCCCTGCATCTCGCCGTCGGCCTCGATTTCCGGATGGCGCTCGGCAAACAGATTTGCCGCCTTGCGCATCTTGCGCGACGATTCCGTGTCGTAGCTGCCGAAGTCGGAATGCGATACGAATGCAATTTTTGGAGTGATGCCAAAACGTTGCACGTGAATCGCTGCCCTTCCTGCGATATCGACGAGTTCTTCGGCGGACGGGTTGGGCCGTACCTGCGTATCGGCAATGAAAATGGCGCCCTTGCTGGAGATCATCAGCGAGAGCGCCGCGAAATCGCTGGCGCCGGATTGGTATCCGATGATCTCGCGAACATGGCGGAGGTGCCGCATATAGCTGCCCTCGATGCCGCAAATCATCGCGTCGGCCTCACCGCGAACCACCGCCAGCGCCGCGATAACGGTCGCGTTGGTTCGAATCGTCGTACGTGCGACATCCGGCGTTGCCCCATAACGTCCCGCAACGTCGATGTAGGACTGGACGTAGGAACGATAGCGCGGATCGTCCTCGGGATTGATCAGGTCGAAATCCTTGCCGATCTTGAGGGCTAATCCGAACCGCTTGATGCGAGCTTCCACCACCGAAGGGCGCCCGACCAGGATCGGCCGTGCCAGTTTTTCCTCGAGCACGACCTGGGTCGCGCGCAGCACGCGCTCGTCTTCGCCCTCGGCATAGATCACGCGCACCGGCTGGGTTTTTGCCTTGGCAAATATCGGCTTCATGACGAGGCCGGAGCGGAATGCGAAGCGCTCGAGTCCGGCAGCGTATTCGTCGAAATTCTTGATCGGCCGAGTCGCGACTCCGGAGGCCATGGCCGCTTTGGCAACGGCGGGCGCAATGCGCAGGATCAGCCGCGGATCGAACGGGCTCGGGATCAGCGAGCCCGGGCCAAACCCCTGGCTTTCGGTGCTGTCGAAGCCGGCAGCCACCGCATCCGAGGGCGGATCGCGCGCCAGCTGGGCGATCGCATCGACCGCGGCGTGCTTCATATCCTCGTTGATCGCGGTGGCGCCGACATCGAGCGCGCCGCGGAAGATGAACGGGAAGCACAACACGTTGTTGACCTGGTTCGGAAAGTCGGAGCGACCGGTGCAGATCATCGCGTCGGGGCGGGCTTTGCGCGCTTCGTCCGGCATGATCTCCGGATCAGGGTTAGCCAGCGCCATCACCAGCGGCTTGTCGGCCATCTGCTTGACCATTTCCGGCTTCAGCACGTTGGGAGCGGACAGGCCGAGGAAGATATCGGCGCCGGGGATCACGTCGGCCAGCACGCGCTTGTCGGTCTTCTGGGCATAGACCGCCTTCCAGCGGTCCATCAGCGTATTGCGGCCTTCGTGCACGACGCCATCGATATCGCAGACCCAGATGTTCTTGCGCTGCGCGCCCAGCGACACCAGCAGATTGAGGCAGGCGATCGCGGCCGCCCCCGCGCCGGAAGCGACGATCTTGACGTCTTCGAGCTTCTTGCCGTTGAGCAGCAGCGCGTTCTTGATCGCGGCGCCGACGATGATGGCGGTGCCATGCTGGTCGTCGTGGAATACCGGGATCTTCATCCGCTCCTTGAGCCGGGCTTCGATCTCGAAGCATTCCGGCCCCTTGATATCTTCGAGATTGATGCCGCCGAAGGTCGGCTCCAGCGCCGCCACCGCTTCGACCACCTTCTCGATGGTGTCGGCGGCGATTTCGATATCGAACACGTCGATGCCGGCGAACTTCTTGAACAGCACCGCCTTGCCTTCCATCACGGGCTTGGAGGCCAGCGGGCCGATATTGCCGAGCCCAAGCACGGCGGTGCCATTTGAGACGACGGCGACCAGATTGGCGCGGATCGTCAGTTCGGCCGCCTTTGCCGGGTCGGCCGAAATCGCCATGCAGGCCGCGGCGACGCCCGGCGAATAGGCCAGCGCGAGGTCGCGCTGATTGGCCAGCGGCTTGATCGCGTGGATTTCAAGCTTACCCGGGCGCGGAAACTGGTGATACGCGATCGCCGCGGAATGAAGATCTTCGGAATAGGACGCCATACATTTCCCCCCGCGGCTTCCTTAAGCCCCGGCTTGATGCGCCGATGGCTGGATTAAGGCAGATCAGTTGTCCGGCAGATTGAGCCGGATATGAAGCTCGCGCAACTGCTTAGGGCTGACGTCCGACGGCGCGCCCATCATCAGGTCTTCGGCGCGCTGGTTCATCGGGAACAGCGAGATTTCGCGCAGGTTCGAGGTACCGCAAAGCAGCATGACAATGCGATCGACGCCGGCCGCCATGCCGCCATGCGGCGGCGCGCCGTACTGGAACGCGCGATACATGCCGCCAAACCGTTCGACGACCTCTTTCTCGCCATATCCCGCGATCTCAAACGCTTTCACCATCGCTTCCGGGCTGTGGTTGCGAACGCCGCCGGAGGCGATCTCATAGCCGTTGCAGACGATGTCGTATTGGAACGCCTTGATGGTCAGCGGGTCGTTGGTCGAAAGCAATGCCTCGAGGCCCCCCTGCGGCATCGAGAACGGATTGTGCGAGAAGTCGATCTTCTTTTCGGTCTCGTCGTATTCGTACATCGGAAAGTCGACGATCCAGGCGAGTTCGAACCGGTCCTTATCGACCAGGTTCAATTCCTCGCCGAGTTTTGCGCGCGCAAGGCCTGCGAATTTCCAGAATTTTGCGGGATCGCCGGCGACGAAGAACGCAGCGTCACCCTCCTTCAAGCCGAGGGCTGTGCGGATCGCTTCGGTCCTTTCTGGACCTATATTTTTCGCGAGAGGGCCAGCCCCTTCAATAAAATCGATCGCTTTAGATACTTCGCCCTTGTCCACCATTCCTTGAATTTTATCCCGGTCGCTCTTTTGATCCGGTTTCGATGTATCGAGCACACCTTCCGGCCCGCGCCACATAATGTAACCGAGCCCCGGCTGGCCCTCGCCCTGCGCCCAGGAATTCATGCGATCGCAAAATGCACGGCTGCCGCCTTCGGGCGCCGGGATGGCCCAGACCTGGTTCTTTGGATCCTCCAACATTCGCGCGAACACCTTGAAGCCGGAGCCGCGGAAGTGTTCCGAGACATCCTGCATCTCGATCTTGTTGCGCAGGTCCGGCTTGTCCGAGCCGTATCTCCGGATCGCCTCCGCGAACGGAATCCGCGGCCAGCCTTTGGTGACGGGCTTGCCCTTGGCAAAATCCTCGAATACCCCAGTGATCACGGGCTCCATCGCTGCGAAGACGTCGTCCTGCTCGACGAAACTCATCTCGACGTCGAGCTGATAGAACTCGCCGGGCAGCCGGTCGGCACGCGGGTCTTCGTCGCGAAAGCACGGCGCGATCTGGAAATAGCGGTCGAAGCCCGACATCATCAGCAGCTGCTTGTACTGCTGCGGCGCCTGCGGCAGCGCGTAGAACTGACCCGGGTGAATGCGGCTTGGCACTAGGAAGTCGCGCGCGCCCTCCGGCGACGATGCCGTCAGGATTGGGGTCTGAAACTCAAAGAAACCCTGATCTTTCATGCGCTTGCGCATCGAATCAATGATTTGGCCGCGGGTCATAATGTTTTGGTGGAGTTTCTCGCGACGAAGGTCGAGGAAACGGTACTTAAGCCTTATATCTTCAGGATATTCCTGCTCACCAAACACCGGCAGCGGCAGTTCGGCAGCTGGGCCGAGCACCTCGATCTCGTTGATAAAAAGTTCGATCGCGCCGGTCGGCAATTCCGGGTTTTCCGTACCCTCGGGACGGCGGCGCACCTTGCCGTCGATCCGCACCACCCACTCCGCGCGCAGCTTTTCGGCATCCTTGAAGGCCGGCGAGTCCGGATCGGCGACGCACTGCGTCAGCCCGTAATGGTCGCGCAGATCGATGAACAGCAGCCCGCCATGGTCGCGAATGCGATGGCACCAGCCGGACAAGCGAACGTCCTGGCCGATATCGCTGTCGCGGAGCGCACCGCAGGTGTGAGACCGGTAACGATGCATGGCAATCCTGGAAAAGCGTCGGAGGAATCAAGGGCTGTCAAACAGTCCCGCAAAGAGCGTCAGGGTTTAGCCGAGGCATTGCGGCGCGGCAACCGAATGCGCGGGCATTTTCGGTCGGCTTGAAGGCACATAGGGGTGAAAAACCATGGAAAAACAACGGGCACTCGGCGCGGCCCACCGCCGGGGCGGATTGCCAATTTCCGGTGCATCCCTATCTTGATCCGCATGACGGTCCATTTCCCCTTCGACAACAGCTATGCGGCACTCCCGGACAGCTTTTTCGCGCGGGTGGCGCCGACGCCGGTGGCCTCGCCGAAGCTGATCAAGCTGAACCGCCCGCTCGCACTGCATCTGGGTCTCGATCCAGACTGGCTCGGCAGCCCTGAAGGTGTTGAAATTCTTGCCGGCAAGCGCGTTCCCGACGGCGCCGACCCGATTGCGATGGCCTATGCCGGCCACCAGTTCGGTCATTTCGTACCCCAACTCGGCGATGGCCGCGCCATCCTGCTCGGCGAGGTGATCGACGCCGACGGCGTACGCCGCGACATCCAGCTTAAAGGTTCAGGCCCAACGCCGTTTTCCCGCCGCGGCGACGGCCGCGCCGCGCTGGGGCCGGTGTTGCGCGAGTATATCGTCAGCGAGGCGATGGCGGCATTGGGCATTCCGACCACGCGGTCGCTCGCCGCGGTGGTAACCGGCGAAAATGTGGTTCGCGAGACGATGCTGCCAGGTGCCGTGCTGACCCGCGTGGCGTCCAGCCACATTCGCGTCGGCACCTTCCAGTATTTCGCGGCCCGCAGCGACGTGGCCGGCGTACGACGCCTCGCCGATCATGTCATTGCCCGGCATTATCCGGATATTGCGAACGCCGAGCGTCCCTACCATGCGCTGCTGGACGCCGTGATCGGCCGCCAGGCCGAATTGGTGGCGCGGTGGCTGCTGATCGGCTTCATCCATGGCGTCATGAATACCGACAACACCTCGATATCGGGCGAAACCATCGACTACGGCCCCTGCGCGTTCATGGACGCCTACGATCCGGCGACGGTGTTCAGCTCAATCGACGAGATGGGCCGTTACGCCTATGGCAACCAGCCGCGTATCACGCTGTGGAACCTGACGCGCTTCGCGGAATGCCTGTTGCCGCTGTTCTCGGACGAGCAGGAAAAGGCCATTGCGGAGGCGCAGTCGGCGCTCGCAGGCTTCGGTGAGAAGTTCGATACGACTTATTACGCCGGCCTCCGCCGGAAGCTCGGCCTGTTCACCGCGCGCGACGACGATCCGGAACTTGCCAACGATCTGCTCAAGGCGATGGCCGACAATGCGGCCGACTTCACGCTGACCTTCCGGCGCCTGAGCGACGCGGCGGGCGATCCGGCAGGCGATGCCGAGGTTCGAAAACTGTTCGGCGATCCCGCGGCCTTCGATGCCTGGGCGGTGCGCTGGCGGCAGCGGCGTTCCGGCGAACCGCAGGATGCCGCCGCGCGGCAGGCCGCGATGCGCGCGGTCAACCCCGCCTTCATCCCGCGCAACCACCGGGTCGAGGCGGTGATCGAGGCGGCGGTGAATCGCAACGACTTCGCCCCGTTCGAGGAGCTTCTGGCGGTTCTGTCGAAACCGTTCGAGGACCAGCCGGCATTCGCCCGCTATGCCGACCCGCCGCAGCCACAGGAACGCGTGCTGCAGACGTTTTGCGGCACGTGAATTCGTTAACCGCGCGGTAACTTCGCTGACACGCTCGCCACAAGCTTTAAGAAACGGTCAATCCCTTCCCGACAAATCTAACGGTTTGCTGGGGGAACTGCGGTGTTTGGTACATTGGTGTTTGAGTTCATGGGACTGGCGATGCTTGGGCTGAGCCTCGTCGTGGTCGCGTTTCCGTCGCGGCGGCCACCGGTCGGCCACGCGCGCAGATACTGACCTCGGGCTAAATTCGAGCCACGGTCAGGGAAGCCAGCCCATTTTGGCGGCAACTAGAAGCAATATCCACGCGCCGGCAAACAAGCAGTACAAAGCCAGCGCGGCCATATACGATTCAAATATATACTTACGGCTGTCGTCTTCCTTCCTAAATGTTTCTCTGAAGAGTTGTCCGCCGAACTCAATCTCGATATCGGAGGCCCTTTTCAGCCACCACCGCAGATATTCGGCCATCCTTATGTGAACAATTGCCGTCAACAGGCTGCCGGTTATTCCTATGACGCTGAAAGCTATGACGATGAACGAAAAATTCGGGGAATTCCCGATCCGGAATGCAATCGCAATTATGCCCAACATCATTCCGTTGAAGTTGAGGAACCCTCTGACAAGGTTGAAAACCAAATCAAACCCACGCTGAAAAAGTGCGGATGCCTCCTTGTATTCAAGCTGAATCGTTTGAAAGTCGGATGTTTCCATTGTCACCCCCTCGCTAGACCTTGGCCTCTTATATGTTTGCTGCCAGGTAATGCAACGTCTGGTAGAAACCCGATCGGGATGGTCCACGCCCGAGGAAGACGGATTGTCGGGGACAAGCCCGCAATGACGACGCGAAAACAGCCCACCCAACCTCATTGCAAGCGTCAAATTTACCGCAAGACCCTTGACAGTTCAGCGCTTTCGGCAGAACGCCCTTTTAGAAGCGTTATGGACCGTTCATGGACCTGATTACCACCACCGCCGAACTCGCGGCCGTCTGCGGCCGCCTTGCCAAGCACCCCGTTATTACCGTCGACACCGAATTTCTGCGTGAGACGACGTATTATCCGCTGCTCTGCGTGGTCCAGATGGCCAGCGCCGATGAAGCGGTGGTGATCGACACGCTGGCCGAGGACATCGACCTCCAGCCGTTCTTCGATCTGATGGGCGACGAGAAGGTGTTGAAGGTCTTCCATGCCGCGCGGCAGGATATCGAGATCGTGTGGCATGAAGCCGGGATCCTTCCCCACCCGATCTTCGACACCCAGGTCGCCGCCATGGTGCTCGGCTACGGCGACAGCATCGCCTACGACCAGCTGGTCGAGCGCATTACCGGGCATCGGCCCGACAAGACCCACCGCTTCACCGACTGGTCGCGGCGGCCGCTCACCGAAGAGCAGATGCACTACGCCGTTTCCGATGTCACCCACCTGCGCGACGTGTTCGCAGCCCTCGACGCCGATCTCAAGAAGCGCAACCGCAGCGACTGGGTGAGCGAAGAGATGGAAGTCCTGACTTCGCCCAAGACCTACGACTTTCACCCCGAGCGCGCCTGGGAGCGGCTGAAGACGCGGGTGCGCAAGCCGAAGGAGCTTGCGGTGCTGATGGAAGTAGCTGCCTGGCGCGAGCAGGAGGCGCAAAGCCGCGACGTGCCGCGCAGCCGCGTCTTGAAGGACGACGCGGTCGGCGACATCGCCACCCATGCGCCGACCAGCCTTGAACGCCTCGCGAGTTTGCGCTCGCTGCCGAAGGGGTTCGACCGCTCGAAATGGGGCGCCGACATTGTCGCCGCCGTGCAGCGCGGCATCGCACGCGATCCGCGCACGCTGCCCAAAATCGAAAAGCAGCGTAACAACTCCAACGGTGCGGCCATCGTCGAGCTATTGAAAGTGCTGCTGCGGATGACCTCGGAGCGACACGCGGTTGCCAGCAAGGTGATCGCCACCGTCGATGATCTCGAACAGATCGCCGCGGACGACAATGCCGACGTCGGCGCGTTGCATGGCTGGCGCCGCGACCTGTTCGGCGAAGCCGCATTAGCGCTGAAGCACGGTCGGCTGGCGCTGGCGATTGAAAAAGGCCGCGTGATCAGGGTGGATCGGGAGGAAACATAACCCCGTCATCCAGAGGCGCTCGCCGTCTTCGGCGAGCCTCGAAGGATGAGCCAGAGGCGCACGTGGCCCATCCTTCGAGGCGCAAAAAGTGCGCGCACCCCAGGATGACGGCGGAATATGTTTCGGCTCAGCTTCAGCGCCGCACGATCGAGCCGGTACGACCGACCAGACGTGCCAGTTGCTTGAAGCGGCTGCCGACGCGATCGGCCACCAGATCGACCATGCGATGCTCGAACACCAGCATCAGTTTACGCCCCCGGGTGCGAAAATGCGTCGCCGGCAACACGCCAGGGCGCGCCGCCGAAATCAGGTGCGCGACCCGAAACGCAGCACCAAGTACCCGCGCACGCTCGACCATGGACGGCGCGACCAGCGCGCGGACCAGCTCCGGCGCTTCGTTTTCCTCGTTCAGGCCGGCGTAGCGATAAAACACCGACAGCGCTAGAAACGCCCTGCCCTGATGGCTGATGGCGCCGAAATTTCCGTTGGTGATGAGATTGAGCGTCTGTTCGCCGCGGTAATCCGGATGCACCCGCCAGCCGATGTCGGACAGCAAACACGCGGCGTGGCGCAGGCGCCGGTCCTCGTCGCTCTCGCGCAGCTTCGCGACCCTGACAAAGCGGTCGGTCCAGCCAATCAGTTCCTCGGCGTGACGCGCCGATCGCGACAGCAATTCGTTCAGGGTCTGTGCCGCGCAGATCAGTCCATCCTTGGCGCGCTCCGCTTCCGGCAGCATCGAATACAGCAGACCCTCGCGCACCCCGTAGGTCGAAAACACGATGGTCTTCGGCTTCGCAATCCGAATGATGTATTCGAGAACCAGCGCAGCATAGGCCAACAGCGGCCGGCGGGCCTCCGCTATCGCCTCGATGTTGGCCAGCATATCGGCGGCCACCAGGCGGCGCAGACGGCGCGCGAAATCGAGCGCGTCCACGGCCGGTATCGAATAGCCGTGCATCACGCGCAACGGATAGCCGCTCTGGATGATGTGAATGCGCGCCAGCGCCCGCCACGTTCCTCCAACCGCATAGAAAGTCCGGCCGCGGCCGGCCTTGAGCTGCGCAATTTCCGAAATATCGTTCCTGACGATGCGTTCCGCGCGCTTCAGCGACTTATGCGACGTGTCTTGCAGCGCGAGACTTCCGAGCGGAAGCGTGACGCCCTTTCGAACCCGGTTGCCGCGCACGTCGATCAGCTCCAGCGACCCGCCACCGAGATCGCCGACGATGCCGTCCGGTCTGTGCACGCCGGACACGACGCCAAGCGCCGATAGTTTGGCCTCGCGCGGCCCGGACAATATCTCGATCGGTACGCCGCAGATACGCTCCGCCCTGGCGATGAAGTCGGGTCCATTGCTGGCGTCGCGGCATGCGGCGGTGGCGATGGCGTGGACGCGGCCGACTTTCATCACCCGGCATAGTGCGCGGAAACGCCGCAACGCGGTCAGCGCCTTGAGGACGGCGTCGGGCGCCAACAGGCCGGTGGTCTGCACCTCGCGGCCGAGTCCGCACAGGGTCTTTTCATTGAAGATGGATACCAGGCTGCGTTCCATCGCTTCATAGACGACGAGACGCACCGAATTCGAGCCGATGTCGATGACCGCGACGCTGGATGCGCGCTTGCGCGGCCGCTTCACCGTGTGGACCCCTTATGACGGCTGCTGACGCTCGTTACGGCGCGTGAGGCGGCGCGGCGAAGATTCCTTGAGCGACTTTCCACGGCCTGACAGACTCGGATTCGTCATGAAGTAATTATGCAGATTGAAGGGCTCCTCGCCCTTGGCGGCCTTCATACGCGTTGACGATCCATCCGGCAACAACTGCCAGCTCTGCTCGGTATCCTTCAGATTGGCGACCATGATCTGTTCGAGAACCTGCTGATGCACCGTGGGATTTTGCAACGGGCACAGGAGCTCGACGCGGCGGTCGAGGTTGCGCGGCATCATGTCCGCCGAGGAGATATACACAGCTGCTTTGGTTCCCGGCAGGCCGTGTCCCATCCCGAAGCAGTAGATGCGGCCGTGCTCGAGAAAGCGGCCGATGATGGATTTGACGCGAATGTGGTCCGACAGGCCGGGCACGCCGGGCCGCAGGCAGCAGATGCCGCGCACGATCAATTCGATCGAAACGCCCGCCTGGGATGCTTCGTACAGCGCGTCGATGATGTCGGGATCGACCAGCGAGTTCATCTTCATCCAGATCGCCGCCGGCCGGCCGTGTCGGGCATGGCCGGTTTCGCCGCGAATGTGTTCGAGTATTCGCTTGCGCAATGTAAGCGGCGATACCGCCATCTTCTCGATGTCGCTCGGCTCGGCGTAACCGGTGATGTAATTGAAGACCCGCGCGGCATCGCGGCCGATGATCGGATCCGAGGTGAAATAGGACAAGTCGGTATAGATGCGCGCCGTCACCGGATGATAATTGCCGGTGCCGGTGTGAACGTAGGTGGTGAGCGTACCGCCTTCGCGGCGCACCACCAGCGACAGCTTGGCGTGGGTTTTCAGCTCGATAAAGCCATAGACGACCTGCACGCCGGCGCGCTCCAGGTCGCGCGCCCAACGGATATTGGCTTCCTCGTCGAACCGCGCTTTGAGTTCGACCAGAGCGGTAACTGACTTACCGGCCTCGGCAGCCTCCACCAAGGTGCGTACGATCGGCGAATTGTTGGAGGTGCGATACAGCGTCTGTTTGATTGCCACCACATCGGGGTCGCGCGCGGCCTGCTGCAGGAACTGCACGACCACGTCGAAGGATTCATAAGGATGATGGACGATCAGGTCTTTCTGCCGGATCGCCGCGAAAATATCGCCGCCGTGATCCCTGACGCGTTCGGGATGGCGTGGAACGTAGGGCACGAATTCGAGATCGGGCCGATCGAGCCGCGTCAGTTGCGACAGCTCATTCATGGCGAGCACGCCTTCGACCAGCAGCACTTCATCGTCGGCGGTGGACAGCGCGCGCTGCACGAAGGCACGCAGTTCTTCCGGCATGGTCGCTTCGATCTCGAGCCGGATCACCGATCCGCGCCGCCGCCGCTTCAACGCGGTCTCGAACAGGCGGACCAGATCTTCCGCTTCTTCCTCGATTTCCAGCTCGGAGTCGCGAATGATGCGAAACGCGCCCTGCCCCTTGACGGTGTAGCCGGGAAACAGCCGGCCGATGAACAGGCCGGTCGCCTGTTCCAGCGTGATCAGCCGCACCGCGCCATCCTTGCCCGCGGGCAAGCGGATGAAGCGATCGATCTTGCCGGGCATGCGGATCAGCGCATTCATCGGCTTGCCGTCGGCGACCCGCGCCAGATGCAACGCGATGGTAAAGCCGAGGCTTGGGATGAACGGGAACGGATGCGCCGGATCGATCGCCAGCGGCGTCAGCAGCGGGAAAATGTTGTGGAGGAAATGATCCGCGATCCAGGCCCGCTCCGCCTTGGCGACGTCGCGGCCGTCGACCAGAATGATACCCACTTCGGAGAGAATGCCGCGCAGGTCGCGCCAGATCGCCTGCTGATCGGTGGCGAGCTTTGAGACGGCTTCGTTAATGAGGACGAGTTGTTCGGAAGGCGACAGTCCGTCCGGGCTGCGCTCGGTGATTCCCTCGCGAACCTGCGCCTTGATGCCGGCCACCCGGACCATGAAGAACTCATCAAGGTTATTGGCGGAAATCGACAGGAATCGTACCCGCTCCAGCGCGGGATGGCCGGGATTGACGGATTCCTCGAGCACCCGGCGATTGAAGTGAAGCCACGACAGCTCGCGGTTGATGAAACGTTCCGGGCTTGTTCCAACCATGGAACCCGGCTGCCGCTCCACGTCTTTTTCTTTTAGAACAACAGCTTGAGCGGCATCCATGAGGTATCGATCCATCCCAGATCAGACGGCAGCACCGTCGGGACCATGACGGCGCGAAGCATGTGTTATCGCGATGACGTTTCAATGACATTGAGGTTCCTAAGCGCCGCGCCGTCAAGCCGCATCGGCGAGTTCGTTACTCAGGTATCCCGCAACAGGTCGGCCGCGAGCGCCCGCGTCACCGGCCGGCCTAGCCGCAATGCCTCGCCGTCCAGCAGCTCGACCGCGTGGCGCACGGCGGCAAACGACCGCTCGATCCGGGTTGCGAGGTAGCTCACCACGGTCTCATCGACGCTCAGTTGCCGGTCGGCGCAGAATTTCACGATCAGGGCGCGAAACAGCTGATCGTCGGGCAGCAGCAGCGTCACCACCGGCACGGCGCGGAGCCGCGAACGCAGATCGCGCAGTTCAACCTGAAAGGCCGCCGGCGGCACCCGTGCCGTGATCAGGACGAAGGCCTGGTCTTCGCGCGCGAGATTCATCAGATGAAACAGCGCGCGCTCATCGAAGTTGGCCGGGTTGAGGTCCTCGACCACAAGCGCGCCGGTCGCGAGCGCACCGGGCACGGCGGTCGCGGTCAACGCATGCGCGGTGGTCGATCTCGCACCCGCCTCCTCGGCCCAAATCGCGGCGAGATGGCTTTTGCCCGAACCTTCGGGACCGGCCAGAAGCATGATCCGGTTCGGCCAGTCGGGCCAGCTATCGATCAGCGTCAGCGCCGCCGCGTTGGCCGGTCCTTCGAGAAAGTTGTCGCGGGACAGGCTCTCTGCGTGCGGCAGCGCAAATGCAAGCTGACGAGGTTGAACGCGGGCTGCCACGCAGTCACTCCATGCCGGCGGACCGGCGCACTCGTTACGCTAACTCGCCTCGATCGTGCTCATGTGCCGTACCCACTCCACGAGATAGAGCGATACCGAAACTAAAGTAAAGACCGTCACGAAACCCATCAAGATCAGGTCGTATGGCGTGGACTTGAAGCCGAAACCAAGTGCTGCCATCACCAATGCGGCGAACGCGACCTGGGCCACTGTATTAAGCTTCGACACCATCAGCGGCTTCATCGGGATCGGTTTGCCGAACAACCATGACACGATCACGGCGCTGACGATCATGATGTCGCGCGACACCACCAGAATGACAATCCAGCGCGGAACCGCGCCCCAAATGCCGAGTGCCACATAGATCGAGACCAGCAGCGCCTTGTCGGCCAACGGATCCAGCAGCGCGCCGAGTTCGCTCGCCATATTGAAGCGCTTGGCGAGAAAGCCATCCACCGCGTCGCTGACGCCGGCGACGATGAAGATCGCAAAGGCGATTTCCATCTGATTGGACGCGATCGCCCAGACGATGAACGGCACCAAGAGGATGCGGCCCAGCGTAATGATGTTCGGAATGCTCACTTAGCGTTTCCCGGCTCCCGGCCCAATGTCACTCAAGATCAGAGCTTTGGTGGCCCGGACCGGCTCCTTGTCTACATAGTATAAACCGCCCGTGCTTGCGAGCCATTGCACGGCAGTGAAATCCGACGTAACCACCCCGCGATCATCTGGAATCGGGCATGACCGACCAAAAAAACGGGCTCACTTACGCGGACTCGGGCGTCGATATCGACGCCGGCAACCGTCTGGTCGATCTCATCAAGCCGATGGTTCGCGCCACCGCGCGGGCCGGCGCCGACGCCGAAATCGGCGGGTTCGGCGGCCTGTTCGATCTGAAGGCCGCGGGCTTCAAGGACCCGGTTCTGGTCGCCGCCACCGACGGCGTCGGCACCAAGGTCAAGATCGCGATCGAAACCGGCCTGCACGGCGGCATCGGCATCGATCTGGTAGCGATGTCGGTCAACGACCTCGTGGTCCAGGGCGCGGAACCGCTGTTCTTTCTGGACTATTTTGCCTGCGGCAAGCTCGATCCCGAGGCCACCGCCACCATCGTCGCGGGCATCGCGGAAGGCTGCCGGGAATCCGGCTGCGCGCTGATCGGCGGCGAAACCGCGGAAATGCCGGGGCTGTACAAGGACGGCGATTACGACCTCGCCGGTTTCGCGGTTGGCGCCGCCGAACGCGGCACGCTGTTGCCGCGCGCCGACATCGCGGCGGGCGACGCGGTGATTGGTCTCGCCTCCTCCGGCGTTCACTCCAACGGATTTTCGCTGGTCCGCAAGATTGTCGAAATGTCCGGCCTCGGATTCGAAGCGCAGGCGCCGTTTTCGCCTGTTATGACGCTGGGCGGCGCGCTGCTGACGCCGACGCGGCTGTACGTGAAATCGTGCCTGCGCGCGATCCGCGAGACCGGCGCGGTCAAGGGGCTGGCCCACATCACCGGCGGCGGCTTCACCGACAATATCCCGCGCGTGCTGCCCAAACATCTCGGCGTCGGCATCGACCTCGCGCGATTGCCGGTGCTTCCGGTGTTCAAATGGCTTGCCGAGCAAGGCGGCATCGCCGAACTCGAATTGCTGCGCACCTTCAACTGCGGCATCGGCATGATCGCTATCGTAAAATCCGACGCGATCGAGCAGGTCATGGAGATTTTCACCGAGGCCGGCGAAAGCGTCTCGCTGCTGGGCGAAGTCATTCCCGCCGCCGGCGAGCATCGCGTGGTCTATAATGGCCATCTCGATCTCACATGGTGAGGCCATGAAGCGCCGCGTCGCCATCCTGATTTCCGGGCGCGGATCGAACATGAGCGCGCTGATCAAGGCCGCCAAAGCGCCGGATTTCCCGGCCGAGATTGTCGTCGTCATCTCCAACAAGGCGGATGCGGACGGGCTAGCAAGAGCACGCGATGGCGGCATTCCTGCAGTGACCATCGAAAGCGCGTCTTATGGCAAAGACCGCGCGGCTTTCGAAGCAAAACTGCAGGCGGTGCTGGACGAACATCGCGTCGATCTGATTTGTCTCGGCGGCTTCATGCGGCTGTTCACCGCCGAATTCGTGCAGCGCTGGCACGGCGGCATGCTCAACATTCATCCCTCATTGCTGCCAGCCTTTCCCGGTCTCGATCCGCACGGCCAGGCCTTGCGCGCCGGCGTGAAGATTTCGGGAGCGACCGTGCATTTCGTGATTTCGGAAACCGACGCCGGCCCGATCGTCATGCAGGGCGCAGTGGCAGTGCGCGATGACGACACGCCGGAGACGCTGGCCGCGCGGATCCTTGAGATCGAGCACCGCATCTATCCCGACGCGCTGCGGCTGGTCGCCAGCGGCGCCGTGCGGCTGGAGGGCGACGTCTGCAGGACCACGGCAAACGCGAGCGGCGGCAGCCTGATTTCGCCGGCACTTTGATCGAAAAGATCATGGTCCGAAAACAAAATCCCCCGGCTTTCGCCGGGGGCCACCGCCAACCTGATCGCTTTAGGCGGATCGCGGCGAAGTTTAAGAGACCTTCAGGTTTTCCGCGGATGACTTGCCGCGATTTTCCACGAGGTCATATTCGACAACCTGATTTTCGTTGAGGGTAGAGAGCCCAGCGCGCTCGACCGCGGAGATATGGACGAACACGTCCTTATCGCCTTGCATCGGCTTGATGAACCCATAACCCTTGGTCGGGTTGAACCACTTGACGGTGCCTTTTTGCATCGTCTGTCTCCTGCTCTAGACATAAAAAAGACGCGGCCACGCTTTTTGCGTGCCACGCCACAAGCGGGCTTCCGGAGGTCTGCTGAATTTCCTAGTCACGAAACGCACAGTCGAACGGCCTAAATCCGATTGTGCAGGAATTCCAACACGAAAATTGCGCGTTAGCAAGCCTCGGCCTTGACTCAGGCCGCCGGAAAATCCCGGTAGCCGTCATTGGGCCAGCGGAAATTCGTGTAGGTGATGGTGACGCTGAAGTCGATGGACCTCACCTGGTGCCACCATGCCAGCGGCATGAAAATCATCTCGCCGGGCATCAGGGTCACCTCGGTGAAACGCGCGTGTTCCAGCCGCGGAAATTGCGCCAGCGTCAGCGCGGCATCTTCGAGATCGGAAATCTCGCTGAAAACATGAAGATGGTTGTAGAGCTTGCCGACCTCGGACGCAGGCAGCACCAGCAGCCGCTTTCGTCCAACCACCTGAGCGATCAGATTGTTGGTGAGGTCATGATGCAGCGAGGTCAGCGTGCCGGCGGGGCCGATCCACATCATGCCGTTGGGCTGCTCGACGTCACGCGAGAGAAATTTTTCCGGAAAACCGAGATCCGGATGCAGCGCCGAGATTGCTTCGGTATTGCGCGCTGAATTGTAGGCGGTGAGATAGGCGTCGTTGCCGGCGCCCGGCCGCGATACCAGGTCGATGAACTGGTCGAACGGCATCTGGCGGCGATGCGCGTCCTTGTGAATTTCGAACCGGTCGCTCTTGCTGCGGTCGCCCTGAAACTCGATCGTCTTCGAACCGACGGCGTGCTTGAGGTAGTCCGGAGTCCATTTCGCCAGCGCAGGCCAGCCGGACATCTCGCCGGTCAGGATCACCGGACGATTGGCCGCGTAGTAGCGATCGAGAAATTCATCGCTGCCAAGCCCCGCCCGCCGTTCGATGGTCGCATTCTGCTCCGACAGGCCGCGCTGCCGCTCCAGCGTTTCCAGCAGCCACTCGCGCTTGCGCAGGTCGAGAAGCGTCTGCGACGGCGGCCCGTCCGGTTTAGAAGCCTGATCCGGCGCGGCGGCGTTGACGGTCTTTGCCGGAGCGCCAGCTTCGGAAGTGACGGCCGCCGGTGGCTCCAATGACCACGAAATGGCCGACGCATCGAACGGTTTCAGCCGCAGGCGGGTGCGATGATCCTCGATCTGTTCCTTTTCGGTCATATCGACGCCGCGGTAATAATGCTTCTGCCACTTGTCAGCGGGCGCAGGCGGAGGCTCGTTGGCCATCCGCAGCACGAAGGCGTCGCGTCCCCTGCTCCAGTCCTGGAAGCGGTCGAGCAGGCCTGGCTCGGCGTCGATCGGCGCCATCACCGGCTTGATGTCGTCGAGCAGCGCGCGCTGAACCGGAAAGAAAAAGCAGATCGGCTCGCCGGCGGCGAAATGCACCCAGTGGTTCGGCCGGGTGAAGCGCCAATTCATGGTGAAGGTGAACGGCGACCAATCGGCGCCGAGCCAGGCCTGCTCCGGATAAATCCCGTCTTTCGGCTGGTTCGGCGAGCCGCCGATCCACAAATTCCATCCCGGCGGCGTGCGAAAGATGCCGGGGATGTGAAAGGTGAGGATGCCCTGCCCGAACAGCGACGTCGCGACGCTTGCGACTGGTCCTTCCGCCTGGGTCCTGATGGCGATCGCGCCGGTATCGGCCTGTCCGTTCCAGCAGGCATCGAACGCACAAGGGTTCAGCAATTCCCACCCATGCGCGTTGGCGATGTTCAGCGGCAGGCAGCGATAGGCAAAGGATTCCGGCGTTGCGTCCATCCAGTCGCGCTTCGCCGGCGCCGGCCGGATCAGCGGCTGCCAACCGGGATGAAGAAAACAGGTCAGATCCATCGGAGGTGAGGTGCTCGGAAGGGCGATCGGGTCGAACCATCGCGATGTGCGCGAGACGTCAGAGAGGGTCTCGATCGACACTAGATTCAGTCCGCCGGCGGAGCAATGGTGAGGCTAAAACAATGATTAGATTTGAGGAAATGACCTGTGGCCGGGGAACAACAACGGGGAGCATTCGTGGTTGGCGAAGCGGCCTGACCAATTGACGCTCCCGCCGAACTCGGCGCAAATCGCGGCCGGTCGGTGAGGTTTGTTTCTTTGTAAGCTGGCGTTTTTCGGGAAGTGCATTTTATGCGCGACGCATCGCGGCCTTCGCAAGCAGACGGCGCAAGGCTCGGGCACAAGCTTGGGCATGCACTGGCGATCGCCTTTGCCGTAACCGTTGCGGCAGCACCGAACTCCGTTCACGCGCAGTTGGCTCCGGTCCCGACGCCGACACCCACGCCGACCCCGACCCCGACGCCAACGCCGACCCCGACGCCGACTCCAACACCGACCCCCACACCTACTCCGACTCCGACGCCGACCCCAACGCCGACACCCACTCCAACTCCAACACCGACCCCTACTCCGACGCCCACCCCCGCGCCGACACCTACACCCACTCCAACGCCTGTTCCGCCGGACCCTGCGCGGACCGACATCAACTCCAGCATGTCGGCGAATGCGGCCATCCTCGACCTCGGCAGCAGCTTTCTGCGGCGTCTCGGCAATCAGGCGACCTACGGATTCAACAAGGCGATGCGCAGCAACCCGGGCGGCGGCGGCGCTTCGGAGGACGCCGACGCGCCGCGTTTCCGCACGTGGGGCGAAGCCTACGGCATCTCGGCCCGAACCAGCGCCATCGGCGACTTCGTCGGGGATCACCGTCAGACTGTTGGCGGCGTCGCCGGGTTCGGCATGCGGATTGCGCCCGGCGTAAATATGGGCCTGTCGGTCGACCAGAGCCATACTGCGATCGACGTGCCGCTGGCGCTGCAAACCGCCACGCTCGATCTCACCCAGTTCGGCTTCAACGCGTCGATCGACAAGGGACCGTGGACCTGGGCGCTCGCCGCCGTCCACGGCTACGGCAACATCAAGTCGCAGCGCGATACGGGATTTGGCATTGCCGGCGCGGCCTATAATGCCCGCCTCGACGGGGTGCTGACCGAACTTAGCTATTACTGGAGCCTGGATCAGAGTCGCATCGTGCCGAAGGCCGGGTTCGAATACGTCCATTCGTCGACCACGGGATTGCAGGAATTCGGCGGCCTCGATCCGGTGATGGCGACCGGCGCTTCCGCGGAGCGCGCGAAAATTCTGGTTGGTGCGGAAATCGGGCGCTACTGGATTTTCGACCAGAAGATTCTCGATTTGTCGGCCTACGGAAAATTCATCGACAACGTCTCGCAGAACTTTAGCGACGTCACGGTCAGCCTCGGCCCGCAAAGCATCACCGTGCAAGGCATCGGCGAGAGCCGCACCGGCGCCGACGCCGGCGCATCGGCTTCTCTAAGCCTGACCAGCACCGCGCGGCTCTACCTCAACTACGACGCCAAATTCCGCGCCGCCGCCCAATCGCATCAGGGCACGTTCGGGGTGGAGTTCAAGTGGTAGGGGTAAGGTGGATTGGGTCAATCAACGCCAAATTCCAAAGCCAACCCGGCGGCCGCGTATCCCTGAAGCCCGAAGTTGCGTCTTTGCTCCGCCATCATTGGCATGAGATCGCTTGGATGGATAAATTCATCCCTGAAGCAAGGGTAGGCCTTGGGATCAAATATCTTTTTGAGCCAATCAATTACGATTTTGTGTCGATCCGAGTTGCGAAACTCTTTGTGATAGATAAGCCATAAATCCATATGATAATTAATCGCAAGGTCGATTGCGACGAGAGGCGCGCCAAGCGCGACTACTGACGTCGGCAGAAATCCAATCCCAGCACCGCGTTCGACAGCATAAAGAACCGCGACACTGGAATTTGTCGATATGCCCACGATCCCTTCCAGCGATTCCAATCCTAAAATTCGTGCATAGCCGCTCTCGTCGAGTTGGACGCCATGTTGCTTGACGATCCGGTGATTCTTGAGTTCGGGGAGGGATTTTGGCAGCCCATAGGCTTCGCGGTATGCTTCAGACGCAAACGCGTAAATGTGAAGCCTCCCGAGCTTCGTAACAATGAGGTCCGGATTTGTCGGCCGCGCGAGTTGAATCGAAATATCGGCCTCCAAACGAGATACGTCGGCCTGTTCCATCGCGCAACGAAGATCGACAGTGATCTTTCGGTAGGTTTTCTGGAAATCGACTAGTCTGGGGAGGATCCAGGAAAGACCGGGACCCTCCGTCACGGCGACACGCACTGAACCGTTTATTTCCGTCGACATCGATGCGCGGCGAAAGATATTGAAGCTGAGACGCTCCATCTGTTCAACATCGAACAGCAAAGCTCGTCCTTCATCACTCAGCGACAACCCTGACTGGTCGCGCAGAAATAGCTTAAACCCCAATTCTTCTTCAAGCCTGTCTATCTTCCGCATCAAGGTCGTACCGGTCAGTCCTAAGACTTCCGCGGCGTTCCTGAAACTTTGATGCCTTGTGCATAGAAGAAACGCTCGCAAATCCTCCCATGACGCATTGAGAGGATCTTCGATCTTCTTGCGCTGCACTGGTGCAGCACCCCGATGCAAATGTTGCGGCATACCCGTCAACCCCGTCAGGTATGATCATTATCAGACATATGGGAACCATAAATGCATAATGACCTCATAGAAAGAAGGGATTTGGTCGCAAAGCACGACTTGGACCGGCTTTTGCCATCCTCCGCCGTTAGCGGGGAACCGGCGGGGCCCCATCAGTTGGCGGATTTGGCGGACATCGCAAACCGCGAAATTCCGGGCGTCAACGTATCGGAAGCTGGACTTGTTCAGTTTCTGCGCGACGACCCAGAGTCGATTTTTGCCTTTCAGCGTGAAGGGAAACTACTGGGCGGAGTGGCGTTTCTGTATCTCAATGGTAGAGGACATGACGCGCTTTTGCTCGACGGCATCGATTTGAAAAATCCGAGCCGTGAGTTTCTGGCGCGTTCCAATGAGGGCGTATCTGCCATTTATACCTGGGCGCTAGCTGGCTATGGCCGCGCCGCGATCGGATTGGGCAATGTCGCCGCGTATTTGAGACGACCGCGTTTCATCTGCGCTGATTACTTCGCCCAGCCGTCGACCTCAGCGGGGGGCGATTTGTTGGCAGCGCTTGGATTCAAGCCGGTCGCGAGCTTTCAACCCAACCTCTGGTGCTACGAACGGCCCCGGAATCGTCTCCCAATTCGAATGCCAGGATCAGTTTTATCAGCGGGGAGTTTTTCAGATGCACGGCACTAAATCCTCACCGTGCGCCAAATCCAACGACCGGACCATTTCAATCCGTATCGCGCGTGATCTCAATGATCTCATGCTGGTGACTGCTATTCGCTCGGCCGTCTATCTTGCCGAGCAGGATTGCCCGATCGAAGAAGAATTCGATGGCAATGATCTCGTCGCGGCGCACTTCATCGGATTTATTGGAGCTGAGCCCGCGGCATGTCTTCGCGTGCGATTTTTTGGAGAGTTTGCGAAGATCGAACGTCTCGCCGTCCGCCATCAGTTCCGACGGTCTCGCATATCGTTCAAGCTGGTGCAGGCAAGTTTCGAGTATATCAAGCGCAAGGGCTTCAAGAAGGTCTATGGCCACGCACAAGACCGGCTGGTGAATTTCTGGGCTCATTTCGGCGGCAAGCCACTCGGTCACAACCGCAAGCTCACCTTTTCCGCTTTCTCCTACCCCGAGATGGTGCTCGACCTCGAACCCAGTCCCGACGCCATCACGCTCGACAGCGATCCCTACGTGATCATCCGGCCCGAGGGGGATTGGGATCGGCCCGGTGTGCTGGACATATCCGCGGGTCGGGCCGCGTCTGAACCGCTTCGGCAAATGTGACCTGGTGGCTGCGATGATCGATCGAAAATTTGCGATGTCGATGCACGACGATCCGCCGATCCTGGTCTGCGCCGATCTCCAGACGGAGTACCTCACCCAGGGCCGCAGCCACGTCATTGCGGATGCCGACGCGATCACGTCGCGATGCCTCGAATTGCAGACGCTTTGGCGCAGCAACCTGTGGCCGGTCATGCATCTGAAGCGGATCGCACAGGCGGCGTGGTTCAACCCGGCGTCGAACCTGACCGACTGGATCGCAGCGTTGAAGCCAAAGCCCGGCGAGCTCACCTTCGAGCATCCGCTGCCATCCGCATACAGCTCGACGCGATTTGCGGAATACATGGCGAACATGAAGGCCATCCGCTGCGTCGTGCTGGGATTCTCGCTCGATGAAACCATTCTTTCGACCGCCGTCGATGGATTTCATCGCAGCCACAGCTATCAGATCGTTCGGGACGCCGTGGCGTGCCGGCAACCGGCTGACGGCGACGCCGCGGCCTACAAGGAAGCCGTCATGAAAGTCATCGGCAACTATGCGCGGGTTCGGGGCAGTTCCGATCTTATCGCAGCGAATAACGAGATCACGGTATGACGAACCATCGAATCAGCAAGGTTGATGGCAATCACTTTCCTAGCCGCTCGGCCAGTTCGATGATCATGCGCCGATCGACCGGGTTCTTGATTTTCCTGAACGCGATGATGAGCCGCAGGCCGTCGCCGGCAAGTGGATCGATCTGGTTGTCCTGCAGCAGCTTCCGCAGTCTCTCATCGAACTCGCCAGAATCGTGATTGCTCACAATGAAAACTCCAGGGACGAGTAACACATGATGACCCGCAAGGATGATCTCAACGAGATGGCGATGATCATAATATCGACAATCGAGAAGGCTCGCCACCTAAAGTTGCCGACCAGCGCCTATATTCTGTCGATGGCGCTGATGGAAGTCTTGCAGGAAAAAGACGCGCTTGAGCCAAACCACAAGGGCAACAAAACGCAGTAGCGCGGCGCCATCTCGCACCGCAACTAGTGCGCCTGCTCCGCGAGCCGAAGTCTGCGCTTTCGCCAGATCGCACCCACGGCCAATACGACGATCACGCCGAGCACGGCGCAGACCAATTCACCGCCGTTCCCACCGCCACCAAAGCGCGGCGCCATGCCGAACGTTGCCAGCAAACCGTCGAGGCTGACGCCGGCGGGGCCATCGAAAAAACGCTGCAGCATCGGATGAACGGCAGTATCGGTCGCGATGACATCGCCGGCGATCCAGCCCAGCAAAGCCGCCCCTGCCCATACCAGGATTGGCAAGCGGCCGAGCACCCACATGATCAGCGCGGCGCCGGCCACGATCATGGGAACGCTGATCGCAAGTCCAAGCACCAGCAGCGGCACGCTGCCATTGGCGGCGGCTGCGACCGCGATGACATTGTCGAGGCTCATGACGATGTCCGCGACCACGACGATCTGCACCGCGGCCCACAGATGCGACGCGGACTTGACGCCGTCCTCATCTTCCTCCTCGGGCACCAGAAGTTTCGCGGCGATCACGATCAGCGCCAACCCGCCGACCAGTTTCAGGTAAGGCAACCCCATCAAGGTCGCGACGATACCCGTGAAGATGATGCGCAGAATCACGGCCGCGGCAGCACCCAGGATCATGCCCCAGAGCCGCTGGCGCGGCTCCAGTCCACGGCACGCCAGCGCGATCACCAGCGCGTTGTCGCCCGACAACAACACATTGATCCAGATGATCTTGCCAACCGCGACCCAGAAAGCGGGCTGCTGCATCTCGGTTTGAAACTGGGTGAAGAACGCCCCGATGTTCGCCGGATCGAAGATCTGCAGCAGCCAGTTCACAATCCGTCCCTCTTAAGCCCAGCGCCCGCCCGCGCGATTATCGGTCAGCCGACGATTTCGTTGCCCGAGAAAAACTGCGCGATCTCGATCGCTGCGGTTTCCGCCGCGTCCGAGCCGTGCACCGAGTTTTCGCCGATCGATTTTGCGTGCAGCTTGCGGATGGTACCGTCGGCCGCCTTAGATGGATCGGTCGCACCCATCACGTCGCGATGTTTCAGCACGGCATTTTCGCCTTCCAGCACCTGCACGACGACCGGCGCGGAGATCATGAAATCCACCAGCTCGCCGAAAAACGGGCGCGCCTTGTGCACGGCATAGAAGGTCTCGGCCTGTTCCCGGGTCATGCGAATGCGCTTCTGCGCCACGATCCGAAGTCCGGCCTTCTCGATCAGCGCATTGATCGCGCCGGTCAGATTACGCTCGGTCGCGTCGGGCTTGATGATCGAAAAGGTGCGCTCAATCGCCATGATTTGTCCTTGAAACGGGGATGCGAGATTGCGGCGCTTATATCGGCGCCATCCCGGCTCGGCAAGCGACCAGACCGGCTGTCATGAGCGACATCGCGTCGCCTCGCCCAACCATGGCTGTCCCGGCTTACCGGGATTTCATCAAGATGAACCTTTTCTGAAACGAATGTCCCGGCGCCATTCAGGTTCGCAAAGCCAAACTCCGTCCGTGAACCCCGAATGCGGTTGACCCCACCAACAACGATCGGGGCGGAAAACGTCACCCATGGCGCACTTGGCGCCGAACTTGAGGAGAGGACCATGTTACGCAAACTCGGGCTTGTTGTAGTTGCCGCGGCGTCGCTCGGCGCGGCTGCATTGGCGCCGACCTCTGCTTCCGCCTGGGGCGGAGGCTGGCATGGCGGCGGTTGGCATGGTGGCTGGCACGGCGGCTGGGGCGGACCCCGCCTGTTCGTCGGCGGTCCCAGCTATTATGGCGGTTATGGGTTCGGCGGCTGTTACGTGCGGCGGTTGGTCCCGACCCCCTGGGGACCGCGCTGGCGCCTGATCAACCGCTGTTATTGATCGCAATCGCCGGTTCCGGCCTCGAAAACCCTAGTCGCAGCCGCGGCTGGGGTTTTTGCTTGACTTGATGTGATCGGGAACCCGCGGCCCGCCTTCATTCAATTTTTACGCAAAGGACATGCAATCAATTAGCGAACGAAACAATTTCGGCCTGGATGACTTGGTCCCATGTCCATCAACGACAACGAGCGCGAAGCGGAACCCGCGATGTCCAACCGAATCAACGAGAGCAGCGAACAGATTGATCGCGCCACCAGCCGATCAATCTGCCGCGCCGTCGGCGAGCGGTTGCAGCAAAACCTTCGCCCGGAAAATTCCGAACTGCCTTCCCATCTCCAATACCTGATGGATGAGTTGCAGCGCCAGGACAGCCGCAATTGATCGCTACGCGCCGATCCGGGCTGAGCATTTTCCGGGCATAACAGGGTTGCGGAAGCGATATTTGATGCACAAACGGGGTTGCGTTTGGCCGCCGCCCCGGTGACAACCCCGCATGCTTTCAATCACCGACATTTCGGTCCGGATTGCCGGACGGCTTTTGATCGATCATGGCACGGCCCAGATCGTGCCCGGCGCCCGCGTCGGCCTGATCGGCCGCAATGGCGCGGGGAAATCGACGCTGTTTCACGCCATTCGCGGCGAGCTGCCGCTTGAGGCCGGCACCATCGCCATTCCACCGCGCTGGCGGGTCGGCAGCCTCGCCCAGGAAGCACCGAACGGGCCGGAGAGCCTGATCGACGTCGTTCTCAAGGCCGACCTTGAGCGCGACGCCCTGCTTCAAGAAGCCGACACCGCCCACGATCCGCATCGGATCGCCGAAATCCAGACCCGCCTTGTCGATATCGATGCGCATTCGGCGCCCGCGCGGGCAGCTGCGATCCTCAGCGGCTTGGGGTTCTCGACCGCCGACCAGGCGCGTCCCTGCTCGGAATTCTCCGGCGGCTGGCGCATGCGCGTGGCGCTGGCCGCGACGCTGTTCTCCGCGCCCGATCTGCTGCTGCTGGACGAGCCGACCAACTATCTCGATCTCGAAGGCACGCTGTGGCTGGAAGACCATCTGGCGAACTATCCGCGCACCGTCATCGTCATCAGCCACGACCGCGATCTGCTCGACACATCGGTCGATCAGATCCTGCATCTGGATCGCGGCAAGCTCACGCTCTATCGCGGCAGCTATACATCCTACGAAGAGCAGCGCGCGACCAAGGAGATGCTCAACGCCAAGCACGCCAAGCGCCAGGACGCCGAGCGCAAGCGGCTGCAAGCCTTCGTCGATCGATTCAAGGCCAAGGCGTCAAAGGCACGCCAGGCGCAGTCGCGCGTAAAAATGCTGGAAAAGATGAAGCCGATTGCCGCATTGGTGCGGCAGGATGTGCGCGAAATCACTTTCCCGGCGCCGGAAAAAATGCTGTCGCCGCCGATTATCGCGGTCGATCAGGTCTCGGTCGGCTACGATCCGGCGCAGCCGGTGCTCAAGCATGTTACGCTGCGCATCGACAACGACGATCGCATTGCGCTCCTCGGCTCCAACGGCAACGGCAAATCCACGCTGGTGAAGCTGCTCGCCAATCGCCTCGCGCCGTTCTCGGGCAAGATCACGCGCGCGGACAAGATTTCCATCGCCTATTTTGCGCAGCATCAGCTCGACGAGTTAAACGAAGACGGCTCGCCCTACGATCACGTGCGCAAGCTGATGCCCGACGCGCCGGAGACCAAAGTGCGCGGACGCACCGGCGCGATCGGCTTTTCCGGCAAGGCCGGCGATACCCTGGTCAAGAGCCTTTCCGGCGGCGAAAAAGCCCGGCTGCTGCTGGGGCTTGCGACGTTCTTCGGCCCCAACATGATCATTCTCGACGAGCCTACCAACCACCTGGATATCGACAGCCGCGCGGCGCTGGCCGAGGCGATCAATGAATTTCCCGGCGCGGTCATCATGGTTTCGCACGACCGCTATTTGATCGAATCCTGCGCCGATCAATTGTGGGTGGTGGCCGATCGCACGGTGACGCCCTATGACGGCGATCTCGACGAGTACCGCCGCATGGTGCTGTCAGCCCGCGGCATGCGCACCAGTTCGCGCGACCGCGGCGCGCCCGAACGCGGCAATGGGCGCGACAAGCCTCAACGCAACAAGACCGAAAAGCGCGTGCCCTTGAAGCAGAAGATTTCCGATGCCGAAGCGGAGATCGCGCGCATCAACGGCATCATCTCGAAAATCGACACAGCACTCGCGCTGCCGGATCTGTTCCAGCGCGATCCAAAACAGGCAGCCCAGCTCAGCAAGGCCCGCGCCGGCGCGGCATTAGCACTGCAACGCGCGGAAGAAGACTGGCTGGAAGCGAGTTCGTCTTACGACGAAGCGACGGGGTGAAGCTCAGCGGCCTCGTGTCCCGGACGCGGTGCGGCATTCTTCATGCCGCTCCGCAGAGCCGGGATCGTACCAAGCACCGGCGTTCGTTATGGCCCCGGCTTAGCAGCGCACCACGCCGCCATAGCGTGTCGAAGACGCGCGTAAACGCGCTTTTGGTGCGACGCGCTGCGCAGCATCCGGGGTACGCCAGTTGGCGATGATTTAACTACGTCGCCGCCGGCTTCTTCTTCGTCTTGGGCTTTGCCGTTTTCGGCTGGCCCACCGGCTCGGGCCCGCGCTCGACCGACGACAGGCGGCCGGATGTGAACGAATAGATCCCGGCGCGCGGCCCGCGCGAATAGGTCAACACAGCGACGCGTTCGCCGCGTCCGTTGTTGGAAAGATTGACGTTGTCGGGCGCGGCGCCAATGCCGCGCGCCACGTCGCATTCGGTATGGCCGAGTGCCACGGCGCCTGGTTTCGATGTCGGCGCCGCAGCAGCATCGGACAACGCATTAGCATCGGCGGGCGCTCCAGGCGGGGCCATTCCCGGGCACATTCCGTCGGCGCTGATCAGATCGTCCGGCGTAACCGGCTTGTCCGCTGACAGCGGCGCGGTCTCGATCGAGACGTTCCGGATGAACATTCTGCCGGGCCGCGAAAACCAGTCCGCATCCTTCGACAGCAGGTCGGAGCCGGTCGAGCAGCCAGCCATCAGCGGCGCCGCCAGAGCCAGCAGCAGCAGTCGTTTTCGATAAGGGTTGTATTGTCGCACGATCAACTAGATTCCCGACCCAGCGCCTTAAGCGCCTGTCCCAACATCACTTTGCGGCACCAACGTGGCTATGTGAACACGCGCGACCCGAAACTTACGATTATCATTAATTGCCCGAATTCGCTATTCCCGCCGCTGCCACCGGCCCCGCTCGTCCGCCTGCCAATAAGTGACCTCAAAGCCGCGCGACTTGCAATCGGTCCATGCGTTACGCGCCGCGGCCAGCGCATCGGCGTCATCGCCGTTGAAAACCAGAACGAGGCGCTCGTAGGCATCGCAATCCGCCGGCAAGGCGGCGTTGTCGATCAGGAACCGGACATTGGCCCTGTTGGGATTGCCCTCCTCGACCGCCAGCACGATCGGCTGGTCCTGCGCATCGCCAACGCGCCAGGTCGCGTGCGGCAGGAACGAATCCTCGCGATAGGTCCACAGATGCGTATCGAGTGCGTCGGCACGCTCTTCCGATGTCGCCTGCACGACGACGCGCCAGCCGCGCTCCAGCGATTTTTCGAGCAGCGGCGGCAAGACGTTTTCGAGGCTCATGTTCTGCAGATGATAGAACAGGACTTCCGTCATCGCTTGCCTTCGTAATACTCCGCGACCAGCCGCTCCAAAAGGCGCACGCCGTAGCCCGATCCCCAACTTTGATTGATCTCGGTCTTGGGCGCGCCCATCGCCGTGCCTGCGATATCGAGATGCGCCCACGGCGTATCGTCGACAAAGCGCTGCAGGAACTGGGCCGCGGTGATCGAGCCGCCGTTGCGGGTGCCGGTGTTCTTCATGTCGGCGAATTGCGAATCGATCTGCTTGTCGTATTCCGGACCAAGCGGCATCCGCCAAACCCGCTCGCCGGTCGTCTGTCCGACGGTCGTCAGCCGTTCTGCCAGTTGATCGTTGTTGGAAAACATGCCGGCATATTCGGTGCCGAGCGCCACCATGATCGCGCCGGTCAGGGTCGCGAGATCGACCATGAATTTCGGCTTGAACTTCTGCGCCACGTACCAGAGCACGTCGGCCAGCACGAGGCGGCCCTCGGCGTCGGTGTTGATGATCTCGATGGTCTGGCCGGACATCGAGGTCACGATATCGCCGGGGCGCTGCGCGTTGCCGTCGGGCATGTTCTCGACCAGGCCGATGGCGCCGACGGCGTTGACCTTGGCCTTGCGCGCGGCCAGCGCATGCATCAGCCCGACCACGCAAGCCGCACCGCCCATGTCGCCCTTCATGTCCTCCATGCTCGCGGCGCCCTTGATCGAAATACCGCCGGTGTCGAAGCAAACGCCCTTGCCGATAAAGGCGACCGGCTGCTCGCCTTTCTTCCCGCCGTTCCAGCGCATGATCACGGTGCGGCTGGGCTGCGTGGAGCCCTGCCCCACGCCGAGCAGCGCGCCCATCCCAAGCTTCGTCATCGCCTTCACGTCGAGCACGTCGATATCGACGCCGAGTTTTCGCAGCTGGCTGGCGCGGCGCGCGAATTCGACTGGAAACAGCACGTTCGGCGGCTCGTTGACGAGGTCGCGCGCGATGATGACGCCATCGACGATATGATCATCCGATGCGAAGGCCTTTTTCGCGGCGGACACGTCGCCGACCGCGATCGAAATCCCGGCACTGAGCGCTGCGTCCTCGCCGTCCTTCTTCCTGGTTTTGTAGCGATCGAACTTGTAAGCGCGCAGCCGTACACCCGAGGCTAATTCAGCCGCCTGTTCGGGTTTCATGGCCCCGCTTGGCAGTTCGGCCATGATCGTCACGGCCTCGTTGCCCGGACGAAGCTTGCCGGCTGCCGCGCCACCTAATTTGAGGAAGTCGCTGTCCTTGAGTTCGGACGCTTTGCCGGTTCCGACCACGATCAACCGGCTGGCTTTGACGCCCTCCGGGGATAGAAAATCGAGGGTAGACGCGCTCTTGCCCTTGAACTGATTGGCTGCGGCGGCGCGCTTGATCGTGCCGGCCGCCGATCCCAGCGCCTTTGTGGTCGCCGCGCCGAATTTCAGCGAATCGTCGCAGAACACCACCAGAATGCCGCGCGGGGCGCTGGAAAACGGAACGAAGCCGACCTTGACGGCGTCGGGCATAGGCAAATCCTCCAAAATCAGGGCTGTCGCAGGTTCGGAACAGGAATTCCGCAGGTGGGGTGTTTTGAGCGTTCTCCTCGTCCCCGGACCGGTTCCGTCAAGAGCGCGTTTTAAGCTCGCGGCCACTATGGCCTGCCCAGCGCCGTGCTGCCAAGCGTTGACGTGGCGAACGGGCCACATCTCACGAATTATTAACCATATCCCGAAGGTGCCATGGCACAGCCATTTTGTTGACCGATCAAAGGGATGGTAGTGTGAGAGTGTGCTGATCGGGGACGGCGGCGCGGCCTTGGGGGATCTCCGGTTCGGGATCTGGTCGCGGCGGCGGGTTCCGGTTCAGCGGATGGGGATCGCGCGGTCACGATGGGGTCGATCGACAAGTATATTTTTCGCACGACGCTCGCGTCGTTTGCGCTGGTTCTGGTCAGCCTGACGGGCGTGATCTGGATTACGCAGGCGTTGCGCGGCATCGATCTGATGACCAGTCAGGGCCAAACGATCAAGACCTTTCTCGGCATCACCAGCCTGGTGATCCCGGCGCTGGTGCTGATCATCGCGCCGATCGCGCTGATGATCGCGATTTCGCATACCCTCAACAAGCTCGCGACCGATTCCGAGATCATCGTGATGAACGCCGCCGGTCTTTCGCCGATCCGGCTGTTCCTGCCTTTCATCTATGCCACCATCGTGGTGGCGATCATGGTGGCTTTTATCGCCACCTATCTTGCGCCCGACGGCATGCGCCGCATCAAGCAGTGGGACGCCGAGATCACCGCGGACGTGCTCACGAACATCCTGCAGCCCGGCCGCTTCGCCCAGCTCGATCAGAACCTGACCATCCGCATCCGCGAGCGGCAGCCCGGCGGGCTGCTGGTCGGCATTTTCGTCGATGACCGCCGCGATCCCAAGGAACGCGTCAGCATCATCGCCGACCATGGAACAGTGCTGAACACCGGCAACGGCTCGTTTCTGGTGCTTGAAGACGGAAACCTCGAACGCTTCGAGATCGGCAAGCGCGATCCGGCGCTGGTGGCGTTCGGCCGCTACGCGTTCGACATGTCCAAGTTCTCGAACATGGGCCGGGACGTGGCGCTCGGCATCCGTGAACGCTATCTTTGGGAACTGGTCTGGCCGATGCCCGATGATCCCGTCTATGAACAAATCCCGGGGCAGTTTCGCGCCGAGATGCATGACCGGTTCATGGCGCCGATCTATCCGTTCGCATTCGCAGCCTTGACCTTTGCATTTCTGGGCGCGCCGCGCACCACGCGTCAGAGCCGCAACTTTTCGATCTCGTGTTCCATCCTTACGGTGTTCGGATTGCGCATCGCGGGATTCGCCTGCTCGGTCATGGCTGTGAAATCGCCGGTCGCGCCGGTCGTGCAGTATCTGATGCTGCTGACGGCAATCGCCGGAAGTCTTTGGATCATTATCGGCGGCATCGTTGTCGAGCCGCCGGCGGCGCTGACCGAAGCCATCAGCAAATCAAACGAGCGTCTTCTGCGTATGTTGGGACGGCCGGCAACAGCATGAGCATGGTGAACAATACGCTTGGGCGATATTTTGCCGGACGCTTCGTGGTGTCCGCGGTCGGCGTATTCGCCAGTATTTTCGTTCTGCTCGTTCTCGTCGATTACATCGAGATGGTCCGGAAGACATCGGGGCTGGTTTCGGCCTCCGCCATCACGGTCGCCGAAACGTCGCTGTTTCGCGTGCCGCAATTGCTCGAAAAGATGATGCCGTTCTGCATCCTGATCGGAGCGATGACCTGCTATCTGGCGCTGTCGCGGCGCCTGGAGCTGGTGGTGGCGCGCGCCGCCGGCGTTTCGGCGTGGCAATTCATTTCGCCGGCACTGGTGAGCGCGCTGGTGCTCGGCGTTGTCGCCACGACCGCCTACAATCCGATGTCCGCGAATCTGCGCGAGCTCTCCAAGAAGATGGAAGCCGAGCTGTTTGGCGGCGTGCCCGGCGGCGGCTTGCAGGATGCCGCGGGCTTCTGGATCAACCAGGTGACGAGCGAAGGGCAAGCCATCATCAACGCCGCCCGCAGCGAACAGCAAGGCGTCCGGCTCACCGGTCTGACCGTGTTCAGATTCGATCCCGACTTCCAGTTCAAGGAGCGAATCGAAGCCCGCGAGGCGACGCTCGAAGACGGACATTGGCTGTTCAAATCCGCGCGCCGTTTCTCGCTCAACGCCCCACCCATCGATCAGGACAGTTTTATCCTCAAAACGAGTCTGACCGCGGCCCAGGTTCGCAACAGTTTCTCGACCCCCGAAACTGTGTCATTTTGGCAACTACCGGGCTATATCAAGTCTTCCGAGAGTTCCGGATTTGCCACCGCCGGCTATCGTCTGCAGTACCACAAGCTCATCGCACAGCCGTTTTTGCTGGCTGCGATGGTGATGCTCGCGGCCTCGGTAAGCCTGCGGTTCTTCCGCTTCGGCGGCGTGCAAAAGATGGTTTTGAGTGGCGTGGGTGCAGGCTTTCTGCTCTACGTTTTGTCGAAAGTAACTGAGGATTTGAGCAAGGCTGAGTTGATGAATCCCATCGCTGCGGCGTGGCTGCCTGTCTGCGTGGGCGGCCTCACCGGTTTTTTGGCCTTGCTGTACCAGGAGGACGGGTAGTGGCCATTGTCGCCGCCCTCCAAGGAAGTTCGCCCGCGTTCGGGCGGCGCACACCGCTGCGCCGCCGCTGGTTTCGCTTGTCTGCCGTTCCGGCGCTGCTCGCGGGACTGATTTTTACCGCCGCTCTGAATGTCGCGACGACCGCGCCCGCCGTTGCCCAAGGCTTCACCTTCAACCCGATCCACACCCGGCCGAAGCCGCCGCCGCCCGTCAATAACGGGCAGATGCTGGTTCAGGCCGTCGAGGTCGATTACGACTACAACAACTCGCGGGTGTCGGCGGTCGGCAACGTGCAGATGTTCTATAACGGGACCAGCATCGAGGCCGACAAAGTCATCTACGATCAGAAGACCAAGCGTCTGCACGCCGAAGGCAACATCCGCATGACCGATGCGGACGGCAAGATCACCTACGCCAACATCATGGATCTGAGCGACGACTACCGCGACGGTTTCGTCGATTCGCTACGCGTCGACACCGCCGAGCAGACGCGAATGGCCGCAACGCGCGCGAACCGCTCCGAAGGCAACTACACCGTCTTCGAAAACGGCGTCTACACCGCCTGCGCGCCGTGTAGAGACGATCCGAAAAAGCCGCCGCTGTGGCAGGTCAAAGGTGCGCGCATCATCCACGACCAGACCGACAAGATGATGTACTTCGAGAACGCGCAGCTGGAGTTCTTCGGCGTTCCGATGGCGTATCTGCCGTATTTCTCGACGCCCGATCCAACCGTGAAGCGCAAGACCGGCTTTCTGATGCCGTACATCACGTCGGCTACGACCTACGGGTTCGGCGTTGAAACGCCGTTCTACTGGGCGATCGCCCCCGACTATGACGCGACCATCAGCCCGCGCATCACGACCCGGCAGGGTGTGTTGATGCAGGGCGAATTCCGCCAGCGGCTGATGGACGGCGCCTATCAAATCCGCGCCTATGGAATCGATCAGCTGGATCCCGGCGCCTTCGCCGGGCAACCCGGCGATCGCCAGTTCCGCGGCGGCGTCGATACCAAGGGCCAGTTCGCGCTGAACGACAAATGGGTCTGGGGCTGGGACGGCGTTCTGCTCACCGATTATTACTTCTTCTCGGACTACAGGCTCGCCCAGTACAAGGACACGCTGGGATCGTTTCTCAGCCTGCCAACGGAAGCGATTTCCCAGCTCTATCTGACCGGCGTCGGCAACCGCAGCTACTTCGACGCCCGCACGATTTATTATCTGAGCTATTCAGGTAATCAGGATCAAGTTCCGGTCGTTCACCCGGTGATCGATTACTCGAACGTCCTCAACAGGAATATCCTGGGCGGCGAGTTCAGCTATCTGACGAATTTTACCAGCCTCACCCGCACCACGGCGGCGTTCGACCCGATCACGATTCTGGCCGCCAACAACGGCTGGTGCCAGCCGACCTCAGCCGATCCCACGGTGAAGACACCGACGAACTGCCTGCTGCGCGGAATTCCCGGCACCTACACACGATTGTCGGCGCAGGCGCAATGGCGCCGGTCCTTCACCGACGACTTCGGCCAGATCTGGACGCCATTCGCCTCGGTCCGCGTCGACGCGATCGACGCGTCGATTTCGAATCAGCCCGGCGTTTCCAATTTCCTGCCGGTCGGCGACACCCAGGCGCTTCGCGTGATGCCGACCGTCGGCCTTGAATATCGCTATCCCTTCATCAACGTTCAGCCATGGGGCACCACGACGATCGAACCGGTCGCGCAGATCATCATTCGTCCGAATGAAACCTATGCCGGCAAGCTTCCCAACGAAGACGCACAAAGCATGGTGTTCGACGCCAGCAACCTGTTCAGCGTCGACAAGTTCTCCGGCTATGACCGCGTCGAAGGCGGCGGCCGCGCCAACGTCGGCGTGCAGGCCACGACCCAGTTCGACCGCGGCGGCGCCGTCAATGTGCTGTTCGGACAGTCCTATCAATTGTTCGGGTTGAATTCGTTCGCGGTTGCCGACGTTACCAACACCGGACTCAATTCCGGCCTCGACAAGCCACGGTCGGATTATGTCGCACGCATCAATTATTCGCCCAACCGGACCTATACTTTCAGCACACGCGCGCGCTTCGATGAAGAGACGGCAAGCGTGCAGCGGTTTGAGGCCGAGGGCCGCGCCAGTTTCGATCGCTGGTCGGTCAGCCTGATGTACGGCAACTACGCGCCGCAGCCCGAGTTGGGATATCTGATCCGCCGCGAAGGCCTGCTCGGCAGCGGTTCGATCAAGGTCGCCGCGAACTGGGTGGTGTCGGGTGCTGCCCGCTGGGACCTTGAAGCGAACAAGATCAATCAATACGTCATCGGCGCGGGATATGTGGACGACTGCTTCGTTCTGGCAGCCAACTACGTCACCTCCTACACCTACGCCGCGGGATCGACGCCGCCGGTACTGAACCACGCGATCATGCTGCAGATCGGCCTGCGAACGCTCGGCAGCACGGCTGGGGGAGCCGGCGCCAGCGGCATTATTCAATAGAACGACACAAGCGGCGCCGTGACGATTCATCTGGCGCGGCGGATCGAAATTCAAATGGGCTGACACGGATCTGACGATGACGATGTTGTTCCTCTCGCGCTTTCCGCGCCTGATTATGAGCGGCGCCGCCGCGCTGATGCTGCTGGGCGGCGGATCGCAGTCGTACGCGCAATCTGTCGCCGTGATGGTCAATGGCGAACCCATCACCAATTACGACATCGAGCAGCGCAGCAAGCTGACCCAGCTCACGACGCACAAGGCACCTTCGCGGCAGGAAGTGATCGACGACCTGATCAACGAAAAGGTGAAGGTCAAGGAAGGCAAAAGGTTCGGCGTCGATCCCGCCGCGTCCGAGATCGATTCGTCGTATGCGGCGATGAGCACGCGCATGCGCATCACGCCGGATCAGCTGACAAAATCGCTCGAGAGTCAGGGCATCCGTGCCGACACGCTCAAGGCCCGCATCAAGGCCGAAATGGTCTGGGGCAGTCTGGTGCGCGGGCGTTTCAAGGAAAGCCTGCAGGTCGGCGAGAAAGATGTGGCCGCCGCTGTACAGGTCAACACGGATGACAAGGACCAGCCGGCGGTCGAAAGCTTCGAATATCAGATGCGGCCGATCGTGCTGATCGTCCCGCGCGGCGCGGCGCCGGCGGCCACCGAGTTGCGCCGCAAGGAGGCCGAAACCCTGCGCAATCGCGTACAGAGCTGTGACGAAGCGAATTCGCTGTTCAAATCCATGCAGAACGCCGCGATACGCGACACCGTCACCAAGACCTCCGCCGACATTCCGGCGGTTCTGCGCGACGTGCTCGACAAGACGCCGATCGGTCATCTGACCGCCCCGGAAGTGACGAAACAGGGCGTCGAAATGGTCGCGCTCTGCGGACGCAAGCCGACCACCATCGACACGCCGAAGAAGCGCGAGGTGCGCGAGAAGATGTTCACCGAAAAATACGAAAAAAAGTCGAAGGCCTATCTGGAGGAAGTCCGCAAAGCCGCGATGATCGAATATCGCTGACGCGCATGGCGAAACCTCTTGCGCTGACCTTGGGCGAACCGGCCGGCATCGGGCCGGATATCGCGATCGCGGCGTGGCTGCAACGGGCCGAGTTAAAACTTCCGGCATTCTATCTGACCGGCGACCGCGATTTTCTGGGTAGGCGCGCCAAGGTTCTCGGTCTGGACGTCGAACTGAAAGATGTGCGCGCCGAAGACGCGGTCGCGGCGTTCCCGGACGCCTTGCCGGTGGTGGCAACGGGCCAACTGGCGACCGCGCAGCCGGGACATCCGGACGACAGCAGCGCGGATGCTGCGATCGGCTCGATCCGCCACGCCGTCGGCGATGTGATCGCTGGACAGGCGGCGGCGGTCGTCACCAACCCGATTGCAAAGAGTGTGTTGTACCGCGCCGGCTTCCGGCATCCCGGCCACACTGAATTTCTTGCCGAACTCGCAAGCGGCGACGGCAAACCGCCGCAGCCGGTGATGCTGCTGTGGTCGCCGGCGCTTGCCGTGGTGCCGGTGACGATTCATCTGTCGGTGCGTGACGCCCTCGAACAATTGTCGAGCGACCTGATCGTGAGCACCGCCCGCATCGTGGTTGCCGACCTGAAGCGCCGCTTCGGCGTTGCGCGCCCGCGTTTGGCGATATCCGGCCTCAACCCTCATGCCGGCGAGGACGGTTCGCTCGGCGTCGAAGAACAGACGATCATCGCGCCCGCTATCGAAACTTTGCGCGGCGACGGCATCAATGTGCGCGGCCCCCTGCCCGCCGACACCATGTTCCACGAAGCCGCGCGCAAGACCTACGACTGCGCGATCTGCATGTATCACGATCAGGCGCTGATACCGGCCAAGACTCTCGCGTTCGAGGAGGCGGTCAATGTCACGCTGGGCCTGCCGTTCATCCGCACCTCACCGGACCATGGCACCGCCTTCGACATCGCCGGCACCGGCCGCGCCAATCCATCGAGCCTGATCGCGGCATTGCGGCTGGCGGCGCGGATGGCGGCAATGCGGCCGGCATGAGCGCGATCGACGACCTTCCGCCGCTGCGCGACGTTATCAAGCGGTACGATCTGTCGGCGCGCAAATCGCTCGGACAGAATTTTCTGCTCGACCTCAACCTCACCGCGCGCATCGCACGCGCGGCCGGACCGCTCGACGACGCAACCATCATCGAGGTCGGCCCCGGTCCCGGCGGATTGACGCGCGCGCTGCTGGCGCTCGGCGCCAAACGCGTCATCGCGGTCGAGCGCGACGAGCGTGCGCTGGCGGCGCTGGAAGATATTTCGAAGCGATATCCCGGACGGCTGGAGATCGTCCTCGGCGACGCCACGACATTCGATCCGCGTCCGCTGCTTGGCAGTGAGCGTGCGAAGATCGTGGCCAATCTGCCCTACAATATCGCGACAAGCCTGCTGATCGACTGGCTCTCCATCGAGCCGTGGCCGCCATGGTACGACATGATGGTGCTGATGTTTCAGCGCGAGGTGGCGGAGCGCATCGTCGCGCGCGAGGACGACGAGGCCTATGGCCGCCTCGCGGTACTATCGAACTGGCGCACTGAGCCAAAAATCCTGTTCGACATTTCACCCGCGGCGTTCGTGCCGCAGCCCAAGGTCACCTCGTCAGTGGTGCGTCTGGTGCCCCGCGCAGCGCCGGAGCCGTGCGACCGAAAAGCGCTGGAGCAGGTCGCGGCGGCGGCGTTCGGCCAGCGCCGGAAAATGCTGCGGCAGAGCCTCAAATCGCTCAACGCCGATCCGGCGCGTCTCGCCGCGGCGGCAGACGTCGATCCGACGCGGCGCGCCGAGACCATTCCGGTCAGCGGCTTTGTTGCCATGGCCCGTGAATTGACCGATATACGCAGCACAAAATCCAAGACTTCCTAATCCAAAACTTCCTAAAAGGAGAGAAACGCCATGGCGCTGATGCGTCGCCAATCGCTGGTAAAATTCGATGCGCCGCTGTGCGAGACCATCGTCGAGACGCCAAAGCCACAAGGCAACGAGGTTCTGGTCCGCATCGAGCGTTGCGGGCTGTGCCATTCCGACCTCCACATCCAGGACGGTTACGCCGACCTCGGCGGCGGCAAGAAGCTTGACACCACGCGCGGCATGGCGCTGCCGTTCACGCTGGGGCACGAGATCGCCGGCGTGGTCGAAGAAGTCGGCTCCGAGGTCTCGAAAGATTTGATCGGCAAGAAGAAGGCCGTGTTTCCGTGGATCGGCTGCGGCCAATGCCGCGATTGCCTTGCCGGCGACGAAAACCTTTGCGCCAAACAGCGTTTTCTCGGCGTCGCCCTCGATGGCGGTTTCGCCAGCCATGTGCTGGTGCCCGACGCGAAATATTTGCTGGACTACGGTTCCTTGCCGGTCAATCAGGCCGCGACCTTGATGTGCTCCGGTGTCACCGCCTATGGCGCGCTGAAGCGCCTCGCAGACCGCCCGCGCCAGCGCAATTTGCTGCTGATCGGACTTGGCGGCGTTGGCATGATGGGGCTGGCATTCGCGCAAGCCATGTTCAAGCAGAAGATTTCGGTGGCCGACCTCAGCGCGTCGGCGCGCGAGAGCGCGTTGAATAACGGCGCCTCGCTCGCCTACGATCCGTCCGAGCCGGATATCGTCAAGCGCATCCTGAAAGAAACCGAGGGCGGTTTCGATGAGATCGTCGATTTCGCCGGCAACGAAAAATCCATGGGATTTGCCGTCTCCGCGCTCGCGCGCGGCGGCAAGATCGTGGTGTCCGGCCTGATGGGCGGCAATTTCAGCCTGCCGATGGTGCAGTGGATCTACAAGCGCATGACCATCGAAGGCTTTATGACCGGCACATTGGCTGAAGCGCATGGGTTGATGGCGTTGGCGCGCGCCGGCAAGATCAAGCCGACGCCGATGAAGGAAGAACCGATGGGCGAGGTCCAGAAATGGATCGACGAATTGCGCGCCGGCAAGGTGGTGGGGCGGATTGTGCTGAAGAATTAGCAAGGGATGGGCACGCGGTGGCGCTTTTCGCGCCGCCGAAGCGCTGATATCTTCCGCTGACATTATCTTGCGGGATGCATTGGGGATGCGCCGGCCGAACGCCGATTGCCTGAAATGGAAATTGCCGGCGCTGATTGCGCTGCTGTCGTTGCTATCGGCCGCGCCCGCCGCCGCCGAAAAGCGTATCGCGCTGGTGGTCGGCAATTCGGCGTACCAGAACATCACGCGGCTCGATAATCCGAGGAACGACGCCCGGCTGATGGCCGATACGCTCAGCGGTCTCGGCTTCACGCTGATCGGCGGCAGCGCGCAACTCGACCTCGACAAGGCTTCCCTCGATACCGCCGTGCAGAATTTCGGCCGGCAGATTCAGGGCGCCGACGTCACCCTGTTCTATTATGCCGGACATGGCGTGCAGGTCAGCGGCGCGAACTATCTGGTGCCGGTCAATGCCAACCCGACGCGCGAGGCCGACGTCGATTTCCAGATGGTGGACGTCAATCTGGTGCTGCGCCAGATGCAGGGCTCCGGCACCCGGCTCAACATGGTGATCCTCGATGCCTGCCGAAACAATCCATTCGGCGCGCGCGGCTTGCGCGCGGCGGAAGGCGGTCTCGCCCAGATGCGGGCGCCGGAAGGCACGCTGATCTCCTATGCGACGCAGCCCGGCAGCGTCGCGCAGGACGGCGCCGACGGCAACAGCCCTTACACCAAGGCGCTGTCGGCCACGGTGCGTCAGGCCGGGCTGGATATTTTTCAGACCTTCAACCAGGTCGGCCTTGCGGTGAAACGCGCGACATCAGGCGCGCAGCAGCCGTGGGTTTCGTCGTCGCCGATCGACGGCACCTTCTATTTCGTGCCGCCGGCGACAGCTGCCGCGCCATCGCCTTTGTCGCCGGTGCCGCAGCAAGAGGCGCGGCTGGCCGACACGCTGCGTCCCGATCCCGACCGGGTGCCGATCAAGGATACGGCACTGCTGCGCGAATTGAGCGACCGGCTTTACGAGCACAATTTCGATCCCGAAGCACCGGACAGCAAGAGCGGCATGAAGCTCGCCATCGCCAAGTTCCAGGAAAAGAGCAGCATGACGCCGACCGGAGAGGCGACCGAAGGCGTGCTGACACGGTTGCGCAAGATGGATGACCTCAAGCCATGGGGGTCGATCGTGTTCAATCCCGATACAAGAAAGTGGGGGATTTCCTGGAAACAGTCGTCGAGGCGGGCGGCCGTCGAGGACGCCCGCGCCAAGTGCGGCGGCGCGAAGTGCGAGGTCGAACTCAGTTTTTATGGGACCAGATGCGGCGCCTTTGCCTATGCCGGTAATTCCTGGTCGCTCATTCAGCGCGACACTATCGAAATGGCGCGCGGCGCCGCGCTTGACGCTTGCAGCAAGACTGGCAAATCTTGCCGGATTATTGATGCCGTTTGTGCAAACGAAAGCGGCAGATAGATTTGAGTCGCAATTTGGAAGTGAAATCCCGCATGACGATTTTGTTGAGACACTGGATCGGCGCCGCCCTGCTCGGCTCTGCGCTCACCTTCATCATCAGTCCGGCAACCAGCTACGCGCAAGGCAGCGCGGGTGGCAGCATTGGAAATGACGATAAAGCGGTCTCCGGCTCGCGGTCCGAGCCGCGTTCCGCAAAACCCGAGCGCTCATCCCGGAAAAGCAAGTCGGAGGACGAGCCGCGCCGCGCATCGTCGCGACGCAGCGGTGGCGGCGGAGGTGGCGGTAACAATGCCGATGGCACATGGGTCGTTTCCAGCGTCGGTGTGACCTGCCCAGACACCCTTACCGAGACGATGGTGGTGACCGGTGGGCGGATCGTTAGCGCGAACGGGTCCGCTACGGTCAGCCCGAACGGAACGGTGACCGGGGTGGGCAACTACAGCGGCATCATTGTGAGAAGCCAGGGCCGCATGGTCGGCCGCACCGGTTCGGGAACGTTCACGCGATCCGACGGCTGCACCGGCCGCTGGACCTCCGCGAAGCAATAACTTCGTTGTACTTTGGAAGTGAAATCCCATGGCGATTTTGGCAAGACATTGGATTAGCGCCACCCTGCTCGGCTTTTCGATCAGCCTGATGATCGGTCCGAGCACGACATACGCGCAAGGCAGCGCGGGCGGCAGTATTGGAAATGACGACAAGGCAGTGTCGGGTTCGCGGCCCGAGCCCCGCGCGGTCGAGAAGCCGTCGCGGCGAAGCCGCTCCGAGGATGACGAGCCGCGCCGCTCGTCGCGAAAAAGCGGCGGCGGCGGCGGTGGCGGCGGCTTCGACGGCGCATGGATCGTCAATGCCGTGGGCGTGACCTGTTCGGGCACCAGCAGCAACGCCGTGGTCGTCACCAGCGGCAGGATCATCGGCAACAACGTGACGTCAGGCCGAGTCAGTCCCAATGGATCCGTCTACGCCACCGGCGGCGGCGGTTCAAGCGGCCTCACCAACGTCACCACCGGCCGCCTGTCTGGCCGTAGCGGCTCCGGCACCTTTGTCCAGTCCGACGGCTGCCGGGGACGCTGGACCGCGAGCAAGCAGTAAGGCCGGCCGTCGCCAACGCCGCAATTAAGCCCTATCCCGTTCGAAGTTAGGGCTCATTGCGACCCAAGTTTCCCCCGAACAATTTGGCGTGGACGTATCTCATCTCGTCATCTGTGGGGATGCACATGCCAAATCGAATGGGGAATTTTCTCAACGCCGTTCTGATCGGCTCGCTCGCAAGCGTTACGCTCGCACACGCCGCCGACAATTGTCTATCGGGGCCGAAGGGCGCAGCGCCCAAAGGCAGCCATTGGTACTATCGCATCGATCACGCGACCAAACGGAATTGCTGGTACGTCCGCGCGGAAGGTGAGAAGCCGGCCGCGTCTGCGAGTTCGTCCGTTAGCTCCGCCTCGCCACAAGCGGAAACTCCGCTGCAGCCATCGGTCGCGAATGCGCGCGCGGAAGCCAGTCCGGCGGATGTCGGGCAGTCAAACGCGGCTGCGGCGATGCCTGCGCCCGCTGTCAATGCGAATGCAGACAACCAGCAATCGACGGTGGCGTCGCGCTGGCTCGATCAAACAAGCCCGGATTCCAAAAATGCTGCCGCGCCAGCAGCAGCCGATTCCGGTGTGAACATAAATTCATCGACGCCGCCGGTCGCTGAAGTCCCGCTCGCCGCGGCAGAACTGCCGTCCGGGTCCCGCATCGGTTCCGTTCAAACGCTGTTGCTCGCGATCATCGGCGCAACCGCACTGGCCGGTCTCATGGCGGCCGCGGTCTTCAGGTTCGGCAGCGCGAGGCGAACCGAACGGCCAGACACCTCCGCCAGCCGGCGCGTCCCCTGGGATTCAATCAATGTGGATGTGAGGACGCCGTCGCCACCGTTAGCGGCAAGTGCCGCAACGCCGCAGGCCGACACTGCTCGCGGACGGCGCGAGGCGATCATTCCAAACGAGATAACGGAGTTGCTCGCACGATTGTCGCGAGAGGCAACGACGTAAATGTTCGCTACTGCTCGAGCTGCCGCTGCAGTTCGCGCACGAACGTGGTCAGGCCGGTGCGGCGCTCGCGCTTCAGCCGTTCGGCCTTGAGGATCGACTGCACCTCCGCGAAGGCGCCATCGATGTCGCGATTGATGACGATGTAGTCGTATTCCGCCCAGTGGCTTAACTCATGCGTGGCGCGGCTCATCCGCCCGCGGATCACCGCGTCCGAATCCTGCGCGCGGGTGTGCAGCCGTTTTTCCAGATCGGCTGCCGACGGCGGCAGGATGAACACACTGACGACGTCGGCGCGCGCTTTTTCGCGGAGCTGTTGCGTGCCCTGCCAATCGATATCGAACAGCACGTCGGTTCCCGCCGACAGCGCAGCCTCTACCGGCGCACGCGGCGTGCCATAGCGGTTATCGAACACGGTGGCCCATTCCAGCAATTCGTCGCGCCTGACCATCGCTTCGAATCGCGCATGGTCGACGAACAGATAATCGCTGCCATCGACCTCGCCCGGCCGCATCGGCCGCGTGGTGGCAGACACCGACAGCGTGAGGCCCGGCATCCGCTCGATCAAAAGCCGCGACAGCGTGGTCTTGCCGGCGCCCGACGGCGACGACAGCACGAACATCAGTCCGCGCCGCTCAACGCCGTCAAAGCCATTGCCTTCAAAGCCTTGGCCGTCAGCCGCCGCCATCCGATCACTCCAGATTCTGCACCTGTTCACGGAATTGCTCGACCACGTTCTTCATCGCCAAGCCAGTGTTGGTCAGTTCGAGGTCGTTCGATTTGGAGCAGCAGGTATTGACCTCGCGGTTAAATTCCTGCGCCAGAAAATCGAGCCGCCGTCCGACCGCGCCGCCCTTGCCGATCATCTCGCGGGCCTGCGAAATGTGCGAGGCGATCCGATCGAGCTCTTCGCGAATGTCGGCCTTCGCCGCCATCATCAGCGCCTCCTGATTGAGACGGTCGGAGTCGAAACGATCCGACGATTCGAGCAGCGCCGCGATCTGCTCGGCGAGCCGCGCTTTGATCGCCTCGGGCTTGCGTCCCGGCGCGGCCTCCGCTTTTTTCGCAAGGCTTTCGATCTCATCCATCCGCTGCGACAGGATTTGCCCCAACGTGATGCCCTCGCGCTTGCGCATCTCCAGCAAAGCGGTCAGTGCCTGCTCGAATGATGCCGCGACCTCGAGCTTCGCCGCCTTGTCCTCACCCTCGTCGCTTTCGGGCTCGACAACTTCGATCACGCCCTTGATCGCCAATAGCCCGTCGATGCTCGGCGCCACCGCGTCGATCCTGCTGGCAAGCTGGCCTGCGATCTTCACGATCGACGTCAGCACCTCTTCATTGACGCGGACCGTCGAAAGCGCGCCCGCGCGTTTCACGCTGAGATTGGCGTAGACCGTGCCGCGCGACAGCACTTCGGCGGCGCGCTTGCGCGCAACCGCCTCGATCTCGTCCCATCCGGGCGGCAGCCGCATGCGAAGATCGAAACCCTTGGCGTTGACGGATTTCAATTCCCATTCGAACGCATAGGGTCCGCTGGTGCCGTGGCTTCGCGCAAAGCCGGTCATGCTCGACAGCGCCATCGCGTGATTGTCTCCAGTCGGGGTTGTAAGATTCGCATCCAGTGGGTCGCGGCGACCTTAGTGCGTTTTGGGGTGGAGTGGAATTCGCTTCGCCAGCGGAAAGCGCCGCCGCTATCGCTCGACCACCGGAGGCGTAGTCGCGGATTGCGCGGCGCCCTGCCGGCCCGGTGTCGTCGTGGTGCGGGTGCGCTTTGCCGGCGCCGCAGGCTTGGTTGATGAGGCGGTCGGATTGGTATCGGTGGCCGGAGCAGCCGCCGCAGCCGGCGCCGGGTCATCCGGCGGTTCGACCGCATCGTTCTGAATCGCCTTTTCCATGGTCCGCAGTTTGGCGACGTTTTTCTGGTGCTGATCGTAGGTCTCGGTGAAACTGTGTCCGCCGGTGCCGTCGGCGACGAAGAACAGGTCGCGGGTGCGCGCCGGATTGGCAGTGGCTTCCAGCGACGCGCGGCCGGGATTGGCGATCGGCCCCGGCGGCAGGCCGTCCACCACGTAGGTGTTATAAGGCGACGGCTGCATGATCTCGCTGCGCTTGATGGGACGTCCCAGCGTCCCCTTGCCGCCGACCAGCCCGTAGATGATGGTCGGGTCGGACTGCAGCTTCATCTTCTGACGCAGGCGATTGACGAACACCGCGGCGACGCGGCTGCGCTCGTCGGCCTTGCCGGTTTCCTTTTCGACGATCGAGGCCAGCGTCACCAGTTGCTCCGGCGTCTTGACCGGGATGTCCTGATTGCGCCGCTCCCAGATTTCCGCAAGCACGCGCTTCTGCGACTGCTGCATGCGCTGGATCACCTGCTCGCGGGTGGTGCCGCGCGGAAACTTGTAGGTTTCCGGCAGCAGCGTACCCTCGCGCGGCATCTCCTTGACCGAGCCGGTAAAGATCTCGTTGTCCGACAACCGCGTCACGATCTGCTCGGAGGTCAGCCCTTCCGGAACGGTGACGGCATGCTGCACCACCTTGCCCTCGACGATGGTGCCGATGACGTCGCGCAGGCTGGCGTTCTTCCGAAATTCGTATTCGCCGGGCTTCAAATCGCTGCTTGCTTTCAAAGCGAACACGCCGCCGATGAAGACCCAGCGGTTGACGTCGATCACGCCCTCCTTTTGCAAGGCCTCGGCGATGTCGCCCTTTCCGGCGCGCGCGGGAATGTTGACGATCTTGTCTTCGCGCAGGGGTCCTGGCGCCTCCAGCATTTGCTTGCCGTAAACATAGGCGCCACCGATGCCGATCATCGAGATCAGCACGATGGTAATAACCGCGTTGCCGACGATGACGAACGGATTGCGGGCGCGCTCGGAGCGCTTCGGCGGCGGCGGAACCTGCTCGGGCTCCAGCGCGGCGCGCGGGCTCCTCGGCGAAATGGGCGGCCTTTCACTCATCGATGCAACCTGAATCCTGACGGTTCATTCGCGGCCGGGCAAATCCGTGCCCCACCAATAGCATACGCCCAAGCTAGGAATTGTCGCCGAATGCGGCGAAACGGTGGAGTCGTTCTAAACGAGCCCGTCAATTTACCACACGCTGCATGATTACGGAGGCGTTGGTGCCTCCGAAACCAAACGAATTCGACAGCGCCACCTTGATCTCGCGCCGGCGCGGTTTTTGCGGAACGAGGTCGATCGCCGTATTCACCGACGGATTGTCGAGATTGATGGTGGGCGGCGCGATGCCGTCGCGAATGGCGAGGATGCAGAAGATCGCCTCTACCGCGCCGGCGGCGCCGAGCAGATGCCCGGTCGATGACTTGGTGGACGACATCGACACCGTGGAGGCGGCATTGCCAAGCAGGCGCTGCGCGGCGCCGAGCTCAATCTCATCGCCCAGTGGGGTCGATGTCCCGTGCGCATTGATGTAATCGAGATCGGATGCCGTGATCCCGGCCCGCTTCATCGCCATGTTCATGCAACGGAAAGCCCCGTCGCCATCCGGCGTCGGCGCGGTGATGTGATAGGCGTCACCGGACATGCCGTAGCCGATAATCTCGGCGTAAATCCTGGCGCCGCGCTTTTTCGCGTGCTCGTATTCCTCGAGCACCACGACGCCGGCGCCCTCGCCCATGACAAAGCCGTCGCGATCCCTGTCGTAGGGCCGCGAGGCCTTTTGCGGCGCATCGTTGAACCCGGTCGACAGCGCGCGCATCGCGCAGAAGCCCGCCATGGCGAGCCGGTTGATCGGCGATTCGGTGCCGCCCGCGACCATGACATCGGCGTCGCCCAGCGCAATCAGGCGGCTGGCGTCGCCGATGGCGTGCGCGCCGGTCGAACATGCCGTGACCACCGCGTGATTGGGGCCCTTGAGGCCGTGCGCGATCGACACGTAGCCCGAGGCGAGATTGATCAGGCGGCCCGGAATGAAGAACGGCGACAGTTTTCGCGGGCCTCGTTCTTTCAACAGCACCGCGCCATCGGCGATACCGGACAGGCCTCCGATTCCGGAGCCGATCATCACGCCGCTAGCGCAACGATCTTCTTCGGTGGCCGGATGCCAGTTGGCGTCGTCGAGCGCCTGCTTTGCCGCGCACATCGCGAAAATGATGAAATCATCGACCTTGCGCTGGTCCTTGTGCTCCATCCACTGATCGGGGTTGAAGGTGTCTCCGCTGCCGTCGCCGCGCGGGACCACGCAGGCGATCCGGCTGGTCAGATCGGACACGTCGAAGGTGTCGATCTTTTTGGCGCCGCTCTCGCTGTTGAGGATGCGCTTCCAGGTCGGTTCGACACCGCAGCCGAGTGGCGACACCATGCCGAGGCCCGTGACGACAACCCGCCTCATTTCCAAGACTCCAGCCCTTCAAATTCGCGGTCCACAGCAAGAAGCCGGTGGACCGCGATCACGGCCCGTCCGGCTTCAACGGCACCGCGCGGGGTCGTCAGCTTTTTGCGTTCTTTTCAAGAAATTTTGTGGCGTCGCCAACCGTCAAAATGGTCTCCGCCGCGTCGTCGGGAATCTCGCAGCCAAATTCTTCTTCAAACGCCATCACGAGCTCGACCGTATCGAGACTGTCGGCGCCGAGATCATCAATGAAGCTCGCGTTATCGACCACCTTCTCGGGTTCGACACCAAGGTGTTCGACCACAATCTTTTTAACTCGATCGCCAATCTCGCTCATCGTTCAACCTCGTGCTTGTTCCATTAGACCCGATTGTCCCATCCGGGCCATCGCGGTGCGTTAACTCGCTAAGTCCCTGTCGCGGTCGCGCATTGTCTTGATTGGGCCCCGTCATTGCAGACGGAGGCCCGGCTGACGACGGCAGGCTCCGCACCGCCAATATACAGGGTTTCAAAATCCTGCAATGGCGTTCTTTGCCCTACCGTTCGTGGTCCGGTTATCACACGTCCCAACCCTTGACCACAAGCCCAAACCGGCATGCCGGAAAGGGCTTCGCATTTTATCGATGAGGCTGCCAAATGCCTCAAAACATGGCCATTCCACCGTTGACATGAATCGTTTGCCCGGTGACGTAGGCGGCTTCATTCGAACTCAAATAGACCGCCGCGGCTGCGATATCGTCGGGCGTTCCAAGCCGCGCCGCCGGAACTTTAGACAGGATCATTTCGCGCTGCTTGTCATTGAGCGCGTCCGTCATCGGCGTTGCAATAAAGCCTGGTGCAATGCAATTGGCGGTGACGTTGCGCTTGGCGTATTCCGCGCCCAGCGTCTTGATCAGGCCGATCAGTCCCGCCTTCGACGCGGTGTAATTGGCCTGGCCGGGATTGCCGGTGACGCCGACGATGGACGTGATCGCAATGATGCGGCCGAAGCGCTTGCGCATCATCAGCTTAGTCGCGGCGCGTGCGAGACGAAAGGTCGCGGTCAGGTTGACCCGGATAACGTCGTCCCAATCCTCGTCGCGCAATTGCACGAAAAGATTGTCCCGGGTGATGCCGGCATTGGCGACGAGAATATCGACCTGTCCCATCGCCGCCTCGGCCGCCGGAACAAGCCCTTCGACCTCGGCCGCATCGGAAAGATTGCAGGGCAGCACATGGGTGCGTTCGCCGAGCTTGGCTGCAAGCGTGTCCAGCACCTCCCGCCGCGTCCCCGACATCGCCACCGTCGCACCCTGCGCGTGCAGCGCCTGCGCGATCGCGCCGCCTATGCCGCCGGTCGCACCGGTGACGAGCGCGGTCCTGCCAGTCAGATCGAACATCCTTGTCTCCCCTTGCCGGCTTACGCCGATTGCGTGGCCGCGAGCGCATCTTTCGCCGCGGCAATATCATTGGGACCGCCGACGGGAATCCCGATGGCGCCGTCGGCGATGCGCTTGACCAGCCCGCTCAGTACCCGGCCGGCGCCAATCTCGAAAAATCGGGTCACGCCATGGCCGGCCATGTAAGCCACCGACTCGCGCCAGCGCACGGTTCCCGTGACCTGCTCGATCAGGCGGCGGCGGATCTCGTCCGGATCGGTGATCGGCGCGGCCAGCACATTGGACACCAGCGGCGACGCCGGCGTGTGGATCGCTACATCAGCCAATGCCTCCGCCATCACATCGGCCGCCGGCTGCATCAGCCGGCAATGAAATGGCGCCGACACCGGCAGCAGCATGGCGCGTTTTGCCCCCTTGGATTTCGCGATCTCAAGCGCGCGCTCGACCGCGGCCTTATCGCCGGAGACCACGACCTGGCCGCCGCCATTGTCGTTGGCGGCCTGGCAAACCTGACCCTGTGAGGCTTCCTCGGCAACGGCAACCGCCGCCTCATAGTCAAGCCCGAGCAATGCCGCCATCGCGCCAACGCCGACCGGCACGGCCTTCTGCATGGCGAGGCCGCGGATGCGCAGCAATCGCGCGGTGTCGCTGATGGAAAGGCTGCCTGCGGCGGCCAGCGCCGAATATTCCCCGAGCGAGTGCCCGGCGACATAGGCGGCGTCGCGCGCTACCGAAAACCCGGCCTCGGTCTCCAGCACCCGCAGCGTCGCCAGCGACACCGCCATCAGCGCCGGCTGCGCGTTTTCGGTGAGCTGCAATGTCTCGGCCGGACCCTCCCAGATGATCGCGGTCAGCTTCTCGCCAAGCGCCGCGTCGACCTCGTCGAAAACGGCTTTGGCCGCCGGAAATGCGTCCGCCAGCGCCTTGCCCATGCCGACCGCCTGGGAGCCCTGCCCCGGAAAGGTGAATGCTGCGGTCATCGACGCCCCTGATGTCCTTGATGTCGCTGGAAGTCGCGCCGTAAGACACCGGCTGGCCCCAATCTGTCAAGCTGAGGGTGCAGGGCGCCGGTTCCGTCAACCTCGGTCGAAAGGCCGGATTTTGTCCCGCTTTCCCTTGCCATTGCGGTCAAACTCCGTATAAACCGCGCCATCCGTGGATCCCGGCCGGGAGCTGAACGGACGGTCTCAGCA
>Ga0193726_1000151_pt1 | contig 97452 bp, 101 predicted proteins | sample H2c1metaG_FD_144928 | JGI IMG/M metagenome (GOLD analysis project Ga0193726, IMG submission 144928) | Soil microbial communities from a riparian zone of the East river system, Colorado, United States - H2c1 | ecosystem: Environmental > Terrestrial > Soil > Riparian zone | place: USA: East...
CCATCTGAGATCCCCTTTTCTGTCCAGCACAACTCTGGCGCAGCAATGCGAATCTGTAATGACTCGAACTTCTGAATCAGGACACTAGCTTTTGTTTGAGCGTGATCTCCGCGCAAACGCTTCGCGTTTGTCGCGAGGGAAAACCGGTATCCACCCCCGCATCACGTGCGGGGCAGGCTTTTTCCGGATCATGCTCAGCGCATTCCCGCTATCAAAAAGGACGCCGCGTGACGCGCGGTGTCGGCGGTTTCCGGCGTCGATCGAACGCGCGCCGCAAACCTCTCCCGCGCATGGTCGCGATGCATCCACCCCATTGATGTCAGGTGAAAATCCGTGTCTGTGAGGCAGCCGGGCAAGAATACCGGCCCGGTGGTCAACACCGGGCCGGGCCGCGGCGTTATGGAACCAAGCCAAGAACGACCGCCGCATGTCAGCCTCCGATCACAGCTCCAGCGCCGCCTCCTCCGGCAACTGGCTCGCCAACCAGCCCTATCTGCTGCTCTCCATCACCGCGCTGTGCTGGGCCGGTAACGCCATCGTCGGCCGCCTCGCCGCCGGACATATTCCGCCGGTGACGCTATCGTTCCTGCGCTGGTCGTTCGCATTTCTCATCATTCTTCCGTTCGCCTGGAAACATCTCAAGCGCGACTGGGGTGCGATCCGCGCCCGTCTCGGCACCATGATCTTTCTCTCCGTCATCGGCATCAGCGCCTTCAACACGCTGCAATACTGGGCACTCGAGCACACCCAGGCGCTGAACACGCTGCTGCTGCAGTCGGCCGGACCGCTGTTCGTTGCGGTGTGGTCGCTGATCCTGCTCGGTGTCCGCCTGACGCTGGCGCAAGCCGGCGGCATCGCGCTGTCACTGATCGGCGTGCTGGTGATCCTGCTGCACGGCGACCTGACGGCGCTCAGCAGCATCGAATTCAACAAGGGCGACATCATCTTCACGGTGGCGCTGGCGATCTTCGGGCTATATTCAGTGCTGTCGCTGAAGCGTCCGCAGATTCACGGCCTGTCGTTTGTCGGCTTCACTTTCGGCTGCGGCGCTGTGTGCCTCGTTCCGCTGTGGATCTGGGAACTGTTCACGCGCCCGGTGATGCAGCCGGATGCTGCGAACCTGCTGTCGCTGTTTTATGTCGCGGTGTTTCCCTCGACGCTGGCGTATCTGTGCTTCAATCGCGGCGTGCAGCTGATCGGCGCCAACCGCGCCGCGCCGTTCTTTCATGTGGTGCCGGTGTTCGGATCCGCGATGGCGATCGTCTTTCTCGGCGAGCACCCGCAGCTGTTTCACATCATCGGCTTCGCGCTGGTGCTGACCGGCGTTTTTGTTGCGTCGCGGAAGCCGGCCCATGCGAGTTAGGCCGTGAACTCATGAATGCGCCGGGCGGACTGCTTGCCCGAGTCCGCTACGCGGCGCGGGCTTCCCGGGTCGCCGCGGTGAGCTCAGGAAAGAAGCGCGAACGTATCCGTTCTGCGTAAGCAATGCACGCGGGCTGCGACCGCAGGAAATCCCGGATCGGTGACTCGATCGGCGTTAGCATGGAGGCAGCTAGCGCACCGAAAACAACCGCGTCGATGCTCGTAGGCTCGTTGCCGAAGAAGAATGGCCCGTCGGACATGACCGCCAACACGGCGCGCCAATCGCGCAGTCCAGACTCGATGATGTCCTCGTCCGCGTGACGCAAGATGCCCTGCTGCCAAAGCAGATTCTTGACCTGCTTCTCTACCGTGTGAACGACCAGTGGGCGGACGATCGATGGCACCAAGTCAAATCTGGCGCGCGTGTGTCGCACCCCCTCTTCCCTGATGAGATGCGTGTATGCCACGACGAACGCATAGTGCTCTTCCAGAGTGCGCTGCACGAGGAGTGCAGTCGCGTGCTGCGAAGCGTCAAGACGCGCATCGGGATCGACATCGCGGGTTCTTTTCAGGTGGTCGATAATGAGCGAGGTGTCGGCGATGCGCTCGCCGGCATCCTCGATGAACGGCAATTTGCGCTTCGGCCCTTTGCGGGGATCGGGCGTCTCCACGATCTCGTAAGGAACCCCTGCTATGCGCAGCCAGGTTTCGAGCTTGCAGCAAAACGGGCTGAGATTCGGAATCCCGAACATGCGCGGAAACTGGAAGAGCTTGATGGACTGTTGCACGGCCTTCGTCATGTTCGTGTCTCCTCTACGGCGCGAGCGGCGAACATCGCGAGGAGACGGCCCCAGTCGCCTTCCGTATCGAAGATCCGGCGCATCTCGTCACGACGGGCTCCGTAGCGGTCGAGTTTCCGGTGCTCCAGTTCGACGCGCGTCGCGTCCCGGCCTTCGGCGATGAAGCGCACCTCAATTTCGGTTTTCAAATCCGGGTCGTATTGCCAGTTGGCGTCAATGTCCCAGGAAAGCACCAAGCGAGAGGGCGGCTCCCACGAGAGCACACTACCCCACTGGCACGTGCTCCCATCGTCGCCGCGCTCGTACCAGCGCCCCCCGATGCGCGGCTCGATGATCGCATCGACCGCATTGGTCTTGCCGATCTTGTAGACCGCCAAAGGCCACCATGTGCCCATCCTTTCGGTGAATACGCGCCACGCCACCGCGGGGGACGCTTGAACGTTCATGACTTTTCGCACGCTGTTCGGGTCGGGGTCGGCGGGTACGGTCGGCTCTGTCATCGTGGTTTCCTCTCTTTGGCAGCCTCTCCCTCGGCCGCCGCTTTGAATGCGACAAGGGCGTTGTCCCAGAAGCCGTCGAGCCAGCTGCGCGCGGCCTCGATGCCGCGTGTGTCAATCGCATAAAGCCGTCGGGTGCCTTCGGTGCGGACCACGGCAAGCCCGGCGATCCTGAGTACCTTGAGATGCTGTGAGACCGCTGGCCGGCTCACATCGAGGCCCCGCGCAAGCTCAGTCACGGAGCGGTTCCCCTCGCGCAGGCGCTTGAACACCAAACGGCGAGTCGGGTCTCCCAGCGCGTCCAGCACTCGTTCTGCGTTCATCATGACGTGCGCCTCGATGGTACATCATGTAAGTTTAAACTTACGTAAGTCAAGAGCGACGGTTACGAAGCGACCGGTGACCGGCCCGGTCCTGGCAGTTGCTGAATTGATGCGGTGGCTATGCGATAGATGGGACAATGACAGACAGGCCTGCCGGATTCTTCGAAGGAACTGAAATGCCGACCGCCGGATGGTGGGAGGCGCTGTGGCCCGAACCTGTGGGCGTCCTTGCCGCGGTAGGGACTAAGCCCGGCATGGACGTGATCGATCTTTGTTCAGGCGACGGCTGGTTCACGTTGCAAATCGCAAAAATCGCGCACCACGTGACTGCAATCGATATCGACCCGCAGCTGCTTGAAGTCGCCCGCCACCGTCTCGCTGAAAACGGCGCGACAAACTGTGACTTCGCGGTGGGCGATGCCTATGCGCTGGCGAATCTTGTGTCAGGGCCGGTCGATTTCGTGTTCCTGGCGAACGCCTTTCATGGTGTCCCGGATCGACCGCGCCTGGCTCGTGCCGTCCGCGACACTCTCAAGGCCGACGGCCGTTTTGCCATCGTGAACTGGCACCAGCGGCCGCGTGAGGAAACGGTCATTCTGGGCGAGCCGCGCGGTCCAAAGACAGAGTTGCGGTTGTCTCCGGAACAGACCATCAAGGCCGTCGAGGCGGGCGGCCTGAAGCTGGCCGACCTCGTCGAGATACCGCCCTATCACTACGGCGCCGTTTTCGTGTCCAGCTGCCAAGTCATTGCTCGGGATAATGGCGGCAGAGACGCTGGACGCCATTCCTGACGCGCCCAAGGATAAAATCGATTTTCGATTGACGATTGTTTTGGCCCCTGCCATCCTGGCCGGCATGAACAGCATTGCGGTCGGTTTTGACGTGCAGGGAGGTCGGGGCCCCAGGACCCTGACCTCCGCCGTGCTGGAGCGCCTGCGCGCCGACATCCTTTCGACCAAGCTGGTTCCCGGCCAGAAACTCCACATTGCAGGACTGGCGAAGCAGTTCTCGGTAAGCCTCACGGCGGTGCGCGAAGCCTTGTCGCGGCTTGTCGCCGACGGGCTGGTGCAGGCCTCGGACCAGCGCGGCTTCAGGGTCAGCCCGGTGTCGCCCGCCGACCTCGAAGATGTAACGCGCACCCGCATCGACATCGAGGGCCTTGCGCTGCGCCGCTCGATCGAGCGTGGCAATCAGGCATGGCTGGCGTCAGTGGAGCAGGCGTTCGTGGCGCTCAGCGCCGTTCCCTATCGTCATCCGGACGATCCGCAGACCCATAATGAGGTGTGGATCGTACGTCACCGCATCTTCCACCGGGCGCTGGTGAATGCGTGCGGTTCCCAGTGGCTGCTCGGTTTTCGCGATATTCTGCACGAACAAAGCGAGCGCTATCGCCGGCTTTCGGTCCGCCGCGAAACCGGTACGGTGCGGGATGTCGAAGCCGAACACGCCGCGATCGTGCATGCCGTTCTCAAGCGCGATGCCGATGCCGCCGTCGCCGCACTGACACAGCACTTCCTGACCACCATGCATCTCGTCGAACTCGCAGCCCCCAAGATTTCGGAGATCAGCGAAACAGCCTGAACCGAAGCGCGCAAAGACTCCGGCCCAAAATCACAAAAAAACAGGGAAACGTCACCATGAAAATCACCAGACGCCATGTGCTGGCGGCGATGACCGCATCCACCCTGCTCGCCATGCCCGGCATGGCGCAGGCCGTGGAAACGGTGCGCATCGGCCTGCCGACAAAAACCTATTGGCCGACCACCATCGCCGAAACGGCGGTGCGGCAAAAGCTGTTCGAGAAGGAAGGCATCGCCGCCGAGCTCACGATCTATCGCGGCGGCGCCGAAACGTTCGAAGCGATGGCAGCGGGCGCCGCCGATGTCATTCTCGATGCCACCTCGCTGCCGGCCGCGGGCCGCAAGAAGGGCGTCATGTCGAAAGTGGTGGCCAATGCCGCGATGGGCAGTTACGGCTGGCAGTTGATGGTGCTTGCGAAGTCGCCGCTCGACGTCAAGGACCTCAACGGCAAGAAGGTCGCCATCACCTCCGCCGGCTCCGGCTCCGACCTGCTGGCGCTGTGGACGGTCCAGGAAAAGAAGATCAACTTCACCCGCGTGCCGGTTGGCGGCGGCGGACTGGTGCCCAACCTGCTCGCCGGCAATGTCGACGCCGCCGTGGTGTATTCCCCGCTCAGCTTCCAGATCGCCAAGTCAGGTGAAGCGCGCACCATCCTCGATTACGCCAAGGATGCGCCGGCCAACCTCACGGCCGGCTGGATCACGCCCGACAAATACGCGCAGGAGAAGCCGCATATGGTGCAGAAGACGCTCAACGCGCTGTATGGCGCGCTGGCGTTCATGCGCGGCAACAAGGACGCGACCGTCAAGCTGATCGCCGATCTCTATGAGATTCCCGTCGACATCGCGGCACTGGAATACGACAATACGATCATGAAGCTGGAAACCGACGGCAGCATGAGCGCTCCCAACACGCTGCAACAGCTTCAGCTGGCGCTCGATCTCGCCAAACTCGGCGGCATGAAGGATCTTGCCCCGGCGGAGGAAATTCTCTCGACGCAGTTCAAGCCGGTTCCGACCAAGTTCTGAGATAGCGACAATGGCCGGTACGTTCGCAGTCAAGGCAACGCGTATCGCCATCGTGGTGGCGCTGTTCGCGGTATGGGAACTGCTGTCGCGGACCGGCATCGTCAATCCGCGCCTGCTGCCTTCGGCTTCGGACACGCTGGTCATGCTCTGGGAGCTGCTGCAGCGCGGCGGTATCCGCAACGATCTGATGGTGACGGCCAGCGAAGTGCTGACCGCCTTCATCCTCGCCGTCCCCATCGGCGCCCTGATCGGGTTCGCGATCGCGGAGAACCGCTACTTCGCCGAGGTCGCAAAGCCGCTGTTGTTCTTCGCCTTCAGCATTCCGAAATCGATCTTCCTGCCGATGTTCATCCTGGTGTTCGGCGTCGGCTTCTCGCAGAAGGTTGGGTTTGGATTCTTCTCAACGATCTTCATTGTCATCATGTCGACGACGACGGCGGTGGAGTCCGTCAAGGTCGAGCATCTGACCGTCGCCCGCTCTTATGGCGCGACGCCGCTGCAAACCGCGTTCCGGGTCTACCTGCCGAGCATGCTGCCGGTGCTGCTGGAAGCGCTGCGGATATCCATGATCTTCAATCTCACCGGCGTCATTCTTGCCGAAATGTACGCCTCGCGCGACGGCATCGGCCATCAGATCGCGACCTGGGGCGAGAACTTCCAGATGAAGCAGTTGCTCGCCGGCGTGATCATGATCGCCGTGATTGCCATGACATTCAACGAACTGGTCAGATCGGTAGAAACACGATGCAGCCATTGGCGAACGTAACCCCGCTCAAGCCGGCCGCCCGCGCCGGTTCGATTGCCGTCCGCAATGTCGGCCAGATCTTCAGGACGTCAACGCAGGACGTGGAGGCGCTGTCGGACGTCTCGCTCGAGGTGAAGCCCGGCCGCTTCGTGGTGCTGGTCGGCCCGAGCGGCTGCGGTAAGTCGACGCTTTTGATGATGATGGCCGGCCTGCGTCAGCAGACCTCCGGCACCATCCTGATCAACGACGCGCCGATCCCGCAGCCCGATCCGGACCGCGTCGGCGTCGTGTTTCAGGAGCCGAGCCTGTTTCCCTGGCTGACGGCGGAGGAAAACGTCGAATTCCCGCTGGCCTTGCGCGGCGTCGCCAAATCCGAGCGGCGCGGCAAGGCGGAAGACGCGCTGAAACTCGTCGGGCTCGAAGGTTTCGGCAAGCGGCATCCGCACGAATTGTCCGGCGGCATGAAGCAGCGCGTGTCGATCGCGCGCGGCATGGTCCAGGATCCACCGGTGCTGCTGATGGACGAGCCGTTCGCCGCACTCGACGAGCAGACCCGCATGACCATGGGCGACGAATTGCTGCGGATCTGGGCGGCGACCGGAAAGACCGTCGTATTCGTCACGCACAGCCTGACCGAGGCCGTCTATCTTGCCGACGAGGTGGTGGTGATGTCGGCCCGGCCGGGCCGCATCGTCGATCATCTGACGATTTCGCTGCCGCGTCCCCGCACCTACGAAATGCTGAGCGGCGAAACCTTCGGCACGCTGCGCGACCGCATCTGGCGTCATATCAAGAAATCCGCATGAAGCATTCGATGTCCGCAACCACGCTGCGCCGCCTGATCGTCATTTCCCTGATCGCGCTGTGGGAGATGCTGCCGCGCGCCGGCTTGATTCCCGAATTGTTCCTCCCCTCGCTATCCTCGACAATTACCGCGGGCTGGAACGACGCCGGCGAGTATGGCCACGCCCTGGCCGTGACCCTCTATGAGATCGCAATCTCGATGGTGTTCGCCTGCGGCGGCGGCATTCTGGCCGGCGCCATCGTCGGCAGCCTGCCGCGACCGCGCGTGCTGATCATGCCGATGATCTCCAGCATCTACGCGGTGCCGCTGGTGATCCTCTATCCGGTCTTCACCGTGTGGCTCGGCATCGGCTCGGAATCCAAGATCGCCTTCGCGGCCATTTACGGCTTCCTGCCGACGATGCTGTCGACCGCCGCCGGCATCCAGACCATCGATCCGCAACTCGTGCTGGCCGCGCGCAGCATGGGCGCCACGCTGAGCCAGCGGCTCACCCGCGTCATCATTCCCGCGGCGATCCCGACCGTCTTGTCCGGACTGAGGGTCGGCGGCGCGCTGGTCATCGTCGGCGTCGTGGTATCGGAAATGCTGATCTCGTCGGCCGGCATCGGCTACCTGATTTCCCGCTACCGGACCATTCTCGACAGTGCCCACGTCTTTGCCGGCGTGCTGCTGGTATTGGCGATGGCGATCGCCTTCAACGCCGCGATCAAATGGATCGAGCGCAAGGCGTCGATCTGGCAGACCGGGTCGCGCGCGGGCCAGCGCGCGGCGGACGACATCACGGCCGGCGCCATTCAACCTGCGACCTGACGGAGAGTTTTGCGTGTTCGACCTGACCTTGTCGTTCGATAACGGCCCCGAGCCGGAGGTGACGCCGCGCGTACTGGACGCGCTCGGCAAGCGCGGCATCAAGGCCACTTTCTTCGTCATCGGCGAAAAGCTTGGGGATCCCGAACGCCGCCGGCTAACGGCGCGGGCGCATGAAGAAGGTCACTGGATCGGCAACCACACCTATACGCATTCGCTGCCGCTCGGCCTGCAGCGCGATGCGGACACAGCGGAGCACGAGATCGCGCGCACCCAGGATCTGATCGGCGAGCTGGCGCATCCGCAGCGCTGGTTCCGGCCGTTCGGCGGCGGTGGCAATCTCGATGACCGTCTCCTGAAACCCTCCGTCGTCGATCATCTCAGCGCCGGCGGCTATAGCTGCGTGCTGTGGAATTCCATACCGCGCGACTGGGACGACCCCGAGGGCTGGACCGATCGGGCGCTGGCACAATGCCGCGCGCAGCCCTGGAGCCTGATGGTGCTGCACGATTTGCCGACCGGCGCGATGCGCCACCTCGAGACGTTTCTCGATTCCGCCGTTGAGGCGGGCGCCCGCTTCCGTCAGGAATTCCCGCCCGACTGCGTGCCGATCCGCGCCGGCAGGATCGTGCTGCCGATCAAGCCCTATGTATCAACCTCGAAGAAAGCATTGCACCATGAAGATCGCGAGTTTCAAGACCGGCTCCGTTGCAAGCTATGGCATCGTGACCGGCGCAGGCATCATCGATGCCGGACGCCGGCTGAAGGATTTTCCAACCCTGAAGTCGTTGCTGGCGCATGGCGCCCTCGATGAGTTGAAGAAACTGCAAGGCGAGCGGCCGGATCATGCCCTCGCGGTCGTCGTGCTGCTGCCGACGATTCCTGATCCCGACAAGATCTTCTGCATCGGCGTCAATTACGCCACGCATCTCGCCGAGAGCGGCCATCCCACGCCGCCACATCCCATGATCTTCACGCGCTTCGCCAACAGCCAGGTCGGCAGCGGCCAGCCGATGATCCGGCCGCTCGAATCCGAACGCTTCGACTACGAGGGCGAGATGGCCGTCATCATCGGCAAGGCCGGCCGCCGCGTTTCGCGCGAGGCGGCGCTGGCCCACGTCGCCGGTTATGCCTGTTACAACGACGGCAGCATTCGCGACTGGCAGCGGCACACCTCGCAATTTGCCCCCGGCAAGAACTTCGTGGCGACCGGCGGCTTCGGGCCCTGGATGGTGACGACGGACGAAATTCCGGATGTCAGCAAGCAAACCATCGCCACGCGTCTCAATGGCGTCGAGGTGCAGGCGGCGCCGATTTCCGATCTCGTCTTCGACGTGCCGGCGTTGATCGCCTACTGTTCGACCTTCACGGAGCTCGCGCCCGGCGATGTCATCGTCACCGGCACCACCGGCGGGGTCGGCGCCTATCGCACCCCGCCGCTGTGGATGAAGGACGGCGACGTGGTCGAGGTCGAGATTTCCGGGATCGGAACCTTGCGCAATCCGGTCAAGGACGAAGTCGCCAAGGCGGTCGGACAAGCCGCCTGAGCCGGCGCCTCATCACAACAACAAGGAGAGCATCGTGAACATGCCGAAGCATCTGTTGCCGACCACGGTGGTCGGAAGTTACCCGCAGCCGGAATGGCTGGTCGACCGTGCCATGCTGTCGAAAGTGGTTCCGCGCACCCGCATGCACGCGATGTGGCGGCTTCCGGAGCAGCATCTCGAGGAAGCCCAGGATGACGCGACCATCGTCGCCATCCGTGACATGGAGCGCGCCGGCATCGACGTCGTGACCGATGGCGAGATCCGCAGGGAGAGCTACTCGAACCGGTTCGCGACAGCGCTTGAAGGCATCGATATCGACAATCCCGCGATCATCGTGTCGCGGTCGGGACAGGAAACACCGGTGCCGCGCGTGGTCGGCCCCGTCCGTCGCAGCCGTCCGGTCGAAGTACGCGACATCGAGTTTCTTCGCCGCAACACCGACCGCGCGGCGAAGATCACGCTGCCGGGTCCGTTCACCATGAGCCAGCAGGCCAAGAACGAATTCTATGAGGACGACGAAGAGCTGGCGATGGCGTTCGCCGACGCCGTCAATGCCGAGGCGCTGGACCTGCAGAAGGCCGGGGCCGACGTGATCCAGCTCGACGAGCCCTGGGTGCGCAACAATCCCGAACTCGCCAAGCGCTATGCGGTGAAGGCGATCAACCGCGCGCTGCAGGGCATCACGGTGCCGACAGTGGTGCATTTGTGCTTTGGCTACGCCGCCGTCGTGCCCGGTTCGACCAAGCCGGCCGGCTACTCGTTTCTGGCGGAACTTGCCGATACCAGCGCCGAACAGATTTCGATCGAGGCGGCGCAGCCCAGGCTCGATCTCGGCGTGCTGAAGGATTTATCGTCGAAGAAGATCATGCTTGGCGTGCTCGACCTCGGAAACCCGGAAGTTGAAACCGCCGAAATTGTTGCCGATCGTATCCGGCACGGCTTGAAATACGTGGCGGCGGATCGGCTGATACCGGCGCCCGACTGCGGCATGAAATACATGCCGCGCCACATCGCCTTCGGCAAACTGAAGGCGATGTGCGACGCCGCGGCGACCGTGCGCAAGGAAATCGGCTAGCCCTAATTATCCCGTCGTCCCGGCGGACGCCGGGACCCATACGCCGTGTCATCTCGTTACAGATACCTTCTGCAACAACTGACGGCGGTGGTTATGGGTCCCGGCGTTCGCCGGGACGACGGCCTCTGGTCCTGATGCGCTCTAGCCTCACGCATAGCGCGCTGCTCCCATGCATACTGCCGCCAGTGCGAGCAGCGCGGCGGCGATGCGCTGGGCCGTAGCAATGCGCGACCGCGCGCCAGCCTCATCGCCTGTGCCGGCGCGCAGGCTTCTGATCGCGCGGCCGCCTATGGCGCCCTGAACACCTGCAGCGACGAGCGCCGCGAGAGCACCGACCGCCAGGATTTGCTCGGCCATGCCGAACGAACCGGCATGGGCCAGGTGGCCGAGATAGCCGCCGCTCAAAACGGCGATCGTCGCCGCGCCCATCTGCGGACGAAAAAGCAGCTCGCCGCCGACGCCGCCGGTTCGCGCCAGCGTGAAGCTCGTGCCGGCCCAGAACACCGAGGACAGAATATGAAGTGACAAGGCTATGATAAGCGCGATCTGCATGGCATCGCTCCAGGATCGAATTGTAATTAGATATACATCGTGTATAGTTAATTTGGCAAAAGGATGGCGAGCAGCCGGGATGTCGACCCGCCCCTACACGAGTTCGGTTCGCACTGCTGCCGCGGCGGCGAAACGGGACCGCGTCATCGAAGCCGCGGCCCGATCGCTGCGCGAGGATGCCAGCATCGCCAACTTTTCATTGGATGCTGTGGCGAAGGCCGCAGGCGTGACACGGCTGACCGTCTATCATCAGTTCGGATCGCGGCGCGGGTTGCTCGAAGCCGTGTTCGATGAGATTGCGCGCCAAGGCGGCCTTACGGCGATCGCCGATGCAATGGCGATGTCGGATCCGCACGCGGCACTCGACCGGTCGGTCGAGATCTTCTGTGCTTTTTGGAATCGGGACCCGGCAGTGGGCCGGCTGCATGAGGCGATGGCGACCGACGCCGAATTCGCGCAGGCACTGATCGGGCGCAATGAACGCCGACGAAAAACCGTCAATGTTCTGATCGGACGAATCGCCGGGAAAACCGCGCCGCCTCGGGCGCGGCGGGACGCTGTCGACCTGATTTTCGCCCTCACCAGTTTCGCCATGTTCGCCATGCTTCGTGCGGATCGTTCCGTAGAAGAGGTCTGCGCGCTGGTGAAGTCGGCCTGCCATGGCGCGCTTGGCCCGCTGCTTTCAGACGCATCGGGTGACAGCAGCCGGCGCCGTCCTGGAGCCTCTAGACCGTAGGGTGGGCAAAGCCCACCACAGCGCCGCAATGGTGGGCACGGCGCGAGGGCGCCTTTGCCCACCCTACAGTTTGAATTTGCTGTAGGCCTCGGCGGTCGCGATGATCACATGCTCTGCGCAGCCGTTGCGGCGATGCGGATCGCTCAGGTTTTCGTAATCCGCTGACGTCATCATGTCGACGAAAGCAGCCACGGACGGATAATACACCAGCGCCACATAATCCCATTGGTTGCCGTCTTGCGGACCGAGCGCAACCGTCTTGGCCTTGCCGGTCCACAGCAGCGTTCCGCCGCGCGCCTTGATCATCGGCACGGTCAGGGCGCTGTAGCGAAGATAGGCATCCCAGCCGCTGCCGTTGCCGTCGAGCGAGCGAGCGTGGAAGCGCATCAGGTTCACCATCACGACCGGTGCTTGATGCTCAAGCTCCTTGAGGCCTTTGATATTCAATAGATCCACACCCATGGCAGGCTCCTGATGGCGTTCGACGAGGTCAGGACATTGTAGCATTGCAGCCCCGGGACTTGTCGCGCGGCATGATTCCGGCACAATTGCCCATGAAGCAATGACGATTCCCACAGCCCCGCCGTCGGCCCCCGGTCCCGCCAGATGGCTCAACAACCAGCCCTATCTGCTGCTGAGCCTGACCGCGCTGTTCTGGGCCGGCAATATCGTGCTCGCGCGTTACGTCGCCGGCCACGTTCCGCCCATGACGCTGTCCTGCGTGCGATGGATCGGCGCGTTTTTGATGCTGCTGCCGTTCGCCTGGCCGCATCTGATAGGCGACTGGCCGGCGCTACGCGCGCGGCTGCCGCTGCTGGTGCTGCTGTCGGCGACGGGATTTGCCATCAACAACGCGCTGTCCTACTGGGCGCTGCAATACACCCAGGCGCTGAACGCGCTGCTGATCCAGTCGTCGGGACCGCTATTCGTGGCGGTGTGGTCGCTGCTGCTGTTCGGCGTACGGCTGACATGGGCGCAGCTCGCCGGCATCACGGCCTCGCTTGCGGGCGTACTCACCATCATCCTGCACGGCGATCTCGGCGCACTCGCCAGCATCCAGTTCAACAAGGGCGACGTGATGTTCGCCGGCGCGCTCTTGGCATTCGGACTATATTCGGCGCTGATGCCGCGCCGGCCGAAGACGCACCAGCTGTCGCTGATTGCCTTCACCACCGGCTGCGGCGCGCTGCTGCTGTTGCCTTTCTCGATCTGGGAATTCTCGACCGGCTACACGCTGAAATTCGACCTGTTGACCGCCGCGACGCTGATCTATGTCGTGATCTTCCCCTCCACGCTGGCATATCTGTTTTTCAACCGCGGCATCGCGCTGATCGGGCCGAACCGCGCGGCGCCGTTCTTTCATCTGGTGCCGGTGTTCGGCTCGGCGATGGCGATCCTGCTGCTCGGCGAACAGCCGCGGCTGTTTCACCTCGTCGGCTATCTCTTGGTGCTGGCGGGCGTCGTGATCGCGTCGCGGCAGGCGTCGGCCGCGGTATAGACTTACGGCTGCGGCGCGGTATCGCTTCCGCTCCGGCGCTGGGCAGGCTAGCGTGCCCGGCAACAGCCGATCCAGAAACGCCCATGGGAGAGACAACACAGAATGATTTCGCTATCGACACAACGCTTGCGCGCAGCCGCCGCATTCGCGCTGATCTTCACCGGGCTGGCATCCGCCGCCTCCGCGCAGACGCCGTACCCGAACCGCAACATCACGCTGGTATTGCCATTCGCCGCCGGCAGCGGCACCGACACGACGACACGCCTCATCTCGAAAGAACTCGGCATGGCCCTCGGCGTTACCATGGTGATCGACAACAAAGCGGGGGCCAATGGCTCGATTGCCGCCAGTTATGTTGCCCGCTCGGCGCCGGACGGTTACACGCTGTTCGTGACGACGAATACGACGCACTCGGCAAATCCCTATTTGCTGAAGAACATGAGCTACGATCCGGTCAAGGACTTCACGCCGATCGCGCGGACCGGCGATTTACCGTTCATGCTGGTGATCAATCCCGAAATTCCGGCAAATTCGGTGGCCGAGCTGATCGCGCTGGCCAAGAAGGAGCCGGGCAAGTTCTCCTATGCCAGCGGCAGTTCGTCGGCGATCGTGTCAGGCGCGACGTTTGCCCGCCTTGCCGGTATCGATCTGCTGCACGTTCCCTACAAGAGCTCACCGCCGGCCCTGACCGACGTGATCGCCGGCCGGGTCTCCATGATGTTCATCGATGTTCCGACCGGCCTGCCCCACGTCAATGCCAAGGCGCTGAAGGCGCTTGCAGTCACGACCAAGCAGCGCTCGGCCCTGCTGCCGCAGCTTCCGACCATGGATGACACGGTGAAGGGCTTCGACATCACGTCGTGGCAGGGCTATCTCGGCCCGGCCAATCTGCCTAAGGATATCGTCACCAGGTTGAACGCAGAAATCCGCAAGGTCATCGAGCGGCCGGACATCAAGAGCCAGCTCGCCGAGCGCGGCATGGAGGCGTTCTCAGGCCCCCCTGAAGAATTCGACGCATTCCTGAAAGAACAGCTCGTGCTGTGGGAGAAGCTGATCGCGGATGCTGGTATCGAGAAGCAATGAGGTGCGCGTAACGCTCCGCCAAATGTTGGGGCGTAGGGTGGGCAAAGGCGCTCTTCGCGCCGTGCCCACCATCTATCGTCGAACTCTTATCTTAAATGGTGGGCACGCGGAGCCTGTCATCGGGCGCGCGTTCGCGCGACCCGTTGGCTTTGCCCACCCTACGATTTAGTTTGAACTTACGCGGCGCGGACCTTGGCCAGAAATTCGTCAACCGCCCCGCGCAACATGCCGGATTGATTGTCGAGTTCACGCGCGTTTGAGAGCACGTCCGAAGCGGCCACGCCGGTGGCCGCGGCGGCGGTGGTGACGCCGCCGATGTGGGCGCTGATCTCGTTCGATCCGGCCGCGACCGACTGAATATTGCGGGCGATCTCCCGGGTCGCATCGCCCTGCTGGTCGATCGCGGTGGAAAGGCTGACGGTGATCTCGCTCATCTGCGCGATGGTTTCGGTGATTCCGCCGATCGAAACAACGGCATCGCTGGTGGAGGCCTGCATGGCCGCGACCTGCGCGGAGATTTCCTCGGTGGCCTTGGCGGTCTGGTTGGCGAGCGCTTTCACCTCGGAGGCAACAACGGCGAAGCCGCGGCCGGATTCGCCGGCGCGGGCGGCTTCGATGGTGGCGTTGAGGGCAAGCAAATTGGTCTGGGCGGCGATAGAGTGGATCAGCTTGACCACTTCGCCGATTTTCTCCGCACCGGTGGACAATGCCTGGACCGTGACGTTGGTACGCTCGGCATCGCCCACTGCCTTGCTGGCGATCTCGCTCGAACGCGTCACTTGGCGGGAAATCTCGGTCACCGAGCTGGACAGCTCTTCCGCCGCAGCGGCGACCGTTCCAACGTTGTTCGAGGCGCTCTGGGATGCAGCCCCGACGGTTGCGGCGCGTGCGCTGGCGTCGCTGGCGGTCGCCGTCATGGATTGCGCCGTGGTCTGCATTCCCGCCGCCGCCGCCGACACCGAACGGACGATGCCGGTGACGCTGCGTTCGAAGTCGCTGGCGATACTCTCCATTGACGCGCGGCGCTCGGCCGCGGCGCGGCCTTGTGTCTCCGCCTCGACCTTTTCGAGGCCGCGAATCCGCAGTGCATTATCCTTGAAGATCTGAACGGTCGCGGCCATCGCCCCGATCTCGTCGCCGCGCTCGATACCGGGGATCTCGCCTTCCAGGGATCCATCGGCCAGCGCCCGCATGCGGGTGCCGAGCTGACCGAGCGGACGGGTAATGCTGCGGCCGATCATCCATGCAATGCTGCCCGAGATCACGGCGATGCCGAGAATGGCAAGACCCAGCACCCACGCGATCGGCTTTAATTTGGCGTCGAGATCTTCGAGATAGGCGCCGGTGCCGACATACATGTCAAAGCCGGGGACGGCGACGGCATAGCCGATCTTACGGGTCAGCTTATCATCGCCGGGTTTCATGTATTCATACGTCAGCAGGATTTCGCCGTTGGCCTTGACGCCATCGCGCAATTCGCGGGAGAGCATCCTGCCATTGGTCACCACGTCCATACGATTGGTCCCGATCTGCTTGGGATCAGGCGACATCACCGTGATGCCGTCGAATGTCGTACCGAACAGATAGCCTGCGCCCTTGTCGTAGGTCATCGAATTGGCGCGGCGGCCGAATTCGGCCAACGCGGCTTCCTTGGTCAGTTGCCCGGCCTCGACCTGCTTCTGCAATCCGGCCGCCATGTTGCGTGCCATCTCGACAATGGAACGAACCTGATCGATGCGCGCGTTCAGCATCTCGCGCTGCATCAGATAGCCTGCGAGAGCGCCGGCGATGCAGAGGCCGAACAGCGTCACACCCACCAAAATACCGAGTTTGGGGGTGATCGTCAGATTGGTCAGCTTCACGGGGCATCTCCGGGGGGATTGCACGCAAGGTGCGATTGGCGGAATTACTCGCGCCAAGATATAGTCAAATCCTTTAGCACTTGGTTACCAAGTCTTCTCGGTAGAACTACCCTGGTTACGAAGGCCGCCATCGTCTCCGGTGGCGGGGTTGCCGAGAAGCTGATCGAGACGCTGGAATCGGGGGGCAGCCGCGACCTGTCGCGGCTATAACCAACACCGAAATGTCAAATCGGGAGAGAAACAATGTCGAAATTCAAAGTGGTGACGCCGAAAGGCGCGAGTTTCACGGTTGCCGGCGGGGGTTACGCCCTGGAGCTCGAAGCGCTCGATCCGATCGGCGCCGAGATCGTCGAGGCGCCGGCCAATGAGGCGGAGTTTATCGCCGCGGCCCGGACCGCCGATGCCATCTACGGCAAGGGCATGCGGATTTCGAAGGCGATCATCGATGCCCTCGAAAACTGCAAGGTGATTACGCTCGGCAGCGTCGGCGTCGACAGCGTCGACGTCAAGGCAGCGACCGCGCGCGGTATTCCCGTCACCAACATCCCCGACACGTTCATCGAGGAAGTGGCCGATCACGCCATGATGCTGTTGCTGGCGGGCTTTCGCCGCTTGGTCGTACAGGACAAGATGGTTCGGGACGGACGCTGGGCCGAGGGCCGTCCGGCCCTGCTCAAGATCCCCAGGCTGATGGGGCAAACGCTTGGGTTCATATCGTTCGGGCGCGTGGCGCGGGCCGTCGCCAAACGCGCCGCGCCATTCGGCCTGCGGATGATGGCCTATGATCCCTTCATCGCGGAGACGTTGATATCCGATCACGGCGTGCTGCCGGCAACCCTGTCAGAGGTGCTCTCGCAGTCCGACTTCGTGTCGATGCACGCGCCGGCGCGACCGGAGGTGCACCATATGCTCGGCGAAACGCATTTCCGCCAGATGAAGCCAAGCGCGACCTTTATCAATACCGGCCGCGGAGCCACCGTGAATGAAGAGGCGCTGATCAAGGCGTTGCAGGAAGGCTGGATCGCCCATGCCGCGCTCGACGTGCTGGAAACGGAACCTCCGTCGCACAACAATCCGATGCTGAGCATGGAAAACGTCACGATGACCGCCCATGTCGCCTCCGCCTCGGCACGCTTTGACGAGGCACGCAAGCGCCGTGTCGGCTACGAATTGTCACTGGTGCTGTCCGGCATGTGGCCGGTAAGCTGCGTCAATCCGTCGGTGCTGCAGAATACCTCGCTCCAGCGCTGGCAACCTGTCAGCATGGAGCGCGGCCCGAACAGCTAAGCACGGCCCCAATTCATCGGCGAACAACGCCGGGTCTAAAACAGGGAGAAGATCATGACGAACGACATCACGCGCCGTGACGCGTTGGGTCTGGGACTTTCCGCGGCGGCACTGGCCGCCACCGGCGCCTCGGCGCAGACGGCCTCGACCATCAAAGCCGCTGACGTTCCCGCACCATCGCTCCCGATCGAAAAAGGCGCGAGCCTGCGCATGCTGCGGCCGGTGCGGTTTGTCAAAGCCGACGAAGACGTGTTCCGGGCCAACGCGGCGAAATTCACCGAGAAGATGGGCATCGAGGTCAAGGTCGACTTCGTCGGATGGGAAGACATCAACCAGCAGACCGCCGTGACATCGAACAGCGGCGCCGGTCCCGACATCATCATCGGCTTCACCGATGCGCCGCATATCTATGCCGACAAGCTGATCGAACTGACCGACGTCGCCGACTATCTCGGCAAGCGTTATGGCGGCTGGATGTTTCTCGCCGAGAAATACGGCAAGCGTCACAAGAGCAACGCGTGGATCGGATTGCCGTTCGGCTCCGCCAGCGGCCCGCTGGTGTATCGCAAATCGATCGTGCAGGCGGCAGGCTTTGACAAGGTTCCCGACGATCACGCCGGATTGCTGGACCTTTATCGCAAGCTGCAGAAGGCCGGGAAGCCTGCGGGCTTCGCGCTCGGCAACGCCGTGGGCGACGGCAACGGGTTCGCAAACTGGCTGTTGTGGTCGCACAATGCCTCGCTGCTCGATGAAGAAGGCAATGTCATCATCAACAGCAAGGAAACCGTTGCTGCGCTCAAATATCTCAAGGAGTTGTATCCCACCTTCATTGCCGGAACGCCTTCCTGGAATGACGTCAGCAACAACAGAGCCTACTCGTCGCAGGAAATTTCGCTGACCGCGAACGGCGTATCGCTTTATTTTTCGCTGAAGAACGACCCGGCAACGGCGGCGATCGCGGAGGATACCGAACACCAGTTCCTGCCGATGGGCCTCGCGAAGAGCCCGCCAATGGGCGGTCTGACGCTGAACGCGATGGTGTTCAAGCACAGTCCCTACCCCAACGCCGCCAAGGCGTTCCTTCAGTTCATGATGGAGCGCGAACAGTACGAGCCGTGGCTCAACGCCAACAGCGGCTACTGGGCGCAACCGCTTGCCGCCTATGCCGACTCGGCCGTGTGGTCCGGCGATCCCAAGGTCAGGATCTTCAAGGATACGATGAAGACCCAATATTGGAATGGGTACAAGGGCCCGATTTCAACGGCCAGCGGCGCGGTCAACGCGGACTACGTGCTGGTGCAGATGTGCGCGTCGGTCGCAACCGAGGCCGCGACACCTGAAGCGGCGGCGGCGGAAGCAGAGCGCCGCGCCAAACGTTATTTCCGCAGGTAAGCAGCCAACGAAAAGGACCGTCATTGCGAGCGAATCCATCATGCTCCAATGCCGTCATTCCGGGGCGATGCAACGCATCGAACCCGGAATCTCGAGATTCCGGGTCTGGTGCTAACGCACCATCCCGGAATGACCGTTTAAGTCAGGCCAGGACCAACATCTGATGTCTGTGACGACACTGCCTTCGCGAGGGTTGGCTCATCGGCAGCCGGGCTGGCTGGTGCGGCTGTTCGACTACAAGCCGTTTCTGATCGTCATTTGCCTGACGCCGGCGATCGGCCTGCTGCTGGTGTTCCTGACCTATCCGCTTGGCCTCGGCGTCTGGCTGGCGTTCACCGATACCACGATCGGCCGCCGCGGCGTCTTTGTCGGTCTCGAGAATTTCCAGTACCTGCTGAGCGATCCGTTGTGGTGGAACGCGGTATTCTACAGCGTATTCTATACCGCCGTCGCCACCTTCGGGAAATTCGCGCTCGGCTTCTGGCTGGCGCTGCTGTTGAACAATCACTTCCCGTTCAAGAGCCTGTTGCGGGCCATCGTGCTGCTGCCGTGGATCGTGCCCACGGTGCTGTCGGCGCTGGCGTTCTGGTGGATTTACGATCCGCAGTTTTCCATCATTTCGTACCTGTTGGTGGACGTGCTGCACGTCCGCACCACCAATGTCGACTTTCTCGGAAGCCCCTGGCCCGCGCGGTTCTCGCTGATCGCTGCCAATATCTGGCGCGGCATTCCCTTCGTGGCGATCTCGCTGCTCGCCGGCCTGCAGACCATATCGCCTTCGCTCTATGAGGCGGCGATGCTGGACGGCGCGACGGCCTGGCAGCGCTTTCGTTACATCACGTTTCCGATGATGCTTCCCATCCTGGCGATCGTGATGACGTTCTCGATCATCTTCACCTTTACCGACTTCCAGCTGGTCTACGCCATCACCCGCGGCGGACCGGTCAACTCCACCCACCTGCTGGCGACATTGGCGTTCCAGCGCGGCATCGCCGGCGGCGAGCTCGGCGAGGGTGCCGCGATCGCGGTTTCGATGATCCCGTTCCTGATATTCGCGACGCTGTTCAGCTACTTCGGCCTCGCCCGCCGCAAATGGCAGCAGGGAGAGAGCAATGACTGAGGCACTGGCGCCGTCCGCAAAATCGAGCAACGTCGCAAGTTCGACGCCGGATACGATGGAGTGGGATTCGCGGGCGCGGCGGATGGTGATGATCTATCTGCCGCTGTCTTGCTTCGTGCTGATCCTTCTGTTTCCGTTCTACTGGATGGCGATCACGTCATTCAAGCCGAATGCGGAATTGCTCAACTACAAGACCCACAATCCGTTCTGGATCTCTTCGCCCACGCTCGCGCACATCAAGCATCTGCTGTTCGAGACCGCCTATCCGCACTGGCTGATGACGACGATGTCGGTGGCGATCGGCGCCACCTTCATCTCGCTGTTCTCCAGTACGCTCGCCGCCTATGCGATCGAGCGCCTGCGTTTCAGGGGTAGCCCGTATGTCGGGCTTGCAATTTATCTGGCGTATCTGGTGCCGCCGTCGATCCTGTTCATTCCGCTGGCAACCGTCGTGGTTCAGTTCGGCCTGTTCGACAGCCCGCTGGCGCTGATCCTGGTGTATCCGACCTTCCTGGTGCCGTTCTGCACCTGGCTCTTGATCGGCTATTTCAAATCCATCCCCTACGAGCTGGAGGAATGCGCGCTGGTCGACGGCGCAACGCGCCTGCAGATTCTGCGGCGGATCACCTTGCCGCTTGCCGTGCCCGGATTGATCTCGGCGGGAATTTTCAGTTTTACGCTGTCGTGGAACGAGTTCATCTACGCACTGGCGTTCATTCAGAGCAGCGCCAACAAGACCGTGCCGGTCGCGATCCTGACCGAACTGGTTTCCGGGGATGTGTATCAGTGGGGAGCGCTGATGGCCGGCTCCCTGCTCGGCTCGCTGCCGGTTGCGATCTTTTATTCGCTGTTCGTCGATTACTACGTCTCGTCGCTGACCGGGGCGGTGAAGGAATAAGCGATGCTACCGGATCGAGAACTGCACCGGAACGTTGAAGCTCATCGAGCCCTGCTTCATTTCCAGCGGAAAGCCGGGAAATGGCTGGGCGCGGCGGACCATCGCCAATGTTTCTCCGTCGAGAGCCGCATGCCCCGACGATCCCGCAAGCCGGCTGCCGAGCACCTGACCGCCGCGGCCAAGACTGAAACTTAGCCTTGCCGTTCCCTGCTCGCCGGCAGCCTTCGCACCCGGCGGATACTGCTTGAAGCGCTGCAAATGCGCCGCGACGAGCTGGTTGTAGGAAGCCATCACCGCCGCCGATGCACCGGCGCTGATCGCCGATGCGGCGGGCGCCTGACGTTCGGCCCGAGGTGCCGCGGTAGTCCGGGGCGCCGGCGGCGCTTCGGTCGGCTTTTTTGCTTCGACACGAACCACCTTCGGTTTCACCGGTGCCGGCTTTGCCTCCGGGACGATTTTTGCCGGCTCGGGCTCGGGTTTCGACGGCGTGGGTTGCGTTTTCTGCTCGGGCGGCGCCTCCACTTCAGGCTCTTCCTGTGGCAGCGTCGGCGCGATTTGCTCCTCGACAATCTGCGGCTTCGCAGCCTCGGGCGGTGGCGAAGCGTCGGCCTGCTGCATCACCGGCCCCGGCGCCAGATCCATCGGTGTCGGCTGCGGCGAAGACGATGCCGGAGCCATGTCCACCATGATCGCGGGCATGGTGACCCCCGGCAGTGGATGTTGCGTGTACCAGGCGAGACCGAGCACAAGCAGTGCCGCATGCAGGGCGACGATCGCCGCAGCCGACGCTCCCCAACGGAGTACCCCGCTCTGATCGCCGACATCGTGCAGAACGAAAGCGTTCATGGCGATCAGCTTCGTCCGTCAAGACCGACCAGAGCGACCTTGAGATAGCCGGCGTTGCGCAACAGGTTCATCACCTCCATCAGGTCGCCGTAGCTGACGGCCTTGTCGGCGCGGAGATAGATCCGCTCGTCCTTCTGGCCCTTGGTGGCGGTGTCGAGCGTGGCGGCGAGTGCTTCGCGCAGGATGATGTCTTCGCCCACTGCGACGGAGAGATCCGGCTTCACCGTGACGAACACCGGCTTGTCCGGACGCGGTTGCGGCTCGACGGCGCTGGCAGGCAGCTCGACGCCGAGATCGACGGTGGCGAGCGGCGCCGCCACCATGAAGATGATCAGCAGCACCAGCATCACGTCGATGAACGGCGTCACGTTGATTTCGTGGGCCTCGACAAGATCATTATCGGCGAGGTGCGACCGCCCGGCCATCCCACCACGCACGCCGCCCAGCCTCACACCCATCACTCACTCCGCAGCCCGCGCGATTGGAAAGTCGCGGCGATCGCCTTCGCGGCTGATCAAAAGCAGCACCTGCGCGGCGGCGTCGCCGAGCAGCGCGCGATAGGCAGCGATCGACCGTGTCAGATGATTGTAGATCACCACCGCAGGGATCGCCGCCACCAGGCCCAGCGCGGTTGCGAGCAGGGCTTCGGCGATGCCCGGCGCAACCACCGCCAGATTCGTGGTGTGTGCTTCGGAAATGCCGATGAAGGCGTTCATGATGCCCCACACCGTTCCGAACAAGCCGACAAAAGGCGCTGTGGCGCCGATCGTCGCCAGAACGCCGGTGCCGCGCGCGATCTGCCGCGACATCGCGGCCTCGACACGATCCAGCCGCAGCGCAATGCGTTCCTTGAAGCCGTCATCGAAGATGCCGCCGGAGAGACTGGCTTCCCGCGCGGCGGACCGGATGATCTGTGCGACCGCGTCGCTGCCGTCACGGCTTGCACGCTCGGCATCGGCCAGCGCGGTATCCCGCTCAAGCAGGCCCAGTCCCCGCGTTGCGAGGGCGGTCTTGCGGCGAAGTTCGATGGTCTTTGCCAGCCAGATCGTCCATGTCACCAGCGAGGCGAACGCCAAGCCGATCATGACCGCTTTCACCACGATATCGGCATTCACGAACATGCCCCATGGCGACAGGTTGCGCGGCAGCAGCACCTGGTCGCTCGCAGCGAAGCTCGCAGCGGGAAGCTGCGCCACGCCGAAGGCAATCAACGCATTTACCTTCAGACAGCGGCGGATTTTCGTGCCGATCATGGTTTGATGCATGGTCATCTCCCGCAGGCTGAAAGCGATGTATGATTCGGCGTGTCCTACTTCGCGCCGATCCTCCCGGCCAGGGAATGGAAGCGTGCAAGCTGGTCCTGACGCAGCGCGCGCTCCTCGTCGCGGCCGACGAACACCTTGAACATGATGCCGCCATCGATATTGATGAAGGCGATGAAGGCCGACGATTTGCCCATGAACGGCCGTTCGACAAAGGCGATCGCATCGCATCGCTCATGCCGGAGATGGCCGTGCAGTCCCTTCGACCGCATCAGGTTGAAATAACCGCGGCCGATCTCGCCCGCCGGTATCTCGCCGGTAAACTCGAAGATCGCATCGTCGGTATGAACGATCAGCGTCACCTCGCCCCATTGCGCGATATCCTGCATCGCTTCCGCAAATGCATCGCCGCGACCGATACGCACCATCTCCGGCGGAAGCGCCTCGATCACGGCGCGCGGCGAGAGCTTCCGTTCCCGCGCCACGTCCTCGATCACAGCACCTGGATTTTGCGCCATATGCGCCCGCAGATCGGCAAGGTCCGTACTCAACATGGTCAGTTCCTTTGCTGGTCTTGAATCAACCGCCCCCGGCCTAGCGCGGGATGACTTTTCTTCGAATCGTCATCCCGCTCTATCTTTTTGTTTGAGCATGATCTCCGGGCAAACGCTTCGCGTTTGTCCCGAGGGAAAACCGGTGCCCACCCCGCATCAAGTGCGGGGCAGGCTTTTTCCGGATCATGCTCTAAGCCGCCGCGCTCGACTTGCGCTCGCTCTGGATGACCTCAAAGCCCTCGAACTTGGGATGGCCCAGATAGAGGCTTTCGCCGGTTTTGTTGTCGGCGCGGGCATGGGCGCGGCGGAACTCTTCCGACCGGGTCCAGGCCTCGAATGCGGCCTTGTCGACCCAAGTGGTGTGCGACGAATACAGCGTGTGATCGTCGGCCACGGGACCCTTCAGGAGGTGGAACTCGACAAATCCAGCCATGTTGCCGAGATAGGATTCCCGGGTCGCCCAGACGGTCTCGAACGCTTTCTCCGACCCTGTCTTTACCTGAAACCGATTCATCGCGACGAACATCTGAAAATCTCCTGATTGTTGTTGAACGGCATGGCCGGGGTTGAAGTTACCGGCCTAGTTAGGCGGAAACACGAACGCACCGAAGCCGCGCTGGAGCATCAGCGCGGCACGGCGGAGGCACGAAAGAGATGTCGGTCGTCCTGATTACGCTCCGCCAAAATGAATCTTCAATCCGGCCTTGTACACCGTGCCGGGACCGGGGCTTGAGAATAGCACGTCGTTTTGTGTCGTGCCGTCGGTCGAACTCCCGGGGATCGCATACGGCCGATAGTACTGGTTCAGGAGGTTGTCGATCGACGCCGTGAGGGTGATGTCCTTGGTCGCCTGATAGGTCAGATACAGATTGACCAGTTCATAGGACGTCGACGGCAGATAGCCGGCGGGCAGATCGTTGTTGGCGCCGAACGATGACCACTGCGCCGAGATCGTCAGCCTGCGATCGAGCAGCCGTACACCGCCCGTCGTCGTGATCTTGCGTGGCGTGATGGTGGCGAGGCCGACATTGGTCTCGGTGTTCTTGCCGCGGATGAGGTGGCCGGCAACGCCGACGAACCATGTGCCGGCGTCGTACAGCGTCTCCGCTTCGAAGCCCTCGATCCTGGCATGCGTGATGTTCTGATACTGGAAGAACTGGCTAAACGTTCCGAACGGCGGCACCGGCACCGGCGCCGACGCAACGAGATCGATGTAGCCGTCGATGTCGTTGCGGAACACGTTGAACTTGCCGCGGAAGCTGTCGCCGGCGGCGAAGATGCCGTCGTATTTCAGATTGAGGCCGGCTTCCTTGTTCTTGCCGACCTCCGGCCGCAGGCTCGCATTAGGCAGGAAGCAGAACAGTCCGGTGGTGCCATCCGGGCAGTTGAAAAATGCTGGACTGCCGCCGGTCGCGTGCGCGCCGGAGATCAGCGTCTCGGTGATCGAGGGCGCCCGATAGCCTTCAGCGTAACTGATATAAGGGGTAAAGCCTGCCACCGGCGTCACGCCGACCGTGATCTTGGGAGAGAACCGGTCGCCGCCGGTCGATACACTGGCCGAGTCCAGGTCATAGCGATCGTAGCGGATCGCACTGACGATTTCGAGCCAGGTCGAGTAATTGTTCTTCAACTGCACGAAACCGCCGGAGACGGTGCGCTGGCCGCTTGGCGTCGTGATGTTGGAGTTTCCGCGGCTGTCGAAGGTCTTCACATCGTCCTGAAACGCATCGAGCCCATAGGTCAAAGCGTTGCGCCAGTCGCCGACATTGAAACGAGTCGTGTTGTTGACGTCTACCCCGACCGTGTCGAGCAGATAGCCGCGCCTGTCGCCGACGCAGCCCGAGATGTTGTTGCCGAAGCTGCCCGGACCGCAAAAGGCGGCTCCGCTGGTAGAGTTGTGATAGGTCTTGACCTGATCGTTGTCGGTCCTGTTGCCATACAGCGTCGCGTTCCAGTCGAACCACATGTCGTCCGGCCTGGAGTATTTCCAGGTGACGGTCCCCGTGTAGTTCTTCGCATCGGACGCGTAAACCGACGAACCTTGAAACAGCGCGCGCTGCGCGGGCGTCAGCACGGGCCCGCGATTGAACTGCCCGATGTTGTACTGGTAATCCTGAAACACGGCGCCGAACTTGATCTCATGACCCTCGGCGGGCCGCACCGTGACCTTCATCAGGCCGGCCGCGATTTCATTGCCGGTATTTCCGATCTCGGTACCCGCACCATCCTTGTAATTGCCCTGGGTACGGTAGACGGCGCCGCCAAACACATCGACGGTCGGATCGGCGCGCACGCCGCCGAAGATCGAGCCCAGCCCGCGATCCTTGTTGGTGCCGTACGAACCGCTCATATCGACGCCCCAGCGCTCGCCGGGACGAACGACGTCGTCGATATCCTTGGTGCGGAACGATACCACGCCGCCGATGGCGCCGGAGCCGTAGATGTTGGCGGTCGGACCGCGCACGATATCGACACCGCCGACCAGTTCCGGATCGAGGAAGAACGACCCGTTGGCGTTGTGACCCGTGCGTTGATAGTTCTGCCGCGCGCCGTCGACCACGACCGCGACCCGGCCAAAATCCTGCAGGCCGCGGATGTTGATGACGGTCGAGGGATCGTCGCCGCGCTCCTGAAACGACACGCCAGGCACGTTATAGAAAATATCGGACAGCCGGTTCGGCTGCCGGCCCTGGATCTGATCCAGCGTCACGACGCTCACCGGAGCTAGCGCATCGATCGCGCGCTCTTCCGTCTTCGACGCCGCGACCGTGATGGTATCGAGCGATTGAACCGGCGTGCCGCCGATCTGCGCGTACGCCGTCAGAACCGGTGTTGCGGCTTGCGCCTGTTGAGGCTTTGCGGGCTTGCGTTTGGCTTGTTTTTCCCTCTGCCGCTCTGACGAACGGCCGGCCAGTTCGGCGTCCGCCGTCTGCGCGAAGCCGGCATCCGAAAAAACCAGCGCACTTGAAATCATCGACGCGCCCAATATCAAGGCGCGCGAACACCTAGCCCCGTCCGCCATTACAACCCCAACCTGATGATCTGCTTTTGGGCTCGGCTGGCGGGCGCTGCGACCAATGCAGCTGCTTGCTGGCTACCAGTTCAGACTCGGGCGATCCGCCCGCATTCTGCCGTTCTTGGTTACGTGGCGACATCGGGGCGGTCAAGAACGACACGATACACTTTATATCGATTGTAAATTGCAGCGGTTGGATTGGGTATCCACCAGCCTGTAAGAGTATCCATTGCCAACTATTTCGGGATGCAGCGAACGAATGCCTGCGAGTTCAGGAGACGACATGAGAGACGCCGGAAAGCACGCCGGAGCAGCCTCTCCTGTGACACGATCTCTGATCATGAGCGGCAACCGGATCGACAGCCGCGACCTGTTCTCGACCGAGCGCGAGATCATGATCGTGCATGGCGAGGAGGCCTACCGCCTGCGGTTGACATCGCAAAACAAACTGATCCTGACCAAGTGATCCGGCAATGACATTTTGTCGCAGCCTCGTTTACGTCGTCATGCAGCTCGCCATCGTAAGCGGTTACCTCGCCATAAATTCGGCGGCGGCGGCCGAAGGCGTGGTGGTGCGCGACGCCCGCAATCGCGAGGTCACGATTGAAAATCCGTCACGGATCGTCTCGATCGGCGGCGCCATCACCGAAATTCTCTACGCATTGGGTCTCGAACAACGCGTGGTAGCCGTCGACACCACGAGCCTGTTTCCGGACACCGCATTGCGCGACAAACCCAACGTCGGCTACATGCGTCAGCTTTCAGCGGAAGGCGTTCTCGGGCTCAACCCCTCGCTTGTCCTCGCCATGCAGGGATCCGGTCCGAAGGAAACCATGGATGTGCTGGAGGCAGCCAAGGTGCCTCTTGTGCTGGTGCCGGAAGTCTACTCGGAGGACGGGTTGCTCGAGAAAGTCAGGCTTGTCGGTCACGCCATGGGGGCGGATGCACGAGCCGCGTGCCTGACGACGGCCGTTGCAAACGATCTGACGCAATTGCGCGAACTCCGGGCCAAGGTGACAAAGCCGGTCCGCGTGATGTTCGTCATGTCGCTCTTGAACGGCCGGGCCATGGTCGCCGGTCAAAACACCTCCGCCAATGAAATCATCAAACTGTCCGGCGGCATCAACGCGATCGACAGTTACGACGGATACAAGATGATCAACGACGAAGCGATCGTCGCCGCCAGGCCCGACGTCGTGCTCTCGATCCCGCGCAGCCGCGATTCGCTCGAGGCGGAAGCCGTCTATGCCCACCCGGCCTTCGCCATGACGCCGGTCGCCGCCAACAGGGCCTTCATCTCGATGGACGGCCTCTATCTTCTCGGCTTCGGACCGCGCACCGCTGCCGCCGCGCGCGACCTTTCGATCAAGCTCTATCCATCGCTGGCACCGCAAGCCGAGAAATTCGCCCCTGCGGCGCTGACGGCCAATTGCCGGCAATGACGGCCGAAGCGGGACTGGACCGGGCGACACGTCGTACCGGGCGTCCGATGCGCCCCACCGCCTTCGTTATCATCGCTTGTCTGCTGGCGGCGCTGGCCGGCGCGGCCATCATCGCGCTGACGGTGGGTGCGGCGGGAATTCCCCTTGCGCGGCTACCCGCCGCGCTGGGCTATTGGCCGGAACATCCGGTCAACCCCCTGACATCGCGCGACCAACTGGTGCTGTGGTCGATCCGAATTCCGAGAATCGCCGCCGCGGCCATCGTCGGAAGCCTGCTCGCGGCGTCAGGCGCCGTCATGCAGGGCCTGTTTCGGAATCCCCTCGCCGATCCGGCACTGGTCGGTGTTTCCAGCGGTGGCGCCTTCGCAGCGGCCGCAGCGATTGTCTTCACCGACAGCAGGGTCGGCGAGAGTGTTCGTTTCCTGCAAAACGAATTGCTGCCGATCGCCGCATTCACCGGCTCGCTGGCGACGACCGTCATCCTCTACGGAATCGCCAGCCGCGCCGGCCGCACGTCGATCGCCATCTTCCTGCTGGCAGGTCTTGCCATCGCCGCCATTGCCAATGCCGGCATTGGACTTCTGGTGTTCATGGCGGACGATCGCCAGTTGCGCGACATCACGTTCTGGCTGTTGGGATCGTTGAGCGGCGCAACCTGGGCCAAGACGGCAACCATCGCGCCGGTACTGGCGGTCGGTATGGCCGCGTGCCTGTGGATCGCACGCGGGCTCGACGTGCTCGTGCTCGGCGAAGCCGAAGCGTTTCACAGCGGCGTCGACGTCGAACGATTAAAGCGCATCTCGATCGTGTTGGTGTCGGCGATGACCGGCGTGGCGGTCTCAGTCTGCGGCGTCGTCGGATTTGTCGGCATCGTGGTGCCGCATCTGCTGCGGCTGGTGATCGGACCCGCGCATCGGCTGTTGCTGCCGGCCTCGGCCTTGCTCGGCGCCGTGCTGCTGGTGGGGGCGGATACGCTGGCCCGCACCATCGTCGCGCCCGCCGAAATGCCGATCGGCATCCTGACCGCGGCGGTCGGCGCGCCGTTCTTTCTGGCCATGCTGCTGCGGCAGCGGGGGCTCGCCGGACTATGACGGCCGTGATCGAGGCACGATCGGTCTCGATGGCGATCAACGGCGCGACGCTGGTCGATGCGATCGACTTGCGTATCGACGGCGGCGAGACGGTCGCCATTGTCGGACCGAACGGCGCCGGCAAATCGACGCTGTTGCGGTTACTGTCCGGCGACCTCCGCGCCACCCGCGGCGAGGTCAGGCTCAAGTTGCGAGAGCTTCACTCCTATCCTGCACGCCAGCTCGCCTTGCATCGCGCGATGCTGTCGCAGCATGTCAATGTCACCTTCCCATTTACGGTCGAGGAGATCGTTCACATGGGCGCCGGCGATAGCGGCCGCGCCGCTGCCCAGCGATTTGTCGATGCTGCGTTGCACGAGGTTGGACTGAACGATTTCCGCCAGCGCCAATTGCCGACGCTTTCCGGAGGCGAGCAGCAGCGCGCACATTTCGCCCGGGTCCTGGTTCAGCTCGCATGCGGCGAGGCCCTTCATGGCCCCGGCCTTTTGCTACTGGATGAACCGACATCCAGCCTGGACATGCGCCATCAGATCGATCTGGTGGAGACGGCAAAGCAGCGCGCGGCCAACGGCACCGCTGTCGTCGCGGTGCTTCACGATCTCAATCTTGCCATGCGCTTCGCCGACAGGATCATCCTGCTTCACCACGGCCGGCTGGCCATCGATGGCGGTCCCCGCGAAACAGTGACACCGGAAATCATCGAACGAATATTCGGGGTCGAGGCCGCCGTTCAATATACCGACAACGGGATTCCGTTCCTGCTGCCGCAAACGATGCGGCCGCTCGCGACAGAACGGCAGCCCTCGGACTGAACGGCTGTTTTCGAATTACGCGCAAGGCCGATATTGGCGCATTACCAGGAGACGCCGTAGTTCGCGGCGAGGCGTCGCGCCTCCGCCTCTTGATTCTCATATCCCCTTGCAGGGATCCTGTTCGCAGGCCTGTAAGCCTGTCTCACGAGCTGCGAGACCTGTGTCGGAGGCCTGGAGGCCTGTCTCACGGGCTTTGAGGCCTGTGTCGGGGGACTGGAAGCCTGTCTCACGGGCGTGGAAATCGCCTTGACAGGCTTGGCGGCCTCCGGCTTGGCGATCGGCTTCTGCTCCCGGGGGTTAACCGATTCAATTCTCTCGTTCGGTTCTTCACCGGACGCGAGGAGGCCGCTGTTCTGGCCAGCCTGAGCTGTCACGGATGCCAGAGCCAGAACGGATATCAGGATAAGTTTACGCATGTGAATCTCCCGTGCTTGATGACGGAAAACTAAATCATTGGCTCAATCGGTTATGTGAGCCCGATCACGCAGGCCCACAACGTGTGGACGGTGGCTGACGGCGGCGTAACGCCGCACGCACACGCAGGCGCCGTCAACACTTCACAAAACCGTCAGCGCTCTGTAACGCGCGCTCCGCAGAACAGCCGCCTGGCCACTTACAGGAGACTCACCATGCGGATTTCCCTGCTCTGTTCCGTCGCGTCGTTATTCCTGGCTTCAACCGCAGCGTTCGCGCAAGGCGAAGGCGAATTTCCCGCCAAGCTGGCCGGACATGCGGTGCTTCCCGCGCAATCCTTTATCGATGCACCCGCCGACGCGCCCGACGATCTGAAGACCTCGGGCAAATATACCACCGGCCGCCGCGTCGATGCCATCGGCAGCGTGATGGGCAAATCCAATGACCGGCCAACCGGCGTATCGCTGCCGTTCAAGGGCCAGCCGCTGCAGGGCTACTCCGGCATCAAGGTCATGCCCGACGGATCGTTCTGGGTGATCACCGACAACGGCATGGGCTCGCGCACCAACTCGCCCGATTCGATGCTGTATCTCAACCGCCACAAGATCGACTGGACCACCGGCAAGGTCGAGCGCCAGGAAACCGTGTTCCTGCACGATTCCGACAAGAAGGTGCCGTTCCGTATCGTCCACGAGGACACCGCCAGCCGCTATCTCACCGGCGCCGACTTCGACACCGAAGGCTTTCAGATCATCGGCGACACTTTCTGGATCGGCGACGAGTTCGGCCCCTACATCCTGAAGGCCGACCGCAATGGCAAGATACTGGCGGTGTTCGAGACCGTGGCCGACGGCAAGCCGGTGCGCTCGCCGGACCACTGGTCGGTGCAGTCGCCGGGCGCGCCGGGCTTGAGCTACACCACCGTCAATCTGCGCCGCTCCAAGGGCTATGAAGGCTTCGCTTCGTCCAAGGATGGCAAATTCCTGTACGGCCTGCTCGAAGGCCCGCTGTGGGATGCCGAGAAGAAGGATTGGGAAAAGGTCGACGGCAAGGAAGCCTCGCGGATTCTCGAATTCGACGTCGCGGCGGAAAAGTTCACCGGCCGCTACTGGCAATATGTGTTCGAGCAGAACGGCAACGCCATCGGCGACTTCAACATGATCGATGCCGCGAACGGCCTGATCATCGAACGCGACAACGGCGAAGGCACCGCGGACAAGGCCTGCCCGCAAGGCCAGCGCGGCGAAAACTGCTTTTCGGATATCGCGAAGTTCAAGCGCGTCTACAAGGTCGAGCTCAACGACGCCAACGCCGGCAAGCCGGTGCGGAAGATCGCCTATATCGACCTGATGAAGATCAAGGATCCCGACAACAAGGCGCGCAAGCCGCTCAACGAGGGGGTGCTGACGTTCCCGTTCTTCACCATCGAAAACGTCGACCGTGTCGATGAGACGCATATCATTGTCGGCAACGACAACAACCTGCCGTTCTCCTCGAGCCGCGATCCCAACAAGGCCGACGACAACGAATTCGTGCTGCTCGAGGTCGGAGATTTTCTGAAGGCGAAGTAAGCGGCCGGAACACAACCGGCCGGCCATCGGCGACCGTAACAAAATCCCTCCCGCTCGGGAGGGATTTTTCGTTTCGCGTTAGGCCAATTCGCCAGCCGCCGCTCGCTTCGCATTATCCGGCCGGCATCATGACGACGCCCTTGTCCTTGGGCCAGCGTACTCGCCATGCGAAGGCAATATCCCTGACCTCGCCTGCTTTGGCCTCGAAAGCCCATTCCAGCACGCCGCGCCGGTCGCGCAAATTGGTCGCGGCCGGCGGCGTCGTCGATGGCAGCATTTCGACCTGGATGTCTTCGTTTTCGCTGACGGGCAATTGATCCTCGATTGCGATCCTGATCGGGAAATCATGGCCATTGCGAATAACGGTCTTGAACGAGCGTTCGTCGGTCTTCGATGTCGTCAGGATCAGGCCGGCCGATCCTTCGTTGCGTTTGACAACGGAGCGTTCGACCTTGACCTTGTCATCGGCGCCGAAACCGAGCCGCACCGTTTCGTCCTTGCCTGCGGCAGCCATGTGACCACGACCGATGAACACGCCGTCACGATAGATCGCGACCCGGCCCGGCAGCAACGGCGCGTCCTCGCTTTGTATAAAGCTCGCTTCGAGGAACGCGGTCGGATCGAGCACCGGAACCGACCGTACGGCAAGATCGGGCGCGATGCTCGCGGTGGAGACGCGCAGGCTCTTGGCGCCCTCGCTTGCGCCAACGCTGACGCGGCCCGGTATCCTGAATACCACCTGGAAACCGCCGACTTCCGCCGCAGCCTGTTGCTCGTCGGCCTTTTCTCGTTCCGCAGGTTGATCGAGCGCCTTGGACATCGCGCGTGATTGGGCAGGCGGCCTCACATTATCCATCACAGCGCCCGCGGGCGCCGCCGGCCGCGGCGGAGGCGGATATTGCACGATCAGCGAATTCAGCTCAGGTGCCCTGCCGCCCCGCGCGCTTCGCACGGTCGAAACGCTGAGCGCAATATTCGGCCAGTCCTCTCCCGTGGTTTGGGTGATTTCGGCGCGGCGCACCAGTTCGAGCGCGGGCTTGCGGTCCTTCGCGCCGGTGTCGAGACGGGCGTCATAGAGCGGCGTCCAGCGCGCGGCGCGCACCGCATAGGTCACCCGCAACGTCGCCTTGGTCGCGGCGGCAGCCGCAAGATCGATCCTCACCTCGAGCTTGCTTGGCGGCTTGATCGCGCGATCGGATTCCAGCCGGGCGATCTCGCGATCGATGTCGCGTTGCTTGCGTTCCGCATCGCGAATGGCCGCGTCCGCGAAAGCTACTTCCTCGGCAACCGCGGCAAAAGCCGCGCGCCAATCGGCGATCGGACGGGCCTCACCCTTCTCACCAATTCCCGCAGGTGACGTTTCGGCAAAACGCTCGGCAAATTTGCGACGCGCGGTAGCGGCGGCGATCGCGCCTTGCAGGTTGGCGCGCTCGTCCTTCAGCGCCTCGATGCGCTGGTCGAGTTCGGGTAGATTGACCGGAGGTGCTGCGCGAGGCGGCCTGGTATCGATCGCCCCGATGGTAAGCTTCGCACCCGCCTCGCCCTCCACCCGCAGCGACGATGGATCGAGCGTTAGCGGGAAATCCTTGATCACCAGGGTGTTATCACCGCCGGGAAGGTCGACCGCGATGGCGCGCGTGATGCTGGCGCCATCGGGATAGACGGTGACGGCATCGACCGCCGATGTCGCCTCTACATTGGCCGCTTTGGCCTGCATCGCGGCGAGTGTCGTAAGAACGACGAGGCTTGTCATGACAAGGCGGTTCGCAACAATAGGCATGGTTTCTCTCCCGCAAATATCCACGCGTCGCCGGCACAGCCGGAGATGGTCCGGCACGACCAGACGCATGGAAAATCCTATCGCTCCAGTGATGAGACGTCACGACAAAGGAATTGGTTCGATTGAGGTTTCCGTGAGGCGGGGCTCGGGCGGGGCCGCGCTGGCACTTAACCTCTCCCCTTGTGGGAGAGGTCGGATCGTATCGACAGATGCGATCCGGGTGAGGGGTTACGCCCTCACGATAGGCCGAAACCCCTCACCCGTCTTCGCGGAGTTTATCATCGGGCGGCGCTTCGCGCCGACCCGTTGGCGAAGCCACCTCTCCCACAAGGGGGAGAGGGGAAGAAATCAAAACACCAGCGCCTTAAAATACCAAAGCCTTGGCCTGCTTCACCTGTGGCAGCGCCTGCACCTTGGCGAGCAGCGCCGCCGGCACCGGACCGTCAACTTCGACCAGCGCGATGGCATCGCCGCCCGGCTTGTTGCGGCCGAGATGGAAGGTCGCGATGTTGATCCTGGCATCGCCGAGCAGGCTCGCGAAGTGGCCGATGAAACCCGGCTTGTCCTCGTTGGTGACGTAGATCATCGATTTGCCGAACTCGGCGTCGACGCGGATACCCTTGATGTCGACCAGCCGCAGCTTGCCGTCGTGATAGACGGTGCCGGAGACCGAACGCTCCTGCCGCTCCGTCATCACCGTCACGGTGATCAGGCTCTCGTAGTCGCTCTGCGCCGCGCGCACGATCTCGTCGACCACCATGCCGCGCTCCTTGGCGACCACCGGCGCCGAGACGACGTTGACGTCGCCGAGCATTGGCCGCAGCAGGCCGGACAGCGCCGCCGAAGTCAGCGCCTTGATTTTCATTTCGGCGACGTGGCCCTCATAGGTGATCTGCACCTTCAGGATGCCGCTCTCGGTGAGCTGGCCTGCGAACGAGCCGAGCTTCTCGGCAAGCTCGATGAACGGCTTCAGCTTCGGCGCCTCTTCCGCCGTGATCGACGGGAAATTCACCGCGTTGGAAATCGCGCCGCTCAGCAGATAGTCCGACATCTGTTCGGCAACCTGAAGCGCGACATTCTCCTGCGCCTCGGTGGTGGCCGCGCCAAGATGCGGCGTGCAGATCACGTTGGGATGGCCGAACAGCACGTTTGACGTGGCCGGCTCCTCGACGAATACGTCGACCGCGGCACCGGCGACATGCTTGGAATTCAACGCATCGACCAGCGCCTGCTCGTCGACCAGACCGCCGCGCGCGCAATTGATGAGGCGCACGCCCTTCTTCATCTTGGCGAGCGCCGACGCGTCGATGATGTTCTTGGTCTTCTCGGTCAGCGGCGTATGCAGCGTAATGAAGTCGGCGCGCTTGAGCAGATCGTCGAGTTCGACTTTCTCAACGCCGATGTCCTTGGCGCGTTCCGGCGACAGGAACGGATCGAATGCGATCACTTTCATACGCAAGCCCAGCGCGCGATCGGCGACGATCGAACCGATGTTGCCGCAACCGATCACGCCCAGCGTCTTGGCGGTGATCTCGACCCCCATGAAGCGGTTCTTCTCCCACTTGCCGGCCTGGGTGGAGGCGTCGGCCTGCGGAATTTCCCGCGCCAGCGCCAGCATCAAGGTGATGGCGTGTTCGGCCGTGGTGATCGAATTGCCGAACGGGGTGTTCATCACGATAATCCCCTTGGCCGTGGCGGCGGGAATCTCAACATTATCGACGCCGATGCCGGCACGGCCGATCACTTTCAGCCGCGTCGCCTTCTCGATGATTTTCGCAGTCGCCTTGGTGGCGGAGCGGATCGCGAGGCCGTCGTAATTGCCGATGATCTCGGCAAGCTTGTCCTTGTCCTTGCCGAGATTGGGCTGGAAATCGACGTCGATGCCGCGATCCTTGAAGATCTGCACGGCGGCGGGCGACAGCGCGTCGGAAATGAGAACTTTGGGTTTGGACATTGGTCTGATCCGTTGATGGACGATGCATTTGATATCGTCACCCGCGGGCCAAAGCGCGAAGCGCGTCTTCGCGCCAGAGACCCGCGGGTTCATCTTTTTCGATGGATGGCCGGGTCGAGCCCGGCCATGACGATGATGGGATGAACGAACTTATGCCGCTTTCGCGAGTGACGACTTCATCTCCGCGAACGCCCAGTCGATCCACTGCGTCAGCAGCGCGACGTCGTTGGCTTCCACGGTCGCGCCGCACCAGATGCGCAGGCCGGCCGGCGCATCGCGATAATGCGCGAAATCGTAGCCGGCGCCTTCCTTCTCCACCAAGGCAACGAGCTTCTTGGCAAAGTCGGACTGCGCGTCCGGTGTCAGCGACGTGATCGCGGGATCGACCACCCTCATGCACACCGAGGTATTGGAACGAATAGCCGGATCCTTCGCCAGGAAATCGATCCACGGCGTTTTCGCCTTCCAGTCGGCGAGCACCTTGGTGTTGGCGTCGGCGCGCGCCATCAGGCCCTTGAGGCCGCCGATCGATTTTCCCCAGTTCAGCGCATCGAGATAGTCCTCGACGCACAGCATCGACGGCGTGTTGATGGTTTCGCCCTCGAAGATGCCTTCGTTGAGCTTGCCGCCCTTGGTCATGCGGAAGATCTTCGGCAGCGGCCACGCCGGCTTGTAGCTCTCGAGCCGCGCCACCGCGCGCGGTGAGAGCACCAGCATGCCGTGCGCGGCTTCACCGCCGAGCGCCTTCTGCCAGGAGAACGTCACCACATCGAGCTTGGCCCAATCGAGCTTCTGCGCGAACGCCGCCGAGGTGGCGTCACAGATGGTGAGGCCTTCGCGGCTCGCGCTGATCCAGTCGGCATTGGGGACGCGCACGCCCGAAGTGGTGCCGTTCCAGGTGAACACGATGTCGGAGCTAGGATCGGCCTTGCTCAGATCGGGGATTTCGCCATAGCCGGCATGCAGTCTGGTCACATCCTTGAGCTTCAATTCCTTGACGATATCGCTGACCCAACCTTCGCCGAAGGATTCCCAGGCGATCGTGGTCACAGGCCGCGCGCCAAGCAGCGACCACAGCGCCATTTCGACCGCGCCGGTATCGGACGCCGGCACGATGCCGATCTTGTAACCGGCTGGCACTTCGAGCACTTCGCGCGTCAGCTCGATCGCAAGCTTGAGTTTTGCCTTGCCGACTTTCGCGCGATGCGAGCGGCCGAGGGCGGCGTCTTTGAGATTTTGGGCGTTCCAGCCCGGGCGCTTGGCACAGGGGCCGGACGAAAAATGCGGCACATTGGGCCGCGAAGCGGGCTTCGCTGCAGTCATGATCTATCCTTCCAGATAGTGAGCCTCCCGTTGGGGGGAGGTGTCCCGCCGCGGTGCTTAGGGGAATCGCCCTGAATCGTCAAGGCACTTCGAAAGGATCAGGTATGATCCTGGGATCACCGGCGATTTCGGAAGGATCACGCGCGGTTGATGGCTCGGCGGGCGCTTCCGGCGACAATGGCGGGGCCGCCTGCGAATCCAACAGCTCCGCCGCATCCGTGACGGTTCTCTCGGCCCTGCGCCGGCTTGCGATTTTCAAAATGCTTTTTTCGTTCGCCCGCACAACGTACTCGTTGCCGATCCGAACGATCGTATAATTCTTCATGTGCGATCCCCGACGGCCCCCGAGCCGCACTGCAGCATCAGGATGCCATGGTTCGCGCGCGGAAGAAAATCGCGAAGGCCCGAGTAGTTTACCACCGGTTAACCGGAACGAATGGCAAACCGTGTTTTGCAACGATCGCAAGCGCCGCCGGAATCACGGGCGGGGCTGTATCAAAATCGCAACGTCATCCCGACGTGGCTCGGCTGAAATCCCAGCCGCGCGTAGAACCGCTGCGCATCGACGCGGGTGTTATGCGTCAACAGCTCGACCAGCGCGCAACCCCTGGCGCGCGCTTCGGCGACGGCCCATTGCACGATCCTTTCTCCGACGCCGCGGCCGCGGCAATGCGTGGCGACGCGAACATCCTCGATCAGTCCGCGCGAGGCGCCCTGCGAGCTCAGTCCGGGCAGGATGCAGAGCTGCAGGCAGCCGATGACGGCGCCGTCTTCATCTTCCGCGACCACGAGCTGGATATGGGAGGCGTGTTCGAGCACCTCGAACGCCCGGAAATACGACACGGGCAGCGAGTCTTCGAGCCGTTCGCGCCCGCTGCCGAGCGGATCGTCCGCCAGCATCGCCACGATGACGCCGACGTCGTCGCGGCGAGCGTGGCGGATGGTGATCGAGGAAATCGCGGCCATGGTCGTTCCAGCAGAACTCAACGCGCCGGCGGCAGGCCGAGCGACTGTTCGGCCTCGCCGATCCAGCGTCGCACGGCGGCATAGCCGTCGAGGTGAAAGCCGCCTTCATGCGCGAGCCTCGTATAGGCCAGCAGCGAAACGTCGGCGAGCGAGATGGCATCGCCGACCAGGAACCGGGTCGCGGCGAGTTGATGCTCCATCCGCGCCAGCGCTGCATAGCCGCGCTTGATTTTATCCGGATCGAGGTCCGAGGCTGGCTTGCCGAGATAGACCATCTGGAAGCGGCACACCGCGACATAGGGCTCGTGGCTGTACTGCTCCCAGAACAGCCACTCGTCCATTTTCGCGGCGGCAAAGGCATCCGCGGGAATGAGATCGCTGCCGCGGGCGAGGTAGCGGATGATGGCGTTGGATTCCGCCAGCGTGCGGCCGTCGTCGAACTCGACGGCCGGCACCTGCCCCGCATTGTTGAGTTTGAGAAACTGCGTCGTGCGGGTCTCGCGCTTGAGCGTGTCGACGCCGACCCATGTGTAGGGCAGCGCAAGCCGGTCGCAGACCCATTTCACTTTCAGGCAATTGCCCGAATTGGTATCGCCGTAGATTTTCATCATTTGCGCGAACTCCGGACAGCGGCGGCATCGGACCAGCCGCATTATTCGCTGTCAAGTCAGTTCACGCGTTGCCGGGATCAGAACTTGTAGCCGATGCCGGCGCGCAGGTTATTGGCCTGAACGGCCGTGTTCTTGACCGTCAGGAATTTTACGTATTCCCATTCGCCCCGCAGGAACACACTGTCCCACAGCATGTATTCCAGACCGAGACCGCCGGTCCAGCCGGCCACGAAGGCATTGGTTCTTTGTTCTGACAGAGTCTGGGATTGCGCGGGAACGGGAAGCGTGGGTCCTGTTGTGGTGACCGTATTGCCGAAGATGTCTGTTGTGGTCGTATCCTCGCGCTTCGTTACGTTACTCGTCACGGAGCGAGACACGTCCATGCGCCCAATGGCGACACCGCCGAATACATAAGGCAGGAAATTGCCGGTCGCCCAACCGGCGCGTCCTCTGAACGTGATCTGGTCCTTTATCTGTACCGCAGAGCGGCCCGTCAAAGTCACCCCATAGATCGTGGTGATGCCCGGAGCGTTGACCGTACCGGGCGGATTGGTGATGAGAAGGGAATTGGAACCGCTGGTCGAAGTAGCGAGCCTGTCGAAGTAGCTGTAATTCGCTTCAACACCAAAAACCAGATCTTCAGATTGCCAGTTGCGGCCGACGAAGGCGCCGAAGCCAGTACCCTGTGTCGTCGTTTTGGCTAACAAATTGAATTGCGACGTCGGTTGCTGAAGCACGCTGTCACGAAAAATGAAATTCGTCAGACCGACGACGCTCTTGCTGAAATCGCTTGATACCGCCGAATAGCTCACCTCACCGCCGGCGTACCAGCCATCCCAGTTTCGAGTCGGCGTGGGCGCTGAAATACTGCCGCGAAGGAAATCGGGCATATCCGCCGCCTGCGCGCCGGACACCGCTCCGAACACCACCGCCGCCAGTATTAATCCACGCATCGCAACACCCCCATCGAACGCTCTGAACTTGGTGCTGATCATCGCCTGTTAACCTTAATCAATCGTTGTCGCCGCGCTCTGACCGGCATGATCTTTTTGCGAAAACCGAAGATCGCTTTGCAAAACAAAACGGCGCAGGAAGATCCCGCGCCGTTCACAATCGTTAAGAATTGAAAGACCCGATCAGCCCTTGTGCACCACGGGCGGCGGCGGATACATCGCGGGGCTATCGAGCTGCCAACGCACGCCGAGCGTCAGGTCGTGCGAGGTGATGTCTTTAAATCCCATCGTATGGTTGTTCGCGACCCCGTTGAAATCGGAGACGATGCCAGTCGTTGCATCGCCAAGATTCACGTAGCTGTAACCCAGCTCCACCGTGAAGCCCGGATTGACCCGATAAGCCAGGCCGGTATGCAGAGCCCATGCGAAATTCCACTTTGAGGCGGAAGGTGCGGTAGCGACACCGAGGGCCGGCGTATTTGTATCGACATAGCTGGAGATGGTGTTGCGCGAAAAGCCGACGCCGGCACCGATGTACGGAGTCACGTACCACCAGGTACCGAGATCCACATAGGCGTTGGCGAGAGCCAGCCATTCAGACTTGCTGGCGGTATAAGTGTCAGCGCCGTTGGTAGGTACTCCCCCATTGCTGAAGACAAAAATATCGCTGCCGTGGAAATTGGATTTACCGCGATACTGGCCGGTGACGTCGGCGCGGAACCAATTGTTGAACTGGTAACCGACGCCGATGCCAAAGATACCTGCCGTGTCAAAGCCCGTATTTTGATTCAGCGACAGCAGCGTGGGATAGGAAAACCAGTCCAGCTTCTTGACCCGCTGATTGCTGAAACCGATATCGCCGCGCAGATACCATCCGCCGAAATCGTCGACCGGGGCCGGCGCATACATCGGCGACTGCATGATGGGCATGTCCGCTGCGAACGCCACCGACGACAACAGTGCTGCCGCTCCGGCGGCAACGAGAAACTTAACGCTACGCATTGGCTTCGTCCTTTTGGCCGGTGAGGCAGACAACGGAGGCCTCACATCAAAAACTCACCGCCGGACGATGCCATTAAATGCTTAAGCGCCGCTTAACCCTAATTATTAAGGTTGATAATCTCTTACCCGCGATCCGACGCGAGCGGAATTCTCAGTCTTGCCGCTCGCGCTTCAGCTTGCGAATATTTGCGAAGTCTTCACAATCTCTAAAAATGTATTGAAGGCCGCGCCCGCATCAGCGCGGGGTTTTCGGCAGCGTCGGCAGGAACACCGCGAGCAACCCGATCGCCGGCAGGAACGCGCAGACCTGATAGACGAACGCGATGCCAGTGTGATCGGCGACCTTGCCCAGCACCGCGGCGCCGAGCCCGCCGATACCGAACGCGACGCCGAAGAACACTCCGGAGATCATTCCGAAACGATGCGGCATCAATTCCTGCGCGAACACGATGATCGACGAAGTCGCCGACGAGATGATGAAGCCGATGAACACCGTCAGCACGGCGCTGGCGAACAAGCCGGCATAAGGCAGCGCCAGCGTGAACGGCAGCGCACCGAGGATCGAGAACCAGATCACGTATTTGCGGCCGAAGCGATCACCCAGCGGCCCGCCGAAGAAGGCCCCGACCGCGTTGGCGGCAAGAAAGATGAAGAGGTAGAGCTGGGCGGCCTGGGTCGAGACCGCAAACTTGTCGATCAGATAGAAAATGTAGTAGCTCGACAGGCTCGACACATAGAGCTGCTTGGAGAACAGCAGTGCGACCAGCACCACAAGCGCGATCTTGACGCGTCGCGAATCCGGCGCGTCCGGATGCGGTTCGACGGGTGCGAACTTCCTGGCCGCGATCTGCGGCCTGTACCAAAGCCCAATCCGCCACAGGATGACAATCGCCAGAAATGCGATCGAGGAAAACCAGGCGATGCTTGGCTGACCGAACGGCACCACGATCAATGCCGCCAGCACCGGGCCCATCGAGGTACCGAAACTGCCACCGAGCTGAAACACCGATTGCGCGAAGCCGTAGCGGCCGCCCGAGGCCAGCCGCGCGATCCGCGCCGACTCCGGATGGAACACCGCCGAGCCCAGGCCGACCAGCGCGGCGGCAACCAGAATGACGGGGTAACGCTGAGCGATGCTGAGCAACAGCAAGCCGAAGAAGGTAGACCCCATGCCGATCGCGAGGGAAAACGGCTGTGCCTTCCTGTCGGTGAAATATCCGACCACCGGCTGCAACAGCGACGCGGTGAACTGGAACGCCAGCGTGATCAATCCGATCTGGGCAAAGTCCAGTGCGTAATTGTCTTTCAGGATTGGATAGATCGACGCGATCAGCGACTGCATGGTGTCGTTGAGGAAATGCGAGAAGCTGATTCCCGCCAGCACGATGTAGGCCGGCGCTGCGCCCGCCGTGCCGGCGATGGAGCCGGACGTCACATCCGGAACCAGCACCGGCGCGACCAGCACTTCATCGGAGACGACGACAGGCTTGTTCAAGGAATCGATCCCGGAAGATTCGCGACACGCATTTCCTACGATGGCCGCGCTGCGGTCACCACCACCATTAGATAATGGCTGCGATGCGATTGGACCCGGCTAATCGCGCTCAGGCCGCCGCGGCATGGCCCAGCGCCGAGACGATGTGGTCGACCACTTCCTCGACCAGGATACGGTCGTCGCCCTCGCCCATCACCCGGATCACCGACTCGGTGCCGGACGAACGTACCAGCAACCGGCCGTGACCGTTGAGCCGCTTTTCGCCGGCGTCGATCGCCGACTTGACGTCGGCATCGTCGAGCGGCTTGCCGCTGCGATAGCGCACGTTCTTCAGAATCTGCGGCAGCGGCTCGAAGCGATGACAGACCTCCGACACCGGGCGGCGAAGTTTTTGCACCACCGCGAGCACCTGCAGCGCCGCGACAAAACCATCGCCGGTGGTGGCGTAGTCCGACAGAATGATGTGACCGGAAGGCTCGCCGCCGATATTGTAGCCGCTGCTCAGCATCTGTTCGAGAACATAGCGGTCGCCGACCTGCGTGCGCACCAGCTCGATACCCAGGCCTTCGAGAAAGCGCTCCAATCCGAGATTCGACATCACGGTGGAGACGATACCCGGCTTGGCGAGGCGGCCGTCTTCCTTCCAGCTTTGCGCGATCACCGCGAGCAGCTGGTCGCCATCGACCAGGTGTCCGCGCTCATCGACAAGAATGACGCGGTCGGCGTCGCCATCGAGCGCGATGCCGATGTCGGCGCGCATTTCGCGAACCTTGCGGCATAGTGCTTCCGGCGAGGTGGATCCGCATTCCTTGTTGATATTGAATCCGTCCGGGTCGACGCCGATGGCAATCACATCGGCACCCAGCTCCCACAGCGCTTCCGGCACCACCTTATAGGCCGCGCCGTGGGCGCAATCGACCACCACGCGCAAGCCGTCGAGGCTGAGATCGCGCGGCAGCGTGCGCTTGGCGAATTCGATATAGCGGTCATGAACGCCGTCGATGCGGCGCGCACGCCCGAGACTGGCGCTCTGCGCCAGACGCTTGTCGAGCGATTCATCCAGCAATTGCTCGATCTGCTTTTCGACGTCGTCGGAAAGCTTGAAGCCCTGCGGACCGAACAGCTTGATGCCGTTATCTTCGAACAGATTATGCGAAGCGGAAATCATCACGCCGAGATCGGCGCGCATCGACTTGGTCAGCATCGCCACCGCCGGCGTCGGCATCGGGCCGAGCAGCAGCACGTCCATGCCGACCGAAGTAAAGCCGGCCACCATCGCATATTCGATCATGTAGCCGGAAAGCCGCGTGTCCTTGCCGATCACGACGCGATGACGGTACTCGCCGCGCTGAAACACCAATCCAGCCGCCTGCCCGACCTTGAGCGCCAGCTCCGGTGTAATCAGACCATTGGCACGACCCCGAATCCCGTCCGTACCGAAATATTTGCGGCTCATATGCCCCCCGAGCGGCTTTCAAGGATTCTCAAACCACCCCGCGAGAATACTTAAACGCCCGTCCATCACAACGTGCACGCCTTATAATGCCTTCGGAGCTAAAATGGCTTCAAAAAATATGATGAATCATTACCGTCAGCCAAACCGGCCCTGAGCCGCTAACATATTGTTAACGCAGGAAATACCGCCGGTTCCCTGTCCTAGAGCACCTCAGCGCTAGTTCGTGCGCTTGACGTGATGGTCGCCTTTCGAAGGCGGCGGCTGGGTGACATTGACCGGGTCAGAACCCGGAAAGGTCTCCTCCAGCCCTTCCTCCAGTGCCTGGTCGAGCTGGCGCTTCTCGGTATCCTTGACATCTTTGGGGTCGGAGCGTGGTCCGGTCATGGATGTCCTCCTGGTTAGCAGCCGGTTCCGCGACACGATTTTGCGGATGGCCCAACCATGCTAGATGACTGCCCGACTGAAGAATTACAAGAAGCGCCGGGAGCGTCCATGAAACACATCACCTGCATCGAGGATCTGCGCCAGGTCCATATGCGCAAAGTGCCGAAGGCGTTTTTCGACTACGCCGATCGCGGCTCCTATGCCGAGGAAACACTGCGCGCCAACCGCGACGATCTTCAGCAGATCAAGTTTCGCCAGCGCATTCTGGTGGACGTGTCGAAACGCGATCTTTCGACCACCATCCTCGGTGAGCCCGCATCGCTGCCACTGATCCTGGCACCGATCGGATTGTGCGGCATGCAACACGGCGATGGTGAGATCCATGCCTGTCGCGCCGCACACGCCGCCGGCATTCCCTTTACGCTGAGCACGATGTCGATCTGCTCGATCGAGGACGTTGCGGCCAATGTCGACAAGCCGTTCTGGTTTCAGCTTTACGTCATGAAGGACCGCGGCTTCATCAAGGCGCTGATCGAGCGCGCGATCGCCGCAAAATGCAGCGCGCTGGTGCTGACCGTCGATCTGCAGGTGATCGGCCAGCGTCATCAGGACATCAAGAACGGCATGACGGTGCCACCGGAATGGAGCGTGTCGAAGTTCTTCGATTTCGCCAGCAAGCCTGGATGGGTGTCCGGGGTGTTGCGCGGCAAGCGCCGCACCTTCGGCAACCTGGTCGGCCATCTCAAAGGCACCGACGATATTACCGCGCTGGGGACATGGATCTCGACGCAATTCGACACCACGCTGAACTGGAAGGATGTCGCGTGGATCCGCAGCATCTGGCCCGGCAAGCTGATCCTGAAGGGCATTCTCGACGTTGAGGACGCCGAGGAAGCGGTGAAGACCGGCGCACAGGCGCTGGTGGTCTCGAACCACGGCGGCCGGCAGCTCGATGGCGCACCGTCATCGATCGAAGTCTTGCCGGAGATCGTCGATGCCGTCGGCTCGCAGATGGAAATCATGTTCGACGGCGGTGTTCGTTCCGGACAGGACGTGATGCGCGCGCTCGCGCTCGGCGCCAAATCCTGCATGATCGGCCGCGCCTACATCCACGGCCTCGGCGCCTTCGGCGGCCCCGGCGTCGCCAAGGCGATCGACATCATCGCCAACGAACTCAACGTGACCATGGGGCTGTGCGGCGTCAACACCATCGCCGAGATCGACGACCACGTGCTGGCGATTTGAGGCGAAAAAATATCGTCGTCCCGGCTTCTTTGCTTCCCTTCTCCCCTTGTGGGAGAAGGTGGCGCGGACGAAGTCCGTGCCGGATGAGGGGTTGCCGCCTATCGATAGGCCGCAACCCCTCACCCGTCTTCGCTTCTCGAAGCCACCCTCTCCCACAAGGGGAGAGGGGAAGTAAGCATCACATCGGCGGCGTAATCCCGTCGCGGCCGACATTGACGCGGTTGGCTTCCAGCGTGCCGTCATCTTTCTTGGTCGCGCCAAAGATGATGATCTTGGCGCCCGGCTTGAGTTCGGACTTGTCGCCCGCAACGAATGTCACGATCGGTGTGTCCGGCGGCACCACGACTTTCTTTTCGCCGTCCTTGTATTTCACCAGGATATTCTGGCCGTCGGTGCCTTTGACCGTCTCGGCGACGGTGGCGTTGGTCATGGTGCTGCCCGCGCGCTGGTCCCAAGGCCGGAAGCCTTCGGCTGCGCCGCGCTGGGTTTCCGGGAAAATATGAACCGCGACCGCCTTCTGGGTGCCGTCGGGCTCGGGCATCGCGGTGACGCCGATGTAGGACCCCGGCTTGATTTCCGACAGCTCGGTTTTGGCCACGCCGAACACCGCCACATTGTCGGTCACCCGGACCTTCATGTCGGTGCCCTCGCGCGACTTGATCGCCAGCATGGCGCCATCGACACTTTCGATGGTGCCACGGATCCGGACCGTGGGAGGTTGCTGAGCCCATGCCACCGATCCGAGTACGGATATGAAAGTCAACGACGCCGCAAGCAGGCGCGGCCTCAACGAAGTAATGTTCGGCATGGTTCTCCCCTTCCTCGGCTTTTCCCGGTAATGGGGGAAACACCGCAACTCCAAGGCTATTCCGCGGCAGCGCCACCATTCACATCGGCGGCGTCAACCCGTCGCGGCCGACGCTGACGCGGTTGGTTTCGAAAGTGCCGTCCGGCAGCTTTTTCATGATGGCGATCACCTTGACGCCGGCCTTCAGGTCGGATTTGTCGGCGGGTACATAGGTCACGACCGGGGTGTCCGGCGACACCGCGACTTTCTTCTCGCCGTCCTTGTATTTGATCGTCAGGGTTTGACCGTCGTTGCCGGCCACGGTCTGGGCCACCGTCGCATTGGTCATGGTGCTGTTGGGGCGCAAATCGAACGGCCGCGATCCCTCTCCGGTGCCACGCATGTCTTCGGGAAACACATGCACTTCGACCGCTTTTTGTTCGCCGTCCGGCCCCGGCACCGTGGTGGTGCCGATGAAGGAGCCGACCTTGATGTCATCAAGCGAAATCTTGGCGATGCCCACCACCCGCATGTCGCCGGTCATGCGCAGCTTGACGTCCTCGCCGCTGCGCGATTTGACCGCGAGCACATCGCCGTCAATGCCCTCGATGGTGCCGCGTACCCGCGACGGCGAAGGCGGCTGCTGGGCGATGGCGTAGAGCGACGACGCGACGACCATCGCGACGGCGATCAGCGGACGAGTGAGGGTGGAACGATGAACGGGCATCAACGGGACCTCCAGCGGGCATTACCTAACACTGGACACCAGCGTCTCAACGATATTCCGCCTCAAAGCTTTGTGAGATCGGTTTCCACCAGAGAGCGAAGCTCGGATGTAACTTCGGGGCGCTGCCCGAACCACAATTCAAAGCCGCGCACCGCCTGGTGCAGCAGCATGCCGAGCCCGTCGGCGGTCTTTAGTCCGCGCGTGCGCGCCGCTGACAGCAACGGCGTTTCCAGCGGCACGTATACCAGATCGGCGACAACCGCATGTGACGGAAGCAGGCCGGCGTCGAGCTCCAGTGCGGGCTGGCCGTGCATGCCAAGCGACGTGGTGTTGACCAGCAGCCCGGCGCGCGGCAGCAGACTGTCGATGGTCTCCCACGCGACGGGATGGACGTTGGCGCCGAATTGGTCCGCAAGCACGCTCGCCCGCTCCACGGTCCGGTTTGCCAGATGCACGCGTTTGATGCCGCGCTCGATCAATCCGAACACCACGGCGCGCGACGAGCCGCCGGCGCCGAGCACCAGCGCATCCTCGACCGTGTCCCATCCGGGCGTGCAGGCGTCGAGATTATGGATGAAACCTTCTATATCGGTGTTGGTCGAGCATAGCTCGCCGCCTTCGTACCACAGCGTATTGGCCGCGCCGACCGCGCGGGCGCGCGCGTCCGGCTTGGTCAACGCCAGCGCACGCTCCTTGTGCGGAATGGTGACATTGGCGCCGACAAAGCCGTGGGTCGACAAATGCAGCACGAACTCGGCAAAGCCTTCGGGCGGCACCGCCTCGATATTGTAGCCGCCCTCGATGCCGAGCGTGCGCAGCCAATGGTGATGGATCAGGGGCGAGCGCGAATGCGCGGCCGGCCAACCGATCAGGCAGGCGGCAAGGGCTTTGCTCACGGCTGTCATTGCCAATCCTGTTGGGCCGCCCGGTAAGCGGGCATCGCCGCTGCTCAGATCGGACAAGCTGCCTTCACTGTCAATGCTATAGGTGAATTGGCTATAGGTGAATTGTCGCGGCAACGATCGCGCTTAGCGCCAGCGCAGCAGCGGCGGCAAACCAGATCGCGGCGAGATTGATCCAGTAATAGGCGAGCGCACCGCACAAGGAACCCGCCACCAGCGCCGCCCACAACAGCAGATTCGGAGCCCAAGCCCAGCGCGCACCGCCGGTCAGCGCCTCTGCGGCGAGTTGGCCGACCTTGACCAGCGCACCGGTGACGTAGGTGAGACCGAGGCCGGCGCCGCCGTCGATCTGGAACACCGCGTTCTCCATTCCCATCGCCAGCACGATCGCGGCGATCGCGACATTCGGCAGGTCGAACGCATAACAAAGGGCCGCGGCGGCGAGCAGCGATGCTTCCCCCAGCAGCACCCAGGGCTGGCGATTGGCGCCGCGGCCGAGCACAATCAGGCTGCCGGCGGCGGCGCCGATCACGAACAGCGCGACCAGGCCGAGCGCCTCGATCGCGCCCAACCAATGCCCTTCCGCAAGACTGACGCCCATCCGTGTCGAGTTGCCGCTCATGAAGGAGACGAACAGGCCGCCGAGATGCAGGAATCCGATGCCGTCGACATAGCCGGCCAGCGCGCTCAGGGCGCAGGCCAGGGCAATGTTGCGGCGTGAATCAAGCATTGCGCCCAACCGCTATGCCGCAGGCGCGCCGCCGCTGTATCGGTCGCCCGGAACAACGGGGACTTTTCAGGAGCTCCATTCGTAGACTTCTTTTTCATACACTTCCTGAAAGCCGGCCCGTTGCAGATTGCGATAGGAATGCTCAAGCATATGCAGGGTTTCAGACACCAGCAGCGAACAACCGATCTGTTCGGCCCGCTCCACCCTCTTCGCAATGAGCGCCTGTTGAGCGCCGCGTTTGCGATGACTTTCGGCGGTCGCCGCCGCCATCAGATATCCCAGGTCCTCAAACACGCACAGGGCCGCGATGGCCACCGGGCGGCCGCCGTCAAACGCCATGTAGTGGAAGAAGCCGTCGCTGCCCGCGGACCGCGCATACCCAGGCCACAGGGTCTCGCCCAGCTCGTCGCGGGCGCCTTCGATCTCGTCGATGCTCACCTCGCGTATTTCGAGATCGGTTCTGAATTGAATCGGCGAAGGCTGGCTGCGGCACAGGGTCGGATAGCCGGTACGTCGGATGCGGGAGAGCCCGCTTCCCTCCAACCAGCGACGCACCACATCCATATTGGGGCCGGGGCTGAGCCAGACGAAGAACCGCTTCACGCCCTCGTTTGCGAACAGATCGATCAACCGCGCGACGCTGTCGAAATCCATTCCCGCTTCTGTTCCGCACAAATAGGCGCGGTTGAGATTGGCGGATGCAAACGGCCCCTGACGGTCGGGATCGATGGTGACGTAACTGCCGCCGAAGGGGCGGCCCTGGAAGTGTTTTCGAATGAGGCTGTCCGGCTGGCATCTTCGATCCAGCCAGGCGGCAAGCCGCCTCATTTTCAACGACAAATCGATCTCGTCCATTGCGCTCCTCGTGGGCTGCCAGACCATGCAGCAGAATAACGCGACCGATCGTTGATGGAAATCATGATCACCGCGGAACGGGAGCGGAAAATCACCGCATAGTGATTGAACCGTCGCAGCCGGTGGTCATTCCGGATTCGTCCGAAGCGCGCAGACCCGGAAGCCAGCGATGATCGGTGCGAGATTCCTCGATGTGCAATTGCATATCTGAGGTTCGCGCGGCGCCTGTCGGCGGGCGGCGCAGAACGCCTACCCGCCCGCGTACCCTCGGACGCGCCAATTGACGCGTCGGGGAATGACAGCAGAAATTACGCCGCGACGCGATGCGCGGCGATGATCTGATCGGCGGCGCGGCCGGTAACCTCGGCCATGCGGTCGAACTGCCGTGTGAAACTTCCCGCGCCGGCCGTCGCCGACCGCAACTCCACGATCAACTCGCCGATCTCGGCTTCGGGCATCATGGCGCGGACGCGATCCCATCCCGGCCAGCCTTCGCGGGTGTCGAAACCGAGGATCTGCCCACGCCGCCCCGACAGGATCGCGTTGATCTTCGCGGTGGCATCGGTCGGACAGACGATCTCCACCACATGGATCGGCTCCAGCAGCACCGGCTGGCACTGCGGCAGCGCTTCGCTGACGCCGATCCGCGCCGCGGTGCGGAACGCGAGATCCGAGGAATCGACGCTGTGATACGAACCGTCGGTCAGCGTCACATGGACGTCAATGACGGGAAAACCGAGCGGCCCGCGCAGCAATCCATCGACCACGCCCTCTTCCACCGCGCCGATATAATTTCGCGGCACCGCGCCGCCGACGACCTTTTCCTGAAACTCGAAGCCGCCGCCGCGCGGCATCGGCTTGACCTCCAGCACCACATCGCCAAACTGGCCGTGACCGCCGGATTGTTTCTTGTGCCGGCCGCGCTGGGTGATCGATTTGCGGATCGTCTCCTGATATCCGATCGTCGGCGGCTGCGATTTGACGTTGACGCCGAAGCGCTCGCGCAGGCGCTCCAGCGCGACCCGCAGATGCATCTCGCCCTGTCCCCACAGCACGATGTCGTGGGTCTGCGGGTTCTGGACCATCGTCAACGACGGGTCTTCCTCGTTCAGCCGCAACAGCGCCTGGCCGAGTTTGACGTCGTCCTTGCGGTCGGCTGCCGAGATCGCAATCGCCAGTACCGGAGGCAACGGCTCGACGCTCGCCAGCGCCGGTGGCGCGACCTTGCCGCTCGACAGCGTGTCGCCGGTCTTGATGGCGTCGAGCTTGCCGAGTGCGACCGTGTCGCCGGCCTCGGCGGAGGCGCGCTTGGTATCATGGGCGCAGTTCGGGGAAGATATGCCGGATGCCCGGCCGGCCTCGCCCGATGACGATTGCAGCGTCGCACCATCATCGAGATGACCTGCCAGCAGGCGGGTCAGCGACAGCTTGCCGCCGTGTTGCAAATGAATGGTCTTGAATACGTAGGCCAGCGCATCCTTGGGTGAAGATGCGCCGAGACGCTTTGCAGTCTCGGTCACACCGGGCGATTCATGCCGCAGCGCTTTCATCAGCCGCAGCACGCCGTTCTCGCGGGTCGCGGAACCGAGCAGCACCGGACAGATCAATCCTTCGCGCAATTCGCGTGCGAGATCGTCGAACACCGCGTCGCGCGGCGGCGGAATATCCTCGAGCAATTGCTCCATCAGCGCGTCGTCGTGATCGGCGAGCTTTTCCAGCATCGAGAACCGGGCTTCCTTCTCACGGTCGAGATCGCCGCCTTCGAGGGCTACGACTTCGGAAGCTTTGTGCTCGCGATAGACGAAGGCGCGTTCCAGCGCCAGATCGACGAAGCCTGCGATCAGGTCGCCGTTCCAGATCGGAATTTGCCGCAGCACCAGCGGAATCCGCGACGCCGGCTGCAATGTCGCGAGTGTCTCGCGGATGCGCTTGTTGGCCCTGTCGATCTTGTTGAGAAACAGAAAGCGCGGAACCCCGAGGTCTTCGAGTTCGCGCAGGATCAGCTGAAGTTGCGGCAGCTTGCGTTCGTCGGCTTCGCACACCACTACTGCGGCATCGACCGCCGGGATCGCGGCGCGCATGTCATGCGCGAACTCCACCGAGCCGGGACAGTCGATGAACGTGTAACTGTCGCCCATGAAAGTGGTCGTGGCGGCGGTGAGGCCGACGCCCATCTTGTGACGGCGGGCTTCGGCGCTGGCGTCGCCTATCGACGTTCCGGCGTCGACGCTGCCGGCGCGGGGAATTGCGCCCGTGCGCGCCAATATCGCTTCAAGAAGTGTGGTTTTACCGCTTTGGAAAGGGCCCACCAGCGCAATGCACCGTGGACCGCGAGGACTTCTGACGTCCTGTCCCATTGCCGCCTCCTCATCTGGAGCTCGGCCCTTGATTGGGTCGGCGGGAAGGATGCTCCCCCTAAGGTGACGATTTGGCAAGCCGGAAAAACGTCGCTGCGCTGCATCGTGATTTCTTTCCCTCTCCCCATGTGGGAGAGGGAAAAAGAGACACAACCGCGACCTTGACTACCTTCCCGGCCGAAGTTCGAGGCTTTCCAGCCCGGCTGCGACACTAAGGCCGACCTGCCCCTGGACGCTGAGCGGCTGCAAAGCGATCGAATTGGCCGAACCGCCGACCAGCGCGTTACCGCCGAGGCCGACGCCGATGGTCGCGCTGCCCTGTGCGCCGGCATAATTGCCCGAGAGATCGCCGGGCCCGAGCCGCGCGACCGGCGCATACACGCCCCAGGCCAGCGCCGATTCCTGCGTGATGCCAAGATCGAGGCCAACCTTGCGGATGGTCGCGACATAGCGGTCCTCCGGCATGCCCTCGACCCGCAGCACGCAACCGAGGTTGGTCACCGAGCCGACGATGAAGCCGACGCTTGAACCGCCGCGGCATTCGAGGACGCCGACCTGCACGCGCTGCATCGGCTGCTGGGCATTGGCGCGGGCAAGCAGGGCAACCAGCATGGTGATGGTAATGGCGACACCGGCAAGGATGAATGAGCGGCGCATGAAGAAAATCTCCGGCTGAAAAGTTGTGATGCGAGCAGAAAATCAGGAAGCGCCATGGCCCCGGCGCTCGCTGTTTCTATGACACAACATTCGCGGCCGTGCCAGATTTGCCGCGCTTCGCCGCTGCTGTCGTATATTCGGGGGATGACGGGACCCGTGACGCCAACAAACCATGACGCCGACAAAAAAGAGGCCCGCCTGAGCGGGCCTCTTTGGTAGCTTCGAAGTTCTTCAGTGGTGGCGGCGATGGTGATGCATGTGCCGGCGAGAACCGCCATGCGCAAACCGGACCGGCTGCAATTCGATATCAGCGACACCGGCCGCGACGTTCAACCCGGTCTGCCCTTGCACGCTGATGGGCTGCAGCGCGTAGGAATTTTGCGGCCCGCCGACCAGAAAGTTGCCGCCACCGCCGAGCCCGACCGATGCGTTGGCGCCGACGCCACCGTAATTGCCGGCGAGGTCGCCGCGTCCAATCCTGGTGGTCGGTGCATTCACCGCCCAGGAAAACCGGGTCTGATCGGTGAAGCCGATATCCAGGCCGTAGCGGCGGACGGTTGCGATGTAGGGCTCAGGACGGCGGCCTTCGCTCTGGAACACACATTCAAGGCTGGTCACCGAGCCGACGACGAAGCCGACATTCTGGCCGCCCCGGCATTCCAAAATACCGGCCTGAACCGGTGGCAGCGCGTGGGCGCTTGCGAACGATGCAACGAGTGCAGCGATGGCAACGCTAAGTGTCGAAAGTCGCATGAATTTGATCTCCGCATGACGAATTGAGCTTGCGGGGGATCAGAACGCAAGCGCCGTGTCCAAAACAAGGCGCTTCCCAAATCCGCCGTCAAAATATCAGATGTTCGACGGCGAAGTGATTTGACTACCTCAGATTGCCACAAAATCGCTGAATGCGTTTGCAGGCGTCCTCGAGATCGGAAGTCTTGGCCGCATAGGAAATCCGAAACGCCGGACCGAGCCCGAATGCCGAACCCTGCACCACCGCGACGCCTTCGGTCTCCAGCAGTTCGGTAACAAAATCCTCGTCGTTGGCGATCACCTTGCCCGACGGCGACGTCTTGCCGATGGTGCCGGCGCAGGACGGATAGACATAGAACGCGCCCTGCGGCCGCGGACAATCGATGCCCTTGGCCTGATTGAGCATCGACACCACGAGGTCGCGGCGCTCCTTGAACATCTTGTTGTTCACGGGAATGAAGTCCTGCGGACCGTTGAGGGCTTCCACCGAGGCCCATTGCGAGATCGACGACGGGTTCGAGGTCGACTGCGACTGGATGGTCGCCATCGCCTTGATCAATTCGGCGGGTCCGCCGGCGTAACCGATACGCCAGCCGGTCATGCAATAGGCCTTCGACACCCCGTTCACGGTCAGCGTGCGGTCGTACAGTTTCGGCTCGACCTGCGCCGGCGTCGTAAAGACGAAATCGTCATAGACCAGATGCTCGTACATATCGTCGGTCATGACCCAGACGTCGGGATGCTTCACCAGCACGTCGGTGATCGCCTTCAGTTCGGCGCGCGTATAGGCGGCGCCGGTCGGGTTCGAGGGCGAGCACAGGATGATCCACTTGGTCTTCGGCGTGATCGCCTTCTCGAGCGCGTCCGGCTGCAGCTTGAAGCCCTGCTCCGCCGTGCACACCACCGGCACCGGTTCGCCGCCGGCGAGCGCCACCATCTCCGGATAGCTCACCCAGTAGGGCGCGGGAATGATCACCTCGTCGCCCGGATTGATGGTGGCCATCAGCGCGTTGTAGAGCACCTGCTTGCCGCCGGTCCCGACAATGACCTGGTTCGGCTTGTAGGTCAGACCGTTCTCGCGCTGAAACTTGGCGATGATCGCCTGCTTCAACTCGGGAATGCCGTCAACCGCGGTGTATTTGGTCTTGCCGGCCTCGATGGCGTGAATCGCCGCCAGCTTGATGTTGGCGGGGGTGTCGAAATCGGGCTCGCCGGCGCCGAGACCAATGACGTTGCGGCCCGCCGCTTTGAGCTCGCGTGCTTTATCCGTCACCGCGATGGTGGCGGACGGCTTCACACGGTCGAGCGCAGCGGACAGAAACGGCATCATCATCTCCTTGGCAAACGTCATGAATTGGCCAGCGCTGGGGGCAACTCCCGAACCGCCACACCGATCCACGACGCTTTTTGTTGGGATCGACGCACCCTAAAGCGCGCCACGCTGCATCGCAAGAAGGTTGGTCCGGCACGCCCAAACTTTAGGGAACGTTAAAAGGCTCGATTTACGGTCGGCGCAACATTCATAAAATTCTGCGGTAAAATGACACATATCTGGCAAGGGCTGCGATCCGGCGACTGGCTGACCGACGCGCGGATGCGCGGCTATAGCCTGATCCTGCTCGCCATCTGCACCCTCGCACTGGTCGGCTGGATCGCGGCGTCGGACGGCCTGATCGATCGCAACAGCAAGCCCATCGGCACCGATTTCTCCAACGTCTATGCCGCCGGCACGCTGATCTGGCAGGGCCGGCCCGCGGAGGCCTACGAGCCGGCGCGCCAGCATGCCGCCGAGAAGGCCGTGTTCGGCGGCCGCGAGGTGCCGTTCTACGGCTGGCTCTACCCTCCGTTCTTCCTTGCCATCGCGTTTCTGGTGGCCTCCCTTCCGTATGCGTGGGGTCTCGCGATCTGGCTTGCGGCAAGTTTTGCTGCCTATTTGGCGGCGATGCGTGCCATCATGCCCCGTCCGGAAACGCTGCTGATCGCGGCTGCCTTCCCTGCGGTGTTCATCAACATCGGCCATGGCCAGAATGGATTTCTTACCGCGGCGCTGCTCGGCGGCGCGCTGCATTGGCTGGATCGCCGGCCCTGGCTCGCGGGCGTGCTGATCGGCCTGCTCGCCTACAAGCCGCAATTCGGCGTTTTGATTCCCGTGGCGCTGCTGGCGGGCGGACGGTGGAACACCATCGGCGCCGCCGCGGCCACCGTCGCGGCCCTTGTGGCGGTCAGCTTCGTGACATTCGGCGGCGGCGTCTGGCACGCTTTCGCCGATTCCATGACATTCACACAAACGGTGGTGCTCGAGCAGGGCGGCATCGGCTGGGAGAAAATTCAATCGGTATTTTCGGCGATGCGGATGTGGGGCGCAGGCGTTCACTCGGCCTACGCCATACAGATCGCGCTAGCGCTGATGCTGGCCGCAAGTCTTGCGTGGCTGTGGCAGAGCAATGCCGTATTCGAGCTCAAGGCTTCGGCGCTGGCGACAGCGAGCTTGCTCGCGACGCCCTATGTGCTCGACTATGATCTCGTCGTATTGGCGGTTGCGATCGTATTCTTTGTGCGCCACGGAATGAACCGCGGCTTCCACGACTATGAGATTAGCCTGTTGGCGGCCGCATGGTTCATGCCGTTGCTGTCACGCGCCATTGCCGGCGTCACCGGCATTCCCATTGGTCTGCTGGTATTGCTGGGGTTATACGTTTTCATAGTGCAGCGTGCAGTGCGGGATCGCCTGGGACCGGCGATCAAGGTTCGCGGTATCGCGCAAGCGTGATCCGATTTGTTCCGGCGCGTTGGTAAGATCTTCCACGCGGGTGCAGTGCGGCAAAGCTTTCGACTATTTGCAGGTCGTTAACCTTTAAGATCTTTGACTTTATAGAGCCTTTAAAGTTCTTGGGCCTTGCGACGCTTCGCTATCGGCATCATTCTTTAGCCGCGTTGCGGAGCGAGAAGATCTTGCTCGTCGCGCACAGCGTGTCCTACCGATCAAATGAAATCCAGAATGTACAAGCTCTATTCGATGCAGCGCTCCGGCAACAGCTACAAGGTTCGCCTTGCGCTGGCGCTGCTCAACGCGCCCTATCGCGCGATCGAGATCGACATTCTGCGCGGCGAGAGCCGCACGCCGGACTTTCTCGCGATGAATCCTAGCGGCCAGGTGCCGCTGCTCGAAGTCGCGGAAGGACGCTACCTCGCCGAATCCAATGCCATTCTCTGGTATGTCGCCGGCGGCACGCCGCTCGCGCCGGAATCGCGGATCGAACGCGCCGAGGCGCTGCAGTGGATGTTCTTCGAACAACATGCGCTGGAGCCGAACATCGGGGCGGCATATTTCTGGCTGGCGCTGGTCAAGGGTGGCCGCGACCTGCAGACCCACGCGCTGGAAGACTGGATGGAGCGCGGCTACGCCGCGTTGCAGGTGATGGAAAATCACCTCAAGACCCACACCTATTTCGCAACGGGCCAGCTCACGGTCGCGGATATCGCCCTTTACGGCTACACCCATGTCGCCGACCGCTGCGATTACGACCTCGCGACATTCCCCGCGATTCGTGCATGGTTGCGGCGGGTCGAGCAGACCCCGGGCTTCGTCACCATGGACTGTTGGCCTTGTAACGCCGAGGTCGATGATTCGCCCGGTATTGCCGCCGAGGTTTAGCGACAAAAGCTACAGGCGCCCCTATTTCGCCATTTTCCGGGCAGTTTTGCCCCAATATTGCCCGTGGTTGCTGCGAAATACTTTGCACGCCGCAGGTGATTCGCCTGCGCATTCAAGGATTTCGGCCATGACACGGTCGCCCGACGCAGCAGGTTTCCATGGCCGCGCTGCACTAGTTGCTTCGTCCGGACTGACTCATGCCGTCGCGGCCTCGCTGGCGTTCGGCGCGGTGTCGCTGTGCCTGATCGTCACCCTCACGGTGCTTTCGACCAAAATCGCCATGGCGATGCCGATTCCGGCATAGCTCGATTGTCTTTCCTGGCCATTCGTACTCTTGCGCACCAGCACGGTGATCAACATCGCTATCGGGCAACGATGAAAACACCTGTCGGACTTGTTACCGCGGCGCTGACGGCGGCGATCCTGTTGGCAGCATCATTCCTGATCGCTACGGGAACACGCGGCGAAAACGTATCGTTTGCATCGTCGGCGGGACAGCTCGAGGTGCAGACCATTGCCAGCGGTTTGGTCAATCCCTGGTCGCTGGCGTTCCTGCCGGATGGCCGGATGCTGGTGACGGAGCGCCCGGGCCGCATGCGCGTCGTCACCGCGGAAGGACAACTCTCGCCGCCGCTGAAGGGCGTGCCCGAGGTCTGGGCGTCTAACCAGGGCGGATTGCTCGACGTCATCATCGACAAATCCTACGCGCAAAACAAAACCATCTACTTCTGCTTCGCCGAAGGGACCGGCGGTGGCGGCCGTACCGCGGTGGCGCGGGCAACGCTGAACGACGGCAATGGCCGGCTCGACGACGTCAAGATCATCTTCCGGCAGGAGGGACCGTTGTCGTCAGGCGGTCACTACGGTTGCCGTATCGTGCAGGCGAACGATGGCAATCTGTTCGTCACGCTCGGCGAGCATTTCAAATACCGCGACGAGGCGCAGAATCTCGGCAATCATCTGGGCAAGCTGATCCGGATCGCACCCGACGGCTCAGTGCCCGCAGACAACCCGTTCATCGGCCGCGCAGGTGCGAAGCCGGAAATCTGGAGTTACGGCCATCGCAACGAGCAAGGGCTCGCGATCAATCCCGCATCGGGCGATCTCTGGGAGATCGAGCACGGCCCGCGCGGCGGCGATGAAGTCAACATCATTGGCAAGGCCAAGAATTACGGCTGGCCCGTGATCGGCTATGGCATCGACTATAACGGCGCCAAGATTCACGAGAGCACTGCCAGCGACGGCATGGAGCAGCCGATCAAATACTGGGTGCCGTCGATCGCCCCGTCCGGCATGACGTTTTACACCGCGGCACTGTTTCCGAAATGGACCGGCAGCCTGTTCACCGGCGCACTGGCGGGCAGGATGCTGGTGCGGCTGTCGCTCAACGGCAATACCGTGACCGGCGAAGAACGTCTGCTGCCAAATCTGAACGAGCGGATTCGCGATGTGCGGCAGGGGCCGGACGGCGCGCTGTGGCTGCTCACCGATAATTCGGCGGGACGGATCTTGCGGGTGTCGCCCGCCGCGAAATGACATTGCAGTTGTCGTCCTCCGCGAAGGCGGGGGACCCAGTATCCCAGAACGCCGGTAATCATAGCGAGAGACCGCGGCGTACTTGATACCCGCCGGAGCCTGTCATCGGGCTCGCCGAAGGCGAGACCCGGTGGCGGATATGACGGCATCGTGTAGCGTGGCGCCGCACGTCACTTGCCCATGCACGTTACCAGCCTCACGACCATTTGTGAAAAATCAGAAACGCACCGGCGGCGATCAACGCAAAACCCAACCCGTGATTCCACCCCAATGGCTCCTTCAGATACAAAACGGAGAAGCCGGCGAACACGACCAGCGTGATCACCTCCTGCATGGTCTTGAGCTGCGCGGCTGAATACACCGCGCTGCCCCAGCGATTGGCCGGCACCGCCAGACAGTACTCGAAAAAAGCGATGCCCCAGCTCACCAGTACCGCGAGCGGAAGCCAGCTCGCCTTGAATTTGAGATGGCCGTACCATGCGAAGGTCATGAAAACATTGGAGGCAAACAGCATCAGAACCGGCAAGACCGACGGCGAAATGGTGGGCATGGATATCCTTTCGAAATTCTAGCGCTAACCCATAAGCGTGGAACCCGGTTCCATCGATAATCGATATCATTTGATCCAAGAAATCGGAAAAGCCGCGCCGGTTCGTTCAACCGCACTTTAAGCATGGCGCCAGAAAGCCGCGCCGCGATTGCGACCATCAGTCAAGCTGCGTCATTCCCGTCAGGGAACGAGAACAGGCATGCGGTTCGACTGGCGCGCAATCTGCGGTCCGGCTCTGACGACAGCGACGGCTTTGATCGCCATCTCTGTCGATCGTTATTTTTTGGCCGTTCCCGATCCGGCGCCGCTGTTCGTCTGCATCGTCGCTTTCGCCGCGTCGCGGAGCGGCCTTGCCTCAGGCATGATCAGCGCCGCCATTGCTGTCGCTGCTTCGGCGCTGTTTTTGCTCAACCATCGCGCGACGTCGGGCCATGACCTGACGGATCTGGTTCGGCTCGCGATGCTGGCGATCACCGCGACCGGCACCGCCGTCATCACCGGCCTGCTGCGGAAAAAATTGACGGATGCATTCGCGCGGCAGCGCAGGCATCATTCGACCGCGGAACGCCTGTCGGCGGCGCTGGATCAGGTCGACGACATCGGCATCGTGCTGCTCGATTCCGACACCCGCGCCGAATTCATCAACCGCGCCTTCCGCGATTATTTTTCGCTTCCGGACGCGAAGGCCGACAGCAAGCCGCCCTTCATCGCGCTGATGTATCACGGCCGCGATACGGGTGCCTATGAACTGCCGGAAGCAGAGCTGAGCGCCTTCATCGCACGGCGCACCGAGATGATGCGCTCGGGCGATTCGACGCCGATCAATATCAAACTCGCGGATGGAACGATGCTGCGTTTCAGTTGCACGGCGCTGCTCGACGGCGGACGAATGCTGAGTTACACGCCGGTGACCGACCTCGTCCGCCACACCGACCACGCCTCCAATGCCGACGATCACCGGTCGCTGCGCGGCGGCGGTGAGCATGGCCTTATCAGGCACTTGCGCGCCGCGGAATAACCCCGACACGGCATCAAGCGCTCAATGCGATTGATGCTTTTCGACGATGCCTCTAATGAAGGGAAAATGTCATCGGCCCGCGCACCCTAGGCGTGCTGTTTCCAGGAATGCAGAGTTCGCAAATGTCCGATGAGCTATCCATCCGCTTTGTGACCCGGCAGGACTACGAGCGTTGGCTTCCCCTGTGGGACGGATACAACGCCTTTTACGGGCGGTCGGGCGCTACAGCACTTTCCCCTGAAATTACGGCAATGACGTGGGCGCGCTTCTTCGATGCATATGAGCCGGTGCATGGTCTGGTCGCGGAGAGCGGCGGAGAATTGCTTGGCCTGACGCACTATCTCTTCCACCGCAGCACCACGGCCATCGAGCCGACCTGCTATCTGCAGGATTTGTTCACCGGCGAGGCCGTGCGTGGAAAAGGCGTGGGCAGAGCGCTCATTAACGGAGTCTATGAGCAGGCGCGGCTTGCCGGATCGCCACGCGTGTACTGGCAAACCCACGAAACCAACCTGACCGCGATGCAGCTGTACGACAAGGTAGCGGAGCGCTCCGGCTTCGTCGTCTACCGCAAGCTGCTTTGAAGGTTTTCGAAACGCCGAGCCCTGCAGCCTCAGGTCAGCGCGCGCGACCGGCCTGTGGATAAGTTCAGCTGTCACCGGCGCGTTACATAGCAAGGCTAGGTTACGCCTGCGTCTGATCAGGCCCCCCGTCACAGATCACACGCCCCAGCGGTCCCCGTCAGTCGCCGCGTCTGACCGGGGCCGCGTTTTTTTGTCTCCTCACGGATTGCGTCGAGTATAGTCGGCCGGCGATGGGCTGCTTCGCTGTGCCGGTGCCCACGCTCAACCAAGCGCTTCCATGATCCGCGTCATATCATTCGCATTGGCCTTCGTCGCGCTCACGCTTGTGCTGCTGCCGTTCCAGTTGATCGGCATCGCATTCGACCTGCCGCTGCAGCGGAGCATTCCGCATCTGTACCATCGCATTCTCTGCGCGCTGATCGGCGTGCGGATTCGCGAGGTCGGCCGGCGATCGACTGCCAGTCCGGCGCTCATCCTGTCCAACCATGTGTCGTGGCTGGACATCTGCGTCATCGCCGCGCTGGCTCCGGTGGTGTTCATCGCCAAGAGCGAGGTCGCGGGATGGCCGGTATTGGGCTGGCTTGCAAGACTGCAGCGGACGATCTTCATCAACCGGCAGGCCCGACATCAGACCGGCGCCGCGACCCGGGAGATCGCGGCTCGGTTGCTCGGCGGCGACGCGGTGGTGCTGTTTGCCGAGGGCACCTCGAGCGATGGTATCCGCGTGCTGCCGTTCCGCTCCTCACTGGTCGGCGCCGTTCATCACGCGCTCGGCAACACCACGCATCATACCCACGTCACCGTGCAACCGATGTCGCTGGCCTATGTCGGGTTCGGCGGGGTGCCGATCGGCCGGAGCTTGCGCGAGCGCGTGGCATGGTACGGTGATGTCGAACTGGTCCCGCATCTGCTTCGCGTAGTGGCGTCAGGAGCCGTCGACGTCACCGTGAGCTGGGGCGAGGCCACCGCGTATGACATGAGCGCCGATCGCAAGGCGATTGCGCGCGGCGCCGAACAATCGGTGCGGCGCATGACCGCGGCAGCGCTGCGCGCGACGCCGCCTGCGCAACCTTCGGCCGCGTCGGTCTCCGAACGCCTGGATCCCCTGCCCACCCCGGCTTGATGCGCGCGGTGCGAATACGCCCCATGCCTTGCGGCCTTGAGGCGCACCAGTCACAATACGATCCCACCTCGTGCCCACCCCCCACAGGATCAATCCATGCAAATTCGCAATCTCGGCGGCTCAGGCCTGCGTGTTTCAGCCGTCGGCCTCGGCTGCAACAATTTCGGCCAGCGCACCGATCTCGAAACCTCGCGCAAAGTCATTCACAAGGCGATCGACCTCGGTGTCACGCTGTTCGACACCGCCGACATCTATGCGGGAATGGGCGGCTCCGAGACCGTGCTGGGCCAGGTGCTTGGCGACAGGCGCAAGGACATCGTGCTGGCGACAAAATACTCCAAGCCAATGAGCGACGACGGCACCAAGCAGGGCGCGTCGCGGCGCTACATCATGTCTGCCGTCGAGGCCAGCCTGACGCGGCTGAAGACCGACTATATCGATCTCTACCAGCAGCACGATTACGATCCGCTGACGCCGATCGAGGAATCCTTGCGGGCCTTGGACGACCTGATCCGGCAGGGCAAGGTGCGCTACATCGGCAATTCGAATTTTCCGGCATGGCGCATCGCCGAAGCCGAACTCACCGCGCGTGCCCTCAATGTCAGTCCGTTCGTGTCGTGCCAGGACGAATACAGCCTGGTGGTACGCGAGATCGAAAAGGATCTGCTGCCGGCGGCGCAGGAGTACAAGCTCGGCCTGCTGCCGTTCTTCCCGCTGGCCAGCGGTCTGCTGACCGGCAAATACAAGCGCGGCGCGGCGGCGCCGGCGGATACACGTTTCGGCAAGGCGCCCGCACTGCGCGATCGCTATGTCACGCCACGCAACGAGGATATCGTCGAACAGCTGCAGGCGTTCGCGCAGGCGCGCGGCCACACCATGCTGGAGCTGGCGTTCTCATGGCTGGCGTCGCGGCCGCAGGTGGCCAGCGTGATCGCCGGCGCCACACGAGTCGAGCAGGTCGAGCAGAACGTCAAGGCGATCGACTGGACGCTGAGCGCCGAGGAGATCGCGGAGATCGACAAGATTACGAAGGGGTGACCTGGATCGCGCAACATACACATCGTCGTCCCAGCGAACGCCGGGACCCATAACCCCAGTACGTTGTTATTGCGAGAGTTGGGGCAACACTTCCCCGAGCCAGAAATTCCGGTGGTTATGGGTCCCGGCGTTCGCCGGGACGACGCAATTTTTATTCTGGCGCTGCGAAGCTTGTCACCCCACCAATCCCTTCATCGCCTTCACCGGCGCGCTGTCGGGAAACACCGTCTCGGCCAGCACGCGCTCGGCAAGGCCGAGATGATCGTGCAGCACGCCTTTGATCACCGCGCGCAGATCGGTGGTCGGCGCCAGATCGCGGCCCTCATAGAGATTGGCGGTCTTCAGGCCCGGCCAGTCCGAGATCACCCGGCCGCCCTTCGCCGCGCCGCCGGCGAGCAGCGCAACGGTGCCGGTGCCGTGATCGGTGCCCTCGGTGCCGTTGATACGCGCGGTGCGGCCGAATTCGGTTGCGACCACCACCACGGTGTCGCGCCAGCGCTGGCCCAATCCGCTTTCGAACTCCGCGAGCGCGCCGTCGAGGCCTGACAGCAACTGCGCCAGGCGGCCGACCGGGCCGCCTTCATTGGCATGGGTATCCCAACCATCGAAAGCGAGCGCCGCGATCCGCGGACCGTCGTCGGCCGCCATCAGCTTGGCGGCGCCGCGCGCCACCAGCTTCATCGCGCCGGCACCATTGGTGCCCGGCTTCGGTTTCATGTCGTCGCCCTGGGCCGCCTTGTCGAGTTGCAGGCCTTGCGACAATGCCGATGCCAGCGCGGGATCGCGACGATTGTAAAGTTCGACAAGGCGCATCGCGGTATCGTCAGCGGCCTGCGGCAATGCCACCGGCGCCCAGCCGACGGTCGGCGCCGCGCCGCGCAGCACCAATGGCGTGGTCGGACCGATGGCGAGGCCGCTCGTCACCCTTTCACCTCTTGGCAATACTTCCAGCGCGCGATTGAGCCAGCCGGACTGCACCCGGCCCGGACCGGCAAAGCCGCTTTCGAGCACGTCCTGTCCGTCGAAATGCGAGCGGTCGCGGTAGGACGTTGCCACCGCATGAATCACAGCAGCGCGCTTCTCTCGATACATCCGCGCGAACTCCGGCATCGCCGGATGCAGCGCGAAAAACGAGTCCAGCATCAAAGCCGCGTGGGGACCATTCGATGTCAGCGCGATCGAACCATGCAGCGCGGCATAATCGGGATCGCCCGTCGGCGCGACGGTGGCGAGGCCATCCAGCGCGCCGCGCAGTATCACGACGATCAGGCGCGGATCGCGACCGTCGGCGGCGCGCGCGAATTTCGGCAAGTAAGCCCAGGCAGCAAACGACGCGCCGCCGAGCAACAGCGCCCGCCGCGATGTTGCTGGTGATGTCTGGCTTTCGCAGCAATCCATCGTCATCTCCTCAGGAATTCCGGCGACATCAATAATAGCGCCAGCGCCTGCTGCCGCGATTCGGCGTGTTCGACGGTCCGCCGGGTTTCCGGCGAGGCCGCGTCCGCGGCGACAAGCTCCAGCAGATCGCGGGGGTCGATATTGTCGGCGAGACGCGAAGCCACCTGCGCCGAAACATCGAGGCGCAGCTTCATCCCCTCGGGCGCGGCCCATGCGGCATTGGTATCTGGAAATCCATTCGGCCCGGACGGCGACCACAGCGGCTGGCCCAGCAGATTGAGGCTGCCGAGATAGCGCCCGGGATCTTCAGGGATTCGCCCCAGCAGCCGGCCGGTCGCCACCAGAAATTCGTAAGGGCTGCGCAGTTTTGTCAACGGCGCCTGCCAGGCCTCATCGGAATCCAGCAGTGCGAAAGTCAATGCCTTGAGGTCGCCGTCGGTGTTGCGGAAGGTCTCCTGCAGCCGCGCCACCAAAGCGGGCGGCGGATCGTCGGCCACGAAATGGCGGGCGAATTTGGTCGCGATGAATTTCGCGGTGGAGGGATGGCGTGCGATGTCCGCCAGCGCCGCTTCGCCCTGCGCGACACCATTGTTCTCGTAGGTTTTGCCGAGCAGCCGCTGCGCGCCCGGCTGGTGCGCATTGGCGTTGAACACGAAGCTGCCGGGCGCCCCCAGTTGTCCTTGCCGCCCGGCGAAGGTCCAGCCGGTGATGATGCGCGCCAGCGAGGTCACGTCCTCCTGGCTGTAGCCGCCGCCGACCCCGAGCGTATGCAGTTCCATGATTTCGCGCGCGAGATTTTCATTCAGCCCGCGCTTGCGGTTCTGCCCGGCGCGCGACTCCGGTCCGAGCGATTGCTGATTGTCGAGAAAGAACAGCATCGCCGGATGCTGCTCGACCGCCCTCAGCATGTCGCCGAAACGTCCCAGCACGTGGGGCCGGATCGCCTCGCGCTCGAACGAGCCGGCCCACATCCGCGCCAGCCCGCCTTTGTTGGCGGAAATGCAAAAGTGGTTGGACCAGAACGCCACCAGCCGCTCGACGAATCCACAATCGGCGATCACAGCGCGCTGCAGCCGCGCCAGCGCCTCGGCGCGGTAGGTCTTCTGAATGATGTTGAGCGGCTGTGCCGGCGGCTTCGGTGCGTTAGGCTGCATCGCCTCGGCCGGCGCCATCGCCGCGTTGCCGCCGCCGTTGTCCGGCGTCTTCATCGCCGGTTCTTTTCCGGAAATGTCCATGGCGATGCTGTTGAGCGAAAGGTTTCGCTTTTGCGCCTTGGCATCCGTTGCCGGTTGCGCCGGCGCGGCCTCCGACGCTGGCGATGCGCCCGACTTCGCGGCGGCTTCGCGCGCTTGCTGGATCTCGAACTGATAGGCGAACACCGCGGCGCCCAATGCCGGGGTCGATAACAGCCCGGGTACCTCGAGCAGCACGGCGCTGGGGCGGCTGAGTTCGGCTTTGACAAAGCCGCGCGGATCGGAGGCTGCATTGACCAAATCGCCTGCCGCGCCGCCGCGCGCGCCAAATCCGAAGCGATTGAGCGCGACCAGAGCAGCTTGCGAATCGCGGGCCATCGGATTTCCCTTGCGCTGTCCTGTGCGTATATTGCTGGTGGATCATACCGCCGTTCGGCATGAACCAGACATTAAAAACAGGCCAAGGTTTGGTCCGCTTCATGACAAATCGGTTAGACAATCCGGTGTCCCGCCGCCTCGCCTGTTCCGCCTGCGGAACGGAATTCACCTGCCGCCCGGCGGGGCCGTGCTGGTGCGCCGAGGAAACCGCGCGGCTGCCGATGCCGGTGGAGGGCGGGGATTGCCTGTGCCGGGATTGCCTGCGGAAGATGGCGGCGAACGTAGACCCAGTCGACCCCATCTAATAATAAGCAGTAGGACTTTTTCCACGTCATGACCGGGCTCGTCCGGTCATCCACGTCTTCAACTCAACAAGGTAAGCAAGACGTGGATGACCGGGACATCTGGCGCGAAGACACGCTTCGCGCTTCTGCCCGGGCATGACGAAGAAACTGCGATCGCCTACTCGGCCGGTCCGGCGAACAGCAGCAGATTGCCGTCCGGATCCCTTAGAATAAAATCTCGCGCACCCCATGGCTCGCGCTTGAGCGCTTGAAAAAACGTCACGCCGGCATCCTGAAACTCAAGGAACAACGCTTTGATTTCGTCTGATGTCGCGACCGTGAGCGAGGCGGATAGCAATTGCTCACGGTCTCGCACGCCGGCATCGATCACCGGCTGCTCGACGCATCGCAGGTTGATCAGCGCGGCATCGCGCCTGACCTGCGCATAGAACGCCGGCTCGCCATAGGTGAACGCGATGGCGAAGCCGAGCTTGCCGGTGAAGAAATCGCACGACGACTTGATATCGGCGACGAACAATTGCGGTTCGGCACCTGATATGACGGCCTTAGTTGAAAACATGTCTGCATGATCTGGCATGGCGGCAATCCCTGTCCTGAGCGCCCGCCACTCTATGTGCGGCGCCTTGCGCGCATTGCGGCGCTCGTCAACGAAAAGGCCGCCTCGCCGGCGGTCTCTCGGCGAAGGCCTTGCCGCGTGGATCGGGCGTCGCCGGCCGAACTATGACGGCCAATGATCCTACACCGGATGTCCCGGCGATTGCCGCGCCATGCCGTCGAACGCGTCGAGCAGCTTTTCGCGCCATGCATGGACCGGATCATTGTCGGCGAGTAATTTGAACGGGCTGACCACGCGCGCCCACTGGAATCCACCGAACACGATGTAGTCGGCATAGTTCTGCGCGGCGCCGCCGAGATAGGCCTGTGTCTTCAACGTCAGCCGCATCGGGTCGAGCGCGCGACGAAAGCCCTCGACGGATTTGTCGCGCCCGGCCACGACTTCTTCCAGCGGCTTGCCGAAGCGCGCCTCGCGCGTGCTGCGGAAATAGGCCGCGTCCACCGGCCTCAGATGTCCGGGGATGTCCGCGACGATCAGCGGGAACATGCCGCCGATCACGGTGATGTCGCCCCACCAGTTCAGCATCCGGCCGATGGCGCGGCCGCCCTCGCCGCCGAACAGCGACGGCCGGTCGGGATAGGTGTCTTCCAGATAATTCGCGATCGCCCAGGAATCGACGATGGCGGTTTCGCCGTCGATCAGCACCGGCACCTTTTCGGAATTGTGCGGAGCGATCGCATCCTTCTCGGTGAAGCGCCACGGAATCGATTGCGCTGACAGTCCCTTATGCGCGAGCGCCATCCGCGTCCGCCAGCAGTACGGACTGAACGGACGCGCCTCGTCGGTGCCGACCAGCTCGAACAGTTTGATGGCCATTGCATCCATCTTTTCAGGAAGATGGATACGCGGGTCAAGCCCGCGTATGACGAGATGGAATATCCGCGCCGTCTACTTCACCACCGCTGCGGTCTGCCCGAACAACAGCTTGCGCTCTTCCTCGGTGCGGATCGCCGGCTGGCCGAAATTCGGATTGATCTCTTTGGCCAATGCGTAGGCGCGCACCGTGGCCGGCCGCTCGCGGATGGTCTCGAGCCAGCGCTTGAGATGCGGAAAGTCGTCGATGTTCTGGCTCTGGTTCTTGTACCCCACAACCCAGGGATAGCTCGCCATATCCGCGATCGAATAATCGCCGGCGATGAACTCGCGATCCTTCAGGCGTTTGTTGAGCACGCCGTAGAGCCGGTTGGTCTCGTTCACATAGCGGTCGATGGCGTATTTGATTTTTTCCTGGGCGTAATTACTGAAGTGATGGTTCTGCCCCGCCATCGGGCCGAGCCCGCCCATCTGCCAGAACGTCCATTGAATCGCGTCGTAACGGCCGTAGATGTCGGAGGGAAGGAATTTTCCGGTCTTCTCCGCCAGATACAGCAGCATCGCGCCGGATTCGAAGATCGAGATCGGCTTGCCGCCGCCGTTCGGCTCGTGATCGAGCATCGCGGGAATGCGGTTGTTGGGCGCGATCGCCAGAAATTCCGGCTTGAACTGGTCGCCCTTGCCGATGTTGACCGGGAAAATCTTGTATTTCAGCCCGGTCTCTTCCAGAAACATCGTGATCTTGTGGCCGTTCGGCGTGGTCCAGTAATGAAGGTCGATCATGAGGCGTCCCCGTCCTGCTGCGGATTCATACTTGGCATACAACTTGGCATCCAAACTGGATGCGATTGCATGAACTTCACCGCATCATGACCGCGAAGTCAATGGCGGGCGTTTCGCATCCCGGCGAATTGATCCGCAGGATATGACCGAAGCATCCTGGAATTTTCCGGTAGTGGGGCCGCCGCGCGGCGCAAGTCCGCGCTGCCATGCGATCAGCCAACGCGGCCGTTGTTGTGCAGCAGCTTCTCGCCATCTTCCGTAACCGTAATGACCACCCCGAAACCCGCGACCGACTCGCGCGCGACGTAGCCGCCATCGACCGCATCCTCCCAGATCGTCAGCCGCGGGCATGATGTCCGCCAGGTCGCGATCACCTCGGAGTAAAGCCGGGGTTCCCTCGCGATCCATTCGACAAAATCAAGCACCAGTGGATCCGCCGCATCGGCCATCGGGTTCCTCCTCTCAGAAAAGGGAAACAGCCCAGCTGCTGCGCGCCAGCAGCAGCCAGCTTCCGTAAATGATATAATAGCTGGCAACCGTGGTGATCAGCCGCCGCGCCCAAGTGCGAAATTGCAGCTCGGTCATGGCTTCGAGGATGCGCCGCGCCAGCGTGGTGCCGATCATCGACGCGGCGACGGCGACGCCGGCGAGAACCGGATCGAGCGTGGCGGCCTGATCGATGATGCCGCCGAAATAGATCAACTTCACGAAATGACTGGCCACCTGACAGGTGGCCTTGGTCGCGACGATGCCGCGGCGATCGAATTTTCCGCCCAGAAAGAACGTATCCATCAAGGGCCCGGAGACGCCGGTCATCAGCATCAGCCCCATGCAGATCGAGCCGTAGAAGGTGCCCTGCCAGATGCTTTCGGGGTCGGGCTTCAGGCCCGGCGGCGTCAGCCGCGCCATGAACGGCGTCACCCCCAGCAGCAGCAGCGCGATCGGCTTGTCCGGTACGTAGCGGGTGATGGACCACGCCGCCAGCGCGACCGCGCATCCGATCAGGTAGATCGCGACCGGCCGCCACCTGATGTGGCTGCGCCACAAAAAAGCGCGCCAGCCGTTGGAAGCCATCTGCGTGATCGCATGCAACACCATCGCGGAGGGAAGCGGCAGGATGGTCAGCAGCACGCCGATCAGGATCAGTCCGCCCGCCATGCCGAACAGGCCGGACAGGAAAGCGGTCGCGACCATCAACAGTCCAAGTGCCGTCATCAGCAGCGGCGTCATCTCGAATCTCCGCTGACATTTCTGCCTCGCTTGTATCGCTTGAGCAAACTGAGTTATCTTGGCCTGGCATCAGTTTTCCTGAGGGTGGCAAGTTTCTGGCAATGCGGCGGCTGCTGTTTCTCAACGGCATCAAGGCGTTCGAGGCCGCGGCACGAAGCGGAAGCTTCGCCGGCGCGGGAGCGGAGCTCAACGTATCGGCGGCGGCGGTCAGCCGGATGGTGCATCTTTTGGAGGAGCGGCTCGGCGTCGCCCTGTTCGAGCGCAAGGCAAACAAGCTGGCGATGACATCCGCCGGCCGCGCCTACCAGAGCGGGCTGACGCCGATCTTCGATGCACTGGCGAGCCTGACCGCGCAGGTGACCGCGCCATCCAGCGTCCGGGTGCTGACCATCGGCGTCGGCCCGACCTTTGCCATGAAATGGCTGATCCCGCGGCTGGCGGACTTTCGCAAGCACGAACCCGACATCGACGTGCGGATTACCACCGGCGGCGCGGCGGCCCCGTTCGGCGACGACTGGAGCTGCGGCATCAAGCTCGGCGACGGCGAATGGCCGGGTCTGGTGGCTGAACCATTAGTCGCGGCCGATCTCTTGCCGGTTTGCGCGCCACGACTGGCGGCGCGACTGAAACGCCCCGGCGACCTGAAAGGGCCGAGCCTGCTCCGCGTCGCTCACTCGCCCGATGACTGGCCGTTGTGGCTCAAGACCGCCGCCGTTGCGCGCGTGACGGCGCGCGGGCCGGAGTTTCAATTTTACGGCCAGGCGCTGCAGGCTGCCATCGACGGGCTGGGTATTGCGATGGGCATTCGGCCCTACATCGACGACGACATCTCCGCCGGTCGGCTGATTGCGCCATTTGCACTGACGGTGCCAAAAGGCATGCGCTGGTATCTGGTCTATCGCAGCTTCCAAACTGGGCAGCGTGATTTTTCCGCATTCCGGCGCTGGATCATGCGCGCTGCGGCAGGAGCTGCCGGGCACGGCAAACTCGCAGACAAACTCGCAGGCAAGGTTCATCGCAATGCCGATTGAACAAATAAAAACACTTATCATCGGAGGTGGCCAGGCCGGGCTGACGATGAGCCACAGGCTGAAGCAGCGCGGCCTTGCGCATCTCGTGCTCGAGCGGGGCCGGATCGGCGAGCGCTGGCGCAGCGAACGTTGGGATGGCCTGCGGTTTCAATTTCCCAACTGGTCGGTGCGGCTGCCGGATTTCCTGTTTCCGCACACCGACCCTGACGGCTTCGCGACATCAGGCGAGATTGTGGATTTCATCACCGCCTATGCCGGCTTCGTCGCAGCACCGATTCGCTGCGGCGTCGCGGTGACGTCGCTGCGGCGCCGCGATGGCGTATCCGGCTTTGTCGCCGAGACGTCCGACGGCCCGATCGTCGCTGACACTGTCGTCGTGGCCACCGGCCCCTACCAGTGCCCCGTCGTTCCGGCCCCATTGCGCGATGACATCGATGTGTTTCAGGTGCACGCCAGCCGATACTTGAATCCTGACCAGCTGCCATCGGGCGCGGTGCTGGTGATCGGGTCCGGCGCCTCCGGTTCGCAAATTGCCGAGGAACTGTTGCGTGCCGGCCGCCGCGTCTATCTCTCGGTCGGCCGGCATTCCCGCCTGCCGCGCCGATACCGCGGACGCGATCTGATCTGGTGGCTGAGCGCCATGGGCATCGATCAGACGCCGGCGGAGCAGCGCGACCCCTCGCGATTGCTGCCGGTGATAACAGGCGCCTATGGCGGCCACACCATCGACTTTCGCAGCTTCGCCGCTGATGGCGTGACGCTGCTGGGGCGTGTGAAGGCGGTGCGTGGAGGCATCATGGAGATCGCGCCTGATCTCGCCGACAGCCTGGCGACCGGAGACGGGATCCATGCCACCTTCCTCGACATGGCGGATGCGCATGTCGAACGCCACGGCCTGAACATGCCGCAAGATCCCGCCGCCCGCGCGGTGTTATCGGATCCGCTCTGCCTCACCGAACCACTCCGGCGCCTTGATATCGGCGCCGCCGGCATCGGCGCGGTGATCTGGGCCACGGGCTATGGCGTTGATTTCGGCTGGATTGACGTTCCGGTGCTGGATGGGCATGGAAAGCCTGTTCACCGCCGTGGCATCACCGACGTACCGGGATTGTATTTTCTCGGCCTGCAATGGTTGTCCAGGTTGAACTCGTCATTCCTGTCCGGAGTGGGCGACGACGCCGCTGCGCTCGCCGACCACATTGCCGCGCGGGCTTGAATTCGGGTCGGAGCATTGCGTCGTAGTTGTCACCTCAGGGCCACTCTCAGGTAAAAATAACGCCAGCATGTGAATGGGTTCACATTCGTTTTTGTCGGCTCATGTTTCCGTCGGCTTCGGAAAATGCCCGGAGTCACGAAGATGAACTATGACGGCTTTCAAATCGAATCCTTCGAGGCCGGAAAAGGCTTGTGGCACGCCAGGATCCGGCGGGCGGATCTGGAGCCTGTCATTATCGATGGCGTGCTGTTTTCCGCGCTTGAGGTCGGCTTCGCCTGGTCCGATCCCGATGCCGCGGTAGCCGACGCGAAGACCCACGTCGACCACCTCAACCGACGCGGCGCGGGCGTTGGGCAGATGCCGGCGGCGGAACGGCCGGCTGCTTCCTAGCGCGATCTGTGAGCAGCCCGCATCCGATGTGCAAACGTGAAGCCGAGCCGGTCCCGTTGCCGTCAGCGACGGTGCGATCCAACTGCCCACACTGCGACACGCGCCTGGTGGTGCAGCGTATCGTTCCCGGACGATCGGGGCTCGAATACTGGACCTTGAGATGCACGAAATGCGGCCATATCCATCAGGATACGGTCCATTCGGGTCTCAGAGACTCAAGTTCCTGAATAGCAGCCAGCCTGCGATGTCATCCGGCAAGGGCTGATTCGCGGCGGGCTTTTGCTCTTTTATGTGGGCCGGACTCATCCCATATTCGCCCTATGGCGAAGAACCCAGACCATCCGAAAAAGCCCGGTAAAACCCCGAAATCGAAGGCGCCAAATTCTAAGGCGTCGAGGCCTGACGTGCAGCCGATCGGGCCGGCGCTGGCGGAACTGCTCAATCCCGCGATCAATCGTGGCGATGCCGGTCTCGGCTCCGGAACCGGATTGCAGCCGCCGCCGGATAATTCCTGGGATCGCCGCTCCGGCGGTGAGGCCGCCGCGCATCGCGCGCGGGCCTCGACCCGCGGGACCAGCGAAGATGTGGCGAAAAGGGATGCTTCGCTCACGAGCTCCGCCTCCCGTGGCTCACCCCCACTCAACCCTCCCCCGCAAGCGGGAGAGGGCTCCAGACGGCTGGCCCCACACGCTGACGGAAAAGATTTTCCCGCGGAATCGCAACCTGCGTCCCCTCTCCCGCTTGCGGGGGAGGGTCAGGGTGGGGGTGCTGCCACCAGGCAAGGCTTCGACGAAGCGCCGCAGGCCAATTACGGCACCGCGGCCACGATTCCGGCGCTCGATCCGGGGCTTGCAAAGCAACTCGGCTTCACCACTGAGGAGGAAGACGCCGCCGCGCTGGCACGGCCGCCGCGCAACAAGATGGAAGCACTCGGCGTCGCCGCCACCGCGGACGCGCTGGAAAGCCTGATCCGCGACGGACGGCCCGAATTCAAAGGCGAGGACGGCCAGGTGAAAATCTGGACGCCGCATCGTCCGCCGCGTCCGGAGAAATCCGAAGGCGGCGTGCGCTTTGTCATCAAGTCCGAATACGAGCCAAAGGGCGACCAGCCCACCGCAATCAAGGAATTGGTCGAAGGCATTTCGCGTCAGGACCGAATGCAGGTTTTGCTCGGCGTCACCGGCTCCGGCAAGACCTACACCATGGCCAAGGTGATCGAGGCCACGCAGCGCCCCGCCATTATTCTGGCGCCGAACAAGACGCTGGCGGCGCAGCTCTATGGCGAGTTCAAGAGCTTCTTCCCCGATAACGCCGTGGAGTATTTTGTCTCCTATTACGACTACTACCAGCCCGAAGCCTATGTGCCGCGGACCGACACCTATATCGAGAAAGATTCCTCGATAAACGAGCAGATCGACCGCATGCGCCACTCGGCGACACGGGCGCTGCTGGAACGCGACGACGTCATCATCGTGGCTTCGGTGTCGTGCATCTACGGTATCGGCTCGGTGGAAACCTATACCGCGATGACCTTTGCGCTGAAGAAGGGCGAGCGCATTGACCAGCGGCAATTGATCGCCGATCTCGTCGCGCTGCAATACAAGCGTACCCAGGCCGACTTCACCCGCGGCACTTTTCGCGTGCGCGGCGACGTCATCGACATCTTCCCGGCGCACTATGAAGACCGCGCCTGGCGCGTCAATCTGTTCGGCGATGTCGTGGAAAACATCGAGGAGTTCGATCCGCTCACCGGCCACAAGCAGGACGAACTGGAATTCATCAAGATCTACGCCAATTCGCACTATGTGACGCCGCGGCCGACGCTGGTGCAGGCGATCAAGTCGATCAAGAGCGAATTGAAGTGGCGGCTGGATCAGCTCAACAATCAGGGCCGCCTGTTGGAAGCGCAGCGGCTGGAGCAGCGCACCACCTTCGACCTCGAAATGATGGAAGCCACCGGCTCCTGCGCCGGCATCGAAAACTATTCGCGCTATCTCACCGGCCGCCGCCCCGGCGAGCCGCCGCCGACGCTGTTCGAATATGTCCCCGACAACGCGCTGGTTTTCGCCGACGAAAGTCACGTCACGGTGCCGCAAATCGGCGGCATGTTCAAAGGCGACTTCCGCCGCAAGGCGACGCTGGCCGAATACGGCTTCCGGCTGCCCTCCTGCATGGACAACCGTCCGCTGCGGTTCGAGGAATGGGACATGATGCGCCCGCAATCGGTCGCGGTATCCGCCACCCCGAGCGCGTGGGAATTAAATGAGTCCGGCGGCGTGTTCGTCGAGCAGGTGATCCGACCGACAGGCCTGATCGATCCGCCCGTGAATATCCGCCCGGCCCGCACCCAAGTGGACGATCTCGTCGGCGAGGTTCGCGCCACCGCGCAGGCCGGCTATCGCTCGCTCGTCACCGTGTTGACGAAGCGGATGGCGGAAGACCTCACCGAATATCTGCACGAGCAGGGCATTCGCGTGCGTTACATGCACTCAGACATCGACACCATCGAGCGCATCGAGATCATCCGCGATCTGCGCCTCGGCGCGTTCGACGCGCTGGTCGGCATCAACCTGCTGCGCGAAGGCCTCGACATTCCCGAATGCGCGCTGGTCGCGATCCTCGACGCCGACAAGGAAGGTTTTTTGCGCAGTGAAACCTCGCTGATCCAGACCATCGGCCGCGCCGCGCGCAACGTCGACGGCAAGGTGATTCTCTATGCCGACCAGATCACCGGCTCGATGGAGCGCGCCATCGCCGAGACCGACCGCCGCCGCGAGAAGCAGGTCGAATACAACACCGCGCACGGCATCACACCCGAAAGCATCAAGAAATCCATCGGCGACATCATGAACAGCGTCTACGAGCGCGACCATGTGCTGGTGGAAATCGGCGACGGCGGCATGGCCGACGATGTCATCAGCATCGGGCATAATTTCGAGGCGGTGCTCGGCGATCTCGAAACCCGGATGCGCGAGGCCGCCGCCGATTTGAATTTCGAGGAAGCCGCGCGCTTGCGCGACGAAGTCAAGCGCCTGCGCGCCACTGAGCTGGCCGTCGTCGACGATCCCACCGCAAAGCAGCGCACGGTGCAGGGCAAGGCCGGCGCCTATGCCGGGATGAAGAAATACGGCGAGTCGGCGAATTTACCGCGCGGCTCATCGAAGCGCGGCGGCAACAACACCCCGCGCGCGGGCGCATCTTCACCCTCCCCTGGAGGGGGAGGGTCGCGCGCCGCAGGCGCGCGGGGTGGGGTGAAAAGCGACGACGGCAGCTCCTCCGCCTCCCGCGTCCACAAGCCCCACCTCGACGAAATGCACGGCCCGGAATCGCTGCCCTACCGTCCCGGCCGCGCGGCGCCGCGCAAACCCTCGCCCGACGACCTCGGCCCGGGCGCCGGAAGCAAAATCTTCCAGCCCACCGACTCGCGCCAATCCGGCCCCGAATTCGGCCCCACCCCGCGCTCCACCGGCGGCGCACCGGGGCACAGGGGTGGATGGAAGAAGCGGTAGCGCCGGTGACAGGCGCGGAAATCTATGCATTTCTGCGCGGGCACCGCCTCGCAGTGATCAGCACCGTGAGCCCGGCGGCGTCGCCGCAGGCGGCACTGATCGGCATTGCCGTAACGGAAGCGCTCGACATCATCTTCGACACGCTCAGCACCTCGCGCAAATATGCCAGCCTGCGGGCCGATCCTCGCGTCGCGCTGGTGATCGGTTGGGAAGCCGAGCAAACCGTGCAATATGAAGGCGTCGCCGAACTGCTTTCGGGCGATGCACTGAACGCCTGCAAGCAGGATTATTTCGCCGCGTGGCCGGACGGCCGCGAGCGCGAACGCTGGGCGGACATCGCTTACGTCCGCGTGCGCCCGCGCTGGCTGCGCTATAGCGATTTCAGCTCAACGCCGCCGACGATCGAGGAACTGACGCTGCCGTGAAGTCTGCGAAAGAGTAGCCCGCGAACGAAGGCCGATGACGCTCTCCGCTACGCAAGCCCTCGCCCGACGACATCGGCCCCGGCAGCGAAAGCAAGATCTATCAGCCGACCTCGACCCGCGAAGCCAACACCATCGGCCGCGCGCCAGGGCACAGGGGTGGAGGAAAGAACCGGTAGCCGGTCAAGAATAGGCAACCGTATATTCCACTCGTTGCAACTCTGCGATTTGCGCGGCCGCGGATTTATTGATTTCATCTCGCGCGGCAATTACCGTCTGCAATGTTAGGATCGGTTCGCATGGCCTGGTTTCTGAATTTCTATGAATGCGCCCGCTGCAAGCGGAGATGGACCGATCAATGGTCGTCGATGTGCGACGACGATTGTCCGCACTGCGGCGCGCGGCATATGTCGCCATACGATAGCGAAGAGCTCACCACGCTGATCGAAGAAGACGGCAAGGAATTCGTGGTGTTCTGGTCGCCCGAGACGGCCGAACACGATCCCGATTATCGCGAGCTTGGCCGTTTCCCGTCGCGCGAGAAGGCGTTGGAGTTTTTGTCGGCGGACGGGTGACATAACCTCGTCATTCCCCGATGTGCAATTGCACATCGTGGATGCGCCAACCGAACTCGGGTTTACCCGAGTTCGGCAACATCGTTGGCCAAGTCGGCAACAGCCGACTTGGATGGCGCAGGCCCGGAATCCATACTCCCGGTCGTGGTTATGGATTCCGGGCTCGCGCGGAGCCTGTCATCGGGCGGTGCAGAGCGCCGACCCGATGGCGCGCCCCGGAATGACGGATTCGGGCCGATCACGAGCGCCGCAGCACAAACGGCGCGGTGGTTTACCCCGACGGGCTCGATCCGGCGCATCCATCGGCGTCAGGCGCAAGAAATTTTCGTCGAACAAGCCTGCGCGAAAGACAAGATTGTTGAGCCGATTCAACAAATCCACCCGACGGGCAAATCACCCAAAACCCTGTCCAGACCTCCGCGCGAAAATATTTCGCTTTCGCCGTCGGGCAAATCACTGATTTAACTTCGTCCGTCTCACCCGATGAGAGGGGCGGCTCGCGATCGTCACGAACGCGCGGTGGGATGCGGTGGACGCGAAAGTTGCGACTGACGAGCGTGACTTGAGCGGACGGTGAAGCCGTGTGGTCCTGACACCCCGACGCTGGTGTCAAGTTCGCGGGAAGCAAAACTTCTCGCGGATGACGGTGGCAAGACAGCCCGGTCACCGGGGAGAGCGCGGAATAAGCCGTAAACCATTGCGCAGGGAAGGCCGGGATGCCTCCGCTGAACCTGTATGCTCGTGTGCGTTTTTATGTGCATGTTTGCACACGAGACCGCGGGTGCAGCGCGCACCCGGCTTTCCCTGCGCCCTCTTGTTCTTATCGAGGGCGGCAATCGACGCAAAGCTCGGGCGCATCGCGCCGCGAGATCGCGAGGCTGTGTCTGCAGACACGCGCTGTTTGAAAATTGAATCAGCAGATATTTATCGCGCACGCATGCGCCACACCCCGCACGCGGTCATCGCCCGGCTCGACCGGGCGACCCGGTATCAGAGCGCCAATGACAAAGCGCAAGGCCGCTGCGTACTGGATACTCCGCTGGAGCCTGTCATCGGGCTCGCCGAAGGCGAGACCCGGTGGCGGAGTATGACGGCCTGCCATGGAGCCGCGCAGTGCGTCACCACTAATCCAGCCTCTTCCCGCCTTCCGTCACGCCATCCAAAAACGCCCCCGCCTCGCGGTTGAGAAACTCCACGTCCGCAGGGATCGCACCGCCGGCCGAGGCGTGGCCGGTCACGGTGCCCGGGCTGATCGTCATCATCTTGACGTTGGTGATGTTCTTGCCGGCCTGCTGCGGCTCGAATTCCGGGTTGAGCAGGTCCTTGGTGCCGGTGAGGATCAGCGTCCTGGCCTTGATCGAGGCCAGCGCCTTGGCGGTGTCGCCATTAAAACCCGGCGTGGTGCCGACGTCGTGCCGCTCATAGGCCCAGGTCTGGTAGATCCAGTCGTTGGCGTCGAAGGCCTTCAGCGCGGCGGTCTCCTGCGCTTCCATCCATGGCAATACGTCCATGCCGTTCTTGAACTGCGCCGAGTACATGTCCGGCGTGCGCGCCGACAAGAGACTGACGATATCGCGCCACAGCCGGATGCCCTTCTCCGGCGGCGCATCGTAATTGCCGTCCTTCCAGGCCGCGTCATTCATGATCGCCTTGCGCGAGGCTTCCACCACCGCGACGCTCCAGGCCGGCGTCTTCGCCAGTGGCACCATCGCCACCAGCGCGTCCATGTAATCGGGATGGCTGACGCCCCATTGCAGCACCTGCATGCCGCCCATCGACGGGCCGACCACGGCGACGACGTGGTCGATGCCAAGCTTTTCCTTCATCAGGCGATATTGCGATTCCACCATGTCGCGGATGGTGAACTTCGGGAATTGCATGCGCGGCTGCGCCTTTGAATTGCTCGGCGAGGTCGAGAAGCCGTTGGCGATCGCGTCGGTGCAAATGATGAAATATTTGTCGGGATCGAGCGCCTTGCCGGGGCCGATCATGAAGTCGAGCCGGTGGTGATTGCCCGAGATCGCGGTCACCATCAGGATGGCGTTGGATTTTTTGGCGTTCAGGGTGCCGTGGGTGACGTAGGAGATCGAGAAATCCTTGATCGCCTCGCCGCTTTCGAGCTTGAGGTCGCCTTCGCTGTAGGACTGATGCGGCGGCTGTTGCGGCGTATGCGCCGTAGCGGGCAGCGTCAGCAATAGACCCAAGGACAGGCCCAAGGACACGCCCAAGGCAACGAGATGTGCGAGTTTCACGTTGAAATCCCTCCCGAGACGGAGGGACTTTGACGGCCGCCCTCCGTAGCCGAAGATACGGGCGCAATGGATCGCTGTGAAGCGCTGCCATGACATCAGGCAAAGATTTGCCGGGCGCGGCGTGCGGAATAAATCGATGGCTCGGCGGTTTTCCCGTCCAAACCGCCGCATACAAATCTTGCGGGATTTGCTATTCCTACGCCGCGCCGAGTCTTTCAACCGGGCGCAGGGAGATCGTCATGGCCAAGGGTCAGATGCGCAGCAACAAGGAAAAGAAGAAACCGAAGGCCGACAAGAACCTTAAAAAGGGCGGCGCCGCGCCGGTCAATCCGTTCGCGGCGGGCAAGACCCCGGCCGGCCAAAGTCCGAACAGCAAGAAGAGCTGACGCCCAGAGTCTGATCCAGCTTCGCGGAATCAGACCTGTCGCTTATCTTTTGTTCGGCCTAGACCCCGCTCGCCTTGCCGAGGGCGGCGCAGAAGGCTTCGGTATCGGTCATGATGGCGTCGCCGGCAAAGTGCAACGCCTCACAGGAGCGTTGCGCCGCATCGGCATGGCCGGCGCCGCAGGCATCTTCGATCACCACCGGAATGATGCCGAGATCGGCGGCGTGGCGCGCGGTCGGCTCGATGCCGATTTCCATCGCAATGCCCACGATCGCGAGCGCACCGATGCCGCAATCGCGCAGCGCGAAGGCGAGCGGCGTGCCTTCGAACGCCGACATCGCGAGCTTGTCGAAGATCGCCTCGCTCGGCCGCGGCTTCAGTTCGGGGACGATGGCAAAGCCCGGCGAGTCGCGCAGGAACCACGGCTCGACCTGCGTGGGGTCGTCGACCCGCTGCCAGGCCATCGCCATGCGATACTGGAACGCGCCCATCAATTCTTTCGGCAGCGACATGTGGCGGGTGAAGAAGATGCGCAAACCTGCGTTGCGCGACGCCTCAACTACGCGTGCAACTTGCATGGCCACCGCCTCGGCGCCCTTGAGCTGGCTGACGATGCCGACCTGCATGTCATACACCAGCAGCGCCAGCTTGCCGCGATCACAGACGTCTTCGAGGGTTTGCGGCACCGCGATGCCAAAAGCCTGTTTCCTGCCAATCCTTTCACTCGCCGCCTTTTCCAGCCCGAAGCGGGCACAGGATTCACCGACATCGGCGGCGGCAGCAAACAGAAATTTCGGGCGGACGGCCGCGCCGTGGCGCCCCGGAATGACGCTTAATATTGGCGAGCCCCGGAATGACGCTTCAACAATATCGACATCACCGCGCGGATATATTTTTCATCGCGGCGTTGAACTTTGCTCGCCCCTGCCACGACCAACGCAAGGCTTTGCAGGCATCCACACAAAATCACGTCGCTGCATCAGGCCTCGCTTTCCCTTGTTTGAGCATGATCTCCGGGCAAACGCTTCGCGTTTGTCCCGAGGGAAACCGGTGTCCACCCCCCGGTGAAGCCCGAGGGCACGCTTTTCGGAATCATGCTTCCGAATCGATCCGCATGTGTGCAATCACAAAAATGTGGATTGCGTTTTGATAAATTGATATTATTTGAACCCTAAAATATTGAAGTGCGGCATCCAGGCACGGCGTCACCGATGACGCCCGTTAGGGCCGTTTGCTGAGTAACCCATCCAGTTCAGGAACAAGACATCATGACAGAGCACAGTCTCTGGCGTTTTTCACGCGCGTTGTATCGCGCGATCAACGAACGCCAGCGCGAAGACCTTGAGGCCTTGATCGACGAGGACGTCGAGTGGGTGATCCATGGACCGATCATGTTTCCGTTTCTCGGCGCGCGCCGCGGCAAGGCAGCGGTGCTCGAGGTCATCAGACAGATCGCGGAAAACGTGCGGGTGCATCGCTTCGATCGCGAATCGATCATGCTGGGCGTGGATTCGGCGGCCTCGATGATGCGCTATTCGCTGACGGCGCTCGATTCCAACAAGCCGATCAGCCTGCGGCTCGCCCATTTCGCGCAGTTCAAGGCTGGCCGGCTCACCAGCATCCGCGTCCTCGTCGATACCTTCGATCTGGTGGAGCAGGCGCTCGGACATCCAATCCCTCTGCCGAAGCTCGCGTCATAGTGATCGTCTGATTTTTCAGGCGAAGGCACCGGGTAATAACCCAGCCATCGTTTTCTGCCATAGTGAACGAATCGGTGATCAGGCATGGGCGGGGGCGATGATTCCCAGAAGATTGGTTGGCCGCGGTTGTCAGCTGCTGCTGGCGGCCGGCCTCAGCCTGGCTGCGGTACTGCAAGCGCACGCCCAGACGGTGCCGGCCGGCAAAAATCCCGACGCTGCGGAAATTGCCGCGCCCGATGCCAATGGCGCCGATGCCAAGGATGCCGATGCGAAGGATGCCGACATAGAGAACCTGGAACTGGACTGGAGCCTGCTCAATGTCGACGCCTCCACGTTGATCACCACTCCGTCGAAGGCGCGCCCTGCGACGCAGGCGGCGGCGAGCGCCGACATGTCGTGGTCGTCCAAGGACAAATCAAATGGCGCGGCCGCGGTATCGGTGAAGCAGTCGTTATCGGCATTCCTCGATGCCCGGGTCGGCGCCGACATGACCGTGGTCAATCAGCCCCAGACATTGACCAGTTCGGATCTGCTGCGGCAAAAATTTGCCAGCGACGCTCCGCCATCCCAATCCACGGGAACGGCATGGGCCGCGATCACGGCTCCAGGCCTTGGTTCAATTTGGGACAAGACGGCGGTCGAAGCGCGGGTCGATCCCTCGCAGGAGCAGAGCAAGCTCGGCACCTCCCTGAGCAAGTCGCTGCCCCTGAGCGAGCAATATTCGCTGACCCTGCAGAACGGCTACAACGTCATCCAGCAGGGTGTCGTACCGGTGCCCGGCATCCCGGGACGCCCGGTGCGAAATTATGAAACCGACCAATCGGCCAAGCTGAGCATTACCGACACCGGCACCAGTTTCATCGCCGGCCAGACACTTTCGTCGGCCGACGACAGATGGCTGCACAAGATCGGCGCCGAGCAGAAACTGTTCGGCGACATCAGCATTTCGGGCTCGATCGGCGAGACGACGCTGGGCACCTCGAACAAGCGCCTCACCGCGGGATTCAAGCGCAGCTGGTAGCCGCTCGTGCAACCTGAGAGTGCGCCTATTTCCGGGTGAAAGTTCCATCATTGCCGCATATTGGCCGCGATGCGGTCAAAATCAGCAGTCCAGATGGGGCCCGGTTAAGTTCATAGTGCGGGGGGTAACCGCGCTCGCGCAACGCGTAACAGGGGTATGAAGTGATGAACGTCATCCGTCCGGAAAAAATCGATTCTATTGACGAGGACGAGAATCTCGCAGCGGTCACGGAAGTCGAGGCTGGGATCCGCGACTTCGTCCGCAACGACGTCGCCTATCTGCGCCGCCCGACGCCGGGCATCCTGGGCAGCACCGAGACGGCGCTGGAGCCGAACACCGAGGCCACCGTCAATAACGTCAACTCGCTGATCCAGCGCGTCGCCGGAACCTCGCTCTCGGAAATCGAAAACCTGATTTCAGAACTCGAGAGCCTGCGCGACCTGCTGCATGCCGAAGGCCAGCGCGTCCAGCGCGAGATCTCCGGCTATGCCCAGCTCAGCCAGGCCGCCATGAAGTCCACGCGCATGATCGCCGATAATGTGTCGCAGTGGAAGCGCGCCGCGGACGGCCTTCGCAACAGCTGATCCGGAAACCACAACCGACGATCGCCGCCGCCTCCCGTATCGGGAGCGCGGTGGTTTTATTTGGCGAACGCATTTGAACTTGCCGAGGCCCGGCCGCGATAAAGAACGGGCGCCGCGACGCTGCGAGGGGCAAGTCTTGGGTGGAAAAGTCTTGGGCGAAAAAGTCTTGGGCGAACAGCCTTGGGGGGAAAAGTCTTGATGAAAAGCATTCAGACCGACACGAGCGATCCGATTCCGTTGCGGACTTCGCCGCACGGAATTGGCACCATCACGATCCGGTTTGTCGGACTGCTGGTGGTGGCTGTGGTGATTCTGGCGCTGGCCTGGAGCCGCTGATTTTTCGGCTTCTTGGTTAGCGAAAACTGACTTATCGGCTGGCGATCTGCGCGCCCTCGAGCGAATAGGCGCCGTCGGCGTAACCCTTCACCACCATCCCGGCGGTCAGCATCACCGCGAGCGTCACAGTTGCGAAGATGAAGCCCACAAATTTCAAGCCGCTGCTGTCTGCCATGGTCGTCCCCCTGCGCCGTCAGTCCCTGACTGCTGTATGACAGGCACAGGTTCAAAATGCGTTAGCAGGCGAATGGTTCCGGGCGCGCGCTCAGGGGCCGGCGTTCCGCCGCGGCACAAAGGCCGTCGCCAGCACTGAAAACACCAGTTCGCCGCGCTGGTTGGTGCCGGTGTTGCGGACCTGCACGACGCCCCATTCAGGACGCTTCTCCGACGATCGCAGCGATTCGACCTCGCTGGCGTAGCTGATGGTATCGTCCGCCAGCACCGGCTTGATCCATCGTAATTCACGAAAACCCGGCGATGGTCCCCAGACCGCAATCTTCTCGCCGCGCGCGAGAGCCTCCTTGATCAGGCGCTGGCCATCGGCCACCAGGAGCTTCATGCAGACCGATCCGACGTGCCAGCCCGAGGCTGCGAGCCCTCCGAACAGCGATTTGCGCCCCGCCTCTTCGTCGAGATGAAAGGCTTGCGGATCGAATTGCGCCGCAAATTTCTTGATTCCGTCGGCGGTGAAGGTGAACGACCCGACGTCGCGCCGCCGCCCGATCTCGATGTCCTCGAAGAAACGCATCAGCCCGCCTGCCCCGTGGCGATATCGGCGCGTCGCTGCACGATGATCGGCGTGACCATCTCGCACAATGCCACCCCCGCCGCGTTGCGGACCAGGCCTTTGAACGTCACGATGCCGGTCTCGGGACGGCTGCGGGAAACCCTTGCCTCCGCCACCTCGATATCGAGCGTGAGATCGTCTCCCGGCCGAAGCGGCGCGAGCCAGCGCAATTCGTTGACACCAGGCGAGCCCAGCGAGGCGGTGCGGCCGATAAAGCCGTCGAACATCATCCGCATCATGATCGAGCAAAGATGCCAGCCCGAGCCCGAGAGGCCGTTGAGCATCGATCGGGATGCGGCCTCTTCGTCGAGATGCATCGGCTGCGGATCGAATTCGGCGGCAAAGCCAAGGATCTCCTCGCGGGTAACCCGGCGCGGTCCAAATGTCCCGAAATGACCGGGCGGAAAATCTTCAAAGCTGAGCATCATGATGAGGATTGCCGGAAGGAGGCCTGATTGTGGCCGTTATTTGCGGCAATCTCAACCGCCCCACGCGCATGACTCGTGCAATCTGGGCGAGTGCCGTCTTTCGGTGCTTTTGCCTGACTTGCCCGGGACAACGTTCGGAGCTAGGCCGTGTGCTGCCAGCAGCGATGCCTATCGTTATCCCTTACTTATTTGACTCGCCAGGAGAACGACCGATGTTTGAATTTCGGGATCTGTTTCAGTGGGACCGTTTCATCACGCCCACCATCATCAAGACGTTTTACTGGCTGATCATCGCGTTAATCGGGCTGTCCGGCATCTCCGGGATCTTTTCAAGTCTGGCCGAGATGGCGATCAGACCGTTCGGCGGATTCATCCTGCTATTGATCTCCATCGCCAGCATTATCGTCGGAATGATCTTTTCGCGCATCGCCGCGGAATTCATTCTGATCGTGTTCCGCATCAACGAGCACCTTGGCGCGATCCGCGACCAGGGGCAGATGCGCTGAATTGCAACCCTGAGATGAGCGCAGTTCTTGCGCCCATCGAAGGATGGGCATGTCGACCGTCAACGCCACCGTTCAAGGCCCGCCCAAGGACGCGGTGCGAGACCATCGCGGAGCTCGCACCGCCGGGAATGGCGATCGGCGGCTAGGTATTGAACCGGAAGTGCATGACGTCGCCGTCGGCGACGACATACTCCTTGCCTTCCAGCCGCAACTTGCCGGCGTCGCGGGCGCCGGCCTCGCCGCCTAGTGCAACGTAATCGGCGTAGGCGATGGTTTCGGCCCGGATGAAGCCCTTTTCGAAATCGGTATGAATCACGCCCGCGGCGGCCGGCGCCTTGGTGCCGCGGTTGATGGTCCAGGCCCGCGCTTCCTTCGGGCCGACGGTGAAATAGGTGATGAGGTCGAGCAGCTGATAGCCAGCGCGGATCAGGCGGTCGAGACCGGCCTCCTCGAGTCCCAGCGTCTCGAGAAACTCCGTGCGCTCCGCACGCGACAGCGTCGCAATCTCCGATTCGATCTTGGCGGAGATCGCAACCGCGACCGCACCTTCCTTGCTGGCGTGATCCGTCACCAGCTTTGAATAATCATTGCCAGCCGCCGCCGAACCTTCCTCGACATTGCAGACGTAAAGCACCGGCTTGGAGGTGAGCAGGCCGAGCATGCCGAAGGCGCGTTCCTCCTCGGGCTTGCGCTCGAGAAACCGCGCCGGCCTGCCCTCGCGCAACAGCACCAGCGCGCGGTTGACGAGGTCGAGCTGCTCCTTGGCCTCCTTGTCGTTGCCCTTGGCTTTTTTGGTCAGATTGTCGACGCGCTTTTCCAGGCTGTCGAGATCGGCGAGCATCAGTTCGGTCTCGATGGTCTCGATATCGGCCAATGGCGCGATCTTGCCCTCGACATGGGTGACGTCGGAATCCTCAAAACAGCGCACCACATGCGCGACCGCGTCGACCTCGCGGATGGTGGCGAGAAACTGGTTGCCGAGGCCCTCGCCCTTCGAGGCGCCGCGCACCAGGCCGGCGATATCGACAAATGTCAGCCGCGTCGGGATGATCTGGCCGGATTTGGCGATCTCCGCGAGCTTGTCGAGCCGGGGATCTGGCACCGCCACCTCGCCGACATTCGGCTCGATGGTGCAGAACGGGTAATTCGCCGCCTGCGCCGCCGCCGTTTCCGTCAGCGCGTTGAACAACGTCGACTTGCCTACATTGGGCAACCCGACGATACCGCATTTGAATCCCATTTCGTCCTCAACGATTTCTCTTGGTCATGGCCGGGCTTGTCCCGGCCATCCATGTCTTGTTCCGTTCTTGGCAAGGAAGGACGTGGATGCCCGGCATCGCAGACAAGTATACGCAGTCTGCGCAAGCTTGACTGCTTTGGCCGGCCATGACGGCGGAGTATGCATTTTGCGCCGGCGCGAGCCGTCAGTCCTGCTTCCCGCCGTCTTCCTCGTCGAAAAATCCCTTGTCCTGCAGCGCCAGATGCACCCTGTTCTGGAACGTCGAGTCCTTCTCGGTCACGAGCAGCCCGGCGTTCTCGGCAATCGCTTCGCAGAGCGCCGTGACCCAGGGGCGGTCGCTCTTGGCGAAATCGGACAACACATGACCGTGCACCAGTTCCTTGATGCCGGGGTGGCCGATCCCGAGCCGCACCCGGCGATAGTCGTTGCCGATATGCGAGGAGATCGAACGCAAACCGTTGTGCCCGGCAATGCCGCCGCCGACCTTGACGCGCACCTTGCCCGCCGGCAGTTCGAGCTCATCCTGAAACACGATGATCTCGCCCGCCGCGAGCTTGAAGAAATTCGCGGCCTCCTGAACCGCACGCCCCGACTCGTTCATGAAGGTTAAGGGCCGTAGCAGCACCACCCGCTCGCGATCGAGCGTGCCTTCCGCGGTCTCGCCCTGAAAACGGCGGCGCCATGGTGCGAAACCATGACGCCGCGCAATTTCATCGACGACCATGAAGCCGATATTGTGCCGGTTATGGGCGTACTTCGCGCCGGGATTACCGAGGCCAACAAAGAGTCGCATGACGCGGCATCCCGCGTCCGGTTACTTCTTCTTGTCGCCGCCAGCAGGCGCTTTGGCGCCGGCCGCAGGCGCCTTCGCACCAGCCGCGGGAGCAGCCCCTGCCGCAGGCGCAGCAGCACCTGCCGCCGGAGCGGCACCGGGTGCCGCCGTAGCAGCCGGACCGGCAGCAGCGGCAGCAGCAGCCGCCTTCAGTTCTTCGGCGTAGCCGGACGGCGGCACGATGGTCACCAGGGTCACGTCTTCGCGCGACAGCGACTTCACGCCTGACGGCAGTTTGATGTCGGACAGATGCAGCGAGTGGCTGATTTCCAAGGTGCTGACATCGGCCTCGACAAACTGCGGAATGTTGTCGACCGAGCACTCCAGATCGATGGTGTGGGTGACAATGTTGACGGTGCCGCCGCGCTTCACGCCGGGTGCGGATTCCGCGTTCTGGATGTGCAAGGGAACGCTGACGCGGATGGTGGCGCCTTCGCCGAGCCGCATGAAATCCACATGGATCGGAAAATCGCGCACCGGATCGAGATGGAAGTCGCGCGGAATCACGCGGTGCTTCTTGCCCTCCAGATCGATGTCGTAAATCGTGGTGAGAAAACGGCCGGCCATGATGCGCTGGCGCAGTTCGGTATCGTCGACCGAGATGGTCACGGGGGGCTGGTTATTGCCATAGATCACTCCGGGCACTCTCCCGGCGCGACGCTCTGCCCGTGCGGCCCCCTTGCCGCCTGCCGGACGTGCGGTCGCCTTCAATTCCTTGACGGTCGCCATTGGATTAAGTCCTTGTTTTCCAAAAAGTTAAAGGCCGCATCGCGGCCCGTTTGCCGCCGCAGCAAGCCTCCAGGGGTGCGGGGGCTGCGGACGTGCCGGGGTTCTAGCCCCAAAGTCCCGAAATGACAAGGAAATGCGGGGATTTTCTTGTCTTCCTTACCTCCCCTGGAGGGGGAGGGTCGGCTCGCATCGCGCGAAGCAAGATGCGAGACGGGGTGGGATGACTTCTTCGGATGAACACTTCACCCCACCCCGCCGCTCATTTCATTCGCCCTCCCCCTCCAGGGGAGGGTGAAACCTCACCCATCCGTCTTCAGGCTGCCGACATCCGGCGCCGAGGGCGAAACGCCGAGCTTGGCTTCCAGTGCCGCGATGCGCGCTTTCAGCGCCTCGTTTTCCTCGCGCGCCAGCCGCGCCATGTCCTTGACCGCCTCGAACTCCTCGCGCTTGACGATGTCGAGATCGCGCAGGATTTTTTCGGCCTGATTGCGGACCACCGTATCGACCTCGCGCTTGACGCCCTGGGCGGCGCCCGCGGCGTCATTCATCAGGCGCCCGATCTCGTCGAAAAACCGATTGCTGGTCTGGGTCATCTTGGGAAATCTCCGGTCGGCTGCGAACTGAAAGGTCAAGTCAGACAATGGCGATCCCAACGGCGCGGTTCAAGGCCGGTGTTCCCTCATGCGGCAAGTCGCCTTGTCATGAACCGGTTTCCTTGTAATCGTATTGAACGCCCAGCCAAGAAACCTAGAAACCGCGAGCGCACAGAAACGCCATGATCGACCAGCAAATCGACATTCCGACCAAGGACGGCCACACCACCACCTTCATCAGCCATCCCGAACGCGATGGCCCGCATCCGGTGATCCTGTTCTACATGGACGCCCCGGGCATCCGCGAGGAACTGCGCGACATGGCGCGCCGGCTCGCGACCTCCGGCTACTACGTGATGCTGCCGAACCTCTATTACCGCCTGGACGTCATGGAGCTTGGGCCGTTGCCGGCGGATCCGGAAGCGCCCGAGCGCAAGCGGATGTTCGGGTTCATGAACTCGATCAACATTCCCCTGGTGATGGAGGATACGACCGCGCTGCTCGCTTACGCCGACGGCCAGTCCGCCGCGCGCACCGACATTGTCGGTGCCGTCGGCTACTGCATGAGCGGGCGATATGCGATCAACGCCGCGACGCACTTTCCGGGACGGGTCAAAGCGGCGGCCTCGATCTATGGAACCCATTTGGCCACCGACCAGCCCGACAGTCCGCATCTGGCCGCGAGCAAGACCAAGGCCGAACTCTATTTCGGCTGCGCCGAAACCGATATTTACGCACCCAACGAAATCATCGAGAAGGTGAAAGCGTCGATGAAGGATGCCCATGCCGAGGTCGAGATGTATCCCGGCACCCATCACGGCTTCGCATTTCCAAAACGGCCGGTTTACGACCGCGACGCCGCCGAGCGGCACTGGGAACGGCTGCTGGCGCTCTATCGCCGCAATCTCTCGACATGAAACCATCAGGTGCCGATGACGGATATCAGGATCAGGGATTACGAGAACTCGGATGCGGAACACCTGAACCGGATTGCCGTCTCGGCCTTTAGCCAGTTTCATGACCAGTACCAGGACTGGCCGGCAATGCTCGCCGGCCTTTCGAAAACCTCGGCGCTCAGTGCCAGCGGAGAAATCATTGTCGTCGAATTTCAAAAGCAGTTTGCGGGAGCCGTGGCGTATTTCGGGCCGAACAGTCAGAAAGCCCCGTTCTTCGATCAACGCTGGCCCGTTATCCGCATGCTGGTCGTCGATCCCGCGTTTGGAGGGAAGGGATTGGGACGCGCCTTGAGCACGGAATGCATCGCAAGGGCGAAACGCGACGAATCGGCCATCATCGCGCTCCACACCAGTCCGATCATGACCGTCGCCTTGCCCATGTATCTCAGGATGGGTTTCGTCAAAGCCTATGACGCTCCGCCCATCTTCGGCGTAGCCTACGCCGTCTACACGAAAGCGCTGTGAGCCAGATGCCCTTTCTCACCATCGCGTTCCCGGTGTTCGATCCGATCGCCATTGCGATCGGACCGATCGCGATCCGCTGGTATGCGCTGGCCTATATCGGCGGCATCGTGCTCGGCTGGCTGTACGCGCGATCGTTGATCAAGAATGAAAAGCTGTGGGGCGGCCCGGCGCCGATCACGCTAGTGCAAATGGATGATTTCATCCTGTGGGTGACGCTCGGGATCATTCTCGGCGGCCGCACCGGCTACGTGCTGTTCTACAATCTCGGATTCTTCGTCCAGCACCCGGCCGAGATTTTCGAGCTGTGGAAGGGCGGCATGTCGTTCCATGGCGGCTTTTTGGGCTGCGTGGCGGCGGTGATCTTGTTCTGCCGCAAAAACGACCTTCCGATCCTGTCGCTCGGCGATATCACCACCGCGGTCGGACCGATCGGGCTGTTTCTCGGGCGGCTCGCCAATTTCATCAACAGCGAGTTGTGGGGCCGGCCGGCCGACTCGAGCGTGCCATGGGCGATGGTGTTTCCCAATGGCGGCCCGCTGCCGCGCCATCCCAGCCAGCTGTACGAGGCGGCGCTTGAGGGAATCGTGCTGTTCACGATCCTGGCGCTGATGATCCGCCTCGGCGCCTTGAAGCGGCCGGGCCTGATCCTCGGCAGCTTCATCGCGATCTACGGTCTTGCGCGCATCGTCGGCGAGTTCTTCCGGGAGCCCGACCCGCAGCTTGGATTTTTGTGGGGTGGGTTGACAATGGGCATGCTGCTGTCGGTGCCGATGATCATTGCAGGCGCGATCATTATTGTGGTGGCATGGCGCCGAAAAATGCCGAAGCAAGCACCGAACCCGATCCAAGGGACGCCGTGACCGAGTATTCGCCGCTCCAGTCCGAGATCAAGAAGCTGATCAAGTCGTCCGGGCCGATGCCGGTCTGGCGTTACATGGAGCTGTGCCTGACGCATCCCGATCACGGCTATTACATTTCGCGCGATCCGCTGGGACGCGAGGGCGATTTCACGACCTCGCCCGAAGTGAGCCAGATGTTCGGTGAGTTGCTCGGATTGTGGGTGGGGTCGGTATGGAAGGCGATGGGGTCGCCATCCCTGCTGCGACTGATCGAGCTTGGACCCGGCCGCGGCACCATGATGGCGGATGCGCTGCGCGCGCTGCGGGTGCTGCCGCCGCTTTATCAGGCGCTGAGCATCCATCTCGTCGAGATCAACCCGGTGCTGCGCGAAAAGCAGAAGGCTGCGCTGTCGGGCGTGCGTATCACCGCCTGGCACGACAGCCTCGACCAGGTGCCCACCGGTCCCGCGGTCATTCTCGCCAACGAATATTTCGATGTACTGCCGATCCACCAGGCGGTGAAGCGCGAGACCGGCTGGCACGAGCGCACCGTCGAGATCGACGACGGCGGCAAGCTCGCCTTCGGTTTCGCTCCCGAACCCATGCCGCGCTTCGAAGTCCTGCTGCCGCCACTGGTACGTGCCGCGCCGGTCGGCGCCGTGTTCGAATGGCGATCCGACACCGAAATCATGAAGATCGCAACCCGGATGCGCGACCAGGGTGGCGCGGCGCTGATCATCGACTACGGTCACGTTCGCAGCGATGCCGGCGATACTTTTCAGGCGATCGCCCGTCACAGCTTCGCCGACCCGCTGAAAAATCCCGGTCAGGCCGACGTCACCGCCCATGTCGATTTTCAGGCGCTGGCGCGCGCCGCCGAGGATCTCGGCGCGCGCGTCCATGGCCCGGTGCCGCAAGGTGATTTCCTGAAATGGATCGGCATCGAAACCCGCGCGGTGACCCTGATGGCGAAGGCCAGCCATGAGGTTTCCGAGGACATTTCGAGTGCGCTGAAACGGCTGACCGACAGCGGCCGCGGCGGCATGGGGTCGATGTTCAAGGTGCTCGCGGTCTCGCAACCCGGCCTCACCTCGCTGGCAGGGTTGGGCGATCAGGAGCAGGCGCACGTCGTCAGGGCCGAACTGCCATGAAACTCGGATCACCACTGCTCTCGGCCATTCCCGGCCTGCGTCACGCCTTTTTTACCCGCGAGGGCGGCGTGTCGGATGGCATCTACACCAGCCTCAATGGCGGCCTTGGCTCGCAGGACGGTCCCGCCGATGTCGCGGAGAACCGTCGCCGGATGGCGGCGCAGATGGGCGTTACCCCTGAGCATTTTCTCAGCGTGCATCAGACCCATTCGCCTGATGTCGTGGTGGCCACCGGACCGTCGCAAGGCGCGTCGCGGCCGCGCGCCGACGCCATCGTGACCCGCGTTCAAGGTCTCGCCATCGGCGTCACCGCCGCCGACTGCGGACCGATCTTGTTGGTGGATCCGAATGCGCGCGTGATTGGCGCCGCGCATGCGGGGTGGAAAGGCGCGCTGTCAGGCATTCTGGAATCCACCGTCGAGGCGATGGAAAAGCTCGGCGCCGAACCAAGCGGCATCGTCGCCGCCATCGGCCCCCTGATCCGCCAGCACAGTTACGAAGTGGGCGGCGAATTCGTCGAACGCTTCGTGCAGGCGGATGCGGAAAATACCTTGTTCTTCATTCCCTCGGCGCGCGAGGGCCACGCGATGTTCGATCTGGCCGGCTTCATCCGGATGCGGCTCGAAAACGCCGGCGTGCTGATGATCGACGACATCGGCGTCGATACCTATTCCGACGAGCGCTTCTACAGCTACCGCCGCTCGGCGCATCTGGGCGAGCCGGATTACGGCCGCCATGTGCATGCGATCGCGCTGCAAGACGAGTGACGCCAAATTTGGGCCGATCAGGATCATCGAACACAGGCTTGTCTCGCAAACCTTATGCTGGAATGATCCTGTAGACGCTGATGTTGATCTGCGACGCAGATCCAGGCCAACGGTTGTCACCACGGACCGGCAGCACACGGTGGAATGATGGTTGAAGAGCATCGCAAGATCGCCGTCGGATTATTGTTCGGCGGACGCTCGGCCGAACACGACGTCTCCAGGGCATCGGCCGCCAACATCCTTCGGGCCCTGAACCCTGAGCGGTATGACGTTTCTCTCATCGGAATATCCAGGGATGGTCGCTGGCTCGTCTGCGATGCCGGCAATGGCGCGGGAACGGGCGCTGCGGCGCTCACGATCCCTGACAAGGCGCCGCAAATCGCGCTGGTCCCGGCAGGTGGGGGCCGCTTCGTGTTGTGTGATGACGACGCAGCAGGAGGCGGCGCGGTAACGCGCTTCGACGTCGTATTCCCGGTCTTGCACGGGCCGAACGGAGAAGACGGAACCGTGCAAGGAGCGCTTGAATTGGCGGATGTGCCGTTCGTGGGTTCAGCGGTGACGGGTTCTGCCGTGGCGATGGACAAGGATGTCGCCAAGCGCCTGATGCGTGATGCCGGCCTTCCCGTGGTGCCTTTCATCACCACAACTTCCCGGTCCCGGATCGACTACGCCGCAGCGGTCGCCGCACTTGGCACGACCGATTTATTCGTCAAACCTGCCAATATGGGATCGTCGGTCGGGGTCTCGCGCGCACGGTCCGAACAGGAATTCGCAGCGTCATGCGAACTTGCATTCCGCTACGACCATAAGCTCCTGATCGAACTGGGCCTGAACGGAGCGCGGGAGATTGAATGTTCTGTCCTGGAAGAATCCGGAGGCCAGATCAGCGCATCCGAACTCGGCGAGATTGTGCCGGCCAGCAAGCACGGCTTCTATTCGTATCAGGCGAAATACATCGACGCTGACGGCGCCGCGCTATGTATTCCTGCCGAGCTCCCCCCGCAGCAGGCCCATCGTATCCAGGAGCTTGCGGTTGAGGTGTTTCGTTTGCTCGGCTGCGAAGGCCTAGCCAGGGTCGACTTCTTCGTCAAAGGCGACGAAATATTCGTAAACGAGGTAAACACGCTGCCAGGATTCACCTCGATCAGCATGTACCCCAAGCTCTGGGAGGCCAGCGGATTGTCGCAAACGGATCTCATGGATAGGCTGATCGCCCATGCGCTTGCGCGTCATCAGCGGCGCCGCGCCCTAAGCTCCGAGTGACAGGTATCGGATGCAGCAATTGATCGCCGCCGGATCAGGTGGTAGGCCGCAGGGGCTCATTGATCCCTGTCAACACTGTGGCTTTGGATTTCGCTCATGCGAAATCGTGATGCCGACCTGATTGGTACGTCATGCAAATCGATAATTTGGACGATTTCGACCCGGGTAACGAATTTGAAGCTGATATCGCCATCATCGGTGCCGGGCCAGCCGGAATTACAATTGCGCGGGAATTTCTGAACTCGCCTTACCGGGTGCTGTTGATCGAAAGCGGTCTGGTCGACGAACATGAACCGCACATGGCCCTCAATCAGGTCGAGAGCGTGGGTGAGCCTGCCGGCGAGGCGGCGATAAACTTCCGAAGGATCTTTCATGGGCCCAACATGGGCTCGTTCAACCAGCAGGCCCAACCCTACGGTATGCGCGTGCGGGCGTTTGGCGGATCGGCGAAATATTGGGGCGGCAGGTCCGCAACTTTCGACCAGATGGATTTTGCAAAGCGCGACTGGGTACCTTTTTCAGGCTGGCCGGTCAGTCGTGAGAGTCTGAAGCCGTATTTCGATCGCGCGGCGGATTGGCTCAACCTCGGTCCCAATTGCTATGACGAGGAGTTCTGGAAGCTGCTCGGCGGCAAGATCGAACGGCCGCCGCTCGACCGGTCAAAACTTAGGTCCTGCTTCTGGCAGTATGCCAGGTCTCGCCGTGATCTGACGCAAATGAAAAGTTTTGGAGCCGATTTCAAGGCGCTCGATTCCGGAAACGTCCGCGTGCTCGTGAATGCGACGGTGACCCAGATCGAGATCGACGAGGATGGAAAAGCCTTCAGTCACCTGGAGGTGAGCACCATCAACAATGTCAGGTCAAAGGTGACGGCCAGGCTATGCGTGCTGGCGAGCGGCGGCATCGAAAATGCGCGCCTGTTGCTGGCTTCCAATCGAAAGCGCAAGGAAGGCCTCGGCAACAAGCATGACATCGTTGGCCGTTTCCTGATGGACCACCCAGGAACGCGTCTCGGTCACTTCACCCGCGCCGACCTCAAGAAGGCCGGCTATCTGGGCTTCTATACCCTGCGCAAGGACGGTCATTTCCGGCTGTATCTTCATGGCCTGACTTTTTCGCCCGAACTCCAGGCCGAGGAGAAGCTGCTGAATGCCGCCATCTACACGCTTCCGGAAATCTCTCCGGATGATCCGATTGAAGCCTTGAAGCGCCTCGCCAGGTTCAAAAGCGAAAATCCGTTCGCCGATGTCTGGGCGCTGATGACCAGTGTCGGCTTGTTGTCCAAAGCCGTTGGTCTGAAGGTTTTTCAGAGCAAGCTCATGCCACATTCGCTGCAGAATCTGATTATCAATTTCTTCATGGTGGTCAATCCGAGCTTTGTGGTTCGTGAATTTCAAAGCAAGGGTGTCCCGCACAAGCTCGACTGCCTGAGCATTCACGTCATGACCGAACAAGTGCCCGATCCCGAAAGCCGGATTGTGCTGTCGGAATCCAGGGACTCGCTCGGGATGCCACGGGCAAAGGCGACGTGGAAAATCTCCGAGGCTGACCGGCACAACATATTGCGCATTGGTCAATTGTTGCGGGACGAACTGCCCAAGGCCGGACTACCTGCCCCTGTCATGGCCGACTGGATCGTCGAAAATCGTCCTCAAGACGCGCCGCTGGTCGATATGGCGCACGCCACTGGCGCGACGCGGATGTCCAGCGATCCCAAAACCGGCGTGGTTGATGCCAATTGCAAGGTTCACGACGTTGAAAATCTCTATATCGCCGGCGCCTCGGTTTTTCCGACCAGCGGACATGCCAATCCGACGCTGATGATCACGTCGCTTGCACTCCGGCTCGCCGATCATCTCAAGGTGCGAATGACCACGCTGCCAGCGAGCGTCGATGCGCCCAGGGTGCCCGCCACCTCCGCATGATCGGGTAGAGGCTGAGATCGGGTAGACGTCTCCGCGGCAAGATTGTGGCCGGTATGTGGGCGGCGATTTTTCGGCCCAATCTTTTCAAAGCGCTGGGGGCTCCCTGCCCTAGACCTTAACGCATTTTAACTATATCGCTCGGCGCGATGAAGGACACCATCGCAACCCTGTTCCGCGCAACCCTGTTCCGGGCCGCCGCGGGCGTGCGAACCGCACCGCGCGCCGCGGTCGCCGTGACGCTGCTGGGATTCGCCTGCGGACTTGGCGGCTGCGTCAGCGATGGAGCCGGCGCCGGTAGCGGCGCTTTCGCTATGGCCGGCGGCAGCGGGCCTACGGTTGCGTTCGAATCGATCGATGGCCCGCCGCCGCAGATCTTCGATCGAATGGTGAGTGTGCTCGACAGCGAGTCGAAGCTTCGCAACCTGTCGATTGTCTCGCGCGAAGGCACCTCCTCTTATCGGGTGCGAAGCTATCTTTCGGCCCAGGTCAGCCGCGGCCGCACCACCATCGCATGGGTGTGGGACGTTTATGACCGCGACCAGCAGCGCGCGCTGCGTCTTGCCGGCGAGGAACCGGCCGGCAAGGCCGGACGCGACCCCTGGGCTGCGGCCGACGATCTGGTTTTGCGGAAAATCGCCCAGGCCGGATTGAGCGGCCTCAGCGGAATGATCGGCGGAACGGCACCGGCGGACGCGCCGCCGCCCGCCACGGCACCCGGCAAGGACGGCCCTGCCGTTGCGAGCACTGAACAGCCTTTACCCGCTTCGGATGCATTCAGCGTCAGCGCGCTGAGCTATACCACCCGTTAACGATACAAATAGTCGTCAAACCGGTGATTTTACGCAGGAAAACCTGATGCGACGGGTTGCCAGCCGAGCCACCTCCTTGATATCACCTCGCTCGTTGAAACGCGCCTTTTTTGTGGGTATCCCGATATGCTGAACATCGTATCCAGCAAGGCGCGGGGAGAAGGGTCGATGTCGGCCAAGAACGGCTCCATCAAGCTCGTCGCCGGCAACGCCAATCCTGCCCTGGCGCAGGAAATCGCCAACTGGCTTCATCTGCCGCTGACCAAGGCCATCGTCCGCCGTTTCGCCGACATGGAAATCTTCGTCGAAATCCAGGAAAACGTCCGCGGCTCGGACGTGTTCATCATCCAGTCGACGTCGTATCCGGCCAACGACCATCTGATGGAGCTTTTGATCATCACCGACGCGCTGCGCCGGGCTTCCGCGCGGCGCATCACCGCGGTGATCCCCTATTTCGGCTACGCCCGGCAGGACCGCAAGGTTGGTTCGCGCTCGCCCATTTCCGCCAAGCTGGTGGCCAACCTGATCACCCATGCCGGCGTCGACCGCGTGATGACGCTCGACCTGCACGCCGGTCAGATCCAGGGCTTCTTCGATATTCCGACCGACAATCTCTACGCCTCGCCGGTGATGGTGCGCGACATCCGCGAACGCTTCGACCTCTCCAAGGTCATGGTGGTGTCGCCCGATGTCGGCGGCGTGGTGCGCGCGCGCGGCCTTGCCAAGCGCATCAACACACCGCTGGCGATCATCGACAAGCGCCGCGAGCGCGCCGGCGAATCCGAGGTCATGAACGTGATCGGCGATGTCGCCGGGCATACCTGTATCCTGGTCGACGACATGGTCGATTCCGGCGGCACGCTGGTGAACGCCGCCGACGCACTGCTCGCCAACGGCGCCAAGGAAGTCTCCGCCTATATCAGCCACGGCGTGCTGTCCGGCGGCGCCGCCGCGCGCATCACCGGCTCCAAGCTGAAGGAGCTTGTGATCACCGACTCGATCCAGCCCACCGAGGCGGTTCGCAACGCGCCCAACATCCGCACGCTGTCGATCGCCTCGCTGATCGCAGAAGCCATCGGCCGCACGGCTTCGGAAGAGTCGGTGTCGAGTTTGTTTGATTGAACTCGTAGGGTGGGCAAAGGCGCGATTGCGCCGTGCCCACCTTCCCTCTCTTTGACCTGGCAATGATGGTGGGCACGCTTGCGCTTTGCCCACCCTACAAATTCCCGATTCAATTTTTCAAAAAGCCAATTCGGTTGAGAGCCGTCATTCCGGGATGGTCCGCAGGACCAGACCTCAGATGTGCAATGCACATCGGGGAATCTCGAGATTCCGGGTTCGATGCTTCGCATCGCCCCGGAATGACGGAGTCTGCTTCAATTCCAAACATGACTTCCAATTCCAGACGCACGTTCACGCCCTCGCCGCGCAATGCGCCCGAGGCGTTGATGAATCTTCCGCCCAAAGAGGGCGTGGGGAACGCCGGATGCCCGTGGCACCCGCGGCCTCGTGTGCACTTGGTAGTGGTAGAACGCACACGAGTAACAACGAGTACCCGGAATCACCCGGCGTCCCCGC
>Ga0193726_1000152_pt1 | contig 97165 bp, 86 predicted proteins | sample H2c1metaG_FD_144928 | JGI IMG/M metagenome (GOLD analysis project Ga0193726, IMG submission 144928) | Soil microbial communities from a riparian zone of the East river system, Colorado, United States - H2c1 | ecosystem: Environmental > Terrestrial > Soil > Riparian zone | place: USA: East River...
CCCGTCCAGCCAACTTCAGTGGCAGAGCCTCTTAATGGGCTCAGGCGGGAACCCTCAGCCTCCGAGTCTGCGCTTGCGAGGCACAGCCGCGGACGCCGCATCCGACCGGCTTGGGTTACCCCGCCCCGGCCAAGCTTTCGCTCTGTCCCACTTCAGTAACGCCTCTAGAAGCGCCCCCTCGTTGGACAGGACGCGATCAGGATAAGCGAGGTCTTAAGGACGGGGATAGGTATACATTCACAAGTGCGTGAACGGCGGCTCACTGACTTTTCGTAGCCCGGATGGAGCGCGGCGCGAGGCCAAAGGCCTTGCGTCAGCGGTTGCTACTGACACTTCACCATGAAGATCGGAAAATCAGCCCCGCACCGCCTGCAGGCCCTTGAAGGTCAGGCGCTTGGGGTCTTTGACGCCGGAAAGATAGAGCCGGCGGATGAAGGCTTCGACCTGGTCGCGGTCGCAGCCGGTCAGAACCATTACGGCATCGACGGCAATTCTCTGGGCGTCCATGGCTTCCCCCGTGAATTGACAGAACCGGCGACTTCAGCGTCGCACTTAGCACTTAACGCGGCATTAACCGTTGCGTCATGATGGCTGATTCACGGCCGAATGCGATGACTCAAGATGACGCAGGCATGCCTCAAAGACAGGCAACAGCTCCTTACGAATACTGCATTACGCCATCATCGACCTTGCCGAAACGCAGCGTGACGATGTCGAGCGCGTAGTTCTGGTACAGCCGCCACGGCCGCTTCGAGCCCTGCTTCGGCATTTTCGCGATCGAGCGCTGCACATAGCCGGAGGAGAAATCCAGCGACGGCAGTTCGGTGATCGATGGATCGACGTTGCGCGGCACGCACTGCTTGTAGCCGTGGCGGTCCATGTAGTTGATCAGACGGCAGACATATTCGCAGGTCAGGTCGCACTTCAATGTCCATGACGCGTTGGTGTAACCGAACGCGGACGCCATGTTCGGAACGTCCGAATACATCATGCCCTTGTAGTTCAGCGTTTTGGCGAAATCGATGACGCGGCCATCGACGTTTATTTCCAGACCGCCGAGCACCTGCAGATTCAGCCCGGTCGCGGTAACGATGATATCGGCGGCAAGCTCGCTGCCGTCCGTCAGACGGATGCCCTTCTCGGTGAAGGTATCGATCTGGTTGGTCACGACCGATGCCTGCCCGCTTTTGATCGACCGAAACAGATCGCCGTCGGGCACCAGGCACAGCCGTTGCTCCCACGGATTGTAGCGCGGCGTGAAATGCGTCGCGATATCGTAATCCGAACCCATTGCGAGCTTGACGCCGCCGAGGATCAACTGCTTCGCGCGCGCCGGTTTGCGCCGGCAGAGCTGGAAGAAATACATGCCGAACAGCACGTTGCGCCAGCGGATCAAATGATAGGCGAGCTTCGGCGACAGTTTTGCGCGCAGCTTGTTGGCCAGCGCATCCTCCGCCGGCCGCGCCACCACATAGGTCGGCGAGCGCTGCAGCATGGTGACATGCGCCGCCGTCTTCGCCATCTCCGGCACCAGCGTCACCGCGGTAGCGCCCGAGCCGATCACCACCACGCGTTTGCCGGCGTAGTCGAGATCCTCGGGCCACTTCTGCGGATGCACGATACGGCCGGCGAAATTCGCAGCACCTGCAAATTCCGGCGAATAGCCGTTTTCGTAATTGTAGTAGCCCGAGCACATGAACAGGAAATTGCAGGTGAAGCGCAGGGTCTGCGGCTCTGCTTCGCCATCCGGCCCGCCGCGCTCGGCTTCCACCGTCCAGCGGGCATCCTGCGACGACCACGACGCCCGTTTGACGCGATGGTTGAAGCGAATCTTCTTGTCGATGCCGCCGTCGGCGGCGGTCTCGCGGACGTAATTGAGAATCCGCGGCCCATCCGCGATCGCCTTCGGCTCGGTCCACGGCCGGAACGAATAGCCTAATGTGAACATGTCGGAATCGGAGCGGACGCCGGGATAGCGAAACAAATCCCAGGTGCCGCCGATGCAGTCGCGGCCCTCGAGGATCGCGTAGGTTTTGCCGGGACACTTCTGCTGCAGGTGAAAACCCGCGCCGATGCCGGAGAGGCCGGCGCCGACGATCAGGACGTCGAGGTGGTCGATTGGTGTGGTTGTTTGCATCGGCTGATTAGCGCGTAAGGAGGCAGAAAATCAACTGGCGACAAGTGGTCCGCGACACTTGGGTCACCGCCGGTCGGCCGGCTCAACCAAGATCGCGTTAACGAATGTAGACCGGCCACTTTGACGCGATATTGATGTTGATTGTGCTGAATTTCGATACTACCATAGGTGTGATTTCCTAAGAATGCCCGGCTGCGGGTTATTGATCGCCTGCGGGGCTAAATTCATTGAGGGCGTAATGAGTACTGTAACCCCGTCTACACCTCCCGAGGCATCTCCCGCGCACCATTCAGTAATCGATCCTGCGTCGGACAGGACGATCCACAATATGGGAATCTGTTACCTCATTATATCGGCTTTGTTTTTCTATCTGCTGATTGCGACGTGGCCTGTTCTCGAACACGGCGCGGATCCGAAAGCGTTCAAGGTTGTCAATATTTTCGGCTTTCCGATGTTTTGGGAAGCCGACCGTCAACTGATGTTTACCGTCCTGATGGCCGGCAGCATCGGAAGCCTTGCGCATACTTTGACTTCGTTTGGCGACTATGTCGGCAACCGGGAACTGAGCAGGAACTGGATCTGGTTTCTCATTCTGCGAATTCCGATCGGAATGGCGCTTGCGATCTTGTTCTATTTTATCATTCGGGGCGGCCTGCTGATCCCGACTGTTCCGGTGCCCGACAATACAACTGGTCATGACGTTACGACCAAGCTAAATCCGTACAGTATTGCAGCCTTTTCGGCATTGGCGGGAATGTTCGCGAAACAGGCAACCGACAAGCTGGCTGCCGTCTTCGACGTGGTGTTCACAAAGAAGACGAACCGGGACGATGCGCTCGGTTCGAGCAAGTCCATCAGGATCGACCCGCCCAGCCTCACCAAAGGCAAGCGCGAAGATCTCACCGTCACCGGCAGCGGGTTTCAAAAGGGCGGCACCAAGGCGACGATCAACGGCAAGGATCGGATCTTCGACGTCTCAGGCGAGACCAGCGGCACGGTTAAGGTCCTCGACGAGGATGTGAAAGAGAAGTCGCTCAAGCTCGTCATAACCAACCCGAATGGCGATGCCTTTAATGCGACGATCGAAGTCGTGGAGCCCGGTGGGAACGTCAAACCCGTTGTTGCTTCAACCGATCCGGCGGCGTTGACCACAACCAGTCCGAAGACGCTGGCCGTTATCGGTCAGGGCTTTCAGACTGGCTGCACGGCCACCATCAATGGTGAATCGCGCCCGGTCGCAGCGGGCGGCGACGAGAAGAAGATCACGGTCACGCTGCTGGACAAGGATCTTGCCACTGTGCCGGCGGTACTAAAACTCGTCGTCAAGAATCCGGGCGCCAATGGTCAAGCTTCGGACGTTCGCGACGTCGCCGTAAACTAACAAACCGGGTGAGCGGCAATTAACGACAAAACGCCGGCCAATTGGCCGGCGTTTTGCAATCGCCCCGCTCAATACCGGTAATGATCCGGCTTGAACGGCCCCTGCTCGTTCACGCCGATATAGTCCGCCTGGTCCTTGCGCAGCGTGGTCAGCTTGACGCCGATCTTGGCGAGATGCAGCCGCGCTACCTTTTCGTCCAGCGACTTCGGCAGCACGTAGACCTTCTTCTCGTATTTGCCGTCCTTGTTGTTGGCGAACAGTTCGATCTGCGCCAGTGTCTGGTTGGTGAACGACGCCGACATCACGAAGCTCGGATGCCCCATGGCGTTGCCGAGGTTCACGAGGCGGCCTTCCGACAGCAGGATCATCCGCTTGCCGTCGGGGAATTCGATCTCATCGACCTGGGGCTTGATGTTGTTCCACTTCAGGTTCTTCAGATGCGCGATCTGGATCTCGTTGTCGAAATGCCCGATGTTGCAGACGATGGCGCGGTCCTTCATCGCGCGCATGTGCTCGATGGTGATGATGTCCTTGTTGCCGGTGGCGGTGACGAAGATGTCGGCGCGGGATGCGGCGTCTTCCATGGTGGTGACTTCATAGCCTTCCATCGCCGCCTGCAGCGCGCAGATGGGGTCGACTTCCGACACCATCACGCGGCAGCCGGCCTGGCGTAGTGATGCCGCCGATCCCTTGCCGACGTCGCCGAAGCCCGCGACCATCGCGACCTTGCCCGACATCATCACGTCGGTGCCGCGGCGGATGCCGTCCACCAGAGATTCGCGGCAGCCGTAGAGATTGTCGAATTTCGATTTTGTCACGCTGTCGTTGACGTTGATCGCCGGCCACAGCAGCGTGCCGGCCTTCTGCATGTCGTACAGGCGATGCACGCCGGTGGTGGTCTCTTCCGAAACGCCCTTGATGCTTTTCGCCATTTCGGCGAAGTAGCCCTTCGGCTTTTCCTTCAACTGCTTCTTGAGCAGCGCGAAGAAGACTTCCTCTTCCTCGGAGTTTGGTTTGTCGAGGAACGCGGTGTCGCCGTTTTCGGCGCGCAGGCCGAGATGGACGTACATCGTGGCATCGCCGCCGTCATCGAGGATCATGTTCGGGAAGCCGCCGCCGTGCCAGTCGAACATCCTGGCGGTGTAGTCCCAGTAATCCTTCAGGCTCTCGCCCTTGATAGCGAATACCGGAACGCCGGCCGCCGCGATCGCGGCTGCGGCGTGATCCTGTGTCGAATAGATGTTGCACGAGACCCAGCGCACGTCGGCGCCGAGCGCGACAAGGGTCTCGATCAGCACGCCGGTCTGGATCGTCATGTGCAGGGAGCCTGCGATCCGCGCGCCCTTCAGCGGCTGCTGCGGGCCGTATTCCTCGCGCGTCGCCATCAGGCCGGGCATCTCGGTCTCGGCCAGCGAAAGTTCCTTGCGGCCGAATTCGGCGAGCGAGATGTCCTTGACGATGTAATCGGTGAAAGCTGGCTTCTTGGCGGTGGCAGTGGTCATGTGAAAATCCTGTTCCTGAGCATGTCATTCCGGGGCGCGAGTGAAACGAGCGAACCCGGAATCCAGAAGTTCGAGATTCCGGGTCTGCGCCAAGAGGCGCATCCCGGAATGACGCTAAACAATCACACCGCGCGCTTCAGCGCCTCGGCAAGGTCGGTCTTTTCCCACGAAAAACCGCCCTCATTGTCCGGGGTGCGGCCGAAATGGCCGTAGGACGAGGTGCGCGCGTAGATCGGCCGGTTGAGATCGAGATGGGTGCGGATGCCGCGCGGCGTGAGATCCATCGCCTCGGCGACGGCCTTCTCGAGCTTGTCCTCGCTGACTTTGCCGGTGCCGTGGGTGTCGATGTAGATCGACAGCGGCCGCGCCACGCCGATCGCGTAAGCAAGCTGCAGCGTGCAGCGGTCGGCGAGACCGGCAGCCACGATGTTCTTGGCGAGATAGCGCGCGGCATAGGCGGCCGAGCGATCCACCTTGGTCGGATCCTTGCCGGAGAACGCGCCGCCGCCATGCGGGGCAGCACCGCCATAGGTATCGACGATGATCTTGCGGCCGGTCAGCCCGGAGTCGCCGTCGGGACCGCCAATGAAGAATTTGCCGGTCGGATTGATGTGCCAGATGGTCTTGTCGCCGATCCAGCCCTCAGGCAGCGCCTGGCGCACATAGGGCTCGACCCGCTCGCGAACCTGGTCCGAAGTCATGTCCTCGACCAGATGCTGGTGCGAGACCACGATCTCGCGGACGCCGACCGGCTTGCCGTTTTCATACTGCACGGTGACCTGGCTCTTGGAGTCCGGTCCCAGCACCTTCTCGACGCCGGAATGCCGCGCTTCCGAAATCAGCCGCAAAATCTTGTGCGCGTAATGAATCGGCGCCGGCATCAATTCCGGCGTCTCATTGGTGGCGTAGCCGAACATGATGCCCTGGTCGCCGGCGCCCTCTTCCTTGTTGGTGCCGGGCTGCAGCGCATCGACGCCCTGCGCGATGTCGGCGGACTGCGGATGCAGCAGGATTTCGATGTCGGCGGTCTTCCAGTGGAAACCGTCCTGCTCGTAGCCGATGTCCTTGATGGCCTCGCGGACCACGCTTTCGATATGATCGAAGGTGACGGTCGATGGTCCGCGGGTTTCGCCGGCGATCACCACCTTGTTGGTGGTCGCGAGCGTCTCGCAGGCGGCGCGAATCGCCCACGGATCGATTCCCGCTTTCGGGCCTTCGCGGAAAAACAGATCGACGATCTCGTCGGAAATGCGGTCGCAGACCTTGTCCGGATGACCTTCGGAAACCGATTCACTGGTGAAGAGATAAGACCCGCGCATCAACCAACCCCTTATCCGCCTTAGTCGGCGGTCCTTTCATCATGTTGTCCTGGAATGTCAGTCGCGACGGCGCGATATGACGTAGGATTCGTCGTAAAACCACAGCCCATTGTGCTTGCGCAGAACTTCCCTGGTGGCATCGAGAGTGCGGCCGCTTTCAGTCATTTCCGTCAACCGGTCGTCTTCGATCTGGGCGACATACACCGCCGCGTTCCATGCCGCAAAGGCCGTCGAGGTCCCGATCGATCCGGTGACCTCATTGGGCAGCGCTTCCATATCATACCGGAAGATCGAACGGTTATCGGCATAGGCGTTAAAGTTAAGGTCACGCCCGGCCGAACCAAGCTCATATTTCACTGCGCGCAATAGCTCATGACGGCTCACGGCGAAAGGGTTTTCTCCGGGCCAGACCGCCTGGATAATCTCCAGTCCGGGGTCCTGGCCATGGGAGTGAATGCCGATCAGCCGGCCCCCGGCCCGCAGCGCCCGCGCCAGCGGCGCGATGATGCGTTTGGCGCGGAAATTGACCGAGGATTTGGCCCGATACGGCTGCGACGCGACGATCAGGTCGAAATTGGCCTCGGTGCGGCCGGCGCGCGGGATGATCGAATCCAGCAGGAACCGGTGGTCCTCGCGGTACAGCACCAGCGCCACCGGGCGCTCGTAGATCGGCATGCCCGAGCGCGGGCTGACGTTGGCGCGCCAGTTTTCCTCCAGAAATGGTCCCAATTCGGCGATCTGGGCCTCGAATTCGCCGGAGGAGGCTCCCCGCAGCGCCACTTCGCGCCAGATCATGCCGGAGGCCGCGGTTGGCGAGATCGGCGTCAGCCACGGCGCTTCGGCGTAATACATGTTGGTGAGGACAAAAACCGTGGCTGGATGCTCGAACAGCCGGTCCGGCACCTTGTCCAAGGTAAGGCGGACATCCTCGAGGCTGAGTTCCTTGCCGGCGATATAGAACGGCATATGCGGGAACCGGCCGTGCATGAGGCGCATCAGCCGCGCGAGCACGGTGCCGTCGCCGACCCCGGCGTCGAACACGCGGAGCGCCGGGGGCCGCGGATGGATGCTGCCGAGTTCCAGCGCCACCCGCTCGGCAATGACCCGCTTTTCGCTGCAGGTATGGACGAACAGCAGGTATTTCTGCCGATTCTCGAAAAACCGGAAATTGCCGCGGGGATCGCGCTTCTCGGGCGGCACTTCCAGCCCGCGCGGCGGCGGCACCCCGCCCGGCATGGAGGCGGCGATAAAGGCCTGAATCCGGTCCAGCGTGTCGATGGTGATGCGCTTGCCCTCACGCAGCCGGTGCACCAGCTTGCCGTCATTGACGGCGCGGCGGCCGAAGGTCGATTCGGCCATGTCCGCCTGGCGGCAGAATTCCGAGATTAAGGCCAGGATGGCGTCGTTTTTCATGGGAAGCCAGTGGGCAGCGGGGAAAAGCGCGGATGTCCTACCATCATCTGCCCACCGGGGCGACCGCATATTCGGTGTCGTCCCCGCGAAGGCGGGGACCCATACGCGCGCTGCCGATTCGTTTGGAGGGTGTTCGTTCTGGCCTGCGGCTCCGATCAAAATGAATGCCGGTGGTTATGGGTCCCGCCCGCGCGGGGACGACGCGTTTGTTGAACCGCCGAGCCCACTATCGCAACAAATCGAAGATGCAACCATCTGCGTGGGGACCTATGCGCCGTTCGATTCTGTTGGGCACGATAATCGCCGCCGTGTGCGCGGCGCTCGCATCCCCCGCTTTCGCCCAGAAGCGCAGCGAGCTCGGCCCGCTCTGCACCAGTGAGGGCACGCCGGCCGACCAGCAGATCGACGCCTGCAACAAGATCATCGCGCTGAAGGTTTTTTCCGGTGCGAAGTTATCAACAGTGTATTTCTGGCGCGCGGTCGGCTGGAACAAGAAGGGCAATTATTCGCAAGTCATCGCAGACGCCACCGAGGCGATGCGGCTGCAGGCTGGACAAATCACGCTCTACAACCTGCGCGGCTCCGCCTATTTCGACAAGGGTGAGTACGATATCGCGATCGCGGATTTCAACGACGCGCTCCGCATCGGCCCACCCAGCGGCATCGTCTATCACAACCGCGGCAATGCCTGGCGCCGCAAGGGCGACAATGCGAAAGCGCTTGCCGACTACGATCAGGCGATCCAGCTCGGCCCCAAGGATGCGTATACGTATCAGAATCGCGGCGCGACCAAGCAGGCGCTGGGCGATCTCGACGGTGCGCTCACCGATATCAACGAAGCGATCCGGATCAATCCAACACAGGCGTCGGTGTACAATAATCGCGCCGTGATCTGGCGCGCCAAGGGCGACATCGACCGCGCCATCGCCGATAGCAGTGAGGCGATTCGCCTCGCCAAGGCCAAGGCGCCTGTCAACGTCATGACGCCGCCGGGCAGCGTATTGATCAGCGCCTACATTCAGCGCGGCCTCTCCTACGAGGCGAAGAGCGACTATGGCCACGCCAGAGAGGACTACAACGCGACGCTGGAAGGCGTGGCGCCGGATGCCGGCAGCAAAGCCAATCAGGCTACCACGAAAGCCCGGCTCGCATTGTTGTCGGACGCAATAGCGCCGGCGCCACAAGCTCCGGCTCCAACACCGGAGTTGAAAACAACGCCGGGACAATCGCCCATATCTGCGCCGGCACCGACGCCCTTCCCCATCGCCAGCACCGGCAAGCGCGTCGCGCTGGTGATCGGCAACGGCGCCTATGCGCATGTCAAGGCGCTGCCGAATCCGCCCAACGATGCGCATGCGATTGCAAAGAACCTGCGCGAGCTCGGATTCAGGGTCTCGGAGGGCATCGACCTCGATCGCGCGTCGATGCAGAAGATCACCCGCGAGTTCCTGCTCGATGCCGCGCATGCGCAGACCGCGGTGTTGTATTTCGCCGGCCATGGCGTGCAGGTCGACGGCCGCAATTTTCTGGTGCCGGTGGACGTGCGGCTGCAGCCCGGCATCAATCCGATCGAGACCATGATCGACATGGACACGATCCTCGCCGCACTCGACGACCAGGTCCGCACCAACATTTTGATCTTCGACGCCTGTCGCAACAATCCGATGGCCGAGCAGCGCGTCGCTTCCGCAGGATCCAGCCGCGCCATCGAAGCGGGCGGCCTTGCGCCACCATCGGCGCCGGTTGCCGGCACCACGCTCGGCGCGGGCACGCTGATCGCATTCGCGACAGCACCGGGACAGGTGGCGCTCGACGGCGAAGGCGCCAACAGCCCGTTCTCGGCGGCGCTCTCGCGCCATATCGGCACGCCGGGGTTGGAGGTGCAGCAGATGCTGACCCGCGTCCGCGCCGAGGTGGTGGCGGCGACCAAGAGCAAGCAGGTGCCGTGGTCGAACTCGTCGCTGCTGGGTGAGGTTTATCTGGCGGAGAAGTGAGTCCTACCCGTCATTGCGAGCGAAGCGAAGCAATCCAGACACTTGCGAGAAAGAACTGGATTGCTTCGTCACTACGCTCCTCGCAATGACGGCAATCCCGCGCCTGACGCGATTTGTCGCGGCCTCCGAATCATTAACAAATCCTCAACGGTCTCCGGGGCAAACTCACGGGATGGGCACGCTCCGATTCATCCTCGCGCTTTCCGTTGCATACGGTCATCTCGCGATACCTTTGAGCTTTCCGACCAGCGACATCGCGGTGCAGAGCTTCTATGTCATTTCCGGATTCTACATGGCGCTGGTGCTGAATGAGAAATACGGCCCCGGCGCCTACTGGCTGTTTGTATCGAACCGGCTGCTGCGGCTGTGGCCAGCCTATATCGTGGTGCTGGTGCTGTCGCTTGCGGTAGCCGACAACTGGAAGGCGATTGGCGCGCTGGACTGGTCCAGCGTGATCTTCTTCGCCGCTTCGCAGATAGCGATTGTCGGTCAGGATCTGTATCTCTTCCTGTTCGTCAACCATGGCACGCTGGCTTTCACCGCGCACTACCTCGAGGTAAGCGCGCCGCTCTACACTTTCGCGCCGATCCCGCAAGCCTGGACGCTGGGGCTGGAAATCTACTTCTATCTGCTGGCGCCGTTGCTGGTGCGGCGCGGGCCCATCTTCATCGCGGCGATGATCGCTGCGAGCCTTGCTTTGAGGATGGCGCTGCAGTGGAGCTTTGGCTTCAGCGGCAATCCGTGGTCGTATCGTTTCTTCCCGTCCGAGATCGCGCTGTTTCTCGCAGGCTCGCTCGGCTACTACGTCTACGCATCAAAAGATGAAGCGCAGCGCGCGCAGGCGAAGACGTTGCTGTCGATGGCGGCGGCGCTGTTGTTCGTTTGCCTCGCCATCAACAAGTGGGACGGACTCGAACGCATCGCATCGCTGTCGCTGCTGGCCGCCGTCGTTGTCGGCGTGCCAGAACTGTTCGAACGGACCAAAAACGTCGCCTGGGACAAGTATCTCGGCGAGCTGTCGTATCCGCTTTACATCTGTCACTTCCTGTTCGGATGGATCGTGCTGCCCAACACGCTTCCCGGCGTGTATCTGGCGCTGGTGCTATCGCTGGCGATGTCGATAGCACTGTATCATCTGGTCGACCGGCCGGTCGATGCGTGGCGACAGAGAAGATTGAGAAAGCGCGAGCCTGCGATCGCCGTGGGCCGATTGTTGCCATCGGTCTAGGCGGGCCAACTTGCACAGCAATGTCAGATTTCTGATTGCCGGCGTGTTGATCGGCGGCTCTGTCATCAAGCTCAGCGAGTCCGGGCCCCGCCAGATCAATCCGGCCGCGCTTCCGAAGCCCGAACGAATCGAACGGCCGTGCGATCCATTCTCCAGCCAGACCGCGATCATCGTGATCCATGGCCAGAGCAACGCGGCCAATTACGGATCGAGCCGATACACCGCGCGCGGCGCCGTTGACAATTTCGACCCAGCGACTGGAAAATGCTTTGCCGCCACCGACCCGCTCTTGGGCGCCTCCGGCGCGGGCGGCAATTTCGCGACGCGGCTCGGCGACATCCTGATCGATTCCGGACGTTACAAGCGTGTCGTCGTGCTGTCGCTCGGCATCGAGGGCGCGTCGCTGGCCGACCTCAACGGCGAGTATGCCGGCCGGATCGACAACGCCGCCACAAAACTTAAGGCGGCGCAGCTGGTCCCGACGCATCTGCTGTTTCAGCAGGGCGAGAAGGACGCGATGCTGACGACCACCAAGGAGCAGTATGTGTCGATGCTGCACCGGCTGGTGGCGCGGTTTCGCGCCGCCGGTTTGCAAGCGCCGTTCTATCTGACCCAAAGCACCAAGTGCGATGTCGAGGATCCGCAAAACACCGCCGCGGTTCGCGCCGGTCAGGAGGCCGCGCTCGACGCTGCGTTGAATATCCGGCGCGGGCCGGACACCGACAACATCGGCAACGACGGCCGCAATCCGTTCGATGGTTGCCACATGAACGAAGCCGGGACGCTCGCCAATGCCGCGCTATGGGCGGCGTTTATGGATCGGCCGTAACGATTCTCCCCGTCATTGCGAGCGAAGCGAAGCAATCCAGTAATCGCAAAGCAAGACTGGATTGCTTCGTCGCTACGCTCCTCGCAATGACGACTTAGCTTTACTTCCCCCACAGTTCCTGCGCGACGTCCACCGCGAGCTTCAGCTTGGCCCACTGCTCGTCCTCGGACAGGATGTTGCCCTCCTCGGTCGAGGCGAAACCGCATTGCGGCGACACCGCGAGTTGCTCCAGAGGTGCGAACTTCGCGGCCTCGTTCAAGCGCCGCTTGATGTCTTCCTTCTTTTCCAGCTCGCCGAATTTCGAGGTGATGACGCCGACCACCACGATCTTGTTGCCCTTGGGCAGGAAGCGCAGCGGCTCGAATCCGCCGGCGCGGTCGGAATCGTATTCCAGGAAATAGCCGTCATAATTGGTGCCGGCCAGCATCGTCTCCGCCACCGGCTCGTAACCGCCGGATGAAATCCAGGTGGAACGGAAATTGCCGCGGCAGACATGGGTGGTGATGGTCATGTCATCGGGCCGCTCGGCAATCGCGTAATTGATCACGCGCGCATAAATCTCCTGCAGGCCATCCGGATGGTCGCCGCGCTCGCGCGCCTTCTGTAGTTCGTCGGGCGAACAGAGATAGGCCCACACCGTGTCGTCGAACTGCAGATAGCGGCAGCCGGCGTCGTAGAACGCTTTCACCGCCTTGCGATAGGTCTTGCCGAGATCCTCGAAGAACGGCTCGAGGTCGGGATAGACCTCTTTCGAGATCGCCTTGCGGCCGCCGCGGAAATGCAGCACGGCGGGCGAGGGTATCGTCATCTTCGGCGTCACATGCGCGATGTCGGCATGTTTCTTCAGGAACCGGAAGTGATCGAGCATCGGATGATCGGCGGGGAAGTCGAGCTTGCCGACGACGCGGATCGCATCGTGGCGGGTCTGCACACCCGCGAACTGGATGCCCTCGTCGGGGTGAAATAATTCGCAGCCGGTGAGCTTTGCGAGAAAGTCGAAATGCCACCACGAGCGGCGGAATTCGCCGTCGGTGGCGAGCCTCAAACCGATCTGCGCCTGCTTGTGCACGACCTTTTCGATCTCGCTGTCTTCGACCTTGCGCAGATCGTCGGCGGTGATTTCACCCTTCTCCAGTCTGGCGCGGGCTTCCTTGATGCGCGGCGGGCGCAGCAGGCTGCCGACCTCGTCGGCGCGGAAAGGGGCTTTGGTTCGTTGCATCGTCTCACTCCCTGATAAAAATCTCAGCGTCATTCCGGGATGGTCCGAAGGACCAGACCCGGAATCCAGATGTGATGCTGGATTCCGGGTTCGCTCGCTTCGCTCGCGCCCCGGAATGACGACATCAACTCAATGTCCCGCGGCGCCGGAGACGCCGAGAAAGCGCTCCAGCACCGCCGGATCGGCCTTAAGTTCAGCGCTCGCCGCGTCGTGCACGATGGCGCCGCGCTCCAATATCACAACGCGGTCGGCCAGCCCCAGAATCTTTTGCGCATTCTGCTCGACAATAATGGAACAGATGCCGCCGGCGCGGGTAATGGTGCCGAGCGCGGCCAGCAGTTCCTCGACGATGATGGGCGCCAGGCCCTCGGTCGGCTCGTCCAGCAGCAGCACTTTTGGATTGAGCGTCAGCGCGCGGCCGATCGCCAGCATCTGCTGCTCGCCGCCGCTTAGCTGATTGCCGAAATTGCCGCTGCGCTCTTTCAGGCGGGGAAACATCTCGTAGACTTTTTCCACGGTCCACGGCCCCGGCTGCGCCACCGCGGTCATGTTCTCCTCCACCGTGAGCGAGCGGAAAATATTGCGCTCCTGCGGCACCCAGCCAATGCCGGCCCGCGCACGCTGGTCGGGGCGCATCGCCGTGACGTCTACGCCGCCTAGCGTGATGCTGCCGCCGAACCGCCTGGTGACGCCGACGATGGAGTTGATCAGCGTGGTCTTGCCGGTGCCGTTGCGCCCGAGCAGCGCCAGCACCTGACTTTCGGGCAGGCTGAGCGACATTTTCGGCAGCACCACCGCCTCGCCGTAGCCGGCGCGCAAGTCTTCGATGCACAACAGATCAGGCATCGGCGGCCTCGCCGAGATACACCGCCTTGACGCGCGGGTCGCGCGCCACTTCATCCGGCGGACCTTCGACCAGCAGCGCGCCATTGACCATCACCGAAATGCGGTCGGCGAAGGAGAACACCAGGTCCATGTCGTGCTCGATCAGCAGCACCGTCACGTCGCGCGGCAGCGCCGCCACCGCGGCCAGAATGTCATGGCGCTCACTTTCGGGAACGCCGGCCGCCGGCTCGTCAAGCAGCAGCACCCGCGGTTTGGTGGCGATGGCGACGGCGATTTCCAGCAGGCGCTGTTTGCCGTAAGGCAAGGTCGCGGTCGGCTCGTTCATGACGTCGAGCAGATGAAAGCGCTCAAGATTCTCCGCGATCTCCGCATTGACGTCGCGCGTGCCCATGCGGCGCCACCAGTCGCCGCCGCGGCCGAGCCGCTCGGAGACGGCGAGCCCGATGGTCTCGAGCGGCGTCAGGTCCGCATAGAGCTGATTGATCTGGAAGGTACGCGACAGCCCGCGCGTGACGCGCTTGTGCACCGGCAGGTCGGTGATATCGCTGCCCTCCAGCAGGATACGTCCGCCATTGGGTTTGAGCACGCCGGTCAGAAGATTGATCACGGTGGTCTTGCCGGCGCCATTAGGGCCGATCAGCGCATGGCGCGCGCCGGCCTCGATCCTGAGCGAAAGGTCGCGGGTGACTTTCAAGCCGCCAAACTGCTTTTCGAGGTGCACGGTTTCCAATGCTGTCGTCATGACGCGTCCCCTTCCGGAACGGCGACGACGGCTTTCTTTCCGGCGAACTGCCGGATGATCAGGTTCGGCAGCCACAGCGCCCAGCGATGCATGCGGGCGCGGCCGACCAGCACGATCACCACCAGGACGAGGCCGATCCAGAACTGCCAGTATTGCGGCGTGATGGTTGAAAACACTTCCTGCAGCATCTTGAACACGACAGCGCCGATCAATCCGCCATAGAGATACCCGGTGCCGCCGATCACCAGCACCAGCATCAGGTCGGCGGAGCGCTCGAACGAGAACACGTCGAGTGACGCCAGCGCCGTGGTCTGGGTGAACAGCGCCCCCGCAATGCCGGCATAGAACGCGGCCAGCGTGTAGATGGCGATCAGGCGGCGGTTGACCGGGACACCGATTGCCGCGGCGCGCAGCGGGTTGTTGCGGATGGCGCGCAGCGACAGCCCGAACGGCGAATGCACGATGCGCCGCGCCAGCAGGAACAGTGCGAACAGAACGCTGAGGCAGTAGAAGAAGCCGACCTTGCCGAACATGTCGAAGGCGAACAGGCCTAATATCGGCTGCATCTCAATGCCCTGCAGTCCGTCGGTGCCGCCGGTGATGTTGGAAAACCGTTCCGCGAGCGCTTCCAGCAGAAGTGCGATGCCAAGCGTCACCATCAGCCGGGTCAGATCGACGCCACGGATCACCAGGAAACTAGTGAGAAAGCCGACCGCGGTAGCGACGAGGCCAGCAACCAGCAGCGCGAGCAGCGGTTCGTTAATGATGCCATGCAACGCCAGCAGTCCGGCGCTGTAGGCGCCGACGCCGAAAAACGCCGCGTGACCGAGCGAGACGATCCCGGCGTAGCCGAGGATGAGATCGAGCGACAGCGCGAACAGCGCCAGCCGCAAAATGTCGGTCATGATCAGATAGCGCGAGGGGAACAGGAACGCGCAGGAAAGCGCAAGAATCCAGAACACGATTTCGCTCGCACGCCAGCGCGCGCGGCTGATCGCAACGCTGGAGACATCAAGCGGGGCGGTCATGCTCAACGCGCCGCGGTGCGGCCGAACAGGCCGTTCGGGCGCCAAATCAGGATCACGATCATGATGGTGTAGATCACGAACGGTCCCACTTTCGGCACATAATATTTGCCGGCGACGTCGCCGATGCCGAGCAGCAATGAGGCCAGAAACGGCCCGGTGATGGAGGAAGAGCCGCCGACGGTGACCACGATCAAAAAGTAGATCATGAATTTCAGCGGGAAATACGGATCGAGCCCGAGAATCTCAGCGCTGAGCGCGCCGCCGAGCCCGGCGAGCCCGCATCCGAACGCGAAGGTGAAGGCGAACACCTGCGGCACATTGATGCCAAGCCCGCTGGCGGCGCGTGGATCGTCAACGGCCGCGCGGAGACGGCTGCCGAACCGCGTCTTCGCCAGGATCAATTGCAGCGCCGCGGTCAACAAACCACAGATCACGATGATCATCAGCCGGTAGCGGCCGATGCCGATACCGAAGACATCGAACTGGCCTTCCAGCGCGGCCGGAAGTTTGATGAAAATCCGCGACGATCCCATGATGTAATCGACCGCCGCCACCGACATGAAGACGAGGCCGACGCTGAACAGCACCTGATCGAGATGGCTCCTGTTGTAGAGGTGGCGATAGAGCGAGCGCTCCAGTAAGACTCCGATCGCCGCACTGGCGACGAAGGCCAGCGGCAGTGCGGCGAAGAACGGCCAGCCGGAGTTATTCACCAGCACCGCGCAGACATAGCCGCCGGCCATGGCGAAGGCGCCGTGGGCGAGATTGACGAAATTCATCAGCCCGAGCGTCACCGCAAGCCCGCACGCCAGCACGAACAGCAGCATGCCGTAGGCGATGCCATCGAACAGGATGGTGAGGAGCGTGGTCATGGAGAGAAGGTTTCCGTCGCCATCAATCCACCGCCGTCATTCCGGGGCGATGCGAAGCGTCGAGCCCGGAATCCATAACCACCATCGTGAGTATGGATTCCGGGCCCGCGCCTCAGGTCGACAATTGCCGACCGAGAGGCGCGTCCCGGAATGACGACGTTGGAGGGTTCGCGATGGCGTCCGCCCATCACTACTTTTTCGTCTTGCCGGAATCCTTCACCGCCTCAAAGGTCTGGAATTCGACGTTGTAGAGTTCGCCGTCGACCTTCTCGACCTTGCGGATGTAGATGTTCTGCACGATGTCGCGGGTTTCGGGGTCGATCGAGATCGGGCCGCGCGGGCTTTCCCACTTCATGCCCTTCATGGCTTCGATCAGCGCATCGCCGTCGGTCTTGCCGCCGGTCTTTTTCAGCGCCTCGTAGATCAGGTGAATGCCGTCATAGCCGCTGACCGCCATGAAGCCCGGACGGGTGCCGAACGCCTTCTTGTAGGCCGCGACGAACTCCTTGTTCATCGCGGAAGGGTGCGCGGCGGAGTAGAGATGCGCGGTTACCGTACCGAGGGCGGCGTCGCCCATGCCGTTGAGCAAATCGTCGTCCATCACATCGCCGGGGCCGATTACCTTGATGCCGGATTTGTCGAGCCCGCGCTCGGCATATTGCTTCATGAAGTTGCCGCCCTGCCCCGCCGGCACGAACACGAACACGGCGTCGGGCTTGGAATCCTTCATGCGCTGCAGGAACGGCGCGAAGTCCGGATTGGCCAGCGGCACCTTGACCTCTTCGACGATCTCGCCGCCACCGGCGGTGAAATTCTGTTTGAAGAAGGTCAGCGCGTCATTGCCCGGCGCATAGTCTGAGGTCAGCGTTGCTACTTTCTTGATGCCGTTCTTCGCCGCCCAGTCGCCGATGATGGTGGAGGACTGCGCCAGCGTGAAGGAGGTGCGCACGATATAGGGCGAGCGCTCGGTGATGATAGAGGTCCCCGCCGCCATCACGACTTCCGGCACCTTGGCCTGCGTCGCCAGCGGCGCCGCCGCCAATGCCGCGGGCGTGACGCCGAAGCCGGCGATGATGGCAACCTTGTCGTTGACGATCAGTTCCTGCGCGAGCCGCTTGGTATTGTCGGGAACGGCGGCGTCATCCTTCAGGATGATTTCGATCTTCTTGCCGGCGACGGTGTCGCCTTTCTGCTGCATGTACAGCTTGACCGCGTTGTCGATCTGTTTGCCAGTCGATGCCTGGCCGCCGGTCATCGGCAGGATCAGGCCGATTTTTACCGCGTCCTGGGCCTGGGCCGTCGCGCCCATGGCGGCGACAACGGCCGCGGCCAACATTACTTTCGTGCGAATGAACATGAACGCTCTCCCCTTGATCGGTTTATGCCTTGAACCGAGTCCCCGGCCCTTGCCGCCAACATAGCTGAATTTTCGCAGCCGTATATCGGCGCGGCATGGCGTCTGAGCCGCGCCGCATTGTCAATCACGACGTTCGAATTACGGTAGTTTGATACCGTAAATTTTAGCCGGGTCAATCCATAAACACCACGGTCTTGCGGCCGTTGAGGATTACCCGGTCCTCCAGATGATAGCGCGTCGCGCGTGCGAGCACACGGCGCTCGATGTCGCGGCCCTTGCGGACGAGATCGTCGGGCGTATCGCGGTGGCTGATGCGCTCGACGTCCTGATCGATGATCGGACCCTCATCGAGTGCGCTGGTGACGTAATGCGCGGTGGCGCCGATCAGCTTGACGCCGCGTTCATGCGCCTGATGGTAGGGCCGCGCGCCCTTGAAGCCTGGCAGGAACGAGTGGTGGATGTTGATGCAGCGCCCGGACAACCGTGCCGACATCTCATCCGACAGGATCTGCATGTAGCGCGCCAGCAGCACGAGGTCGGTCTGCGTCTCTCCCACCAGATTCCAGATCGCGGTTTCCTGCTCGCGCCTGGTCTCCTTGGTCACCGGCAGATAGTGAAAGGGAATCTCGCCGAGATCGAGATTGCTATAGGTCTCGCGCGGATGATTGGAGACGATCGCGGTGGGAATCATCTCCAACTCGCCGGTGCGCCAGCGATACAGAATATCGGCAAGGCAGTGGTCGGATTTGGAAACCAGCAGCATCACCCGGCGCCGCGTGGCGCGATCGCGCATCTGCCAGTCCATATGGAAGCGGTCGGCGATGGCGCCGAATCCGGTTCGCAGCGCCGGCAGCTCAACCGCGAGATCGGCGGCGGTGAATACGACCCGCATGAAGAAATGGCCGGTCTCGACGTCGTTGAACTGCTGCGCGTCGAGAATGTTCTGTCCGTTATGGGCAAGAAACGTGGAAACGGCGGATACGATGCCGGGACGGTCGGGACAGGATAGCGTCAGCACGAATTGATGATCGGACATGAACGGGCTTGTTGTATGTTGAGGGATGATTGCGATTTCCGCCCTGCTCTATCACCCGCGATGCCCTTGCGCCAATCCCGGCACAAGCGCCAGAATGAACAAACAAGCGGCGATCCGCGTTAGAGCAACATCATGGCTGACCGATTGAACGGCTATCGCATCCTGATCCTGGAAACCCGCGAGGAAGCGCAGTTTTCCCGCCTCCTGACCGATCAGGGCGCGGACGTGCTGCAGTGTCCGATGTTCACCATCCACGATGCGCCGGATCCCGCGCCGATCGAGGCCTGGATCCGGCGTTTCATCGACAGGCCGTTTGACGATCTGGTGCTGATGACCGGCGAAGGGCTGCGGCGGCTGATGAAGGTGGCGCGGCGCATCGGCGTGGATCAGGATTTTATCGCCGCCGTCGGCAAGGCGCGCAAATTTGCGCGCGGCCCAAAACCCGGGCGCGCGCTGCGCGAGATCGGACTGGAGCCGCAGGTCATCACCGAGAAGCCGACCTCGGAAGGCATTGCCGAGATGCTGTCGCGGTTCAATTTGAAGGGACACCGCGTCGGGCTGCAATTGTATCCCGACCGCGATCACCGCGTGCTGATCGGCGCAATCGAGGCGCTGGGCGCCGATGTCGAACCGGTGCTGCCCTATGTCTATGACGCGCAGGCCGCCGACACCAACATCGTCACCGCGATCGAGGAGATGGCGTTAGCGCGTATCGACGCGATTGCGCTGACCAGTTCAGGGCAGGTCCGCCGCCTGTTCGAAGTCGCGCAGGCGCACGATTGCGAAGACAAATTGCGCGAGGGGCTAACGCGCACGCCGATCGCCTCGGTCGGCCCGGTCGTGTCGGACGAGTTGAAATCGCACGGCCTGCGCGCCGATATTACTCCGGCCAACGACGCTTTTTTCATGAAGCCGCTGATATCGGCGATGGCGGTAGCGCTCGCCAAGTCCGCGCCGCGTGCCGCTGTCATTGCGAGCGAAGCGAAGCAATCCAGCGCTTGAACCAGGCTGGATTGCTTCGTCGCTTTGCTCCTCGCAATGACGAGCCGACTACTCCGCCGCCTGTTTCTGCTCGTTCAGGAACGCCTGATAGGCGAGCTTGATTCCATCCTGCAACGACGTGCGCGCGCGCCAGCCCAATCCAGCGAGGCGGCTGACGTCGAGCAATTTGCGCGGCGTGCCATCCGGACGCGAGGTGTCGAAGCTGATTCCGCCGGTGTAGCCCACAGTGGCAGCCACCACACGTGCGAATTCGGCGATGGTGATGTCCTCGCCGGTGCCGATGTTGACCAGTTCTTCGTCCGAATAGGTCTTCATCAGATGAACGCAGGCATCCGCCATGTCATCGACATAGAGGAATTCGCGGCGCGGCGTGCCGGTGCCCCAGACCACGACATTGGAGACACCGGAAAGTTTCGCCTCGTGAAAGCGGCGGATCAGCGCGGCCACGACGTGGCTGTATTCGGGATGATAATTGTCGCCGGAACCGTACAGATTGGTTGGCATCACATTGATGAAGTTGGCACCATATTGGCGGCGATAAGCTTCGACCATCTTGATGCCTGCGATCTTCGCAATCGCATAAGGCTCGTTGGTTTGTTCAAGCGGTCCGGTCAGCATCGAATCCTCGCGCAGCGGCTGGCTTGCGAGTTTCGGATAGATGCAGGACGAGCCGAGAAACATCAGTTTTTCGGCGCCGTTGACATGCGCGGCGTGAATGACGTTGGTCGCGATGATCAGATTGTCGTAGAGGAATTCGCCGCGCAGCGTGTTGTTGGCGACGATGCCGCCGACCTTGGCCGCCGCCAGAAACACCGCCTGCGGCCTTTTGGCGGCGAACCATTTGTTCACCGCGGCCTGATCGCGCAGGTCCAGTTCGCTGCGCTTCACCGTCAGCAGCTTGACGTCTTCCGATGCCAACCGGCGCAGCAGCGCGCCGCCGACCATTCCGCGATGGCCCGCAACAAAGACTGTTTTGCCATTCAGCTCAAACGAGGTTTTTGCCATGAGCGACCTCCCGTTTTGCGATCGCCAGATCGCCGGCTACCATCTCCTTGACCAGCTGCGCAAAGCTTGTCTTCGGTTTCCAGCCTAGCTTCGCATGCGCCTTGGTAGCATCGCCGATCAGCAGATCGACTTCGGTCGGGCGGAAATATTGTGGATCGATGCGGACGATCGTCTTGCCGGACTTCCTGTCGACGCCGGCTTCCTCGACGCCCTCGCCGCTCCATTCGATTCCACGGCCGACTTCGGCGAACGCGATCTCGACGAATTCGCGCACCGAACGGGTTTCCCCCGTCGCCAGCACGAAATCGTCAGGCTTGTCTGCCTGCAGTATCTTGTGCATGCCCTCGACATAATCCTTGGCGTGCCCCCAGTCGCGCTTGGCGTCCAGGTTTCCGAGATAGAGACATTCTTCCAGGCCCATTTCGATACGGGCGACGCTGCGCGTGACTTTACGTGTCACGAAGGTCTCGCCGCGGATCGGACTCTCATGATTGAACAGGATGCCGTTGGAGGCATACATGCCGTAGGCTTCGCGATAATTGATCGTGATCCAGTAGCCGTAAAGCTTGGCCACCGCATAGGGCGAGCGCGGATAGAACGGCGTAGTTTCCTTCTGGGGAACCTCCTGCACCAGGCCGTAGAGTTCCGACGTGGAGGCCTGGTAAAAACGCGTCTCCTTCTCCATGCCGAGAATCCGGATCGCCTCCAATAGCCTGAGCACGCCGAGCGCGTCGGCGTTCGCGGTATATTCGGGGCTCTCGAAGCTCACCGCGACGTGGCTTTGCGCCGCAAGATTGTAGATTTCCGTGGGGCGAATCTGCTGCACCAGGCGGATCAGATTAGTTGAATCCGTCATGTCGCCGTAGTGCAGCAGGAACGGCGTATTGCCGGCATGCGGATCTTCATAGAGATGGTCGATCCGCGCGGTGTTGAACGACGACGACCGCCGCTTGATGCCATGCACGGTATATCCGAGGCCGAGCAGATACTCCGCGAGATAGGCGCCGTCCTGCCCTGTGACACCAGTGATCAGCGCCACCCGCCGTTTCGAATCCTGAGCAGCCATATCAACTCCAACAACGCGCCGGGACGGCCTGAAAGCAGCCGGACGACGACAAACCGCAATACAATGCACTGGACCGACCCGCGACACTCAGTCTCATGGACGCACGCCGGACGGCCGAAATCCCTATCATGGCATCCTTAATACAAGCAAATTGAGGCTAGGCACCCCCCGACTTGCGGGATATGGAGCCTTGGACCACAATCAAGTCATGTGAGGGTCGATGCCCGGCCGGCTGAAATTTCAGCCGCTGCGGCGTCCGGCCTTCTAAGAAAAGCCAATCCAGGGAGGAATGACATGCGTAAACTCATGATGGCTGCGGCCTTGACGCTGCCGATGTTCGGTAGCGCCGCTATGGCGCAGGAGACGGTCAAGATCGGTTATATCGACCCGTTGTCGGGCGGCGGCGCCAGCGTCGGCGAAGTCGGACTGAAGACGTTCCAGTTCCTTGCCGACGAGGTGAATGCCAAGGGCGGCATCCAGGGCAAGAAGGTCGAGATCGTTCCGCTCGACAACAAGACCAATCCGCAGGAAAGCCTGATCCAGGCGCAGAAGGCGATCGACGCCGGCGTGCGCTACATCACCCAGGGCAACGGCTCGTCGGTGGCCGGCGCGCTGTCGGACTTCGTCACCAAATACAACGAGCGCAATCCCGGCAAGGAAGTGCTGTACTTCAACTATGCCGCGGTCGATCCGATCCTGACCAACGCGAAATGCAGCTTCTGGCATTTCCGCTGGGATGCGAACTCCGACATCAAGATGGAGGCGCTCACCAACTATATGAAGACGGTTCCGACGATCAAAAAGGTTTACCTGATCAATCAGGACTATTCGTTCGGTGAATCGGTCCGCACCACCGCCAAGTCGATGCTCGCCGCTAAGCGTCCGGACATCCAGATCGTCGGCGATGAGTTGCATCCGCTGCTCAAGATCACCGACTTCGCGCCCTACATTGCCAAGATCAAAGCATCCGGCGCTGACACGGTGGTCACCGGCAACTGGGGTCAGGATTTTGCGCTGCTGCTCAAGGCCGCCGCAGACGCCGGGCTCAAGGTCAACTGGTACACCTATTATGCCGGCGGCACCGGTGGTCCGACCGCGGTCAAGCAGGCTAACCTGAACCATCAGGTGTTCGCGGTCGGCGAAGGCATTCCGAATCTCGGCAATCCGGCGGCGGATGCGTTCGAAAAGGCGATCCGTGCAAAATACGATTTCAGCCTGTTCTATCCGCGCGCGGTCAACGAAATGCGGATGTTTGCGGCTGCCGCCGACAAGGCGAAGTCGCTTGAGCCGGTGAAAGTCGCAATGGCGCTCGAAGGCATGGAATTCGACGTTTACGATGGCGGCAAGGGCGCCATGCGCAAGGACGATCACCAGTTCTTCCAGCCGATGTACATCGCCTCGCTCGGCGAGCGGACCGAAAAGGAACCGTTCGACGAGGAAAAGACCGGTTGGGGCTGGAAGCTGGTTGCCAAGATCGACACCCCGCAGACCGTGCTGCCGACCACCTGCAAGATGGACCGGCCGAACTGATCATGCACGGCGATCTCCCTCTCCCCGCCTGCGGGGAGAGGGTTGGGGTGAGGGGGACTCTCCACCGGGCCGGACTCGCGGATAGTCCCCCTCACCCGACCGTCTTCGCTACGCTTCGCCGGTCGACCTCTCCCCGCAAGCGGGGCGAGGTAAGAGGCAACCGCACCACCGGGGGAATTCGTGCTTGAACTGATCGTCATCTCCACTCTCAACGGCGTGCTGTTCGGCATGCTGCTGTTTTTGATGGCGAGCGGCCTCACTGTCATCTTCAGCATGCTCGGCGTGCTGAACTTCGCGCATGCGAGCTTCTATATGCTCGGCGCGTTCTTCGGATTTCAGATCGCGCGCTGGTTCGGCTTCTGGCCGGCGCTGTTGATCGCACCTTTGCTGGCCGGCGCGATCGGCGCCGGCGTCGAGCGCTTTGGGCTGCGCCGCGTGCACAAGAACGGCCATGTCGCCGAACTGTTGTTCACCTTCGGGCTTGCGTTCGCGATCGAGGAAATCGTGCAGATCATCTGGGGCAAGAGCCCGGTGGATTTCCGCGTGCCACCGCTGCTCGATTTTCCGGCGTTCACGATCTTCTCCACCAACTATCCCGCCTACAAGATGTTCATGCTGCTGGTCTCAATCGCGATTTTCGCGGCCCTGCTGATCACGCTGAAGAAGACCCGGATCGGCCTGATCGTGCAGGCGGCGCTGACGCATCCGCACATGGTCGGCCATCTTGGCCATAATGTTGGGCGCATTTTCATGCTGGTGTTCGGCGTCGGCACCGCGCTGGCCGCCGTCGCCGGCGTGATCGCCGGCCCCGCACTGGTGACGCAATCCAACATGGCCGGACTGCTCGGACCGATCCTGTTCGTCGTTGTCGTGGTCGGCGGGCTAGGCTCGCTGCCCGGCGCCTTCGTCGCCTCGCTGCTGATTGGCCTGGTGCAAACCTTCGCGGTGTCGATGAATGGCTCGCTTGCGGGCGCCTTTGGCCCGCTCAGCCCCGCCTATGCGGCGACTTGGCTCTCCGATATCTGGGGCGTGACCATCGCGCAGATCGCGCCGATCATGCCCTATCTCTTGCTGGTGCTGATCCTGATCTTCCGTCCGATGGGCCTGCTCGGGACCCGCGACACATGACCGAGATCGCCTCCAGCGTCGCACCTCCCGCTCCGGCCGCCGCCGAGAAACTCAAATTCTATGGGCTGTGGATCGCGGCCGCGATCGTGCTGCTGCTGCTGCCGAAGATTTTCTCTTCGGGCGGATCGCTGACCACCTTCAGCCTGATCGGCATCTCCATCATCTTCTCGCTGTCCTACAATATCCTGCTCGGCCAGACCGGTATGCTGTCGTTCGGCCACGCGGTTTATTATGGCCTCGGCGGCTTTCTCGTCATTCACGCCATCAACATTATCGGCGCCAACAAATTTCCGATTCCGCTGCCGGTGGTGCCGCTGATCGGCGGATTGACGGGCCTCGTATTCGCCATGCTGCTCGGCTGGGTCTCGACCCAGCGCAGCGGCACGGCGTTTGCGATGATCTCGCTTGGCGTCGCCGAACTCGTCGCTTCCTCCGCACTGATCCTGCGTACGTTTTTCGGCGGCGAGGCCGGCATCTCCGCCAACCGCACAAAATTGCTGCGGGTGTTCGACTGGAGCTTTGGACCGCAAATCCAGATCTATTATCTGGTTGCGGCGTGGACGCTGATCGCGGTGATCGCGATGTACGCACTGACCCGCACACCCTTGGGCCGCATGTGCAACGCGGTGCGCGACAATCCCGAGCGCGTGCAGTTCGTCGGCTACGATCCGCACGTGGTGCGCTATCTCGCCTTCTGCTTTTCCGGATTCTTCGCCGGCATCGCCGGCGCACTCGCCGCCATCAATTTCGAGATCGCCAATTCGGCCTATCTCGGCGCGGTGCAGTCGGGAACGGTGCTGTTTGCGACCTATATCGGCGGCGTCGGCTTCTTCATCGGCCCGATCGTCGGCGCGATCTTCGTCACCATCCTGTCGCTGGGCTTGAGCGACCTGACGCCGGTGTGGCAGCTCTATTTCGGGCTGATCTTCATCGCGGTGGTGGTGTTCGCGCCCGGCGGCATCACTGGCCTGTTGATGATGCATCGGCCGCTGCTGCGGGCGGGAACGCTGACCAAGGTGCTGCCGAGTTACGCCATCGCCTTCGTGCCGACGCTGGCGATGATCGCGGGTCTGATCCTGTCGATCGAAACCATCGTGCATTTCACCGTCAATCCCGGCGACGATTCGCACATCAAGGCGTTCGGCGTCAATTTCGACGCGGCGAGCCCTTATATCTGGGCGATGGCCGCGATTCTCCTGATCGGCGGCTATCTGGTGGCGCGCAAGACCTGGACCTGGGTCGGCCATGCCTGGGACGACGCGACGAGCACGGCGCGCGAAAAAGGTGTAGCCGCATGAGCACCGCGATCGAACTGCGCGGGGTCGAAAAAAGCTTCGGCATCACCTCCGTGATCCGCAACGTCAATCTGACGGTGGCGCAGGGCGAGCGCCACGCACTGATCGGACCGAACGGCGCCGGCAAATCCACATTGTTCAACCTGATCAGCGGCTACATGATGCCGACCGTCGGCAGCATCCTGCTGCGCGATGAAGTGATCTCAGGGTTGCCGCCGTACCAGATCAACCGCCGCGGGCTGTCGCGCAGCTTTCAGGTCACCAACGTCTTTGCCAATATGAGCGTATGGGAGAATCTCCGCTGCGCGGTGCTGTGGGCCGCCGGCCACCGTTACGCATTCTGGAAGAACATCGACAATCTGCCTGAGGTGCGCGACCGCACCGCGCAGATTCTGCAGGACATCAACCTCACGCAACGCCGAGACGTGCCCGCGGGCCTGTTGACCTACGCCGAACAGCGCGCGCTGGAGATCGGCATCACCATTGCCGGCGGCGCCGACGTCATTCTGCTGGACGAGCCGACCGCCGGCATGAGCCACGCCGAAACCGAGCGCGCGGTGGCGCTGATCCGCCGCCTCACCGAGGGCCGTACGCTGCTGATCGTCGAGCACGACATGAGCGTGGTGTTTGGCCTGGCCGACCGCATCTCGGTGCTGGTCTACGGCCAGATCATCGCGTCGGGCACGCCGGAGGAAATCCGCGGCAATCCCAAGGTCAAGGAAGCCTATCTCGGCGAGGAGGCGGCCTGATGCTCGAGGTCAAGGACCTGCACGCCTATTACGGCAAGAGCCACATCCTGCAGGGCGTCGACATGCATATCGACGCCGGCGAGGTGGTCAGCTTGTTGGGCCGCAACGGCGTCGGCCGCTCCACCACGGTGAAAGCCATCATGGGCGAAGTGCCGCCGCAGGGAACCATCCTGTTCAAGGGCGCGGATATTGCAGGCTTACCGAGCTACAAGATCGCGCATCTGGGCTTGGGCTATGTGCCGGAACATCGCGACATCTTCCCCGGCCTCACGGTGCGGCAGAACCTGATGCTCGGCATCAAGGACCCGAAGAAGCCGGGTAAGTGGCGGCTGGAGGACATGCTGCAGATGTTCCCCAACCTCGCCGCGCGTGCGGACACGGCGGCCGGCGTGATGTCCGGCGGCGAAAAGCAGATGCTGACAATTTGCCGCACCCTGATGGGCGATCCGGAACTGGTGATGATCGACGAGCCGACTGAAGGGCTTGCGCCGATCATCGTGCAGCAGGTCGGCGACCTGATCGCGGAGATTGCGCGGCGCGGCGTCGCTATCCTGCTGGTGGAGCAGAAGCTGTCGATCGCGATGCGTATCTCGCACCGGCTCTATGTGATGGGCCACGGCCGCATCGTGTTCGAAGGCACCCCCGCCGACCTCAAGGCCAACGACGCCGTCCGCAAGGAATGGCTGGAGGTGTGAGCGTTCGTGTGGCGTCGGGTCTCGCCGAGCCTAAGGTGCGCCCCCTCGCCCCGCTTGCGGGGAGAGGGTCGGGGTGAGGGGGACTCTCCACGCACGCGGACTCGCGGATAGTCCCCCTCACCCGACCGTCTTCGCTGCGCTTCGCCGGTCGACCTCTCCCCGCAAGCGGGGCGAGGTAAGAGGCAACGCCAGCGCCCTACTGGTCCCCTTGCCGTTAGTCGAATAGGGTGAGCGGTAAGGCCGAGATAAGTTATGACGCGGAAAACGCGCTAACGGAGGGAATGCGTTGAACAACGCTTTGGAAGTGCGCGGGGTGTCACTGCGCTTCGGTGGCGTGCGCGCGCTGACCGAGGTCTCCTTCGGCGTGAACGACGGCGAATTGTTTTCCATCATCGGCCCTAATGGAGCTGGCAAAACCTCGATCGTGAATTGCATCTCCGGCCGCTACAAGCCGACCGAGGGACAACTATTCTACCACGGCAAAGATATCACCGCGCTCAATCCCAACGCCCGCCCCTCGCTCGGCATTGGCCGCACCTTCCAGAATCTCGCGCTGTTTCACCACATGAGCGTGCTCGACAACATCATGGTCGGGCGGCACCATTTGCTGAAAAACAATTTCATCACCGGCTCGCTGTACTGGCTGACCGGCGCGCGACAGGAAGAGCTCGAGCATCGCCGCAAGGTCGAGGAGATCATCGACTTCCTCGATCTGCAATCGGTGCGCAAGGCCACCGCCGGCACCCTGCCCTACGGCCTGCGCAAGCGCGTCGAGCTTGCGCGCGCGATGGCGCTGGAGCCGCAACTGATCCTGCTCGACGAGCCGATGGCCGGCATGAATTTTGAGGAAAAGGAGGACATGGCGCGCTACGTCGTCGATCTCAACGAAGAGTTCGGCATGACGGTCGTCATGATCGAGCACGACATGGGCGTGGTGATGGACATCTCCCACCGCGTGATGGTGCTTGATTTCGGCCGCAAGATCGCGGAAGGCGATCCGGCCTCGGTGCTCGCCGATCCCCATGTCAAGCGCGCTTATCTGGGCGAAGAGGACGAAGTGCTGGTCGATCCCGACGACGTGCCGGCACACGCGGAGTCTGCTGCATGATGGACTACGCCGGCCGCGTCGCCCAAGCCGACACCTATCCGAAACTGCTGCGCCTCAACTCCAAGGAACATGGCGGCGAGATCGCGCTGCGCGAAAAGGATTTTGGACTATGGCGCGTGTTCACCTGGAACGACTACCAGACCAGGGTTCATGATTTCGCGTTGGGTATGATCGAACTCGGCTTGGGCAAGGGCGACGTGATCGGCATCATCGGCGACAACCGCCCCGATTGGGTGTCGGCTGAAATTGCCACCCACGCCATCGGCGCCATGAGCCTTGGCCTCTACCGCGACGTGCTGGACGAGGAAGCCGCGTATCTGTTGAACTACGGCGAAGCCAAGCTGGTGTTCGCCGAGGACGAAGAGCAGGTCGATAAGTTGCTGGCGCTCGCTGATCGTGTGCCAAACTTGAAGCACATCATTTATTCCGATCCGCGCGGCATGCGGAAATACGACGACCCGCGGCTGATGGAAGCCGACAAGCTCGCCGCGCTTGGCCGCGACCGCGCCGCGCGCGAGCCTGCGCTTTACGATCAACTGGTCGACGCGACCAAGGGCGAGGACGTCGCCATCCTCTGCACCACCTCCGGCACCACCGCGAACCCGAAGCTGGCGATGCTCGCGGCGGGGCGCGTGCTCAGGCATTGCGCGACCTATCTGAAATTCGACCCCAAAGGTCCCGACGACGAATACGTTTCGGTGCTGCCGCTGCCATGGATCATGGAACAGGTTTACGCTTTAGGCAAAGGCCTGCTCAGCCGGATGAAGATCAACTTCGTCGAGCAGCCCGACACCATGATGAACGATTTTCGCGAGATCGCGCCGACCTTCGTGCTGTTCGCACCAAGGGTATGGGAAGGTATCGCCGCCGCGTACGCGCGCGGGTGATGGATTCGTCTCCGCTTAAGCAAAGCCTCTATGAACTCGGCATGAAGACCGGCCTGTCGGCGCTGGCGCAGGGCAAACGCTCGGCCGTCGCCGATACGCTGCTGTTCCGCGCGCTGCGCGACCGGCTCGGCTTCACGCGGCTGCGGTCGGCGGCGACCGGAGGTGCTGCGCTCGGTCCAGATACCTTTAAATTCTTCCAGGCCATGGGCGTGCCGCTGCGCACGCTGTACGGCCAGACCGAACTGCTCGGCGCCTACACGCTGCATCCGATCGGCGAGGTCGATCCCGACACGACGGGAGTGGCGATGGCCGAGGACATCGAGATTCGCGTCGATAATCCGGATATCCATGGCGTCGGCGAAATCGTGGTGCGCCACCCCAACATGTTCCTCGGCTACTACAAGAGCCCGGAAGCCTCCGCGGCCGATATGAAAGACGGCTGGATGCAGTCCGGCGACGCCGGCTATTTCAACGCCAACAAGCAGCTCGTGGTGATCGACCGCATCAAGGATATGGCGGAGACATCGCGCGGCGAACGCTTCTCGCCGCAATATATCGAGAACAAGCTGAAATTCTCGCCCTACATTGCAGAGACTGTAGTACTCGGCGCCGGCCGCGACGCGGTGGCGGCGATGATCTGCATCCGGTTTTCGATCATTTCGAAATGGGCGGAGAAGAACCGGATTTCGTTCACCACTTACACCGATTTGGCCTCGCGCCCGGAGGTCTATGCGCTGCTACGCAAGGAAGTCAAGGCGGTCAACGCCACGCTGCCGCCGGCGCAGCGCATCTCCCGCTTTCTGCTGCTCTACAAGGAGCTCGATGCCGACGACGGCGAACTCACCCGCACCCGAAAAGTCCGCCGCAGCGTCATCAACGAAAAGTATGCCACCATCATCGACGCGATCTATGGCGGCGAGCGCAACATCCCGATCGACACCATGATCCGCTTCCAGGACGGCACCACCCAGCGCATCCGCACCACGCTCGCGGTCGTCGACCTCGCGCGCGACGCGGCGGTGTCGGAGGCCGCCGAATGAACACCCAGTTCCTGATCCAGCTTCTGGTCAACGGCCTCGTGGTCGGCACGCTGTACGGCGTGGTGGCGATGTCGTTCGTGCTGATCTACAAGGCGACGCAAGTGGTGAATTTCGCGCAAGGCGAATTGCTGCTGATCGGCGCGTGGGTGTGCTGGGCGCTGCTGACCAAATACCAGGTGCCGTTCTGGGTCGGCATGCCGATGACTTTGGTCTTCATGTTCATCTTCGGCATCGCGATCCAGATCGTGGTGCTGAGACCAATGATCGGCGAGCCGATCATCTCGGTGATCATGGTCACCATCGCACTGTCGGAAGTGTTCCAGGCGTCGCTGAAATGGATTTTCGGCGTCAATCCGCAACCGTTCCCGCGCGTCTTCACCAGCCAGTCGGTGAATTTCCTCGGCCTGCAGATCCAGACCGTCTATGTCATGAGTCTTGTGGTCTCGGTGGCCATGATGATCGGCATGGCGTGGTTCTTCCGGGTTTCGAAATACGGCCTTGCGATGCGCGCCACCGCCTTCAACCAGCAGGTGGCGCAATCATTAGGCATTTCCGTCAAAAGCGTGTTCGCGATCGCATGGGCGATTTCGGCGACGGTCTCGGCGGTCGCGGGCGTCGTCGTCGCCGTCGTCAACGGTGTGTCGTCCGGCCTGTCGGCCTACGGCATCAAGGTGTTTCCGGCGGCGATCCTCGGCGGCCTTGACTCGATCGGCGGCGCTGTGCTCGGCGGCATCATCATCGGGCTGTTGGAAAACATCGCGCAGTATGTCGACAGCGAATATTTGCACTGGGGCAATCTCTATGAGATCGCGCCGTTCTACGTGATGATCATCATCCTGATGATAAAACCCTACGGCCTGTTCGGCACCAAAGACATCGAGCGGGTGTAATCACAGATGGCTGGTCCAAATCTCATTCCCGCCGGCGACTTCCGCACCTCGTATGCGGTCGATACCACGATCTTTCCGACCACGGCGAGCCGCAACGCGGCGATTGTGAGCATCATCCTGATCTGCTTTGCGCCGCAGGTGCTGAGCGCCTATTGGCTCAGCATCCTGATCCAGATCGGGATTTATGGAATCGCAGCGCTGGGCCTGAATATCCTGGTCGGCTTCACCGGACAAATCTCGATCGGCCACGCCGCGTTCTTCCTGCTCGGCGCCTTCACCTCGGCCTATCTGTCGAACGCCTTTCCGATCCCGGTATTCTTCGCCATTCCGCTGGCGGGTGTCGTCACCGCGCTGGTAGGCCTGATCTTCGGCCTGCCGGCAGCGCGGCTGAAGGGGCTCTATCTCGTCATCGCGACGCTGGCGGCGCAATACATCCTGCTCGACTTCTTCTCGCGCGCCGACTGGTTCTCTGGCGGCTCGGTCCCGGCCTCCGCCAATCCGTTCTCGATCTTCGGCTATACGTTTCGCGGCGACCGGCAGTACTTCTATGTCGTGCTGGCCTATGTGCTGGTCAGCTACCTGCTGGTGACAAACTTGATGCGAACCCGGGACGGCCGCGCGCTGGTCGCGGTGCGCGACCATTATCTCTCCGCGGAGATCATGGGCATCAACCTCACCAAGTACCGCACGCTGTCGTTTGGCCTCGCAGCATTCTTCGCAGGTATCGCCGGCGCGCTGTATGCGCATTACCAGCTGGTGGTCTCGAACGAGGGTTTTGGCATCGAGCGCTCGATCATTTTTCTCGCGATGATCATCATCGGCGGCACCGGCTCGGTGATGGGCACGCTGATGGGCACCGCCTTCGTGGTGCTGCTGCCGGAATCGATGGAATGGATCAGCGCCGGGCTGAAAGGCAGCGCGATCGACAAGGCGCTGTCGCTGAACAACAACATCACCTTCCTGCGCGAGATCGCGATCGGGCTGATCATCATCCTGTTTCTGGTGTTCGAGCCCGACGGGCTTGCGCACCGCTGGCGGCAGATCAAGACTTACTGGAAACTCTACCCGTTTTCGCATTGAGCTTGGAACGGGATGAACTACAATCAACCTAACAAAACAACCGGAGGAAGCGTAATATGACGATGAAATCCCACCTCACCTCAGCCTCGCTCGCGCTGCTGATTGCCGGCTCTGCTGCGACCGCGCAGGCGCAGATCGCGATCGGCCATCTGGCGGATTATTCCGGCGGCACCTCGGACGTCGGCACTCCCTATGGACAAGGCGTGGCCGACACCTTCGCCTGGGTCAACAAGAACGGCGGCGTCGGCGGCAAGCAGCTCGCGGTCGACACCAACGACTACGGCTATCAGGTGCCGCGTGCGATTGCGCTCTACAAGAAATGGTCCGGCGGCGACAAGGTCGCGGCGATCATGGGCTGGGGCACCGCCGACACCGAGGCGCTGACTGGCTTCCTCGCGCAGGACAAGATCCCGGACATTTCCGGCTCGTATGCCGCGGCGCTGACCGATCCGGAAGGCACCAGCGGCAAGGCCAAGCCTGCGCCTTATAACTTCTTCTACGGCCCGAGCTATTCGGACGCGATGCGGGCGATGCTGAGCTGGGCCGCGGACGACTGGAAGGCCAAGGGCAAGCCGGGCAAGGCGAAATTCGTGCATATGGGCGCTAACCATCCTTATCCCAACGCCCCGAAGGCGGCCGGCGAGGCGATGGCCACCGAGCTCGGCTTCGAAGTGCTGCCGCCGCTGGTGTTCGCGCTCGCGCCCGGCGATTACAGCGCGCAGTGCCTCAGCCTGAAAAGCTCCGGCGCCAACTACGCCTATCTCGGCAATACGGCTGCTTCCAACATCTCCGTGTTGAAGGCCTGCAAGACCGCCGGCGTCGATATCCAGTTCCTCGGAAACGTCTGGGGCATGGATGAAAACGCCGCCAAGACCGCGGGCGATGCCGCCGACGGCGTGATCTTCCCGCTGCGGACCTCAGTGGCTTGGGGCGGCAACGCGCCGGGCATGAAGACCGTGATGGAAATTTCCAAAATGTCGGATCCGACCGGCAAGGTGTATCGTCCGGTGCATTACATCGCGGCCGTTTGCACCTCGCTGTATATGAAGGAAGCGCTGGATTGGGCCGCGAAGAATGGCGGCGCCACCGGCGAGAATGTCGCGAAAGGCTTCTATCAGAAAAAGGATTGGGTGCCGGCCGGCATGGAAGGCGTCTGCACCCCCTCCACCTGGACCGAGAAGGACCATCGCGGCACGCTCAAGGTCGATCTCTATCGCTCGAAGGTGACGGGTGCGACCGACGGCGATGTCAACGACCTGATGGCCAAGGGCACCATCAAGCTCGAAAAGGTCAAGACCGTCGACCTGCCGCGCAAGCCGGAATGGTTTGGCTGGTGATTACTACTGCAACCCTCCCTTGAAAAGGGAGGGTCGCATTCTCTAGGCCGTTTCGCGCACCACAGTAACCATTGCGCCGAGCGGCAGCAGGTCATCCAACGGACTATCCCGATAGGGCGATGACGAAGCTCGCAGCTTCGGCAGAAAATCGTCAAAATACGCCTTGCTCGGAGGTGCATACGGCTTCACAGTGTCGATCCTGAAGCCCGCTTCGCGAAACTGCGCAAGGTGCTCCGAAGGACGAAGCCGGTTGCCGCGCCCGACCCGTCCGCGTGTCATTCGTGCCTGGTAGCTGTCCGAAGCGAAGAGAAGAAAATCCAGAGGTCGATCGAAATTCCAGTGATCTCGGAAATCGATGCTGTGTAAACCAAGGCCGCCTGGCCTGGTAACGCGCGCGAGCGACCGGCAAACAAGCGGCAAATCATAAACGTGCTCAAGAACCGAAGTTGAAAACACGACGTCACATGATGCGGTCGAGACGCTGTTAAGCGCTTCGGCTGGCTCTGGAAGGCAATTGATCAAGTGCGCTGAATAACCGCCGGCGGCGATCACTTCGTCGATCGCCGCGGAAGGGCCTGTCCAGCGCGCTTTGAAGCGCCGGTAAAATTCCGGATGATAGGCCGGATCCCATTTCGACATGAAGCGATCGGCGAGTGTAACTTTCGCACCTTGGCTTGCGAGAACAAGTTGGGGAGCGAAGTCCAGGCCCGGTCCGATTTCAAGTATACGCGTTCCGTTTAATGGAATTCCATGACTGGCCAGCTGATTGAGACAGTGTTCAGAAATCTGGATTGCGTAAGTCACCGCATTATCGATATCGGCGGAAGTTTTCAGGCCGAGCCGAAACTGCATCCATAGCGGAAGGTCTCTAAGCAGCGACCTGGCGCCCATTTTTGCGATCTGAAGCAAATTCAAGACGTGTACTCCGTTTCCAGTTACTTTCAGTGACGCTAGCCTCAATCGCAACCGTTCACTACACCATCTAGATTATGATCTTCAGAAACACAACCCAGCCTTCAATCACGCGATAACCGGCCAAAACGCGGCAACAACAAATATCAGCCACTCGTTAACGGCTTTGATCGCACGATGTAACATGCGACCGTTTGTCGAATGGACTGGTTCCGAAGACTGTCAAATTCTGCGCCCTTCCTTGTAAAGATTTCCGTTCATCCTTGATCACATTTGGCTTATGTTTCTTTTTCAGTTTCCCCTGCCGCGACAACGAATCGACCACGGCAATTCCAGAAGGTTTTCGCTCGGTGCAACTCACCTCGTCCGACCGGCAAGTGGCCAGCGAGCCGCGAACCGTGCCCCTCCTCAGCGTGCGCAATATCGAGGTGGTGTATGACGACGTCATCCTGGTGCTGCGCGGCCTCAGCCTCGAGGTGCCGCAGGGATCGATCGTGGCGCTACTCGGCGCCAACGGCGCCGGCAAATCGACGACGCTGAAAGCGATCTCGGGACTGCTCAAGACCGAGGACGGCGAGGTCACGCGCGGCGAAATCATCTTCAATGGCGAGCGCATCAACGGTATCGATCCCGACAAGATCGTACGCAAAGGTATCTTCCAGGTGATGGAGGGCCGCCGCATCATCTCCGACATGACGTCGCTGGAAAACCTGAGACTTGGCGCCTTTACCCGCAGCGACAACGAAGTCGGCGCCGACATCGACATGATCTACAATTATTTCCCGCGGCTGAAGGAGCGCACCGGGCTTTCCGGCTATCTCTCCGGCGGCGAGCAGCAGATGCTGGCGATCGGCCGCGCGCTGATGGCGCGCCCGAAGATGATCCTGATGGACGAACCCTCGATGGGCCTGTCGCCGCTGCTGGTCAAGGAAGTGTTTGCGATCATCAAAAAGATCAATCGCGACCTCGGCGTCACCATCCTGCTGGTGGAGCAGAACGCGCGCGCGGCATTGTCGGTCGCGAGCCACGGCTACATCATGGAGCAAGGCAAGGTCGTGCTCGACGGCAGCGCCGACGAACTGCGCGACAACGAAGACGTGAAAGAATTCTACCTCGGCGGCGCCGGCGACCAGCGCAAGAGTTTCAAGAACCTCAAAAGCTTCAAGCGGCGCAAGCGCTGGCTGTGATGACCTCTCACTACGACGCCATCGAAACGCGCAAGCCCGCCGAACGCGAGGCCGACCTGTTTTCGCGGCTGCCGGATATCCTGAGCAAGGCAATGGCAGCGCCCGCATATGCGGAGCGCTTCAAAGGCATCGATCCCGCGACCATCACCAGCCGCACCGCGCTGGCGAAACTTTCCCTGCTGCGCAAATCCGACCTCCCCGCCCTGCACAAGGCAGCACCGCCGTTCGGCGGATTCGTCGCGGCGTCTGCCGGATCGTTCGGGCGCTTGTTCACCTCGCCCGGCCCGATCTTCGAGCCGGAAGCAACCCACGCCGATCCATGGCGCGGCGCGCGGGCGCTGTTTGCGGCTGGCTTTCGACCGGGCGACGTGGTGCTCAATACCTTCAGCTATCATCTGACGCCGGGCGGCTTTATTTTCGACTCTTCCGCGCGTGCATTGGGCTGCGCGGTAATCCCGGCCGGGCCTGGCAACACCGAAGCGCAATTCGAGCTGATCGAGGCCTATCGCCCGGTCGGCTACAGCGGCACGCCGGATTTCCTCAAGATTCTGCTCGACGCGGCTGCCAGCGCCGGGCGCGATATTTCCTCGATCAAGCGCGCGCTGGTGTCGGGTGCGGCGTTTCCGAAATCGCTGCAGGATGAAATCAGGTCGCGCGGCGTCGATGCCTATCAAGCGTTCGGTACCGCCGATCTCGGCCTGATCGCGTTCGAAACATCTGCGCACGAGGGCATGGTCGTCAATGAGGACCTGATTTTCGAAATTGTGCGGCCCGGCACCGGCGATCCGGTAGCCGAGGGCGATGTCGGCGAAATCGTCGTCACCTCGCTCGACCCGCATCACCCTTGGATTCGCCTGGCACTCGGCGATCTCACGGCGGCGCTGCCGGGGCAAAGCCCGTGCGGGCGCACCAACCTGCGCATCAAGGGCTGGATGGGTCGTGCCGACCAGACCACCAAGGTCAAAGGCATGTTCGTACGGCCCGAACAGGTGGCGGAGATCGGCAAGCGGCATCCCGAGCTTGAACGGCTGCGTCTGGTCGTTAGCCGCGAAGGCGAAAGCGACATGATGACGCTCAAGGCCGAATGCGCATCATCGTCCGACGCATTGCGGGAGCAGGTTGCCGCGTCGCTCCGCGCGGTCGCCAAACTCGTTGGCGCTGTCGAACTGGTCGCACTGGGCTCGCTGCCGAACGACGGCAAAGTGATAGCGGACGAACGTCCGGTTGGTTGATCAAAACGCGCGAACAAGATCGATCACGGTGCGCTGCTGCTCCGCCGTGATCTCTGCGAACATCGGCAGCGACAGGATCCGGCTTTGCTGGCGATGCGCATTCGGGAATTGCTCGGGGCGATGTTGGAGCCGGCTGTAAGCCGGCAGGAACGGCAGCGCGGTCGGATAATTGATCGCGGTCTGCACGCCATTGGCGTTCAGATGCGCCGCCAGCGCGTCGCGGCGCGGATGCTGGATCGTATAGAGATGGTAGACATGGCTGCGGTCCGCCGCGACCGAAGGCACCACGACATCCTCGATCTGGTTGAGACCGGCGTCGTAAGCCTTCGCCGCATCCTGCCGCGCTTTGGTCCACTGCGGCAGATGCGGCAGTTTGGCCGACAAGATCGCGGCCTGCAGGCCGTCAAGCCGGCTGTTGACGCCCTCGATGTGGTGCTGATGCTTGGTAAGCCCGCCATGGCGCGCCAGCATGGTCATGTGCTCGGCCAACGCGCCGTCGTTGGTGACGACTGCGCCGGCGTCGCCCATCGCGCCGAGATTCTTGCCCGGATAGAACGAGTAGGTGGCGGCGGCGCCGAAGGTGCCGACCTGCTGGCCCTTGTAACGCGCCAGATGCGCCTGTGCGCAATCCTCGATCACCCATAATCCATGCTTGCGCGCGATCGCCATGATCGCACCCATGTCCGCGGGCTGGCCATAGAGATGCACCGGAATGATGCCTACGGTACGCGGGGTGATCGCGGCTTCGATCGCGGCGGGATCGACGGTGAAGGTGCTGTCGTCGGTATCCGCGAACACCACATTGGCGCCGGCGTGCGTGATCATCGCCGACGTGCTGATCCACGAATGCGCCGTGGTGATGACTTCATCGCCGGGCTGAACTTTTAGCGCCGCCATTGCAAGATACAGCGCGTCGGTGCCATTGGCGCAGGACACGCAATGCTTGATGTCGACGGCTTTGGCGAATTCCTGCTCGAACGCATCGACATACGGGCCGCGGATGAACGCATTGTCGCGGACCACGGCTGCGATCGCGGCATCGATCTCGCTTTTGATGGTCTGGTACTGCAGCTGCAGATCCGCGTAAGGCACCGGCATCGGTCATCCGCCTCGCAATTCGAGCAGGCGCGCCGGATTACCCGCATATGTACCGGCCGCGGTGATATCCTTCGTCACCACCGAACCCGCGCCGATGACGACGTCATCGACGATCCGCACCGGCATGATGGTGGCATTGGAGCCGATGGAAACCCGATTGCCAACCTCGGTCGCTCGCCATAGCTCCTTGCGGCCGCGGGCCGGTCCGCCGGTCGAGAACGGATCATTGACGAACATCACGCCGTGGCTGACAAAGCAGTCCTCGCCGATGGTCACGAGTTCGCAGATGAAGGCGTGGGATTGCACCCGGGTGCGGGCGCCAACCACGACGCCTTTCTGGATTTCCGTGAACGGCCCGACGAAACAGTCGTCGCCGATCTTGCAGCCGTAGATGTTGCACGGCTCCACAATCTTGACCCGCGCGCCGAATTCGACGTCGCGCACGCCGGCCTGATGCAGCTCCGGCTGGTTCACGACGCCACACCGAGCCGGCTCAGCCGGGGCGCAAAGCGCAGCGAGACTTCCTGGCCGGTCTCGATCGATTCATAGAGCGCGGAGATCAGCTCCAGGCTCTTGCGTCCCTCAATGCCATCTACCAAGGCGGCACGCTGATTGATCAGGCAATCGATCACATGCTGATAGTAAGCCTGATGGCCGAAGCCGTAAACGTTGGGCGGGTTGACGGAGAATTTCTCCATCACGTCCTTGTCCGACGGCAGCTCATCGACGAAAGCCCAGTGCCTGATCTGGTTGACGGCGAAGCCTTCTCGCCCAGGATCGAGAGCGAACCTTCCAGATCCTTCGGACGCGCGGCCGTGGTCGCCTCGATGATGCCCAGCGCGCCATTACGAAACTTCAGCGTCGCCACCGCGGTGTCTTCGGTCTCGATTTTTACCAGCGCCGTGATCGCGCGCGCGTGAACGCTGACGACGTCGCCGAAAAACCATTCCAGCATATCGACATGATGGCTGGCCTGATTGGTCAGTACGCCGCCGTCATAGGCCCATGTGCCGCGCCAGTCGTCCTGGTCGTAATAGCTTTGATCCCGGCACCAGCGCACGCGCACGGTGCCGAGAATAAGCTTGCCGAAACGTCCGGCCTCCAGCGCCTCACGCGCCTTGACCACCGGAACGTTGAAGCGGTTCTGCTTGACGACAAACAGTTTGACGCCGGCTTCGTCGCAGGCGCGCATCATGGCGTCGGCGTCCTGCAGCCGGAGCGCCATCGGCTTTTCGACGACGACGTGCTTGCCGGCTTTGGCGCAGGCGATGACGTGCTCGGGGTGCATTCCGCTCGGCGTCAGCACTGCGACGGCGTCGATGTCCTTCCGCGCCAGAAAGTCGTCGATATCATAATCACCGGGAATGCCGAATCTCGACGCGATGGCGTCGGCGCGCGCGCGAATCGGATCGCAGACGGCGACGAGTCTCGCCCGATCGATATGATTGCCGCCCAGCAGATCGGCGTGACGCTTCGCGATGCGTCCGCACCCGAGCAGACCAAATCGGATCATGAAACTTCCTTGTTAACCGCCGCCGTTCGGTTCGCGAGAACGACCACCGAGCCGCGCAGCAGGTCCCTAGAGGCCGGTATTCTATATTAACAAAAGCCGATGTAAATCAAGGCAGTTGGGCGTTCCGCCCAAGCGTTTCGGCTCCGTTAATTGCGTTGTACGGCGGCGCCTATTGGGGTATCTGATCGAAAGAAGAGGGCTCCAGCCCTCGATGAGTGCGAACAAAAGATGGTTGATGACCGCCAACAACCCCGAGAATATCTCGGACTGGCATTCCTGATTTGCGTTCACGTCGTCATATGTTGCGTATCGCTGGCTTACGTTTCAAAATTTCACGACGTTTTTCACATCTTCTATGATCCGGTCCGGCTGTATGGAGCCGTTGCCGCGGTCGCGGCGTTCGCGCTTGTCGGCTATCTTTTTACGTTCGCCGGTTTCAGCTTCGGCTATTTTATCGGGTTCTATTTCTTTACAATGGTGCTCGGCTATCTCTGGATAAATTTTTTCTCCGACTTCAACTATGATCACTGGCTGGGCGGCCTTTCGGTCGCGGCGTCTGCCATCGCATTTCTGTTGCCTGCGCTGTTGATCTCGTCGCCGATCCGGCGGACGCAGATGGTGTCAGTGAGGACGTTCGAACAGCTTTTGACGCTTATCCTGGTGCTGGCCGCGGCAACAATCCCGGTTTGCGCGATCTACAATTTCAGACTGGTCTCTCTCGACAATATCTACGACTTCCGCGACGAGCTCGAATTTCCGACGCTGCTAAATTACTGGATCGGAATCAGTACCAACTCATTGTTGCCGTTCGTGTTCGCCTGCTTCGTGGCGCTGGGGAATCGCTGGCGGACCGGTGCCGTCCTGGTTCTGTTGCTGCTTTTTTATCCCATTACCCTGAGCAAGCTCGCATTTTTCACACCGGTATGGCTTTTGACGATCGCGTATCTTTCCAAGGTTTTTGCAGCCAGAACCGCCGCCGTGCTCTCCCTGGTTTTGCCGATGCTGCTGGGGGTGATACTGGTCGCCTTGTTCGACAAGGCCGCCCTGCCTTATTTCGACATCGTCAATTTCCGCATGATCGCGGTGCCGGCAAACGCGATCGACGTCTACAATGATTTCTTCTTCAATCACGACCTTACATATTTTTGCCAAATAACGTTTTTGAAACCGCTCATTTCCTGCCCTTACCCGGAACAGTTGTCGGTCATAATGAAAAAGGCCTATGGCCTCGGTAATCTGAACGCGTCGCTGTTTGCGACCGAAGGCACCGCTTCGGTAGGGATGCTGTTCGCGCCAGTTGCCGTTTTTATATGCGGCCTGGTTATCGCCTTCGCCAATCGGTTGTCCGCCGGTTTGCCGCCACGCTTCATCCTGATCTCTGGCGCTATTCTTCCCCAGGCCTTCCTCAACGTGCCGCTGACGACAGCGTTGCTGACGCACGGAGCCGGAGTGCTCTTCCTGCTCTGGTATATAACGCCGCGCGAGATGTTCGAAAAAACGCCGATAAAGCGCGCTTCCGAACCGAACCAGGAACAGGGGAAAGCCCGTGGCGACCTTGCAACCGGGTCTGCCGACTCGCTATTGACGGCCCAAATCCGGCGTTCTACTCCCACCACACGACCGGATTGAGCGATCCAGAGGTCCCGATGCAAAGCGTTCTGATCACCGGCGGCGCGGGGTTTATCGGACAGAACCTGGTGCATGCGTGGCGGGCGGCGCGGCCGGCCGATCGATTGGTCGTCGTCGATGCGATGACCTACGCAGCCAATGTCCGAAGCCTGGAGCCGCTGATCGCAGACCGCAGCATCGTGTTCGTCAATGGCGACATCAACGACGCGGCGCTGATGCGGCGCCTGTTCGATGAGCATCTATTCACGCGTGTCGCGCACCTGGCGGCTGAATCTCATGTCGATCGATCGATCGTCGATCCCGAAGCCTTTCTGCAGACCAATGTGCTCGGCACTTCGACGTTGCTCGGGGCGGCGCTGGATGCCTGGCGTTCCACTGCAATGCTCGATCGCGCCCGCTTCCTTCACGTATCGACCGACGAAGTCTACGGCTCGCTGGGCTTCAACGACCCCGCCTTCTCGGAGGCTTCGCCATATCGTCCCAATTCGCCCTATGCCGCGAGCAAGGCGGCGAGCGATCACCTGGTGCGGGCGTTCGTCGCGACCTATGGAATGCCCGCGCTGATCACCAATTGCTCGAACAATTACGGTCCCTACCAGCACCCGGAAAAACTGATCCCGCTCATGATCATTCACGCGCTGGAGGGGAAATCGCTGCCGGTCTATGGCGACGGCTCCAATGTCCGAGACTGGCTGCATGTCTCCGATCATTGCGATGCGCTGATGGCGGTGGTCGAACGGGGGCGCATCGGCGAGACCTACAATATCGGCGGCGGCAATGAGCGCAACAACCGCGACGTGGTCGGTTCGATCTGCGACGCGCTCGACCGCGCCTTCGCCGAGAATGCGGGGCTTGCATCGCGTTTTCCATCCTGTCCCGCGGCCGTGGGCCGTTCCTGCCGCTCGCTCATCGCTTACGTGACCGACCGGCCCGGCCATGATCACCGCTATGCGATCGACGCCAGCAAACTCGCCGGTGAACTCGGCAAGCGATGCAGCATCGACTTCGAGAGCGGGCTTGGTCCCACCATTCGCTGGTATCTCGATCGGGAAAACTGGTGGCGCGACGTGACCAGCGGTGCGTATAAGACCTGGATCGACAAGAATTACGGCTTTCGGATCGCGGTCTAAAAAGTCATGCGCATTCTCGTGCTAAACGCGGATTATCCGCGCTTCCTGGCTTGGTTCTATCGCCGCCAGCCGGGGCTCGAGAACGCGTCCTATGCGACGCAAATGGCGGCGCGAAATGCCAGCCTGTTCGGCGTCGCCGATTTCTACTCCAGGAATTTTGCCGCATCGGGACATCAGGCGGCCGAGATCCACGTCAACAATCCGTGGCTGCAATCGGCATGGGCGCGCGAGCATGATATGGCGGTCGAGGTCCCCGAGCCGGCCGGTGCTGCCGAGCACAGGCCACTTCCGGTCTGGCTGCAAAGCGCCGTCAAGCCATTCAAGCCGATGCTGAGGCCTCTCGCCCGCAGGATTGGCCTCAGCCCCAAACTCGACGCACAAGCCGAAAGAATTTTGTTGGCGCAGATCGAGGATTTCCGGCCGGACCTGATCCTCAACCAGGACGTCTTTCATGTCGATACCGGCCTGATGCGGCGCATCAGGAGCATCGGCAAGCCAACACTGATCGGCCAGGTTGGAATCGAGCCATCGCGCGGCGAGGACTGGACCGTCTACGACATGATGGTCTCGCAACTTCCCGCGACGGTCAGAGCTTTCCGGGCGCTCGGGATCCGGTCCGAGGTCAGCCACCTCGCATTCGAGCCCGCCATTCTCGACGCTTTGCCCGCGGCGCCCGCGGCAGATATCGACATTTCCTTTGTCGGCACCGTATCGGTGGACCACCAGCAGCGGATCGCATTGCTGGAGGCGGTGGTCGAACGCTACGACCTCAAACTGTGGGGCAATCGTCCCCAGGCGCTCCCCGCCTCATCGCCGCTGCATCGCTGCTTCCAAAGCGAGGTCTGGGGTGCGGACATGTATCAGGTGCTGCGGCGCTCGCGGATCACGCTGAACTCGCATATCGATATGGCCGGCAACGAGGCCGGCAACATGCGATTGTTCGAGGCGACCGGGGTCGGTGCGTTTCTGCTGACCGATTTCAAGGAAAATCTGGACACGCTGTTCGCCCCGGACCGCGAAGTCGCGGTGTGGCGCTCCATCGAGGATTGCCTCAAGGTGGTCGGCCGCATGATCGGCGACGACAACGGCCGTGCGGCGATCGCGCGCGCGGGCCAGGCGCGAACCATGGCGCAGCATACCTATCGCCATCGCACCGCGGAAATCCTCAGGCTTGTTGAGGGAATGCGATGAGGCTTCCCCGTCTGGTCAGGGAAATCGGCAAGCGCGCCGTCAAGGCGACGCCAATCCTGCGGCGTCATATTCTGAGTTCGACGGACTATCGCGTGCTCAGCGGCGTGCAAGAAGCCCGCGAGATGACGGCCGCGTCCGGCGGATGGCTGGCCGCGCGGACCGTGGCGCGGCAGGAGCGCGCCTACCGGGGCTTGCTCGCCGCGATGAAACGCGGCGAGCCGCGGCTCGATTTCACGGTGGTCGCGGAATCCGTCGCCGCGACCGGCATGGTCAATCCGCGATTGCTCGAGGTCGGCTGCGGCAGCGGCTACACGTCGGAGGTGTTCGCCACCCTGCTCCCCGGCGGCGTCCGCTACACCGGCATCGACTATTCGGACGCCATGATCGCCCGCGCGCGCGCACACTATCCGTTGGCCAGTTTCGAAATCGCCGACGCGACGCGGATGCCTTTCGCGGACAGCGCATTCGACATCGTCTTCAACGGCGTGTCGCTGATGCATATCATCGACTATCCGGCCGCGATCGGGGAAGCCGCCCGCGTCGCGGCGCACTTTTGCGTGTTGCACGGCGTGCCGGTGTTTTACGATTACCGAACCACGTTCTTGAGCAAATATGCTTACGGCGCCCCGGTCACCGAAGTTGTGTTCGGCAAACAGGAACTGATGTCGTTATGCGAAGGCGCTGGATTACGCCTGATCCGCGAATGGCCCTGCCTTCCCTACGACGTCCATGACGCGACGGGGCACCACTCGACGAGCGAAACCTATCTGTTTTCGCTGTAAGGTAAACCAGGCGGATTCAAAGCGGAGCAACGGCGGTCCGGACATAGGGGCCGACCACATTATCCAGCAACATCATTTGCTTGATTTGCGACAGGCTGGCCCATTGATAGACTGAATCGTCGATCGACAGTTGGCTGGTGTCCTCAACGAACAAGATCATATTCTCGTTCGACTTCTGCCAGAACCGGCTGCCCTCTTCATTATGTTTCGATCTGTAAATGGCGCGAATATTGCCGGACGGATCGAGCAGGTCGGCAAACGCGGCGCGCTTGGCGCCTTTCAAACCGCGGATGTTTTCCCACGTGCTCTGGATCGTCGGGCAAAACTGCAAATAACCTATGTTGCCCGGGTCGGCCTTGGCCTGCAGCAGGAACTCGACGCCCTTGCCCGGCGTCTCGCGGCACACCAGCGCCAACACGCCGCCTTCTGACTGCGTGAAGATCGGTTGATCCCAGCCGGCGATCTCGCGCAGTCCCGGCGCGCTTTTCACCCTGACGCCTTCGATGCGGAAAAACTGCCCCGTTGCATTGACGATATTGCCATTGTCCGCTTGCTGCCAGCCGGCGACGTCGCGCAGCGCGATCAATTCGGCGGCGAACGGAACTTGCTTTCGGCGTTTTTCCAGCCAGTCGAGCAGCCCGGCTGGGTCCTTGGGCTCGATTTGCAGCGAGAGCTGCAAGCGCTCGCGCAGCCAGCCGATATGCGCCTGCTCGGCCATCACAGCGCCGCCCTTACCACGTCGATGATCTCATCGACTTCCTCATCCTTCAGATGCGGATACATCGGCAGCGAGAAAATGTGCTGTGCCTTTTTTTCCGCAACCGGAAACTGACCGGCGCGATAACCGAGATCTTCGTATCCCCGCATCAGATGAACCGGCCATCGGTATTGCACGCCGCATTTGAGCCCGCGCTGCTCAAGACGCGCCAGAACGGCATCGCGGTCGCCTGGGGTCTCCACCACGAACAGATGGTAGACATGACGGCCGTAAGCATTTTCCTTCGGCGTTCGCAGTCCGGAACTCGCAAATCCCTGCCGGTATCTGCCGGCAATGTCGCGGCGGCGGGATATCCAGCCTTCGATACGCGGCAGTTTCAACCCAAGAATTGCCGCATGGACCTCGTCGAGACGTGAGTTATAGCCGTGCCGCTCGGCATAATACGTCTTCTCCATTCCGTAGAACCGCAACGACCGGGCAAGACCGATCACCGCTTCATCGTCGCTGAGGATCATGCCGCCGTCGCCATATCCACCGAGCAGCTTGGTCGGATAAAACGAGAAGGTCGAAGCGTCTCCGATGCTTCCCGACTGGCGGTTTTTGTAAAGCGCGCCCTGCGATTGGGCGCAATCCTCGACCACTTTCAGTCCGTGCTTTCTCGCGATCTCCATCAGCGGATCAAGATCGACACACTGGCCATAGAGATGAACTGGAATGATCGCTTTGGTGCGCGGCGTAATCGCCGCCTCGACCTGAACGACATCCATCAGGAAATCATCGTCCCTGATATCGACAAAGACCGGATGCGCGCCGAGCGTTCGAATGGCGGAGACCGTCGGTACCGCAGTGTTCGGCACCGTTATCACCTCATCACCGGCGGTTATTCCAGCCGCTGCAAGCGCGATACAGATCGCGTCGGTCCCGCTGTTGACGCCGACGCCGCCGCTGACGCCGACGTAAGCCGCCATGTCGCGTTCAAACGCGATGCCTTCCGCCCCAAGAATCAGCTGCCCGGATTTGAAAACGCGATCGACCGCGGCGAGAATCTCGTCGCGCAACTCCTCGTACTCGCGCTTGTAATCCCAAAACGGAGGTAGCATCGCTCGATCGTACCGGTCGGAGGCCGCGGGTCACAGAGCTAATACGCCCTGCCGCGAAACACAAGAAACGCGCGCCCGGTCACGATGTCCAGCAGTTGAAAACCGCGCATGCCGGCATTCCGCAGCTTGCTCTTGAGATATTGCCCGGCATTGACGATGGCCGACCGGCGATGTGGCTTCGCTTCGGACAGTTGCAAAATGGGGTCAACGGTTTTTTCGACCGCAAGCAGCTCATCGACATAGGCCTTGTAAATATGAGCGCGCACGGTGCCGGAAAAAGGCGCGCGGTAGGCGCGGTGGCTGTTGAAAACGAACCAGCCCAGTCCCTTTCGCAGGCCCTGAAAGTGAAAAAATATCAGCGGGTGGACCGCATCGACCATCACCCTGCCGCCGCGGAAATCAATGCGGTAATTGCCGATATTCCATGGCGCGAGATTGGCGCCGATGTTCTCGATGACTTTCACGCCGGAGAACCGTGGAAACGAGTTAAGATATCCCTGATCGGCGAAGCGGTCACCGTCGACATAGTCGTGACACCATTCGATGCATTTGGCTCGCCACCATTTGATGACCGCGAGGCCGTCCGGATTGTTGCGTGCGCCCACCCAACCGACATTGTAGGTCCCGAATTTCCGCAGCCTTGCAAGCTGGGCCGTGTAGCGATGCGGAATGATGGCGACTGATGCATCCTTCAATTCGCCGTAGATCATTTCCGGCGAGTCATAGAAAAACAGATCGCCGTCGAGATAGCTGACCCACTCGGCATCGGCTTCGCGTTCCAGCACGAACAACATCCAGGCCGGCGAACAGGTGAAGTAATATTCGATCGTGCTGCGATCAGCGCGGGTCGCAGCGACCTCGGGATCGGCCGCTTCAAAGTCCGCGAGCCGCACGGCAAGAAGATCCGGCAGATCGAGCGCGGCAAGCGTGCCGTGGCACGCCTCATCCAGGCACAGCACCCAGAGACGCGACCCCGGCGCATGCAGCCGAAGCGAATGATAAAGGGCAAGCCCGCGCGACAGATAGTTGTGATCGAAGTACGTGCAATAGACGCGATCTGCCACGATGCCTGCTGTCCGTCAGACCGCGAAATGCGCCGGGGCGATCGCGGAAACCCGTTACGAAGCGTTACGGTGAGGCATTCCTATCGCACCCGCCGAAGCCGTGCAATGCGACCGACCATGCCCCATAAATCATTGATAATGTTCCGGTTATAACCGAGGGCCGTTTGCCGAATCCATACCCCGATGAGGCGGCCGGCGCCGCCGCCGCGCTCCGCTTTTCAGACAAGCAGCAACTGTTGAGGGGGAAAGCATTTTGGATGTGGAATTGCGCGTGCTAACGAGGCCGCTTCGAATTCAATTCACCACCTTCGAAGAGTGGAGCGTATGAACCGCAAGGGAATCATTTTGGCGGGAGGCCGCGGAACGCGGCTCTATCCGCTGACCTTGGCGACATCGAAGCAGTTGCTGCCGATCTACGACAAGCCGCTGATCTATTATTCATTGACCACGCTGATGCTCGCCGGCATCCGCGAGATCCTGATCATCACAACGCCGGAGGAGATTTCGCAATTTCAGCGACTGCTCGGCGATGGAAAGCAGTGGGGGATTGAACTTTCCTACGGAATCCAGGACCACCCCGGCGGCATCGCGGAAGCTTTTCTGATCGGCAGGGAATTCCTCGGCGGCAGCCGGTCCGCGCTGATCCTCGGCGACAACATCTTCTACGGCAACAGTCTGCGGGCGATGTTGCACGAGTCGGCGGAGCAGGAACGCGGCGCAACCGTATTCGCGTGCTGGGTCGATGATCCCGAGCGTTACGGCGTGATCGAATTCGACGCAAATCACGCCCCGCTCCGGATCGTTGAAAAGCCGAAGGCTCCGAAATCCAACTACGCCGTCACCGGCCTCTACTTCTATGACGAACGCGTTGTCGATGTCGTGCGCGAGATGAAGCCGTCCGCGCGCGGCGAGCTCGAGATCACCGATCTTAACCAGTGGTATCTCGATCGCGGCGAACTGCACGTCGAGCGGTTCGGTCGCGGATATGCGTGGCTTGACGCCGGCACCCACGATTCGCTGCTGGAAGCCTCGCAATTCATCGCCATTGTCGAGAAGCGCCAGGGCTTGAAGATCGCGTGCCCGGAAGAAGTGGCTTTTATCCAGGGCTTTATCGACACCGAGCAGCTTCTGCGGCTCGCCGAGCCGATGAAGGGCACGGGTTATGGGAAATATCTTATTCGTCAGGCCGGAATCCAGCCGACCGAGAATGGCTAGGGCATGATCTAGCGCGGGATCGCCGCGATCAATCTATCGCGAAGGTTTTTGCTGCTCGCCAGCGGGCTGGCGATCAATGCGACGGCGACGAGCCAGAGCGTGCATTCGGCGACGAAGTGGACCAGCCCGGTTCCCGGCAAGGTCAAACGGATCGCGGTTCCCAACGCCCAACCCGACGCTATCACCACGACCATCGTGGCGGCCAGAAATGCTATGTGCCGGAGCGGATGCCGCAGCGTCTGCCTGATGATGACGACCGCGAGCGCCCCGAACTGAACCAGCAGGTCGCTGGCGACGATCGCAAGCGCTGCGCCCAGCGGCCCCATCGGCGGCGTCAACAGGATCGACAGCACTAGAAAAACAGCAAGCTGCAAGCCCTTGGTTCGCACCAGAAGCTCCCTGCGATTGCTGTAATTGGCGTAACCCAGCGCCAGAATGGACGGCGCGATCACGCTGGTGCCGATCAGCAGCGTAATCGCGAGGACCGGATCATAGGGAATGGCGCCGTGGGTCCAGAGCGCGAAAAAGTCCGGCCAAAACGGCAGAAGTCCGGAAACCACGAGGCTTGCCAGCAACGTCACGAATACCGAGCCTCGGGCATAAAGGCTTTGCAGTTCCTGCTTCATGCCAACGGCGTAATCGTGGCCAAGCTCCGCAGCCAGAGGAAGCGTCGCATGGGTGCACAGCGCCCGCAGCAGGCTCGCAACGACGCGCGTAAGCCCCCATTGAGCCACGGCCACGCGGTCGGACACAACAGCACTGACCAACAGTACCGGAAGGTTAAGCAACGCCAGTTCGGTGGTGTTGGCGATGGCAAACGGAAATGCAATTCGGAACTGACCAAAAATCCAGCGCCAGGATGGTCTTGCGCGCGCCCCGCGCAAGAAGGGAAACAGACGTGGGGCATCGATCGCCAGAAGATAGATCAGCACGAGCAGCTGCGCCGTCACATATGTGATAGTGACCGCCAACAGGCTTCCCGTTGCGACGATCGCAACCAATTGTCCAAGCTGCGCGATCAGCAGGCCCCAACTCTGCACCCGCACGGCGCGTCCATAGAGGCCGCGCGTTCGATATAGCCCCGTCACCAGATGAGCCGGCACCGTAATGAACATGCCCGCCGTCATGACGACGAAGGCCGCATCGAAATCCGGCGTCGCCTGGAATCCCAACACCTCGGAAGGATGGAGAAGCCACGTACCCACCAGCAGCAGCGCAACGAGCACCCCCGCGACTCCGAAATAGATGCGCAGCATCGCGGCGTAGAACGAGGCGGTCCGGCCATCGTTATCGACGCTCGATTTGAGTGCAAAGAACCGGTTGATCGAACGGAGCTGAAGGCCGGCATCGGCAATGAGAACGAGACCGCCCGCTGCGTAAATAGCGAGCCAGGCGGCCAGCACGTCGCTGGTCCAGAAGTGCAGAAAGACGGGGACCAACGCAACCTGCTGCGTAATCCCCAACATCATTTGGAGAAGATTCGCCGACCATCCCTCAAAAAGCCGTCGCGCGCGGCTCAGGCCCAAAACGCTCACCGCGGCCTCCCGATCGTCGCATCCGTCGGCCGAACCGCGTGGATCAACGTCGGACCCCCTCCCGCATCGCATGCGGGCCACCGGCCGGACGGGCGTTGTCGAGTGTCAAGCTGGCGCGGAATCAATGCAATGGCGGCGATGAGATGGATCAATTGGTTGAATGCATTTCAAAGGCCATCCGACTCGCCGTTCTTCGGCGTCGAACGGGGCACGAAGGGAGCGAATCCTGCCCCGCCGATCACGGTTTGAGCCGGCAGGCCCCCGGCTCCAGGTGAAGCAGCAATTCCAGGTGCAGGTGCAGGCGAAGTGTCCGGACGTTGCAGAACCAGAACTTCGGTCTGACCGGCCTTCTTGAGCGTCACTTCGCGCCGCAGCACGGAACTGAGCACCCAACCCGCATGGGCCTCCCCGGCCCGCAAGCGAATGATTCCCTGATTCATCCGGTCGATGAAAACAGCGATGGCGTCGTTGTCGCCGACGACGGCGCCGATCAGCGAGAGCGGCGGATGCTCGGGCTCGGCCGGCTTCTGCGCAACGGGCACATCGACCGGCTCAACGCGCGGCCCGGCTACCGCGCGCGGCGGCGGGCGCCGGGTGGCCGAGAAAATCGGACGCTCCTGCGTGGCGGTCAGAACCGAGAGCGGAACGGACCATAACGGGTTTCCGCTCGGGAACAGCTTGCCGGCGTCCCGTTTCGGCGCGGTCAGCGGTTTAACAGCGCCGACTTCCACCCGCTCGGGGACCCCCGCAACGTCGTTCGGCAGGATATCGAGCGTCGAGGAGGTCGCCGCGTAAGATACAGGTACCCGGCCAGCCGCCAAGGTCAGGCCGGACAGCAGCGCCAAACCGATGATCTTCAGCCCCGTGATCATTTTCTCGCCGTTGTCAGCCGGACCTGCTGGCAGGAGCGCCGGCGCCGGTTCGGCCCTGAGTCTAGCCGCAACGGCCGCGCCCATCAACGCGCGAATCATGCCGGCAGGGGATGCCGGACGCAAACGCAGCACGCCAGCGCTGCGGCAAAGCTTGCGCTGGCGCCGAGATGAAGTGGATCAGCGGCTTCTCGCTCGCGGCCACGTTCGAGGGTGAATTCTCCGGCAACACCACCAGCTACGCCGGCAAGGGCGTCGCCAGATATACCTGGTGAATTTCAAAGGCTTGAGCGTCAATAAGGGGTTCTGAGCCGCGGCCTTGCGATAGTGTTGAGGCAAACCCGTGGCAAATCCGCCTTAATTCACTTGTTGCCCTGCCATTGGCCGGAAACCCCTAGAACTACTCGGATTTTCCCAACTCCGCCTTCGTTCGCGGTGGTTTGCGGCACTTGGACGTCGAGTTGATCGACGAACAGATAGGGCATGCCGACTTCCAGATCGTAGAGCAGTTTCTGCAACGCAGGCTGTTCCATCTCGCAACTGACCACGAGGCCGACAAAGCCGTCCTTGGCCTGCGAGCCGGTCACATCGACCTGCGACGACTGGATGGTGCCGCCGACATTGCCGACCGCGGCGGCGACCCGCTGCAGCAGCGTTGCGCCGGCCACCGTCACCGTCGGTCCCTCCAGGAACGGCGTCCCCGGATGCTCCGCCGCCAGCGACGACGCGCCGGCAGCGCCCCGCGCCCGCCTGCCCTGCAACTGATCCAGCAGATCGGAGGTTTGCGCCAGCGCGCGCTGGTGATCGAGCATGTTCGACACCGCAAAACCCGCCGCAGCGAGCAGGCCGCCGACCACGGCGACATAGAGCACCACCGCGATCAATGGCGAGCGCGTCAGCGTGCGGGTGATGGTTTGCGCGGTGCTCATGGGGCCGCCGTGTTCTTCGGTTCGATCCGCGCCTCGATATGGAAGCGTTCGCCGGGATCGGTGGAGGAGCGCGTCGTCGGCGCATAGAACGTGGCGCGGGTGAAATGCTGGGACTGTTCGATCAGCGGAATCAGCGAGGGTGCGTCGCGGGTGATGCCGACGATCTGCAGCTTGGTGCCGGCCAGATGCAGTTCAGTGACATAGGTATGGTCCGGCAGCACCTGCGTCAGTGCATCCAGCACGATGACGCTCGCCGGCGTTTCATATTTACGCCGCTCCAGCGCTGCGACCGGCGAGCGATCGCCGCCATCGCTGCTGGCGCGGATCGCAGCGCGGCGCTGCGAAATCTGCCGCGCCAACTCGTCCTCCTGCGCGCCGAGACTGTCGGCGACATAGACCGCCGCGATCACCGCCAGCAATGCACAGGCCGCCGTCGCGCCAAGACCGATGAACAGCGCGCGGCTCAACCTGATGGCGTCGAGATGCCCGCGGGCCTTTTGCTCGAACACCTTGACCCGTCCGGCATTGCGCTCGGCGACATCGGTGCAAACCGCGACCGCGGCGGGATGAAATATCGACACCGCCTGCACATAGGCCATCGCCACCTTGCGGGTGGTGGCCGCGATCACTGTGGCAATGGTCTCAGGTCCGCTTTCGACCGCGGGGCTGCAGCCGAACACCGCTTCGCTGGCGCTCCACGGCGTCAGCCGGTCGATCTGCGCACGCACGATGCCATCGAGAAAATCCCTGGCCCGCGCCGGCAGTTCGAGCGGGCGGAACAGGAAACGTCTCGGCTGCAGCACGATCTCGACCCGGCTGCCCTTGAATACGGCGGCAAGGTTGGGCGCGGACAGGCTTCCATCGGCAAACGCGATGCGCGCCGGCATGTTCTCGGATTTGCCGGCCGACTCCACCGCGAAATCGCCATTGTCCTGTTCGATCAGCCGGATCACCCGCGGCGACGACACGCGGTCGAACGCGGCGATCACTGCCGCTGCGACGCTATCGGTCCAGCCGCGGAGGATCGCGCCGATCGGTTGCAGGAATTTCATAGCGACTTCATCTTAAACCAGCCCTTAGCGGCGACGTGCCGCCATCCGCGGCGTTGCGCCACGACAATACACGATAGGGCTCATCTCCCTCTTCGAGAAGCAGGATTACGGCCTCCGCGGCGGTTCGCCGCCCGCTGTCGAAATCAATGTTAATCGTCATCCGATAGGCCCTGGACGCCGCGAGCGTGGCGCCTTCGCCGCCGACCAGTGCAAGCACCGAGCGCGGATCCGACCCCGCATCGCCGCGCTGCGACAGCACCGCCTGCAAACGGGCCGGCGTCATGTCCGGCAGCGCCGCCACCACCTGCGGCGCGGCATCGAGAATATTGATCGCCGGCATATTGCTGAACGCGGTCACGAACGGAAGCATGCGCTCGATCACCGGCGGCGGGATGCCGCGCACCAGCCACAACTCCTCGGCTTGCGGAAACGGCGCATGGCGCGGCGTGTAGGCAAAGCCCGCGGTGCGATAGGACGACGTCTCGGGATCGTCGTCGCCCGCCTCCGTCGCAGCGCGCCAGGCGATGATGCGGTCGGCATAATCGGCGGCGTTGGACGGAGCTCCGCCCAAGCCGACAATAAGTCCGGTCAGGAGGCCCTTTGGCGCGGCATTAAGATCGATACGCGCAGCCTCGGATCGAAACGTTACCGAAACTCGCGCGGCCCCGATCCGGGCGTTGAATGTTCCACTGCTCGGGCGAGCCTCTTGCTTGACCGCGGTCAGTTGATACGCGGCGAGTTCGACGCCCGCGGTTGCCAGCGCGTCGGCTTGAACCCGGTCGGTACTGGCCGCCACCACCACCGCGGTGTTGGTGACAAAAGTCAGATAGATCAGCACCAGCGCCGACAACGCCGCGAGTATCCAGAGCACCGCGACGACGATGAAGCCGCGCGTGCTGCGCGCATGGTGTTTCGGCGGGAGCATCAGAGCTGCTCCTCTTTCTTGTCACTATCTGGCTTCAATCGCTCGGCCAGGCACTGCGCGGCATTCTTCGCCCGCGCGCATTCGGCCGGCGCGTTGACATGGACGATGGCGGCGGTGGAAACCGAAAGCACCCTGCCCGTCGCGATATCGCGGACGCTGATGCGGATCATTTCCGGAAGCTGTCTTTGCCCGCGCCAGGTCGGCTGCCAGACCTGATCGGGGCCGGCATAGGCAAAGCTCACGCGAAACGGCGAACGGATCAGCACGACCTGATCGGCGAACCTCACTTGCGCATCGCCCGGCATCGGCGCGAACGGCGCGCGCTCGCGCACCAGCGCCAGACCCTGATCGTCGGCCTTCTCGATCAGCCTAATAATTTCGAGGCCGGGGCGCGAGTTGGGACCAACCGCGGTCCGCACGAAAGTGACCGACAATTCGGCGCCCTCGAACAACGGCGTCCTGGCATTGCTATTGATCGGTATCATCTCCGCGACCGACAGATCGGCGGCGATCCGCTCGAGACCGATCGCGAGCCGCTCGGCGCGTTGCACGCGCGCCATGCCTCTGTTCCAGTTCGGCAGCCACTGCGCCGTCACGGTCGCCAGCGCGCCTAATATCACCGTCATCAGCAGCGTTGCGATCAACACTTCGATCAGCGTGAAGCCGGCTTCGCCGGCAGTGCGTCGGCTGCGCGCGCTCATTCGGCGACCTTCGGCACCAGGCGCACCGTGGTGACCTGAATCGCAGGCCCGCCGGGCGCCTGCAGCCGCATGTTGACCGCGAGCGGGACGAAACGCTGGATCGGCGGCGCGTCGCTCGATAATGGGACGTTCATCGACGAGACATCGATGCGCCAGCGATGGCCCGCGGTTTCGCCGGATTGCCGCCCGGGTTTCAGCAGCGACCGCGCCGGCAACGCCGCCATGATCGTCTCGGCCGTTCCGCTCAATGCGAGGCGCTGGTCGATCGAACGCGTGCCTTTCACCGTGGTTGCGATTACCCCGCCGATCGAGGCCAGCACCGCGGCCACGATCGCCAGCGCGACGAGCGCCTCGATCAGGGTGAACCCGGCCTCAGAGCAGCTTTTGCGAGACAATCTCGACGCCTCCGGTCAGCCAGTTGACGCGAACCTCGTATCCCATGCCCGGCCGCGCCAGTGCGATGGTGCCGCCGCACGACATGCCCGACGGAAAGAAATCGATCGAGCGGCCGGCGCTTCGGTCGGCGCATCGCGACGCCAGGAACGCGTCCAGCGAGACATCGCCGGGAAAGCGAATCGTGCGCCCGGTGATGCCGGAGCGGATCGACCGCGTCGCGGCATCGACCTGCGTCGTGACCTGGATCTGCCGCCGCAGCGCGGCGGTGCGGTCCGCTTTCAGCAGCGCCGCGGTTTCCACCGCATAGCTCTCAAGCCTTGCGCGCGAGGTCGCGCGGGGAATCGCGGGCAGGATGATGGCCGCGAGCAGGCCGATGATGGCGAGCACGCACAGGATTTCGATCAGCGCGAAACCCGCTTCCGCGCGGACGCCGCTAGCGCGTGCCGCTCGCAATGTCGGTTGCCGTTCCACTGCCGCCTTCTTGCCCGTCGGAGCCGAGGGAAATGATTTCGTAAGGAGCGCGCTCGCCGGGAGACCGGTAGACATAGCCGTGGCCCCACGGATCGTTCGGAACCACGCCGCCGCGCAGATACGGCCCGTTCCATCCCGGCGCGTTGGTGGCGCGCGTCAGCGCCGCAAGACCTTCGGTCGAGGTCGGATAGCGTCCGAGATCGAGATAATAGAGATCGAGCGCGCTGGAAAAACTTTCGATCTGGATTTTTGCGGCCTTGGCCTTGGATTCACCGAGATAGCCGAGCACGCGCGGTCCGACCAGCGCCATGATCAATCCGATGATCGTGATCACCACCAGAATTTCGACCAGCGTGAAGCCGGCCTGCGATTTTCGCGACCGGCGTCTTGCCGAACTCAGAAAACTTCGACCCACGTCGTCTCTCTCCCAAATTCTCTTTCGTTTACGCGTATTTTTATCGCAAAACCGGTACCCACTTTTGCGCAATACGCGTTAGCCGATGATCTGGCTGACCGACATCAGCGCCGTCATCACCGACACGATCAATCCGCCGACTACGATGCTGATCACGATGATCGCCGCAGGTCCCGCGATGCCGACCACGCGATCCAGCGTGCGCTGCAGCTTGGCTTCGTAGAACTCCGCGACGCGGCCCGCCAGCATCGGCAGTTGCCCGGTTTCATCGCCGAGCCGCAGCATCCGCACCGCCATCGCCGGCAACGCATTTGTATCGGATAGCGCATCCGACAGCTTTGCGCCATGACGGACACGTTCGGCGGCATCGATCCAGATCGCCGACGGACCGGCGGTCGACATCATATCGACCAGAATCCGTAAGGTTGTCGTGAGATTAACCCCGCTTCCGAGCAAAACCCCGAGATTGCGGCAGAACAGCGAGGTCCGGTAATACGTCATCACCTGCCGGATCGCCGGCAGACGGCTGAACGCGTTTGCCAGGCTGCGGCGAATGCCCTGCTGGCGCAGCAGCAGCCAGCCTCCAGCGATGATAATGGCGACCATCGCCAGCGCCGCGTCGGAATTATTACGCAGGAAGGTCGAGAAATTCAGGAAACTGAGAATGATCGGATCGACCTTGGCGCCGAAATCCGTCAGCACGCTGGCGAATTGCGGCAGCACGAATGTGAGAAAGAACAACAGCACGCAGCCGGCTGCACCCAGCACGAACATCGGATAGCGGATGGCATCGCCGAGCCGGCGCTTCAGCGCTTCGGTGCGGCCTCGCTCGTCGGCCAGCACTTCGAGCACCTGGTCCAGCGAGCCCGAGGCTTCGCCGACGCGGATCAGCGCCACATACATCGCGGGAAACAGTCCCTCGTGCCGCGACAACGCTTCGGCGAAACTTTCGCCGGCAACGACGTGCGACCTGATATCAGCGACCACGGGCCGCAGCCGGCCGAAATCGCGGTCGGCGGCGAGCAGTTCGAGGCCGTCATTGATCCGCGCGCCCGCGCGCAGCAGCAGCGCCAGATCGCGCGTGAAAATCGTGACGTCTTCGGCCTTGGGTTTGTTGAAGATGCTGAACGCGCTGCGCGCCGAGCCGCCCTCTTCCAGCGTGACGCTGTCGACCAGCACCAGGCCGAGCCGCTCGATTCGTGCGGCGACATCGCCGGGTGCGGGTGCGGCGATGGCGCCAGAGACCAATTCGCCGTTGCTGTTCATGGCGCGATAACGATAGTTCGGCATGGATCACCGAATGGTCGTGACGCGGAAGACCTCGGGCACGGTGGTCAGCCCGGCGCGGCACTTGCCGACGGCATCCGCCAGCATCGTGGTCATGCCGCCGCGCATTGCAGCAGCGTCGATGGTGTGCGAATCCGTCTGCGGCCCAATGAGTTTTCTCACCTCGTCGGACATTTCGAGAATCTCGAACACGCCGTTGCGGCCGCGATAACCGGTGCCGCCGCAGCGCTCGCAACCGCCGGCCTCGTGAATCACTTCGCCGGCCGCAAAGCCGATCACCGCGAAGCGCGGGTCGTTGTCGATATCAGCCGATGTCAGCTTGTGCGGCACCTTGCAGCGGTCGCACAGCATCCGCACCAGCCGCTGCGCCACCACGGCGCGCAAGGTCGATTTCAGCAAAAAGCCCTCGATGCCAAGATCGATCAGGCGCGGCACCGCGGCGGCCGCGGTTTCGGTATGCAGCGTTGTCAGCACGAGATGGCCGGTCAGGGCGGCGTGGATCGCGATGTGCGCGGTTTCGGCGTCGCGGATTTCGCCGACCATGATCACGTCGGGATCCTGGCGGACGAAGGAACGCATCGCGGTGGCAAAGGTGAGGCCGATCGACGGCTTCACCTGCGACTGGTTGATGCCGGGAATCTCATATTCGACCGGGTCTTCGATGGTCAGAATCTTGCGGGTCGGCTCGTTCAAGATCGACAGCATGGTAGCCAGCGTCGTGGTCTTGCCGCTGCCGGTCGGCCCCGTCACCACGATCATGCCGTGCGGCAGCGCCAGCAACCGCGTCATGATGGACTCGTCCTTGGGCGCGAGACCGAGCTTGCTCATTTCGAGCAGGCCGCGATCGCGCGGCAGCAGGCGGATCACGGCGCTTTCCGAATGCTGCGTCGGCATGGTGGCGACGCGCACATCGAGTTCGGAGCGGCTGACGCGCACACGTGCCGCGCCATCCTGCGGCAAGCGCCGCTCGGCGATATTCAACCCCGCAAGAATTTTTACACGCGATATGAGAGCTTGGGGCGGAATGCCCGACGGGGCGTTCATCGCGCGCAGCAGGCCGTCGACCCGCATGCGGACCACAAGGCCGGTGCGGAACGGCTCGATGTGGATGTCGGACGCGCGCAGCTCGACCGCGCGCTCCAGCAAATCATTGAGCGCCCGCACCACCGGCGCGCCGCTGGCGAGATCGCGCAGGCTCTCGATGTCGTCGTCGGATTGCTGCGTCGATCCTTTTGAGCCGTCCTCGGAGCTCGCCTCATCGGCCTCGACGCGCTGGTCGAGCACGGTCGTAATGTCCTCGAACGAGGCAACCGCGACTTCGACGGGTGCGCCGAACACGATTTCCGCGGCGCGGATGGCGGCGGTATCCGACGGGTCTGCCACCGCCAGCCGGTAGCCGCCATTGGCGGCGCGCACCGGAAAGATGGTCGATTCGCGCAGGAAACGGCGCGAAAATCCGTCAAAGCATGGCGTGCTGCTCAACAATTGCGGCAGGCTGAGCCTGACCACGCCCCAATAGTCCGAGACCTCGTCGGCGAACTCGGCGGCCGACAGATCGGTCGCTTCCCACAATTCGCGCAACGGCCTAGCAAGCGTGGAATTGGCGGGATTTTCGACGCGCGCACGCGCCTTCGGCGGCAATGAATATTTTTCCAGAAGATGCTGCCGAAAGGTCTCTGCAGACAGGTCTCGCATCGAATTCACAACGCTAACCTTGTTACCGGAAAGCAACAGCCTGGTGCATGGCACAAGCCTTACCTCTTGACTTATTACCTAGCAAAAACATAATTGTGATGCAAATTTTGAGTGCTGTTAACACTATCGGCCGGGCATCCTTTTTTCGGTTCACCTTCGAGCTTTGGTAGGCGTATTTTGTTGAAAGTGGTCCATCCGCTTTGGCGCCTGCGTTCAGGTTTGACTGGAACGCTCGTTCTATTTTTGTCCTCGATCCTGCTCACCGCCTGCATCGTGACGGCGGACCAGTCGGTCGAGAGCAATCCAAAGGATCCCCGCGGCCAGGATATTGTCGATAAAGTCCGCTCGCTGGACCTGCTGCCGCGCCAGACCACTGATGCCGGCGCTACCGCGCTCAAGCGCGGCTCGGACAAGCAGGCCGCGATCTATCTGAGCGACGGCACGACGCCGCCGGGCGCCACCCTGCTCGAACGCGAGGACACCGGTTCCGGCTCGGGCTACGACCTCAATTTCGAAAACGCCCCGGTCGCCTCGGTGGCAAAGGTCATCCTTGGTGACGTACTTGGCGTCGGCTACACCATCGACCCCCGCGTGCAGGGAACCGTGACGATGGCGTCGGTGCGCCCGGTCGCCAAGGCCGACGCGCTGTATGTGCTGGAAAACGCGCTGCGCCTGTCCGGCGTGGCGCTGCTGCGCGACCGCGGCAACCAATACCGCCTGCTGCCATCGAGCGAAGCCGGCCCCGGCGCGCTTGACAGGACCGCGAATGCCGAACCCGGGCAAGGCATCAGCGTGGTGCCGCTGCGTTACGTCTCGGCGCAGACCGTGTTCAAGCTGCTGGATGCGTTCGGCGTCAAGGCCACGACGCTTCGCCCCGATACCGGGCGCAACACCCTGATCATCACCGGCGGCGGGGCGGACCGCAAGGCTGCGATCGACACCATCCTCTCCTTCGATGCCGACTGGATGCGCGGACAATCGGTCGGGATTTTCCCGGTGCGCAACTCCTCGCCGGAACCGGTGATCTCCGAAATCGAGAAGATCATGGATTCCGGCGAAGGCGGCCTCACCCAGGGCGTCGTCAAGTTCCAGCCGATCGGCCGGCTCAATTCGATTCTCGTGGTCAGTCAGAAACCGGAATATCTCAAGCGCGCCGGGGTCTGGATCGCGCGGCTCGACAAATCGGACACCGACGGCGTCAACCTCAAGGCCTATCCGCTGCGCTACGGCAATTCGAAGCAGATCGTGTCGCTGCTCAACGACATGCTGACGGGCCGTGGAACCAGCGGTTCACTCGACAATGCGTCCAGCCAGATCTCGCCGGGCGGGGGCATTTCGGTGTCGTCCTCGGGAGGCGCGGTAGCGGCGTTGAGCGGCTTGCCGCCGAACACCGGCGCATCGGGCAACTATTCTGGAATGAATCCCGGTAGCGCCGGCGGTGCAGGCTTAGGCGCGCGCGGCGCTCCCGTCGCCGGTGCGCCGGATCCAACCGGCGCGGGCGGCCTGCTCGGCGCGGGCGCAAAGCCGGCAAGCAACGCGGCCATTCTACCCAACGTCCGCATCACCGCCGACATCACCAACAACGCCGTGCTGGTCTACGCGGATCAGGAATCGCAGCGCATCGTCGAACAGACCATCCGCCAGATCGACCGGCCGCTGCGCCAGATCGCGATCGAGGCAACCATCGCCGAGGTCACACTGAACGACCAGTTGAACTACGGCGTGCAGTTCTTCCTGAAGAAAGAGAACAACGGCAACATCGTCAACTCGGTCGGCACCGCGGTCGACGCCGTCGGCCAGGCCGTTATCCAGCGCGCCCTTCCTGGCTTCAACTTCCTGATCGGATCCAACCAGAACCCGAACGTCATTCTGGATGCGCTGCATAACGTCACCAATGTGAAGGTGCTGTCCAACCCGTCGCTGGTGGTGCTGGACAACCAGGTGGCGACCTTGCAGGTCGGAGATCAGGTGCCGTTCTCGACCGGCACCGCGACCGTGCTGACCGCGAACAATACCGTCGTCAGCACCATCGACTACAAGAACACCGGCATCATCCTGCGCGTGCTGCCGCGCGCCAATGCCAATGGCAATGTCGTACTCGATATCGAGCAGGAAATCAGCAACGTCGCCGCCGGGGGCGCCGCCGCGGCCACCCTGACGCCGACGATCTCGCAGCGGCGGGTGAAGAGTTCGATTTCCGTGGCAAGCGGCCAGACCGTGCTGCTCGCGGGCCTGATCAGCGAGACCGAAAACAAGCAGCGGCAGGGCATTCCGCTCCTGGATTCGATTCCCGGCGTCGGCGATGCCTTCTCGCATCAGAACACGACGCGGGCGCGAACCGAGCTGATCCTGTTCATCCGGCCGACGGTGGTCAAGGACGCCGTCGACGCACATGTCATCGCCGAGGAAATGCGAACCAAAATGAACAGCCAGTTGGTCGGCACCAGCAATCCGGTCGTCGTGCTGCCCGCGCCGAAGGTCCCGCGCTAACCGCGTGACCGGTACATCCGGCACTCGCGCCAGCCTGCAAGCATTTCTCGGGTTTGCGTCGCTTGCCGCGGTCGGTGGCAGCCTCGTCGCCTCACCCGGACCGGACGGATTGTTCGGCGCCTTTCTTGGCCTGCTGATGTTTGCGATCGCGATCACGGATTCCCGCCGCTACATCATTCCGAACGAACTGACCGCGGCGGCGCTGGCGCTGGCGCTGCTCCGCGCCGGCGCCATCGGAGCGGACGCGAACTGGCATGGTGTGATGTGGGCGGCGGTGCGGGCGGCCGCGATCACGCTGCCGTTTCTGGCGCTGATGATCGGCTATCGGCGCTGGCGCGGCCGTGACGGGCTCGGCCTCGGCGATATCAAGCTCGCCGCCGTCGCCGGCGCCTGGCTTGGCTGGGCGACAGTCTTTGCCGTGATCGAACTCGCGACGCTGTCGGCGCTCGGCGTCTACATCCTCAACGCCTATTTGAGGAAACGCCCGCTGAAAGCGGCGGCGTTCCTCCCCTTCGGGCTGTTCTTAGCACCGGCGATCTGGATCGGCTGGCTGATCGAGGCGCTGTTGAGTTAAACAGCAGCCTTTCATCGTGGAGCTTTGTATCATCGTGGCCAGGATCGTGGTGATCGGCAATGCGGCAGGCGGCAAGTCGACGCTGGCGCGGCATCTTGCGCGCCGCCGCAGCGTTCCGCTGATCGAGATCGACCAGTTGCTTTGGCTGCCGGGCTGGCAGCTGAGGCCGGAGGCTGATTATGCGCGCGGGCATGCCGAGATCATCGCGCGGGAACGATGGGTGATCGATGGCCTCGGCCGCCAGGATTCAATCGCGCCAAGACTGGCGCGTTGCACCGGGATCGTTTTGATCGACATGCCGCTGTGGATGCATTTCTGGCTTGCCGCGGAACGGCAGATCGCCTGGGCGCAAGGGCAACTCGAACGTCCTCCCGCAGGCTCGGCGGAAATGCCGCCGACGCGCGAACTGTTCCGGACCATGTCGGAGGTCGATCAGACCTGGCTGCCGGAGCTGCGCAGCATGTGCGCGGAGGCGGAGCTGGAGGGCAAGGCTGTCACGCGGCTGAGGAGCGTCGAAGAGATCGATGCATGCGTGCGAGGGATTTGAAAACGCTTCGTTCCCCGGACGCAGCGCAGCGGGCCGCTCTTCGCGGCCTGGTGCGCTGCAGAGCCGGGGCCGTCACGACCGCTGGTGCTCGGTACGGTCCCGGCTCTGCGGAGCGGCATGAAGAATGCCGCACCGCGTCCGGGACACGATGCCTCACCGCTCCCGCGTCGGCACCCACTCCAGCGCGCGCAGGCGGGCCCGGGCGATTTCGCCGCGCGTCATCTTGCTGGTCACGGAATCGCGGATGCGCGCGCGGGCTTCGCGGGCGCGCTTGGGCGCCGCCGCGGTCGACAGGTTCAGCCATTTGTTGGCCTCGACGATGTCCTGCGGCACGCCCTGTCCCCTGTCGTAGAGCAGACCGAGCGAATATTGCGCGAGGCTGTCGCCCTGCTCCGCGGCGCGGCGGTACCACATCGCGGCTTCGGTATAATTTTGCGGAACGCCGCGTCCGGTCTCGAACATGAAGCCGAGATAAGACTGCGCCGCGGGATCGCCCTGCTCGGCCAGCGGAAAGAAAATCTGCGACGCCAGCAGGTAATCTTCGCGATTGAAGGCGGACACGCCCTGCCGGAACGTCGCCGCCTCGACGAAATCGCCGGCCGACAGCAGCAGCGCCATGGCGGCTGCCACGATAAAGAAGGCGCGCTTCAAGCGATAAGCAACTGACGGGCGAGCGGAACGCGCCAGCCGGTTGGGGTCGAACTTGTCGCTGCAGCCTTTGATCATCGTCAATCCGTCGGTCCCGTCACACGGCACACTAGTCCGGGATGCCTCAGAAATCCACCGAGGCCACAAAAAAGCGCCGGACGGGATAGCCCGTCCGGCGCTGCGTCGCGAATGGGATGCCGATTTAACGGATCGGAATCGCGGAAGCGGTAGTGGTGCCGGGCGTGCCGCCGGACACCCGGTTGTTTTGGGCGCTCAGGAAGCTCGCACCGGCGGCGGAAATGCCGGTCGAGTTGTCGTAGAGATCGTTGTTAGACATTCTGAGGTTCGAACCAGTAGCCGCCGAAACGCCGGTGGTGCTGTTCTGGATCGTATTGTTGTTGAGATTCAGGAACGAGCCACTGGCCGATACGAACGCCCCGGTGCCGCAGTTTGCCATCACCGAGTTGCTGACATTGGCGATTGAATTCGACTGTACCAGCACGCAGTTTCCGGAAATGCCGTTGAAGTAGCTGTTGTCGATCGAAGCGACCAGGAAGGCTCCGGTGGTCGTCAGGCTGATGCCCACCGGCACTTCCGAGAAGAAGCTGTGATTGACGTAGAGGTTGCCCGGCGTGGTTTTGACGACGTCGAGGCCGATGGCGGTATCACCCTGCACGACAACGCGATCGAGGTACAATTCCTTGCCGGCAAGCCAGCGGATACCGTTGAGACCGGTATTGACCGAAATCGTTCCCTGGATCACGAGATTGCGCAGCGTGACCCTGTCGGTGGCGCCGAGGGCGTTGACGATCACGCCGTTGACGCTGGCGTTAAGAATGCCGCCCGAAACGCCGCTGCAGTCGATGGTCAGCGATTTGGTAATCGTGATGGCGCCAAACCCACCTGGATCGAGGCAATCGATTTCTCCGCCCGCGGCGGTCTTCGAAACGGCGCCGGCGAAGGTCTTGCACGGCGCCGTGCGGCTGCATGGATTGACGTCGTCGCCGACGCCCGACACCCAGGTGCGGGTTGCCTGGGCTTGAGCCGAAGTCGTGGGCAGCGAAAAGGCGAGCAGTCCGAAAACGATGAGTGGTAAGCCAGTTGTTCTCATGGTTGAGCCCTCAAAGGGTTGAATACCCATTATACAGTGCCGAAATTGGCACACAGTAACGTTGGTAGTGTAATTGGAACGCAGCACGCTAGAGTAGTGCAACAAGCGGTAACGACGTTACATATACGCGAATCCGTAGATGTTAATAGTCCCAAAAGTTGAGTGGTCAGCTAAGGAAATATACCGAAGCGTGTTGAGAAGCTTGGATACAATTGAACGCTGCCGTGCCGCCTGGACCCGCACGGCTGTGGCATAGGATCAGGCTGGCGTCTTCCCCTTCTCATAAAAAAAAGCGCCGGACGGGATGGCCCGTCCGGCGCTGCGTCGCGAAATGGCGGCCGGATTACCGGAGCGGGATCGCGCCCGAACTGATGGTACCGGTCGTGCCGCCGGACACTCGGTTGTTGCCGGGGCTGAGGAAGGTCGCACCGGCGGCGGAAATGCCGGTCGTATTGTCGTACAGATCGTTGTTCGACATTCTGAGGTTCGAACCACTGGCCGCCGAAACGCCTGTGGTGCTGTTCTGGATCGTATTGTTATTGAGATTCAGGAACGAGCCGCTGGCCGTTACCGACGTCGCGGTCCCGCAGGCTGCGAACACCGAGTTACTGATGTTGCCGATCGAGTTCGCCTGCACCTGCACACAGGTTCCGGAAATGCCCTTGAAGTGGCTGCCGTCGATCGACGCGATCACGAAAGCTCCGGTCGTGGTCAAGCTGATGCCGGTCGCCACTTCGGTGAAGTAGCTATCGCGAACGAAAAGGTTGCCCGGCGTGGTTTTGGTGACATCGACGCCGGCGGCGGTGGCGCCCTGTATGACAACGCGATCGAGGTGCAATTCCTTGCCTTGCAGCCAGCGGACGCCGTTGAGCCCGGGCCCGGGCGCGCCAGCGGCCGTAATCGTTCCCTGAATCACCAGATTGCGCAGCACGACCCTGTCGGTGGCGCCGGGGGCATTGACGATCACGCCGTTGACACCGCCGGCATTAAGGACGCCGCCTGCGACGGCGCTGCAGTCAATCGTCAGCGATTTGGTGACCGTGACGGCGCCGAAACCACCTGGATCGAGGCAGTCAATTTCGCCGCCCGCGGCGGTCTTCGAAATGGCGCCGGCGAAGGTCTTGCATGGCGCCGTGCGGCTGCACGGATCGGCGTCATTGCCTACGCCCGACACCCACGTGCGGGTTGCCTGGGCTTGAGCAGGAGTCGTGGGCAGCGAAAAGGCGAGCAGTCCGAAAGCGACGAGTGATAAGCTAATCTTTGTCATGGTTGAGCCCTCAAAGAGTTGAATATCCATTTCAGTGCCGAAATTGGCACACACGAATGCTAGCGTTGTAATTGGAACGCGGCGTCAGCACTTCCGAAAGTTGAACGGCTAGCCACACATCTTTCAGCGTGAGAGCCGGTTAACAACTCCCTCGTGAGTTGCACGATGTCAGTTACAGGTTCAAATTCGTGCAGAAGATTCTGCATGCGGCCGCTGCGGCAATATGACCCGGTCGTTGCCGACAGAATTGAAACTCGACTTGATGCCAGACGGCGCAAAAGCGCGGCGCGGAGTATCGCGCCAGTTGCAGCACTAGAGCGTGATGCGTTTTCGTTGAATCGTCATCGCGAGCGCGGCAAAGTTGGCGCTTCGCCAACTTTGCCCAGGCGAAGCAATCCAGCGGGGCAGTGAAACAAGACTGGATTGCTTCGTCGCTTCGCTCCTCGCAATGACGGCGCGGTTCAACCTAATGTCATCACGCTCTAGCGACTGGTGCCTGCGAAATGTTGAAATAATAAATCCGCGGCCTTCCTGTGTCCGTCCTTGCTCCAATGCGCGTCGGCGGGGAAAAAATCTGTGGCCGTCATGACGGCACCGGCATCAATGCACTCCAGCTTCAGCGTGTTGCACCGGTTCAGAACAGCGGCGCGAAGCCCTCCCGTTGCGAGTATCTCCGGAATCCTGGGCCGCAGATCCGGCGCCAGATGAGGGTTGCTCACGGGTCCCGCATAAAAATTCTGCGGGATCACGAGAACCGCTACGCGCCCCCCCCAGTTGCGCGCCATCTCCGTTATGTTCACGAGGCTTTGGAAAGCCCGATCCGAATATTCATTGAACTTACCGAACTCCAGCGATTCCGAATTCGAGCCGTTCGGTATGGTCGCGTTCGGCTCGAAAAGATATAACCGGTAGATCGAGCGGTTGAGCAGGATCGCAATCAGGCGCGCGGTATTCGAAATATCGACCAGCTTGCGAAAGAAGGGCACCCGATACGGGGTGGCGTTGACAATGACGCCGCGGTCTACCGCGCGGTATGGAAGCTCGAGGGTCAGGCTCTGGCGATCGAACCGGGTCTCCCTCACATCGGCATCGAGATCGTTGCCGAGATACAGGCCGATGACAATGAGTTTCGGGCGAAGATCGGGATTCTTTTTCAAAAAGTATTCGTAGTGCTCGGGCTGAAAGCCGTTCTTGGGCGAAAGCGAGACGACATGAGCCGCGTCTATTTTTCCCTTCATCCGCGCTGCGAACAAATTCGCGAACCGCTCGCTTGCCTCGACCCCGTGCCCGAATGTGAACGAGTCTCCCATAAAGGCGACTTCGACATCGGCAAGGTTGAAGTCGAAGTCTTCGCGGTAGCCCTCCGAATTGGTTTTTAGCAGAATATCGAATTCAGTCGTGCTCCAACGTTGGTTGGCCCGCTTCCTGACCGACATGACGTGCCGCCCGGTTACCAAGGGGCTCTCGAATATTGCCAATGCGGACGACGGAGCCTGCTGATATCTGAGCACGGCAAAGGACATCGCTTCGGCTATGGCGATGGTGACCGCGGCGATGACGACAACGACAGCCAGATGCCGTAAAATCTTGGATTGGCGCATAGACAACACTTTCCGAGGCGTAACATTTAATTAATCCAGTTCGCTGTCCGGATCAGTCCAGTTCGAATTCATGTTCATAGTGCCGCTTGAGGCCCGGGTTCTGGTCCTGCTTTTTCAGCAGGCAGTTTCCCACCGCAAGGATCTCGATCTCGCTGCCCATGAAGCAGCGAAACGCGTCTTCCGGCGTGCAGACGATCGGTTCGCCGCGGACGTTGAAGCTGGTGTTGATCAGGACCGGACAACCGGTTCGCTGCTTGAATGCCGTCAGCAGCTTGTGAAACAAAGGGTTGGTGTGCGAATGCACGGTTTGAATACGCGCGGAGTAATCGACATGTGTCACGGCTGGAATATCCGAGCGCGCAACGTTGAGCTTGTCGATGCCCCAGAGCTTGTCTTCCTCGGCGGTCATGATCCGGCGCCGATCCGGTCGAACGCCGGCGACCAGAAGCATATAGGGGCTGTCCTCGTCGAGTTCGAACCAGTCCGACACATCCTCGCGCAGGACCGCCGGAGCGAACGGCCGGAATGACTCCCTGTACTTGACCTTCAGGTTCAGCATCTTCTGCATGCCCGGTGAACGAGGGTCGCCGAGGATCGAACGATTGCCCAGCGCGCGCGGTCCGAATTCCATCCGGCCCTGAAACCAGCCGACCGCCTGCCCGGAAACCAGGGCATTCACGGCCGCTTCGATCAGGGCGCCCTCGTCGAGGATCGTGAACTTCGCATCGGCCGACTTCAGTCTGGCGGCAATCTCGTCATTGGAGAACGATGGGCCGAGATACGAACCCTGCATGGCGTCGCCGCCGTCAACGCGCCGCTCCGCGCCGGTTTCGAGATAATACGCGGAAAGTGCTGCGCCGATCGATCCTCCGGCATCGCCCGCCGCGGGCTGGATCCAGATTTTTTCGAAATGTCCGTCGCGCAACACCTTGCCGTTGGCGACGCAGTTCAATGCGACACCTCCCGCCAGGCAGAGATTTTTCTGCCCGGTTTTCTTCGCCAGCGACCGGCTCAACCGCAGCACGACTTCTTCGGTAACCGCCTGGATCGAGGCGGCAAGATCCATGTCGCGTTGCGTCAGCAGGTCCTCAGGTCTGCGCGGCTCGCCGCCGAACAGCGCGGCAAACCGTTCGTTGGTCATCTTGAGGCCGGTGCAATAGTCGAAATAATCCATGTTCATGCGGAAGGAGCCGTCGGCATGAACGTCGATCAGGTTGTCGAAGATGGACTGGGCGTATTTCGGCTTGCCATAGGGCGCAAGCCCCATCACCTTGTACTCGCCGGAGTTGACCTTGAAGCCGGTGTAATAGGTGAAGGCGGAGTAGAGCAGTCCGATGGAATGCGGAAACCTTATCTCGTCGAGCAATGTCAGTTCGCTGCCCGAACCAGTAGCGGTACTGGTGGTCGCCCACTCCCCTACCCCATCCATGGTCAGGATCGCGGCTTCTCCGAATGGCGATGGATAGAATGCGCTGGCGGCGTGGCTCTCGTGATGCTCGGTAAAGCGAAGCTTCGGCGTCCAGTCGATGCTGTCGTTTTCGGCCTGAAGCAGCTCGGCCAACAGCTGCTTCTGGAACAGCTTTTCCTTGAGCCACAGCGGGATCGCCATCCGAAATGACGCAAAGCCCTTCGGCGCAAACGCGATGTAGGTCTCAAGCAGGCGGTCGAATTTCAGAAACGGTTTTTCGTAGTAGGCGACAAGGTCGATATCCGGCCATTCGATGCCGGCTTCCCGCACGCAATAATGGATGGCGTGGTTCGGAAAATCCGAATCGTGCTTCTTGCGGCTGAAGCGCTCCTCTTGCGCGGCGGCGACGATTCTGCCGTCGCGGACAATGGCGGCCGCGCTGTCGTGATAGAAGCAGGAGATGCCGAGAACGACGGTCATGCGCTAGAACAGGGTGTAAATGAAGGGTGCTACGACCGATCCTTTGGCGAGGATGAGCAGCCCTCCGAACAGCGTCATGACCAGCAGAACCGGAATGAGCCAGAACTTCTTGTGGGTGAAAATAAACCCTGTCATGTCCTTGATGAACGACATCGGATGACTCAAAAAGGCTGCTTGAGCGAACGGGCTGTGCTGCGCGGCGTCGTTCGTTTGCGCCAGTAATCCGCGCTTCGATCGAGCCGGCGGTCCATCGGGTCTGCCCCGAATGCGCGCATGATCAGTCCGGTCGGCACGATCGCCCCAACGTACATGACGAAGAGGGCTACCGGACTGATCAGCCGGTGCAGCAACAGGCCGAGCGCGGCCCAGGCCCGGTTTAGCGGCAGCAGCAAATCCGGCGCGATCATGGCCGCCGTCATCAACGCAAGTCCCATGAGCGCAAACGCTGCATTGAGCATGCCGATTTGACCATGGAGGCCGGCGCGAACCGCTCCGATCAGAAAGAAAATCCCTCCGACGACCATGCCAAACCGCCGGTTACTCACGTGTCCCGATGTTGCTTGGTGGCCGCGAGAGAACTGTTCATGCAGATTGGTCATTCAGAAACGCTTCCTCTTCCCAGCCGCGCCTCTCATGGCGGGCTTATAGGCGGCAAGGCGGACCATTGGCAAGCTTCAGGTCGGCAGAACCAATGCCCGGAATCGCTTTGGTACGACACCTCCTGCCGGGCGCTATGGATGGGGACCCGGGCAATCGCAATCGCTAGCGTCTGCTGGATTCAGCCGGCACCACCCGGCAAGCGTAGAGCGAGAGGGCCTCACCGGCGAAGACGGGGGCGACCTCGACATCCTCGTGATAATGTTCGCGCATGTAGGTCTTAAGCATCTGCGTCTGCGGGCCGGCATAGCCAAGATGAGCGTCCACTCTATAAACGCCGGGCACGTGGCACATCGACCATCCGACGTCGGACGTGCCCCATTCTGCATAGAATGACTTTAGAAGCGGCGAGATGCTTGGAGCGTTGGTGTGCAAGAAGCGCCGGAACATCGGCGCGGTGGGACGGAACGGACGAACCCAGGTCTCGAACGGGAAATTGTGGTCCCAAACGACCACCGCGGAATCCGGGCGAACCGGCCAGATTGCGACGTCGCGATCGACACGCCGGCGCAACTCGTCGGAACGGGCTTCCCGTGCGAACACCTCTCCGATCTGCAGCAGAGCGAGGCCCGCTACGCCGAGCAACACGATGGCTCCGACCACCTTGTCTTCGACGGCGAGATAGCCGCCTTGCAGCCGGCTGCGCGGCTTTTGCCCCAAGACGGCTGCGGCGCCAGCGAAGACGACCGCGATGTACAAGGGCCAGAGGATGTGTTCGATCCCGACCTTGAAAACTACCGCAATGACGGTAAGGATCATCACTGCGAAAAGCATTGATATGAAAACGCCCGCCAATCCCGGCCGCGACCTCCGCAGTAACAGCGCGGCGAAACACAAAAACGGCACTATCCAGACTGAGTTTTCCGGGATGCCAAGCATGTGGTGGAGCAATTCGAGGCGGTACGAGGCCGACTTGGACGGCACAAGATCCGCAAAGCGCTTAATCCGCTCGGTACTGAACACTTCCTGGTTCTGGAACAGCCAGCCGGACGCTAAAAGATAGTCATTGTCGGTCCATTGCGCGGCCGACAGCGCAGCCTTCAGGCGCTCGGTTTGCGAGCGATCAACGTACGCGTATTCGGAGGCGCGTATGATCTGGCGACCCTGCTCGCGAAAGCCCGCCCACCCCGCGGCTCTTGCGTAATACCCGTTGTCGTAGGCTTGCAGCAGCACGCTCCCGGCGATCCCACAGGCCAAAGCAGCGACCGGCATCCATGCGACCTGACGATATCGGGCCAGGCCGGCAAGCGCGATCGACGGAAGCACCAACAGTATAGAGAGAAAAGCCCCCTGAAACCGCACCAGGCTGCCGGCCAGAAGGCCTAAGAAAATTGCTGCGCTCGCAGCCCGGACGCCGCCCCGCGTCTTCGCCGGAAGAGACACAAGCGAGGCCAGGGTCAGCATCGCCCCTGCGCCGAGCAGCATGGCGGACGCGGTGAACTGGTAGGCGTGGAAAACGGGCGTGAAGAAGATGAGGCCCAGGGCTGCGCAAAACGCTATCTCCCGGCGGGTCCTGCACAGGCGCAGCAGCGCCACCTCGCACAGCAGCGCGCCCGAAATGGTGCCGGCCGTCAGCATGAGATCGTACCATGGAAGGGCCGGCGCCACGCGATAAAGCGCTTGCAGAAACAGCCCGATCACCACGTTCTGGAAGATCAGGAATTGCGATTGCTCCGGCGTGCCGATGACGGCTTCGGCAATGAAACGCATGCCGACGTCGTCGTTGGTTCTGTATTCCGGATGCGCGAGCCAGGCGAGTACGAGGGCGGCAGCCACCACGAGCAGCGCTATTCCGATCGAGGCCGTAATCGGGATAGCTCCCGAGCCGGCCCCCGGCAGTTCGGCCTCCGTCGGCTGCGATGGATACCGCCGTCGAAGATAACGCCGGCAAATCCAGATGCAGACCAGGTCGAACACCGCAACGATCAGGAAGACAGCGGGATGAACCGACGCCGCCACGGAAAAAGAATAGGTATGCCCGTTGGTGCGAGGATCGCTCGAGTCGGATGCGGAGAACCATATCCGCCGCCCCCGCCAATGGGAGTAGCGGCCCTGCCCTTGTTCGCGGATGTCGGCGTGAAGGGAATGCGCTGGCCCGAGCAACTTTCCGTTCTCGCGCAGTTGCAGCGTGGAGACACCGCTGTCATCACCGACGATCACGAAGCCGCGGGGCGGCCGCAAAATTTGCGCCGTATAGGCAAAACCGCTGTCGGGCTCGAACTCCGCGCCTAAAAGATTTGCACTAATCTGCGGCGGCGCAAAACAGGCAACCGCAAGCGCGCACGTTAGAATTGCCGCAACGATTACCATCGACGCAATAACGAAACGCCCGCGCACCATCACGTTGTGTCACCTCGTTGCGGCAGCGTTTGCGACAGGTCAAGGCGATACCAGTCGAACACCGTGGCGCGCGCGCCGTAGCTTTCCTTATTCTGGATCAGGCCGGCATTCAGATAGGAGCCATTGTCCTCGGTGGAAATGCCGAAGTCGAAATAGTCCTTTGCAGCGTAGTGCTCGTTGATCAAATGATAAAGGACGAGGTCGAGCGCGCCGAGCTTGCGCCCCTCCTCGCCGGCCCCGATGTATTGGGTGTGCGCGACTGTAGCGGTTTCGTAGATGACGACGCCCGCCAGCATGCGGCCGCCTTGACGCGCGGCAAACAGCCCGATGTTGTCCGGAAACCGGCCCGCCAGCAGTTCGAGTTCAGCCGCGCTGTGCGTCGGCTTGACCTTGTGCCTTGCGTGCAGCAAATCCTCTTCGATCGTCATGAAGGTTGCGAAGTCGCTGCATTGCTCGACCTCGAGACCGTTTTTGTTGGCCTGCTGGCGGCCCCAGTCGCGCCCCTTGCTGAACGGCAGCCGGGCGCGGCGGTCGATGGTTGCGGAGAGGTCGCGGCGGATCAGCCGTGCGCCGAAGCGGAACAGCGCATAGAGATCCTCCTCGGCCGGAACCCGGTGATAGATGTGCGGGACCGGCTTGTAGATGATCTCGTGCAGGCCGCGTTCGCGCAGCGACGCGCACATCGCCGCGAACAGCTCCAGCATCAGCTCGGCCTTCATGCCCGGTCCCGAGATTACGCCGCCGAAGGAGAGCCCGGCGTGGCTCGACAGAACGCCGTCGCGAACCGTTGCGGGCAGCAATCCGATCAGCCGGTCGCGCCCGTCGTAAAACAGCAGCGACGCATCGGGGAAACGGTCGGCGTGATAGTCCATGTAATCGCGATGGAACAGGAAATGGCCGTTCTTCGCGCTGCGGACGAAATCGTCCCACTCGCGCCGCCGTGCCGCACTATAGGGAATTACTTTCACCGGGTGTCTAACCGTGATCGCGTTCTCGACATGCGCTACGACAGGCCGCGCCGGGCAATACAGTGCTGCGGAACTGCGAAGCAGACAACATCCATTCCGTCTTCGCCTAGCGTGCGCACGAACAACTGGCCGGGATTGAGCGAATGCAACGCCGATGGCAGCCGCCATAAATCGTCTGGCCGGTGATAGATGCTCAGCGCGAGCATGGGACGGCGGTCGCGGATCAAGGACGCGGCGCCGGCGAGCGCCTCGCTTTCGGCGCCCTCGACGTCGATCTTGATAAATAGCGGCGCCGGCTCGTTCGGGATTACCTCATCCAGCGGCGCCACATCCACTTGCACGTTTCCGGTGTCGCTCAATGCCGCGCCGGTATCGCCGGTCGAATTGAATGCGAGTTGCTCGCGCCGGGCGCCGACGCCGGCATGGTTGATCGTGATGCGGCGGCGCACTGGCTCGTCCAGCCCCGCAACATAATCAGACAGCCGCGCATAATTTCCGGCATCCGGCTCGAACGCGAATATCCTGCCGAACTGTCCCTTCTGATGTGCGAGGAACAGCCGGATGGTATCGCCATCGAACGCGCCGCAATCGACGAACGTCGTATCGGCGGCAAGCGCACCAACAATATCAGTGGGGAAGTAGTCGCCATTGCTTTCTGGCAGCGCCGCGAAATCGAGTCGCAGCCGAAATTTCAGGTGTGCCACGAATTGGCGGCGCGATTCCTCGTCGGCGAGCAGATCGAAGGTCCGGCGAATCTGCGCCGCCTTGGCAAGCACGCGCTGCGGCAGTTCGAACGCGAGATACGGCAGGAAGATATCCGGATAGGCCCAGGCCAGTGCGAGGAACGAGATCACGCGCGCGCCGGGCAGTTGTTGCTGCAAGCGCCGCCGCACCTTCACAAAACTGGCCGCGGGATTATGAATGGTGACGACGAAAACCGTTGCCGCGCCGAACTTTTCAAGCGCGGCCTGCGGCGACAGCACGGCAAGGCCCGCAATCGTCTGCCCCTGCTTGCCCGGCGTGTCGTCGGCGAATGCCGCCGGTGTGACGCCGGCTTGCCGCAATCGCTGCGCGGTAAAGCGTCCGAGATTGCCGGCGCCATAAAGCACCAGCGGCGTATTCTTCGGCAGCGCATGGCTCAGCACCCGCAGGCGCGCCGCCTCCGGGCTTTCGGCGAGCAATTCGTCAAGCTCGCGCTCGCCGGATAAAGCTGAAATTTTCGCGCGAACGCGGACACCGGGTTGTCCGGTCATTTCGCAGCCGTAGGAGGCGCGTCATCCAGCTTGCGCCGCAGCCGGCGCTGCCGGAACGCAGTCACGTTGGGATCGATCTCGCCCTCATAGCCGAGCAGCCGCGCCAGAAACGGATCATCCCGATGGCGGCCGTTCAGAGCCTTCGACAGGTCGATCTGCTGCTTGATCAATGGCAGGGTATAGGTGGTATTGACCGCGCGGCGGACGCCGGGCGAGGTGTTATGGCCGCCGCGATGATAAAGCATCGCATCCAGCAGGATGACCGAGCCGGCCGGCGCCTCGATGCCGCGATCGTGCGCGCGCAAGAATTCCTCGGATGGAAACACTTCGTGCCTGTGCGAGCCGGGCAACACCCGCGTGCCGCCCGTCTTGCTGTTGAATTCGTCGAGGCAGTGGATCGCGGTGATCCCGAGCGGCCGCGAGCTGACGAAATGCTGATAGCCGAGGTCGCGGTGCCAATAGCCGGAGGTCTGGTCGTCGCCGCGTTCGGGGACGTTGAGAATGCCGTTCTGCAGCATCAGGATGAAATATTCGCCGAGCAGCCGCTCGACGATCGCCAGTACCTGGCGGTCGGCGGCGAGCGAGAGAAAGAAATCGTCGTAAGCCAGCGGACACATCGCGGTATAGGGATCGCCGATCGCCTTCAGATTGTCGAAGCCTCCGATTTCACCGAGCTGGGTCTGGTAGATGCGATCGAGCTTGGCGCGCCCCGCCTCCAGATCCTTAAGCGACAGCGCATCGGGCAGGATGGTGTAGCCGACGAGGCGGATTTCCTCGGCCCGCAGATCGACGTCGGACGACGCAAGGTTGAATTCCTTGATCCCGAAGGTCTTGATTACATTGTGCATTCGGTCGGTCGCTCCAGCGCCGATCAGGCCAAAACAGGCGCCGATCGGGAGCGGAATGTGCCATATCCGGCCGCGGAAAGAAACCGCAGGCGACGCTGTACAAGCCCGTTACCAGTGTTCCAGTTCAGCGTAGCCGAAGCCGTCCTCGCCGTAATTATTGCCGTTATAGAACAGGTAGACCCTGTCCTTGACCATCACCACGCTGGGATAGGCCTGCATCTCGCTGTCCCATCCCGAAGCCGACACGTCGATGCCGATCTCATCGTCCTTGCGGGTCCAGGCCAAGCCATCAGGCGACTCCGCATAAGCCAGACGGTAGCCCCGCGCCGCCGTGCCGGCGCAATAGAACATCCGGTAAAGTCCTTCGTGCTTGATGACGTAGGGCCTGCCGACGCGATAATCCTCGCCATCGGTATCGACGCATACCGTGTAATCGCGGCTGAGTGTGATCCCATTCTCCGCCTCGGCATGCCGGATGTTGTAGTTCGGAAGCTGGCGGCCGTCATGAAGCGTAAAACTGCTGCCAGCGCCATACCAGGCGCGCCAGCGGCCGCCGTCATGCATCATGGTGTGAACGACGCGAAACAACATCTCCCGATCGGTGCGGTCGCACATCGGAACTTGGCTATGACGCCGAAAAGACGCGCCGCCGTCCTCGCTGATCGCAAGCCCGCCAAACACAAAAAACCGGACCTTCTGGCCCAGTTGATAGCCGGCATAATAGAGATAGAGTTTTCCGTCGCGCTCGACGATGGCGCATGGCACGACGCCGTTCTCGTCGAACGCACCGGGCACGCCAATATCCAGCACCGGCTCCGTGGACACTGCGAGCACCTGCGCGGGATTCTCCGCGCTGACATCGACGAAGCCGACGCGGCTCACGCCCTCACGCGTGCGAAAGCCCGCAAAGACCCGGATCGTGCCATCGCTACGCAGCAGCGGCGTCGGCTGCAGCGCCCAACGCTGCGCCCACCAGGAATCCTCGGGCGGCCCGTAGATCAGGCCCTTCTTTATCCAGCGCATCGTTACAGGTGCTCCTCGGCGACCACAGCCTCGGGCCTTCCGCTGACCTGATCGAAGATTCGCCAGAGATATTCGCCGATGATGCCGAGCATGAACAGCGTGCATCCGCCGAGAAACGCATTGACCGTGACGATGGTGGCGAAGCCGCTGACGTCGATCTCTCCGGACAGGCTCGCGATCACGATGCGCACCGCATAGGCGAAGCTGCAGATCGCGGTGATCAGGCCGATCGCCGACATCAGCCGGATCGGCACCACCGAAAATCCGGTCAGGGTGTCGATCGCGTATTGAAACTTTTTCTGGAACGTCCAGCTGCTGCGGCCCGACTCGCGCGCGGCCCGGTCGTATTCGAGTATCTTGGGGTTGAAGCCGAGCCAGAAGGCGTAGACGTTTGGATTGATGTTCTTGGCGCTGTTGATCATCGGCAGCAGCATGACGTTGTCCATCAGCACGAGGCCGACGCCGCCGGAGGGGTAATCGCGCCGGATGGTGAAGCGAACCATGGTCCGAAAGACCGCCGCGAACGCCCGCGTCGCCATTGGGTCGTCGCGGGACCTGCGCGCCGAGAGCACGAGCTTGTGGCCGCCGACCCACTGCTCCGCCATCAGCACGACCTGCTCCAGCGGCTCCTGCAGGTCGGCTGCGAAGAACAAAAAACAATCGCCGGTGACGAACCTCATGCCCGCCTTCACCGCCGCGGGTGCGCCGAAATTGCGCGACAGCTTGATCACCTTGGTTTTCGGCCGCCTGCCGCGGAACGCCATCAGTTGCGCGAAGGAATCGTCGCCGGAGCCGTCATCGACAAAAATCAGTTCCAGATTGAGACCTTGCGCAGCCAGGGCCTGCTCGAATTTTCCGAGCTCGGTGAACAGACGCGGCAGCGAATCCGCGTTGAAATAGGTCGCAACGATCATGCTAAGCGTGGCGTTCGCGCGTGTCGGATCAGGCGCCGGAATCATTGTCGTCCTTGACCTTCATGAAGCGCAGGCTGCTGACCTTCGCGGGCACGGCCGGCGCGGCATAATAGACCGTGCCCGGCATGGTATCTTTTGCGATCACGCATCCGGCGCCGATAAAGCCATCGCGTCCTATTATGACCCGGTCCGCGATCGTGACGTTGACGCCGACAAAGCTGGATTCCCCGATCCTGCAAAATCCGGAGACCACGACATGCGAGGCGAGAAAACAATGGTCCTCGATGGCGGCGCGGTGGCCGATGTGGTTGCCGCTCCACAAAATCACATTGTTGCCGATTTCGGCGAAATGCTGGATCACGTTATTCTCGAAGACGAACACATTGTCGCCGAGCGTCGCATTGCGCCATACCAGCGCCCGCGAGCTGACATAGCTCACCAGCTCGAAGCCCTTGAGCTTGGCCTGCCGATAGAGCCGCGCCCGCACCCGGTTGAGCTGGGTATAGGTGATAGCGACGAAAGCCTTGTGCTCGCCGGGATTGAAGTTTTGTTCGATTTCCTCGAAGGGCACCGCCGGCAACCCGAGATATTCCCGGGACTTCAGAAACTCCCGCTCGACGGCAAATCCCACAACGGTGTGCGGTGAATCATGAGAAAAATATTCATGTGCAATCGCGGCAAATTCCCCATCCCCGATGATTACCAGTTTGGATCCGGTCTTCATGCTGTATCCCCGGACGATGATTGTTTATCCTCGTCCTCGAATTTCCTCCTCGGAACGATTTCGAACAGATAGTCGCGGTCGTCACCTTCCGCCGTTCCGAGCTATACATCAGGGCGAAGAGGCCGGAAAGCGAAATGGCGACCGTTCGCCCGCCTCGCTTGCGTAACCCATGTCCGTATTCTAGTCCTGATGCCATACCGGAGTTCTTGAGAATGACTTTCCCGCGCGCCTCGCAGGCCCTGTCCCGCTTCACCGTGCTCGATCTGACCCGCGTCCGTTCCGGGCCGACCTGCGTGCGGCAGCTCGCGGACTGGGGCGCCAATGTCATCAAGATCGACGCCTTGCTGGAAGACGCCGCGGGCGAGCAGCCGGGCGGTCCGCGCCACGGTTCCGATTTCCAGAACCTGCATCGCAACAAGCGGGCGATGACGCTCAATCTCAAAGACCCCAAGGGGCTCGAGGTGTTTCAGCGTCTGGCGAAAAAGGCCGACGTGGTGGTCGAGAATTTCCGCCCCGACGTCAAGAACAAGCTCGGCATCGATTACGAGAGCGTGCGCAAGATCAATCCGGGCATCGTCTACGGCTCGATCTCCGGCTTCGGCCAGGACGGCCCCTATCACAAGCGTCCGGGCTTCGACCAGATCGCGCAGGGAATGGGCGGACTGATGTCGATCACCGGCGCTCCGGGCGAGGGCCCGATGCGGGTCGGCATTCCCGTCGCCGACCTTACCGCCGGACTGTTCTGCGCCATGGGCATCCTCACGGCGCTGCTGGAGCGCGAGGTCTCCGGCGAAGGCCAGTGGGTGCAGACCTCGCTGCTGCAGGCGCAGATTTTCATGCTGGATTTCCAGGCCGCGCGCTGGCTAATGGAAAAGGACGTGCCGAAGCAGGCCGGCAACAACCATCCGACCAGCATTCCCACCGGCGTGTTCAAGACGTCCGATGGCTACATCAACATCGCGACCACCGGCGGGCGAATCTGGGAGCGCTGCGCGCAGGCAATCGGCGCGCCGGAGCTCGTGACCAATCCCGATTACGCCACAGCACCTGCGCGCTCCAAGAACCGCGACGCGCTCAATGCGGAGATCGGCAAATTCACGTTAACAAAATCCACCGACACCTGGGTGAAAGAACTCAACGCCGCGGGCGTGCCCTGCGGTCCGATCTATTCGGTCGACCAGATGTTCGACGATGCGCAGGTAAAGCATCTCGGCATCGCGCAGGACGTTCCCAACGCCGAGAACCGCCACATCCGCCTGGTCGGCCAGCCGGTGACGCTGTCGCGCACACCGAGCAAGATGGCGGCGCGGCCGCCTGAGATGGGCGAGCAGACCGAGGAGGTGCTCGCGGAGTTTGGATTCGGCGCCGACGAGATCGCGGCGCTGCGGGAGGGCAAGGTGGTGTGACCACTGTCGTGTCTCGGACGCGGTGCAGCGCTTCTTCAGCACTGCACCGCAGAGCGGGACCGACCCAAAGAGCGGCGCCCGATACGGTCCGGTTCTGCGAAGCAGCGTTTCCCGCTGCATCGCGCCCGGAACAGGTAACTGCACCTTTTCGCTTTAATCCGTCTGCTCATTCCACGGATTGAGCAACGCAACGCCTGCCGATGCGAAATCTGCCGTGTTGCGGGTGACCATCGTCAGACTGTGAACCAGCGCCGTCGCCGCGATCAAGGCGTCGCGCTCGGATCGCGGATCGGGAACATGGAGCCGTGCGCAGCGTTGCGCCACGTTCGCGTCGATGGGCAAGATGCGTCCCTCGAAGCGCGGCAGAATCTGTTTATCGATCCACTCTCTCAGAAGCGCTCCCTGCGCAGCATCCTTTCGTGCGAGTTGCAGCGTGCCGACTTCGATTTCCAGAATCGAGATAGCTGAGAGAAAGAAGCTGGCAGCGGGAATTAAGCCGGCCCACGCAACGACATTGCGATTCGCCCGCTCCGGCCGCCTCAGCTCGGAAATCACATTGGTGTCGAGCAGGAACATCAGCCGAAATCGGCCGGCTTGAACAGGCCGTCGACACGAGGCGGATCAAAATCGAAGTCGGCAGCATCGCCGGGTTGGGCGAGCGCCTCGGCAAGCGACATGTCGCCGCCTGCAAGACGGCGATAATCCCCGATGGTCAGCAGGACATGCGCCGGCCGGCCGCGGTCGGTAATAAAGACCGGACCTTTTTGCGCGGCCTTCTTTGCGCCGCTGGCGTCCTGATTGAATTGACGGCTGGTTACGGTTGTCACGGTCATCGGCGCCTCCATGTGCCGGATTATATGTAGATAGGTAACTACATTCAAGTCTGCCGGAACACGACAATTCAGAAACGCAACAAGCCCCGGAGACCGGGGCTTGTTGGAAGTCCGCTGAGACGGTCGATTAGTACTTGCGATCAGTACCTGGCGATGACCGGTCCGCCGAAGCGATAGTTGATGCCGGCGCGCACGATGTTATCGGTCAGGCGTGAGTTAAAGGTAGCGGCGAGCGTACCGCCGCCAAACGCACCCGTGGTGGTCGCAAAGGTGCCGGAGGTCCGGCCGATATCCATGTAGAGATATTCGACCTTGGCGGTCCAGGGGCTGTTGCCGAGGGCCGCTTCAACACCGGCGCCTACGGTCCAGCCCACACGGACGTTGTCCGTCGAGGCCGTGCCCAATCCGGCAACCGTCGCGCTGGTTTTCACGTCGCCATAGGCGAGACCGCCGGTGGCGTACAGCAGCACGGTCGGCATCACGGCAACGCCGACGCGGCCGCGGAACGTTCCGAACCAGTCGAGCCTCTGGCTCAGAGCAACCGCAACTGCCGGGCCGGGAGCGGCCAAGCCCGGCGTGCAGATGCCGGCCGGACAGGTAAACAGATGGTCGCCGCGCTGGCCGGTGCCCTGGAAGTCGGTCTCAAGGCCAAACAGCCAGTTCGACGTTTGCCAGTTGTAGCCGGCCTGGCCGCCGCCAACGACGCCATCCATGTTGTGGCTGGCAATGTCGGTAAATAGCAGCGTGCCGGCACCGTTGGTCAACGTGGCCGTATCGCGGGAGCGTCCCCAGCTGTAGCCGACGTTGCCGCCGATATAGAAACCGGTCCAGTTGTAAACCGGTTCGACATAGACCGGCGCCTTGCTGTAGGGCCGCGCCGCAAGATCGGCCGCGAACGCGCTCGTCGAGAGCAGCGAAGCGATCGCCGCAATTCCCACCAACATCCGCTTCATGGCAACCTCCGATTGGAAAAGTGATTTCAGTAAAATACTGCGTTAAGGTCCCGCAGACTGTCACACCGAAGCCACAGCCGGATTTATTCGGTGCGTGTCCGAGCTGAGCAGCCGGTTACCTCTTGGGATAACATTTTGATTTTTCAATCTAATTTCAGCTAACGGTTTGCTAGCCAGAAACCTTGACAGGCCGCAAGCGCCGCGTAATGCCGCCAACCGCCTTGTCGATCAGCGGCCAGAACAACAGAACGATCGCCAATGTCGTGAGCGCGCCGACCAGCTTGTGCGACAATATCTGCTGCGTGCCGACCTCGATCAGCTTGCCGTTTATTTTTTCATAGATCGGCATCTGCTCCAGCCGGAACCAGAAGTCCCGCATATCGCCGCCCGACCCGATCATCGCCAGCCGGAACGAATCCTCGGCGCGGCTGCCGAGCACCAGCGCCAGAGTGAACGGCGCCAGCGGAATGCTGATCTTCTTGAAGATGTAGCCGACGATGCCGAACAGCAGCATCAGCCAAATGTCGAACATCGCGTTCTGGATCGCGTAGGCGCCGATCGCGCAGGACACCACGATCATCGGCGCGATGGCCGCGAACGGAACGCGCAGGATCGAGGCGAAGATCGGCACCGTGGTCAGCACCAGCACCAGGCCGACCACGTTGCCGAGATACATCGACGCGATCAGGCCCCAGACGAAATCCTTGTGCTCGACGAACAGCAGCGGGCCGGGATTAAGCCCCCACACCATCAGGCCGCCGAGCAGGATCGCCGCGGTGCCGGAGCCGGGAATGCCGAGCGCCAGCATCGGCAGCAGCGCCGCGGTGCCGGACGCATGCGCCGCGGTTTCCGGCGCGAACACGCCTTCGATGCGGCCCTTGCCAAAACTCTCCGGATCCTTGGAAAAGCGCTTGGCGAGATTGTAGCCCATGAACGACGCGGCGATGGCGCCGCCGGGCGTGATGCCGAGCCAGCAGCCGATGAACGACGAGCGCAGCAGCGTGGCCCAGTATTTCGGCAGGTCCTTCCATACGCTCAATACCACGCGCAGGCTGATGGAAGCGGCGTGACCGCGCAGCGCAAGGCGCTCTTCCATGGTCAGCAGGATTTCGCTGATGCCGAACAGGCCGATCACCGCCACCAGGAAGTTGATGCCACGCAACAACTCGCTGGAGCCGAAGGTCATGCGCAAGGTGCCCGACACGGTGTCCATGCCGACGCCGGCCAGCAGCAGCCCGAGCGCCATCGAAATGATGGTCTTGTGCTTGGCCTCGCGGCCGAGGCCGACGAACGAGCAGAACGTCAGGAAATAGACCGCGAAGAATTCCCGCGGACCGAACTCGAGCGCGAAGGACGAGATCATCGGCGCGAGGAAGGTGATCAGCAGCACCGCGACCAGCGAGCCGATGAACGACGAGGTGAACGCCGCGGTCAGCGCTTCCGCCGCCCTGCCCTGCTGCGCCATCGGATAGCCGTCGAAGGTGGTCGCCACCGACCACGCTTCGCCGGGAATATTGAACAGGATCGAGGTGATGGCGCCGCCGAACAGCGCGCCCCAGTAGATGCAGGACAGCATCACGATGGCCGAGGTCGGGTCCATGGTGAAGGTTAGCGGCAGCAGGATCGCCACGCCATTCGGACCGCCGAGTCCCGGCAGCACGCCGACGAAGATGCCGAGCACCAGCCCGACCATCATCAGCGCCATCGTCTTCCACGTCAGCAGCACGGCGAAGCCGTGCAGCAATAATCCGAGCGCTTCCATAAACGTGTTTATCCTGGTTTGCGCATGCGCTAGCGGCCGAAGACCGCTTCCAGCGGCCCTTTCGGCATGATGACGTCGAAGGCGATATCGAAGGTCACGAACATGATGGCCGTGAACACGAAAGCAGTGAGCAGCGATTTCCACAGCGCAATCTTGCCGACCATCCGCATGAAGCCGGCGATCAACAGGAAGCTCGCGACATAGAGTCCGAGAAATTGCATGGCGAGACAGAACAGCAGCGTCGGCACGAACACCGCCATGACGCGGCGAAGCTGCGCGCGGGTGACGAAGGTTTCCGACGGCTCCGCGCGGGCAAGGAACGTGGTGACCAGCCCGTACAGGCTGGCGCCGCCAAGAATCACCGACAGGTAGAACGGAAAATAACCGGCCTGCGGGCCGGTCGAGTCCCACGCAATGCCGGTGCGCCAGTTGTCGTAACCGAGCGTCAGCGCCAGCACGATCAGCAGCAGCGAGACCGCGATATCGACGGTCCTGGTGTCGGCGACGGCGGGCGAGTCGGCCTCCGGCGCGGTCGGATCATCGACGACAATTTCGATTTCGGAGTTGGACATTGAGATGTTTCGTTAGGAGGGGAAATTCTTGTCCCGGACGCTGTGCAGCGCTTCTTCAGCGGTGCACCGCAGAGCCGGGACCGTAACAAAGCTCGGTGCCCGTAACGGTCCCGGTTCTGCGAAGCAGCGCTTGCGCGCTGCATCGCGCCCGGGACACGCGTGTGTCAACTACTTCGCCACAAACCCCGCCTCGTTCATCAGCGATGCGTTCAGCTTGTCGTCCTCTTCGAGGAATTTCAGCATGTCGCTGCCGGTGAGGAAGATCGGCTTCAGCGCCTGCTTTTCCATGTAATCCTTGTATTCGGCGGTTTGCGTCACCTTCTGGAACAGGTCGACGTAGAACGCAGTCTGTTCCGGCGTCACCTTGCCGGGCAGGAACATGGCGCGCAGCATCAGATACTGCACGTCAAGGCCTTCCTCCTTGCAGGTCGGAATGTCGTTCCAGGATTGCGTATCCGTGACCTTGGTCTTGTAGGAAATGCGTTCCTTGTCGAACACGCACAGCGCGCGGACCTGGCCGGCGCGCCAGACTTCGAGATTTTCCGACGGATTGTTGACGTTGGATTCGGTGTGGTTGCCGACCAGTTGCGTCGCGGCCTCGCCGCCGGACTTGTACGGCAGATAGGAGAATTTCGCGCCGGTCTTCTGTTCCATGAACACGGTGAGGACGTGATCCTCGCGCTTCGAACCGGTGCCGCCCATCTTGAACGGCGAACTGGCTGCTTTCGCGGCCTCGATGAATTCCTTCACCGTTTTCGGTCCCGCCGCATTGTCCCACAGCACGAACTGGTCCAGCGCCACCACCGACACCGGGGTGAGTTCGCGCCAGTTAAAAGGAATTTTCGCCGACAGCGGCAGCATGTAAATCAGCGAATAGGCGATCAGCACCTTGTTGGCGTCGCCATCAGAAGATTTCATATACATCAGCGCCTCGGCGCCGGACGCTCCACCCTTGAGCGAGACCACCATCGGCTGCTTCATCAGGTTGTTTTTCTGGATCGCCGCCTGCATCATCCGCGCCATCTGGTCGGACGCGCCGCCGGCGCCGGCCGCGACCACGATTTCGACCGGTTTGGTCGGTTCCCAGGCGATCGCCGGCGCGCCGGCCAGCATCGCCGCAAGTGCGACCGTCGTTTTCAGCAGATTTCGCATGTGTTTCGTCCCTGAGATTTTGGGCAAGCCGCGGAAGACCGGCGAATTGTTGCCGCCATTGTGCGGGTTATCGACCCTGAGTTCAAGCAGGCCGCGGCTCCGCCGCCTATGACTTTCGCATGAGATTGCAGGCCTTTACGCGGCATTTTCCGGGGCGCAGTGCGGCTCTGCGTCGCGGTACGACCCCTGACCGGGCAACGGCGCATCAAAACGCAAAAACGGCGCGCTAGCCTTTTCAGCCAGCGCGCCGTCCCTGGAACCGTTGTTCTACCGGCCGCTCAGACGATGAGCAGGTCGTGCGGGTTGATCGTCACGCCGACCTGGACCTGCGCCAGCGCGATCGCCGATGCCTGCGTCCCGTCGGAGCTGAAGTAGAGCGTCTGGTTTCCGGTATCGAAGTGGAATTCGGCGCCCGACCCCGAGAACTGGTCGTCACCGGACGTTTCGAAAATCGGCGTCACGTCCATGCCCGCGCTCAGCCCGCCGCTGTATCCGTTGGCGGAGACCGCGATGTGGTCGTGCTCGCTGGTGTTGTTGAAGTCCGTGATGGTGCCGAGACCGTTCGACGGCTGCAGGAACGCGAAGTTGTCGTTGCCGCTTCCGCCGGTCAGGGTGTGGGCGCCGTCATTGCCGATCAGGACGTCATTGCCGCCGCCGCCGCTGAGCGACTCGGTGCCGTTGGTGGCGATGATGACGTCATCGCCTGATGTGCCGACCAGCGCCGTGGTCGAGGTGGCGTTGTTGATGACGGTCGCGGTAGCTGCGTTGCTGGTCGCGGTGCCATCGGACGAGGTGTAGGTGAACGAACCGCCCGGTGTCGCGTCATCGACAAAGAAGACGTCGATGAACGGCACCGCGTTGCCGCCCGTGCTGGAGACGACGGCGTTGACGAAGACATGGTCCGTCGTATCCGGATCGGTGTCGTTGGAGGCCAGCGCCCACGGCTGAATATCGACGGTGCCGCTGGGGCCGACATCGGTGATGACGTTTTCGTTCACCGCGTGCGGCGCATCGTTGGTGCCATTGATCGTGATGGTGACGTCCTGGATGCCGGAGACGCCATGGTCATCGGTGACGGACACCTGGTAGGTCTGGGTCAGTTGCTGACCCTGCGCCACGAACTGGATGTCCGAATTGTTGACCGTGTAGTGCCAGGCGACAGAACCGCTTCCCGCCGCCTCGGAGAGCGGATCGAGCGAGAACGTCCCCACATAACCGCTGTCCAGCGGCGCGAAGCTCGCGGTATGGGTGTCCGCCGTCTCGATATCGGAGAAGGTAACGTTTCCGTTTGCCGTCTCGGTCGCGGGACCGGTCACGGGACTGACCGAGACCTGGTCGAGGAACAGCGCGTTGCCGTCGTCATTGTAGGTGAACGACAGCTGCGTGGACGAGAGCGTGGGATCGCCGACGACGTCGAAGGTGTAGTGGGTGAAGCCGGCCGACTGGTTGTCGAACACCGCGAGAATCTGCGCGCCATCCCATTTCGCGATGAAGGAATTGCTCGAGGATTCAGGATCGCCGGAGACCGAGAAGCTGACGATGTAGTGCTGGCCCGGAGTCGTCGCGACGTTCTGCGACAGGGTTTCGACATTGACCGCGCCGGGCGCGGCGAATTGTGCGGTGTAGTTGCCGAATTCGCCGCCGAGCGCGAGGAATTGCACCTGGATTGACATGCCGGGGTCAGTCTCAATCCAGCCCGTGAAGTCGCCGGTTTCGAAACCGCCATTGACGAAGATGCTGGGTCCGGCGTCTTCCGTCATCGCTCCGGCGACAACACCACCAGTAATAATCGGCGCGTCGTCCGTGCCTTGGATGTCAATCGTGAGCGTGGTCGACTGGCTGCGGCCAAAGCTGTCGGTGATCGTGTAGGTGAACGAATCGCTCAGATGATCGCCGTCCTGAAGCGGATCCACGCTGGAATCGGCCGAGTAAAGCCAGGTTCCGTCGGAGAACAGCAGCAGACTGCCGTGGGCGCCGGCGACGGGGCTGCCGACACCGCCGGGGTCGCCATTCACATCGGTAACAAGGAGCGTCGCGCTGGAATCGCCAGCCGAATCTCCGGCGTCGAAGATCACATTGCCGCTACCGATGACGTTGCTGGTATCCTGAAGCGCCGAATCGAATGCCACGCCGGTTGCGGGATTGACGATCAGCGGATCTTCCGCGCCGGTCGCGGTGACGGTCACGGTCTGGGTCGAACTGGTCGTACCGTCGGACACCGTGACATTATAGGTAACCGTCAGGGTTTCGCCCGCTCCCAGGAAGTCGAGATCCTTGTCCTGGATGGCGAAGCTCCAATCGACGCCTCCGCTGCCAGTGCCGGTGGAATCGTGCAGCGTGGTCATGAACCCCGCCTGCAAATCGGCGAGCGTGTCCGCATCCAGTACGAAGGATGGATCGGCCGACCATATCGCTGAATCGATCACTACGCTGACCGAGTGGGTATCGCTCAGATCGACGTCGGAGAAGGCCAACGTGCCGGTGGGCACCGGGGTCGTCGAGTCCAATGACGTCGATCCGGTGACGCCGGGCTGCTCGGAGACAGAACCTGACTCCGGTCCGCTGGTGATCGCCACCGCGTCATTGGCGCCGGCGATGACGACCGAAACCGTTTGCGTGGCGTTGGTCGAGGCATCGCTGACCTTGATATTGTAGTTGACCGTCAACGTTTCGCCGGCCGCGAGGTAATCGAGGTCGTGGTCCGCGATATTGAAATTCCAGTCCACGCTGCCGTTACCGGTGCCGGTGGAATCGTGCAGCGTGGTCGTCAGCGCGCCTGCGAGATCCGCCTGTGTCGCCGCCGGGACGGCCGGCCCCGATGTCGTGCCCAGCGTCGTCGTGACAGTGTGGGTGTCGCCGGTGTCGGCATCGGTGAAGTTCAACGTGCCGGCCGGTATGGTGGTCGTGGTGTCGATCGCCGCCGAACCGGTGGTGTCCGTGAGTTCCGATACCGAGGCCGATTCCGGTCCGCTGGTGATGACCACCGGATGGTTGGTGCCCAGAATCGTGATCGTGACGTCCTGCGAATCGGACGCGAGCGAGGGATCCCTGATGGCGACATGGTAGACGAGCGTCAGCGTCTCGCCGGCGGCGAGGAAGCTCGACGCGCTGTTCTGCAGGGCAAAATGCCAGTCGACATCGCCGATCAGATGCCCGGTGGAGTCGGGGGTCAGCGACGTGTGGAACGCCGCCAGCATTTGGGCGGTCGTAAGCGGGATCGCGCCGCCGCCCGAACGTGTCGCGGTGACCGTGGTCGAGACCGTGTGGGTATCGGACAGATCGATGTCGGTGAACAGCAGATCGCCATCGGCGTGGAGGTTGCCGGACGAATCGAGGTTCTGGCCTTCAATGAGATGCTCGGTTTCCGGCCCGCAAATATAGAACGGCGCGTCGTTGGTGCCGACGACCGTTACCTGGACATTCTGCGTGGAGACGCCGCCGGCATGATCGTCGAGCTGCACCACATAGGTGATGTTGAGGTGTTCGCCGGCCGCCAGATAGTCGAAGGCGAGATCGACCGCCGAGAATGTGGTGTTGATGGTGCCGGTGCTCGAGCCGGCGTTCTTGATGACGTTATCGACGTCGAAGAACGACATCAGTTCAGCATTGCCGAGGAGGATTCCCGACGTGTTTCCGGTCGCCGAGGCCGAGAGCACGGTGGCGGTATGGCCGGTGTTGGCGAGATCGGCATCGGTGAATGCCAGTGCGACATGAACCGTATCCATGGAAAGCGACAAAGTGTGGTTGGCCTGCTCCGTCACGGTCGCGACCGTCGTCGTGCTGATCACCGGCTTGTCGTCGGTTCCGGTAACGGTGACCTTCACGGTCTGGATGACGCTGCCGCCGTGGTTGTCGGAAACCTTGATGTCGTAGGTGAGAACCAGCGTCTGGTTCTTGGAAAGAAAATCGAAATCGTTATCGGCGTCGTTGAAGGTCCATTTGATTTTTCCCGAGCCGTTGCTGTCGGTCACCATCTGGGAGGTCATGGCGGCCTGGAAATGCGCCAATGAGGATGCCGGAATGACCGTGCCGCCGGACACCGAGGTGGAATGCAGCGTCGCCGTCGTCGTATGCGTGTCGCTGTGGTCGGCGTCGGTGAAATTCATCGTCCCCGTCAGCGTATGCAGCGAGGTCGAACCCGTGGTGCCGGTGTTCTCGCTGAAGCTGCCAGTGGCGGATGAAGACGTGAAAACCGGCGTATGATTTGTCATGAAAAACCCCTGCCTGCGTGTGACACACGGATGCGTTTACGCCGACGAAAGCCGGCGCAGTTCAATTCCTGAGCTTCATCAATTCGCGAGCCGCCGCTCGGCTTAATATCGGGTAGATGTGAATGCGTGTCGGGGCGGTCGCGCTGTCGAACGTATCTTGCTTGTTTTTCGTTTTAATGACTTTGCACTGGCGAGATAATTTATCGGTTGCGAAATGATCATCTCGCGCAAATCCCGATGCCCCTCCAGCTACATCGGATAAGTTGTGATGCCTGCAACTTTTCCGATCTTATTCTCAAGCTAATCGTCACGTCAACATTCGTCTTTGGTTCCAAACGGATGGAACTAATGCGATCTCACGAAAAGGTTTTGCGCCTGCACGGCAGCGATTTTTTGCCATCGTAAGGTTGCATGCGGATGATCGTTCATCCGTGCGGCTGTGGAGTCGCGTTGAAAATTTCAGGCGCGCCGAAACCTACTTGCCTTTCCAGTTCGGCGTGCGCTTGTTGAGGAAAGCGTCCATGCCCTCGCGGAAATCCTCGCTCATGTAAGCGCGCAGGATCAGATCCTCGCCCTCGTCGCGGCTGAGCGTGCGGCGGATGCGGCGCACCGCTTCCTTGGTGACTTCGAGCGTGATCGGCGCGTGCCCTGCAACAAGTTTTGCGGTCTCGTCGGCGCGGCGCTGCAGCGTTTCCACGTCGGGCACCACTTCGTTGAGCAGGCCGAGCGCCAGCGCTTCCGGCGCCTCCACCAGCCGCGCCTTGAAAATCAAATCCTTGGTCCGCGCCGGCCCGATCAGCGAGACGAGCCTCGAGATGTTGGACATCGACAGGCAATTGCCGAGCGTGCGCGCGATGGGAAAGCCGATCCGCGCCGCGGACGTGCCGATGCGGATGTCGCAGCAGGCGGCGATCCCTGCGCCGCCGCCGGTGCAGGCCCCGGCGATCGCGGCAATGGTCGGTACCCGACATTGCTCCAGCGCGCCGAGCACGCGATCGATCCGCGCCTCATACTCCAGTGCATCCTGCGCGGTCTTGAAGGCGCGGAATTGCGAGATGTCGGTACCCGACGCGAACGCCTTCTCGCCGGTGCCGGTCAGGATCATCGCCTTGATGGAGTGATCCTTGTTCACGGCCTCGCAGATCGCCGCCATCTGCTCGTACATCGCAAAGGTCAACGCGTTACGCGCCTGTGGCCGGTTGAAGGTCAGCCGCGCGATGCCGTCGGTTACGCTATAGAGAAGGTCTTCGGTCGCGGTTACCGGGGCGTTCATTTTATACTGTTCTTTCTATTTCGTCATTGCGAGGAGCGAAGCGACGAAGCAATCCAGTCTTACTTTGTGACTTCTGGATTGCTTCGCGGAGTTTATCATCGGGCGGCGCTTCGCGCCGACCCGTTGGCTCGCAATGACGGATCGCGGCGGATTGCGTTGGTAATTTTTAGGCGACCGCCGCCTTCGGCATCGGTACCACGTCGCGGCCCTTCAACACTTCCATCGCCGCCATCACGCCGCCGGAGCGATGCGGCACCTTGGCGAGATCGAGACCCATCTCGACGCCCGCCAATGTGCCCATCAGCATCAGGTCGTTGAAATGACCGAGATGGCCGATCCGGAATACCTTGCCCTTGATCCTGTTGAGGCCGGTGCCCAACGACATGTCGAAGTTTTCCAGCACGACTTTGCGGAAATAGTCGGCGTCATGTCCGTCCGGCACGACAACGCCGGTCAGCGCCGGCGAATGGGCATGCGGATCGGCGCACTGCGTTTCCAGTCCCCACGCTTTTACGGCCGCGCGGGTCGCAGCGCCGTGGCGCTTGTGCCGGGCCCACACGTTTTCCAGCCCCTCCTCCTCGAGCATCGCAACGGCTTCCTTCAACCCGAACAGCAGATTGGTCGCCGGCGTGTAGGGCCAGGTGCCGATCTTGTTGATCGCAATTACGTCCTGCCAGTCCCAATACGACCGCATCGACGGATTGGCCTTGGCAACCTCAAGCGCCTTTTCCGAAACCGCGTTGAAGCCGAGGCCCGGCGGCAACATCAGCCCTTTTTGCGAACCGGCGACGGTGACATCGATACCCCAGGCGTCGTGCTCGTATTCAAGCGATCCAAGGCCGGAAATGGTGTCCACCAGCAGCAGCGCCGGATGCTTTACGCGGTCCAGGATCTTGCGGACTTCGAGCGGATGGGTGACGCAGCCGGTCGAGGTTTCATTGTGCACCACACACACGGCCTTGATCTGGCGCGAGCGATCCGCCGCAAGCCGCGCCTCGATCAGCTCCAGATCGGCCCCGCGCCGCCAGTCGCCGGGCAGGAAGTCGACATCCAGCTTGAATTTCTCGGCGATGCCGCGCCACAGCACCGCGAACTGGCCGGTTTCGGCCATCAGTACCTTGTCGCCGGGCGACAGCGTATTCACCATCGCGGCTTCCCAGGCGCCGGTGCCGGACGATGGATAGATGATGACCGGCTGCTTGGTCCGGAACACGCGCTGGATGCTCGCCAATACTTCCAGGCCGAGCGCGCCGAATTCGGGACCGCGGTGGTCCATGGTGGGCATGTCCATGGCCCGCAGCACCCGGTCGGGCACATTGGTCGGTCCTGGAATCTGTAAGAAATGCCGTCCTGTATGCAGGCTCATGAGGCGCGTCCTTCCCGGCGAGGGTGTTCTGGGTTTCAAGCGTCCGAATATCACTATTTTGCGGGCTTGTCCCGCAGGGCGCGGGCGGCGTCAATCCCATAGATACGCGGGCTATGCCCGCAAAGCCGAATATCGGATACAAGGCGCTTCAGACCTCACACGAGATTGAACCGATGGCGGCGACACGGGCCGAAAGACCAGGGAATTCGGCTGAAAACAGCGCCCTTGCGGCGCGGCTGTCCCGGGAAATCACCGGCGACGTGTTGTTCGATTCCTTCAATCGAGGCCGCTACGCCACCGACGCGTCGTTTTACCAGATCATGCCGGCGGGGGTCGTGGTCCCCCGCACCATGGACGAGGCGCTGCGGGCGCTGGCGATTGCCCGCGAGGCGGGGCGGATCGTCACCCCGCGCGGCGGCGGAACCTCGCAATGCGGCCAGACCGTCAATGACGGCATTGTCATCGATTTTTCCAAGCACCTGAACCGCATTCTCTCGCTCGATGTCGAGAACCGCAGCTGCGTGGTCGAACCCGGCATCGTGCTTGACGACCTCAACCGGCAACTGAAAAAGCATGGACTGTGGTTTCCGGTCGATGTCTCCACGGCCTCGCGCGCCACCATCGGCGGCATGGCGGGGAACAATTCCTGCGGCGGGCGTTCGCTGCGCTACGGCACCATGCGCGACAACACGCTGTCGATGCAGGCAGCATTGGCCGACGGTAACCTGCTGCGCTTCGGCGAAGTTGTGCGTGACCTTGCGCAATCGAATTCGAGCGACGATGGATTCGATCTGTTTCGTGACATGCTTGCAATGGGGGCGCGCGAGGCGGCGGAGATCGCGGAAAAGTTTCCAAAGGTGCAGCGCCGGGTCGGTGGCTACAATCTCGATGCGCTGGTGCCGCGCAACGCGCCCAACAACATGGCGCATCTGCTGGTGGGCTCCGAAGGCACCCTCGCCTTCACCACCCAGGTCGAACTGAAGCTGTGGCCGGTGATCCGCAACAAGGTGCTCGGCGTCTGCCATTTCGGCAGTTTCTACGAGGCGATGGATGCCGCGCAGCACCTGGTAAAACTGCGGCCGATCGCGGTGGAGCTCGTCGATCGCACCATGATCGCGCTTGGACGCGAGATCGCGATGTTCCAGCCCATTATCAGCACCGCGGTGCGCGGCGATCCCGATGCGGTCCTGATTGTCGAATTCGCCGAAGAGGATCAATCCGAAAATATCCGGCGCCTAAAACAGCTCGGCGAGTTGACGGCCGATCTCGGCTTCGGCTGGGATAACCCGCAACGCAAATGGGGCGGCGTGGTCGAAATCACCGAACCCGCGCTGCAGACCGGCATCGCCGAATTCCGCGCCGCCGGCCTCAACGTCATGATGTCGATGAAGCAGGAGGGCAAGCCGGTCTCCTTCGTCGAGGACTGCGCGGTGCCACTGCCGCATCTCGCCGATTATACGCAGCGCCTCAATGCCATCTTCGCGAAGCATGGCACCCGCGGCACCATGTACGCCCACGCCTCGGAAGGCTGCCTCCATGTGCGGCCGGTGCTGAATTTAAAACTGGAGAAAGACGTCAAGGCGATGCGCGCCATCGCCGAGGAAACCTTTGCGATGGTGCGCGACTACAAGGGCTCGCATTCCGGCGAGCACGGCGACGGCATTATGCGCTCGGAATTTCACGAAGCGATGTTCGGCCCACGCATCATCGCCGATTTCCGGGAGGTCAAGCACCGCTTCGATCCGGACAATGTGCTGAACCCCGGCAAAATCGTCGATGCCCCCCGGATGGATGACCGCGCGCTGTTTCGCTATCCGCCGGATTATCGCATTGGCGAATTGAAAACCGCGCTGGACTGGTCGGCGTATCCCGGCGCCGGCGGCGGTTTCCAAGGCGCGGTCGAGATGTGCAACAACAACGGCGCGTGCCGCAAACTCGAAGGCGGCGTGATGTGCCCGTCCTATCGCGCCACCCGCGATGAAAAGGATGTCACGCGCGGCCGCGCCAACACGCTGCGGCTGGCGATATCAGGCCAACTCGGGCCGGACGCGCTGGCATCAGACGAGATGGCCGATACGCTGAAACTGTGCGTCTCCTGCAAAGCCTGCCGCCACGAATGCCCCACCGGCGTCGACATGGCGAAGATGAAAATCGAGGTGCTTAGCGCGCGCGTTGCGAAGCATGGACTGTCGCTGCGCGATCGGCTGGTCGGTTATCTGCCGCATTATGCGGCTTTGGCGGCGCGGCTCGCGCCATTGGCCAATCTTCGCAACAACAGTCCCTTGTTGCGAAAACTGTTCGAACGGTTCGCGGGCATCAGCGCCAGGCGCGCTTTGCCACAGTGGCGGCGCGATGTGTTTGCGCCTGAGGGCGAAGCGTTCGGCCCCGTCGACGGCCGCGAGGTGGTGCTTTTCGCGGATACCTTCAATCGCGCCTATGAGAGGGAAAACCTCGACGCCGCGCTGCGGGTGCTGGTCGAAGGTGGCTATCGCGTGCATCTGCCGAAACCTGTCGATGCCAAACGGCCGCTGTGCTGCGGGCGCACCTTTCTCTCTGCGGGATTGGTGGACAACGCCCACGCGGAACTCGATCGGCTGGTCGCGACCTACGCGCCGTTCGCCGCGCGCGGCGTGCCGATCGTCGGGCTTGAGCCGAGTTGCCTGCTGACGCTGCGCGACGAACTATTGTCGTTACGCTTGGACGATGCCGCGAAGAGCGTCAGCGCGCATGCGCTGCTGTTCGAGGAGTTTCTGGTCCGCGAAGCCGAAGCCGGAAGGTTGCGGCTGCCGCTCCGCCCTATTGCCGACAAGGCGCTGGTGCATGGCCACTGCCATCAGAAATCCTTCGGCGCCTTCAGGCCGGTCGAGCAGGTGCTTCGCCTCATTCCCAGCTTGAACGTGGAAACCATCGAGTCCAGTTGCTGCGGCATGGCCGGCGCGTTCGGCTACGGCGCCGACACCTACAAGGTTTCGATGCAGATGGCTGAGGCGTCGCTACTGCCCGCCGTCCGGCGTGCCGATGCGCAGGCGCTTGTTGTCGCCGACGGCACCTCGTGCCGGCATCAGATCAAGGATGGCACGGAGCGTTCTGCGCTTCACGTCGCACGCGTGCTGGCGATGAGTCTTGATGGGGTGCATAACAACAGCCCGTCATTCCGGGGCGCGCGGAGCGCGAACCCGGAATCCAGCCCAGCACTGGATTCCGGGTTCGCTCGCGAAGGGCTCGCGCCCCGGAATGACGGAATTTAACTGAAAGGAAAACACATGGCTGATCTCACCCTCGACGTCGCGCGCAAGATTCTCGATATCGCCCTCGCAAAAGGCGTCGAGAAAAAATTGAAGCCGCTGGTGGTGACCGTGCTCGACGCGCGCGGCTGTGTCAAGGCCTCGGCGGCGCAGGACGGCACCAGCCTGCTGCGCAGCGAGATCGCGCACGGCAAGGCTTACGGCGCACTCGCCATGGGCATGGGATCGCGGGCGCTGTACCAGCGCGCGCAGGAGCAGGCCTATTTCATCGGGGCGGTGAACACGCTAGCGCAGGGCCGCATGGTGCCCGTGCCGGGCGGCGTGCTGATCCAGGACACGAGCGGCGCGCTGCTCGGCGCCGTCGGCGTCAGCGGCGACACCTCGGACAACGACGAAATCTGCGCGGTGGCGGGGATCGAGGCGGCTGGGCTGAAGGCGAATGCGGGGTGAGTTGGAGCGCAACTGCCCCCGCAATGTCGTCCCCGCGAACGCGGGGACCCATACGCCGTGCCATCTCGTTTTAGCACCGATGGCAGACACCTTTCGCAATCACTGACGCCGGTGGTTATGGGTCCCCGCTTTCGCGGGGACGACGGAGGAAGTTCACTTCCCCTTCCACACCGGCTTGCGCTTTTCGCCAAACGCCTTGAGGCCTTCCTTGGCGTCCTCGGTCATCGCGGTCAGCGCGATCTGGCTTTCAGTGTAGGCGATGCTCTGGTCGAACGACATCGACGCGATCGCGCGCATGGCGTATTTGCCGCGCCGGATCGCGGTCGGCGACTTGTCGATGATGCGGCCGATCAGCCATTCGATTTTTGCATCGAGTTCAGCCGACGGCACCACATGATTCAGCAGCCCCGCCGCCTGCGCGGCACGCGCGTCGAACGGCTCGCCGGTGAGCGCCCATTCGTTGATCAGCCGCCGCGGCGCGATGTCCTGCAACAGGCTCATCACCTGCATCGGGAATACGCCGACCTTCACTTCCGGCAGCCCGAAGATCGCGTTGTCGACAGCGACCGCCATGTCGGTCATGCACAACAGCCCCATGCCGCCGGCCATGCAGACGCCGTTGACCCGCGCGATCGAAGGCTTTGTGGCATTCTGCGCCAGCCGCAGCAGATCGGCGTAATCGACATTGGGCTTGGCAAAATCGAATGCGAAGGCGGCTCCCGTGTTGACAAGGTCGGCGCCGGCGCAGAACGCCTTGTCGCCGGCGCCGGTCAGCACGATCACGCGCACATCCGGATCGGCATGCGCGTCGCGATAGCCTTGTGTGATGCCGGCGACGACATCGCCGTTGATGGCGTTGCGCTTCTCCGGCCGGTTGATGGTGATCCAAAACGCACTTCTGCGTTTCTCGAGAATCACGCTGGTGTTGTCGGTCATTGTTTTGCTCGCTGTTAGGCCGATGGCGGATAGGCTTCAATTTCGGCGACGATTTTCCCAGTCATCACCTGCTCGCCTTCCACGACATCGATGGCGGAAATCATGCCTGATATCGGCGCGGTATGCACATGCTCCATCTTCATCGCTTCCAGTGTCATCACCGGCTGTCCGGTCTCGACGCGTTCGCCTTGCCTGACCAGAACAGCAACAATGCGGCCATTCATCGCCGCGCGCACCTTGCCGTCGCTGCCGCCTGCCGCGGCGCTTGCGGGAGCCGCCAGCGTCAGATCGCGAATGAAATTGGAGCTGCCATGGTGCAGGATATAAAGCCGATCGCCATTGCGGAAGAAGCGCGCGGATTCGGTCAGGCCATTGATGCGGAAACGAATCGTGTCGCGGCCGAGTTCGTCGATCTCGAACCGAACTTCGCTGCCATTTGCACTCGCGACATAGCCGCCATCACGCTCGCGCACGATTTCCAACTCATGGATTTTCCCATCGATCTCGATCCGCGCGGGCACGGGAAACGTCGCGGCAAGTGTCCGGCCTTTCCGCCACGGCGGCGCATTGATGTCGGTGACATGGAGCAGCAATGCGGCGAGCGCCACGTTCAAAGGCGCGGCGCCGGTGGGTGCAAGAAGTTCGTCGCGGTGCTGCCCGATGAAAGCGGTGGTCGCCTCGCCCGCCGCGAATGTTGGATGCCGCAGGCAGGCAGCGAGGAACGCCTGATTGGTAGTGACGCCAAACGCCACCGTTTTCTCAAGACCGTAAATGAGCTTGCGCCGCGCTTCGTCGCGGGTCGCGCCATGAGAAATGATCTTGGCAATCATCGAGTCGTAGAACGGTGGAATCTCGGAGCCGGATTGCAGCGCATGCTCAACCCGCAATTCATCCGGCATCTGCCAGTGCGCCATCCGGCCTGATTGCGGCATGAAGTCGTGGGCGGCGTCCTCGGAGCACAGCCGCACCTCGATGGCGTGGCCGGAAAATGTAATGTCCTCCTGCCGCAGACCCAATGGCTCTCCAGCCGCGACGCGCAACTGCAACTCGACCAAATCGAGCCCGGTGATCGCCTCGGTGACGGGATGCTCGACCTGCAGCCGCGTGTTCATTTCCATGAAATAGAACTCGCCTTTTGCGTCGAGCAGGAATTCCAGCGTGCCCGCGCCCTCGTAGCCGATCGACTGGATCGCGTTGACCGCGATGGCGCCCATCCGCGCCCGCAATTCCGGCGACACTGCGGGCGACGGCGCCTCCTCGATCAGTTTCTGGTGCCGCCGCTGCACCGAGCAATCGCGCTCGCCCAAGTGAATGGCGTTGCCGTGGCGGTCGCCGAACACCTGGATTTCGATGTGGCGGGGGTTAACGATGGCACGCTCCAGAATGACGGTC
>Ga0193726_1000153_pt1 | contig 96319 bp, 92 predicted proteins | sample H2c1metaG_FD_144928 | JGI IMG/M metagenome (GOLD analysis project Ga0193726, IMG submission 144928) | Soil microbial communities from a riparian zone of the East river system, Colorado, United States - H2c1 | ecosystem: Environmental > Terrestrial > Soil > Riparian zone | place: USA: East River...
ATTGTTCGGGCGAATACGTCACCCGCGACGACAACAGGAGTGGCTGGCCGTCCGCGTCCTGGCCAAGTACCTGCTGCTGTCCGGAGCGTCTCCATCAACCGCGATCAGATTGGTCGGCGTTGGTCACTTGCTGTCCATCCCGGCATGCGAATATCGGGAACTGGACGTATTGCCTGGCCGGCATGGCGTGCCCGAGATGCGCCGGAGAGGCGCGCTCGCTGTTCACACCTTGTCGCTTTCGCACGCAGCGGGCTGGGCTGTGGCCGCTCTCGCCAGCGAGGGGGAAATCGGTACCGACTGCGAACTGGTCGAAGCCCGAAGACCTGCATTTTTTAGCGGCAATTTCGTTGATGCAGAACACGATTGGGTTGGCAGACATTCCGCGCCGGGCGGACCGGGTGCCGATTATTTATATACCTTGCTGTGGAGTCTCAAAGAGGCGGCATCGAAGACCGGACGCGTCGCCGGACGTTGCGGAACCGATATCCATTTACACGCCAACGGAGCGCTTTCGGCCGCCGCCCGCCGCTGTTTCATCGTGCCGTCGCGCGAGCTCATCCCGCTGGATTTGCGGATTTCCGATCTGGCGCCATATTTTGCGTTTACAGCACTTTCAAGATGTATACTTACTGTAGTACACTTCCCCGCTTGCGCGAGTGAGTATGAGGGGGACGCCCCATGGAATCGACCGCAATTAGAGTTCAGCAAGTCTTTGCCGATTTAACTCGCTATCCGATTGATCTTCTGGACCTCGATGCCGACCTCGAAATGGATCTCGGGATCGACTCGGTAAAACGCGGCGAGATCTTCGCGGTCCTGGCACAGCAGTTCAAGCTGCCTCCGATGACGGAAACGCCGGTCGGGCAGATTTGGACGATCGGTTCCATCGCCAGCGCCATCGAGCAACACGCGCAACAGCCAGATGCCGAGTTGACAGCGAAGCCATCGAACGGCGCCGCAATGCCGTCAAATTCGAGTTCCCCGTTGGCGCCGGCACGACCTGAGGTGCTTAAGCCGAACTCCGAGAAAAGCGGCAATGGCATCGCGCGGACGAGCGACGATCGAATACCCGTCACGGCCAAAGTCCAGCAGGTGTTCGCTGATCTAACGCGCTATCCGATCGATCTTCTGGATCCCGATGCCGACCTCGAAATGGATCTCGGGATCGACTCGGTAAAACGCGGTGAAATCTTCGCGGTGCTGGCGCAGCAGTTCAAATTGCCGCCGATGAACGAGACGCCGGTCGGGCAGATATGGACGATCGGCTCCATCGCCAGCGCCATAGAGCAATATGCCCAACAGCAAGATGTCGGGCTGACCGCGACATCGTCGAACGGCGCGGCAATGCCGTTGAACTCAAATCCACCGTCGGCGCCGCCGCGTCCCGACGTGGCGCTTAAGCCGAACTCCGGGAAAAAAGGCAACGGCCTCGCGCGGACCAGCGACGATCGAACACCAATCGCAAGCAGCTTCTCGCTGCCTTTGTCATCTGCCTTTGCGCCGCCGCGAACTGCGGAGACGATATCGAGCCCTGCAAAGAACGGCCACGACACCGCCGCCGCAATCGATCGAGTGCCCGTTGCGAAGGCTCTCGAAAAGCTGGAGCAGCCGGTATTGCGGGTGCTGCTCGACATTATCCAGAACGCACTCGATCGCTCCGAACCCCGCATCGCCGTTCATGATCACGACGCTGCGTCAAACTCGACTTCCGCGCCATTTCTCGCAGCAGGGCATCGCCCATTCGCCGGCAAGATCGCCCTCATCACCGGATCGGGACGCGGTCTCGGCAAGGTGATGGCAAACCAGCTGGCCGATCTCGGCGCCCGGGTAATCGTCAACTCGTTTTTTTCGCGCGAGCGGGGCGAGCAGGTCACGGCCGAAATCAACGCGCGTGGCGGCGATGCATTCCATCTCTGGGGTTCGGTGGCCAGTCCGAAGCAGTTGACCAACATCTTTGAGGAGATCGATCGGCGTTACGGTGGTCTGGATTTCTTCGTGCAAAATGCGTCGAATGGATTGATCGCGCCGATGGACCAGATCACGGACGCACATTGGGAAAAGGCGTTTCGTACCAACGTGGTGGCACTGCATCAAGGCGCCCTGCTGGCCGCTCCGCTGATGAAACGGCGCGGTGGCGGAAAGATCATCACCATCTCGTCCCCCGGCGCTCACAATCACATCGAGCATTTCGGCTGCATCGGGCCGGTCAAGGCCGCGGTTGAGTCCCTGGTCATCTATCTCGCGGTGGAACTGGGACAGCATAACATTCAGGTAAACGCGCTATCGGCGGGTCCGCTCTATGGCGAGGTGATGGACAGCTATCCGGACAGCAAGCGCCTGGTTCAGCACTGGGAGGCGCGCGCTCCGGATCATCGGCTGGGCGAGGCAAGCGAGGTCTCGAACACCGTGATGTTCCTGCTGTCGGAGCTCGCCGCCAAGATCAGCGGCGCCGTGTTGCTGGTCGATGGCGCGTCGTCGCGCAGACTTTAACCAACCTGACTGGACAATCCCGGCGCCGTCGCGGCCTCTCCAGTCGGAACCTGGCGTACCCGCTCGACGAAATCCGGGTACCATCGGTCACCCGGGGTAGCCAGCTTCATCGCGTCCAGAATGCGCAGGTACACCGGCTGCAGGCGTCCGCGCGCGGCTTCCTCAACCCGCGGCAGGACCGCGGGATTGTCGAGCGGCATGTTAGCGAGCGCGACCGCGGCGCCGCGCATCACCATATCTCGATGGGGAGGATCGAAGCTATCGACGGCGCGCATGATGTTTTCGGGCCGGTAGATCTGGGTAAATCCGATGGCGATCCCTACTCCCGCGAGAAGGTGATCGCGCAGATCCGGATGCGCATCGACAATCTCGGTTATCTTCGGCGCGTTGTTCATCGCCAGGAACCAGATGGCGCGCCCGCATCCATGCAATACCGCCTCCTCCCATCCCGGATGAGGCGGCACGTCAAGTTTGGCCAGGACACCTCGATCGAACCTGGCCATCGCGCCAACAACGGCAAACCCCATGCCTCCGGGAAGAAGCGGACCGAGTTCGGCAAAATCGGACACGTCGCTCCAACTGCTCGCATCGAGCGGCAATGCCGGCAGCGGATAGATACGGCCAAGCCCGTTCCAGAAGCCGTAGCCGGTATAATACATGCGGCGATATCCGTCGCCCATCCGCCGGCGGTCAGGATTGCCCCGCGCCATCGAGAGGCAGTGTTTGCCGGCCAGCGCCGTTGCCACGCCCTCGTGGACAAACTCGTGCCGGAACCACGGAAAACCCGCAACGGTCCGTTCGACGGTTTCGCGATTTCCCTCGAGTGCTGCGATGTAGCCTGCCTCGAACGCTTCGAGCACGCCGCGAATGGTCGAGGCCGCTTCCTCGCCGCGCACGTGCGGAAAGCTGACCTGGCGCATGAAATAGCGTAGCGCTGATTTCAGTGCCCAGCCAATCATTCGACAGCCATCTTCATTAAAGCCATGTGCGTCTATCCCGCATGCTTCCATCGGATTTTGTCAGCCGTGACCGTAACCGCCACGCTATCCAGACCAAATAGGCATCGCCGAACAAGATCAGCAGCCACGAAGACGGGCTTAGCTGTGGAACAACGTCGAAAAGGTCAAAATACAGCGGTTCAGTCAGGGCGGATATTCCTGCAACAGGATGCTGATGCATGAAGCATATCAGGGACACAACGCCCGCCAGGACGAGCGCGATAATAAATTGCGTAAACAATACGACAAAAATATAGGAAAATTTCGATATCGAGGCTTCGAGCACGAGCGCGTCGCGGCGCACGACCGATGCGGTGAACAGGGTCTGTTCTATCGCGTGATCTCCCATTTCGACCGCATCGATGACGCCAGTGGCCACTCTCGCGGGCCCATTGACGACGAACCGCTCCAGCCGCCGCCGGTCGTAACCCCGAAAATAACGTTTGGCGATCTTCGAGTAATTGACGTCCGGAACCAGGTGGATGATCGAGGCGTCGAGCGTGTGCTCGGCGCGGCGAATTCGAAGAAACGACCAGTCAGGCGTAACCTCGGCGGAGGCAAGGATCTGAAGCAGCTTGGTCGATACCATCGAGATCGACCGGTCGTGAAATGGCAACGCACTGGCATGGGTGCGAAGCGACCAGTTACGCAGGACGCGGATCAATTCGGTGCGGAGCGGATCCAGATTGTCGATCGGCACGTTATCGCCGAGAAGCAGCAAGGCATCGGCAGCCTTGGCAAAGTCCAGTTCCCCAACCGAGCGCAGGAAGAGATGATAACGACCGAGGAATTCCTTGTCGGTAAACCCAACGGCCCCGAGATCAATGAGCGCCGCGCGGTTGTTTCGCAGCAGCATGATGTTACCGGGATGAAGATCGCCGTGATAAAGATTATCCTCGAAGATCTGCCGGAGTAGCGAAAAAAGCAGCCGGTGACCGATGCGATCCGGATCGATGTCGTTTTCTTCCCGCCAGGCCGCTACCCGGGCGGGATCTTTGCCGAGCATATTTATGTAATCGCTCATCAGCACGCCGCGCAGCAGTTCAGTGACGAGAACTCGTTTGGTACAGACCGCCTTGAAAACCTCGGGAACGTATACCCGGTGCTTTTTGAGCGTGCGGGCTATCCGGCTGATGGTTGACGCCTCATAACGGAAATCGATTTCCTCCAGCATGATCTGCTGAAGTTCTTTTTTCATCGCGTTCCAGTGGAGGAAGGATGCGATGCCAAACGTCTCCAGAACCCACACGATCCTGCCGAGAAGCTTCATCTCGCTTTCGATCTGGCCCTCGATTTCCGGTCTTCGCACCTTGACCGCCACCTCGACTCCGTTGTCGAGCAAACGCGCCCGGTGCACCTGTGCCGTCGATGCGGCGGCAAACGGTTCGGGGTCAAATTCGCTGAAGAAATTTTCGATGGCGCCGCCTAAATCCTCCTCCACCGTGGCTCGTGCCTTCGCGGCGAGAAAGCCGTGCGCATGATCCTGGAGCCGAGACAGCTCTGCCCAAAATTCATTTGAGAAGAGATCGACGCGCAACGAAAGGAGCTGGCCGACCTTGATCCACATGCCGCCGAGCTGCTCCAGCCGCCGCCGCGTCTCCAGTCCGGCCTTTTTCGGATCATATCGGCGCGATAGCCGCCACCACCCCAATCGCACGACCAGTCCAAGCAGCACGATCACGATTCGAAGGCTGCGGAAGTGCAGGGACGGATCAGGAGCCGTAATAACAATAGCCGGCCACTCATCGCTGCGGATGAGCGGCGTCGGTACCAGATCTTCAGGTAACATTCACGGCATCCGGTGCTTGAAAAAAGTTTAATATCAGTGTTGCATATAGTCAATGCTTCTACCTACCCGCGAGCAGAGCAAGGTATGGTATCCTTGTCTGATCGGCGGGGTTGGATACTCGCGTAGTGTGGGAGGGCGCTGATGGCAGTCGGCTTGGTATCCCTGCGTACCCATTCGCGGCGGCTGGTTGCCGCAACCGTGGTAATCGCGCTGTTCGTGCTTATGAAGCAGCCGCAGCAGCCCGAGGCTGCACTGGCGGCGCCGCGCTTCCACTTCTCGCGGGCATCGCTGGCGGATGTGCCGGGCCCGGAAATCAGAAAAGTCAGGCGCGTACAGGCGGAATTCAAGGCGGTCGACAATTTCATGTCGAGCATTGGCGCTGCCATCGCAATCAACGATCTCGACGGAGACGGGTTATCGAACGACATTTGCCTTGTCGATACCCGCACCGATCAGGTCATCATCCAGCCGGCGCCCGGGACAGGGACGCGCTACGCTCCTTTCGCCCTCAGCATGTCACCGGAACTATTCGACCGGAACAAGATGGCGCCCTATGGCTGCCTCCCCGCCGACTTCAACGAAGACGGACACGTCGATTTGCTGGTTTCCTTCACCGGCCGCTCACCGATCCTGTTTCTGTGGCGGGGCCCCGGCGACTATCTTGCGCGTCCTCTGCCGGTCGATGGCCGGAATTGGTTCACAACGACCGTCAACACCGCCGACCTCGACGGCGACGGCCATCTGGATCTCATCATCGGAAATTATGCAGCATCTACCGCGAACGTCTACGACGAACGCGATGGTGGCACTATCGAAACCCCGCACTCGTTCAGCCGAGCCACCAACGGCGGCGGAATTCACATTTTTCTTTTCGCGGGCGCAACCGGCGGATCGGACCCCGACGTCCGCTGGATAGACGCTACCGACGCCGTGCCGGAGCCGGCGCGCCACGGCTGGGTGCTGGCGACCGGTGCGCAGGATCTCGACGGAGATTTGCTCCCCGAACTCTATATCGCCAACGACTTCGGTCCCGATCGGCTGCTGCATAACCGGTCGAAGCCCGGTCACCTCAGCTTTGCCCTGCTGGAAGGAGAAAGCGGCTTTACGATTCCGTCCTCTCTCGTGCTGGGGCGCGATTCATTCAAGGGCATGGGCGTCGATTTCGGCGATCTCAATGGCGATGGATTCCCCGACATCTACGTCAGTAACATCACCGATCCGATGGGCCTGCTCGAGAGCCAGTTCGCCTTTGTCAGCACCGGCCAGATCGAGCGCATGAAAGATGGCGTCGCACCCTACGTCGAGCAGAGCGAAGCCCTGGGTCTCGCGCGCAGCGCATGGTGCTGGGATACGCGGCTCGACGATTTCGACAATGACGGCGTACTCGAAGCGCTCCAGGCCTGCCGGTTCGTCGTCGGTACGGTAAGCCGATGGCCGGAATTTCAGGAGCTAGCGCTCTCGAACGATGGTGTCACCTATCACCCGCGTTGGAGTTGGCCTGCACTGAAGCTGGGGGACGACCTTGGAGGACGCGGGCACAACCATTTCTTCGCCGCGGTCAAAGGAAAATACGTGGATATCTCCCGCCAAATCGGATTTGGCGAGGAATACGCCAGCCGCGGGATCGCAACCGCGGATGTTGATGGCGACGGCGCGCTCGACGTTGTGGTCGCCAACATGTGGGGGCCGTCAACATACTACCACAACGACTGCAAGACCTGCGGCGGGTTCCTTGGGCTGCACCTGATGTTGCCGCTGCAGCCCGACCTCGTCAAAAAAACCGATGTGCGGGCCGGCCACCCCGGCAAGGATGCTTCCGGCCGAGCCGCCATCGGTGCGCAGGCTGTGGTGACGCTACCGGATGGACGCAAGCTCATCAGGCAGGTTGACGGCGGTAACGGCCATAGCGGCAAGCGCAGCCCGGATCTCCATTTTGGACTCGGAGACGTCACTGGACCGGTCAAGGTTGATTTGCGATGGCGGAATCCCGACGGCGTTGCGCGGTCGGAAAGCTTCACGCTGGCGCCAGGCTGGCACACCGTACAACTCTCCTGGACGCGCTGAGGGGTGGACATGACAAAAGCAGCACCGGTCGATCTCCGATTACCAGCACTGCGGCGCTTCGCGATCGCGATCACGGTCGTCAACTTGCTCGGCCATCTCTGGTTCGGCTTCGAGCAATCGTGGGCGCAAATGTTCACGGCGCTTTTCACCGCCTACGCATTGGAAATCGGCTTTGAATTTCTTGATGCCTGGGCGGTGAACCGGCCGACGCGCTTTGGCGCGCGCTTCCGGGACTGGGTCGATTTCATGTTGCCGGCTCACATCACGGGTCTTGCGATCGGCATGCTGCTGTATGCCGGCGACCGGCTGTTGCCCTTTATGTTCGCTGCCGCCGTGGGCATCGGATCAAAGGCGATCTTTACCGCGCCGGTTGGCCGTTCGCGCCGTCATTTCCTCAACCCATCCAATGCCGGGTTGGCGATAAGCTTCATGCTCTTCACCGAATCGGTGCAGGTCGCCCCGCCCTACATGTTTACCGAGAACTTCAAGGACATCGGCGACTGGGTGTTGCCCGGCATCATCGTCTGTACCGGGACGTTTTTGAATTGGAAATTCACCCGGCGGCTTCCGCTGGCGCTCGGTTGGCTGGGAAGCTGGGCACTGCTCGCGGTCGCGCGCTCGCTGATATTCGACGTGCCTTTCACCAACCAGATTACCGCGATGACAGGCACTGCGTTCGTGCTGTTCACCTTCTACATGGTGACCGATCCCGGCACTACGCCGAGCATCCCCTGGCGGCAAGTTGTCTTCGGCGCATGCGTCGCGCTTGGCCATTTCATTTTCGTAGCGTTTCACATCTCGTTTGGAATGTTCTTTTCGCTGCTCTGTGTTTGCACCATCCGCGGCGTGGCGCTCAATCTGCTTGCGCTACGCGCGCAGCCGGGAAGCCACATGCCGGCAGTACCGGCAGCCGAGTTGAAAGCAGCCGCGGTGCAATTAACGGATTTAGCCGGAGAACGGTCGCATAAAGTTGCGTAACACCATGCGCACCTGTTTTGTCGCCCGCTTGGTATTGACCGCCTCCACAAGATCGAGCGGCACCCGGCTCGCGCCCTTTACCACTTTGCCAAGACTCCGCGCCACATTCTTGGGGCCCTCGCGAAGCGCGCCGTCGCGGCGCTCTTCGGCGGAGAGATCGCGCCGCACAAAATAGTTGGAAGTGCCTTTGGATACGGCTTTGCCGAGTCGAGCCGACGCCTTGGCGACGCCGCGTTCGAGCTTGAGCACCGGCTTCAAGCCGCGTGACATCCTCTGCTTGGGTTTTGGTCGGCCGGATGCCGCGACGGCCGTTCGTGTTTCGGTCGCCGCAGGTGGGGGAGCCGTCTCAACTGTTTTCATAGGATTTCTTGTCCTTCTGATAGGAGAAACGGCGATCCCAAGTGTTCGTTTCCGGTGTTCTTCCTGAAATCGCGTTCAGTTCAGGACGCTGCGGGACTCATTTTGGTTCTTTCGGACCAGTGCTGCATCATGGCGATCATCACCAACGGCATTGGCAGAAGATTCATCAGGAAATGCCAGGTCACGCGGTAGCCTACCGCTGCTTCCTTGCCCCACAAGGTCGTGGATTGACCGAACAGCGTGCTGATTCCGATCGGTTTGCCGACGTAATATGCCGTAACCGTAAGTGCCAGGTGCTCACACAGGTGGAACCCTTCGATGTAGAAGGCATAACGAACCAGCTTTGTCGGGATGAAACACAGCACGCCCGCGATCGTCAGCAGGAAGATGCTGTTGCCGATGAGATGAAGCACTTCCATTCCCATCATCATCTGACGCGCCGGATTGTCATTCGGGAACAGGTATGAGCCCATGAGGCTCACCATCTCGGTGACCGGCCGCGACATGTAGGGTGCGTCGCGCCCGCAGAAGGTGGAAACAACCCACTGCGACTTTCCGAACAGCCACACTCCGAACTGGACGGCGTGCTCTGCGAAATGACCGACCTGAAAGGCCAGGCCAAGCCCAACGGCGATCGCTAGAAGATTGCGGAATTGCGCGTTATTTTCGACCCGTGCTTGGTCTGCTTGTGCGTCGGCTGTCATGTTTGCCTCCATTCAGCAGCGTCATAATTGCACAAATTCCAAATGCGCTCAAGCGAGCGCAACAACTACTTGTGGTTGGTAATGGAATTGGCTGGAATCCCAATTTTTTTAGACACTTAGCGAATGCTTACGCCCCGCACGATACCGCTTGGCGGGCCGTTTTCCCCCAACGTTTCGCCAGCGACATTTCAACTCAGTCGAAGCGCCGCGATCGGCGGGAAAACGGAGGCGGTTGCGCGTAAATTCCAGAACTTGCGCCGACACATGGCAGCATCTGCGGATCAGGCGACCTGGCGATATTTTCCGATGATTTGCCGCTTCAGCCGGCAACCGGCGGCGTGCCATGGGTATGAAACGACTCGATCGTCTTCAGCCCCCACGCCTGGCCCTTCCGGCGCTCCTCCTCGGTCCAGACAATCGGCTTCCAGTCCGGAGCGAGAATGAGACGGGCGCCGGCGTTGGCAACCTCGACCCGGTTGCCGCCGGGCTCGTAGACGTAAAGGAAGAACGTTTGCTGAATGGCGTGCTTGTGCGGGCCGGTCTCGATATAGACGCCGTTCTCCAGGAAGATGTCGGCGGCGCGCAAAATGTCCTCGCGGCTGTCGAGCGCGTAGGTGACGTGATGGAAACGGCCGGGCGTATTGAAATGATCGCGTGAATAAGCAAAGTCATAACTCTTGTTCGACATCGTCATCCACATCGCAGCTTCCGTGCCATCGTCGAGCACGATCTGTTCGGTCAGCCTGCAGCCGAGATAGGTCTCGAAAAAGATGCGGTTGGCCTTGATGTCCACCGCCAGGCAATTGAGGTGATCGAGGCGGCGGACATTGACGCCGCGCGCCGGAAAGCGCTGCGCCTGATTTTTCAGGGCGGGCTTCAATTCAGGCGGCGCTTCATACCATTCGGTCTCGTAATACAGCTCGATGATATGGCCGTCCGGGTCGCGGCAACGGAACGCCGGACCGTGACCGAGATCGCCATCGGTCCAGCCGATCTCAAACCCCGAACCTTTTAGCGCCGCGACGCGGCGTTCCAGCGCCTGCTGGCTTCGCGCCCGCAACGCCATGTGCTCCATGCCTGAGGTCTTCGACGCGGTCAGCTTCAGCGAATAGCGCTCGTAATCGTCCCAGCCGCGCAGATAGACGGACTCGCCTTTGCGGCCGCTGATCGTCATGCCCATTACATCGACAAAGAATTTCAGGCTCTCGTCCGGTTTCGGCGTGAGCAGTTCCATGTGGCCGAGATGGGCGAGATCGAAAATCGGCTCCGGCTTCATTCGCCTGTCTCCTTTAGCGCAGCGTCCGCGTCAGATCGTCGAACAACTCGTCCACCGCGAATTCGCGGGGGATAAGTCTCTGCTGTGCCGTATATCGAATAATCATTTCCAGCGAGCGGCGCATTTCTTCGGCGCCGCTAAACTTAGGCGCGGCGGGTGCAAGAACCGCGCTCCGTTGCAACAGTCCGAAAACTTCGCGCACCGCGTCCGGATGCGTATTTGACAGATCTTCGCTGATCACCACCATATGGTTGATCGGCACTACTCCGTGTTTTGCAAACCATAATTTTTCTTCGGCGACGCTATCCGAAAATAGTGGCTTTAAGCCCGGCTGCTCCGACTTCTCTCCGAGCACCGCATCGAGTTCGCCGTCGAGCAGCATCTGGATGATCTGCTTATCCTGCGGCGCACGCAGCGTAGTATCGTGGAATTCGGCGACATGGGCATCCTCGAATGTGACCCAGCGAATCGAATTCAGATCGACACCGTAATCATTGGCAAGAATTCCGCGCAGCCACGCGCCGGTCGTGGTCGTAAAGGAGCGGATGCCGACGCGCTTGCCCTCCAGGTCGCGCGGCTTCAGATTTCCAAGTTCGGCTCGGTAGACCGCATAAGCGTGCTGAAACCGTGCCACCACCACGCTCGGCAGCAGCACCATCGGCTTGCCAAAGCTTTTTGCCATCAGGTAAGTGACGATCGCCATCTCCGATACATCGAAGGCCTGCTCGCGGACCATCGGCTTGAAGCCTTTGTTGGTCGGCGAATACTCCGCGAAATCAAGCGTAACGGAATCGGATCTGATCGATCCATCCTTCAGCGCGGCCGTACCGGGATGGTCGCCAAGCAATATCCGCAGCCGCATCGTCACTTCAATCGGTCTCCGGCTCATCGATATAGACGAGGCCAGCCTTCGCCAGCGGTTCGCGCATATTGTACATATCGAGCCCGAGCGCGCCGGAGGCGAGTAGCTTGCGCTTGCCCTCTTCATCGGCACTGCGCTTTTCGCCTTTCACGGCGACCTCGGCAGCATTCTTCCGACGGACCACCACCACACCATCGTCATCGGCGACCACGGCATCGCCCGGTTCAACATTAATCCCGGCACATACGACCGGGACGTTGACGGCCCCGAGGGTCGCCTTGACCGTCCCCTTGGCCGAAACCGCCCTCGACCACACCGGAAAGCCCATCTCGCGCAGCGATTTCACATCGCGGCAGCCGGCATCGATGACGAGGCCCATGACGCCGCGTGCCTTGAGCGACGTCGCGAGCAGATCGCCGAACATCCCGTCGGTATTATCGGACGTGCATCCGACCACCAGGATGTCGCCCGGCCGGCACTGTTCGACCGCCACATGAATCATCCAGTTGTCACCGGGATGCGCCAGCACGGTCACCGCGGCACCTGCCGCCTCCCCGCCCGCCCACACGGGGCGCAGATATGGCTTCATCAACCCGATACGGCCATAGGCTTCGTGCACGGTCGATGCACCGAGCGCGCCGAGCCGTTTGACCACATCGGCGTCGGCTCGTTTGATGTTACGGACAACGACCGTCTTCATGCCAGTTCCTCCACCGCCATCGGAAACAGGCGCTGATAGGCCTCGCCATAGGTCATGGCCTTGCCCGAATTGCGCCCGCCTTGCATTCCGCGCTGAAGCGCGACCCTTTCGTAATAGGCCCAGAGGTGCTTTTGCGCCGCCAGAATCTCGAAGGTTTTGCGCTTTAGATCCCAGACCTCGTCAATGTTGAGGATAACCTGCGGCTTGAAATTGCACATTTCCGGCTGGTGCGGCTCGAACAGAAAAACCGGCGGCGCGCTGTAATTGTAGTCGGCCTGAGGCTTGTGGCCCATCGCCTGGGCGACGATACGCGCCTCCTGGGCATAGGCCGCAGCCGCCGGGTGATCGACATTGTAGGGGTCCTCAAGCGAATGCGTGAGCACAAAGCTCGGGTTGAGCTCGCGATAAATGTCGATCAGCCGGTCCATATGCGCGTCGGTAAGCCGCAACGGATAGTCGCCGGCGTCGAAAAACTCGATCTCGGCGCCAAGCGCCGCAGCGGCGCGCTCCGCCTCATCGCGGCGGCCGGCCTTGACCTTTTCCAGCGTCATGCCCGGTTGCTTCCAGGCAAACTGCGACTCCCCACGCTCGCCGAAGGCAAGGCAGACGATCTTGACGCGATAACCCTTTTTGGCGTGAAGCGCGATCGCGCCACCGGCGCGCCACACAAAATCTCCCGGGTGCGCTGAAACCACCAAAGCTGTCTTTGACATGGCATTCCTTTCTTACCAGACCTTACCGCGCATTCGCAGGCGCGTGTACATGCCACAGATCCGCGCGCCAGTGCAGCACGATGATCAGCATCAGCGTCAAACCCGTCGCCGCATAGAGCGTTGCGGTGGCGACGAATCCGATCTCACCGATCAGATTTCCGGCCGCCAGCAGGCCGAGCGGCAGGCTGTAGATCGCAAGCATGCGCACGCCCATCACCCGGCCGCGGAAATGTTCGCTCGCGGTGCGCATCAAGATCACCGCGATCGAGATCATGGCCAGGCTTTGTGCGAAGCCGGCCAGCATCAGGCAGGCAATCGCGGCAGGCACACTTTGTAACTGCGCGAACACCAGCAGCATCGCGTACCACATTGCAGTAGCGCCGATCATGAGGCGGGCGACGCGGATGCCGCCCACCAGGCTCAAGGTAATCGACCCGACCAGCGAACCGATCGCAAAACTGGCTGACAGATATCCGAGCCCGGTCTGATCGGTGCCATAGATGTCGCGCGCGATATACGGCAGTAACCCGTTGGACAGCGGATATGCGGTCAGGTTAGCGAGGAACGCGATCCAGATCGCAGCGCGCATCCGCGGCGTGGTCCAGACATAGGCGACGCCTTCCTTCAGGTCGCGCAGCGGCGAGCGCCGCAACCCTCCGACAGCCGCTTCATCAACGGGATGCGGTTTCGACGGCGCATTGACGCCGAGCGTGAGCAATGTGCTGGCGATGTAAAGGCTGACGATCGCGGCATAGGCCGGGCCCATGCCGAGGGCGGCAAACAATCCGGCACCGCTCAACGCGCCGGCGATGCGCGCGGTGTCCATCGTCGTTCGCGAAATGCTGATTGCGCCAATCAAGTGATCGTGCGGCATGATGTCGGCGACCAGCGCGCCGCGGACGCCGAGATCCGATGGGCGAACCAGACCCATCGTCGCCGCGACGATGAAGACATAGAGCGGACTCAAAGTGCCGGTGAACGCCAGCGTCATCAGCGTGGTCGCGAGCGCGACATAGGTCGCGCGCATGATGGCGAGCAGGTTGCGGTGACCGATGCGGTCGCCGGCCACCCCGAACATCGGGGCAATCAGGGTGCCTACATAGGTGAGCGCCGCGAACAGCGTGAGCAGCAGCACCGATCCGGTCTCGACCAGCACGTACCAGCCGAGAATCAGCGTCTCCATCTCGAATGCCCACGAAGTGAGCAGATCGGCGGGCCACTGAAAACGATAGTTGCGTATCCGGAAAGGCGCCAGCGCCGAGGGCCGCGCGAAGTCGCTCAAGTTTTAATGCCGCGATTCATCGCGTTCCACCCTGCCCTGTTTCTTGTTGGGACAAGATTTACAGGCGCGCGGCGATCAACGCCAGCCTCACTTGTCCCTGAAGGATGGCCTGAAGGCTTGAGCCCCGTTCCGGGCTGGTAAATGAGCGATTAACAAGTGACGGCGTGTCCGCACCAGAAAACCGGCCCGAAATAGCCGATTTCTCAATCAAACGTGGGCGAAAATGGCCTCGCGATTGGCCGGCTGCCGGATCGCGAGCGAATATGCCGCGGTTTTGAGCTTCTTCGACGTCCCACGGCTTAACAGTTTCTCCAATAACCCCCGGCATAGTCGGGCAAAATAAAGGGCGCGGCGACGCGATTTGAAGACATGTCAATTTCAACGGTTCCAGCATCTTTCGGACGCGTGATTTCAGTCCGCGGCTCCCTTGCGCGGGTAGGTCTTCTCGCGGCGAGCCAGCTGAGCCACACCGAAGTGCGGGCCACCGTCGGCCGTTTCGTCAGCATCCGCTGCTCGAACTCCACGATCGTCGCGATGATCACCGAAGTATCCTGCGAAAATTTGCCAACCCAGGATATCTACATCGCCAGCGCCTCCGTCGATCTGCTCGGCGAAATCCTGGGCGGCCCCGCGCGCCCCAAATTCCAGCGCGGCGTCACCAATTACCCGACCATCGGCGACACCGTCGATCTCATCACCAATCAGGAACTTCGAACGGTCTATGCGCCGACCGGATCGGATCAGATCAACGTCGGGACCCTGCAGCAGGATCAGTCCGTCATCGCCTATGTCGATGTCGAGGAAATGCTCAGCAAGCATTTCGCGGTGCTCGGCTCTACCGGCGTCGGCAAATCGAGCGGCGTATCGCTGCTGCTGAACGAAATCCTGCGAGCGCGGCCGAACCTGCGCATCTTCCTGCTCGACGTTCATAACGAATACGGCCGCTGCTTCGGTGAGCGCTCACTCGTTCTCAATCCACGTAATCTCAAGCTGCCATTCTGGCTGTTCAATTTCGAAGAGATCGTGGACGTATTGTTCGCCGGCCGGCCCGGCGTGCCGGAGGAGCTGGACATCCTCGCCGAGGTCATCCCGATGGCGAAGGGAATCTATACGCAGTACCAGAACGCCGACCGGGTGGGATTGAAGCGGATCGATCCCAAAAGCATCGGCTATACCGCCGATACGCCCGTCCCCTATCGTCTGGTCGATCTGATCTCTTTGATCGACGAGCGCATGGGCAAGCTCGAGAACCGCTCGTCGCGCATCATCTATCACAAGCTGATTTCGCGCATCGAGACCGTGCGCAACGACCCGCGCTACGCCTTCATGTTCGATAACGCCAATGTCGGCGGCGACACCATGGCGGAAGTCATCAGCCATCTGTTCCGGCTCCCCGCCAATGGCAGGCCGATGACCATCATGCAGCTCGCGGGCTTTCCCGCCGAAGTCGTCGACTCCGTGGTGTCGGTGCTGTGCCGAATGGCGTTCGATTTCGGCCTGTGGAGCGACGGCGTCTCCCCGCTGCTGTTCGTCTGCGAGGAAGCCCATCGTTACGCCTCGGCCGACCGCAACATCGGTTTCGGGCCGACGCGCAAGGCGGTGTCGCGCATCGCCAAGGAAGGCCGCAAATACGGCGTCTATCTCGGCCTGGTGACGCAGCGGCCTGCGGAACTCGACGCCACCATCATTTCACAATGCAATACGCTGTTTGCGATGCGGCTTGCCAACGATCGGGACCAGGCGCTGCTGCGCTCGGCGGTGTCGGATGCCGCGGCAAACCTGCTGTCGTTCGTCCCCTCGCTCGGAACCCGCGAAGTTCTGGCCTTCGGTGAAGGCGTGGCGCTTCCGACCAGGCTGCGCTTCAAGGAAGTCCCCCCACACCAACTGCCGCGCAGCGAAGCCACGATTTCGACAGTGCCGTCGGTCGCCGCCGGCCACGATATGCACTTCGTCGGCGCCGTGCTGGAGCGCTGGCGCGGAGCAACATCGCATCGCGACGTGCCGAATGATCCCAGCATCAACGAGCGGCCGGCCGCGCGCACCGTGGAATCCCCGATGCTGCAGCCGTCGATGGGCCTCGACCCTGACCGCTTCTCGCTGCTGAAAAAGCCGCTGCGCTAATCATCCTGGACGATCCTTAGCGCGCCGCGATCCTGCGCGGGCACGCTTTCCGCCGCTGCCGCCATCGACTATGATCGCGTCCGAGCGCATCACGCCGCTCGAACCGGACTTTTCTGATGACGCAGCCCATCGCCAAACGCTTCCCGACGCCTGCCCTGGACAAACTGCCGGAAGATATCCGCACCCGCATTCTCGCGGTGCAGGAAAAATCCGGATTCGTGCCGAATGTCTTTCTCACGCTGGCGTATCGGCCCGACGAGTTTCGCGCGTTCTTCGCCTATCATGACGCCTTGATGGACAAGGACGGCGGGCTGACCAAGGCGGAGCGCGAAATGATCGTGGTCGCCACCTCCAGCGCCAACCAGTGCCATTACTGCGTGGTTGCGCATGGCGCGATCCTGCGCATCCGCGCCAAGAACCCTGAGATCGCCGACCAGATCGCCATCAACTACCGCAAGGCGGATATCACGCCGCGGCAGCGGGCGATGCTCGATTTTGCCATGAAGGTGAGCCGGGCCGCCGAGGAAGTCTCGGAGCAGGATTTTGCTGATGTTTCACGACATGGTTTCAGTGACGACGATATCTGGGATATCGCCGCGATCGCAGCGTTCTTTGCGCTGTCGAACCGGATGGCCAACGTGACCGGCATGCGCCCAAACGCCGAATTTTATATGATGGGGCGCCTGCCAAAGTAAGGCGCTCCCGGAAGGTCATCGCAATGCTTGACTGGTCGGACATCGTGCTGCGTCTGGGCGCCGCCACGCTTGCCGGCGGCGCCATCGGCCTCAACCGCGATTTGCACGGCAAACCGATCGGGCTGCGGACGCTGGGACTGGTAGGCCTCGCTACCGCAACGGTTGTGGTACTGGCGGCCACGTTTGATAATAAATTTCCAGACGCCACCAGCCGCATCATTCAGGGAATCCTGACCGGCATCGGCTTTCTCGGCGCCGGCGTCATCATCCATCGCGAAAATCGTTCCCGGGTTCAAGGATTGACCAGCGCGGCATGTACCTGGCTCACGGCCTGCGTCGGCATTGTCTGCGGCGCCGGGCAATGGAGGGTCGTGGCGGTAGCCCTCGGGCTCACGTTTATAGTGCTGATGTTTGGCGGCAAGATCGAGCGAAGATTACATCGCGCATTCGGCGGAAAAGAGGAGCCGGACAAAAGCTCAGCTTCGCCGGCTGACAAACCCTTGGGCTGATTATGGCATGATGGCCCAGGCACCTTCAAAGATACGATATGGCCAATAGTCAAAACGAGCGGACCGCGAAGACACGGATCGTCCGTTTCGGCGATCGCGAAGTCATCACGGAAGGCCTGTATCTCAGTTTCTGGGCGGATATCAGCCATCGCTGCATGACGGCGTCGTGGCCGGCGTTCATCGGCGGCGCTGCGATCGTCTTTGTCGTCTTCAACGCGATTTTCGCGACGTTCTATTGGATCGGAACTCAGCCAATCGCAAACGTGCCCGGCGGCTCCTATATCGATTATCTTTATTTCAGCATCGAGACGCTTTCGACCGCGGGTTATGGCGACATGCATCCGCAGACTCACTACGGACATTTCATCGCGACCGTGGAGTTGTTCACGGGCATCTTTTCGATGTCGCTGATGACCGGACTGATCTTTGCGCGCTTCTCGCGGCCGAACGCGCGACTGCTGTTTGTCGATAATCCGGTGATCTCGACCCACGAAGGCAAGCCGACCTTGATGGTTCGCTTTGCCAACGAGCGCCACAACATCATCAGCAACGCCACCGCGCGGTTGTGGTTGTTCAAAAATGAGCGGAGCATGGAAGGCCAGCCGCTGCGGCGGTTTTACGAGTTTCCGCTGGCGAGAAATGAAAGTCCGGCGCTGGCGCTGAGCTGGACCCTGTTCCACACCATCGACGAGGCGAGCCCGCTTTACGGGCTCAACGCGGCCGACCTCAAGGCATCCGGCGTCGCTCTCGTGGTGGTGGTTTCCGGATACGACGTGGTTGCAGCGCAAACCGTTCATGCCAGAAAAGCTTACGAACATGCGGACGTCAGGCATGGTCATCGCTACGCCGATGTCATCGGCATTTCGGAAGATGGCCGGGTCAGGATCGACTACGGCCGGTTCCATGAGACCTATCCGGAATAGGTTTTCGCATTCGTGCCATGCGGACTTTGTTTGTGAGACGTGGCGTTCAAGTGATACAAAGCGGTATCGAATGTCGGAGATCGGGCACCGATGAAAACCCAGCGGCCAGTGACGACGGACGAGGAGCACCGCGTGCTCAAGTTCCGGCCGCGCACCTTGGCGCAACCGCCGGGCCAGCCGCAAAACGATGTTCGGCCGGAACCGAACGATCTCGCGCGCTATGAGCAGGCCCGGGAAGAGCCCGACGATTTTCGCCATCGCATGCTGGCGAACCTGGCGGCCTTCGCGTTCACGGTGGCGCTGACCGCGATCGGGATATGGCTTGCCATGAGCATCGCCGATCTGCGCAAGACCCAGGATTGCGTGTTGATGGGCCGGCGGGATTGCGCGCACATTTCGTCACCCCATAACTGACGTTTGCAGGTGCCACGGGGGATTGGCCCGAATCGGGGCCAAATGACCGCCTTCCGCCGCCATTGAACTCAGCGCGGCGCTCCGATATACGGGCACTCGAAACCGTATGGGGGACGGGGGCGATCCGGGGCACTGCCCTCTCCTCTCGCGCCATCCCGCCATTTATCTTCAATAGATCAAAGGCTTAATGATGTCTTCCACATTCGATAAGATCGCCGACATTATCGCTGAAACCTGCGACATTCCAAGGGACACGATAACGCCCGACAGCCACGCGATCGACGATCTGGGGATCGACAGCCTCGACTTTCTGGATATCGCGTTTGCGATCGACAAGGCATTCGGGATCAAGCTGCCGCTGGAAAAGTGGACCCAGGAGGTCAATGACGGCAAGGCTACGACCGAGCAGTATTTCGTCCTGAAAAATCTCAGCGAGCGCATCGACGAATTGGTCGCCGCCAAGGGCGCACAGTCGCCTGACAATGCAACTTGAATATTTTCACCTGATCGACCGGATCATCGACCTCAACATCGGTGAGAAAACCATCACAGTCGAGGCGCAGGTTCCCGAGCAAAACACCATCTTCGAGGGCCACTTTCCCGGCTATCCACTGCTGCCCGGCGTGTTGCTGATCGAGTCGATGGCGCAGACCTCCGGATGGCTGCTGATTGCGCTGATGAAGTTCGAACGCATGCCGTTTCTGGCCATGGTCAAGGAAGCCAAGATGCGAGGCTTTGTCACGCCTGGCGAACTGCTGAAAGTCGATGCCAGCGTGGTGCACGAGGGCTCCGGCTTTACCATCACCGAAGCCAGGATCAGCGTCGGCGGCAAACCGAGATGCAACGCGACGCTTACGTTCCGTCATATTCCTTTCCCGAATCCAGCCCTGCGCGGACATATGGACGCCACGGCCAAGCGCATCGGGTTTCCGGAACAGGCCATGCCACATGGCTGAGCCGAAAGCGTCGAACTCGCCTCCGGCCGAAGTCTGGATCACCGGCATCGGCATCGCTACGTCGCTGGGCGAAGGGCTCGACGCGCATTGGGAAGCGCTTAATGCGCAACGCATCAACGTCGATGAGACGCGCTTCGCACCCTACATCGTTCACCCATGGGCGCCGATCAAGCTTGACGCGCAGATCCCGAAAAAGGGCGATCAGCGTCAGATGGAAGCCTGGCAACGCATCGGCACCTATGCGGCTGGGCTGGCGCTGGATTCGGCCGGGGTCAAAGGCAATCCGGAAATCCTCGGGCGGATGGACATGATCATCGCGGCCGGCGGCGGCGAGCGCGACGTCCCGGTCGATCTGGCCATTCTCAATGGCTACGTCAAAGGCAATTCCTCGCCGGCCTTCCTCAACGAACGGCTGATGAACGATTTGCGGCCAACGCTGTTTCTGGCTCAGCTTTCGAATTTGCTCGCCGGTAATATCGCGATCGTCCATGGCGTGTCGGGATCGTCGCGCACCTTCATGGGGGAGGAAGCCGCGAGCGTCGATGCGGCGCGAATCGCGCTGGCGCGGATCGCCTCGGGTCAAAGCGATATCGCGCTGATCGGTGCCGCACACAACGGCGAACGCTCCGACCTGTTGATCCTCTATGAATTCGGCGACTTCAATCTGAAGGACAAATTTGCACCGGTCTGGGCACGGGATAAGAACAGCGGCTTCGCGCTCGGCTCCGCCGGCGCCTTTCTTGTCATCGAATCCAGGGCACACGCGGAAGCGCGCGGCGCCAAGCCTTATGCGCGCCTGACCAACGTGGTTTCCGATCGGGCGCAACGCAAGCAATCCGGCGAGGTGACCAAGTCCCTGGAAGGGCTTTGGTCCAAGCTTGGTATCCTCGGCGACAGCGGCAACCTTATCACCGGCGCGACCGGAGCCGAACCTGTCACATCAGAGGAAAGAGCGTTCCTGAGCCAGCACCCCGGTTATGCGGTGCGCGCGACGGGAACGATCTTCGGCCACACCCTGGAGACCCAGTTTCCGCTGGGCCTGGCGCTTGCCGCACTTTCGATCTCCCGCGGCGCGCTGTTTCCGCCCAACGATCCGACCGGGCTTGAGGTTGAAATGTCCGCGCCTCCAGCCCAGATTGTTGTCGTCGGGGCTGGGCATTGGCGGGGCGAAGGCATGGCTCTGGTCGAGGCGATCAAGTAACGGCGCGAGACCGGCGGGGAAATCATGGCAGCAACACGCGATAAATTCGGCAGGCCGATCGTTGTCGTCACAGGCATGGGTATCGTGACGTCGCTCGGGGCCGGCAAGGAAGATAACTGGGCGAAGCTAACCGCGGGCGAATCCGGCATTCGCACCATCACGCGTTTCCCGATCGACGGCTTGAAGACGACCATGGCCGGAACGATCGATTTTGTAACGGTCGAGCCATCGTCGTCGACCGCCCTCACCGAAAAACTCGCCGTTATGGCCACCGAAGAAGCCGTCGCGCAATCTGGTATCGGCGGAAAGGGCGATTTTCCGGGGCCGCTGTTTCTTGCGGTTGCGCCGGTCGAGGTCGAGTGGCCGCAGCGGATTGAAGTGGGACGCGCGGTCGGGAAGACCGACATGACCATCGATGATGTATTGCGCATCAGCGGTGGCGGCAAGTTCGCGCAATATCATCACCGTTTCATGTTCGGCTCGGTCTCGGGCCATCTGGCCGAGACATTCGGCACCAAGGGTTCGCCGATTTCGCTTTCAACCGCGTGTGCGTCGGGCGCTACCGCGATTCAGCTCGGCGTCGAAGCTATCCGGCGCGGCGAAGCTGACGCAGCCCTCTGCGTTGCCACCGACGGCTCAGTCAATCTGGAAGCCCTGGTCCGGTTTTCCTTGCTATCGGCGCTATCGACCCAGAACGATACGCCCCAGGCCGCCTCCAAACCGTTCTCGAAAAATCGTGACGGTTTTGTCATGGCGGAAGGCGCCGGAGCGCTGGTGCTTGAAAGCTATGAGGCGGCGACCGCGCGCGGCGCGCAAATTCTCGGCGTCGTTGCCGGCTGCGGTGAACTGACCGACTCGTTTCACCGCACCCGCTCGAGCCCGGACGGCAAGCCGATCATCGGCTGCGTGCGCAATGTTCTCGCCGACGCCGGCATGACCCCGGAGCAAATCGACTACATCAATGCCCACGGCACCGCGACGCCGGAAAACGACAAGATGGAATATTTGAGCATTTCCGCCGTGTTCGGCGAGCGCACGTCGAAAATTCCGGTCTCCTCCAACAAATCGATGGTCGGCCATACGATTTCGGCGGCGGGAGCGGTGGAGGCGATTTTCTCCCTGCTGACGCTGGAACATCAGCGTATTCCACCCACCATCAACTATGAAGTCCCCGACCCTGCGATCCTGTTCGACGTTGTGCCGAACAAGGCCCGCGACGCGCGCGTTACCGCTGTGATGTCGAACTCGTTCGGGTTCGGCGGCCAGAATGCCTCACTGGTTCTGACCCGTGAACCGATTTAACAAGCCGGCCGTTGCATTCTGATGCGCCGGCTCCTGCTCCGCACCAAGGCCGGCATTCGTGACGCCGCTAAACCCGTGAGCGATGCCGCGGTCGGCGCGCTGACCACCGGCTTGCTGCGCACCACGCGCTATTTCGATCCCATCAAGACCGCGAACCTGTTCGGCCGCGTCTCGCGCTTTATCGGCGCGAGGCTCCATGAAGACAAAATCGGCCGCGCCAATCTCACCGCCGCCTTTCCGGAAAAATCGCCCGAAGAGATCGAAACCATCCTCGCCGGCGTGTGGGACAACATCGGCCGTGTCGGCGCCGAATTTGCGCATCTCGATCACATCTGGGAGCACGATCCGGCCCGTCCCGAAGACAGCCGCATCGAGATCGAGCCGCGCACTCACGAGCTGTTTGCGCAGCTACGGCTCGACGGCAAACCGGCGCTGATTTTCGCAAGCCACCTCGGCAATTGGGAACTGCCGGCGCTGGCCGCGGTCGCACACGGGCTCGACGCCGCGATCCTGTATCGCCGCCCTAACATCGCCTCGGCCGACCGTGCCATCGAGAGGTTGCGCGCGGTCAACATGGGAACGCTGATTCCTGCGGGCCGCGATGCACCGTTAAAACTCGCCGAAGCGCTTCAGAACGGCCAGCACGTCGCGATGCTGGTCGATCAGTACCTCACCAACGGCGTGGACGTGACGTTCTTCGGGCGCAAAACCAAGGCCAATCCGATGATGGCCCGCTTGCTGCGGCAGGTCGAATGCCCGATCCATGGCGTGCGCATTATCCGTCTTCCCGGCCATCGCTTCCGCGCTGAACTGTCCGAAGAAGTGAAGCCCGTCCGCGACGCCGCAGGGCAAATCGACATTCAAGGCACGATGCAGGCGATCACGTCGGTGGTCGAGGGCTGGATCCGCGAATACCCCGACCAGTGGCTGTGGCTGCACCGCCGCTGGCGGTGAAGATGCAGACCGCCGTCATTGCGAGGAGCGCAGCGACGAAGCAATCCAGTCTTGCTTTGCCGCTTCTGGATTGCTTCGCTTCGCTCGCAATGACGAACCGTTACCGCCCGGTCTTTACCCGCGTCCACAGCCGGTTGATGACGCGCTGCGTCGCCGGATCGCGCGCGGTGATCACGAAAAGCTTCTTGAGCGTCGCCTCATCCGGATAGATGTTTTTGTCATTGAGAATCTTCGGATCGACCAACTTCTGGCTCGCAAGGTTGCCGTTGGCGTAGGACAGGAAATCCGAATTTTTGGCGGCGACCTCTGGCCGGTACAAATAGTTGATCAGCTCATACGCCTCGGCAACATTCTTCGCATCGGCCGGGATCGCGAGATTGTCGAAGAACATTTGCGCGCCCTCTCTCGGGATCGCGTAGCCGACTTCGATGCCGTTCTTCGCTTCCTCGGCGCGGCTGCGCGCCTGCATGATGTCGCCGGACCAGCCAACCACGAAGCAGATTTCCCCGGTGGCCAGCGCGCTCAGATATTCCGATGAGTGAAATTTGCGGACGTAAGGCCTGATTTTCATCACCAGTTCGGCAGCCTTTTCGAGGTCGGCCTGCTTGGTGGAATTGGGGTCGAGGCCAAGATAGCCCAATGCCGCGGGGAGAATGTCGTCGGCGGAATCCAGCATGTGAATGCCGCAATCCTTGAATTTTGCGAGGTTCTCCGGCTTGAAGACGACATCCCAGCTGTCGATCTTGGCATCGGGGCCGAGAATCTTTTGCACGGACTTGATGTTGTAGCCGATGCCGGTGGTGCCCCACATATAATTGGCGCCGTAGCTGTTGTCGTGATCGTAGATAGCAAGACGCTGGGTTACCTCCGGCCAGGCGTTGGCGAGGTTCGGCACCTTCGACTTGTCGAGTTTCTGGAAAATATTGGCTGAGACTTGGCGCTGCAGGAAATACGCGGTGGGAACGACCACGTCGTATCCGGATTTTCCCGCCAGCAGCCGCGTCTCCAGCGTCTCGTTGGCGTCGAAGGTGTCGTAGACGACCTTGATACCGGTTTCCCTGGTGAAATCCTCCAGCACCCCCGGCGCCATGTAATTCGACCAGTTGTAGAAATTGATCACCCGCTCCTCTGCTTGCGCGGGCAGCCACGCCAGCGCGCCGATAGCGGCAATGAAGTGAATGGAATAAATCCGGACACGCATCATGGATGTCTACCTGCGATGCACCGCGTCCGACAGCCGCTCCAGCGCGGTGTCCAGGGTTGCATCTTTCTTGGCGAAACAAAAGCGCACGACCGATGTGACGGCATCTTCTTCGTAAAACGCCGACACCGGAATCGCCGCGACCTTGTAATCGGTCACGATGCGCTTGCAAAAAGCCTCGTCGGTTTCGTTCAGTCCCAGCGGCGAAAGATCGACCGTGAGAAAATAGGTGCCTTGTGACTTCAGGACCGGAAAGCCGATGCTCTCCAGGCCTTGGGTCAGGCGGTCCCTGCTTCGCGCCAGATCCTTGCGCATCTCGAAAAAATACTCGGCCGGTTTTCCGAGGCCATAAGCGACGGCGGCCTGAAGATTTGGCGCGGTGGTAAAGGTGAGAAACTGATGCACCTTCGCGGCCACACGTAACAGCGGCGCTGCTGCGCAGACAAACCCGATCTTCCAGCCGGTCAGCGAGAAAATCTTGCCCGCCGATCCCACCTTGATGGTGCGGTCGCGCATGCCCGGAATCGTGATCAGCGGAATGTGCTCGCGGCCGTCGAAGATCACGTGCTCCCAGACTTCGTCGCAGATCGCGATCGTATCGAACTGCTGGCAAAACCGCGCCAGCAGTTCGAGGTCTTCGCGGGGATAGACCACAGCCGCGGGATTAAGCGGGTTATTGAACAGGACCGCCTTGGTTTTGTGATTGAAGACGCCGCGCAACATCTCTTCCGTCAGCCGCCAATGCGGCGGCTCGAGACGCACCAGGCGCGGGATGCCGCCGGCCTGGCGTATGATCGGCAGATAGGAATCATACACCGGCTGGAACACCACGACTTCATCGCCGGGTTCGACCACGGCAAGGATCGCGCTGGTCAGCGCTTCCGTGCCGCCCGACGTCACCATCACTTCGGTCGTGGGATCCAGCGTCAAAGCGTGCCAGCGCGCGTAATGCGCCGCGATCGCCTGCCGCAATTCCGGAATCCCCATCATCGATGGATATTGATTGTAGCCGTCCATCACCGCGTCGGCGGCGGCGCGCCTGATATCCTCAGGGCCGGGATGGTCGGGAAAGCCCTGGCCGAGGTTGATGGCATTGTTGTCGCGCGCGAGCTGCGACATCGCCTCGAAAATAGTGACGGGAAGATCCGCGAAAACCTTGTTCATGGACGTCATGGAACGGTCAGCCGGTCCTGGTCGGCAGGCCCGCGGCCTTCCATGCCAGCATGCCGCCTGCGAGATGCTTGTCGTAGTCAAGACCATCCGCCTGGGCTGCCAGCGACGCCGTTACCGACCTCTTGCCCGACCGGCAGGCGAAAACCACCTGCTTGCCTTGCGGGTCCGGAATATCCTGCGGATCGAAACCCGACAACGGAACGACGACGGCATCCGGATAGGCTTCGACCGCCACCTCATTCGGCTCGCGGACATCGACCAGAAGGTAGCGTCCCTCGGCGATCCCCCTCGACACCTCTTCCGGCGTCAAATCTTGTACCTGACCCGCCACTGAACCCCTCCCAACCGTCCCGCTACCAAGCGCTAACCTGGATGCCGGCATGTTTGCTCTTCAGCGCCAAAGTCGCCTCTGGCGCTGCGAAAATCAAGCGCCAGTAACCGCGTGGAGACGCCCTAAATGGTGACTTGCGTTCCCACCTCGACCACGCGCCCGGTCGGAATTTGGAAATAGTCGGTGGCGTCGTTGGCTGACCGGCTGAGCGCGATAAAGAGGTGATCCTGCCACTGCGGCATTCCGGATTGCGCCGAGGGTTTCAGCGAACGGCGCGAGACGAAAAACGACGTCGACATGATATCGAATTGCCAGCCGAGCTTCCGCGCAATCACCAGCGCCTTCGGAACATTAGGCGACTCCATGAAGCCGAAGCGCAGCCGCACGGTCGAAAATTTATCGCTGATGGTCTCCATGCGAACACGCTCGGACGGATCGACGCGCGGCGTCTGCGCGGTTTCGATGGTGAGGATCACGTTGTGATCGTGCAGCACCTTGTTGTGCTTGAGATTATGCAACAGCGCCGTCGGCACGAAACTCGGATCGCTGGTGAGAAATACCGCGGTGCCCTTGACGAAGTGAGGCGGGCGTTTCTCCAGGCTCTTGATCAGGTCCTTCAGCGGCACCTCGGTGCGCCGTGTTTTGCCGGTCAGGATCGCGGCACCCCGCCGCCAGGTCCAGATCATGATCGCCATGGCGAGGCCAAACAGCAGTGGCACCCATGCGCCTTCGAACAGTTTCAGCAGGTTGGCGCTGAAGAACGTCATATCGACCACGACGAATGGAAGGATAACGGCCGCCGCGGTCGCGGCCTTCCAATTCCACAATTTCCAGATGACGACGAAACCCATGATGCCGTCGGCGACCATGGTGGTGGAAACCGCAATGCCATAGGCCGAGGCCAGCCCGCTCGACGTGCGGAACAGCAGCACCAGCAGCAGCACGCCGATCAGCAGCAGCATGTTCACGCGTGGCAGATAAATCTGCCCGGCATGAGTCTCCGACGTGAAACGGACCTCGAAGCGCGGCAAAAGACCGAGTTGCACGGCCTGGCGAACCAGCGAATACGCCCCGGTTATCACCGCCTGGCTCGCGATCACGGTCGCCGCCGTAGCCAGCAGGATCAGCGGCAGCAGCATCGTCTCCGGAACCATCCGATAGAACGAATTCTCGATTGCGGCTGGATTGGAAAGTACCAGCGCACCCTGCCCGAAATAATTGATCAAAAGGGCCGGCAGAACCAGAAAGAACCAGCCCGACTGAATTGGCTTGCGTCCGAAATGACCGAGATCGGCGTAGAGCGCTTCACCGCCGGTCACCGCGAGAAACACCGCGCCGAGCGTCACCAGACCTATCGTGCCATGGGAAAGCAGAAACTGAATTCCGTACCAGGGATTGATCGCGGCAAGCACCGACGGGTCGTCGCTGATATGGACAAGCCCCATCACCGCAAGCACGCTGAACCACAGAACCATGACCGGCCCGAAGGCCGTCGCGACCCGCGCCGTGCCGCCGCTCTGCACCGAAAACAGCACGACCAGGATGAAAACGGTCAGCGGCACCACGTAGTGCTCGAGCGCCGGCGCGGCGAGCTTGAGACCTTCGACCGCGGACAGCACCGAAATCGCCGGCGTGATCATGGAGTCGCCGATGAACATCGAGGCGCCGATCACACCGAGCGCCAGCAGCGGCCAGCTCCGCCGTCCCAATGCGCGTTGTCCCAGCGCCATCAGCGAAAGCGTTCCGCCCTCGCCATTGTTGTCCGCGCGCAGCAGCAGCAGGACGTATTTGGCGGTGACGACAATAAAAAGCGCCCACAGGATCAGGGACAGGACCCCGAGCACAATGACCCGCGTGACCGGCTCGTGTCCCGCGGCGCCCGCGACGGCCTCGCGAAACGCGTACAACGGCGACGTCCCGATGTCGCCGAACACTACACCGATGCTTCCGAGCGTGAGCGCCCAAAAACCCGTCGTGACCGGCGCCTCGATGGGGGCTTCGGTTGATGTGTCGCTGATGGCCATAATGCTTAAGAGAACGCTCTATCGGTTGTTTCGATCCGGGCTATCGACGCTTCGGAACGGCCTGTCAACGATCGACTATAGCACCGCGCGGCAGGTCTGAGTTGCCCTCGAATCATGCAACGGCACAGAGAAATAAAGGTAAAATAGTAAGCTTGGTCGCCCTATGGCTTCAAATCGGGCGGCAGCGGCGGATCTTCACGCATCAGGGTGATCGTCACCCGCCGGTTCGCCGCCAGCGACGGATCGTCGGGAAACAGCGGCAGCGTGTCGGCCTTGCCCGACACCCCAAAAACGTGGTTGGGCGGCAAGCCCTCCCGCTCCAGAATCTGGCGCACCGCATTGGCGCGATCCGCGGACAGATCGAAGCCGTCATAGTCGCTGCGCGTTGGCACGAAACCCGCCGCGGTGTGACCGACGATGGAGACCCGCAGCGGCGTCGCCTTGAGCGGCGCGGCGAGTTTCTTGATCAGCAGTCGCGTCCGCTCGTACGGCACCTTCGAGCCGTCGGCAAACATCGACCGCCCGTCCTGATCGACGATCTCCAGATTGAGGCCCTGATTGGTTTCCTCGAACATGATGTGCTTGGAGACTTCAGTGAGCTCCGGCATGTCCTGCAGCGCCTGACGCAGCGACGCGGAGGCGAGTGCGAATTCACGATCGATCTTCAGGCGCGCGCCTGCGGTGCGGCTTCGCTCCTGTTGGTCCGGAGTTGGCGTATTGGATGAATCCTCTGGAGCAATGTGCGCGGTATTTTTGAGCTTCGGCCGGGTCGGCAGGCCATCGGACTCGATGATTCCGGAATAACGCACTTCGGTCGTAGTGCCGAAAGCATCGCGCATCGAGCCGGCGACAATTTTCAGCTTGTTGTTATCCATTGTGGAGAACGCGACGAGCATCACGAAGAAGCTCATCATCAGGCCCATCAGGTCGGCGAAGGTCACGAACCAGCCGTGCCCCCCGCCGTGCCCATCGCCCCGCTTCTTCTTGGCCATTGCTGCTTTCCCGGATTGCCGTCAGCCGTTCAGGCCGGTACCGGCTCGCCTTCTTCGTGGCGATGTTTTTCCGGCAAGTAAGCCAGCAGCATTTCGCGCACCAGCGTCGGGCTCTTGGAATCCCGGATCATCAGGATGCCGTCGATGATGAGCGTGCGGTTGGTTTCCTCGTCGAGCAGCTTGCCATGCAGCTTGTCGGCGATCGGCAGGCAGAACAGGTTGGCAACGAGCGCGCCGTACAGCGTCGCCAGCAAAGCGGTCGCCATGAACGGCCCGAGTTTTGACGGATCGGTCATATTGGCGAACATCTGCACCATGCCGATCAAGGTGCCGATCATGCCGAACGCCGGGGCGCAGTCGCCGATAGCGCGATAGATTTTGCCGCCTTCGTCGAGATGCATTAGAAAATTGTCGCGGTCTCGCTCCATATTGTCCCGGATGAATTCGAGATCGTAGCCGTCGGCGACGTAGCGAATTCCCTTGGCGAGAAACGGCTCGTCGGTTTCGACCTTCTCGAGGCCGACCGGTCCCTGCTTGCGGGCGATTTCCGCGATGCGGGCCAGTTCGTCCACGAGATCGCGCGCCGACAGGCGGCTCATCGTGAACGCGAATTTGGCGCCGAGCGGAAGCCCATGGAGGATCGCGCTGAGCGGAAACCGGATCATGGTGGCGGCGATCGAGCCGCCGAAGATGATGATCATCGCATGTTCGGAGACGAACATGTGCAGATCGCCGCCCATGAACACCATCACTGCCACGACGATAATGCCGGACACGAGCCCAACGCCCGTCATGATATCCATGGAAAACTCCGACGCACACGCGAACACCTGCCGTCAAGGACGGCAGGACGGCCCGTTCTGAGCCGCGGTACGACCCTACGTCCGCGCCATTAAAGACCCGTAAAGGTTAAGCCGCCGCGCGCCAGAAGATGGCGTGAAATGCGGTTTTCCTGGATGTCACTCAAGCCGGGCTTCTCTGCCGGGTCGATGGATACGCGTTCCGGCGCATTCTAAACACTCTGCTAACCATACCGGCTCGTGCATGCGTTCGCCTGCCATTCCGGCAGAACGCTGCGAGTCTTCGATCGGTCAGGAGTTGGTCAAGCCTGTCAGTTCGAGGCTGAGATCATGCAATCGCTTGCGGGCAACAGCATCATACGCCTGCGGATTGGCTTGCGCCTCTCGCATACCATTGAAGAACAGCCCGGTCTTGCCCGCCACGTCGTCGCCGGCAACGAGATGCAGGATCGCATCGCCGCCCTCCTCCACAGTTGAGATCGGCGTGATGCCGCCTTCGCGCACCATCGTGGTGTTCATATAGGTGGCCGGATGCAGCGAATTCACCGTCACGCCGGATCCTTCCAACTCGCGCGCCAGATCGACCGTGAACATGATTTGCGCGAGCTTGCTCTGCGCATAGGCGCGTGAGCCTGAGTAATTTTTGGTAATCATCACATCGTCGAAATCAATCGGATGCTGCCCGAGCGAGGCGACGTTGACGATATGCGACGGCGCACTCGCTTTTAACAGTGGAAGCAGCAGATGCGCGAGCAGGAAGCCGGAAAGATAATTCACGGCGAACCGCAGCTCATAGCCGTCTGCGCTGGTCGTTCGCTCAGTACCGCCCGTCCGCGATCCGATTCCGGCATTGCTGACGAAGACATCGAGCCGTTTATGATCGGCCAGTACGGCTGCGGCAAGCTGCCGTGCGCCATCAAGCGATGACAGGTCGGCCTGATAAAAGATCGCCTCGCCATGCCCTGGGCGCCGGATCTCATTGGTGAGCGTTTTAGCCCGATCCCGGTCGCGGCCATGGATCAGCACCTTCGCGCCATCAGCCGCGAGTTTGGCGGCGACGTAACGGCCGACGCCATCGGTCGATCCCGTGACCAGAACCGTCTTGCCGTCCATTTTCATCTTGCGTGCGTCCTCACTGCGCCTGCGCACCGATGCCGGCAGATTTGATGATCGGCCACCATTTGTCGATCTCGGTTTTCTGGAACGCGGCCAGCCCTTCCGGCGTCTGCTGCGCGCGCGGCGCGACGTCGAGGCCAAACTCCACAAACCGCTTCTGTACCGCCGGATCGGCAAGCGCTTCGACGGTCGCGGCGTTGAGCTTGGCGATGATGTCCTTCGGCGTCCCCTTCGGCGCCCAGAAGCCGAACCAGCCCGACATATAAAGTCCGGGCACGCCGGTCTCATCGGCGGTCGGAATGTCCGGCATCGAGGCCGAGCGTTGCGGCGACATGTTCGCAAGCGCCTTGATCTTGCCGCCGCGGATTTGCGGCAGCGCCACCGCGCCTTGCACAACGAGCAGATCCACCGTGCCGGAGATCAGGTCGGTCATTGCCGGGCCCGCGCCGCGATACGGAATGAACTGCACCTTTTGCTTGGTCAGGTTCTCGAACAGCACGCCGCTGACATTCGCCGCCGCGTTCTGGTTGACGAAATTGATCTTGCCGGGGTTCGCCTTCATCCAGGTCACGAGTTCGGCAAGGGTGTTGGCCGGAAGGTCGTTCTTGGCGACTATGAGCTGCGGATTGTTGGAGATCAGCGCGATCGGCTCGAAATCCTTTTCGAGATCGTAGTCGAGCTTGTAGATGATGCTGCCGACATGGGTGTCCCACTGGCCGATATCGAAGGTGTAGCCGTCCGGCGCCGCCCGCGCGACGCGCCCGACGCCGATGCTGCCGCCGGCGCCGCCCACGTTTTCGATCACGACCGGCTGCCCAAGCGTCACGCGCATGCGCTCCGCCATGATGCGCGCCGCAGCGTCAGTCGATCCGCCCGGCGGGAACGGAACAACAAGCGTAATCGGGCGCGACGGATAGGTTTGCGCCTGTGCATCGACCATGCCGGCAACAATCGTCAGCGCGAGCGCCACCAATAATTTTCTCATGCCCCTCCCCTGTGTATTGAAAACATTTTCGATTTTAATCGTCAATGAATTTCCGCCGAACGCGCCAGCGCTTCCTTCAGCTTCTCCAGCGAAAATGACTTGCTGCGCGCGATCTCAAGAATTGGCGTCTCGCGGCGTCCGCAGAGTTCGGCGGCATCCGGCAGCTTCGCGGCGATCTCGATCGGAATAACGATAGCGCCATGGCAATCGGCATGTATGAGATCATCCGAACGCACGGTCATGCCGGCGACGCGAACTTCACCACCAAAACTTTCGGCGTGGACCCAGGCGTGAGAAGGGCCGATCGAGCCTGCGAGGGCCTGGAACCCCGGCGCCCATTGCGGGATATCGCGGATCGATCCGTCGGTGACGACGCCGAGACAACCCAACGCCTTGTGAACATTACTTTGGACCTCGCCCCAGAATGCGCCGTATCCGACATCGGGACCGTCAATATCCTGAATCACGCTGATGCGCGGACCGTGGCCGGTGCCGACATATTCGTAATACGCGGTGCGCCGCTTCTGCTGTTCAGCCGGCGGAAGGCCAGACGCCACGACCGAGCGGATTGTCACCGTGCGCGCGTAGCCAACCATCGGCGGCAGATCGGGAAACGGACACACCAACGGCTTGGTCGTGTAACCGATCAGGCGGCGTGAGGGCGCCACGATTTCCATCGCGTTGCAGATCGTGGGCGTGTCGTAGCGCGCCAGCGCTTCGAGGACGGACGCAGGCAGCGGCGCGGTCGCGGGATTGATCACGGCGTTTCTCTCCTGATTTTTAAGGCTGTTTTTTAGGGCATCGATTGGTCTGCCGTATACCCGACATTGGGATCAAACCCAACTCGCCTATCGCTCATGGCAGATATTTCGGGAGAACCTGACGACGGCCGGTCAGTTCAACCGAACCGGCCGGTCATCCTGCGCGGGCGGCGACGCAAATGGCGGTGCTGGCTCCGATGCGGCGACGTCCGCCGGCGTCGCCGCCCGCGCCGCAGCGGCGCGTTCATGGTCGCGATACGACTTCCACCCGGCAGGCAGACTGAGAAGATACAGCACCGAGCATGCGGAAAGAATGTGCCAGGGATAGCCGATCAACAGAGCGATGAAGAAAACCACCGAGACGAAAACCGGCAGCACCATTTCCGGTGGCACCCGCAGGCGAATCGTCTTGCCGGAAAACACCGGCAGCCGCGAAACCATCAAAATTGCAATGAGCAGCGTATAGAGCATGGTCAGCGCGGCGGGTAGCGTCGGCATGCCGAGGAACGCCAGATAGATCGGCAACAGCACCGTGATCGCGCCGGCCGGAGCGGGTACGCCGGTGAAGAAGTTCGCGGCAAAGGCCGGCTTGTTGGGGTCGTCCATGGTCGCGTTGAAGCGCGCCAGCCGCAGGCCGCCGCTGATGGCGAAAATCATCGCCGCGATCCAGCCCACATTGTTGAGGTCGTGCAGTTGCCAGAAGTACAGGATCAGCCCCGGCGCGACGCCGAAATTGACGAAGTCGGCAAGACTGTCGAGCTCGGCTCCGAATTTCGACTGGCCCTTGATCATGCGCGCCACGCGGCCGTCGAGGCCGTCGAGCACCGCAGCGAATACGATGGCCGCGACCGCCAGCTCCATCCGCCCTTCGGTGGACAGACGAATAGCGGTCAGTCCCGCGCAGATCGCCAGCAGCGTGATGAAATTCGGCACCAGCATCCGCACCGGGATCGGACGAAACCGGCGCCGGCGCATTTCCGGATATTTGGGATCTACAGGCATCTGCATGGATCACATATAGCAAGCGCCGGCCTGCTTCGCCATTGCGGCTATCGGCCCCGGTTCCGCAGCCGAAATGGTTAATCCGCCCGATAAGTGCGTCCGCCGTCGTCAAGCCTGAAATCCGCCAGCACGGTCTCTCCGGCCACCGCGGTCTGGCCCGGCGAGACCAGGGATTTGGTGCCCTCGGGAAGGAAGACATCGAGCCTGGAGCCGAAGCGGATCAGCCCGAACCGCTCGCCCGCCCCGATGGTTTGCCCCTCACGCACAAACGAAACGATCCGCCGCGCCACCAGCCCCGCGATCTGGATGACACCGATACGCCCGTTCGGCGTTGAGATCACCAGCGAGTTGCGCTCATTGTCCTCGCTCGCTTTGTCGAGTTCGGCGTTGATGAAGGTGCCCGGACGATAGGCGATGCGGTCGATCCGCCCCGCCACCGGACTGCGGTTCACGTGGCAATTGAACACGCTCATAAAGATCGAGATGCGCGGCAGCGCCTTGTCGCCAAGACCAAGCTCGGCCGGCGGCATCACCTCCGTCACCATCGACACCCGCCCATCGGCCGGGGCCACGACAAGACCATCGCGCACCGGGGTCACCCGCACGGGATCGCGGAAAAACAGCGCGCACCACACCGTCAACAAAGTGCCGATCCACCCCAACGGCGTCCAGATCCAGAACAGGATCAGGCTCGCCAGTGCAAAGCCGCCGATGAACGGATAGCCCTCCGGATGGATCGGCGGAATCTGCGCGCGGATGGAGCTGGTGATGGACATCGAAGTCGCCAACCTTTCTCCCTCTCTCCCACAAGGGAAAGAGGACTAGACCTCAATCATTCCGCCGCGGCCGGAGTTACCAGCGGATCGTCGACAGGCGGTGGCTCGCGGTTCGGCGCCTCGCTGTCGTCCGCGATCAGCGCCAGCTTCTCGCGGGCTTCCTGCGCCTCGCGCTGCCTGTTCCACATACTGGCATAAAGTCCGTTGGCTGCCAAAAGCTGGCTGTGGGTCCCGCGCTCGGCGATGCGGCCCTGATCCAGCACGATGATTTCGTCGGCGCCCACGATGGTCGATAGCCGATGCGCAATCACCAGCGAGGTGCGGTTGCGCGACACCTTCTCCAGCGCATCCTGAATTTCCTGCTCGGTGTGGCTATCGAGCGCCGAGGTCGCCTCGTCGAGCAATAGAATCGGCGGGGCTTTCAGAACCGTACGCGCGATCGCCACGCGCTGTTTCTCGCCTCCGGACAGTTTCAGGCCGCGCTCACCGACCTCGGTTTCGTAGCCTTTCGGAGAAATACGAATGAAAGCGTCGATCTGAGCCATCTGCGCCGCCTCCTCAACCTCCGCATCGGTGGCGTCCCAGCGGCCATAGCGGATGTTGTAGCGAATGGTGTCGTTGAACAGCACGGTATCCTGCGGCACCATGCCAATCGACGCGCGCAGCGACGCCTGCGTGACGTTGCGGATATCCTGGCCGTCGATCAGGATGTGGCCGCCGGAGACATCGTAGAGCCGGAACAATAGCCGCGAGATGGTGGATTTGCCGGCGCCGGACGGCCCGACAATAGCAACGGTCTTGCCGGCCGGCACCTCGAAGCTCAGCCCTTTCAGGATCGGACGCTCCGGATCGTAGGAGAAGCGCACATTGTCGAAGCGCACATTGCCGGTGGTCACGATCAATGGCTTGGCGCCGGGAACGTCCTTCACCTCCGGATTCCGCGAAAGCACGCCGAACATCTTTTCGATGTCGATCACCGCCTGCTTGATCTCGCGGTAGACCATGCCCATGAAATTCAGCGGCTGGTAAAGCTGGATCATCATGGCGTTGACCATGACGAAATCGCCGACCGTATTGGTGCCGCTGCGGACACCGACGGCGCACATCAGCATTACCGCGGTGAGCCCTGCGGTGAAGATCACCGCCTGCCCGGTATTGAGCAGCGCCAGCGAGGTATAGGTCTTCACGCTGGCGCGCTCGTAGCGTTCCATCGAACGGTCATATCGCGTCGCCTCGCGCTGCTCGGCGCTGAAATATTTGACGGTCTCGTAATTCAGCAACGAGTCGATCGCCTTGGTATTCGCCTCGGTATCGGAGTCGTTCATGCGGCGGCGAATCTCGATCCGCCATTCGGTCGCGATGTAGGTGTAATACATATAGATCACGACGGTGATCATGGTCGCCAGCACATAGCGCCAGTCGAACTGCCACAGCAGCACCGCCATGATCAAACTGACCTCGACAATGGTCGGCACCAGTTGCAGGATCACCATTCGCACGATGACCTCGATGCCGAGGCGGCCGCGCTCCAGCACCCGCGTCAGGCCGCCGGTCTTGCGCTCCAGATGAAAGCGCAGCGACAGCTCATGCATGTGGACGAAGGTCAGATACGCGAGCTTGCGCACCGCATGCATCGCCACTTTGGCGAAGATGCCATCACGCCATTGCGTCAGCATCGCCATCAGCACGCGCACGGCGCCGTAACTTAAGGTCATGATCAGCGGCGAAGCGATCAGCCACACCGCCCAATTAGACGATTGCACGGGTGCGGTATCAGCGCCGGTCAGCGCGTCGATCGCCCATTTGAACGTGAATGGCACCGATAGCGTCGCCAGCTTGGCGACCAGCAGCAGCACCATCGACCACGCGACGCGCATCTTCAGATCGACGCGGTCGCCGGGCCAGATATACGGCCACAGGTGAACCAGCGTCCCGATCAGCGTCGCGCGTTGCGCGGAATTGTCCTGGGCCTGCGCCGTTTCGGGGGCCGGAGACGAGTCGATATGAGCCATCAAGCCTGCCCGAACGGCGCGCCGATTCGCGGGCGCAATTGTTTCTCGATCATGTGCATATTCTGCCCGTCATATAGAGCTTTTGAGCGCCGCATGCACCCTCGATCCTGCGATTCTTTTTCAGTTTGCGGATGTTCCGGGGCGGACAACGCGTGCCTCGCAGGCCCGAAAGGCTTGACGCCTTCATTTCGCAGTGCCACATCGCCCATCATGAGCAAGATCAGAACCGTCTGTGTCTATTGCGGCTCCGGCCCCGGCACAAATCCCCGTTTTATCGAAGCTGCAATCGCGCTGGGAAGGATTCTCGCCGAGAACGGCGTCGGCCTCGTCTATGGCGGCGGCTCGATTGGCCTGATGGGCGCCGTGGCGAAATCGACGCTCGACCACGGCGGCACCGTCACCGGCATCATCCCGGAATTTCTCACTAAACGCGAGAATGCGCTCGGTGGCGCTCAGGAGCTGATCGTCACGGCCGACATGCATGAGCGAAAGCGGCTGATGTTCGAGCGATCCGACGCGTTCGTCGCGTTGCCGGGCGGTATCGGCACGCTGGAGGAACTGGTCGAACAGCTCACCTGGCAGCAGCTTGGCCGCCACAGCAAGCCGATTCTGATTGCCGACATCGACGGCTTCTGGGAACCGCTGCTGGCGCTGCTCACGCATATGCGGGCGACGCAGTTTATCCGGCCCAGCCTGACCATCGATATTCTCAAGGCCGACCGGGTCGAGGATATCCTGCCGCGGCTGCGCGCAGCTGCTGCCCGCGCGCCGGAGGACGCCAAGGAGATGGCGCCCGAAGTGGCCCGGCGGCTGTAGCGGCCGGCGGCTTCCGTTATTCGCTCGGAAACGTCACCGCTTCGATGCGGTTGCCGTCGGGATCGATGACAAACGCCGCGTAATAGCGCACGCGATCGTGCGGCCGCAGGCCCGGTGCGCCATCGGAGCGGCCACCGGCACTCACGGCGGCGGCGTGGAATGCATCGACCTCGCCGGTCGATCTGGCGCGAAGACAGATGTGACCGCCGCTCGCGTGCGGCACCGGCGCCATATCGGCACGAAGATTGATCCAGAACTCGGGATAGACCTTGCCGAAGCCGATCGTGGCAGGCCGCGTCACCAGCCGCGACAGGCCGAGCGCCGCCAGCGTCGATTCATAAAACCGCGCCGCGCGCTGCAGATCGCTGACGCCGACCGAGACATGATCGATCATAATACACCATCGCCATTCATCGTCATTGCGAGGAGCGAAGCGACGAAGCAATCCAGTCTTTGCTTGCTGCCTCTGGATTGCTTCGCTTCGCTCGCAATGACGATACCTATCATGCCGGCGCGTTTGATTTCACCAGCTTGTAGACAACCGAATCCATCAGCGCCTGGAACGAGGCATCGATGATATTCGGCGAGACGCCGATGGTGGTCCAGCGCTCCCCGGTCTCGTCCTCGCTCTCGATCAGCACCCGCGTCACGGCCTCGGTGCCGCCATTGAGGATACGCACGCGGTAATCGATCAGCTTCAGGCCCTCGATATATTTCTGATATTTGCCGAGATCCTTGCGTAGCGCGACATCGAGCGCGTTGACCGGGCCGTTGCCCTCCGCCGCCGAGATCAGCATCTCGCCGTCGACATCGACCTTCACCACCGCCATCGCCACCGTGACGCGCTGGCCGTTGGAATTGTAGCGCTGCTCGACATTGACGTCGAATTGCTCGACCCGGAAATATTCCGGCACCCGGCCGAGCGTGCGCCGCGCCAGCAGGTCGAACGACGCGTTGGCGTTTTCATAGGCGTAGCCGGCGGCCTCGCGCTCCTTCATCTCCTCGACGAGGCGAACCAGTTTTGGATCGCTCTTGTCATAGGGAATACCGGCCCGATCCAGTTCAGCGATGACGTTGGAGCGGCCTGCCTGATCGGAAACCAGCACCTTGCGATGATTGCCGATCGCCTCCGGCGATACATGTTCGTAGCTCTGCGGATCCTTCAGCATCGCGGAGGCATGAATTCCAGCCTTGGTGACGAACGCGCTTTCGCCGACATAAGGCGCGTGCCGGTTCGGCGCGCGATTGAGCATGTCATCCAGCGTGCGGGACACCTTCATCAATGTCGCAAGCTTGTCCTGCGAGACGCCGATGTCGAAGGCATCGGCGTATTCGCTCTTGAGCCGCAAGGTCGGGATCAGCGAACACAGATTTGCGTTGCCGCAGCGCTCGCCGAGGCCGTTGAGCGTACCCTGAATCTGCCGTACCCCCGCGCGAACCGCGGCCAGCGAATTGGCCACTGCCTGTTCGGTATCGTTATGAGCGTGGATGCCGAGATGATCGCCGGGAATATGTTTTGCGACTTCGCCGACGATCGCTTCGACCTCGTTCGGCATGGTGCCGCCATTGGTGTCGCACAGCACCACCCAGCGCGCGCCGGATTCATACGCCGCCTTCGCGCAGGCCAGCGCGAATGCAGCATCTTCCTTGTAGCCGTCGAAGAAATGCTCGCAGTCCAGCATCACCTCGCGGCCTATGGCCTTCGCAGCCTTTACGCTGTCGCGGATCGAGGCGAGATTTTCCTCGTTGGTGGTCTCCAGCGCAACGCGTACCTGATATGCGGAAGATTTCGCGACAAAGCAGATGGCGTCGGCCTTGGCCTCCAGCAGTCCGGCGAGACCCGGATCGTTCGAGGCCGAGCGGCCGGGGCGGCGTGTCATGCCGAACGCCGTGAAGCGCGCATGGTCAAGCTCCGGCTTGCGCGAGAAAAACTCGGTATCGGTCGGATTGGCGCCGGGATAACCGCCCTCGACATAGTCGATGCCGAGTTCGTCGAGCATCTCCGCGATCAGCCGCTTGTCATGCAGCGTGAAATCGACGCCATTGGTCTGCGCGCCGTCGCGCAGCGTGGTGTCGAACAAATACAGGCGTTCGCGGCTCATTGGATCGGCCCCTTCGGAGCATCGCTGGTGAGGGACTTCTGCATCGTGGTGTTGGCGAGCCATTCGCCGTTGACCGTGACGGTGTTGCGCTGCTTTGCGACATAACCACGCTTGAGGAAAAAGCCTTCCGCGTTATCACTGGCATCGACGGCGAGGTTTTTCGCGCCGCGTCCGCCGGCGAGCTTTTCCAGCGCGTCGCACAGCATCGACGCCGCGCCCTGCCCGGCGGCGCTGGGATGAACATAGAGCATGTCGATATGATCGGCGCCTTTCAGCGAGGCGAAGCCGACCGGCGAATTCTGCAACGTGGCGATCAGCGTCAGTTGCCCGGCCAGCTTCCTGCCGAATGTGGCCTCGTCGTCGCCCACCGATGCCCACGCCTCGCGTTGCGCTTCCGAGTAATCGTCCGCGGCTAGCTCATCGATGCTGGCTACAAAGATCGCCGCGAGGACGGGTACATCCTCGGGCAGCATCGGCCGCAGCGCAGGTTTCGGCAGCGTCTGTGCCATCACGTCACAAAACCCCAGACAAGCTTCAGCGCCAGTATGATTGCGGCAACGATCACCGCCCACTTGATGAAGATGTAGTAGCGCCAGTGTTTCGGGAACGGCGTGTCGGGCTTGGTCATCGCGCAATCTCCGTTTTCATTTCTCCCGTAGCAGGATCTTTGAAATCCCTAAGAGACACTCCCATTGCCGAAAGTTGATCACGAATGCGATCAGATTCTGCGAAGTCCTTTCGCGCACGAGCGAGGTTTCGCTTTGAAATCAAATCTTCAACATTTTTTTCAAGGTCCTTCGTTGCTTGGGTAAGCGGAATCAAGGTCACATTTCCATCAGTAGCAGTTTCAGCGCCAAGGCCTAATGATGCTAATTCCGCTTCTGCTTCGCGACGCAAATCTGGAAGATTGTTTGCGAGCGAGATTCGTAACTTTCGTACAACGTCATGCGGCATGGGAAGCCCGCGCGTGTTTTTTCCAAATGTGCCTTGCAGATGTACCCAGAGCTTATCGTGTCGAAGAAGTCCGAGAAATTGGCAGTCCATCAAGAACTGCTTCTTTTCTTTATAGCCACCGTTCTTGGCTAATTTATAGTTCGCTCGGAGTACGGTTATTGCTTCCGCGGTATTAAGATCGTCGAGAAGAGCTTGTACGATTTCTAATGACGGTTGTGGCGATTCTTTTCGTGCGGCTCGAGAATAACCATCCGTTTCCGCATCGGAATAAACAAGCGCCGCAGTCCATGCAAACAACTCATCTTCAATTTCCGCGCTTTTAGATGCAGTCCAGTCAATTGGCTGGCGATAATTCGACATCAACATTTGAAAACGCAAAACTTCACCCGCCCAATTCTCGAGCAGCTCCCTGATCGTCACGAAGTTGCCCTCGGACTTGCTCATCTTCTGGCCTTCGACCTGCAGGAAGCCGTTGTGCATCCACACGCTCGCCATGCGGTCTTCGTGAAACGCGCAGCAGCTTTGCGCGAGTTCATTCTCGTGATGTGGGAACACGAGATCGATGCCGCCGCCATGAATGTCGAACTGTTCACCGAGATGCTTCCACGCCATCGCCGAGCACTCGATATGCCAGCCCGGACGGCCCTCGACCTTAATGCCGGCCGGCGACGGCCATGATGGTTCGCCCGGTTTCGCCGGCTTCCACAGCACGAAGTCGGTCACATCGCGCTTGTACGGTGCGACATCGACGCGCGCGCCCGCGATCATCTCATCGAGCGAGCGGTTTGCGAGTGCGCCGTAGCGCGGCAGCACCAAATTGGCGGCATTCATCGCCTGCGGCGAGAACAGTACGTGGTCTTCCGCGACATAAGCGAAACCGCGCTGCACTAGTCTTTCGATAATCGCGCGCATCTCGGGAATGTGCTCGGTCGCACGCGGCTCGACCGTCGGGCGCAAGCAGCCCAACGCATCGACATCGTCGTGAAACTGCTTCTCCGTCAGTTCGGTGACTTTGCGGATCGCTTCATTGAGCGGCAAATCGGGAAAGTCGCGTGCCGCCCGCGCGTTGATCTTGTCATCTACGTCGGTGATGTTGCGTACATATTTGACGTGATCGGCGCCATAGACATGCCGCAGCAGTCGGAACAGCACGTCGAACACGATGACGGGGCGCGCATTGCCGATATGTGCAAAGTCGTAGACCGTCGGGCCGCAGACATACATGCGCACGTTTGCCGGATCGAGCGGCACGAAGGCCCGCTTTTCCCTGGTCAACGTATCGTAGAGTCGTAATTCCATGGAGTTCCCGTCCCTTGCGGCCGGGCGTCCAGTGATCTCGTATGAGAAAAGACGGCCTCAGCCAGCGAATCGCTAGCGAATAATCTCGCGGCAAATGCCACAGATGGCGAGGAAACCGTTCATTTCGGCACCATGCGGCAGCCGATAGCGCCGCGTCAAGAGCCTGGGCGGCCGATTTCGGCCTCAATCGCGCCGGTACCGGCGCCAGCCATGGTTAATCATTATTAACCTTTTCGGCCTATCGAATGAGGGCCATTCCTCATTCAACGGTGCGACATGCGCTTTGTTTCAGCCCTTCTGGCCTGCCTCGCCGTGGTCAGCGCCTCGGCGGCCTATGCCGACAGCCGCGTGTTCATCATCGCCAACCAGGCCGATGGCTATGGCATCGACCAGTGCCTCGCCAGGGGCGAGAAATGCGGGGCGCACGCCGCGCGGTCCTATTGCCAGTCGCGGGAGTTCGCCCAGGCCACGTCCTATCGGCGCGTCGATCCCGATGAGGTGACGGGGTCGGTTCCCAAAACGGCCGGCGACACCTGCTTGGGCGCCGGCTGCCACGAATACGTCGCCATCACCTGCCAGCGGTAAGGCCGAAGGGATGGGTACCGCCGCAACGGTTCCCCGGAAACGACGTGACGCTGCCTCGAGAAGCGGCTATGCCGCGCTGGCTGAGCCGCGCCGTTTTCTTTCCTTGCCCGAGACTCGTTGTAACTCGTTGTAATGGCCGGATATGCCTGAAACGCTGATGCTTTCGCTTTCCAGATGGACCTTGGCCTGCGCCGCTTTGCTCGGCGCGGCTGTGCTGAGCGTCGATGCCGTGGCGCAGGTCAATCCGGCTGCGCCGGCGCCGCCGGGAGCCGCCGCCAATCCGATGTGCGCGCGGCTGGAAGCGCAGCTTGCGACAGTTGACCGCGGCGGAGGCGGCGATCCGGCGAAGGCCGAACAAATCCGCCGCTACGAGGAAGCAGCTTCCAAGCAGCAGGGAGAACTCGATCGCGTCACCGCGCAGGCAAAACGCCAGGGCTGCGACAGTTCCGGCTTCTTCTCGCTGTTCTCAGGCCAGTCGGCGCAATGCGGGCCGGTCAACAACCAGATCCAGCAGATGCGCGGCAACCTGGATCAGATCACCACCAGTCTCGAACGACTGCGCGGCGGCAGCGGCTTCGGCAATCCGGAGCGCGACAACCAGCGCCGCTCGGTTCTGTTGGCGCTCGCGCAGAACAATTGCGGGCCGCAATATGCCAACGCCGCGCGGGGCGGCGGCAACTTCCTCGATAATCTGTTCGGCAACACCAATAATCCCGGCGCAGTCCCTTCCGATCTGGGTCCGCAATCCGGCACCTTCCGCACTGTCTGCGCCCGCACCTGCGACGGCGCTTATTTTCCGATTTCGTTCGCCACGGTTCCGAGCCGGTTTCCCGATGACGAGAAGGCTTGCAAAAGCCTTTGCCCGGGAACTGAAGCCAATCTGTTCGCCTACCGCAATCCCGGCGAGGACATGAATCAGGCGGTGTCGGTCAGCGGCCAGCCTTATTCAGCGACGCCGAATGCGTTCCGGTATCGCAATGAGTTCGTTCCATCCTGCGCCTGCAAGGCCGCGGGGCAGACCTGGTCGGACGCGCTGAAATCGATCGACGACAAGGCCTCCGCCGAACAACAGGGCGACATCATCGTCACCGAGGAGAGCGCCAAGAAAATGGCGCTGCCGCCATCGAAGACGGCCTCCCCTGCCGCCGCCAAGAAGAAGGGCGCCGCGCCCGCGACCACCGCCACCACGCCGGCTCCCGCACCGGCTGCTGAGGCACCGGCTCCCGCGGCTGCCGACACCGCGCCGGCAAAAGACAAGCCGATCCGTTCGGTCGGGCCAACCTTCATTCCCGCGCGCTGAAAAACTATCCGTCGAACGCTTCCGCCGATCCGCGGCCTGCGCGCGATACCAGCGCCTCGTCCGGTCCGGGCAGCGGCTTGCCGAGGTCGCGAAATTTATTGGTGATGGGATAGCGCCGGTCGCGGCCGAAATTCCGCCGCGTCACCTTGACGCCGGGCGCCGCCTGCCGCCGCTTGTATTCGGCAATGTTGAGCAGGCGATCGATCCGCGCCACCACCTCGCGGTCGAATCCTTCCGCCACGATCGACGCCAGCGGCTCCTCGCGTTCAACCAGCCGTTCCAGAATGGCGTCGAGCATGTCGTAAGGCGGCAGCGAATCCTGGTCGGTCTGGTTTTCACGCAACTCCGCGGTCGGCGGCCGGGTGATGATATTCACCGGAATGACTTCGCCTGACGGACCCAGCGCACCATCGGGCTTCCACGAGTTGCGCAGGCTGGAGAGCCGGAATACCTCGGTCTTGTAGATGTCCTTGATCGGGTTGAAGCCGCCATTCATGTCGCCATAGAGCGTGGCGTATCCGACCGACATTTCCGACTTGTTGCCGGTCGTGACCACCATCGCGCCGGTCTTGTTGGAGATCGCCATCAGCAGCGTGCCGCGCGCGCGCGCCTGCAAATTCTCCTCGGTGATGTCGCGCGGCAGCCCCGCGAAGGTGCCGGAGAGAATCTCTTCAAAGCCGTTCACGGCTGCCGCGATCGGCAGCGCTTCGTAGCGAATGCCGAGCGCCTTTGCGAGTTTTGCCGCGTCATCGAGCGAGACCTGCGCGGTAAAGCGAAATGGCAGCATCACGCCGCGTACGCGCTCTGCGCCCAGCGCATCGACGGCAATCGCCGCGCACAACGCGGAGTCGATGCCGCCGGATACGCCCAGTAGCACGCCGGGAAAGCCGGTTTTGTTGACATAGTCGCGCAAGCCGAGCACGCAGGCGGCATAATCACCCTTGTCGCCTTCCAGCAAGGGCGCAACCGGTCCGTCGCAGCGCCAGCCAGCATCGCTTTTGGTCCAGCGCAATGTCATGACGCTTTCCTCGAAAGCCGGCAGTTGCGCCGCCAGCGAACGATCGGCATTCAGAGCGAACGATGCGCCGTCGAATACAAGCTCGTCCTGTCCGCCGACCTGATTGAGATAGATCAAGGGAAGATCGCTCTCGGTAACCCGCGCCACCGAAATCGACAGCCGCAGATCGTTCTTGTCGCGGGCGTAGGGAGAGCCGTTCGGCACGATCAGGATTTCCGCGCCGGTCTCCGCGAGGCATTCGACGACGTTTTCGTAGTCCTCGGACTCCTCGAGCCAGGTATCCTCGCAAATCGGCACCCCGACGCGGATGCCGCGGATGGTCATCGGACCCGCGACCGGTCCGCGCGCGAACACGCGCTTTTCGTCGAACACCCCGTAATTCGGCAAATTGACCTTGAACCGGATCGCCGCGATCCGCCCGTCATCCAGCAACGCACAGGCGTTGTAGAGCTTGCCATTATCGACCCACGGGCTGCCGATCAGCACCGCCGGGCCGCCGTCCGCGGTCTCGCGCGCCAGTTCCTCGACGGCTGAGCGGCAGGCCGATTGAAATGCCGGCTTCAACACCAGGTCTTCCGGCGGATAGCCGGCAATGAACAATTCGGGGAAGACAATGAGGTCGGCACCGTCGGCGCTGGCCTGGTTGCGCGCGGCGCGGGCCTTGGTGGCGTTGCCGGCGACGTCGCCCACGATCGGGTTCAATTGAGCCAGCGTAATCGTGAGTTGGGAGGCGGTTTCGGTCATGAACGGATGGTGCACTGCGGGCCAACGAACTGCAATTGCCGGCTTTAGATGGCGCCGATGCGTTCGGCGATGGCAAACAGCCAGAACGCCCCCGCCATGACCAGCGCGACGCCCACCGCCGCCGAACCCATGTCCTTGACCTGGCCGATCTGCGGATCGTGATCGGTGGTCAGGCGGTCGGCAAGTTTCTCGATCGCGGTGTTGAGCAGTTCGACCACCATTACCAGAACCACGACGGCAACGAGCTCAACCCGCCGCATCGCGGTCACTCCGACCAGCCACGCCAGCGGCAAGGCCAGCGCCAGCGCGATCAGTTCCTCGCGAAACGCCTGCTCGGAACGGATCGCAAAGGCGAGGCCGTTACGCGTGTTGAGAGTGGCCCGCCAAAATCGCAGCAACTCACAGTCCCGCCGCGACCGGCATCGGCTGCACCCTGCCGCCGCGTCCCTGTTTGAGCAGTTGGGCGATCAGGAAAGCCATCTCGATCGACTGCTCGGCATTGAGTCGCGGATCGCACAGCGTGTGATAGCGGTCGTTAAGATCCTGATCCGTGATCGCGCGCGTGCCGCCGGTGCATTCTGCGACTTCCTTACCGGTCATCTCCAGATGGATGCCGCCGGCGTGCGTTCCTTCCTCGGCGTGGATGGCAAAGAACGACTTCACCTCCGACAAAATCCGGTCGAATGGCCGGGTCTTGTAACCGGAGGTCGAGGTGATGGTGTTGCCGTGCATGGGATCGCACGACCACACCACCTCGTAGCCTTCGCGTTTCACCGCGCGGATCAAATGCGGCAGATGATCTCGGACCTTGTCCGACCCGAAGCGGTTGATGAGGGTGAGGCGCCCAGGTTCATTCCCCGGATTGAGCACGTCGATCAACTTCAACAGTTCACCGGGTTTGAGCGATGGCCCGCATTTGAGCCCGATGGGGTTCTTGATGCCACGGAAGTATTCCACGTGGGCGTGGTCGAGCTGCCGCGTGCGATCGCCAATCCAGATCATGTGACCGGAGGTGCAGTACCAACCGCCGGCGGTAGAGTCCTCGCGCGTCATTGCCTGCTCGTAGCCGAGCAGCAACGCCTCATGGCTGGTATAGACGTCGGTGCCGCGCAGTTCGGGATGGCTCTCAAGATCAAGCCCGCACGCCTGCATGAAAGAAAGCGTCTCAGAGATGCGATCAGCGATAGCCTTGTAGGCATCCACCGCGTTCGGCTTCTTCACGAACTTGAGCATCCAGTCGTGCACGCGACCGAGGCTTGCGTAGCCGCCATGCGCGAAGGCGCGCAGCAGGTTCAAGGTCGCAGCCGACTGGTGGTAAGCTTCGATCATCCGCTTCGGGTCTGGCGTACGCGCGGCTTTGGTGAACTCGGCGCCGTTGACAATGTCGCCGCGATAGCTCGGCAACTCCTCGCCGTCGCGCGTCTCTGAATTAGAGGAGCGGGGCTTGGCAAATTGGCCTGCGATGCGGCCGACCTTCACCACCGGCGAGGACGCCGCGAAGGTCAGAATCGCCGACATCTGCAGGAACAGGCCGAAAAAGTCGCGGATCGAGTTCGCACTGTGATCCTCGAAGCTCTCGGCGCAATCGCCACCCTGCAGCAGGAACGCCTCGCCTTTGGCGACGCGCCCCAGCGCCTTTTTCAGGTTGCGGGCCTCACCTGCAAAAAGCAGCGGCGGAAACGTTGCAAGCTCCGCCTCGACATCGGCCAACGTCTTGCCGTTGGGCCAATCAGGTTGTTGCAAAGCCGGCTTGGCGCGCCAGCTGTTGGGTGCCCACCCCTCGGACATGACGTTAACTCCTGAGCAAAAACCGCTACTTATGTGAGATAGAAGCGCCGGTTTATACACAGGGTAGCGGCGGACCGCCAGTTGCAATTCCGCCTTTCGACACAAGCCCTTGCGGATAAAGCCGAATTCGCCTTTGCTGCGGCCGCTAGCGAACATGCGGGGGAAATATCGCGGTGTCTGAGGCTGGACTGGACGACGTCTTTATCGACGACATCACGTTTTACGCGACCGACGGATATGCGCTCGGAGCGACGCTCTATCTGCCGCGCGGAGCCAAGCGCAATGCCGTCCTGATCAACTCGGCCGCGGCAACGCCGCGCAAGCTTTACAAAGGATTTGCCAGCTATCTGGCACGGCGCGGCTGCGCGGTTCTGACCTATGACTACCGCGGCACCGGCGACTCCCGGCAGAAATCGCTGACCAATTACAACCAGCCGCGATCGCTGGTCGGCTTCAAGGCCTCGATGTCCGATTGGGCCGCGCTGGATGTCACCGCGGCGGTGGCATGGATGCGCCAGCGCTACAAAACCCTGCCGCTCAACTATGTCGGTCATTCGTTCGGCGGCCAGGCGCTGGGACTGCTTGCCAACAATACGGAGGTGTCGCGGGCGCTGTTCATCGCAGCCCAGGCCGGATACTGGAAGCTGATGGCCGCGCCGGAACGCTATCGCGTCTACGCGATGTTGAATTTCGTCGGCGTGCCGCTCACTCGTCTGATGGGCTATACGTCAGGCCGCACCGGCCTCGGGCTGGACCTGCCGAAGGGCGTGTTCCTGCAATGGGTCGGTTGGGTCATGAGCGAGCGCTATTTGTTCGACGACCCCGGCCTCAAGGCGCTGGAGAACTTCCCGCACTATCAGGGCGCGTTGCGCGCGTTGTGCATTTCCGACGATCCGTGGGCGACGCGGCCGGCGGTTGAGTTGTTGTGTTCGGGGTTCACCTCGATCACGCCGGAGATTCTGACCATCACGCCCGGCGACGCGGGAGCCGCCAAAATCGGCCATTTCGGCTTCTTCCGGCCCGAGCATCGCGACACGCTCTGGCGCGGCGCGGCGGAATGGATTCAGGCGGCGGAATAACTGATGAATGCTATTCCGCGGCCTGCCGCACGTAACGCGCGGTCGGCGTGCGCATGGTCACGAGTTCTTCCGCAGCGGTGGGATGCAGCGCCATGGTGGCGTCGAAATCGGCCTTGGTCGCTTTCATTTTGACGGCGATGCCGAGGACCTGCACGATTTCGGCGGCGCCGTCGCCAACGACATGACAGCCGACGACGCGATCGGTTGTGCCATCGACGACCAGCTTCATCAGGATGCGTGTGTCGCGGCCAGACATTGTCGATTTGATCGGCCTGAAATCGGTTTTGTAGATATCGACATGACTGAAATGCGCTCGTGCCTGCGCTTCCGTCAGTCCCACTGTGCCGACTTCCGGCTGGCAAAACACCGCGGTCGGAATATCGGCATGATCGACCTGGACCGTGCGCTTGCCGAATACCGTATCGGCAAACGCGTGCCCCTCGCGGATCGCGACCGGCGTCAGATTGGTGCGATGGGTGACATCCCCGATCGCGTAAATGTTCGGCACCGACGTTCGCGAAAAGCCATCGACGGCGATCCCGCCATTTTTCGGATTGATGGCGACGCCGGCTTTCTCCAGGCCGAGATTGGCGACGTTCGGGTGCCGCCCGATCGCGAACATCACCTGATCGGAGGCGATACTGGAGCCATTGGACAGGTGCGTGGTGAACTCGTTAGCCCGCCTGTCGATCTTGTCGATCCTGTTGACCGTACAGCCGGTCAGAATGGTGATGCCTTCTTTTTCCATCTCGGCCCGCACATGGGCGCGAACGTCGTCGTCGAAACCACGCAGGATATTGTCGCCGCGATAGATCAGCGTGACGTTGGAACCGAAGCCTGCGAAAATACAGGCGAACTCCAGCGCGATATAACCGCCACCCTGGATCACGATGCGCTTCGGCAGCTCCGGCAGATGAAACACCTCGTCCGACGAAATCACGTGCTCGATGCCGGGTATCGCCGGCCCGTGATTGGGCGCGCCGCCGGTCGCGATCATCACGTATTTCGCAGTGACGGCTTCGCCCGTTCCGAGCCGAAGCGTGTGGGCGTCTTCGAACACCGCACGGGTCTTGACGATACGCGCGCCGGACTTCTCGACATTGGTGGTGTAGATGCCTTCGAGCCGCGCGATCTCCTTGTCCTTGTTGGCGATCAATGTCGGCCAGTCGAACGTGGCTGAGGGTATCGTCCAGCCAAAGCCCGCGGCATCCTCGATTTCGAAATGGATGTGCGACGCCAGCACCAGCAGTTTTTTCGGCACGCAGCCGCGGATCACGCAGGTACCGCCCATGCGGTATTCTTCGGCAACCATGACGCGCGCGCCATACCCGGCGGCGATGCGCGCGGCGCGCACGCCGCCCGAACCGCCACCGATGACAAACAGGTCGACGTCGAAATCAGCCATCGGCTCCCCCAAGCGCGCAGACTCCGGTCAGATTTCCTTGCCGCGTTTTTTCATCTCGGCCCGGAACTGATCGTTGACCGTCTGGGCAAAAACCTGGCCCCACTGGTTCATATAGGACATGCTGAACTGGATTGCCCGGGGCTCCGTCGACAGCAACTTTTGTCCGAGCGGGGTCTTGTAGAACGTGACCAGGTCTTTCAACTCCTGCTCGGTAAACTCGTTGGCATAGATCTGGGCCATGCCCTCGCCGATTTCCTTTTCTCTGCCGGCAAGATTCTTCGCGACGATCACCGCGACCTCATTGAGGTCCTTCTGATAGTTGAGATTCGTCTGCATCAACGCATTTTTGGTCTGCTCGACAACATTGGGGACCGCACTTGCGTACATTGCGTTGGCATTCTTCATCGCCAGGATTTCCTTCGCCGCCGCCAGGGCGGCCGGCGAAGCCGGCTTGAGCGCATTTGTTGGCGCAGCAGGTGCAGCCTGTTTGGGTTGTTGCGCATCGGCTGGAACGGCAGCCAAAGCCAGTCCCGCCACGAGCCCGGCGGTCGCCATGAACTTCGAAACGTACTTCATTCCAATTCTCCTCGATTGCGGCCTCAAGGCCGTTCAACAACGCGAATTCCCTGAGGCCCCGCCAGCATCGCGATGCTCGCCAGACCGATGAATAGCCCGTGCTCGACGACGCCCGGTATCGAGGTCAACAACCCCGCCAGACGTGGGGCATCGGTTATTTGCCCGAGATGGGCATCGACAATCCAGTGGCCGCCATCGGTGACAAAAGCATGGCCATCCCGGCCCTTTCGGACCACCGTTTGCCCCGAAACGCCACTTTGCGCAAACGCCCGCTCCATGGCCCGCTGCGTTGCCGACAGGCCGAACGGGATCACCTCCACCGGCAATGGAAAGCGGCCGAGGGTTTTGACCCATTTGGAATCGTCGGCGATCACGATCATGCGATCCGACGCCGCCGCCACGATCTTCTCGCGCAGCAACGCGCCGCCGCCGCCCTTGATGAGGTTGAGAGCGTGGTCGATTTCGTCGGCGCCATCGACGGTCAGATCGAGGTGATCGATGTCGTCCAGCGTCGTCAGCCGGATGCCGCAGCGCTGCGCGTCGGCGCGGGTCACCTCGGAGGTCGGAACCCCGATGACATTCAGTCCGCCGCGGACGCGCTCGCCCAGCAATTCGACAAAATGCTTCGCGGTCGAACCCGTGCCGAGGCCAAGCTTCATGCCGTCGCGCACATGCTCGAGCGCTTGGGCCGCCGCCTGTCTTTTCAGTTCGTCCATGGTCACGTGCGACGATGCCCCCTAAAACCGTTGCCGGCCGCCGATGGTCCGGCGCGCGGCATATCTAGCGTCGTTTCGCGATGGGGAACAGGGTCATAAGAGCTTTCTCCCGGCGTGACGCCGGATAGCCCGGATACTTGCTTAATCGCCCGCGGGCCGGTAGCGATCCGCCATGAACCCTTCCCGCACGATCGTATTCGATCTCGACGGCACATTGGTCGATACGGCGCCCGACCTCATCAATGCGCTCAATTTTGTTCTCGACCGCGAGGGGCTGCCCGCGGTGCCGATGAAGGCTGCGCGCAATATGATCGGCGCCGGCGCCCGCAAGTTGCTGGAGCGCGGATTGGAGGTGGACGGGCGCCATGTCAGCTCGGGGGATCTCGACCGGCTGACCGACGATTTTATCGATCATTACGCAGCGCATATCGCCGACGAGTCGCGCCCGTTCGAGGGCCTGGAAGCAGCACTCGACGATCTCTCCGCGCGCGGCTGTCGCTTTGCGGTTTGCACCAACAAGCTGGAATGGCTGTCGAAGCTGCTGCTCGACCGGTTGGGGTTGAGTTCGCGATTTTCCGCGATTTGCGGAGCCGATACGTTTGGCGTCTCAAAACCCAACCCGGCCATCCTGCAACAAACCGTTGCGCGCGCCGGCGGCCATCTCGCCTCCACCATCATGGTGGGCGATGCGGGACCGGATATCGGGGTTGCCCGCCGCGCCGGCGTTCCGGTCGTGGGTGTTGAATTTGGCTATACCGACGTTCCGATCGCAGACCTCAAACCGGATCGCCTGATCGGTCATATGCGCGAGCTGCCGGCAGCCGTGGAAAGCCTGCTGTTCGCCCGCTGACCTCGCTAATAGATTGATTCGTATGAGCTATTTTTTAGCACCAGTTATCGACGTTAACCATCAATTAAGGATCCGGGCTCGCGCGGTTGCGTGGGTGTCCGGGCGCTCTTATGGTCATGCCGGGGACTGTGGCAGTTGGCCGCAACAAGTGACGGATGGATCATGCGTCGTGTCATCGTGATTGCCGTGGCGGGTCTCGGTCTGGGCGGTTGCTCCTCGTTCTCCATGGACGCCTTCAAGTCGACGCCGCCGCCGGTAAATGTCCAGCTGGAATCCGCGCCTCAGGGAGCCAATGCAGTCACCTCTCTCGGACCGGGCTGCAAAACGCCTTGTTCGGTCTCGGTGCCCGCCGCCGATAGCTTCACCGTCACCTATACGCTGAACAAGTTTCAGCCGCTGACCGTTCCCGTGCAGGTCATCCGCATTCCCGGCGACTTCTCGACGCCGGCATCGACGACCGTCGATCCCAATCCAGTGGTGGGCGAGCTTCAGCCTGCCGGTCCCCCGCCAAAGGCGGCACGGAAGCCGATGCGGCCGAAGAAGCCGAAACCGAAGCCCGCGGCCGCTGCCCCCGCCGCAGCATCGCCGTTCCCGCAGCCGGCAGCGCCCGCTCCCGCTCCGACCCGATAATAAACGCCAGCGCAGTGCAACACGCGTTCGCGCCGATTGTACGCGGATCGCTTCATGCCTAGATTATGACCACGGGGCCCTGCCCCCGCTGTCATGACTGCCGTGGCAGTGATATAGGCATGTTTGAATGAACGTACACGCGCTGAACCAGCCCGCATCGCCATCGCAAGCCATGACCGACCCGTTTGGCCGGACCATCAGCTATTTGCGGGTGTCGGTCACGGATCGCTGCGATCTGCGCTGCTTCTATTGCATGTCCGAAGACATGACCTTCCTGCCCAAGGCCGATCTGCTGACGCTGGAAGAACTCGACCGGCTGTGCTCGGCCTTCATCGCCAAAGGCGTGCGCAAGTTGCGGCTCACCGGCGGTGAGCCGCTGGTCCGCCGCAACGTGATGTCGCTGGTGCGCTCGCTGTCGCGTCATCTGGGTAGCGGCGCGCTGAATGAACTGACGCTGACCACCAACGGCTCGCAACTGGCGCGGTTCGCCGGCGAGTTGCGGGATTGCGGGGTTCGCAGGATCAACGTTTCGCTGGACACGCTCGATCCAGCAAAATTCAAGGCCATCACCCGCTGGGGCGATCTCGATAAGGTGCTGGCCGGGATCGAGGCCGCGCGTGCCGCCGGTCTCGCGGTCAAGATCAACGCCGTGGCGCTGAAGAACATGAACGAGGAGGAGATTCCCGCGCTGATGGAATGGGCGCACGGCAAAGGCATGGCGCTGACGCTGATCGAGGTGATGCCGATGGGCGACATCGGCGAGGGCCGCATCGATCAATACGTGCCGTTGTCGCTGCTGCGCGCCCGCCTCGCCACGCAATATACGCTCACCGACCTTACGGATGACACCGGCGGGCCGGCGCGTTACGTCCGCGTCAGCGAGACCGGCGGCAAGCTCGGCTTCATCACGCCGATGACCCACAATTTCTGCGAGTCCTGCAACCGCGTGCGCATTACCTGCACCGGCACGTTGCACACCTGCCTCGGCCACGAAGATGCCTCCGATTTGCGCAAACCGCTCCGCGCCTCCGCCGACGATGATCTGCTTGGCGCGGCGATCGACCGCGCCATTGGCTTAAAACCCAAGGGCCACGACTTCATCATCGACCGCCGGCACAACCGCCCCAGCGTCAGCCGCCATATGAGCGTTACCGGCGGCTGAGGTTTCCGGCCGCGGTTGTCAGGCCGCACAACCGTTTGATCCCGCGTCAATTTGTCCATTTTCCAATTGACGCCGCCGCGGCCCGCTGAAATGGTGCGGACGCTTCGCGCATCCGCGGCTGAAAAAGCCGGTATTGCCGCTACGGCAACGAAAAACGGGCGCGAAATCTGGGGGAGACTAATCGTTGCAATCGCTCCTGAAAGTGAGCCGTAGAATCGACGCGCTTAATACGTGGCGAAGGCGAGGCAATGCTCGTTGAAACAGCTGGCATGCTCGGTCGGCGGTCGCCGGGAGAAACATGATGCGTCCATTGCTGGGATTGAGCACGGCCATTGATCTGCTCAATGAGAAAATCGGCTACGTCTGTAACTTCCTGGTGCTGGCCGCCTGTATCGTGAGCGCCGGCAACGCCATGATCCGCTATGCGTTCGGCTACAGCTCGAATGGCTGGCTTGAACTGCAGTGGTACATGTTCGCCATTCTGGTGATGTTCGGCGCGTCGTACACGTTCAAACGCAATGAGCACGTTCGGGTCGAGATCTTTTATTTGTTTCTCTCCGAGCGCGGCCAGCTCTGGCTCGACATGATCGGCACGCTGTTCTTCCTGATCCCGGCCTGCCTGCTGCTCAGCTATCTGTCCTGGCCGTTCTTCCATCAGGCTTACGCCGTCGGCGAAATGTCGGGCAATGCCGGCGGCCTGGTCCGCTGGCCGATCAAACTCGTGGTGCCAGTCGGCTTCGTGATGCTTGCGTTGCAAGGCGTCTCGGAGGTCATCAAGCGCATCGCCGCGCTTAAGGGCTACGTCACCATCGATGCGAAATACGAGAGGCCGACGCAATGATCACGCTGGAAATGATGCCGCCGATCATGTTCGGCGGTCTGGTTCTGGCCATGCTGATCGGCTTCCCGGTGGCCTTCACGCTTGCCGCGGTCGGACTTTCGTTCGGTTTCCTTTCGATCTATCTCGGCTTTTTCGATATGAATTTTCTCCAGGCCATTCCAGGCCGGGTGTTCGGCAGCGTTCTTTCCAATGAGCTGCTGCTCGCGATTCCATTTTTCACATTCATGGGCGCGATCCTCGAGCGATGCGGTCTTGCGGAGGACATGCTGGATTCGATGGGCCAGCTGTTCGGACCGATCCGTGGCGGCCTTGGTTATTCGGTAATTATCGTCGGCTTCATCCTTGGCGCCATCACCGGCACGGTGGCGGCGCAAGTCATCGCCATGGCGATGATCTCGATGCCGGTGATGATCCGGTACGGATACAACATTCGTTACATCACCGGCGTGCTGGCGGCATCCGGCACGATCACCCAACTGGTGCCGCCGTCGCTGGTGCTCATCGTGCTGGCCGATCAGCTCGGCAAGTCGGTCGGCGACATGTATCTCGGCGCATGGGGACCTTCGGTTTTCCAGATCATGTTGTTTGCCGGCTATACGTTCGTGCTCGGCATCTTCAAGCCGGACCACGTTCCGGCCGTGCCGAAGACCGCACTGACGCTGACCGGTTGGCCGCTATGGCGCAAATGCCTGCTCGGCATCATTCCGTCCGCAGTGCTGATCTTTGTGGTGCTCGGCACCATGATGATGGGACTGGCGACGCCGACCGAGGCCGGCGCCATGGGCGCCGTGGGCGCGATCGTGCTCGCGGCGATCCACAGCAAGGATTTCAGCACCACCGGCCGCAAGGTTCTGATCGCCGGCGTGATCGCCTGCGGAATTGGCACGATTGTCGGCATCTTCTTTAGCGAGGGGCTTCTCTTCAAGCTTGCCTTTGCCATTACCTATGTGGCGGTGGTGTGGATTTGCCTCGAGGCCGTCCGTATTCCCGAACTGCGCGATCTGATCAAGCAGGGCTATGAGACGACCATGCGCATCACCACCATGGTCGTGTTCATTCTGATCGGCTCGACTTGTTTTTCGGTGGTGTTCCTCGGAGTCTCCGGCGGCGTGTGGCTGGAACATCTGCTGACATCCCTGCCCGGCGGCGTCTGGGGATTCTTGATCTTCATCAACATATTCATATTCTTCCTGGCGTTCTTCCTCGACTTCTTCGAGATCGCTTTCATCATTCTGCCGATGATCGCGCCGATCGCACAAAAGGTTCTCGCGCCGGTTGTCGGCCCGGATGCCGCCTTGATCTGGTTCGGCGTCATGCTCTGCGTGAACATGCAGACGTCGTTCCTGCACCCGCCGTTCGGCTTTGCATTGTTCTATCTGCGGGGCGTCGCGCCCAAAGAAGTGAAGAGCTCCGACATCTATTGGGGCGCCATGCCATGGATCGGGCTGCAGGTGATCATGGTGGTGCTGGTGATCGCTTTTCCGATTACGGTTACCGGCTTGCTCGACAAACCGCTGAACGTCGATCTGAACAAGATCAGGATCGACGTTCCGCAAATCGAACTTCCGCCACTCGACTTCGGCCCACCTCCAAAGCAATAGGCATTCGTTTTTCCAAAGCAAAACACCCCGGAGCTTTCGCTCCGGGGTATTTTCGTTCTCGTCGATCGATGGACGGGTTAGCTCTGTGAGTGGCGTGCCATGAAATTGTCGTAGCCGACTTCCGCGACCTGGAACCACTGGTATCCGTTGTTCGAGAAGGCCGTCAGCGACTCATAGACCTTCTTGAAATTCGCGTTGGTCGCGGCGACCTCGCTGTGCAATTCCTTTGCCGCCTTGAAGGAAGCCTCCATGACGGGCGGCGGGAACGCATGCAGCTTGGTGCCGCCGGCGAGCAGTTTGCGCAGCGCCATCGGATTGACGGCGTCATATTTTGCCATCATCCAGTTGTTGGCATAGGCGCCGGCCTGTTCGAGAACACTTTGATAGTACTTTGGCAGCGCATTCCACTTATCGAGATTGATCATCGCCAGCAGCATGGGACCGCCCTCCCACCATCCGGGATAGTAGTAGTGCGGGGCGACCTTGTAGAGCCCGAGCTTCTCGTCGTCATACGGACCGACCCATTCCGCCGCGTCGATGGTGCCTTTCTCAAGCGCTGGATAGATGTCGCCGCCGGCAAGCTGCTGCGGCACCGTGCCGAGCTTCTGCATCACGCGGCCGGCAAAGCCGCCGATGCGGAATTTGAGACCCTTGAGATCGTCGACGGTGTTGATCTCCTTGCGGAACCAGCCGCCCATCTGGCAACCGGTATTGCCCGCGAGCAGCGAAACAACGTTGTAGCTCTTGTAGAACTCGTTGAGCACCTCTTTGCCGCCGCCCAGCATGTACCAGGCCTGGTTGATGCGCTGGTTGGGCCCGAACGGAATCGACGAGCCGAAGGTAAAGGTCGGGTCCTTGCCGAAGTAGTAGTAGGACGCGGTATGGCCCATCTCGACGGTGCCATTTTGCACGGCGTCGAGGACCTGCAGGCCGGGAACGATTTCACCCGCGGCAAAGGTCTGGATCTGGAATTTGTTGTCGGTGGCTTCGCCGACCATCTTGGCCATCTGCTCGGCGCCGCCATGCAGCGTATCGAGCGACTTCGGCCAGCTTGTCGTCATGCGCCACTTCAATTCGGGCATCGATTGCGCGATTGCCGGTGCTGCGACGGCGGCGCCAGCGACGCCCAAGCCTGTCACCTTGATAAAGTCTCGTCGCTTCATTGAGCTCTCCCCTTGATCATTTGCGTATTGATGCAGCCTTCTTGTTGAGGCCTGAGCGGAGCATGGAACATCCCGGCCACGATTTCCATCACGAACTTCCAGTCGCAACGCAAAAAGCCCGGCCTCTTTGCGAAGGCCGGGCTTATCTATGCTACTTAAGACGTAATCAGCCGCGGGTGCGCGAGCGGATCATGAAGCTGTCGAAGGTGTATTCGGCAACCTGCCACCACAGATACTGGTCGGACCGGTAAGCCTGCATCGCATCGATGGATTTCTTGAAGTCGGCGTTCTTCGCGGAGATTTCGCCCCACAATTCATTGGTCGCCTTCAGGCAGGCATCCAGCACTTCGTTGGTAAACGGCCGAAGCTGCGTACCGCCGGCCACGAGACGCTTCAACGCCGTCGGGTTCTGCATGTCGTAACGCGCCGCCATCCAGCTATTGGCATTGGCGGTCGCGTTGGTGACGATGGCTTGATAGTTCTTCGGCAGCGAATTCCACTTCTCCAGATTACAGAACGCGTGGACCGTCGGGCCGCCTTCCCAGAAGCCGGGATAGTAGTAGTACTTGGCGACCTTCTGGAAACCGAGCTTCTCGTCGTCATACGGTCCGACCCATTCGGCCGCATCGATCGTGCCCTTCTCCAGCGCCGGGTAGATGTCGCCGCCGGCAAGCTGCTGCGGTACGACGCCAACCTTCTGCAGGACCTGGCCGGCGATGCCGCCGATCCGCATCTTCGTTCCTGAAAGATCGGCAACGGTCTTGATCTCCTTGCGAAACCAGCCGCCCATCTGGGTGCCGGTATTGCCGCACGGGAAACCGATCACGCCATGTTTGGCGAAGAACTCGTTTCCGAGCTCCATGCCGCCGCCCTGGTACCACCATGAATTCTGCTGACGCGCGTTCAGACCGAACGGCACCGATGCATAGATCGCGAAGGTCGGGTCTTTACCGACGTAATAATACGAGACGGTGTGGCACATCTCGATGGTGCCATTGGAGGTTGCGTCAAGCGCCTGCAGGCCGGGGACGATTTCACCCGCCGCGAAGACTTGAATCTGAAACTTGTTGTCGGTCATTTCGGCGACGTATTTCGAAAACTGCTCGGCGCCGCCATAGATCGTATCAAGCGACTTCGGGAAGCTGGACGTCATGCGCCACTTGATCTCCGGCGACGATTGCGCGATCGCCGGCGAGGCAACCGCGGCCACCGCTGCGCCGGTTGCGGAAACTTTCAAAAAATCACGACGCTTCATTCAGGCATCTCCTCATTGCTCGTTTTCTTGGAATTTCGGGAGCGCGTTCCAGTGGCAACGCAATTCCACGCCGGCCGACGGCCGCTCCGGTGCAGGGGTCTCTAACACGGATATCCGGGCGCGGAAACGCGACCAAGGCATGACAGCACTGATTAAACGAAAGTTGAATGCGACGGACAGGCCATCGGGCAGGATCGTCTAGGCCGCCGCGATGGCGCCCTGAAGCTGGTCGCGCACCTTGGCGCCGATCGCCCGATAGATCGCTGCATATGGTCCGTCCGGGTCGCTTTCCACCACCGGCGTTCCTGAATCCGACGTGGCTCTGATCGACATATGCAACGGAATTTCGCCCAAAAACGGTACGCCAAGCCGCTCCGCCTCATGCCGCGCGCCGCCATGACCGAAGATGTCCGAACGCGTGCCGCAATGCGGGCACTGGAAATAGCTCATGTTCTCGACAATGCCGAGCACCGGAACATTGACCTTCTGGAACATCGCCAGCCCGCGCCGCGCATCGATCAGCGACAGGTCCTGCGGCGTAGAAATAATGACCGCACCCTTGAGCGGCACATTCTGCGCCAGCGTCAGTTGCGCGTCGCCGGTGCCCGGCGGCATGTCAACCACGAGAATATCGAGCGTGCCCCACACCACATCCCGAAGCATCTGGGTGATCGCCGACATCACCATCGGGCCGCGCCAGATCATCGCGGTCTCTTCCTCAACCAGAAAGCCGATCGACATGATCGCAAGACCGAAACGCTGAATCGGAATCATCTTCTTATTGTCGGTGAGCTCAGGCTTCTCGCGAATCCCGGTTAGCCTCGGCACCGATGGCCCGTAAATATCGGCGTCGAGCAAGCCGACGCGCAATCCGAGATCGCGCAGACCGAGCGCCAGATTGAGCGCGGTGGTCGATTTTCCGACACCGCCCTTGCCGGAAGCCACCGCGATGACCGCGGAAATGCCGGGAATTTCCGATTGCTTCGACATCGGCGAACCCGACGCGGGCTGCGGCGGCGGCCGATGCGCCGAGACATGCGGAACGCCCTGGGCATGCCGATGCGGCGCCGCGACTGGCGCCGCACCCGCCTTGCGCTCGGCGGTCAGCGCGATCATCGCGGTGTCGACGCCGGGAATCGCGCGTACCGCTGCTTCAGCCTCGGCCCGCACGCTCTCCCAGGCGCGGGCCTCGGTGGCCTCGACATTGATCGAGAAAAACACTTTGCCGTCATTGACGGCGATGTCCGACAAAACATTGGCGTTGGTCAAAGCGACGCCGCGCGGCGACATCACCTTGGCCAGACGGTCGAGAACCTGCTGCTGTGTAACGCTCAAACCAAATCTCCCGATGCCGGCCGTCTCTCAGACGGACACATAGGCCGAATCCAACCCATAAGGATACCGGTCTTATGCTGCAATCAGGCTTGCAAGAGACAATGAAACCTGGCGGTCAGGCTTGTTCGTTGGCCATTTCATAGTTGAGTTCGAGCATTACACCGTTGGGATCGGTGACGAAAATCTGCCAGACGGCGACGCCCGGCACCTCCCGGACGTCGAACGGCAAGCCCTTGGACGTGAGCCGCTGCTTCATGCCGGCAAACCCGCTGCTCGCAAAGGCGACATGGTGGACCACGCCGGAATCAGGTTTCTGTTGCTCGTCCGTCTTCGAAATATCGACCAGATGGACCACCGGCTTGCCTTCGCTGTACATCCATGCCCCGGGGAACGCGAAGTTCGGCCGGTCGCCGTTCTTGAGGTCTAGAACCTCCTCGTAGAACCGAACGGTGTCGGCGAGTTTTCGGGTCCGGATGTTGAAATGATCGAGCAGGCCTACGCTCATGGATGTCGCTCCCTTGGTTTGAAGTCTTGATCGTCTAACGGCGGTTCTAGCACAAAACGGCCCTCGCTCGCCAGTTAGGGGCGTTGCCCTTCGTGCCGCACCGTTTATGCTGCGCCTTCGCCTAACCATCCTCCCAAACACCGTTCGGCAGCCTCGTAACAATGCCGGCCAAACCTCAAGGTTTCAGACATGGCCAAAGTCGCTTTTCTCGGTCTCGGCGTCATGGGTTTTCCCATGGCAGGACATCTCGTCGCAAAAGGCGGCCATGAGGTGACCGTTTATAATCGCACGCCGGCCAAGGCGCAGGCTTGGGCTGAGAAATTCAAGGGGAAAACAGCTCCGACGCCGAAGGCCGCCGCCGAAGGCCAGGATTTCGTCATGTCCTGTGTCGGCAATGACAATGACCTCCGCGCTGTGACGATCGGCGAGAACGGAGCTTTCGCGGGAGTAAAGGCCGGAGCGATCTTCGTCGATCACACCACCGCGTCCGCCGAAGTCGCGCGCGAGCTCGACGCCGAGGCGGCCAAACGCGGTTTCAAATTCGTCGACGCGCCGGTGTCGGGCGGCCAGGCCGGCGCGGAAAACGGCGCGCTGACGGTGATGTGCGGCGGCAGCGCCGATGCGTATGCAAAAGCCGAACCGGTGATCGCCGCCTACGCCAGGATGTGTAAACTGCTGGGACCCACGGGTTCCGGACAGTTGACCAAGATGGTCAACCAGATTTGCATTGCCGGACTTGTCGAAGGGCTGTCCGAAGGAATCCATTTCGCCAAGAAAGCCGGACTGGACGTCCACGCCGTGATCGACACCATCTCCAAAGGCGCGGCCCAGTCGTGGCAAATGGAAAACCGCTACAAGACCATGAACGACGGAAAGTTCGACTTCGGCTTTGCGGTTGAATGGATGCGCAAGGATCTGTCGATCTGCCTCGCCGAGGCGCGGCGTAACGGCGCCAGCCTTCCGGTCACCGCGCTCTGTGACGCCTTCTATGCGGAAGTCGAGAAAATGGGCGGCAAGCGCTGGGACACGTCGAGCCTGCTGGCCCGGCTGGAGCGCTGATCAGCCGAAAATGCGCGGCCGATCGGTGGATCGGCCGTGTGCCTACGCTGCCGAACGATCCGTTAATTTAACTTTTCATTAACGCGATTCTTTAGCTCTTTAAGGCAGCTCTTAATGATTTAGCGCCAGAGATAGCAGGAGTAAAAAAGCGCGCGCCGCTCGCGCGCAGGATTCTTGTTGTTTGATGAGTAAACCCGCCGATAAGCCCGAAGTTGTCCAGCTTCCGGCCGAACCAATCGCAGCACCGGCGCGCAACCGCCGTGCCGCAGCCCAGCGGGTGCGCGAGGCCCGCGACCGGTTAACGTCGACCAGTGGAACCCGCCCCGCCTTCGATCGCGAATTGCTTCGGCAATATGCCCAGACCCGGCTGTCGGCATCCTATGTGGTCATGCTGCTGGTGGTGGCGACCGGGTTGCTGTTCGGCATCTGGACACAGCCGGTCTCGGCGGTGGCCTGGACCTGCGGGATGCTCTGCATTCATGCCGTGATCATTCGCAACTGCGCCAGGTTTCTGACCGAGACGCCCTCGCCTGCCGGATCCCGCAAGTGGCGGACGCGATTTGTCTTGCTCGATCTGCTCTACGGCCTGTGCTGGACCGCGATCCTGATCCATCCCACCGGCGCAGACCTGATCTCGAACACGCTGTTGATGTTCCTGATGCTGCTGGTGGTCGCGGTGTCCAGCATGCTGGCAGCAAGCCTGCCGATCGCCGCACTTGCGGCGACCACGCCGGTGACCTGCGCCATCGCGTTGAATTTTGTGCTCGGCGGCACATTCGACAATTACGTGCTGGCCTTGCTTGCGGTCGCGGCCGAAGGCTATTTCGCGCTGCTGGCACACCGGCTGCACTCGACGACGCTGGCGACGCTCGAGGCGCGCGCGGAAAAAGACGCGCTGATCGGCGAGCTTGAACAAGCCAAAGCAATCTCCGATGAAGCGCGGCATCGCGCGGAATCCGCCAACGTCGCGAAATCGCGTTTTCTGGCGCAAATGAGCCACGAGTTGCGGACGCCGCTGAACGCGATCCTGGGATTTTCCGAGGTGATGAAGAGCGAAATCTTCGGCGGTCACGCGGTGCCGGTCTACAAGGACTATTCCGCGGACATTCACAATTCCGGCGTGCATCTTTTGAACCTGATCAATGAGATCCTGGATCTGTCCCGGATTGAGGCCGGGCGCTACGAACTCAATGAAGAGGCGGTGTCGCTGGTGCATGTCGTTGCCGACTGCCATCATTTGCTGAAACTGCGCGCGTCCAGCCGCGGCATCGAAATCCACGAGGTGTTCGAGCAGGGCATGCCGCGGATCTGGGCCGACGAGCGCGCCACGCGCCAGATCGTGCTCAATTTGTTGTCGAACTCGATCAAGTTCACGCCGCAGGGCGGCGAAATCTGGCTGAAAGCCGGATGGACCGCATCTGGCGGCCAGTATCTCAGCGTCAAGGATACCGGCTCCGGTATTGCCGAAGACGAAATCCCGATCGTGCTGGCGTCGTTCGGCCAAGGCTCCAATTCGATCAAGTCAGCCGAACAGGGCGCGGGTCTCGGACTTCCGATCGCGAAAAGCCTGATCGATATGCACGGCGGCACCTTCACCCTGAAATCGAAGCTCCGCATCGGCACCGAAGTCATCATCACATTCCCGCCGGAGCGGGTGATGTCGGCGCTGGCGCCGATGGCTGAGGAAGCGCCGCCGCTGCAGCCCGAATCGTTCGACACCGTCCAAGCCGACGACAAGCGCAGGCCGCGCAACAAGCCGATCATGAGCGCGGGAACAGGGTTGTGATGGCAGTGCTTGCGCAAGGTATCGAAACCGCAGCAATATCTTCGAATGAGCATCGAAACGCCGTGCATCGCAGTTTGCATGATCGATCCCAAGAGCGGCCTTTGTTTTGGCTGCGGCCGCATCTTGCCGGAGATCGCGCGCTGGCATCGCATCGACAATGCGGAACGGCTGGCGATCATGGCGCTGTTGCCGGCGCGGATGGCGGACGCCGGATTGCCCGCGCTCGCTCCGGCCGCGGCGAAAGGCGACTGACCATCCAATTGTTGAGGGGCGTGCCGTGAGCCGGTTCCTGCTCGTTCTTCTCGTGCTGGCGGCGACGGCAGGCGCCGTGGTTGCCTATGGCGATCCGGAACGGATCGCACAGGCGAGCAATACTGTCTCTGACGTGCTGCGCAAACGCGCCACGCAGCCGGCGCGCGCCGTGCAGATTGCGCGCGGACAGACCGGCGAGTTCGCCTTGCGCGCACAGATCAACGGCGTGACCGCGCCGATGGTGATCGATACCGGCGCGACGTCGGTGGTGCTTACGTACGAAACGGCAAAGGCCGCGGGGCTTCCGCTTGAACTGCTGGACTACGACGTCGACGTGGAAACCGCCGGCGGTCACACCAGGGCGGCACGGCTAACGCTGGACCGCCTGGCGATCGGCAAGCTGGTCGAACGCTCGGTGCCGGCCCTGGTGGTGCCGCGCGGCCAGATGAAGACCAATCTGCTCGGTATGAGTTTTCTGGACCGGCTGGAAAGCTGGGAAGTGCGCGCCGACCGGCTGATGCTGCACGGCTATCCGTAAACGTCTTTATTTGACGCGTTTTCTTCACGCGAACCGGTATCCACTTCGCTCGAAAACGCTTTGCTTACGCCGCGATCGACACCGGTGCGCGGTCCTCGACCAGCGCAATCGCATCGCGCAACACATTCGCTCCGGCGCCGACCTTCACCCCGTTTTCGGCAAGATGACGGCGGAACGCCCGCGCCCCCGGCACGCCGTGAAACGCGCCGACGAAGTGCCTGGTCATCGCGTGCAACCGGACGCCCCGTGCGAGCTGATCCTCGATGTAGGGCATCATCGCATCGAACACGTCTTTCATGGTCGCATGTGGCGCGGGCTCACAGAATAATTCGGGATCGGCCGCCAGTAACCGCCACGGCTCCTGATAGGCCGCGCGTCCGAGCATCACGCCATCGACATGCTTCAGGTGCTGCTTTGCCTCCGCGATGCCGGCGATGCCGCCGTTGATGATGACGGGCACATCCGGCAGCGCAGCCTTCAGCCGGTACACCCTGTCGTAATCGAGCGGCGGGATGTCGCGATTTTCCTTCGGCGACAATCCATTGAGCCAGGCCTTGCGGGCGTGAACGATCAGCGCGTCGGCGCCTGCGGCGATGACAGCCCGGGCCAGCGCGTCCAGCGCAACCTCGGGGTCCTGATCGTCGATGCCGATGCGGCATTTGACCGTGACGGGAATCCTCACCGCGCGCTTCATGGCGGCAACGCCTTGCGCGACCAGTTCCGGCTCCGCCATCAGGCAGGCGCCGAAACGGCCGTCCTTCACCCGATCCGACGGGCAGCCAACGTTGAGATTGATTTCGTCGTACCCAAAATCCTCGCCGATTTTCGCTGAGGCCGCGAGGTCGCGCGAATCCGAGCCGCCTAGCTGCAGCGCCACCGGATGTTCGCTTGGATCGTACCCGAGCAGCCGCCCGCGATCGCCGCGAATGATCGCGCCCGTGGTCAGCATCTCCGTGTAAAGCCGGGCACGCCGCGTCATCAGGCGGTGGAAGACCCGGCAATGCCGGTCGGTCCAGTCCATCATCGGAGCGACGGAGAATTTGTGGTCTAAGCCGTTCATTCAGTTGATCTTTTAGCCTCACACGCGCCACAGAGGATTGTACTGGAAGAGAAACCTACACAGCGCGGATGCGTGATTGGTTGTTCTATCATATGCGTGGCGATCGGAAGTCAAATCGTTGATCTGCCAACCTTCTCATTTCCCCGAGTTGGACGACGCGAGGACCGCGACCCATTTCTCGATGTCGGCGCGGATGAAGTCGGCAAATTCCTTCGGCGTGCCGCCAACCGGATCTGTACCCTGCCGTTCCAGCGCCGTGCGGACCTCCTGCGTGTTCAAGGCATCGTTTGCAGCGCCCGACAGCTTCTCGATGACCGCGGGCGGCGTTCCAGCCGGCGCGAGCAGCCCGATCCAGATTCCGGCGTCATAGCCCGGCATCCCCGCCTCGGCGAGCGTCGGAACGTCCGGCATGATCGATGCGCGCCTTGACTGCGCCACAGCGAAAGCCTTCAGCTTGCCGGCCTCAACATGCGGAGCCAGCGTCGCGGCCACATTGAACATCAGCGTGATGCGGCCGGAGAGCAGGTCCGAAACAGCCTGATTGCTTCCGCCCTGATAAGGGACTGCCAGGATTTTGGTGCCCGCTTTGGCGTTGAACAGCTCGGCCGCCATATAACTCGCCGTTGCAAAGCCAGAAGAGCCGAATGTCAAACTTTCGGGCTTGCTCTTCGCCAGCGCTATGAGTTCCTGCAAATTATCGGCCGGGACCGACGGGTGCGCCACCAGCACATTGGGGACGATGCCGAGAAGGGCGATCGGCGCCAGATCCCTCCCGAGATTGAAATTCGATTTCGTTTCTGCCGGATTGAGCGTGTTGGCGATCGTCGCCATGAAAAGCGTGTATCCATCGGCGGAAGCGCGCGCCACGGTTTCCGCCGCGATCATGCTGCTGTTGCCGGGCCGATTTTCGACCACAACCGGTTGGCCGAGACTGGCTTCCATCTGCTTGCCAACAAGCCGGGCAAGGATATCCGCGGCCGAGCCGGGCCCGAATCCGACAATGACCTTGATCGGCTGCGCGGGATAGGTTTGCGCCGAGGTAGAGGTCGTGACTGCGACCGAAGCCATCGTGAGGCCTGCGCAAAGCGCGACCATTTTTAGGTAACGGCTGAACATATTTCCTCGATGCGCCATCTCTTGCACTTCATCCCGCATTTGGCTTTGTTGACGCTCACGGATGCCGGCCCTACAGCTTCGACGATTCCTTGCGTGAGGCCTGACCGATTGCAAGTTCACATTAACGCGGCCAGGGACAGAAGGAAGCCACGATGCAGTCAGATCCGCAACGCCGCGCGCGCGGCGCACAAAAAATCGGTGAAATTCTCGGGCAAATACCGGACCAGGTCGAACGATCTCTGGGCGACGTGGCTCCGCAGCTCGCGACTTACGTGCTCGAAACGATCTATGGAGAAATCTACCAGAGCCCGGCGCTCGACTCCCGCACCCGGCAAATCGTCACCGTCGCTGCCCTGGCGACGCTGGGAAACGCGACGCCGCAATTGCGAACCCATATCGGCGGAGCCCTGCGGTGCGGCGTTGCACGGGAAGAACTCGTCGAGATCATGATGCAGCTCGTGCCCTATGTCGGCGTCGCAGCAGCGATCAACGGAGTAACGGCGTGCCGGGAGGTTTTCGCAGGCCTCGACAAGAAGTAGACGAAATTATTAAACGCGCATTGGTAGCCAAGGGCATCAGGAGGCAAAATGGTTTGGCATAAAACGATGGGCAATGGTCCGGTAAAAGTCGTGGTCATTCACGGATGGTTCTGGGATCACCGGATATTCACGCCGATTTTCGACTGCCTCGATCCCGGTCGCTACACATTCGCCTTCATCGATATCCGCGGTTACGGCAACTCGCGCGATGTTTCCGGTGAGTACACCATCGGCGAAGTCGCGGCGGATACGATCGCACTTGCCGACAAGCTCGGCTGGCGCAAGTTTCATGTCGTCGGCCATTCCATGGGAGGCAAGGGGGCGCAGAAGGTGGCGATGGATGCCGGCGCGCGCGTGCAGTCAGTCGTGGCGGTCACCCCGGTGCCGGCTTCCGCATTGCCATTCGACGATGCGGTATTCGGATTCTTCACAGCGGCGTGCGATCAGGACCAGGTGGCATTGGCGCTGATGGGCGATTCCGTCGGCAATCGGCTTCCGAAATCATGGCTGCAATTGATGCTGCGGCGCGCGCGCGATACCGCAAGCCCGGAGGCGTTCAAGAGCTATATGCGTTCCTTCATCAAGGACGATTTCGCGGCCGACGCCCATAAGGCCAAGGCGCCAATGCTCGTGCTGTTCGGTGAATTCGACAACGGCATCAGCGAGGATCTTGTGCGAAGCGTTTTTCCGGGACTCTATCCGCACGCGGAAATCGAGAAAATCGGCAGTTCCGGCCACTATCCGATGCAGGAAACGCCGATCTATTTTGCGAGCAGGCTGCAGGCCTTCATCTCTCAGTCAGCATGACATTGGGCTGCGCGTGGCGTCGGATCGCGCGCCGCTAACACCCTGCCTGCCGTCACTGCGAAGTCTGCTTCCTCAACTCCGCCACGTCCTGCGCGGTGATCCGTGATGGCTTGCTGCCAAAGCGCGCCGTGACGTAGTTGGCGACGGCCGCGATTTCCGCGTCGGAGTAGACATTGCCAAAGGCAGGCATGGAGATCGCGTCCGGCGGTGCATGCCGCTTGGTCCCTGAAATGACGATCTGCGCCACGTTGGTAGCACTTGGATCGTTGACGGCCCACGCGCCGGTGAGCGTGGCGAAGGGCGATAACGCGCTCTCGCCGGTCCAGCCATGGCAACTGACACAGGCACCCTGGAACACCATTTTTCCGCGCGGGTCCGGAGATGCGACACCATCCTTGTGCGAGGCCGGCGCCGGCGGCGCCAGCGTTGCCGGCAGATCGGCAGACGCGGTTGCGGGCACGCTGCGCAAATAGGTCACTACGGCGCGGATGTCTTCCGGCGCCAACTGGCTAAGACTGTGGTCCACCGCCTCTGCCATCGGTCCCGAGGCGGTGCCGTGGCCTGCCGCGTGTCCGATCGACAGATAGGAGAAGATGTCGTCATCGCTCCAGCCGCCGAGCCCGGTTGCCTTGTCCGAACTGATGTTGAACGCGCGCCAGCCCGCCGTCAGTGCGCCGGCGAATTTCTTGCGGTTGTTGAGCGCGAACGCCAGGTTTCGCGGCGTGTGGCATTCGCCGCAATGGGCCAGCGCTTCCGCCAGATAAGCGCCCCTGTTCCATTCGGGACTCTTCGACGTGTCGGGCTCGAAGCGCGTGTTCGGGTTGAACAGCGCCGACCAAAAGGCCATCGCCCAGCGCTGGTTGAATGGAAACATCAGCGTATTGGCGGGGGCGGGCGCGCGCACCGGTGCGAGGCTGAACAGGTAGGCCTTGATCGCCAGCGCATCCGCATCGGTGATGTAGGTGTAGGACGTAAACGGCATCGCGGGATAAAGCCGGGCGCCGTCGCGGCGCGTTCCGCGATGAAGCGCGTCGAGGAAATCCTGATCGCTGTAATTGCCGATGCCGGTTTCTTTGTCAGGCGTGATGTTAGTCGAGTACAGCGTTCCGAACGGCAGCTTGAAGCCAAGGCCGCCGGCGTATTCCTTGCCGCCTTGCGTGGTGTGGCAGACCATGCAATCCGCCGCGCGCGCGAGATAGGCGCCCCGTTCCACGAGGCTTGCCTGGGCGAGCTTCGCCGGAACGCCGCTGGGATTGGCGCCTTTGTAATCCGCCAGCGCCACATTGGGGCCGGTTCCGAATGCCATCGGGCCGGGCCCGCGTATGATCCAGACGCCCGCCAGCAACACGACCGCTAGAATCGCGACAACGCTGACCAGAATGCGACGCGCGGCCGGGCTCATGCTTTTTTCCCCGCGGCTATCATGGCACGGTCGATCGGAAGCCTGCGCAGGGCAACGCCGGTCGCGGCGTAGATCGCGTTGCGTAACGCCGGCGGCCCCGCATTGACGCCAGTCTCGCCGATGCCGCCGGGCGGCTCGCCGCTCTTGACGACATGAACCTCGATCTTCGGCACCTGGTCGATGCGCAGCATCCGATAGTCGTGGAAGTTGGACTGCTGCACCCGTCCCCTGTCGATGGTGATCTCGCCATAGAGTGCCGCGGTCAGGCCGAAGATCAGCCCGCCTTCGAACTGTGCTGCGACCGTATCGGGATTGACGGCGGTGCCGGTGTCCACCACCGAGGTCACGCGGCGCAGCAGCACCTCGCCATGTTCGTCGACTTCCGCTTCGACCACGGTTGCGATAAAGCTGGCGAACGATGGCTGCACGCATACACCGCGCCCGACCCGCGCCGGCAGCGGCTGACCCCAGTTGGATTTTTCCGCAGCGAGATTGAGCACGTTAAGAAAGCGCAGCTGCTTTCCAAGCATCGAGCGGCGGAAGTCAACCGGATCCTTGCCCGCCTTGCGCGCAAGCTCGTCCATGAAACATTCGACGGCAAACACGTTGTTGTTGGGGCCGACGCCGCGCCAAAAGCCGGTCGGCACCGCCGGCGGTTCGGCCTGCACATATTCGACATGGAAATTGGGAATGTCGTAAGGCATATCGGCGGCGGCATCGATGGCGTCGATGTCGATGCCTTTCTGGAAGGCTGGCGGCAGCCAGCGCGCCAATATGGCCGAGCCGGTGACCCGATATTTCCAGCCGACGATCTTGCCATCGGATAGCGTTGCGGAAATCGTATCGCGATAGACCGGGCGATAGATGTCGTGCTGGATGTCTTCCTCGCGGGTCCATACCACCTTCACCGGCCCATCGACCTGCTTCGCGATACGGACGGCCGCGACCACCATGTCGGGCTCGAGCTTGCGGCCGAAACCGCCGCCAAGCAGATGGTTGTTGACGATAACTTTCTCGACGGGAAGTCCGGCCGCCTTCGCCGCCTCCGACTGCACCCGGCTTACGATTTGCGTGCCGGTCCAGATTTCACAGGAGTCGGGCGTGAGATGAACCGTGGCATTCAACGGCTCCATCGCGGCATGGGCGAGAAACGGAAGTTCGAATGACGCGTCGAGCCTATCGCCAGTTGCAAGGCCCTTTGCGATATTGCCGACGGATTTGGCGACCGCACCGTCCTTTTCGCTGGCGGCGCGTAGATGCTGCCAGATGTCTTTCGAACTGATCTTCGCGTTCGGGCCTTCGTCCCAGGTCACGACCAGGGCATCGAGGCCTTTCTTCGCCGCCCACATGTGATCGCCGACCACCGCGACCAAATCGTCCAGCACGACGATCTTCTGCACGCCCGGGATTTTCTTGGCGGCACTGTCGTCAACCTTGCCGACTTTGCCGCCGAACACCGGGCACGCCGCGAGCGTCGCGAATTTCATGCCGGGAAGCATGGCGTCGATGCCGTAGACGGCTTTGCCGTTGGTCTTGTCCGGCGTGTCGAGGCGCTTCAGCGGCTTGCCGATCAGGGCAAAGTCTTTGGGATCCTTGAGTGGGACATCCTTTGGCGGCGTCTGCTTGCCCGCCGCATCCGCCAGCGCGCCATAGGACAATTTGCGCCCACTCTCCTTGTGCGCGACCTCCCCGTTCGAAGTCGTGCAACTCGCAGGCTCGACCTGCCATTGCTGCGCGGCCGCCTGCACCAGCATGGCGCGCGCGCTTGCGCCCGCGTTGCGCAGCGGCATCCAGAACGCACGGATCGAGTTGGAATTGCCGGTAACCTGCAGGCCGAACGTGGGATTGCCGTAGAGCTTGTCGTTCGGCGGCGCGTGCTGCAGCGTCACCTGCGAGAAATCGGCATCGAGTTCTTCGGCCAGAATCATCGGAATCGATGTGTAGACGCCCTGCCCCATCTCGACCTGCGGCATGACCAGCGTGGTCTTGCCCGCGTTGTCGATGCGGATGAAGGCATTCGGCGCGAACTTGCCATCGGTCACATCCGGCGGCTGCACCGGTTCGTTCGCCGCGCGCACGGGAAGATGAAACGCGAGCAGAAATCCGCCCGCCAACCCGCCTGCCAGCAAATCGCGGCGTGAAGGCGCGTTGGAGATCCTGTCCATGACCGCCATGACCGCCTCCTACGTTTGACCGGCCGCGGCCTGCTTGATGGCCGCGCGGATGCGCACATAAGTGCCGCAGCGGCAGATATTTCCTGCCATGGCGGCGTCGATGTCGGAGTCATCAGGATTGGGTGTGGCCGCGAGCAAAGCCGACGCCGACATGATCTGTCCCGACTGGCAGTAGCCGCACTGGATCACCTCCAGGTCGAGCCATGCTTTCTGGACTTTTGCGCCGGCAGGCGTGGCGCCGACGCCTTCGATGGTGGTGACGGCGCGGTCGCGCACCGCGCTCACCGGCAGCATGCAGGAGCGCACCGGCTTGCCGTCGATATGCACGGTACACGCCCCGCACTGCGCGATGCCGCAGCCGAATTTCGTGCCGGTCAGCCCAAGTATGTCGCGCAGAACCCAGAGCAGCGGCATGTTCGCAGGAGCGTCGAAGGTCTTTTGTTCACCGTTGATTGTCAGCGTCGCCATCGAAAGACCTCCGATCTGCGTCACAATAACGATTTCGAAACCCGGCAATTTCCAGAACGTGGGATGTCAGCCACGTTCAAGCAAGCCCCGTACTTTTTGTCATAATAGCACCTAACCAGGCGAGACAGGATGGCATTATCTACCTACGAGGTCTGCAAAAACGTCCTCCATTGAGGAATGCCAGCCGAGCACGAAGCACTGGCGCGTTGACGGTCAGGCGCAACGCCATCCATTAAACCAAGGGCTTAAAGCCAAACTAATCGCTTGAATTGAACGAGCGGTTGGTTAATTTTAGTCGCCAGCGTAAGATCGTCAGCCCGCGAAACGAGCTGACATACGCTGCCCCGGGGGACGAACGCGCGTGGACGCAACTATTTTCCTGTTCCTGCTGCAGGACGGCATCATCAACGGCGCGGTTTACGCGCTGGTTGCTATTGCGACGGTGCTGGTATTTGCGGTGACGAGGGTGATTTTGGTGCCGCAGGGCGAATTCGTCGCATTCACCGCGCTGACCATCGCAGCCCTCGAAAACGGCAATATGCCATCGACGCCGTGGCTGTTGCTGGCGCTGGGATGCCTGGCGGCGGCATCGGAACTGGTGCGGCATTTCCGCGAACTGACCGTGCGCCGCGTGACGAGAATCGTGCTGTTCGATCTGGCGCTGCCGATTGCGCTGCTGCTGCTGACGCGGACGCTGGCGCCGATGAAGCTTGGGCAAGTGTCCAATATTCTGCTGGCGATCGCGCTGATCACGCCGATGGGCCCGATGATCTACCGCATCGCATTCGAGCCGATCGCCCACTCCAGCGTGCTGGTGCTGCTGATGGCCGCGTTCGGCGTGCATTTCTCGCTGATGGGACTTGGCCTGCTGTTCTTCGGACCCGAGGGCACCGGCACCGCCCCACTCTCATCCGCCTCGTTCTCGCTCGGCGATCTCGTCGTCACCGGCCAGAGCGTCGCGGTGCTGATCGTCACCGCATTGCTGCTGGTGCTGTTCGCACTGTTCTTCGGGCGCACGCTACTGGGCAAGGCCTTGCGGGCCTGCTCGTCGAACCGCGTCGGCGCGCGTCTGGTGGGAATTCCTACCTCCGCTGCCGGGCAAATCGCGTTCGCGCTGGCAGCACTTCTCGGCGCGGTGTCGGGCGTGCTGGTCGGCCCGTTGATGACGGTGTTTTACGACAGCGGTTTCCTGATCGGCCTGAAAGCCTTCGTCGCCGCGATATTAGGCGGACTGGTGAGCTATCCGCTGACGGTGCTCGCAGCGCTGGGCGTCGGGTTTGCCGAAGCGCTGTTTTCGTTCTGGGCCAGCAACTTCAAGGAAGTGCTGGTGTTCACTTTGATCATTCCGGTGCTGGCATGGCGTTCGGTCTACGCGCCACATGCCGAGGAGGCGGAATGAAGCTGTCTCGCGGACCGTTCATCCCGATCGTTTGCGCCGTGGCGATCCTGGTCGCGCCCTTCACCGGGCTGCTGCCGGATTACTGGGTCACGCTGTTCAATTACATCGGCATCTCCAGCCTGGTCGCGATCGGTCTTGTGCTGCTGACCGGCGTCGGCGGCATGACTTCGTTCGGCCAAGCCGCCTTTGTCGGTTTCGGCGCCTACACCACCGGCGCGCTCACGGTGCACTACGGCGTCTCGCCGTGGCTGACCCTGCCCGCCTCGCTGGCCGTGACGATGATCGCCGCGGGCCTGATCGGCGCGGTCACGGTGCGGCTGTCCGGCCATTACCTGCCGCTCGGCACCATCGCCTGGGGCATCGCATTCTTTTACCTGTTCGGAAACATCAACTGGCTTGGCGCCCATGACGGCCTCCCCGGCATCCCGCCGTTGCGGATCGGTACGCATGCGCTGATCCACCCTAGTGAATATTTCGTGGTGGTCTGGGTCGCGGTGGTGCTCGCGGTGATCGCCACGCAAAATCTGCTCGGCGGCCGCATCGGACGCGCGATCCGCGCGTTGCGCCGAAGCACCCGCGCCGCCGAAGCGTTCGGCGTCAATACCGCCGCCGCCAAGCTGATGGTATTCGTCTATGCCGCGATGCTCGCTGGCCTGGCCGGATGGCTGTATGCGCATTTCCAGCGCTCGGTATCTCCAGGCCCGTTCGGCATCAGCGCTGGCACCGAATATCTGCTGATGGCCGTGTTGGGTGGCGCCGGCCGCGTCTATGGCGCCATCCTGGGTGCCGCCGGCATAACGGTGCTGCGCGACCAGTTGCAGAATTTCCTGCCCTGGTTGGTCGGCAACACCGGCAATTTCGAAGCCATCGCATTCGGCGCGGTGCTGGTGCTGATCCTGCAATTCGCCTCAAACGGATTGTGGCCGATATTGTTCGGGCCGCCGCCGCCGCCCTCGCCTCCAACGCCGCGCGGCAACGCGCACTTGCCGGATCGGCCGCTTCCAGCGCCGGGAACGCCGCTGCTGCAGGCGCAGGATGCGCGCAAAGCATTCGGAGGCCTCGTCGCCGTCAACGATGTCAGTTTCGAGGTTGAAAGCGGCCGCATCATCGGGCTGATCGGCCCGAACGGCGCGGGCAAGAGCACCACGTTCAACCTGATCACCGGCGTGCTGCCGCTCACCTCGGGCCGGATTCAATTCGAGGGCCATGCGCTGCAGGCGCAAACCCCGCAACGCGCCGCCGCCCTCGGCCTCGGCCGCACCTTCCAGCATGTGGAAATCGTCGCCGACATGAGCGTGATCGAGAATGTCGCGCTCGGCGCTCACTTACGCGGCAGCGCGGGCCTCGTGCGCTCGATCCTCGATCTGGACCGCGCCGAAGAAGCGCTGCTGTTTGCCAATGCGCAGCGCCAACTCGATCGCGTCGGCCTTGCCGACGTCGCGTTCAAGCCGGCCGGCACGCTGGCGCTGGGCCAGTTGCGGCTGGTCGAAGTCGCCCGCGCGCTGTGCCTCAATCCGGTGCTGCTGTTGCTGGATGAACCCGCGGCGGGCCTGCGCGTCGGTGAGAAGAAGGCGCTGGCGCGGCTGCTGCGCGAAGTGCGCGCCGAGGGCATCAGCGTGCTGCTGGTCGAGCACGACATGGATTTCGTCATGAGTCTCGCCGATCGCCTCGTGGTGCTGGATTTCGGCACCAGGATCGCCGAAGGCGTCCCTGCCGCGATCCGGCAGGATCCGGTCGTGCTGGAAGCCTACCTCGGAGGCGTGTCGTGACCGCGCCGCTGCTCGATGTCAGGGATCTCTGCGTCGCTTACGGCCGCGCGCAGGTGGTGCACGACGTCTCGATCGCAGTAACAAAGGGCGCGCTGGTCACCGTGATTGGCTCCAATGGCGCCGGCAAGACCACGCTGCTCAACGCCATCATGGGACTGCTGAAGGCGCGCGGGCATATCGGATTTCGCGATACCGAGATTATTTCCGTTCCGCTGGAAATGCGCGTACAGGCGGGCCTATGCCTGGTGCCGGAACGGCGCGAGCTGTTCGCGGACATGCCGGTCGAGGACAACCTGCTGCTGGGCGGCTTTCGGCGATCACGCGCAGAACGCAAGCAGTCGCTCGAGGATATTTTTGTGCGCCTGCCGCGGCTGAAGGAGCGGCGGCAGCAACTGGCCGGCACGCTTTCAGGCGGCGAGCGGCAGATGCTGGCGATGGGCCGCGCGCTGATGGCGCGCCCCGTCCTGCTGATGCTGGATGAACCGAGCCTTGGTCTGGCGCCAAAAATCGTGCGCGATGTCTTTCACATCCTGACCGATTTGCGCAAGACCGGCGTCTCGATCCTGCTGGTCGAGCAGAACGCGCGCGCTGCGCTGGAAGTCGCCGATTATGCTTACGTGATGGAATTGGGCGCGATTACTACGCAAGGGTCGCCCAGGGAAATTGCCGACAATCCGCGATTGGTCGAAAGTTATCTCGGCCTCGGCGGCAACGAGTACTAAAGGTACGACAACCAAAAGGGAGAAAACGATGTTACGCAAAAGTTGGATGATCGCGCTGGCCACCGTACTGGGACTAGGCAGTGCGCAGGCGCAGATCAAGGTCGGCATCACCATGAGCGCCTCGGGACCGGGCGCAGCGCTTGGCCAGCCGCAGAGCAAGACCGTGGCGGCGCTGCCGAAGGAGATCGCCGGACAAAAGATCACCTATTTCGCGCTTGACGACGAATCCGACCCGACCAAGGGCGCGCAGAACGCGCGCAAGCTCATCACCGAAGAAAAAGTCGACGTGCTGATCGGCTCGTCGCTGACCCCGGTCAGCCTGCCGCTGATCGACATCGCATCGGAGGCAAAAACGCCGCTGATGTCGCTGGCCGCCGCCGCCATCCTGGTCGCACCAATGGATGACAAGCGCAAATGGGTGTTCAAGGTGGTGCCGAACGACGACATCATGGCCAACGCCATCCTGAAATACATTGCCAAGACCGGCGTCAAGACGCTGGGCTACATCGGCGTCTCCGACGCCTATGGCGAAGGCTATTACAAGGTGCTCAGCGAAGCCGCGCCAAAACTCGGCATCACGCTGACCGGACATGAAGTCTATGCGCGCAGCGACGCCAGCGTGACCGGCCAGGTGCTGAAGATACTTGCGACCAAGCCCGATGCGGTGTTCGTCGCGTCGGCGGGAACGCCGGCGGTGCTGCCGCAGAAGGCGCTGCGCGAGCGCGGTTATAAAGGGCCGATCTTCCAGACCCACGGCGTTGCGACGGAAGAGTTCATCAAGCTCGGCGGCAAGGATGTCGACGGCGCGATCTTCACCGGCGAAGCTTTTACGGTCGTCAACGATTTGCCCGCCGATAGCCCATTCCGCAAGACCACGGCGGCCTTTATCGACGCCTACAAGGCGGCGAATGGAAACATCCCGTCGATCTTTGGCGCGCATCTGTGGGATTCGATGTCGCACGTCGAACGCGCGATCCCGGCCGCGCTCAAGGTGGCGAAGCCCGGCACCGCCGAATTCCGCGCAGCACTGCGCGATGAAATCGAGAAGACCAAGGATTTCGCGCTCAACAACGGCCTGTCCAACATGACGCCGGATAATCACAACGGCTATGACGAGCGTTCGGCCTTCGTGATCGAGGTCAAGGACGGCGCGTTTCATCTGGTGAAGTAGCGCATCGCTTCCCTCATGGTGAGGAGCGCGCTCTTGCGCGCGTCTCGAACCATGAGAACGCGGAACTCCTCATCCTTCGAGACGCGGCCAGGAGGCCGCTCCTCAGGATGAGGGGCCTATCCCGGCGCGAATCCGAACGCACGCTCCGAAATTCTTCGGAGCGGACACCTCCAATTACCCGGGCGTGATTCAAACACGCGCCTACGCGCAATCAGGACGCCCAATCTGCCTTGAGCTGCGTCAACGTACCATCGTAGGAATCGCAGTCGAGATTGCCCTTTGCGTCTCCCGGAAGACCCGGGACTTGGTTCGGCGTAAGTCCGGACGTCTTGTCGGTGTACTGCCATAACCAAAACGATTTCCAGCTTTTCTGGACCGCGGGATTTGGATCGTATTGTGCGAGCCATAGTCGATGAGAACCGAAAAAAGCGTCTACCTTGTTGCCAAGCTGCTCTTTGATCACATGTCCGCTGTAGAGAACCGGTTTCCTGCCAAGTTCCGCTGCAACAAGCGTCAAGAATTGCCGCGCCTGCGCGAGCGTCATCTGGTTGCCCGGCGTGTTTTCGTAGTCGAGAGCTACAAGAGTCTTGTCATCCGGGTCGGCTGTCTTTAGGAAATTGTTTACCTGCTTGCCCACATCCGCATTGGTTCCCCAATGGTAAGCCCCCCAAAGTAATCCGGCATTGATCGCAGCGGGCCGACGACTGGCGTATTTCTTGTCCTTGCCGGTGGCGCCGGTGGTCGCTTTATGAATCACTCCTCGAATTCCAAAATCAAATGCCTTCTTGAAACTGCTAACGTTGTCCTCATGATAGATATCGACAACTCTTAAATTGATAGTCGCCATGATGATTATTCCTTTGCAATTAGCTAGGGAAATTAGCCCAGGTAAAATCTTTGGCAAAACAACTCCTGATAGTATCATCCTTTCGGCCTAATCTGCAATGTGGATCCCGGCCTCCGCCAGTGCACTATCCCGGCGCAAACCCAAACGCGCGCTCGAACCGCTTCGCATAGGCCGGCCAGACCTCCGGATTGATGATGCGCGGCGGACGCTTGCCGTCGAGCGCGTCGAGCATCTGCTCGGCTGCGATCCGGCCCATGTTGGCGCGGGCTTCCTTGGTCACGCCGGCGGTGTGCGGGCTCGCCAGCACGTTGTCGAATTGCAGCAGCGGATGATCCGGCGGCGGCGGCTCCTTGGCCCAGACGTCGAGGCCGGCGCCGGCGATCTTCTTGTCGCGCAGCGCTTCGAACAGCGCTGCCTCGTCATGAATGAAACCGCGCGCGGTGGTGATGAAGTACGCATGCGGCTGCATCAGCGCGAATTCGCGTGCGCCGATCATACCGCGATTATCCTTGGTCAGCGGGCAACTGATCGAGACGTAATCGGCGCGGCGGAGGAGATCATCGAGTTCGACCTTCTCGCCGCCGCGGGCGGCGATCTCCGCGGCCGTGAGATACGGGTCATACGCCAGCACCTTCATGCCGAGCAGGCCCTTGCAGAGTTCAGCAATACGGCGGCCAACATTTCCTATGCCGATAATGCCGACGGTTTTGCCCTGCACCTCGTTGCCGATCAGCGCGTTGCGGTTGACGTTGGCGTCGCGCCGCAGCGCGCGATCGGCTTCGAGAATGCGCTTCGACAGGGTGAGCATCATTCCCAGCGCATGTTCGGCCACCGAATGCGCGTTGCCGCCGGACTGGTTGACCACCAGCACGCCTGCTGCCGTGCAGGCGTCGACATCGACGGGGTCAAAGCCCGCACCGTTGCTGGAGACGATCAGCAGGTTCGGCGCCCGCCGCAACAGATCGGTGTGGACGTGGAAATGTCCGGCGAGCTCGTCGCGCGCAGCCCCGATCTGATAGGCGTGCGCCGCGGCCAGGATCGGTGCGGCGACCTCATCCGGACTTTCGTTCTCCAGCCGGTCCAGCCGCACGTCCGGCCGCGCCTGCAGGATCTCGGTGTAAATCGGATGCGCCAGATATTTGACGTAGAACACGCGCTTGTTGTTGACGGACATTTTGGCTGAACCTTTTTATTGCGTCATGGCCGGGCTTGTCCCGCCTGCGGGGCCGAAGCCCCTTCGGCGCGGCGAAGGCCCGGCCATCCACGTCTTCGATTTTTGCACGGCCTACAAGACGTGGATGCCCGGCACAAGGCCGGGCATGACGGCTCGGGTCTCAGCTGGGGAATCCATAGAGCGTTGCGGGGTTGGTGACGAGAATGCGTTGCTGCGCCGCTTGGTCAGGCGTCCATGCCTGAAACAGTTCGAACAGGTGCCCGACATCCGGCATGTCGCCTTCGACGCGCGGATGCGGCCAGTCGCCGCCCCACACCAGCCGTTCCGGATTGGCCAACACCAGCGCTTCGTGAAACGGCCGCGCGTCGGGATAGTCAGGCGCGTTCTGACTGATGCGATGCGCGCCGGACAGTTTTGCCCAGCACCAGCCCTCGCCGACCGCGCGCAACAGGCTCTGGAAACCGTCCGTCGCGGTGCCGCGACTCGCATCAGTGCGCCCCATGTGATCGATCACCACGGGAAGGCCAATCGCTTTCAAAACCGGAATCGTCTCCGGCAGATCCTTGACGTCGATCCACAACTGGAGATGCCAGCCGAGCTCAGCCATCACGGGCGCGAGTGTCTGCGCGGCGTCGAGCGGTACGCCGCCGCGATAATGCAACTGCCCATCGCGAAAGAAATGATTGAAGCGCAAGCCGCGGACGCCAAGCTCATTCCAGCGGCGCAACGTCTCAGTTGTTACGGTTTCATCGGCCACCGCGACGCCGCGCAACCTTGCGGGCTGACGCGCCAGCGCGTCGAGCATCGCTGAATTGTCGCGGCCATGCGCGCTGCCCTGCACCAGCACGCCGCGGTCGAAGCCAACGGCGTCCAGCATTCCCAGATATTTTGCGAGCGGCGCGTCCGGCGGCGTGTAGCTGCGGTCGTCGGCGTAAGGAAAGCGCGCCGCCGGTCCGAACACATGGGCATGGGTATCGCAGGCGTCAGGCGCCGGCGGAATCCTGGGCCGGGTCGGCTCAAGCGGCGGCAGGCAGGCGGGAATCATCGCCGCATCACTCGGCCTTCATTCCCGCGGCCTTGATGATCGGGCCCCACTTCTCATAGTCCGCGCGGATCACCGCGTCGAATTCCTTTGGCGAACTGCCGATCGGCGCAGCGCCGAGCGTGTTGAGCCGGTCCCTGACTGCGGGCGCCTTCAACGCGGCGACGAAATCGCTCGACAATTGCGCCACGACATTCACTGGCAACCCGGCCGGCCCTACCAAGCCCCACCACACGCCGGTGTCATAACCGGCCACGCCCGCCTCGGCCATGGTGGGAACATCGGGCAGGAATGGCGCGCGCTTTGCGGTGGTGACGCCCAGCGCGCGAACCGTGCCGGCGCTGATCTGCCCGACCGACTCCGGTCCATTGTTGAACGACATCGGGATTTGCCCTCCCAGCAGGTCGTTCATTGCGGGACCGCCTCCCTTGTAGGGAATCGCGACGATCTCGACCTTGGCGAGATTTTTCAGAAGTTCGCCGGCGAGATGCGTCGATGTCCCATTGCCCGCCATTCCGTAGGAGAGGCTGCCGGGCTTCGCGCGCGCCTGCGCCAAAAGATCGCCAAGCGTCCGATACGGCGAATCGGCGCGCACCAGCAAAATGTTCGGCGACGACGCCAGCAGGCAAATCGGCGTGAAATCCTTGAACGTATCGTAGGGAATTTTCGGATAAAGGAATGGATTGGTAGCGTGGCCGCTGGCGACCACGATCAGCGTATATCCGTCCGGCGGCGAGGCCGCGAGCGCTTGGGAAGCGACCACGCCGCCCGCGCCCGGACGATTTTCGATGATGACGGGCTGGCCCCAGTTCTTCGACAGTTCGTCGCCAAGCGTGCGCGCCAGAATGTCGACCGCGCCGCCCGCCGGATACGGCACGAATAGATGCACGGCCTTGGTGGGAAATCCCGGTTGGGCCGAAGCAATACTTGTGGCAGCGACTACGCCGGCCGCGAAAGCAAGCATCCGAACCCATTTCATGGCGTCGCTCCCGATGTTTTATCGTTACCCGCTTTATCGCACGCGGGCTTGCTGCCGGCACCGTCGCCGCACGCAGGTCACGGCTACGGTCAGGGCATGTTGACAATCCCGTTGATCGCGTCAAGTTTCGGCGCGGCGACGCGCTCCCCTCATCCTGAGGAGCGGCTACTTGGCCGCGTCTCGAAGGATGAGCTGTCCGTGCTGTCATCCTTCGAGACGCGCGCAAAAGCGCGCTCCTCAGGATGAGGACTTTTGTCGCGAGGCACAGGGAGAATTCAATGGCGGCCGCCGAGGGACAAGCGTCCCTTCAGTCTCAACCGGAAACCTGGCACGGCGTCGTGCAGCGGACGCTGAAGCGCAACGACATCCGCCTCGTGCCCTATGTCCCCGACCGCGTGCTGACGACGCTGATCAAGAACCTCCACGCCGACCCGTTTTTCACCACCTTCCCCACCGCGCGCGAGGAAGAGGCGGTCGGTATCGTCTCCGGCGCGTGGATGGGCGGCATGCGCGGCGCCGTACTGATGCAGACTTCAGGCTTTGCGACGCTGGCGAATGCGCTGGCCTCATTGGCGCTGCCCTATCAGATTCCGCTGATCATATTCGTGTCGGAGCGCGGCACACTGGGTGAATTCAATTACGGCCAGTCGCTGGTGTGCCGCACCATGCGCCCGGTGCTGAACTCGCTGGCGATGGAGCATCACACCGCGACCCGCCTCGACGAGTTCGAGTTCATCTGCGACCGCTCGATCAAGCAGGCCATCATGACGCAGGCGCCGGTGGCGCTGATCCTGTCGCCGCTGCTGACCGGCGGCAAGGTGTTCGAGAAATGAGCGATCCCATGAACACCGCAACCACCCCGGCCCGCAATACCAAGGTGATGAACCGGTTCGATCTGACCTCGCGGCTGGTCGCAAAACTAAAGCACGAGGAAGCCGTGATCGGCGGTATCGGCAACACCAATTTCGATCTCTGGGCCGCCGGCCATCGCCCGCAGAACTTTTATATGCTGGGCAGCATGGGCCTCGCGTTTCCAATCGCGCTCGGCGTGGCGCTGGCGCAACCGCAGCGGCGCATTATCGCGCTGGAAGGCGACGGCTCATTGCTGATGCAGCTCGGCTGTCTTTCCACCATCGCATCGCTTAAGCCGAAAAATCTCAGCATGATCGTGATGGACAACGGCATCTACCAGATCACGGGGGCGCAGCCGACGCCGGGTGCCGGATCCGACATCGTTGCGATCGCGCAGGGCAGCGGTCTTGCCAACAGCGCCTGGGCCGCGGACGAAGAGGATTTTGAGCGGCTGGTCGATCAGTCGCTGTCATCAACCATGCCGACGCTGATCGCGGTGCGGATCGACGACAAGCCCGGAGTCGGCGCCACCGATCGCGATCCCGTGCAGATCCGGCAGCGCTTCATGCTCGGCCTCGGCGTGCGGCAAGAAGTGAAGACAGGCTGACGGTTTTGAGCAAGGAATCGTGTTATCCGGAGTCGATGACAATCATCTTACGGATCATCGCCTGGTCGCTGACCGCCGCCGTTACTTTCGCAACGCTTGGTCCGCCGCACCTTCGGCCGCACTCCGACCTCGGTCAGGACGGCGAGCATGCACTGGCCTTCGTGCTGGTCGGACTGGCGTTCGGCCTCGCCTATCGCCATCACCGATACCGCACCGCGGCGCTTGCCGTCGTTCTGATCGGCGTGCTCGAGATGTTGCAGCTCTGGATGCCGGGCCGGCACGCGCGGCTGGAAGATTTTATCGTCGATGCGCTGGCGGCGTGTGTGGGGATTGCGGCGGCGGCGGGATTGGATTGGCTGGTGCGCCGATCAAGGACCGATACGCCGACTGACGCCTGATTGCGCTATCTCGTGCCCCGGACGCAGTGCAGCGCGCCGCCCTTGCGGCGTGGTGCACTGCTGAGCCGGGGCCCCGGTTATCACACGCGACGCTGAAGCGGGGTCCCGGTTCTGCGAAGCAGCACTTCGTGCTGCATCGCGCCCGGGACACGAGAACTTACAGCAGTCCCGCGCCCCTCGCCCACTTGTACTTCGCGCCCAGCACCGCGACTGGAATTTCCGTCGAATAAGCGTAGGCCACGATGCCGTTCTGGTAGAGATAATCGGCGGCCTCCTCGACCTCGATATCGCCGGCCAGCGAGGCCACGATCGGCTTCTCGATGCCCTTGGCCTTCATCGCGTTCTTCACTTCGACCATGTTCTTCGCAAACACCATCGGCGGCGTCACGATGGTGTGCCAGTAGCCGAGGATCAGCGAATGGATGCGCGGGTCTTCGAGCCCGAGTTTTACGGTGTTGACGTAGGTGATCGGCGGCTCGCCGCCGGTGATGTCGACGGGATTGCCGGCCGCACCGAACGGAGGAATGAATTTGCGGAACGCCGCATCGAGATCGGGAGGGATCGTCATCAGCGAGAGTTTGTTGTCGATGCAGGCGTCCGACAATAGCACGCCAGAACCGCCCGCTCCCGTGATGATGACAACGTTCTCGCCCTTCGGCGTCGGCAGCACCGGAATGCCGCGCGCGAATTCCAGCATGTCGCGCAGCGAGCGCGCCCGGATCACGCCGGACTGGTTGAACACGTCCTCATAGATCTTGTCGTTGCCGGCCAGCGCCCCGGTATGCGAACTCGCAGCCTTGGCGCCGGCCGAGGTGCGGCCTGCCTTCAACACCACGATCGGCTTTTTCTTCGAGACGCGTTTTGCCACTTCGGCGAAGGCGCGGCCGTCCTTCAGGTCTTCGCAATGCTGCGCGATAATCTGGGTGTTGTCGTCCTGCTCGAAGAAGGTCAAGAGATCGTCCTCGTCGATATCCGACTTGTTGCCGAGGCCGACGATGGCGGAAACGCCCATCTTGGCGGAGCGCGAGAAGCCGATGATCGCCATGCCGATGCCGCCGGATTGCGACGACAACGCCGCCGAGCCCTTGACGTCATAGGCGGTGCAGAACGTCGCGCACAGATTGGCGTGCGTGTAATAGAAGCCGTAGATGTTCGGCCCCATCAGGCGGATGCCGTATTTCTGGCCGATCGCCTGGATTTCTTCCTGGCCCTTCATGTTGCCGGTTTCGGCATAGCCCGACGGAATGAGAATCGCGCCGACCACTTTCTTCTCGCCGCATTCGGTCAAAGCCGCGGCCACGAAGTTGGCCGGAATCGCGAACACTGCGATATCGACCTCGCCGGGCACGTCCTTGACCGACTTGTAGACCTTCTTGCCCATGATCTCGTCGGCCTTGGGGTGGATCGGATAGATCTCGCCCTTGTAGCCGCCGTTGATCAGGTTCTTCATCACCGAGTTGCCGATCTTGCCGGTCTCGGCGGAGGCGCCGATCACCGCCACCGACTTCGGCTTCATGATCCGGTTCATCTGGCGCACGATGTCGTCGTGGTTGGGGCGCGGACGTGGCGGCGCCGGATCGAAATCGACCACGATGCGGACGTCGGCGGCAATCGCGTCTGATTTGGTCGCAAACACCGGGTTGAGGTCCATCTCCGAAATCTCGGGGAAGTCGGTGATGAGTTGCGAGACATTGACGATGATGTCGGCGATCGCATCGCGGTTGGCGGGATCGCTGCCGCGCACGCCCTTCAGCATCTCATGGGCCTGGATGCCGTCCAGCATCGAGAGCGCGTCCTGCTTGGTCGCGGGTGCAAGGCGGAAGGTGATGTCTTTCAGCACCTCGACCAGCACGCCGCCGAGCCCGAACGCCACCAGCTTGCCGAACGATCCGTCGGTGACCGCACCGATGATGACTTCCTGGCCGCCCAGCAGCATCTGCTGGACCTGGATGCCTTCGATCTTGGCGTCGGCCTTGTATTTCTTCGCATTCGCCAGAATCGCCGCATGATTCTTTTCGACGTCGTCGGCGGTCTTGACGCCGACCATCACGCCGCCGGCTTCAGTCTTGTGCAGGATGTCCGGCGAGACGATTTTCATCACCACCGGGAAGCCCATATCCGACGCGAGCTTCACAGCCTCAGTGGCGGATTTGGCCACGCCCTCTTTCGGGACCGGGATGCCGTAGGCGTCGCAGACCAGTTTGCCCTCGGGCGCCGTGAGACTGGTGCGCTTGTCCGCTTTGACTGCGTCGAGAATCTTGCGAACCGCATCCTTGGAATGAGACATTGGCTTTCTCCCTGACGTGCGTTTTTTGGTCGATTGTCCCGACGAGCGGCTCTAATGGCATTTGGTATGCCAGAAACAAGCTTGTCAAGCCACCCCTCTTGCGGGGAATGCCGAAAACAAGGGCAACTTGACATGGTGGTATTTGGTATGCCAAAAATATAACGGATTTTTTCTGCTAAGAGACATCTCCCCTCTGGAGGAGATTAGTCGTGCCCGCACGGAAACAAACCAAGGCGCCGCCCATTATGGCTGAGGCAGAGATCGCAATCGTCCGAATTGCGCCGGAGACCAGCTTCAAGAACAAGGCCTATGAAGCCTTGAAGGAAGCCATTCTCAAGATGGACATCTACGCCACGCCCGAGCAGGTGATGCTCGACGAGCGCGCGCTGTCGGAGCGGCTCGGCGTCAGCCGGACCCCGATCCGCGAAGCCATCGCGATGCTGGAGCAGGATGGCTTCGTGAAAACCGTGCCACGCCGCGGCATTGTCGTGGTGCGCCGGACCAAGACCGAGATCGTCGACATGATCCGCGCCTGGGCGGCGCTCGAAAGCATGGCGGCGCGGCTGATCACAACCACCGCGCGCAAAAAGGACATTTCCGCGCTGCGCGACTTTTTCAAGAATTTCGGCAAGGACCGGCTGCCGCAGGATCATGTCGATGAATACTCGAAAGCCAACATCGCCTTCCATCAGGCGCTGATTTCGCTCAGCGAGTCGCCGGTATTGGTCGACATGACCAACGACATCCTGCTGCACGTTCGCGGCTACCGGCAATTGACCATCGGGCGCGTCGATCGCACCGCGACCTCGCTGCCCGAACATCTGGCCATCATCGAAGCGCTCGAGGAACGCGACACCGAACTGGCGGAAAAGCGCGCGCGCGACCACACGCTGGGGCTTGCGGCCTATGTCGAGGCGCACGGCCAGGAACTGTTCAACTAGCAAGACCTCAGAAGACGACACACTCGTCCAACAAAGAACGATCAGGGAGAAGGCGGAATGTCCGCAACAGTACAGAGCATCGCCGCAGTCGAAGCCGAGCGCGAACAGACCGATGGCTTCAATCTCATCATCGATGCGCTCAAGCTCAACGGCCTTACCACCATCTACGGCGTGCCGGGCATCCCGATCACCGATTTCGGCCGCATGGCGCAAGCCGCGGGCATCCGCGTGCTCTCGTTCCGCCACGAGCAGAACGCCGGCTACGCAGCATCGATCGCCGGCTTCCTCACCAAGAAACCCGGCGTTTGCCTCACGGTATCGGCGCCGGGCTTCCTCAACGGCCTGACCGCGCTCGCCCACGCCACCACCAACTGCTTTCCGATGATCCTGATCTCGGGTTCCTCAGAGCGTGAGATCGTCGACCTGCAGCAGGGCGACTATGAAGAGATGGATCAGCTCGCGATCGCGAAGCCCCTGTGCAAGGCGGCGTTCCGCGTGCTGCATGCCGCCGACATCGGCATCGGCCTTGCGCGCGCGATCCGCGCCGCGGTGTCGGGACGTCCCGGCGGTGTTTATCTCGATCTGCCGGCCAAACTGTTCGGTCAGGTGATGGACGCGGAGGCCGGGCAAAAGTCGCTCGTAAAGGTGATCGACGCGGCGCCCGCGCAAATTCCGGCGCCGAGCGCGGTCAAGCGCGCGCTTGACGTTCTCAAGAGCGCCAAGAAGCCGCTGATCATCCTCGGCAAGGGCGCCGCCTACGCGCAGGCCGATGACGACATTCGCGCGCTGGTCGAGAAGAGCGGCATTCCGTTCCTGCCGATGAGCATGGCCAAGGGTCTGTTGCCCGACACCCATCCGCAATGCGCGGGTGCTGCGCGCTCGACGGTGCTGAAGGATAGCGACGTTGTCATGCTGATCGGCGCACGGCTCAACTGGCTGCTGTCGCATGGCAAGGGCAAGAGCTGGGGTGATCAACCTAAGAAATTCATCCAGATCGACATCGAGCCGAAAGAGATGGACTCCAATGTCGAGATCGTAGCGCCCGTGGTCGGCGATATCGGCTCCTGCGTCGCGGCGCTGCTCGCCGGCATGGGTGGTAACTGGCCGGCCCCGCCCGCGGACTGGACCGGCGCGGTCGCCAAGAAGCGCGACGAGAACGTCGCCAAGATGGCGCCGCGGCTGATGAACAACAATTCGCCGATGGATTATCACGGCGCGCTCGGCGTGCTGCGCACCATTGTCAAGGAGCGCCCCGACGCGATCCTGGTCAACGAAGGCGCCAACACGCTCGATCTGGCGCGCGGCATCATCGACATGTATCAGCCGCGCAAGCGCATCGACGTCGGCACCTGGGGCATCATGGGCATCGGCATGGGCTACTGCATCGCCGCTGCCATCGAGACCGGAAAACCCGTGCTCGCGATCGAAGGCGACTCAGCGTTCGGCTTCTCCGGCATGGAGGTGGAAACCATCTGCCGCTACAAGCTGCCGGTCTGCATCGTCATCTTCAATAATGACGGCATCTATCGCGGCACCGACGTCAATTCCGTGAGCTCGGATCCGGCGCCGACCGTATTCGTCAAGGGCTCGCGCTACGACAAGATGATGGAAGCTTTCGGCGGCGTCGGCGTCAACGCAACGAGCCCCGATGAACTCAAGCGCGCGGTGAACGCCGCGATGGATAGCGGCAAGCCGACCCTGATCAACGCGGTGCTTGACCCCGCGGCCGGCAGCGAGAGCGGCCGCATCGGCAATCTCAATCCGCAGAGCAAGCTGAAGAAGAAATAGACGAACAACCCACCGGCGTCATTCCCCGCGAAAGCGGGGAACCCAGTAATCACCGACCTATCGAGAGACAAAGGCTGTGACCAATCGAATCGACGGTGATTACTGGATGCCCGCATTCGCGGGCATGACGAGAGTAGATAGATATTAACGGAGCAAGACTGATGACCAAGGCGCTGAGCGGCGTTCGCATTCTCGATTTCACCCACGTCCAGTCGGGACCGACCTGCACGCAGTTGCTGGCCTGGTTCGGCGCCGACGTGATCAAGGTCGAACGCCCCGGCGTCGGCGACATCACGCGCGGCCAGCTGCAGGACATCCCGCACGTGGACAGCCTGTATTTCACCATGCTGAACCACAACAAGCGCTCGATCACGCTCGACACCAAGAACCCGAAGGGCAAGGAAGTCCTGACCGCGCTGATCAAGAGCTGCGACGTGCTGGTGGAGAATTTCGGGCCCGGCGTGCTCGATCGCATGGGATTTCCGTGGGAGAAAATCCAGAGCATCAATCCGAAGATGATCGTGGCATCGATCAAAGGCTTCGGTCCCGGTCCATATGAAGACTGCAAGGTCTATGAGAATGTCGCGCAGTGCACCGGCGGCTCGGCGTCGACCACGGGATTTCGCGACGGCCTGCCGCTGGTCACCGGCGCGCAGATCGGCGACAGCGGCACCGGGCTGCATCTGGCGCTCGGCATTGTCACCGCACTTTATCAGCGCACCGTCACCGGCAAGGGCCAGAAGGTGACCGCCGCGATGCAGGACGGCGTGCTCAATCTCGCGCGTGTAAAGCTGCGCGACCAGCAGCGCCTCGTGCATGGTCCGCTTAAAGAGTACAGCCAGTATGGCGAAGGGATTCCGTTCGGCGACGCGGTGCCGCGCGCCGGCAACGATTCCGGCGGCGGCCAGCCCGGCCGCATTTTGAAATGCAAGGGCTGGGAGACCGATCCCAACGCCTACATCTATTTCATCACGCAGGCGCCGGTGTGGGAGAAGATCTGCGACGTGATCGGCGAGCCCGGCTGGAAGACCCATCCGGATTACGCCAAGCCGCCGGCCCGGCTGTCGCGCCTGAACGAAATCTTCGCGCGCATCGAACAGTGGACCATGACCATGACCAAGTTCGAGGCGATGGACATCCTCAACAAGGATGACATCCCCTGCGGTCCGATCCTGTCGATGAAGGAACTGATCGAGGATCAGTCGCTGCGCGCCACCGGCACCATCGTCGAAGTCGATCACCCCGAGCGCGGCAAATACTTCTCGGTCGGCAATCCGATCAAGATGTCGGACTCGCCGTCCGAGGTGACGCGCTCGCCGCTGTTGGGCGAACACACCGACGAAATCCTGCGCCAGGTGCTCGGCTTTACCGATCACCAGGTCGCCGAGATCCACGATTCCGGCGCGCTCGACCCGCCGCGCAAGGTCGCCGCCGAATAAGGCGGCGCTTCAGCACCTCTACTTCAAAGGCCGCCGGCTAATCCGGGCGGCCTTTTTTCGTTATCGATCTGTTTTGATTTGCCGTGGTCCGATTCGATTTGCCGTAGCCAATTTGATCTTGGTCTTGTTGCCAACTAGCTTGGGCCGACCGTTCGTCAGGTTACGCTCAAATGGCATACGAATTTGATTTAGGCGAGATCGAAGGCCCTTACACGGATAGCGAGAATTCCCAAATCGTTGAATTTGTTCTTGGTGTAGATCCGGATACGGACACCGTTGCGGTGATGTCTGTAATACTGTTTCCCACTACACGAGACGATACGTTGGAATTATGTTTTGGAATCAGGACAAAAACCGGAGCTGACCTGTCGCGGATTAGCGAACCAGACTACGGCAGAGAAGGTGCCGAGAAGTATATTCCGCGAGATAAAAGAGCAGCTGTGCTCGCTAGAATAAGGGAATCCGTCTCGAGTGTCGTTTCTGCAAAGATGCCCAGCTTCATTGCGATGGAAACTTTTTATTCCAATCTGCCTCCCCAAGCACTTGGAAAATACAATGTCATCGGTGCCGGCGTGATTGTTTGCGGCTACGTTGTAGAGGGTAGTTTTCGAGATGAAGCCTCGAGAATCAATTATTGGTTATTCAAGAAACGAGATTGAGATTAGACCCTTGGCGCATTAATGTAACGGACGACAGAGGAGGTGTGACCATGAAGCGAACCGAACTGGTCGCACTTTCTCGTGCGGCCACCCAGCGTGCCAGCTCAAACCAGGTCGGTGTGATCGGACCTACCAAAAAGCAGCTTGAGAAGTTAGCGGAGCACAAAAAGAAGAAAGACGCCGGCAAACAACCTCAAGGCGTCCGCGCTCGGCGCACGGCATCCTGACATAAACAGTCGAACCCAATGGATCATAGGCCGCCTCAGTAGCGGCCTTTGTCGAGTAGAGGCCGCAACGGGGCGCAGTCACAGCACTGCCCGGCGCGCGACCCGATTCGGCCCATCTTGCTCTGTTGGAATCCGAAAAACCCATCAGCCCATTTTTGCTGCAATGCACACCGTCAATTGCTGCTATGCAAACAAACCTGTTGTACTGGCATCTGGTATACCTAGATTGGTCCCAGATCACAACGCAGCGCGCCGCTGCCCTCCAAGAAGGGGATCAAAATGTCCAAGACCGCCTCTGCTACCTTCGTCCCATCCAGCAGCGTGTTCGGCCGCCTGATGGCGTCGATCGACCGCTTGCTCGCAGCCTCCGCCCGCATCGCGGTCCGCAATGGCGACCTGCCCTACTTCGGGCTGTAAGGGCCGGCAATCGGGCATTTTTGACGCAGCCGATTCGACCGCACACTTCAGGGTTGAGATAATACTTTCGACGAATGGCTCCGGTTTTCGGAGCCATTTTTCGTTGTAGAACTCTTGTCGCATCGACAAGCCGGCCACATCCTGCGACATTTTCGGCAAGCCATGCCATACGCTGCATAATAAGCTTGCGCTCTGGCATATCACATACCAAAATGCCGCATCGGTAACGCTCCGCCTTCAACAGAAGCGTGCCTCGGGAGGAATTATGACGGATACGGTTCATGGAGCGGCGCCCGCAGCCGCACGAGTGAGCGACGCATATCGCTGGACGCAATTGGCCGTCGGCGTCGCCGCGATGGTGATGATCGCCAACTACCAGTATGGCTGGACGTTCTTCGTCCCCGACATCCAGAAGAAATTCGGATGGGATCGCGCCTCGATCCAGTGGGCGTTCACGCTGTTCGTGCTGTTCGAGACCTGGCTGGTGCCGGTCGAAGGCTGGTTCGTCGATAAATACGGCCCGCGCCTCGTGGTTCTGATTGGCGGCATCCTCTGCGCCATCGGCTGGGCCATCAACGCCGAAGCGACCACCCTCAACGGCTACTACCTCGGCATGATCGTCGCGGGCATCGGCGCCGGCGGCGTCTACGGCACCTGCGTCGGCAACGCGCTGAAATGGTTTCCGGACAAGCGCGGCCTCGCCGCCGGCATCACCGCGGCCGGCTTCGGCGCCGGCTCCGCGCTGACGGTGGCGCCGATTCAGGCCATGATCAAGGATTCCGGTTTCCAGTCCACCTTCCTCTACTTCGGCCTCGGCCAGGGCATCCTGATCGTGATCCTTGCCTTCTTCCTGTACGCGCCAAAACCCGGACAGGTGCCCGCGGTGGTTCAGAACCCGAACCTGCAGCAGAGCCGCCGCAACTTCGCGCCGATGGAAGTGATCCGCAGTCCGATCTTCTGGCTGATGTATTTCATGTTCGTGATCGTCGGCGCCGGCGGATTGATGGTGACGGCCAACCTCAAACCGATCGCCGTCGACTGGAAGGTCGATGCCATCCCGGTCACCCTGATTGGGTTGACCATGACCACGGTGACCTTCGCCGCCACCATCGACCGTATCCTCAACGGTCTGACCCGGCCGTTCTTCGGCTGGATCTCCGACATGATCGGCCGCGAGAACACGATGTTCATCGCCTTCGGCATCGAAGGCGTCGGCATCTGGGCGCTGTACATGCTGGGCCATGATCCGATCTGGTTTGTGATCCTGTCGGGCTTGGTGTTCTTTGCCTGGGGCGAGATTTACTCGCTGTTCCCGTCGACCTGCACCGACACTTTTGGCGCGAAATTCGCGACCACCAATGCCGGCCTGCTCTACACCGCCAAGGGCACCGCGGCGCTGCTGGTGCCGTTCGCGAACTACATGCAGCAGTCGTCGGGAAATTGGGACACCGTGTTCCTGATCGCCGCCGGCGCGAACATTCTCGCCTCGCTGCTCGCCATCGTGGTGCTCAAGCCATGGCGCAAAATTGTGGTCGCCAGGTCGCAGGTGGCGTAACCGGCATCGTGTCCTCATCCTGAGGAGCGGCCACTTGGCCGCGTCTCGAAGGATGAGGGGGCGCCCTCATGGTTCGAGACGGCGCAAGAGCGCCTCCTCACCGTGAGGAAACCGCAGTCCGCGTCTCACTTGAATGCAAGCGCGCTCATCCTTGCGGGTGGGTGCGCTTTTTTGCGCGCCGATGTTTCAACGAGCCATGCAACTCAGTACTGGCATGCCTGTTGTTCATCCACGCATCGATTGCCGGCCTGTGGTAAGCTATGGGCGATGCAGAGGCCGGCGTAAGAACGTCAGTATTGCTGCCTCTTTTTTCGATTTTAAGCCGGCCAATGCCATGCTATTCGATTTGACAATTGGCATAATGTATACCAGATTAGGTTTGCAAACGACCTGAAGGAGGTTGCGATGAAAGTCGGAGACGTCCTGCGCAAGAAGAGCACCCGGATCGCCACGGTTCGCATGAACGAGACCGTCGCCATCGCCGCGCAATTGTTGCGCGCCAGCAATATCAGCGCGCTGGTGGTGAAGGATGTCGTGCGCACCGAGGGCAACACCGCGGTCGGTATGTTCACCGAGCGCGACGTGGTCCGCGCCATCGCCGAGCACGGCGCCGCCGGCGTCAACATGAAGGTTTCGCAGTTGATCTCGGTGCAGCAGTTGATCTCATGCTGCGCCGACGACAGCCTCGAACACGTCCGTCATCTGATGACCAAGAACCACATCCGGCACATGCCCGTGATCGATGACCACACCTTGATCGGGGTGATCAGCATCCGCGACATCAGTACCGCCTTCGATGACGAGGCGACCGGGGCGTCGACCCGATCCGTCGCCTGACCCGATAATTCCGCCCGAATTCCCGAACGGCAAAGATGCCCGCCTTTGCGTGATCGTGGTGCCGTGATCGGCGTGCGTAGCCACGTGGCGCTCGCTTGCCCGGTTCCGATTCCTAAATCCCAATTTAATGGCGCCTGCGGAATTTTCGCTTACGCTGATTTGGAAGAAAGAAATTTGACCGGAGGTTTGTTCGATGACGAAATTACAGATACTGGCGGCGATGGCCGTTGGCGTGCTCACAGCAACGCTCGGCGGATTTGACGCGCAGGCCCAGCCGGCGGCATCGGTGAAGGCGCGCAACGTTGTGCTGGTGCATGGAGCGTGGGCGGACGGCTCCAGTTGGGCCGAGGTTATTCCCCGCCTTCAGGCTGCGGGCCTGAAAGTGACCGCCGTGCAAAATCCGCTGAGTTCGCTGGACGATTCGGTTGCCGCTACGCGCCGCGCGCTGGCACTGCAGGACGGTTCAACTGTGCTGGTCGCCCACTCATGGGGCGGCACCGTGATCAGCGAAGTCGGCACCGACCCGAAAGTCTCGGCGCTTGTCTACGTCGCCGCGCGGGCTCCCGACGCCGGCGAAGACTTCGTCGCATTGTCCGGAAAATTCCCCGCCGGAGCTGTGCGCGCAGGCATCCAGGTGAACGACGGCTACACCCAGCTCTCCGAAGATGCTTTCCTCAAATATTTCGCGAACGGCGTCGATCCGGCCAAGGCAAAAGTTCTCTATGTCGAGCAAGGCTCCACGGCGGCGTCGATCTTTGCCGGACGCACGACGGCGGCCGCTTGGCACTCCAAGCCATCCTGGTACGCCGTCTCCAGGCTCGATCAAACGATCAACCCGGACCTTGAACGCTTCCTGGCCAAGCGCATGAACGCAACGACCGTCGAGCTTGACGCCGGTCACCTGTCCCTGGTCTCTCACCCGCAACAAGTTGCCGACTTGATCCTGGCGGCTGCGGGCCGGCGGGATTAGCGAAGGCGAGATCGGGAAGTGCTGCGGCTAGTCCACCCTGGCGCCGGAGAATTTCACCACCTTGCCCCATTTGTCGGTTTCATCGGCCAGCAGTTTGCCGAAGTCGGCAGGCGAGCCCGGGAGCAGCAGCGCGCCGAGGTCCGTGAACCGCGTCTTCGCCGCAGGTTCCGCGAGAATTGCATTGACCTCTTTGTTCAGCCTGTCGATCACCTCGGTGGGTGTGTTCTTCGGTGCAACGATGCCGTACCACGCGCTCGCCTCGTAGCCGGGCAGGAAATCGGCCACGGTGGGCAGGTCGGGCAACACCTCCGACCGCGTCGTTGAGGTTACCGCGAGGCCGCGCAGCTTGCCTGACTTGACGTGCTCGGCGCAGGTCGGAATGTTGTCGAACATCACTTGTACCTGTCCGGAGATCATGTCGGTGAGCGCCGGCGCGCCGCCGCGGTAGGGCACGTGGACCATGTTGATGCCGGTGAGCATCTTGAACAATTCGCCCGACATATGGATGGTCGAGCCGTTACCGGAGGACGCCATGTTGAGCCTGCCGGGATTGGCCTTGGCATAAGCGATCAGTTCGGGGATCGATTTCACCGGCACCTGTGGGTTCACCACCACCACGTTCGGAAAGCGGATGATGCCCGCCACCGGCTCGACGTCGCGCAGGAAATTGAAATTGAGCTTGTCGTACAGCGTGGCGTTGACCGCGTTGGCAGGTGCTGCAAGCAGAAAGGCGTAGCCGTCGGGCGGCGCGCGCACCACCGCCTCGGTGGCGATATTGGTGCCGCCGCCGGGCCGGTTCTCGATCACGAACGGCTGGCCGAGCCGTTCCGACAACCATTGCCCCATCAGGCGCGCGGTCAAGTCCGCCGAGCCGCCGGGGGTATAACCGATGATCAGGCGAACCGGCCGCGATGGATAAGTCTGCGCTTTTGCGATTCGCGAGACCGCCGGAAGCACGGCGGCGCCGGCGGCCAGCTGCAGAAATTGACGACGCTGAAATTTCATGACGCCTCCTCGTCTATCGACGGCCTCACCGCTTCTTCGAAACACGAGCGATAAGTTCGTCCGCTCTCGAGAGCAACAGCTTCAAGGTCGGCGATGTGTTCGCCTTATGATATCCTATAACCAGATCGATAGTCGGCGCCTCGCCTTTCAGCGGACGGCTGACCACGGACGAAGGAAGAAGATTATTTGGGTAGAACGGCAGCAGCGCTACGGCGCCGGTCGACGCGATAACGGACACCGCGTGGGTAATGTTGTCCACTTCGTGATCCGGAGTGATATCCAGGCCGGAGCGCTTCAGGTAATTCTCGATCACAACGCGCGAGGTCGGGGCCGTCTTCGACGGTATGATGAATGTTTCGCCCACGATCTCTCGGAGATCGACGGCGTCATGCACGGTAAGGCGGTGGCCGCTGGGGATTATGACGACGAACGGCTCCGTAATCACACGCCTGTAAACCAGATCATCCGCGCGCTCTTCCGGCCGCATGAACGCGGCGTCGAGCCTGCCCCGCATCAAGCCGTCAGCGAGGTCCGGGGAATTCTGGCTTGAGACCGTGACCTCTATATTGGACAATTCATCGTGAAGGATGCGCATCGCTTCAGGCAACCAATCTATTTCCTTCCCCGTGAGAATCCCTAGAGCGAAGGTCGGCTTGGCGGGTTGAGCCGCGCGCCGCGCTGCTTCCTTGGCTGCATCTGCCTGCGCCAGCGCCAGCCGGGCATGGTCGAGAAAGGCCTTGCCAGCGGCGGTCAATTCGATGCCGTGCACGCTGCGGCTCATCAGCTGGACGCCGACCTCGTATTCGAGATCGCGGATTTGGCGGCTGAGCGAAGGCTGCGCCGTATGCAGCCTTTTCTCAGCCGCGAGGGTCAGGCTGCCCTCCTCGGCGACCGCGATGAAATAACGAAGGTGTCGTAGCTCCATAGCGCCGACCCATATCTCCCAAGCATGCCCCCCCAACTTACAAAGTCTTTGGCCCAGGCGCCAGGTGTTCCTACCTGCCCCACACAGCAGCGCCCTAGGCAAACAGCCGTGCGGCCTTTCAGCTTCCCAGCGTTGCGATCCATGCTCCGCCGGCAGGCGCTAAATCGCGAGGAACCGGAACATGAGTAATCCAGTCGTATTGATCACCGGCGCGCTGACCGGCATCGGTCGCGCCGCTGCCATCGCCTTCGCCAGGAAGGGCGCCAAGGTGGTGGTTGCCGGCCGAAGGGATGAGGCCGGTAAGGCGCTCGTCAAGGAGCTGCGGTCTTTGGGTTCGGAGGCCGAGTTCATCAACGCCGACGTCCGCAAGGAAGATGACGTCCGCGCCATGGTCGACAAGACCGTCGCACGGTTCGGCCGTCTCGATGTCGCGGTCAACAACGCCGCCACCGAAGGTGCGGTCGGCCCGATCACGGACCATACCGCGGAAAGCTTTGCCGCGACGTTCGAGACCAACGTTCTCGGGGTGGTCCTGAGCATGAAGCACGAAGTGCGCGCCATGCAGGCCCAGGGGAGCGGCAGCATCATCAATATCTCCTCGACCTATGGCCACAGGGGCGCGCCTTTTGCCTCGATCTACGTCGGCGCCAAGCACGCCGTCGAAGGCATCACCAAGTCGGTCGCGCTCGAGGTCGCCAAGTCGGGGATTCGGGTGAACGCCGTCGGGCCCGGCCCCACGGACACCGGCATGCTGACCCGCTTTACTGGCACCGCGGAGAACAAGGCGGCCCTTGTGACGCAGGTTCCGCTCGGTCGACTTATCCGCTCCGAGGAGGTCGCCGACGGCATCGTGTTCCTTGGTTCGGACGAAGCCAGGTTCATCACGGGTCACGTCCTCAACGTCGACGGCGGACACAGCG